>Ga0183098_10074_pt1:0-395000 | contig 398531 bp, 325 predicted proteins | sample BioMet9_FD_128884 | JGI IMG/M metagenome (GOLD analysis project Ga0183098, IMG submission 128884) | Microbial communities from bioreactor (seeded with sewage sludge) at Lawrence Berkeley National Lab, California, USA - Biofuel... | ecosystem: Engineered > Bioreactor > Anaerobic >...
GGAGCGTTGGGGTGGTAGGATTGCAAAACAGTATATAGTTCGTGCGGCAGAAGTCTTGAATCCAAACAGAGAATCAGCTGCTTAAATAGTTTTAGAAAAATAGCGACAACTTTATTGACACATTCCGCCGCTGCAAAGCCAACGGATCTGAGCGTGGATATGAGTGCCCTCTCTGAAGAAGCAATGAATGCAGAGCTGGAGAAATACACGAATTCCCCAAACGGAAAGTATGGAGGGAGGCAATCCTATGGAACATAGAGTAAAGGTAACAGTATTGGATAAAAAGCTATTTCCAGAACTGCAGGCTCAGTATTGTGCAGTCCCCGATAGTGGCAAATGCCCCTGCTACAATGTAGGCGATGAATTTATGTTCTATCGCAATGATGAACGTGATGACTATTGGCATATGGGTGCAGGCACATTGATCAATAGTGGAAAGCCTGACAAGGGAGCACTGCTTTCTCCTGGGACAATGCACTGTGGAACTGATGGAGTTCCATTTTGTTCTGAGGCTTGGGATGCAATTAGCCGATATATTTATTCTGCCCTGCAAGGCGGTGCAATCATGCATGGCTGGACCAATGATGACAAAGTCATGATAGCCTGCTGCAATGACGGAACCAGACCTGTCATTTTCAAAATCGAACGTATCGATATAGAATAGCAGCTAAATCCATACTTATTTCAGGCAACAGTGGCAACAGACAATGACCAAGGGTATCTGTCATAAACTGGCTGCAGACAAAAAAGTGATCCTGTTATTCACCGTATAGAAATTACAGACCCCGTGGATGGCGTTGTCGCAGGAGCAGCCGCTGCGGAATTGGAACACGGGTCAAAAAGCCATCTCTATAATATGCCGCTGGATTTTTACCAGGGGAATTATGACAATACGGTAAGAATAGTCAAAAATTTTAGGACATATCAGCAGACGTCTGAATATTCCTGCGGTCCTGCCTGTCTGCTTATGCTGCTTGCTTATTATGGACTGCCGGCTGGCGAAAATGCACTGGCAACAGAGGTCGATGCAAGAGATCATAACAATCCGAGAGCAGACGGTTCTTATGGAACGGCAACGGCTGCTATGAAAAAAGCCCTGGAAAAGAGAAATCTGAAAGTTCAGAGTTCACTGGAAACAGCGGATGCAAATGGGTATTCTTTTTTGACTATAGAAGAATTTACCAGGTTTCTGAAAAAGCAGATAGCAGAGGGCAATCCGGTGGTTACTGAAAACGTAGAATGGGGCGGGCACTGGATGGTGCTAATCGGATATGATGATATGGGTACGAAGACATTCCTTGATGATACACTTATCTTTGCAGATCCCTATGATGTTTCCGATCAATATCAAGACGGCTATATTGCCAAGACCTGCTATAGATTCTTTTCAGAATGGTTTGACAATGCTATTTTGCCGGAAAAACAGAGAATACAGCAATATATAACGGTTATATCAAAATAATCTGCCGTATAAAATCATAGTGTCCCCCATTTTGTCCCACCCCTTGACTTAAAGTCAACTTCAGGATGTAGGCTTCTTTTCAGCTGCATTTCAAGGGGGCTTTTATGATCTACCGCAACTTTCAGGATATAAAACTTTCGGGCCTCGGCATGGGTGCCATGCGCCTCCCCGTGCTCAATGGCGACGATTCAAAGATAGACGAAAAGGCCGCAGACGAGATGGTCGATTACGCGATGGCCCATGGCGTCAACTACTACGACACCGCCTGGGGCTACCACAGCGGCAATTCCGAGCTCGTCATGGGCAGGGCGCTCAGCCGCTACCCGCGGGACAAATTCAATCTTTCGACCAAATTCCCGGGCTATGACCTCGCCAATATGCCCAAGGTCAAAGAGATATTCGAGAAGCAGCTCGAAAAGTGCCGCGTAGACCACTTCGACTTCTATCTCTTCCACAATGTCTGCGAGATGAATATCGACGCCTACCTCAATCCGAAGTATGGCATCTACGATTATCTCATGCAGCAGAAGGCAGAGGGCCGCATCAAGCATCTGGGCTTTTCTGCCCATGGCAGCTGCGCGGTTATGAAGCGCTTTCTCGAGGCCTATGGCAAAGATATGGAATTCTGCCAGATTCAGCTCAACTGGCTCGACTGGTCCTTCCAGGATGCAAAGGCAAAAGTAGATCTCATCAGCTCATATCATCTGCCTGTCTGGGTTATGGAGCCGCTCCGCGGGGGCCGCCTCACAAAGCTCAGCGAAGCCGACACAGCCAGGCTCAAAGCCCTCCGCCCCGACGAGGGCATCCCTGCCTGGTCTTTCCGCTTCCTTGAGTCCATTCCCTCTGTCACCATGATTCTCTCGGGCATGTCGAACTTTGAGCAGATGAAGGACAACATCCACACCTTCGAGACTGACAAGCCGCTCAGCAGAAAGGAGATGGATACCCTGCTTCAGATCGCCGACGGACTTCTCGGCGGCACTCTGCCCTGCACGGCCTGCCACTACTGCGTCAGCCACTGCCCCCAGGGTCTCGATATCCCGGGCCTGATCAAGCTTTACAATGAGCACAGCTTTTCGGGCGGCGGCTTTATCGCCCCGATGGCCCTCATGGCGCTGCCAAAGGACAAGCAGCCCTCTGCCTGCCGCAAATGCCACAGCTGCGAGAAGGTCTGCCCGCAGGGCATAAAAATCACCGACATGATGGCCGATTTCGCAAAGAGGCTCGGCGCCTAGGCCGCACGGCAGGGCCACTGCGCGCGCCCGCAGGTCTGGCCTGCGGGCGCCCCGGATAGTGCACTGCGGCGTCCCGCGCCGCTCCGCGCACGCGGCCGGCCTGCAGAGCCGCCCGCCGCGGGTCTGCCCCGCCTGAGTTTTTTCTTTCCTGCTATTTCAGCTTGATCAGCGTATCAATAATCTCACCCGAAATTTTAAGCAGCTCGCTGTATTCAGCCTCGAGGGCATCGACAGTCATCCCGTCCTTCTCGGTAAAGATCTGGCGGACCTTGCTGTGCAGCTGCTCATGAACAGCCATCAGATTCTTAAAATCTCCGCTCTGGGCCACAGCGCTCCCGGCTTCAACCTGGCCGTCTATCCATTTGCCCAGCCCGCAGGAGTGATGATCGACAAGAGCGATATCATCAGCCGATATCTTCCCGTCGATAACGCCGCGCACACGGGTAACCCAGCGCAGATGCAGCAGCATAATGCTGGTAATGGGAATCCCGCTTCCCTGGCAGGGCTGATACGAATCCGTGCAGATGCCGCTGCCCATAAAAGCATCGATCTGGGTCGCCTCGGCGATAACCTCATCGAAGGAAAAGATCTCCTCGGAGGCAAGGCTCGATATCGATTTGGCCTGCTCCAGAATGCCAGAGCCCGCCACAGCGAGATTCTTTGTGGCATCGGTGGCAGTCCGCAGATTCTGTGTCACTGAGGCCGAACGCCCGCGCAGCTCCGCGCTGTTCTTCGAAAGAGCGGTAACAGAATTCCGTATATCCTCGCCGCCCTTCGAAAGCTCATCCATATTCTGGGTAATCTCGCTAAATGACTTTGTGGTCTCCGACACTTGGCCGTTTATCCAGGTCATCGCGTCGCCCGCTTCCTGCGCGGTGGAATGCGCCGAATCCAGCGTGCTGATCATATCCTTGAGCGTCAGGGCGATATCCGAGGAATTTTTCTTGGTTTTCTCTGAGAGCTTGCGTATTTCCTGCGCAACCACGGCAAAGCCAAGGCCGGCCTTGCCGGCATGGGCCGCCTCGATTGCCGCGTTCATGGCCAGAAGGTTCGTCTGTTCGCTGATTTCATTGATTGTCGAAATGACTGTGCGGATCATGCCGACATTCTCGTTCAGGGTCTGGATAACCGAGAGCACCTTGTGAACCTTGTCGGCGCCCTTCTCCGTCGCGTCGGAGAGGGACTCAGTCACGGCCTGGCGGTCCGAGACAATCTGGGCCACTTTGTCCAGAGAGCTGGCAATCTGCTGAATAGCGCTGCTCACATTCTGGATCGAGTTGTTCTCAGAATCGATATACTGGTCTATCTCATGTATCGAATCCGAAATTCCATCGGCCGAGCCCGAGACTTTCTGAAGCTGATCCTCGAAGGCGGCCAGATGCTCTGTCTGGAGACGGGCCCTGGCTATTACCTCCGAAGCCGCAATAAGCTCCTGATGGACAGCCTCGGCGAGTTTCCGGGACGCGGCGAGCGACTGCTCCATCGTCTCGGCAGGGAAAATCACCTGATGTGAGCTTTCTGCTTCAGACTTGCGAACAGGTTCATTTCTGCGGTGTGCAAACATAGTTGACAGTATAACACCCTGGCCGTATAAATGCCAAACTCTATGCCCGGCATCAGCCTGATTCCTGCCGGACTGGGTCTGTATTTCCCGGGTTAATTTGCTTTTAAAACAGTGAGACGGGCAGAAAATGATGTGCGGATGGCTGCTTCCTTTGACTAAAATGTGCAAATTGCCATAATAGAAGTATATCCGCATCCAATTTTGCCCAAGGAGAGAGCAGTGGAAGCTTCAATTTCAACCGCAGCTGCAGCGCCCGACAAACGGCCGGCCGTGCGGAAAATTCCCGCCAGAATCATTTTCGAAAACATCATGGTCTGTGTCGGGCCCGCCTTAGGCACTTCGAACGAGCTTATTTTTATCGGATCCGCCTCGTTCCAGGATTCAATGCGGATGTGCTTCCATTCCCCTTTTATCGCCATTGGTTTTCTTATCGCATTTCTGCTGCCTATCGCAGGCTGCATTTATTTTGGCCGGCAGGCACTCGCCTGCGACGGCTCGGAGGAATCTGCCCTCACGGCCGGCCGCGCCATGCAGCTGTGGATTACCTTGGCCGGTGTTGCGCCTGTTTTAATCGGAGCGGTACAGGTTGCATGCATAGTGCTCGCCTGCAATTACTGCGATGTCAAAAGCCCCTTCGCCTGTATCTTCCTCGCGACTGTGGGCCAGACTTTTATCATATCCATTTTTTTCTATGTTCTCTTTGTTCAGGCCATCGAGGAATGGAGCTCATTTGTGCCGCTGCGGAAGGACCAGCGCCTTCTCTCCACGAGGAGCCGCACCGCTGTCATTACCGTATACAGCCTGATCGGCCTGCTCTGCTCCATCATGGCCACCTTCCACTCCCCGCTTCTCGCCGACATGCCCCTGCAGCAGTTTATTGTTGAGAAGACCGATCCGATCCTGCTGTTCTGCGCGATTCTGGTCCTTATCAACCTGATCATTCATGCCAATGGCATTTACAGGGGTCTGGCCAGAATAAAGGGCCTTACAGACCGCCTCGCTGAACGTGATTACAGCGGCGGACAGCTCATTGTTATCCGCCGGGACGAGCTCGGACTTCTCATGAACGATCTCAACTTTTTCTTCGCGACAACGCATGGCACGCTTAAGACCTTCGCCGACAGCGTAAAAACTTCCACCTCTTCGGCTGAATCCCTCAACCAGAATATGGAGGAGACATCCGCGAGCGTCTCGCAGATTATCGCAAATATCGAGTCCGTCAAAAATCAGATTGTCAATCAGAGCTCAGGCGTGCAGGAAGCCAACGCCAATGTCAAAGAGATACAGCAGCACATCGAGGCGCTCAACACGAGCATCGAATCGCAGAGCACCGGCATCGCCGAAGCAGGAAGCGCCGTCGACGAGATGGTGGCAAATATACAGAGCGTCTCCCAGATACTCGGCAATAATATGACGGCGGTAAACAGCCTGGGCTCGGCTTCCGACGAAGGCCAGAAAAAGGTAGAGAGCGCCGTCGCCTCCGCGGAAAAAATCCAGGCCGAATCCTCGGGACTGCTCGACGCCTCTTCGATTATTCAGAACATCGCGAGCCAGACCAACCTGCTCGCCATGAACGCGGCGATTGAGGCTGCGCACGCCGGTGAGGCGGGCAGAGGTTTCGCAGTGGTAGCCGATGAGATCAGAAAACTCGCCGAGCAGAGCAATGCTCAGGGACATACTATCACCACACAGCTCAAATCGCTCGGAGCGGCCATAGGCGAAGTCAGTGCCAGCACCCGCGGCATGCAGGAACAGTTCAGCATTATTTTTAAGCTTGCACAGGGTGTTAAGACACAGGAAGATATAGTTATGAACGCCATGAAGGAGCAGGCTGCCGGCTCGGATCAGGTGCTGCAGGCCATGAAGCGGATAAGCGATTCTACACTGGGCGTCAAGAATGGCTCCGCCGAAATGCTCCAGGGCAGCCGCGAGATTGTCTCCGAGATGGAGATACTCGGCCAGGTCACAGAGACCATCAACGGCGCGATGGCGGAGATGGCCGATGGCACCAGGCATATATCTGCCGCTATCGCCGCTGTCAATGAGTCGTCGGAGAACAATAAACGCAGCATCGACGAAATCGAAAAGGCAGTCTCCAAATTCACACTGTAAAATGCGGAGGCGGCCGCCCCAGGGTACGGCCGCCACGGCATAGGGGCCCGGCTGGCCTCCGCGGTCTCCTGTCCAGCCGCAGGGACCGCGGTCTCTCCGCTTTCCTTGACTTAAACCCCGCTTTAAGCAGTAGCTTTACACCATCATGATCAATACCCGACTCGCCGCCCTTCTCGCAGACTCATTCTGGAAGATCCTGCTGCCTGGGATCAAGGTCACCATCCCGCTGACAATACTGTCATTTTCTCTGGCCCTTGCAATCGCACTCGCCACCGCTCTTGTGCAGTTTGCAGACATCAAGGTGCTCAAACAGCTTGCACGGTTCTATATCTGGGTAATACGGGGTACGCCGCTTCTTGTGCAACTCTATGTGGTTTTCTATGGTCTCCCGGGCATCGGCATCGTTATCGACCCATTCCCCTGCGCCGTCGCCGTCTTCGCCATCAATGAGGGCGCCTACTGCGCGGAGACCATGCGCGCCGCCCTCGAAGCAGTGCCCCATGGCCAGATCGAAGCAGGCTACTGCGTCGGCATGTCCTATATGCAGATAATGCGGCGCATCGTCCTGCCCCAGGCCTTCCGCACCGCCTTTCCGCCCCTCTCCAACTCCCTCATCGCCATGGTCAAGGACACCTCCCTCGCGGCCAATATCACCGTGCTCGAAATGTTCATGGCTACCCAGCGCATTGTCGCACGCACCTACGAGCCCCTCGCTCTGTATATCGAGGTGGCCCTCATCTACCTGCTTATCTCCACGCTGCTCACGCGTTTCCAGCGCTCCGGCGAAAAGCGTCTTAACCGCTATGCGGCGGCGGGAGGCAGATAATGATGCTCACCGTCAGGGATCTTAAAAAAAGCTATGGCGGCCGCGAAATTTTAAAAGGGTTCAATCTGGAGGTTGAAAAAGGCCAGGTCATCACCATTATCGGGCCGAGCGGAGCGGGCAAGACCACTGCCCTGCGCTGTATCAATCTCCTCGAAAAGGCCGATTCAGGCAGTCTGGAATTCGACGGCGAAGAGTTCGATCTCGGCCGCATGGATAAAGCCGACACTGCCCGGATTCATAGAAAAACAGCCTTTGTGTTCCAGAACTTCAACCTGTTTCTTAACAAGACAGCCCTGCAGAATGTCACCGAGGGGCTTATTGCCGCCCGCCATGTGCCCGCTGCCGAGGCGGTGGAGAAGGGCAGAAAAATGCTCGACAAGGTTGGCCTTTCGGACCGCGCCGATTATTTTCCCAATCAGCTCTCAGGCGGCCAGCAGCAGCGCGTCGCGATTGCCCGCGCCCTTGCGACCGATCCCGAGATAATCTATTTTGATGAGCCGACAAGCGCCCTCGATCCCGAGCTCATCGGCGAAGTGCTCAGCGTCATGCAGCAGCTCGCCCGCGAAGGCATTACCATGGTGGTAGTCACCCACGAGATGAATTTTGCGCGCAGTGTTTCTTCAAGAGTCATCTTTATGGAGAATGGCTCTATTGTCGAAAGCGGCAGCGCCGCGGATATATTCGAACATCCCCGAGAAGAGCGGACAAAGGCATTTCTCCGCTCGCTCACAGATAAATAAGTGCTATAAGGAGTTAAGTGATGGAAAAGACAATCAGGTCCAGAGCTGCGGCTCTCTGCCTCGCCGCGCTCTTCTGCCTCACCACTGGTCTCGCGGGCTGCAGCAAAAGCAGGCCTGCCGGCGCAGCGGCTTCCTCAGGCGCAGCCCCGGATCTCCTCGCGCAGATCAGGGAACGCGGCCAGCTCAATATCGCCATGGAGGGCACCTGGGCGCCTTGGACCTACCACGACGAGGACAGCAATCTTGTTGGATTCGATGTTGAAGTCGCAAAGCTCATCGCGCAGAAGCTTGGCGTCAAGGCCAATTTTATCGAAGGTGAGTGGAGCGGTCTCTTCGCAGGCATCGACTCGGGCCGCTACGACGTGGTTGTAAACGGCGTTGAGATCACCGACGAGCGCTCGCAGAAATACGATTTCTCCGAACCCTACGCCTTCATCCGCACGGCCCTCGTCGTCCGCAGCGACAATTACGCTGTAAAAAGTTTCGCAGATCTCAAAGGCAAAAAGACCGCCAACAGCATCGCAAGTACCTACATGACCCTCGCCGAGCACTATGGTGCCACAGCGACCGGTGTCGAGACCCTCGACCAGACTTTCGACCTTGTGCTCTCAAAGCGCGTCGACGCGACACTCAACGCCGAAGTCTCCTACGCCGACTACATGCGCGTCCACCCCGACGCTGCCCTCAAAGTCGCCGCTCTCACCGACGAAGCCTCGAAGGTGGCCATCCCGATGCGCAAAGGTCCCGAAACTGCTTCCTTCCGCGAAGCAGTCAACAAGGCCATCGCCGAACTCCGCAGTTCTGGCGAGCTCGGCGCCGTCTCGCAGAAATACTTCGGCCGCGACCTCACGGCCATACCCGCGTCAAAATAAACAGCGCTGAATGCGGGCCCCTGGCCATCCTGGACCCAGGGCCCGCGGCGCCCCTCGGGGGGCGCACGCCGCACAGGCAGCAGCTGCCTCAGTATCCCAGTTTCTGCAGCAGCTTTTCGACATCTGCAGCATTGAGCACCCGGCCCATAGATACAACCTTTTCGTTTACAACAAGGGCGGGCATGCTCATCACACCATAAGCCATAATTTTCTGCATATCGGTCAGGTATTCTACCGTGACAGCTGACTGACGCGCAGCGAGGGCTGCCTTTGTATTTTCAAGCAGCGCTTTGCACTTCGCGCAGCCCGAGCCCAGCACCTTTACATTCTCAAGCACCATTCTCATGCCTCCAGTCCATTTCAATGACCGCAGGAGCAGCCACAGCCTTCTTCTTTTGAGTCATCTCAAATCTCAGACAAACAGATACTGAAATAAATTGAAGAGATAGCCCACAATAATAATCCCCGCAGTACAGATCGCGATAAAGACAGCGAGCAGTTTGGGCTTTATCGCCTTGCGCAGCATAATCATCGACGGAAGGCTCAGCGTCGTAACTGCCATCATAAACGAGAGCACCGTGCCAAGCTGCGCACCCTTGCCAAGCAGAGCTTCGGCAATGGGAATTGTCCCGAAAATATCAGCATACATCGGTATACCGATAAATGTCGCAAGCACAACACCAAAGGGATTGCGGCTCCCCAGCACAGATTCCACCCAGGCCTCGGGAATCCAGTTGTGAATCACTGCGCCGATGCCCACTCCCACAAGAATATAGGGAAAAACCTTTTTAAAGGTTGAGGCCACCTGCTGTCCCGAAAATGCAAAACGCTCTCTCTGCGTCGGCTCCGGCACATCGATGGCAACCGCGCTCGCTCCGCGGATAAAATCCTCGACATAGTTTTCCATGTGTAGATGCTCGATCAGCGTTCCGCCCGCAACCGCGACAACAAGGCCCAGAGCGACATAGGCCACCGCGACCTTTGCGCCGAAAATGCTCATCAGCAGCACAAGACTCCCGAGGTCCACCATTGGCGAGGAGATCAGAAATGAAAAGGTTACGCCAAGCGGCAGACCGGCGCTTGTAAAGCCTATAAAAAGAGGAATCGACGAACAGGAGCAGAAGGGCGTCACTGTTCCGAGCAGGGCGGCCGCGCAGTTGGCCCAGATTCCCCGGAAGCGCCCCATAATTCTGCGGCTCCGCTCCGGCGGGAAATAGCTCTGTATATATGAGATAATGAAAATGAGCACACAGAGCAGCAGCGTTATTTTTATAGTATCAAAGAGAAAAAACTCTATGCTGCCCCCGAGCCTCGAAGAGAGATCAAGACCGGTCAGGCTGAGGGCCCCTGCGATAATTCCATCCAGCCACTTCATGCCAAGAACCTGAGTCATAAAAAATCCACTGCTCATCTCCGCTCCTTATCAGTAATGGCAGCGGTGCAGCCGCCACATCTATCCAGACTGCGCGAGTCAGCGGAGCCACAGCTTTTCTGTTCATGCTGCCCGCCCTTATCGCAGACCACGAGTTCGCCCACATACTGCTTGAATGCCCTGAACACGGCGCAATCGAGCGAGTAGTGCATCCACTTGCCATCTCTGCGTGCTCTCACAAGCCCCGAGTCTACGAGTATCTTCATGTGATGAGAGAGGGTCGGCTGCGTAATATCAAACTGTTCGAGCAGCCTGCAGGCGCATTCCTCACCGCCTGTAAGCGCTGCGACAATCCGCATCCGGTTCGGATCGCCCAAGGCCCTGCAGACAAGTACCGCATCTTCTTCCGTCATTATCCATGCCTCAATACATTGATATCCATCTATGTGGTGAATATAGGCAATACATAGATAAACGTCAATATATCAAACGGTTCTGGACAAAAAAAAGCACAGGCCACGGGAAGTGCTGCCATGGCCTGTGTTTCAGAGAAGCGCACTGCCGCCAGCGGCGGCTGTCCTATTTTGCAGAGACAAGGGCGGCCAGCAGCTGGTCGCGGTTAATCGGCTTCGCGATATGGGCATTCATGCCGGCATCGATGCAGCGCTTTATATCTTCCTCGAAGGCGTCGGCTGTCATCGCAATAATCGGGACTGTTTCCGCGTCAGGCCGCCGCAGGGCGCGTATAGCCTGAGTTGCCTCGAGGCCGTTCATATGGGGCATGCGCAGATCCATCAGCACTGCATCATAGAACCCGGGCTGGGATGAATTGAATTTCTGGAGCCCCACGAGTCCGTCCTCGGCGGTATCGACCTCCATCCCCATATCGCGGAGCATCAGCGTTGCGATTTCACTGTTCAGATAATTGTCCTCGCAGAGCAGAACGCGCTTGCCTGCGAGCCGGTCCGCCGCATCAGATAGAGCCGCTGTTTTTCCTGCCCCATCTGCGGTCTCCAGCGGGAGCTCGACAACAAAGGTCGTCCCTCTGCCAACCTCGCTCTCGCAGCTGATATTTCCCTTCATCAGATCGATTATCTTTTTAACAATCGAAAGACCGAGCCCGGTTCCAACCACGCCAACCGCCTCGGGCCTGTGCTCCTGGCTGAAGGGCTCATACATCCTGCCGAGGAATTCGCTGCTCATGCCAATACCGCTGTCCCTAATGGTAATCCGCCGTGTAAGGCCATTCTGCAGAGGATCAATGGCCTCGACAGAATAGCACACCGTGCCGCCCGGCTGGGTATATTTGACCGCGTTCGACAGCAGATTCAGAATTATCTTCTGGACCTTGAGTTTATCGATATAGAGATGCTCATGGGGAAAAGAATTGAAATCAGCTTCCAGCTTTATTTTTCTAAGATCAGCCGACTGCCGGATTGAATTGATCAGAGCACTGTTGATTTCATCCTCGGAGACATTCTCCTTTTCGAGAGTCATCTTCCCGCTTTCTATCCGCGACAGATCGAGCGTGTCATTGATCAGCGAAAGGAGCAGCTGGCCGGATGAATGCGCTTTCTGCAGGTAATCCTGCTTTTTCTCCCCGTCATTCTCGCGGAGAGCCAGATCGGTAAAGCCCAGAACTCCATTCAGAGGAGTGCGCAGATCATGGCTCATATTGGAGAGAAAAACAGATTTTGCCTCATTCGCTTTTTCGGCTTCCAGTTTGGCCGCGGCGAGCTCGCTTATCTGCTGCTGTTCCTCCTCCACTTCTTCGGTAATATCCTCAAGGCAGTAATAGACAACCAAATGGCTGTCATCGAACCAGGAAAAACGGAAGCTCTTCTGGCGTATTTCTCCGGCCGCATTCCTGATTGCGAAGGAAGCCATATAAATCTTCGCCTTCTCAAGCTCGCTGCTGATTGTATCGAGCTGCAGGCGGCGGTAAGTATCCATGGCGCTGTCTGGCAGGAAATACTGGCTCCGATAGCTCTCCAGGCCCGCCGAATAGGAGCCTGAGGCCTGCTTCATTCCGCCGTCGGCATTGAGTCTGAAACTGGCGCAGAGATCTATGCGCGTGTATATAAAGCCTATTTCCTCATAGCCAAGTTCAAAAAAGATCGAAAATATCTGCGATTCCAGCACCTTCTGCGAAACTTCGTAGGCACAGGCAAAGCATTCTATGTCCCCGTGAACCGGTTCTTTAAATGTGGATATAACTATGCGGATCCAGACTGGGTTTCCGCTCTTCTGTCCCCGGCAGTATTGATAGGTAAAATAGGTCTGTCCCTTCTGATAGGCATTGATGAGCGCAATTCTGTCCGCCATCGCAGCCATTCTGTCCCGGTCCTTCTCATTTTCGAGCTGCTCGAGATAGGCGGCCAGACATGTGTCGTAAGTGTTTACTCCTTCGGGAATATGAAGGGCCGATGAAGCAGTACATATATAGTTTATTATTTTATTCTGACTGAGATTATGGTGCCCCTTGGAGATCAGGTTTACATCCTCAAGCTGTTCCATATTCTCCAGTTCGCGCTGATAGCGTTCTTCTTCTCTTTTCTGTTCAGTGATGTCCTGCGCAATACCATAGATGCTGAGGGGATATCCATGCTCATCCCTTTCGACAATGGCAGTGAGCTTGCGGCAGGAGAGCTCGCTGCTGTCTTTCTGCCTGTACCAGATTTCCACGCTCGCATCGCAGCCGGAATCGACTTTGGCGAAAAATTCGGACACGGCATTTCTAGACTGCGGCTCGGCTATTTCGACAATGGAATCGGGCACCTTGTCGATGACAGGACTTGAGCTGATCCTGCCAAATAGACTGTCGGTAAACTCATCGTCCAGGGCCGTAATGCTGTGTTTGTTCGGATCATACTGCCACTCGGAAAGCCGCACAGATTTGCCGACCTTGATGAATATTCCTCTCGTCCTGAGCAGGGCGGTCTGTGTCTGTCTCATCTCCTCGGTTTTCCGCAGCAGCGATTTATTCGCGCGGTTCAGCCTCCGGCTTAAAACCAGTATGTGAATAATGATGACAATCAGGAGCGCGACGACAATCGAGGCTGCAATAAGAAGCCGGCGGTTGTCCTTGAAAAAATTGGGCGGGCGGTTTATTACCAGACTCCCAGAGGGAATGGCCGACAGCGGAATGCCAAAGCGTTCCATCTGCTTGTAGTCGAACATATATCGCTTGGAAGCGGGCCTGAGCTGCGGGCTTTTTCTGCTGCCCGTCTTCAGGACTTCGAGCGCGACAGCGCCGGCTTCTTCGCCCATCTCCCGGTACGAGATCATGCAGCCGCCGGCAATGCCGAGACCCAGTCCCGCTTCATCCGCCTTAAAAAGCGGTGTCCGTATTATCCCCGACAGAAAACGCAGGGCCTGGGGAATCGAATAGACAGTACCATCGCCATCGCGGTCCATGCTCATATAGAGCAGAATAGTCTCGGGGCCATAGCCGCCGATCTTGGCGGTCAGGGCGGCTTTTGAGTATTTCGAACAGTCAAGATTGACGAATTTGAGGTTCGGGAAAGCGGCCTTGCAGGTACCGAGCTGCACAAGAAATCCTTCGCTCGATGCCGTTCCATCGGTAATGGAGACAACACGCTTCGCGTGGGGCAGCAGATGCGCCGCAAGCTCAACTGTCTCTCTGAGAGGCAGGACTTCGGCTATCCCGCTGATCTGCTGGTCCCTCGATGCGAGGCGCGCCTTTTCCTCAGAATTGACACCTTCGAAGACAACAGGGATGCCCTCAAAAAACCGGCTGCGGTTCTTGAGCACAAAATCGAGAGCCGCGTCATCGCTCGCTATCACCAGATCCAGCGGGTTTTCCGCGAGCAGGATCTCCAGATGGCGGACAGTCAGCTTCTCCGATTCGGGTTCGGATACATGCATTGTATCCATAAAGAGATATTCAATATCGGCGTAGTCGGCGAGCCTGCTTTTCAGGCCATCGATTTTCTGCGGCAGCGGTGTCCAGTCCAGTGAGTAGGAGCTCAGAAGCAGAACGCTGGGACGGGTCGATCTGATGGCGGGACCCGTTCCGGCCGTCTCCTGCATGAGAACAGTACAGAGAAGGAGCCAGAACGGAAGGGATCTCCGCTGCTTCATTGTACGCTTCTCCGCCCGGCGAGCACCTCGACATAGTCGGCGTAATTCGCGGCGAGCAGTTCCGGCGTATCAAGGCCATAGGGGCATTTCGATTTGCATTTATTGCAGTGAAGACAGGTCGGTATCTTGGCCATTTTGTCCTGCCATTCCTTATCGAGCCAGGACGCGCTCGGCGCCCGCCGCAGCATCAGCGACATGCGCGCACAGTTGTTGATTTCTATTCCCTGCGGGCAGGGCATGCAGTAGCCGCAGCCGCGGCAGAAGCTGCCCGAAAGCTCGGCCCTGTCCCGGTCGATTACAGCCTTGAGCTCCGCGTTCAGTTCGGGCGGATTTTTCTGCAGGGCGATAAACTCGTCGAGCTCAGCCTCCCGCTGAATGCCCCAGATCGGCAGCACATTGTCAAACTGCGCCGCAAAGGCATAGGCTGCAGCCGCGTTGCGGATAAGCCCGCCGGACAGGGACTTCATCGCAATAAAGCCCATGTTGTGCGCCCTGCAGGCCTGCACAAGCTCAATGTCCTTATCGCTCGCGAGATAGCTGAAGGGGAACTGCAGCGTCTCGTAGAGGCCGCTCTCGATGGCCTCGCGGGCCACGCCGAGGCGGTGATTCGTAATTCCTATGTGGCGTATCCTGCCCTGCTTCTTTGCCTCGAGAGCCGCCTCGTAGAGCCCCGACCCGTCGCCGGGCTTCGGGCAGAACGCAGGGTTATGGAACTGATAGATATCGATATAGTCTGTTTTAAGCAGCCTGAGACTCGTCTCAAGGTCGCGCCAGAAGTCCTCAGCGTTCTCGGCTGCGGTCTTGGTCGCAATAAATATGCCCGCGCGCCCCATGGCCACGCTGCTGTCCGGGCCGGCCACGCCCGCGGCCTCCAGTGCAGCGCCGGCCCCGCAGAGGGCTTCTCCTGTCTTCTCTTCGCTGTCGGTATATGCCCGCGCCGTATCAAAAAAATTGAATCCCGCCGCACGCGCCCTGCGCAGAAGAGCCACAGCGCCTTCCCTGCTGTCGCGCTGAATCGGCAGACAGCCAAAGCCGTTCCGTGCCGCCACAATCCCCGTCGAGCCAAGTCTGACCAACTGCATGCTCCCCATGGTAATTCAGAGCAGCCCCAGCGGCAAGCTGTACAGCGCGGCCCTCACCAAAGGGCTTAAGGGCCTGGCTCTTCGAAGCGAGAGAGAAAGAGACACAATGATTAGGCCAATCAGGACAGAAAAGGATTACACAGAAGCGCTCAAGCGCATTAAGGAAGAGATACTCTCAGACTTCATAGGCAGCTATGGTACCAGCAGCACTGCGCCGGTTCTTAACCGGCAGTCGCAAATCAGATGCCCTAAAGAAGAAGCTGATAAACTGAGGCTAGTGCAAATACTATGAATCGCAGGGGCATGCGCTTCATATCCCCTGCGATTGCCCTGCGCGCCTTTCATTCTATTCTCTGCAGGACATGAGCACAAAGTCGGCAAACTTGCGGGCAGCGTAGGGCATGGTGCCGCGGCTCTTCCAGGCGAGGGCGACGCGCTGCACGGGCTTCTCGCGGATGGGGCGGATCTCGAGGCCGGTGTCAAAGCCGGCGAGAACGCGCTCGTACATGGCCGATATGCCGAGGCCTTCGCGCACCATCTCGAGGATGGTGTAGTCGTCGAAGACCGTATATTCAATCTGGGGAGCAAGGCCGTATTTCTCAAAGTCGTGGAGGAGGACGCTGTACTCGCCTTCATCGACGAGAATAAATGGTTCGGAGGCGAGGTCGGTGAGCGAGAGGATTTTCCGCTTCGCAAGGGGATGCCCCGGAGGCAGTACGGCGAGGAGGCGGGCTTCGTAAAGAGGCAGAGTCTGGACGCCTGAAACGGCGTCGGTGTTCACAAAGCCGAAGTCGACGCTGCCATCCTTTACCCAGCCGGCCACGCTGCTGTAGTCTCCCTGTCTGAGCACAAAACGTATATCGGGATAGCTCCGTTTGAAATCCTTCATAAGGTGGGGAAGGATGTTGCGGCTCACGCTTGTAAATGTACCAATTCGTATGGTACTGCCCTTAAGGCCCCGCATCTCCCGCTGTTTTTCGGCGAGCTGCTCCTCGGCGTTCGCTATGGCCTGGATATAGGGATAGTACTGCTCGCCGTCGCGGCTCAGCACTATGCCATCCTTGCGGCGCTCGACGAGGGCCGAGCCAAACTCATCCTCAAGGGATTTGACTATCTGGCTCACGGCGCTCTGCGTGTAGGCAGCGAGCTCCGCTGTCTTTGTAAAGCTCCCGGTTTCGACAACCTTGCAGAAGATTCCATATTTTGAATACAGGATGAACCTCCCCGGCGCAGCCCTGCGCTGGGCCGGCGCAGGGTGCAGGCCCGCCCTCCAGCCTCCGCCTTGCGCCCGTGCCCCTTTGGCGGCGCCTGCTGCTCAGGGCCGGCGCCGGCATGCATTAGCTTAACTTATGCTTCCATTATAATAATTCGTTTTACTAATACCGCAAATTCCAGTAATACTCAAGCTCATGAACAAGAACAAGGCCGATCTCCTCCTCGTGACTGTCTCTCTCGCGGGTGGAACTTCCTATATGTTTATGAAGCTCGGCATGGCGGGCCTGCCTCCGCTCGAGCTCGCCTTTCTGCGCTGCGCTATTGCCTTTGCCCTCACCTTCTGCGTCTTCCTGCCGCGGATTCTGCGGGCAGGACGGACTGTCATCGGGAAAAGCGCGCTTACAGGCGGCCTTCTCGCGGGTGTTTTTATTCTCCAGCTCTACGGGGTAAAGGCGACCTCGGCCTCGGCGGCAGGCTTCCTGCTCAATACCGCGGTGATCATGGTGCCCCTCATCCTCGCCCTTGTTGAGCGCAGAATGCCAGGCCGGCGCATGCTCGGCGGCCTCGCCCTTGTGTCGGGCGGCCTTTTCCTTATCAACGGCGGCCGCTTTGGCGCTCTCGGGGCAGGGGCGCTCTGGTGCATCGGCGCGGCCTTTCTCTATGCGCTCTACATTATTGCAGCCAACCGCCTTGTACGGGACTGCGATCCCATAAGCCTCGGCGTCTGCCAGCTCGGCTGGGCTGCCCTCTACCTGGGCGCCGCCATGCTCTTCCTCGAGAAGCCTGTCATGCCGGCGGGTGCCCTTCAGTGGGGCACTGTCCTCGGGCTTTCCCTTGTCTGCTCGGCCTACAGCTTTATCACCCAGACGGTGGTGCAGAAGCATACGAGCCCCGAGACTATCAGCTTTATGTTCTCGCTCGAACCGGTGTTCTCCGCTTTTTTCGCCTTTATCTTCCTCGGCGAAAGGCTTAACCCTCTGCAGTACGGCGGTGCCGTTCTCATTTTCTGCGGCCTTGCACTTGCCCGGGGCAGAAAGAGCACAGGGACAGAAAGCGCGGCCTCTGGGGCCGGGGCTCCGGCCTCATTCAGCGCGCCTGCGCCGCATGCAGTCCGCAGCTCGGCTGTAAAAGCCAAGGCCGCCAGCCCGTCCTTGACCTGAAGCGAACTTAAGGTGATACACTGCTGGAACCGAAGGTTCCATGAACAGCAATAAAGCGCTCTTCGAAGACAGGCCTGTCTGGTCGGCTCTGGGCACTCTTGCCCTGCCGATGGTTATCAGCCAGCTCATCACTCTGGTGTACAATCTCGCCGATACCTATTTTATCGGGCGGACGGGCAATCCCTATATGGTCGCGGCGGCATCGCTCGTGCTGCCCGTCTATTCGATCTCGATCGCAGTGTCGAATCTTATCGGCACGGGCGGCGGCACGCTTATTTCACGCCTCCTCGGCGCGGGCCGCGAGGACGAAGCCCGGAAGGTCAGCTCCACGGGCCTTTATATCGCCCTCGCAATGGCTGCCCTCTACTGTCTCCTCTGCCTTGTGACCATGAAGCCCCTCCTTCTCCTCCTCGGTGCGAGCGGCAATACCTTTGAATACGCACGGCAGTACGCCATCTGCGTCATTGTCGGCGGCGGCATTCCGACGGTTATCTCGCTCACACTCGCCAATTTTTTAAGGAGCGCGGGGTTCTCAAAACACGCGGGCTTCGGCATCAGCCTTGGCGGCATTCTCAACATCGGTCTCGACCCGCTTTTTATGTTCGTGATTCTGCCGCGCGGCCAGGAGGTTATGGGCGCGGGCATCGCGACAGCTCTCTCCAATATGGTCTCGACGCTCTACTTCATCGTGGTAATCGGCAGGCTCTCCAGAAAGACTGTGCTCACGCTGAGCCCCAGGGCCGGCCTCCCCGAGGCCTCGTCGATGAAGTCGCTTTTCTCGGTGGGCGTACCGGCCGCCCTCACCACCCTCCTCTACGATATCGTCAATATTCTGATAGACCGGCTCTGCGCCTCACACGGCGACCTCGCGGTCGCGGCCATGGGCATAGAGCTCAAGGCCGAGCGCCTGCCCCTCAATGTGGGTATCGGCATCTGCCAGGGCATGATTCCACTTGTCGCCTACAATTACGCTGCAGGCAATTACAAACGCTGGCGGGAAGCGCTCCGCGATTCGCGCATCGCCGGCCTCTCCTTCGCCTTTATCTGCGTGATTCTCTATGAGGTATTCGCAGGCGGCATTATGCAGCTCTTTATCAACGACAGCGAGACCGTGCGGCTCGGCACCCAGTTTATCCGGGCCCGCTGCCTTGCAACGCCCTTTATGTTCATGTGCTTCAGCTATCTCTTTTTCTTCCAGGCTGTTGGCATGGGCGATAAATCCCTGCTCTGCGCAGTAATACGCCAGCTCGGCTACAATATTCCTTTTATGCTCCTGCTCGACCATTTCTTTGGCATAGACGGCATTATCTGGACCCAGCTCATTGCGGATTCGCTTATGGTTGCCACCTCCTGGCTTATCTACCGGGGCGTTGAAAAGCGCATTCTGAATCCTCTTCAGCCGATCCGCTGAGAGCTATTTGCATTTTCAATTTCCGAAATCCTATACTATACTCAGCTTTAATCCGCGCTCTGCCCCAAAGAGGAGGGCCAGTCCGCGGAGCGTTTTTTCATGCTCAGCACTATTCTCTGTACGACAGGCGGACAAATGGAATATACACTTGGACGGCTCAGGACACTGCTCACATCCATTCCAGGCACTATAGCTGTCTATAAGGTACAGGGAGACAGTATCGCTCCTCTTCTCTACAGCGGGGATGTGCCGGCATTTTCCGGTCTCAGCGAGGCTGAATATCTCGCGCTCTACAGAAGTGACGCCACGGCCATTGTGGCCGAACAGGACAGGAGCTATCTTCTGCCGCGCATACGCGAAGTGCTCGACGGAAAGGGCGACTGCGACGCGACTTTCAGAACCTGGCATAAAACCAAGGGATATATCTGGACCCATGTCAATTTAAAGCTGCTCGGCACTATGGGCGGGCAGCTTCTTCTCCTTGGCATTTTCGCCAATGTCAACGAAATAATCGAATCTTCGGCCCTGCTCCCGGAAATGCACACAGAGCTCGAGCAGGAGCTGAACGAGGAGCGCACCAAATACCGCGTCGCGACCGAGGGCGCGAATCTCCGCGTCTATGAATACGATATTCTAAAACACTGCATCCACCTGCCCGAACATTCCAGAAAACTCTTCGGGGTTCCACAGACCGATATAGGAAATGTTCCCGATTCAATACTCCATCTCTTCCATCCCGAGGATGCAGGCAGAGTCAGGGATTTTTTTGCCCGGGTAGACCGCGGCGAAAAAACAGTCAAGGACGATTTTCTGATGAAGGAAGTAAATGGAAGCGCAAGCTTTCTCCGCTATACTTTCAGCACAGTGTTCGACGGCAGCGGAAAAGCCGTCAAGGCCTACGCTGTGGCCGAGGATATCACCGCCCAGAAACGCGAAGAGGAAAATTTCAGCAAGTCCATTCAGACTCTGCTCTCCACAAATCCGGAAGCCCTCTGCACTTTTCAGGTAAATCTGAGCATGAACAGCTGCAGCGGAGGCCACGGCACATCCCGCTATATTCAGAGCCTGCTTCTCTCGGAGACAGCCGACGGCCTCTTTGGAAATATTGTGTCGATTATCTCCGACAGGGAGCAGCGGGTGCGGGCAGCGGAAATCTTCGACCGGCACAGGCTGCTCGAACTCTATTCAGCCGGTAAAACAAGCCTGCACCTCGACTACCGCCGCATCGGGGAAAACGGCAGGCCCTTCTGGGTGCGGACCTACGCGAGCATGCTCAGGGACCCCCAGAGCGATGATGTAGTCGCTGTGTTTTATTCGGTGGATATTTCAAAGGAAATGCTGCAGAACGAGATATTCAATATTATTACAAATCAGGAATACGATTATGTGGCCCTGCTGCATTCAAAGATCAATAAAATTGAATTTCTCAAGCTCAGCGACAGGCTCCTCCCCAAATACCACAATATCTTTGGACAGCCTGGAATGCTCTACGATTTCGACAAGGTGAGGGAATTCGCCGCCTCAAGCTGGATAGACCAGGCGGACAGGGCGAATTACCTCAAATCGAGTCCTTTGCGGGAAGTTCTGAAACAGCTGGATAAAAACGGACACTATGAGCTCAGTGTGCGCGGCCATTATACTGGCCACCCTGAAACCACCATGTGCCGCAAAATCCAGCATTACTACCTCGAAAGCGAAGAAGACAGCATTCTGATTATCGAGTCGGATGTCACCAAGACCTACCTGCAGGAGCAGAAGGAAGCCGAACTGAGGCAGGCACAGCTCAAGGAACAGCAGGCCCGCACCATGCAGGAGACCCTCATCGGCACCATAGGCAGCCTGCCCGTCAACGCGGCTCTCTTCCTCGTCGACAGCGGCTCCTATATTCCCCAGTCCTATTCCAATGATTTCTGCCACATGAAGGGCTGCACTCAGGAGAGCATATGGGAGCTAAGCACGGATGACGGTTTCTCGCCCATCCATCCGGATGACAGAAAACATGTGCGGGAGTTTCTCGAATATCACTGGAAGGACAGCAGCCCCTACAGCACGATATACCGTGTCATAGTGGCCAGCGGCGCCTATAAATGGGTCAATGTCACCTTTACCAATCTGACAATAAACGGAAAAATCTATCTGTACGCTGTATACGCCGATATCGACGATCTTAAAAAGCAGGAACAGCTCTTCGAGGAGCAGTACCGCTCTGCGCAGGCCTTTGTAGATTCAGTCTCGGGCATCTATCTCGCGACGAGGCGCTCCAACCTGACCCGCAACCAGGTGGAAATGGTAAAGGGCACCTCGACGCTGCCCTCGGTGAGCGTACAGACAGACTACGACAGCTCCATACAGACTCTGCTCGAATTTATGCCCCGCGAACAGGACAGGAAGGAATGCGCGCGCTTCTATTCGAGGGAGGCTCTCCTCAGGGCATACAGCGAGGGAACGCACACCCTTTCGCTGGAATACCAGCTTCTGTCCCGCGAAGGTGTCGTGCAGTGGGTCAAATGCGTACTGAATCTCACAAAGCGGCCCGAGAGCGGCGATATTATCTGCTTCAGCGCAGTACGCGATATCAGCCGCGATAAATTCTCCGAGAGCATTATGCTGCATATGATCGCAAGGCAGTATGACTTTATCGCCTGCATCGATGTGAAAAAGAATAAGATTGTCCTCCTGCTCGCCGACAATTCCGGGCAGGCAAACGGAACAGAATTTATCCGCGAAAACAGCGATTACGAGGAGAGCATCCAGGCCTATAACGCAAAATACGTGCTCCCCGAAGAGCTCCATGCCTGCGCTAAATTCGCAACGCTCTCAGATATGAAGGCCGCTCTTAAAAATGGCGGGGACTGCTCTGTCACCTTTACGGTGAACGAAAATGGCGCCCTGCGGAATAAGAAAGTCGAGTTTTTCTATATCGACCGCGAGAGTTCGCTTATCGCTCTGATCCGCTCAGATTATACCGAGATGCAGAAAAAGCAGCTCGAGCAGGAAAGCCAGCTCCGCTGCGCCCTCGAGGCTGCCCAGCAGGCGAACGCGGCCAAGACAGAGTTTCTCTCGCGCATGAGCCATGATATTCGCACGCCCCTCAATGGCATCATTGGCATGACCTACCTCGCGGGCGAAGAGAACAATCCGCCCAGAACAAGGGACTGCCTTGCCAAAATAAGCACATCCTCAAACTTTCTGCTCGGGCTTATTAACGACATTCTGGACATGGCCAAGGCCGAAAGCAATAAAATGGAACTGCACCCCGAGCCCTATGCATCCCAGGAATTCTGCGCCTATATAGACGCGGTTTTCAGGCCGCTCTGTGCCGAAAAAAATCAGAAATTCTCCACATCTATCCACCCCGTCAGGGATTGCATGCCGCTTGTCGACAAGCTGCGCTTTAACCAGATTTTTTTCAATCTGCTGTCGAACGCGGTCAAATACACCCCGGAGGGCGGAACAATTGATCTGACAATGGATTCATTTCTAACAGACAGGAAGCGCTTCGTCATCGAGGGCCGCATACACGACAGCGGAATCGGCATGAGCGGAGAATTTCAGAAAGTGCTGTTCGATCCCTTTACCCAGGAGGGCCGCAATGACAATTCGCGGAGCCGCGGTTCGGGTCTCGGCCTCGCGATTACCAAGAAGATGGTCGACCTGATGAAGGGAAGCATACAGGTAGACAGCGCCCTCGGCAAAGGCTCGACCTTTACGGTAAGACTGGAGGCCGACTGTGTCCCCATATCGGAGCTGCAGCCGGACCGCAGCAGGCCCGAGGCGGAACCCTCCGGGATGGCCCTGCTTCAGGGAAAACATGTGCTTCTCTGTGAAGACCATCCGCTCAATCAGGAAATAGCCCAGGCTCTCCTTGCGCAGAAGGGAATAATTGTCAGCACCGCTGAAGATGGGCAGAAAGGACTTGAAATGTTTGTAAAATCCGCGGCGGGATATTACGACGCCATTCTAATGGATATCCGCATGCCTGTGATGGACGGCTACGCTGCAACGCGGGCAATCCGTGCTCTCAAGGCAAAAAGGCCGGACGCGGATTCGGTGCCGATAATTGCGATGACAGCGGACGCCTTTGCCGACGATGTCAGCAAGTGCATCGCCTCGGGCATGAATGCCCATCTCGCAAAGCCGATTGAGCCCAGTGCCCTCTACAGAGCGCTGGGCTCGGCCTTTTCAAAAACTCAATACTGACTGGGTGAACGGTTCATATACTCAGTGGTGAGGAGCCAGTCGGCTGGATAGCCGATATATCTCGGTCCTACAGAGCCCTGGGCATATCTGATTCTGAGCTGGCCATAGAGCTTATTCCAGTCCTTGAGAGTGGAGAGAGAATTATCATAGAGCGCCTTGGCAAACTTTCTGCTGTCCCTGCTGCCGTTAAATGAGGCCACGAGCTTCTGCTCGGCTTCCTCAATGGAGGAGGACTTGGCCTTTACGTCCTTGATTATGTAGCAGTACTTGCTGGCCGTAATCTCGACGACATCGTTGCAGATCCACCAGGCCTTTTCCGGATCGAAGACAAGACAGCTCTGCTTTTCGTAGCTCGGCGGAATCATTGTCGCGGTATGGGGAATAAAGACACTCTCGGCGACCGTGCAGAGAGCGATCCAGACAACAGGCGCGGGCATTTGGGAACCATACTGGCAGATAGTCGCATAGCCGGTATAGGACGCGCCAATAGGTCTTTCCCAGGCGCCAGGTGCATTGCCATCGGTTGTTTTGTATCGGGCAAATTCTTCCGGGCGCGCACCGCCATAGCGGTAGGGCAGACCAAAGGGCCCGGCGCCAACGCCCTTGGTAAGATCGAATTCAGTGCCCTCATAGTGGTCGCGGTAGATTGCCATAATGTCGTTGAGGCTCACCTTCTTGTCCGGCTTGACCGTAAAGGGATAGGTGCGGGAGAAGGGGCCCTCGAGCTTGGCAGGCAGATTGAGAGAAGGCGCGCAGAGGGAGAATATGCGCCAGACTCTGCGTGTGCAGATATAGGTCGGATTCTCTGGCGGGCTGACGCTCGGCGCCCAGTCGACTGTCTTTCCATCGGCGCCATATTTTACCCAGTTCGAAGCCTTGATCACATCGATCGTATGCTGTGTAACGATCTGATCGGGATTGTCCACCGAAATTTCACGGATGCGCAGCTCGTTGGCGGCGGCAAAGACCTGGCCGTCGGGCACGCGCTGAGCGACCCAGAGACCGCCCTTGCCATCGGGCGAAGGGGCCATTTCGAAGACCCAGGCTTCATCCTTATCGGCCACGGGGAGAGTTTCGGCGGTGCCATAATAGCCATAGGTATCGATAAGCTGGCCCATGAGCTTTATCGCGTCACGCGGATTGGTGCAGCGCTCAAGCGCAATATTGGAGAGCTCGGTGGAGTAGAAGATAAGCTTGCCCTTTTCGGGCGGGATATTAATATTGGCCACATCGGTGCATTCGCCGAACATCAGGCCCTTTTCATTCAGAATTCCATAGCTTCCGGTAAGGTAGGCATAGGTACTGCGCACCTGCGGGATTGTGCCGATGGGGATCGAAAGAGGTTCTCCCGGAACGTCATAGCCGGGCCCAAAATCCTTCGAGACGAGGCGGTGAGCCTGAGTCACATTGAATTGGGGAAGCGGGCCTACCGCACCAGTGGATGGATACACATTGCGTGTGGCATTGGCGCCAAAACGCCTCGCCGGCACGGCGACAATACTCTGGTCGTTTCCGACGTTGTCGTCGCAGTGGGCCACATACATACAACCATCGGCGCTCGCACCCTTGGTCACAATCAGGGTAGTGCAGGCGGGAAGATTCAACAGGCCGCAGGACAGCAGGGCCAGAATGGCTGCCATAGAACGCCAGAATCTCTTCATTGAATGCTCCTTGCACTCAATTATGGTTTCTGGAATTCGCTTTTCAAGGCCGAAAATCCTTTTTCGGCAGGCAGATAGCTCCGGAGGCATAGACGGAGGGCCGCTGCGCCTTACACAGCGACCTTTTTCATATAGCGGTGGTAATAGACCGACATGATAATGCTGCAGACGATCCAGCCCACGGGGTAGGCGACGGATACTGGATAAAATGAATCTGTAATATGCGTCACAATAAAGAGATAGATCTGGCGGAACAGGACAAAGGAGCCGAGCATAATAACCATTGGGACAGTCGCCTTGCCAAAGCCCCGGAGTGCGCCGGCGTAAACCTGGTTGACGCAGCAGAGCACATAGAAGGGCGAGCTCACGCGCAGGAAAAAGCTGCCATAGTAGAGCACATCGGGTTCATGGTTGAACATCGAAACAAGTTCACGGGCAAAAATCATTATGGGTATTATGAGAATGGCTGTTATCGCGGCCGCAAGCCCGAGCGAGACATCGACACCGTGCTTGGCCCGCTTCAGATTTTTCGCCCCGTAATTCTGGCCGGCAAAGGTAGTCGAAGCGAGGGCTATACTCTGCATGGGCAGCAGGACAAACTGATCTATCTTGCTGTATGAGGCCCAGCCCGCCATGCAGGAAGAGCCGAAGTTGTTTATATATGCCTGGACAAAGACATTGGAAAAGGCAGTTATCGCCTGCTGAATTCCAGCGGGGAGTCCGATGGCCGATATCCTCTTCAATATCGGGCCATCCACTCTGAGTTCGCGGACTCTAAGCTGATAGCATTCCTTTGTGTGCATCAAAACGAAGAGCACCATCAGGGCGGAGATGGCCTCCGAGATAATGGTCGCGTAGGCAACGCCCGCTATGCCCCAATGGAACACGATGACAAAGACAAGATCGAGCACAACATTGACGAGGGAGGATACGACAAGGAAGACAAGCGGCCGCTTTGAATCGCCCACAGCCCGCAGAATGCCGGAGCCGATGTTGTAGATCATCAGCGCCGCGAGACCCTCAAAATAGATCCTGAGATAGACGGTCGCACCCTCCATGACATCGTCTGGGGTAGCCATAAGGCGCAGCATAAAGGGCGAACAGGCTACGCCGATGCCCGTAAACACCACGGCCAGAATAAGCGTGCCTGCCATCATGGTATGCACAGTCTTGCGGAGATTCGGGATATCACGGGCGCCAAAATACTGGGAGATAACCACGCTCGCGCCTGTCGCAAGTCCCATAAAAAAGCCGACCAGCGTATTTATCAGGCTTGTAGTCGAGCCAATAGCCGCAAGTGCTTCCTTGCCTACATAGTTGCCGACAACAATGGAATCGACAGTATTGTACAGCTGCTGGAAGAGATTGCCGGCGAGAAGAGGCAGGGCAAAACGGACAAGCAGCGGCCATGTGCTGCCGCTTGTCATGTCCATTGTTCTGGACTGAGATTCTGGCATAGAAGACATTGTAACGATTCGGGGCCAAGCTCTCAATGTACCGGGCCGGTCTCCAGAAGCGCCTGCTTCCTGGTACAGGCGGCCCGGATTATATGCGGATCAGAAAAAAACGCCCTTAATAAAAATTTCGACGCCTATAGCGATCAGAATAATTCCGCCGAAGATCTCCGCATTGCAGGCCAGTTTTTCGCCCAGTTTCTTTCCAATCAGCAGTCCGCCCATGCAGATAATAAAAGTCACGACGGCGATAATAAGGGAGGCGACAAGGGCCGCAGCCGTGTCGTATTCGGCAATCGTAAAGCCGACGGAGAGCGCATCGATAGAAGTGGCAATTCCCTGAATTAAAAGAGTGCCAAAAGCGAGCTGCGTTTTCGCGCAGGCTTCATCGCAGTTCTTCCCTGATGCCCTGCGTTTCCTTGTGCACTCGACGATCATTTTTCCGCCGATATACAAAAGAAGCACAAACGCAATCCAGGGGATATATCTCTGGAACTCTTTGAATCTTTCGGCGATTGTGTGGACGCATATCCAGCCGGTCATCGGCATCGCAAACTGAAAAAAACCATAGGTGCCCGCAATGCCGCACATCCTGCTCCTGCGCATCTCAGGCTCGTTCAGCGCATTCGCGATAGAGACGGAAAACGCATCCATCGCGAGTCCAATGCCAAGAAGCACGCTGTTCAGAAAGAAGATAAAATCCATACACGGCTCCGCATGCTGCCCTGAGGCGGCTTTGAATTTAAAATAAAAAACCCAGGTATAGCCGCTATACCTGGGTTAAAATCTGCTCAATCTGAGACTCCATGTATAGCGTTGCGTTATACATGAGTCTCGCAATTTGAAGCAAGCCAGATCATTCACTGCAATGACCAGTATGTTGACTTGCTGCGTTCTTTACGAACGCTTGCTACTCCCCCACGGGTTCTTTATAAAGCGAATATAGCACAGCAGAAAAACCAGTACAAGGTGTACCAGTTCAGCCATTCTGCTTATGGCAAAATGCTGGATAGGCGAAGCACTGAGAACGGCTGCAGCCGCGGCTTTTCGCTCTTCTGTCCAAGCTGGGGCACGCCTGCACCAGCGCCGCCTGAGAGAGACAGAAAAGCATAGCCTTGACTTAAAGCGCTCTTTCAGTGATAGGCTTTTCGCATTATGAAAGCTGAATCAGTCTCAGAGCCGGATGCCGGTTTAGGCCGGAATTCCCTCTTTGCCAGCATAGTCCGCTTTGCCCTGCCCCTCGCAGCCTCAAGCCTCCTCCAGCTTCTGTTCAACGCCGCCGACGTTATTGTCATTGGGCAGTTCAGCAGCGCCAATTCGCTCGCGGCAGTTGGCGCCGACGGCCTCCTCACAGGTCTCTTCGCGAATATTCTCCTCAATCTCGCGCTCGGCTCGACTGTTGTCGCCTCCCGCTACCTGGGGGCGGGCGAAACAGATGAGGTCCGTGCCATCGTGCATGTATCCATGGCCTTCGCATCTGTCACGGGCATTGTCTTTATGGGGATGATGTATGCTCTCGGAAAACCTCTCCTGCTGCTGCTGCAGACCCCAGAGGAGGTCATGCCAGCCGCTCTTCAGTATCTCTATTTCTATCTGCCCGGCCTTCCCGGCGTTGCCCTTTACAATTTTGGCGCCGCTCTGCTCCGCGCCAAGGGCGATACCAAGCGACCGTTTTATTTTCTCCTCGCCTCGGGCATTCTCAATGTGTTTCTGAATCTCTTCTTTGTCCTTGTCTGCCACATGGACGTAGCGGGCGTCGCCCTCGCGACTACTATCTCGCAGTATGTCGCGACAGGCCTCCTGATATTGTGCCTGATGCGCGAACGCGATGCTTTCCACCTAAATCTGCGTGCACTTCATATTGAGCATCATTCGCTCGCAGGCATCCTCAAAATCGGCATCCCCTCTGCCATCCAGTGCATTCTTTTTTACATTTCCAATTTTGTCATTCAGGCCGCGATAAATTCCTTCGGGGCCATAACAATGGCGGGCAATGCCGCCGCCGCCAATATCGAGATGTTCGTCGGCGTCTGCATGAGCGGCTTTGAACAGGCCGGCATGACCTATGTGAGCCGCAGTCTCGGTGCACATGATTACAGGCGCATCGACCGCGTCAACCGCATTTCAATTCTCTGTACAGCCGTTGTGGGCGAACTGCTTGGCCTTGTCGTGGTGCTCTTTGCCGAACCGCTTATGCATGTCTATACACCCAATAAGCTCGCCATAACGCAGGGTGTTATACGCATTCAGTTTATCTGCGGCACTTATGGCATCTGCGGCCTTATGGACTCAATTGGCGCGAACACCCGCGGCCTCGGCTACGCCACCGTGCCCTCGGTCGTGACCATGTTTGGCGCCTGTATTCTCAGAATTGTATGGATACTTTCGGTCTTTCAGATGCCGCAGTATCATACGCTCAACTGTCTCTTTGCCGCCTATCCCGGCTCATGGGCAGTTACCGCCCTTATGCTCGCGGTCTGCTATATCATTATCAGGAAAAAATTTCCAAAGCCGCAGACAGCCGCGTGATTTATAGGGCAGCTATTCTGCAGGTCCCTGTATGTCTTTCCCTTCGAGGTACTGTATGGTCAGGCAAGCGGCGGCCTGGCTCAGCTGCTGCTTTATCTTTTCGATGCGCGCATTGCACCAGTCGATCTTGGCTTTAAGGAGATCGGCCTCGGAGCCATAGCCGCTCTTAAACACAGCATCCTGCTGTTTTATCTTGGACTCGGCGGTTTCGATTTTGAGGTCCTGGTACTCAACCCGCATCGCGCAGACATCGGCGGTATTCCACTGTTCCTGCAGAGTCTGGCGGATAGTGGCGCGGGCCTCATCCTCGCTGATCGAAGCGGTCGCCGATTCGGAAAGCCTCCTTGTCACATCGCGCATTTTCCTGCCGCCATCCCAGACAGTAGTTTTAAGCCCAAGCGAGAAATTGACCGAATAATCATCCTTGCGAAGCCAGTTCTCCTCAAAAAGAGGTACCCGCGAGCCCGCGTAGCCCATCGATATCTCAAGACCCAGATCGGGCTTCCAGTACACCGAATCCTTCGCAATGGTGGCAGCTGTATCGCTCACGCTTTTAAGCAGGCTGAGCATTTTAAGTGAATCCTGCGCCTGCGAGAGTGCCATGAGTTCCACCGAGCCGCGGTCCATATTCATCACAGCACCTACAGTATTTTCATCAAACTGATAGGAGACCGTATCGGCGCAGAGATCATCGCGGCCCGTGAGTTTCTGCAGGGCAAGATACTGGTTTTTAACCTGCTCCGCCACGTCTTCTGCCGCGATATCGAGCTCCTTGGCCTGAATCCGCGCTTCAATTACATCCTGATGAAGAAGCATTCCCGCCTTCTCTGCATCTTCGCTGCAGGCAACCATGCGCTCCGCATAGGTTTTCTCCTCGGCGAGAATCCGGGAGAGCTGTGACAGATACCAGAGGCTCATAAGCCTCGTTTCAAGCTCCGTATTGAGCTGTTTGCGCTTCGAAACAAACTGCAGTTCCTTGACCCGGGACACAGCCTCGTAGAGTTTGACCGCGTTGGCCAGCTTGCCCCAGGTAAAAACCGGCTGCTGCATGGTCAGCTGAAAATTGTAAAAAGTATTCTCCATGCCGTCGTAGAGCGTAATGTACTGCCCGGTCTGGTTGGGCTTATAGCCCGAAGGCCACTGGATTGCGTTGATAATATCGTCGACATCCACGGTGATCTTTCCAACAGGCGGGTTTGTCATATAGATGCCGCTCACCTGGAGATCTATCTTGGGCCCCATGCCCGCGCGTGCGTCGGCAACATCGAGAACACTGCGGTCATACTCCTCCTTCGCCTTGCGTATATCGGTGTTGTTCTCCGACATAAGGCGCCTGAGGTCGGCAGAGCTGTACTGAGGGGCCGGCACCGCGCTGGGGGCTGCGCTGGAAGCTTCCATCGAGGTCCCTGCGGTCCTGTCTGACTGCGCCGGCGCCCCTGGCGCTTCCTGCTGCGCTGCCGGGGGCTGGGCCTGCTGGACCGCAGCGGTCGCAGAGGTCCCGGCCTGACTGCCGGCGCTCTGGGCGGCCGCTGGCAAGGCCACAAGCAGCAGGGCTGCGGCTGCCATCCAGGCGGCGCCTCTTTTTCTGCACTTCATTCTGATCACCGCCCCTTATTCCGCGCTGGTGAGCTGTTCCCTATACGAAGAAGTATCGCTTCGGATATACATGCTCTTGTATTTTGTCCCGTCAACATAAATTCTGATATTGGTCGTCGCATATTTTCCCGAATAAGTATTATCCGTCCAGCTGCAGTTCGCACCCAGATTTGAGAACATGCCATGCCGCAGAGTGCCCGATGTGCCAATAGTCTCAGCCGCCGTGGTGACTAAACCGCAGTCATATGTATACTCTGTATCGTTGAATGTCTTGCCGGCATCGCCGGGTGTCGCCGGAGCAACGCCAGTGGTTTTCATCGATATCTCATGACCATCGTCGCTCTCTGTCGAGGTTGTGTTCGGCTTGTACTGTCCACTGAATGTCGGCATGGTCAGCTTTGTCTTCTTGCCATAGAACCTCATCGAAAAGGAGTCCCCGGAAATTTCCTTGGGAAAAGAGGGCACAGCTATAAACTCATAGGTGAAACCTGTTTCGCAATTGTGGCAGGCCTTCCAGGTTACCTCGCTCGCCCTCTGCGCATAACTTACCGTGACCGTCGGCGAAGTCTCATTTCCCGCGGCTCTGTCAGCATCGCTCTGATACCGCGGATAGCTTACATTTATCGAGCCTGTCCCGCTTATTGTGGCAGAATAGACCCTGGGCAAGGCCGCAGTGTTGGACGCGCTTGTCTGAGGCACCGATACCTGCACATAGACATCCTGGTCAGTCGCCGCGTCGGTCGCGACATCGTAGAAGGCCAGATTGAGCGTAGTGGTTTTGCGTATCGCCGTCAGCTCCTGGTAGATCGTGTCCGAGGAGCTGTCTGACACAATCAGTGTCGATCCTTTTACAAGGCCGTAATTCTCATGGTAGAAGAGCAGATAGACAAGGGAAGTATCGGCATCCTTTCCAAAGGCCGGGCTTGTGTTCTTCCAGACAAGCTTGCTTATGGTAAAGCTTCCATCGCTCTCCGTCGTCGTATGGCCATAGTAATTTCCGATCGATGGCTCAAAACGCGTGCCCGCTATCCACTTGGCGTAGTCCGCGTCGCGCTGATTCTGATCCGTGTAGGCATAGACGTCGACATCGGCAATGCCTGCTTTGGGCGAGTCCGTGCTTTCGGAGTCCGCAATGCGGCCGCCGGTCCCGCCCGAAAATACTGAATAACAGCCCCCAAGTGGGATCAGGGCCACGGCAGTCAGAACCGCGGCCAGCAGTCTGCTAGCTCTTGCTCTCTTCATATTCAACTCCCGGAACAGTCTGCCTGGCCGCATTTTTCAGAATAACGCGGCGTTCGCTCATGTAATACATAACAGGTATAAGAATCAGTGTGATCAAAGTTGAAGTTGTGAGGCCGCCCGCGATGGCCTGCCCCATCGGGGCATAGATCTCTGCGCCTTCTCCATGGGACACAGCCATAGGCACATCGCCGAGCAGTGTGGTCAGCGTTGTAATTAAAATGGGGCGGATGCGGCTCGCCGAGCCATCGGTTACCGAGGAGACAAGAAGCTGCTCCTCTTCAGCGGCGGAGAGCTGCACTGACCATGCGCCGTCGCGGTCCTGGGTACCGCGCTGTTTCGCGATTTCCTCGCGGCGCTGCGCGCGCAGCTGATTTGTGTAGTCTATCAGGATAATGCCGTTATTCACGACAACGCCTGCCAGCGAGATAATGCCGAGCATGGCAATCAGGTTCATCGTCGAGCCGAAGGCGAGCAGTCCCGCAACAACACCGATAAAGCAGAAGGGTATTGTCATCATTATTATCAGAGGCTGCCTGAAGCGCTCAAACTGAATAACCATAACGGCATAGACAAGGAACACGGCGATCAGCATGGCGGTGACCATCGGCGTTATCATGTCGCCAATAAGGGACATAATGCCGCCCGCCTTGCTGTCCACCCCTGATGGCAGCGGATGCTTTTCGAGATACTGGCCCACGCGCCGCGACACGCCCGCAGTATCCTCGCTTACAAGGGTGGCTGCCACGGTAATAGTCTTGGCACGGTCCGAATGGTTTATCTGCGAAATTGTATTGCTGACATGGATATCCGACAGGTTGGCAAAAGAGACATTCTGGCCCCGGTCGGTTACGATATGGATATTGCCTATCTCATCCGCCGAGACATCGCGGTCGGTTATATCGGAGAGAAGCCGAATGTCATAGCGGGTACCGTCGGCCTCCTTAAAGCGCCCCGCGTCTATGCCCTGAAAGAGAATCGCCGAGGTAATGCCCGCCTCATAACTTGAAAGGCCCAGCGAGGAGAGGTATTCCTGCGACATATCGATAGTCATCGTGCTCGTATCGAAATCGGTATCGAGCCTCGTGCTCACAACCTCAGGATCCGTCTTCAGGTAATCACGTATGCCCGAAGCGGTCTTGTACAGCAGATCCATATTCTCGGATATTAGGGTGATGCCATAGCCGCCGCCGCCCGACACATAGCCGACAAGGCGGTCAAAGCCGCCGTTCTGGACCCGCACCGTGGCATCCGGAATGGCCGCTGCGCAGATCTCCTGCATCTGCAGAATAATATCGAGGATATTGCGCTTGCGCTGCGCGACCGGTACAAGAACTACATGGGCATAGGCCGCGTTCGAGGCGTTCTGCGTCGTAATCGCGCCCTGGCTCCGCCCGATATAGAACACCACATTGTCTATCTCAGGGACATATTTGTAGATCAGCTCCTCGGCTGTCTTCATCTTCGCCTCGGTGCGCTCCAGTTCAGTGCCGATCGGGAAGGTAACCGAAAGATAGAAATCGCTTGAGTCGGTCGAGGGAATAAAGGCAACGCCGAGCTTTGTCGCTATATAGCCCGAGAATACCAGGAGGAGGAGGGCGATTATAAGCACCTGTTTTCTTTTCTTCAGTGCACGGTCGAGCAGATTGCGGTACCAGGCCTCAAGTCGGTCGAGCTGCACATCAAACCAGCGGGGCTTTGCCCTCAGCTTGGGCCCCTTGTCGGAGAGCAGCAGCTTGAGCAGATAGGGCACGATAATCACCGCGACCAGGAAGGAAGCCGAAATCGAAATGATAATCGTGACAGCGACATCGTGGAGTATATGGCCGATAAGTCCGTTGAGCAGGGCAATGGGGATAAAAACAACCACTGTTGTGGCCGCGCTCGCAAAGATGGATACGGCGACTTCGTCCCAGCCGCGGTAGATGCTCTGGTTTACCGTGTAGAGCGGCTTCCCGTTCTCTTTGTTCCGCAGCTTGTAGTAGCGGTACACCTGATCGATCATAACCGTCGAGCCATCGACTACCATGCCGAGTGAAATAACGAGGCCCGAGAGGCTCATCAGGTTGAGCGAAATGCCGAGTACCCTGAGCCCGATAAAGGTAAAAAGAATGCAGAGCGGTATAGATAGCCCGATAACGAGGGTCGAGCGCCAGTCACCCATAAAGAGAAAAATGGTGATAACCGAAAAGAGAATGCCCATTATGCCGGATTCAACGACGGTATTGAGCGAAGCCCGTACCGTGCGGCTGTCGTCCGACACAATATGAAAACTCACCGCACCGCCCGTGTCGCGGGTAACCCCCGAGAGCACCGATTTTACGCTGTCGACAATCTTTGTGGTATTTCCGTCTCCGCGCTTTGTAATGCTCACAATTATGAGAGGATTCGTGCCGTCGGTGACTATGGAATCTTCCTTCGGATAGGAGAAGGAGACATCGGCGACATCGGAGAGGTGTACAATGGTGGTTTTGTCTGCGACACCCACAGGCAGATCTTTAATATCGTCTATTGAATCAAAACCGCCTGCGTACTGCAGCTGGATAGCGCGGCTGTCATGGGTCACTGTTCCAAGCGGCAGATTCACATTGCCATAATTCAGCACCTTGTAAACCGAAGTAACAGAAATGCCCTTGGCTGCGAGCTCATCTGTCTTGAGCGTAATATTGACCCGCGGCTCTTTTCCGCCGTCGATCTCGACGCCCGAGACGCCATCGATGCGTGTCAGTTTAGGTGTCAGCTCTTTCTTGATGTAATCGGTTGTGCGTGCTGAGTCCAGTCCCGCCGAAACCGAAAAAGACAGAATAGGCAGCATGGTAGCGCCGCCCACAAGGGCCCTCGGATCGCCTTCGAGTCCGCTCGGAAGGTCCTTTTTCAGCTCCGAGATGCGGTTGCGCAGTTCGGCGAGCTGGTCGTAGGGATCGACGCCATCGGCATAGGTAATGGTAATCCAGCTCACCGAATTGGCCGAAGAGCTCTCTACCTTTTTAAAATGCGGCAGCGTGACAAAGGAATCCTCGAGCACCTTGGTCACGTCCTGCTCGACATCCTCGGCGCTTGCGCCCGGGTAGATCGTGTAGACAATAGCCTGCGGCATGGAGATATCGGGTATAAACTCCATGATCATTCCAGAGAGCGAATAGAGTCCGAATACCCCGAGGCCGATCAGGCACATAGTAATAACAACGGGGTGCTTTACGGAGAATTCAGAGACCTTCACTTCGCGGCTCCATCGATGCGCTTTACCTTCTGGCCGTCGAATACGCTGTTCTGTCCATCCACGACAAACCATGAATCAGCGAGCTCTGCCGGCACAACAAAACTGCTGCTGTCGGAGACAGCGCTGTCCGCCGCATGGTAGTGCACGGTCTCTGTCTGGGGATCATAGGTGTAATATGAGCCGTCGAGTTTCAGGGCGGTAAGCGGAATTACCGGCACATCACTGTGGGACCTGTAGGCAGCTGTCACCTTCACATACATGCCAGGTCTGAAACGTTCTCCCGGCTCCGTAAGGCGGCAGAGCACCTGGAAATTTTTGGACTCGGCCGATACATAAGGCGCGACTGTCTCGATAGTGGCGGGGCTTACCGCGTCCCCGTACATGCCCTTTTCTGCGGGCCGCACCACGCTCACTTTTATCTGATCCTTCTGCAGCTGGAAAAGATCAAAGTATTTCTCGGGCACTTTAAGGCGTACAACGAGATTGGAGAGATCGGCGATAACCGCAACCGGCTGGGTCTGGGTGCCAATGCTGCCCACTGCAAGATCAGCAGCGAGAATGGTGCCGGAGACAGGCGCCTTTACCTGGGTATAATCCAGCTGGAGCTTTGCGAGATCGAACTGCGCCTTTGCGGCGTCGCGCTGCGCCTTAACCGAATCATAGTTCTGCTGGGTGGTTGCGCCTGTTTTATAAAGGCTCTCAACGCGCTCAAAGGTACTCTGGTAGCCCCAGTAGGCGGCCTGGGCCTGGAGCATCTGCTGGCGGAAAGGCGCATCGTCTATCTTCGCAAGCACGGTATCTTTTTTTACATAGTCGCCCGCCCGCGCCGCATATTCGGTTATCGTGCCCGATACAAAAGGCACTACCGGTATCATCGCCCTGGCTTCGATATAGCCGCTGATGGTCACCGATTCGACCACCGTGCCCCTGGCCGGTCTCTGGACCTGGACAGCCGGCACCGGTATCTCATATTTCTTTTTCTTCGAATTCTGAGAAAAAACCGCAACTCCCGCGGCCAGGGCCACGAGACAGAGAGCAAAAACAATCCAACCCAGGGCCGGATGTTTCCGGCCAGAAGACGCAGCCATCGCCAGCTCCCATGCAGAGGAGATTTTGGACACTCTGTGCAAAATCAGACAAAGTGTTGCTTTTTACTCAAACTTGAGTAATAATGTAAGCAGAAGCAAGAGTCAAGACAAGGACAAACTTTATTTTTCAAATAGGGAGAAAAAATGCAAAAAATCGAGACAGGCAAGGCCGAATACAAAAGCGCTATCCGTTCACGGAAGCTTATCCGTGAAGCCTATATCGCGGTGCTGGCGCATAAGCCGGCAGACAAGATAACCGTGACCGATATCGTAAAGCAGGCCGACATAAACCGGAGCACCTTCTATGCCCACTACAAATCGCCGCACGATGTGCTTGTCCAGGTCGCGGACGATCTCGTCGACGAGATAAACACGCTTTTTATGAATTTCCAGTTCTCCGATTTTATGCGCGATCCATCGCCGGTCTTCAGAAAATTCTGTGCCTTCCTCGACGAGAACAAAGAGACGCACAGCAAGCTTGTTACGCTTGTAGGCATCGATGTCTTCCTGCAGAAAATCCGCGCGCTCATCTTCGATTTTATAATGAAGGATGCGACTGTCCCCGAAAAGCTCAAAAAGGATGAGCGTTTTGCGGTTTCGCTCGATTTTTTCCTCAATGCCCTGATCTACTTTTTCCGCGACCGGATCGCAGGCACCATCGAGGCATCAGACGAAACAACTGTCTCCCTTATGAGCTATTTTATCTCCGAGCATTTCCAGGCTGTGCAGGATTATCTGCAGCAATAGACTGCTTCCGGGCTCCGCTGTTCAGGATCCACGGGACAGAGCGGCAGCCAGCACCTTGTAAAGACTGTCGGCCTCGATGGGCTTGGAAAGGTGGGCATTCATCCCAGCGGCAAGGCTCTCCTTTACATCCTCATCGAAGGCATTGGCGGTCATCGCGATTATTGGCACTGTCAGGGCATCGCTGCGCTTCAGCGCACGGATGCGTCTCGTGGCCTCAAGCCCGTCCATCTCGGGCATGCGGATATCCATCAGAACTGCGTCATAAAATCCAGGTGCAGAAGCCCTGAAAATCCGCACGGCTTCTTTCCCTGTCGCAGCCCTCGTGGCGGCAATGCCATTTCTGGCGAGCAGAGCCATGGCAATTTCAGCATTGATATCATTGTCCTCCGCGAGGAGGATATGCCTGCCGCTGAGGGATAGAAGCGCAGGTTTTTCGCCGGCCGCAGCCGCTTCCTGTTTTGCGAGCAGAACCACATCCAGGTGCACAGTAAAGGTTGAACCATGCCCCGGAGCGCTCTCCACACTGATAGTGCCGCCCATCAGATCGACAAGGCTCTTGGTAATCGCAAGGCCAAGGCCCGAACCGCTGCGGCCGGAATTCCTGCCGGTATATTCCTGCTCAAAGGGGCGGAACAGTTTTTTCTGAAATTCGGCCGACATGCCAATGCCGTCATCCTTTACAATAAAGCTGCCTGCAATTCGGCCATTTCCCTCTCTCAGAAGCCGGGCTTCCAATGAAATATGCCCGCCCGGCGGCGTGAATTTCGCTGCGTTGGAGAGCAGATTGAAAAATATCTGATTGACCCTCAGCTTGTCGGCGAGAACCAGAAAATTATTGCTGGCGCCCGGCAGAGTCAGGCTGATTCCCTTCTCCGCGCAGAGCGGCCGTATAACAGCCTCAAGATATCTGATAAATTCGCTCCCCGAATATGGCTCTGGATGCAGCTCGAGTTTGCCGCTCTCCACCTTGCTCATATCAAGGATGTCATTCACAAGGCCAAGCAGGAAATGTCCCGATTCATCGATTTTATCGAGATAATCCGCGAGCTTGGCCGGATCCTTCTCGTCCTTCGCAAGCGCTGTCATGCCGATAATGCCATTGAGCGGCGTCCTTATGTCATGGCTCATGCGCGACAGAAAATCGCTCTTCGCCGCGTTTGCGCTTTTGGCTTTTTCCGCGAGCTCCTCAAGCTGCTGTCTCTCCTTCTGCTCTTTTTCGAGCAGCTCGGTCACATCGCTCCGGACAAATACCAGAATCCGCCTTTCATCATTCAGATAGAAGACATCCATCCTTTCTATCCTGATGCTGTCCGGATCCCGCTCCCTGCCAAAAAGGCGGCAGGTAAAGGTATATTTTCTGGATTTGCGCAGCGCCCGCTTAATGGCGGAGAGCTCGAGATGTCTGGCACAGTCCGCCCTTTCCTCGGGTACAGCATATTTCAGAATGCTCTCTTCGCAGATCTTCGCGTAATCGATATTCTCCTCAAACACATGGTATGGCGTGATCACAGAGGGCAGAAACAGCTTTCCGGTTCTGCAGTCCAGAGCCATAAAATTGCCATTTTCCTCGCCCATGAGCCGCCGGATCACCTCTTCATCCAGTTTGCGCTCATTGATATCCTCAGTATAGAAAAAGGCCAGAAGCTCGCCGCTCAGCGGGTCGGGGAGCAGCTCAATCCTCGTCGATACCCAGATAACATCGCCATGTATTCTGCGGCGGTACTCAAGGATAATCTTGCGCCGCCCCGTCTCATATTCGTGAAGCATTCCCGCATGGCTGCATTTGGAAATAAAAAGCCTGCGCTGTTCCAGATCGGGTATCTGGGCAGCTGCCGACAGCAGAACTGCCTTGGTCGCCGCCTTCTGCCTTGAAAGGCCGGGGTCGATTTTAAGTGCCTGTTTTTCCATCCCCTCAGGCAGAGGGCTGCGGCGCACCTGCCTTGCATTCTCAATTGAGATTACAGTGTCACTGCTCACATTGAAGCAGCAGGCAAACAGCACAGAGCCCGAAAGCGCCCTCATTTCGAGCCTCTCGTCCGCAATGCGCTGTTCGGCTTCCTTGAGCGCCGTAATATCGTTGGAATAGCCCAGAGCCTTTACAACTTTTCCTGCATCATTAAAGATGCTTGTCAGGTGAATGCGGTGCCAGCGCTGCTGATTTTTGCAGATAAAGCGGCAGTCGCATTCGGCACTCGGCGCGCCCCTGTCTATGGCGCGCACCATGGCCCGGTAAGCCTTTGCATCCTCGGGAGGCTGCTGGGCCAGCTCAATAAAAGACTCCGGGAAATTATCCAGAACACGTGGAAGGCGGCCATAGCGCCTGTTGAGCACGCTTATTTCATAGCGGTGCAATTTAGGGTAATAGGTAAAATACTGAGTCTCGGAAGCTGCCACAGCCTGCCGGAGCATGGTCTCGCTCTCACGCAGCTTTTCCTGCGCCTGCATCAGCTCGTCGATATCATAATAGCTCGCATAGAAGCGGAAGCTGCCCTCTGGAAGCTTCCGGTGCACGGCCCGAAGCCCGATCCAGTGATAGAGCCCGTCCCCGAACAGCAGGCGGAAATGCAGATCCATTGGCCTGTTCCGGTCGACTGCCCCGCGTATTCCCGCTCTGACCGCGGGGAGATCATCTCTGCATATCGGATCGAGAACGTGGTAGCCGGCATATCTCGCCCGCTTCCCGCGCCTGGAACCGATCATCCGGTAATAGCCGTCGTTCAGATAGATAAGCCTGGCGGAATAGTCAGCGTCCACATCATAGATGCCAAAACCGGTTGGCATCCTTTCGAGTATCTCCAATCCTTCGAGTTTCTGGGGGCGCATACCTCAAGTATAGAGCAGCGGGCAGAATTTGCAATTTGCCAGCTGTCCGCGGGGCAGGCACCAGAGGCGGGAAACAGCCTGCAGAGCCTAACTGCGCTTCAGCATCTCTTTTCCATTCAGTACCGCGAGCTTCAGAGAGCCTGCCGCATAGACAAGCTTGAGGGAAAAGAATGGCTTTTTTTCTTCTATCAGCCTGAGGAATATCTCGTCGCCTTCCCAGTGGGGCAGCTCGAACATCCGCGCCTTGGGCACCCATTCGAGCATCCCTTCGTCGCACTCATCAGGCCCGAAAGCGCGGCCTCCAAAGCTGTCTGCCCAGAAAAGATGCATATATTCAGTCGGCGAGGCATCGGACACAAAGGTCACAATGCCCCTGTATTCATAGTGCGTCAGGATGAGGCCGGTCTCTTCGCGGGTCTCGCGGAGCACGCAGTCCTCAGGGCTCTCGCCTTCCTCGCACTTGCCGCCTATGCCTATCCACTTGTCCCTGTTTATATCGTGCTCTTTTTTAACGCGGTGCAGCAGCAGATACGCGCCATTCTTTTCAATGTAGCAGAGTGTGGTGTCTATCATTTTATATCCCGCCAAGTGGTATAGCGCAGATCGCGCCTATGGTGAAGCCGCGCCAAATCACCTATTATTGGACTAGTCTGCTTCAAGGAGCTCCTATGCCGATTTCCGTACCCCTGCTGTCTATTGTCTTTATCATTTTCGATATGCTCGCCGGCATAGCGATCCCGCTTCTGCTCTTTCTGCTGCTGCGCAGAAAATGCGGCTGCGCCTGGCAGCCCTTTGTGGCGGGCTGTGCGGTCATGCTTGTCTTTGCCCTTGTGCTCGAGCAGTTTGCGCACAGACTTATCCTCAGCTCGAGCTCTGGCGCAGCCATACAGGCCAATGTCTGGCTTATGGCCCTGTATGGCGGACTCATGGCCGGCCTCTTCGAGGAGAGTGGCCGATTTCTCGCCTTCAAGACAGTACTTAAAAAGCAGATGGACCGCGATTCCAATGCGCTGATGTATGGCGCCGGACATGGCGGCTTTGAGGCTTTTGCCCTCCTCAGCGCAGGCATGATAAACAACCTTGTCATCTCCATCATGATCAATGCAGGAAGAAGTTCCGAGCTCACCGCAAAACTGAGCGGCCCCCAGCTCGCGGCCATGCAGGCTGGCATGAACGCTCTCGCCGCAGCTCCTTCTTCCATGTTCCTAGTCTCCCTTGTTGAGCGCCTCGCGGCCCTTATTGCCCAGCTCGCACTCTCTGTCTTTGTCTGGTTCGCGGCAAAGAGAGGCGGAAAATTCACCCTGCTCTACCCGCTCGCGCTGCTAATGCATCTCGTGCTGGACGCCGCGGCTGTCGTTCTTTCAAGGAAGGGCGCATCGATTGCGCTTATCGAAACCGTGGTATGGCTCATCGCCCTGGGCTATGCCGCTGCTGCCCGGATTCTCTGGAAAAAACTGTCCACCCCGGCCCCGGCCGGAGCGGCCGCCGTCTGAGCCCGCTCCGCTCATGGCAATCCGCTTCCGCGCGGCCCTCATCTGCAGGGCCCCCGCGGTGCGGCCGGCGCAGAATCCTCATTCATTTATTGGACAAGACTCCGATCCTGTATCATACTTTTGTACACTGTGGAATTGACAGAAGCACAGCTTGAGCTGCTTAAAAAATCGACCCCCGGTATGGTCGCTCTGTACCGTATACATCCGGAACGAATTGAGACCCTCTATCTATCGCCAGAGATGAACCGGCTCAACGGAATGAGCCGTGAAGAATATAATGACCTTACCGGAAAAGATGCCTCGGCCATTGTGGTTCCGCGGGATCTGCCAGGTCTCAGAAAGGCAGTCGCCGACTGTGTCAGAACAGGAAAACCCCTTGAGCATTTTTACCGTGTCATGCACAGGACCAATGGTTTTGACTGGGTGCATGCCAACGCGACCTACTGCGGCACCTATGGCGGATACCCCGTGCTGCTCACGGTTTTCGCAAACGCTGCTGTCGAGGCAGATATCTATCAGACCCTGCTCGACAACTCAGGAAGCCTTATCTATGTATGTGATACCGGAAGTTACGAAATTCTCTACGCCAATGAAGTCGCCCGGAAAATCCGGCCCGGGCTGCCTCTTGGAAGCTCCGAGCGCCGCTGCTACGAATATATCTGCGGCCGGGACAGCCCCTGCGAAGACTGTCTGATGCATCAGGATGGCCCCCAGACCAGCTCCGGCATCGAGCGCTACAACGAGGCTTTGCGGCGCTGGGAGAAGACCAGAGCCAAGCATATCGAATGGTGCGGACACAGCGCCTGCGTGCTCTACGTCAGCGATATAAGCGAGGAAAAAGCTTACCAGAAGAAAATAGAGGACAGTGAACGCCGCTATGCGACAGCCATAGAGGGCGCCGAACTCGGTGTCTGGGAATATCACATCAAAACCCATCAGATAAAAAGCCCGAGTCACAGCTTCGGCCGCTTCAATATTCCGGATATCATAGAAAATGTGCCCGACTCCATCCTGCCGCTCTTTCCCGAAAGCGAACGGCCCAAAATAGAAGCCCTGTTCCAGGATCTGGAGAAAGGACTCCCCAAGGTAAGCGGGGATTTCTGGATGAACTGGAAGCCCGGGATGGCTCCCCGATACGAACATGTTGTCTATTCGGTAGTCAAGGACAAGGAAGGGCAGCCCGATATCGCCTATGGCATTGGCATGAATGTCACAGCTGCCAAGCGCGCTGAAGAGGCCTACAGGCAGACCGCAGAGAGCATGCTGGCGCTCAGCTCCCGCGCACTCTGCGCTTTCAGGCTCAACCTTACGCAGAACACAATCAGCGACAGAAATGTCTCATCGGATTATATAGCCGTATGGTACTGTGCTGCGACCGTCGACAGGCTTTTCAGCAGAATGGCCAATACGATAATAGTGCCCGAAGACAGACAGCGCTTCGAAGCGCTTTTCAACAGAGAAAAACTGCTGAAGGCATTTTCAGAAGGCCAGACACATTTCGAGCTCAGCTATCAGCGGATCGCCGAGAAAAAATCATCCATCTGGGTCATCACGACACTCACGGTTATGAACAACCCCTTTACCGACAATGTCGAGGCAGTGCTCTACACGGTCGACAATCAGGCGGCAATGGATGAATCGCGGATAATACAGCAGATTACCGGCAAGGAATATGATTTTATTGCCCTTATTTCGCCCGACTCGGGTTTCCTCAAATTCTATGCCCAGAAAAAGGAAACCGCGCACCCGGAATTTATGGATGCACAGTATCTCGATGAAGAGCAGACAGCCATTCTGCGAAAATACGCCGACACCGCCGATTTCGCTGCGCTGGAACAGCAGCTTAAGCTCAGCACAGTGGTTCAGGAGCTGGCCCGCAGGGAGACCTATGAGGTTTTCTACGGCATCAGAGACAGAGAGGGAAATGTCACAAAAAAGCTTATCTCCTTCTGCTGGCTCGACGAAACAAGACAGAAAATACTGGCCATCCGGAGCGATATAACCCAGGTCTTTATGAGCGAGCGTGAAAACATGATGGAGATGCAGAACGCGCTTGCCGCCGCAGAAAAGGCCAACCGGATGAAATCCGAATTCCTGTCGAATGTAAGCCACGATATGAGGACGCCCCTCAACGGCATTATGGGCTATATCGATCTGGCCTGCGGTGAAAACGACAGCATCCGGATTCACAGCTATCTCTCCAAGGCCATGGAATCGAGCCGGATTCTGCTCCAGCTTGTAAACGACACCCTCGATCTGAGCAGGCTCGAGACCGGCCGGATAGAGTTGCATGAGGAGCCGATAAGCAGCTGCGAACTCATCATGCGCATCGCAACCACAGTGCAGCCGTCGATGGATCAGAAGCACATGCGCTTCGATGTGATTTACGACAGGGCCGAGGATATTCCAATTCTGGCCGACGTCAAATACATGAACGAGATATTTATCAATCTGCTCTCCAACGCCGTAAAATATACGCCGGAAGGCGGCCATATCGAGCTCATTGTCGAACGCACCGGTCTCTCCGATACCTGGGTGGACTACAAAACGGTTGTGCGGGACAGCGGTGTGGGCATCAGCCGGGAATTTCTGCCCAAGATATATGAGCCCTTCTCTCAGGAGCGGACAAAACAGACTGCGGGAATTGGAGGATCAGGGCTCGGCCTCTCAATCGTAAAAAAACTCATTACATGCATGGATGGCAGTATTGAGGCCAAGAGCGAACTCGGCCGGGGGACGGAATTCATCATCCATAACCATTTCAGACGGGCCGACACTGCGGATGCCCTGGTGCGGATTGGCGGAGAGACGAGTGCCCTGCGTACAGCTGCCGCCTATGATCTCAAGGACAGAAAGGCCCTGCTCTGCGAGGACAATCAGATGAACAGCGAGATTGCAAAGACAATTCTGCAGAAAAAAGGCATGAATGTCGAAACCGCTGTCAATGGCCAGGAAGGGCTCAAGCGTTTCCTTTCCTCAAAGCCGGGCGAATTCGCGGTTGTCCTCATGGATCTGCGCATGCCAGTTATGAACGGCTTTGAGGCAGCACAGGCAATCCGTACATGCGGACACCCGGATGCAAAATCCGTGCCGATCCTCGCCATCTCCGCCGATGCCTATCCGGAAGATATACAGAAAAGCCAGATGGCTGGCATGAACGCCCATCTCGCAAAGCCCATCGACCCGGACCTGCTCTGCAGCGAGCTCGCCCGCATCTGCCTTCATGGCTGAAGGCTCTGATCAGGCCGGTCCGACTGCGTTTTCCTTTGCGAGATTTCTGAGCCAGCGCTCCTTTTTCAGCCATATAGTCGCGATAATCAGCTTGCAGAAATCCGAGAGCTTTATAGTCCCATACAGGGCAACCGGCCCGAGATCCGTCAGATAGGTCAGCGCAAACATGCCGGGGATCACAAGCACAAAGTTTGTAAATAGATCGACCACCACGCCCAGCATTGTATCGCCGCCTGTTCTGGACACGGCAAACTGGGCGTTTACATAGCACCAGAGCGGCATATAGGCGGCCGCTACATAGACCAGACCGCGCGCCACCGCCTTCGCTGCGGGGCTCAGATTGGCAAAGACCAGGGGAATAAGCAGAACGCTCGCACAGCCCAGGAGCCCAAAAAACACGCCGAATACAAGCGCGCCATTCAGTATCCAGTCCTTTTCCTTTTTTGCCTCATCGAGCCTGCCCGCGCCCAGGGCTCCGCCCATTATCACGCCCGTCGCCGTAAAAATGCCCGAGAAGCTTATAAAGAAAAGGTTCGCAATTGCAAAGCCCGCCGACATGCCCGACACAATCTCGGCGCCGCCGCGGCTGTTGTAGAGGGCTGTCGTGACAGTTTCAGACAGCACCCAGGTCATCTCGGATACCGCGATCATGCCGCTCTTCGCGAGAATGGCGCGCACAAGCTTCGCCCGCACAGAGAAGATATCCCGCACATGCGAATAGAAGTCGGGCTTCTTCACATTGATGTAGACGATAAAGGCTGCCATCTCGACGGCGCGCGCGATTATAGTGGCTATGGCCGCTCCCGCTACTTCGAGCCGTGGCGCTCCCAGATTGCCATAGATCAGGCAGTAATTGCCAAAAGTGTTTACCAGCGTCGCGACAACAGAGATTATCAGCGGCACCTTTACCTGCCCGGTCTCGCGCAGCGATGAACTGATGCAGGCCGAGATGACCATCGGAATCCAGGTCCAGGCGATTACACGTTCGTAGACAACAGCCTGTTCGACGATCGGAGCACTCGCGCTGTTGCCCATAACCATGAGGCGGAGGACAGGCGCGGGATCTATCAGACAGAAGAGCGTAAATGCGGTCCCCGCGATAAGGCAGACAATGAGTTTGTAGCGGAATACCTGCCTCATGCCCTCCTTGTCGCGTGCACCATTGTACTGCGACATAAAAATGCCGCCGCCATTGGTCAGAACGTTTCCGATCAGCACAAGAAAGATAAAGTTGATCTGTCCCGCCACATTGACGCCCGACATCTTTATATCGCCGAGGCCGGAGACCATAAAATTGTCGATCAGCGAGACGAGGTTCTGGATGAGGAGTTGGCCCATAACAGGCAGGGCGATCGAAAGGGCTTTTCTGTAAAAGTGTGAAGGGCCGAAACGCATGGATGGCACTATAGCACCTTGTGGCACCTCTTGAAATGAGGGCGGCGCCCTGTTGACGGCGGCCCCCGCGATGTCTGCAGCACCGCGCGGGGGCCGGCCGGCAGCCCAGCGGACCTGCGCCCGTTCCGCTGGCGCGGGCAGCCGCAGACTCCGAGCCAGTGGCGCCGCCTCAGGCTTCAGCTCTGCGGATAACTCAGGCGGCCCGCTCCCGCGTCGAAGACAGCGGGAAGGCCAATCGGCAGAATCGCGTGGTTTGCGCCATGGCCGAAATCATCACAGTAGGCCACAGGGATATGCCTCCTCTCTCCCAACCGGCCAAGACAGTCAAGGAGAGCCGTTTTGAGCGTGTCGGAGTAATTGCCAAAGAGAATACCCTCAACCTGATCCATAAAGGGCGTCTCATCGAGCCAGGCGAGGAGGGCACTCAGCTTTTCGATCGAGCTGAAGCGTTCATGGTCCTCAAGAAAGAGGATGCAGCGCCGCCCCGGATCAACCTGAAAGCCCCCGATGCTCATCAGAAGAAGCAGATTCTCGAGATAGCCGCCAATAAGGGTGCCGCTCACCGCACTGCCCGTCCCCCTGCTCAGGCAGTGCCAGGGACTGTTCGGCCTGTGCTCACGCACCCTGCCCTGGAGCATCCAGCTTTCGAACTGTTCATAGTTATAATCGCTTATTCCAGAGAAAAGGCCAGGCATCTGCCCGTAGTAGACTGCGATGCCGCATCTCGTGTAAATCGACTCAAGGAGGGTCGTACCATCGCTGTAGCTCAGGTAGAGCTTCGGATGGGCCGCTACCGACTTGAAATCGACATAGGGCAGAAGCTCATTGCCCCCGTCTCCGCCGCCAAAGAACACGAGCTCCACCTCGGGGTCCGCCACAAGCTGGTTAAAATCGGCGGCCCGCTCTTTTTCGGTGGCGCTGTAGCCATAGTCGGCCGCGTAGAGATTCGCGCCCGTCTTTATCCGGAAGCCCTTTGCCTCTATGGCCGCGATTATGGGCCCGTAATCCTCTCTTGAGGCGAGATGGCTCGGCGAAGCTATGCCAATGCAGCCGCCCCGCCTAAGCCGCGGCGGGATCAGCGGCATCCGGCCGGCCTCCGCGCTGTCCGCAGCCCCGCGGCTCATTTGGCGGCCGCGCCCGCGGCGCCGAGCCAGGCGGCCACGCGGACGCCGACGTTCTCCTCAAGATTGCGGTAAAAGAACTGGTAGTCATACAGGTGGTACACGCCCGGCGCAAAGATGGAGAGCACCGGCGGATACTGCTCAGGCGTCACTCCAGTGACCTTCAGAGTGCCCCTTGTGGGATCGATATAGCAGCCGCAGAGGGCAGGCAGTTCTTTTTTTATCTTCCCCTCATAATTGGTAAAGCAGGCGCCCTTGTTCAGACTGGCGTCGGCCGGAGTTGAATCTGTCTTCCAGTTCAGCGGGTTAATCGCGAAAGTCTTCATGCCCGCGGGCACCAGCATCGAATCGTTCACCGACTCGGCTTCGGAATTGAAGGCTACAATCACGCCGGTGTCGCTTTCGCCCTGTGCCGGCTTCAGCCAGGGCGCTTCCCTGGTCTCATCGGCGGTAAGACGCCAGCCGATAGCGTACACGGCCACAAGCTGCTTCTGGCGCTCAGGCGTCCTGAATTCATCGCGGGCAAGACGTATCGCGAGCTCTGCGCCCTGCGAAAAACCGGCGAGAACGACAGGCCTGCCCTCATTGTGATATTTCATATATGAGGCAAAGGCAGAACGTACATCGGCATAGGCAAAGCCGAGCGCCCTGTCCAGCACGGCGCCGCCGCTGCTGTAGGCCCCGAGCGAAGCCTGCCGGTAAAAAGGCGCATACATCCGGCATTCATTCTCATAGATGCCCCGCTCCATATTGAGCGCACCAACAAAGGATTTTGCCGCGTGCTCATCGGAGAGCGGCATGTTCTCAGCCTTGCCCGTATAGACCGATGGACAGAGGATAAAGAGATCCGCCTTTTTATCCTCCCCGATGCCGTTGTAGGCCCAGAGTTCAGAAGCCCTGTAGTCCTCGGCGCTCAGCGGGGCGTTTTCCGCCCTGGCGGCCGGCGTCTGGGTCTGAGCTGGAACAGCGGCGGAAGGCGCCGCAGCGCTCTTCTGGATGCCCGCACAGCCGGCAAAACTGAATGCCGCTATCAGAACAAAGGAGGCCAGAAGGGCCAGGGAACGTCTGAAGTGCGCTTTCATCGCTTAATACCTCTATCAGCAATGCTAGTGCATTTTGAATTTTCCTTACAAGATAAATTGAAGGGATAGGCTCTGGCGCAGGGCCGGTCGGGGCATCGCTCCCTGCGCCCGGCGGCGCCTCAAGGCCCGCTCCCGCTCCGCGCGCGCTCCGTTTCAAGTCCAGCAGGGCCACACTGGCTCCCTGCCGTTTCTTTGAGACGCTGTTTTACTGTTGAATGTGTTGTGGGCCCTGCTGGACTTGCCCTCCTCTCCCCGGCTTCCTGCCGGCTCGTTCCGGGCCGTCTCCGCGCGCTTCCGGCGCCTTCGGGCTTGTCTGGCGTAATTGACAGCATTGCAGAGCCGTCTCCGCGCGCTTCCGGCGCCTTCCCTGGCGCCTCTTCCTCGCTCCCGCTCGGCGCGCGCTCCGTTTCAAGTCCAGCAGGGCCACACTGGCTCCCTGCCGTTTCTTTGAGACGCTGTTCTACTGTTGAATGTGTTGTGGGCCCTGCTGGACTTGAACCAGCGACCAACGGATTATGGGTCCGCTGCTCTAACCAACTGAGCTAAGGGCCCCGGATGGGGATGGACAAATAAGCCCTTAAATCATACATATAGAAAGAAAAAAGTCAATGCAGACATAGAGAACGCCGATTTCATAGGAGAGGCCTTATAATGAGGAAAATCCCGGTTGTCTCAAGCGATGAAAAGCTCAACCGCATTATCAGCACCGAGTGTGCACGCTTTGCGGGAGAATTTTCGCCCGTTTTTTACAGCGATCAGAATGAGGTTATCGAGGCTTTCAACTATGAGCTGCCCGAGATCAAAATTCTCTATTTCTCAGACCCAAAAGTAGACTGCCTTGCGATTCTCCGCGAAATCCAGAAGGATCCCTGGCTCCACTATGGCGGCATTATCGCCGTTCACAGCGCGGCCAATGAAAAGACCTTCCTTGACGAGATCCGCGACGCCAATATCATTGCCGTTCTAAAGCGCGATGAATTCGAAGAGAGCTTTCCCCGGCTCCTCAGAATTATCGGACAGAACAAGCAGATACTCTTCCAGCGCGGCATCCAGCAGAATCTGATCAAGAATATATCGGGCTCCCTCGTCATGGAGAACGATCCGCTGGATATCACGGCCTATACCAACCTCATCACCAACTATCTCTATAATGCCAACCTGATCAACAAGGACGAAAAGGAAAAGCTCCATGTCGCCCTGCTCGAACTGCTCATCAACGCGATAGAGCATGGCAACTGCAAGATCGGCTACGACGAAAAGACCGCCTGTCTCGAACGGGGCGGAAATATCATGTCCCTGATCAGAGAAAAGAACAGCGATCCGGCTATCCGGGCCAAAAAGGTCTTCCTCTCCTATACCATCGAACCCGAAAAATCGCATTTTTCGATCCGGGATGAAGGCGAGGGCTTCGACTGGCGCGCGCGCATGTCCTCAAAGCTGCCGGAGCCCGCACTGCACGGCATGGGCGTCAAAATGGCCAATCTCTATGTCCGCGGGCTCAGCTACAACGACAAGGGCAACGAGGTCAGCTTCGATGTCATCCACCAGCGTGGCGCCTCCAACACAATCCCCGGCATCTTCGCCCAGTCCGAGGAAATGCACTTCAGCGACGGCCAGTATATCTGCCGCGAAGGCGATGAGAGCGATGTGCTCTACTACATTGTCTCAGGGGTGCTCAACGTCTATTCAAAGGGAAAACTGGTATCGCACCTTACGCCCGACGACATGTTCATGGGCGAGATGGCTTTTCTGCTGTCCAACCGCCGCTCGGCGACTGTTGTCGCCAAGGGCAATGTGACCCTTATCAAGATATCCAAGACCGACTTCGTCAATCTGATAAAGCGCAATCCGCATTATGGCATCTTTCTCGCACGGCTTCTCGCCCAGCGGCTTGCCCGCCTCAACTACCGCACGGCGAGGCTCAACACGGAGTATATCAAGCTGCACGCGATATGCGCGGATCACGGCCTTCTGCCGCCCTCTCCCGCTGCGGTTCAGACGGACAGAAAGCGCTGAGAGATCCCGTCAGTAATTTTCGGCCATTTTTATTTTAACAACCTTGCCTGTCACTTTTACCGCCTTGAAAAAGGCCTCTATATCGATATTCACAGGCACACGCACAAGAGCCTTAACCCTGGTCTCTTTTTTGGACATAACCTGGGACGCGTCCATCGAAAGGATGGACACGCCAAAGGCCTCGAGAGCCGCCATAAGCTTTGTGCGGTCCGCGGTGCTCTCGCCATAGTCTATCTGCAGAACCTTAATGCGCTCAGCCGGGAAAAATTTCCTTTCGATCGGCTCGAGCAGAACAAGAGTAATCAGCATAAAGGCAAGTGCGACAAGCGAGGGCAGCCACATGCCGCCGCCTATGCCCATGCCTATGGCCGACACGCCCCATATTGAGGCCGCAGTTGTAAGCCCTTTCATATTGTTGCCGATTTTGATAATGGCGCCAGCGCCCAGAAAGCCTATGCCGGAGACAATGCCGGCCGCGATTCGCGTTGTATCGGTGCCGCGGTTCTGGGCGCCATAATGCTGGCCCATCCAGACCGAAAGCAGAGTCAGCACAGTCGAGCCCAGACAGATAAGAATATGGGTGCGGAGTCCCGCAGTCTGGCGCCGCATCTCGCGCTCGAGGCCTATAAGGCTGCCGGCTACCAGAGCCAGGATGAGCCTCGCGATGGCTGCTTCGGCAGTGACGTCTGACTGGCCAAGCAGTTCGATAATCTTGTTCATAGTACTCTCCATGAGCGCGCCGGGCGCATAAATAAAAAGGCCGGCCCCGCTTGTGGAGCGGGAACCGGCCGGCGCCCGGAAGGCGCCGCGCTGGCTGTCGGGGCCAGCGCCAAAAGTCTATTTGGCGAGGACAGGCACCTTCTTTTTCTGGCCCATCACATCGACCTCAAGCAGCTTGTAAGCCTTGGTCGGGCACTTCTGGGTGCAGGTGCCGCAGCTTGTGCATTTCGAGTAATCGGTGACCGGGATGCCCTTCTCCATTGTAATGCAGTGTTCGGGGCAGCTGCGGACGCAGTTCTCGCATTTAATGCAGCCGGCCTTGCAGGCCTTGAGCACTGTTGTCTTTGCTGTAGTGCGGTTGGAGCAGAGCACGATAGAGCCTTTGCGCGAACGCGGCACCATGGCAAAGAGCTTCTGCGGGCACTCAGCGGCGCAGAGGCCGCAGCCCGTGCACTTCTTATAATCCACGTGCGGAAGGCCGTCATCGCCCATATGGAGGGCATCGAACTTGCAGACCTTGGTGCAGTCGCCAAAGCCCTGGCAGCCATAGGAGCAGACCTTGACGCTTCCAGCGGAGATCTTGGCGGCATGGCAGCTCGAAATTCCAACATAGTCGCCGCGCTTCACGGCCTTGTCGCAGGTGCCGCCGCAGAGCAGCACGGATACCAGATCCTCAGCGGAGGTCTGGACGCCAAGCACCTTGGCGACAGCGGCCGCTGTCGCGGCACCGCCGGCAGCGCATTTATTGGGCGGCGCCTTGCCGGTAGCGGCAGCGGCAGCATAGCCGTCGCAGCCGGGGAAACCGCAGCCGCCGCAGTTCGCGCCGGGCAGAACAGCCCGCACCGCATCGATGCGGGGATCCTGCTCAACCTTGAACTTCTGCTGGAAAAAACCCAGCGCAATACCGATCAGGAAGGCCAGTACAACAGAGAAGCCAAGGGTAACAAGAATGATATGCAGCATCTGACTTCTCCCTTATTTGATGAGTCCCGAAAAGCCCATAAAGGCCATGGCGATGAGACTCGTCGAGACAAAGAGAATGGGCGTGCCCTGCATGAACTTGGGCATCGTCGAATTCCGGGTTCTGAGACGGACGCCGGCGAGCAGGATCATCGCAAGGAGGTAGCCGAGCGAAACGCCGATCGCGTACACGATGGACTCGAGGAAGGTATAGTTGTTCGAGATATTCTCGAGGGTTACCGCAAGAATGGCGCAGTTGGTCGCGATAAGCGGAAGATAGATGCCCATGGCCAGATAGAGGCCGGGGACATTCTTCTTCAGGTAATACTCGACGAGCTGTACAAGAGACGCGATGACGAGGATAAACACGAGCAGCTTGAGGAATTCGAGCCCGAGCGGCAGCAGGATAAAGTGATAGATCGGCCAGGTTACCACAGTCGCGAGAACGGTGACAAAGGTGACTGCAGAGCCCATGCCGATGGACTGTCCGACATCGCCTGTCATTCCAATATAGGAGCAGAGCGCTATATAGCGCATCAGGACGACGTTGTTGATAAGCAGGGCAATGATAAAGATCTTCATCATCATGCCGCTACCTCCTGATCAGCAGCCTCAGCCTTGGCTTCGGCGGATTTTTTCATCTTCGCCTTGATCCCATTGTTGATCGAGATAAAGAGGGCGAACACAAGGAAGCCTCCCGGCGAGAGGGTGAAAAAGAGAATTGGCTCGTAGTTCGCAGGCATAATCTGAATGCCGGCAAGCGTCCCGTTGCCCAGGAGTTCGCGCACCGCAGCGATGGCGACCAGAACCCAGGTGTAGCCAAGGCCCATGCCGAGGGAATCCGCGACCGAATCGATCACCTTCTGCTTGGAGGCAAAGGCTTCGACGCGGCCCATGATGATGCAGTTGACTACGATGAGGGGAATAAAGACACCCATGCTCTTCGACAGAGCCGGGAAGTATGCCTGCATCACATAGTCAATAATGGTTGTAAAGGCCGCGATGATGATGATGAATATCGGCATGCGGATAGAATTGGGGATGACCTTCCTGAAGGCCGAGATGAGCACCTCGGAGCAGAGAAGGACAAAGGTCATTGCAAGGCCCATGCCAACGCCATTGCTCACGCTCGTTGTTACGGCGAGGGTCGAGCAGAGGCCGATCATCAGAACAAGCAGCGGGTTCTCAAAGATGAGACCGTTGACCAGTGTTTTAAAGAAGCGTTTCATGATCATTTGCCTCCTTCGGTGCCGGTCCGTTCGAGATATTCCTGAGCCGCGACGGCGGAGGTCTTCACGATGGCGGTAAGCGACTTCGAGGTAATGGTGGCGGCGCTAATAGCCTGCACATCCTGTTTGACCACGAAGGGATCAGTGGTATTCTTTCCGGCAAACTGCCCCGGGAAGGTTATCTTTTTGGCCTTGTCCACATAATAGGATGGATTCATGGCGTTGTAGCCGAGTCCGGGAGTATCCAGAGAGGCGAGCACCTGAACGCCCACAATAGTGCGGTCAGTTCCGACTCCAACGAGGAGTGTGGCGTCGCCGCCATAGCTCTTGCCGGATGCCTTTATGGCCATGCCAATCGGAGAACCCGAGCGCTGGGCTACATAGGCCTTGTCGAGCTTCGCATCCTTGAAGCCTGGCGCGACATTGGAGGTCACCTCTTCAAATTTGTCAGCCTCGGGGAAAATCTCCTTGAGGGAGGCATTGAGCTGCATTTCCTCCTGCGCAGCAATGCGGTCCTTGGTGGCCGCATAGACAAAGGAGAGACCCACGCAGGCGACGACCGAGAAGGCCGCGAGAATCGCTCCCAGTTTGAGGTAATTCTTCATCATTTCTTGGCCTCCTGGGCGGCAGGCTTCTGGGCAGCCGCGGCAGGCGCGGCGGCAGGGGCCGGCTTCTTCGCGACATAGCCGTACTTCTTCTCGCGGAGCTTATCGAGATAGGGCGAGAGCATATTCATAATGAGAATTGCATAGGTTACGCCCTCAGGGTAGGCGCCGAACTTGCGTATCAGCGCGATGATAAGGCCGATGCCCGCGGCATAGATGGCCTTGCCCTTATTGGTGATCGGGCTCGAGACATAATCGGTGGCCATAAAGAAAGCGCCGAATACCACGCCGCCCGAGAGCAGCGAGAAGAGGGGGTCCATGCCGAAAGCCCATGAGAACAGGGCGGTCGAGGCAAGCATGACCACAGGGATAATCCACTGGATCACGCCGGTGACGAGCAGGAAGATGCCGCCGAGCAGAATAAGGGCAATCGAAGACTCGCCGATGCAGCCTGCGCGGGTTCCAAGGAAGAGCTGCTGGTAGAGGCCGGCGATATCGGGGGCTCCAACCGAGGCGGCCACATCCTGAAGGTTTCCGCCCTGCTTTATAATGTTGAGCGGAGTCGCGGTTGTCGTCGCATCGACAAGGCCCTGGAAGGGCTTATGCCAGGTGGTGATGGCGGCGGGGAAGCTCATCAGCAGGAAGGCGCGGCCGATGAGGGCCGGGTTAAAGGGGTTCTGCCCAATGCCGCCAAAGAATTCCTTGGCGACCACAATGGCCATCACATCGCCGAGGATAACCATCCAGAGCGGCGTGGAGGGCGGAAGAATAAGGGCGAGCAGAAGGCCGGTGACCACAGCGGAGAGGTCTCCGATATGGGAGGGCTGCTTTGTTATAAGCCTGAAGAGCCACTCGAGCACGACCGAGCAGGCAATGCTCGTGAGCACGAGGTAGAGGGCGGGCGCACCATAGAGGTAGACGCCGTACACCGCCTCTGGCAGCAGGGCAATGATAACGCAGAGCATTATCTGGCGAACCGTCACCTTGGTAAAAAGATGGGGGCTCGACGAGAGGAGAAGATTACTTGCGGGCATTCTGAGCCTCCTTCGCTTTCTGCATCTCGGCGCGGACGGCCATCTTCGCGACTCTGAAGCGCTGCACGAGCTTCTGGTGAGCGGGGCAGACAAAGCTGCAGGTGCCGCATTCGATGCAGTCCATAAGGCCTATCTTCTGCGCTTCGGCGAGGTTGTTGGCCTTGATGGCCGAGTTGAGAAGCGCGGGCGAGAGTCTGCAGGAGCAGGCGCGCACGCAGCGGCCGCAGCGGATGCAGGGGCTTTCCTCGAAGAATTTGGCCTCGGCCTTCGACATAAAAGTGATGCCGGAGGTGTTCTTCTGGATCGGGATCGCGTAGTTCGGAACGGCGACGCCCATCATCGGGCCGCCGAAGAGCACGCGGCCGAGATTGTCATCATCGATCTTGATAACGCCGGCAGCGGCCAGGTCGGAGACAAGGGTGCCGATCGGCGCGACGATATTCTTGGGAGAGGCGCAGGCGCCGCCTGTCACCGTGAAACCGCGGTCGATAAGGGGCTTCCCGAGTTTGAAGGCCTCGAGCAGAGCCACGATAGTGCCAACGTTCTCGACAACACAGCCGACATCCATCGGGAGGCCGCCGGAGGGAACCTGCTTTCCAGTGACGGCTTCGATAAGCATTTTCTCGCCGCCCTGCGGATACTTTGTCTTGAGCAGCTGGACTTCGATCGACAGGCCGTGTCCGCGCTCGGCAATAGCCTGCTGAAGGCCTGCCACAACATGAACCTTGTTGTCCTCGACAGCGAGCACGCCCTTGGGTGCGCCCACAAGGTGCATAATCAGCGCAAGACCCTCGACAACATCGCCGGGGCGCTCGGTCATCATGCGCTCATCGATAGTGAGATAGGGCTCGCACTCGGCGCCGTTCGCTATAACATGGCTGATCGGCTTCGTGGGGGCGAGTTTGACATGGGTCGGGAAGCCGGCTCCGCCCATTCCGACGATACCGCCCTCGCGTACACGGGCGAGCGCGTCCTGCTTTGAGCAGGCAAAACCATCGAGGGGCGGCATAAACGCGGAATCCGCGTCGGCCTGCGGGCCTTCTGCCTCGATAAAAATGCAGGGTCCCTCGTTGTTGTTCGACTGGAGTGCCTGCTCGATTTTTTTTACAGTTCCGGAAACCGGAGCGTGCAGCGGCACGGTCATGCGGCCTTCGCCGTCTGCTACTTTCTGTCCGCGGACAACTTTATCGCCGACCGCGACAAGAACCTTGAGCGGCGCGCCGAGGTGCTGGTTGACGGGCAGGACAACCTGCTTTACGTCATGAACCACTTCGACCGGGATGCCACTCGAGCGTTCTTTTCTCTCTGGCGGATGGGCTCCACCCTTGAAGCTCTTGACGGTCATGATGAGTAAAAGCTCCTTTATTCAATTCACTCGGACAGATAAGACCCTCTGCGGGCATTTCCCTCTTTGTGAACCGTTTGTGAATGAATGCCACCTACTATAATTGGAAAACGCCCAATCCGCAAGCTCTCATCTGCGGACATTGCTGGAAGTTATTTTAATATCGATAGATACATAACCAAGCCGCTCTTGAGTCCGGAGCCTCCTCAGCAGCCGCAGAGGGGGCCGGCGCATAAAAAAGCCGCCTCGCGGCCTGCCTTCCGGCAGGGCCGCGGCGCGGCTTTTCATTGGCTTTTGGCAGACAGTCTTCAGGGCCTGCCGCGGAAGGAAACGCGGACCTGCTTGTAGAGCCCGTCTCCCTCGCTCTTAGTCTCGATATCGACAATATCGTTGAGCGTAGTGTGGATTATGCGGCGCTCAAAGGGATTCATCGGCTCGAGCAGCACGGACTGCCTTCTGCGTCTTACTTCTTCCGCGGTGTCGTAGGCGAGGCGGACGAGGGCCTCCTCGCGGCGGATGCGGTAGTTTTCAGAATCGAGAATAACTCTTGTCTCTTCGCGGCCGAGACGGCCGGCATAGACGTTTACAATCAGCTGGAGGGCGTCGAGGTTCTTGCCCTTCTTTCCAATAATAATCGAGGCGTTTTCGCTGTCGATGCGCACGCCGAGCTTCTGCTCCTCACGGAAGAGAACGGCAACTTCGCATTTATAGCCCATTCCCTCGATCATCTTTTTTGTAAACTCGAGAATCTTCGCCTCAAATTCCTCATCGCTGATCTGGGGCACATCGGGCCGTCTGCGCGGCTTCTCCTCCGCATCGTCCCGGCTTTCGGCGGCGGGAGCGGCCGCTGTCTGGACAGCCGCGGCGGCGGCATGCTCCGCATCCTGGGTATGCACCCGGATCTTGACCTTGCCCTTTTTGAAAATGCCGCCCGACTGGGCCTCGAGGATCTCCACATCGAAGCCGTCGCGCTCGAGGCCGAGTTCTTTGGCCGCCATATCGATGGCCTCTTTCTCGGTTCTCCCTTCGAATTCATAGACCATATCATTTCTCCTAACAGAGCGAGATGTCTTTTTTATGCCCTGCCGTTCCGGCGGTTCTTATGGCCCTTAACGGGCGGATTCGAACTGCGTTTCTGGGGGACTGCGGCGGAGGCCTGCTGCAGGGAGAGGCGCCTCTGCTTCAGAATATTGTTGATGACAATCTGCTGCACAATCGTGAACAGGTTGGTCGCAATCCAGTACACGAGGAGTCCCGAAGACACATCGTAAAGGATAAAGAAGAACACAATAGGCATGACATAGAGCATGAGCGTCATGCTCATCTGCTGCTGCTTCTGCGTCTCGGAGTTCCCGGTGGCCTGGGGCTGCTGTGTAAACTTCGCGTAGAAAATCTGGCTCAGGAGATAGATGATCGGCAGGGCGCGGATATCGCTCCAGCCGAGGAGGGGAATCTGGAAAGGCGCAAAATTCCACACCGACTCAGGAGCCGAGAGATCGGGAATCCAGCCGGGGATAAACATGGCGCCGCGCAGATCGAAGTGTGTGTTGAACAGGTTGTACATGGCGAAGAAAATAGGAATCTGGATCAGCATGGGGAGACAGCCCGACATCGGGTTGAACTTCTCATTCTTGTAGAAATCCGCCATGGCCTGATTGAGCTTCTGCGGGTTGTCCTTGTACTTGTCCTGCAGCGCCTGCATCTGGGGCTGCAGCTCCTGCATGCGGGCCGACGAAATCGAGCTCTTCTTGGTGAGGGGAAAGAGCAGAACTTTTACCAGTATGGTCACGAGCAGAATTGCAACGCCATAGTTCGGGATAATCAGATAGAACAGATTGAGCAGCCACTTGATGCCGTCTTCGAGGGGTCTGAGAACAGTCCAGGTGTCCATGGCCTCATCGAGGTGGAAATCTGCAAGACCGAAGCTGTTTTTGTCGGAGTAGTTGTATTTGGAGAGCTGATCGCCGGTCTTCGGGCCAAAATAGAAATAATAGGTATCATCCTGCTGGCTCGACTTGATAACGGGCCGGGAAAAATCGATGCGCGTTGTCTGGCCCAGATCGGGAATCATCGTGGAATTGTAGATAGTGGTAAAATCAGAGGCCTGGGGCACAGCGGCGAACACAAAGTATTTGCCGACAATGCCCGCCCAGCGGGGCTGCTTCTTGGGCTGCCAGTCGCTCGTCTTGAGCTTCTCCTCGCTGCGCTTTCCATCGATCAGATTTACAAGCTTGCGGTAATCTGAATTCTTGGAGGCGGGATTGTAGCGGGGTCCAATCTGCGGCGCGAAGGAAAGCGTATAGGAATAGCCGTCGGTGTTCAGCGGGATCGAAGCGTTCTCCGCGTTCTCAAATCCGATATTGAGGCCGAAGAGATATTCGCCGTCCTTGAAGCCATAGGTCTTTTTATAGGTAAAAGTTTCGGGCTCTGTTCTTCCGGGCACATCGGCGAGATAGGTCCTGCTGAATTCGATGGTCTTGTCGTTGATCATGCGCACAGACATGAGATCGTTTACCGGAGCCTCATGCTTGCTGCCAAAAGAAACAGTAAACGCCTTGCTTCCCTTGGGTCCCAGCACGAGATCGACGATTCCATCCTGGTCTTTATGCTTTTTAAGCTTGAGAGAGAGGAGGTCTCCGCCCCTGTTGGTAAATACCGCCTCGTAGAGGTCGGTCGAAACGGTGTACTGCTTTTCCTCAAGAACCTGGGGTGCTGTCTGGGCGGCCCCGGCTGCACCGGGGGCGGGCTGCCCCGAAGCCGGCGCTGTGCCGCCCGAAGCTGCGGCAGCCGAACCGGCCGGCCGTATGCTTCTGGCCGGCGCCGAGGCAACAGAAGCCGCAGGCGCCGCCGTCTTGGCTGCAGCGGGTTTGGCCTGCTGCTGTGCCACGGCTGTTTCGTCAGGCGGGGAGAGAAGATTGGTCACCCACAGACCGACGGACATAATGATAAAAGAAAGAATAACCGCGACAACAGTGCGGACAGTGTCCTTCTTATCGGCCTTCTGATTGTAGTTTAGGTCGCTCATGGTACTGGGTCATAGCCTCCCGGATTGAATGGATGGCAGCGGCCTATCCGCTTCAGCGCGAGCCAGCCGCCCTTGAGCGGCCCGTACTTTTTAATGGCTTCGTAGGCATACGCGGAACAGGTCGGATAAAAACGGCAAGACGGCGGCCCCTTTATCGGGGAAATGGCCACCTGATAGAAACGGATAAGCAGAAGGAAGGGAGCAGACAGAATACGCTTCATGGCTTTTCTTCCTCTATGCCCGCCTGGAGCAGAAGCCGGTCAAGCTGGGCATCGCGTGTCCTGATTTCATCATAGCCGGGGAAAAGCACAATGGCTACGTCAAAACCGCCGCGAAGCGAATTTCTGCGGATACGCCAGCATTCCCGGAGGAGCCGTTTCGCGTGATTCCGCTGGACGGCCCCCGGATAGGAATGGAGTGTTACGAAGACAACCCGTGTATACTGTAGAGAATTGGGCACGGCATGCAGACGCATGCCCCGGCATGAATAGCGGGCGCCCGTTTTGAACACCCTGTCGATGTCGGGACGTCTGCACAGCCGCTCCCGTTTAGGATACCCAAGGCTGACGATATCCGTAGCCTCCGCCCTCTCTGCCAAGGGCAAGCGCCCTCAGTAAGGCTTCTTCTCGTCCGAGATGGTGAGTTTGGCTCTGCCTTTGGCTCTGCGGCGGCTCAGTACGATGCGGCCACCCCGGGTTTTCATCCGGGCGCGGAATCCAAATTTGCGGTTGCGGCGAACCTTGCTGGGCTGATAGGTGCGTTTCATGATCCTCGAGCTCCTTGAGAACTATGGTCACGGCACCTAAGCACAGGCTAGGGTACCGATCTGTTCGATTCTGTTCGATAAAGAATCGGCGGAAGTATACTTTTTCCTTACCTTTTCGTCAACGGCGCCCGGCATCAGAGCCTTCAGACCGGGAGCTGTCCTCGTCTATGGTCTTCTTGAGCCGGCTCAAAACGCTGCGCAGAAGGGGGTCCTTGATGCTCTCGAGTGCCGCGGCTTCTTTTTTCTCGCGCTCCTCGGGAGAATCGGCGGCTCCGGCCCCCGGGTAGAGCTTTTCAGCCTCAAGATCGGCGCGCACCGGCCTTCCTTCAGGGCCAAAGGGCCCCGGCATCGGCGTTTTTTCTTCGGGCAGGACGCTGTCGAGTATGCTCGCCGGCTGGGCGCCCGCGGCAGGCTCAGGGCTCTTCCCGGCGGCACCCTGGCGCGAGGCGGCGGCGCCGCGTTTTCCAAGCTTGAAGGCGACAGCCTTGAGCTTGAGTTCGGGATAGGCCTTCGAAGCCCGTCTCAGAATATCTTCCTGCCTAAACTGCAGGAGCTGTATCCAGCCGGGATGTTCAGCCTCGACAATGAGCACGCCCTTGTCGACATCGGCCACCCAGGAATGCGAGGCGAGGCGCTCTCCGGCGATACTCTGCCAGTCCGATACAAACGAAGCATAGCGCTGGCCCTCCGCAATCTTCTTCTGATCAAAGAAGACCGAGAGAAGCGAAGCGACATCCTTAACGCGTGAATCGTCCATGCTCGACATGGTACACGATTGTGGATTCGCCCTGATAGTCCTCCCAGTGTTCGCCCGGCAGAAAGGTAAAAAAAGCCTGTGAAGCAGGAGGCAGGGCATCGAGAAAACGCTTCCTTTTGCCGGGGTCGAGCTCGAGCAGCACATCGTCGAGCAGAAGGACAGGGCGCCTTCCACTGCGCTCGCTGTAGTAGTCGGCCTGACTTGTTCTGAGCACAAGGGAGAGGAGGCGGAGCTGTCCCGTCGAAGCCGTAGCAGCAAAATCCCGGCCGCCCGACACAAAGGTCCAGCGGTCGCGGTGCGGCCCCGAAAGGCTTGTGCCCATGGCGAGTTCCTCTTCTCTGCGGGAGGCCAGCTTCGCAAGCAGCTCCTCCCGGCCCGCTCCTCCGCCCCAGTTGGGCCTGTAGCGCAGCTCGACCGGCCGGCCAAGCTGGGAAACGGTCTCGTAGAGCGCACTGAAGCGGTCGCGGAATTCGGCCTCGAGCTGCTGCCGCTCACGGACCAGAAGAAGTCCCTGAGTGACAAGCTGTTCATCGAGGAACTCGAGAAGTGAAATTCTTTTGTCCTTAAGGGCCGCGTTGCGCTGCTTCAGGGCTCTTTTGTAGCTGCGCAGCAGATCGATATAGCCCGTCGAAACAAGGCCCGCTGTCTGATCGAAGAAAAACCGTCTGCGCTCCGGCTCGCCGTTTGAAAATGAAAAATCCTCGTGGCAGAACACAATGCTCGGATTGCTCTCGACAAGCTCTTTGCGGTCGGAAAGCTTTTTGCCGCTGCGGCTTATCTCCTTGCTGCCGTCGCGCCAGACGAGCGTGTAGACATCGGGCGGAATGCCCGGATCGTCCTCCTCACGGCGGATTGTGCCTTCGAGCAGAAAGCTTCTGCCGGCCTCCGGGCTGCTGCTGTCGGCGGGAATTCTGCGGGGAACATCGGAATCGACTGCTCCGCGGAAAGAAGAGCCATAGGACAGATAATACAGAGCTTCGAGAAAGTTGGTCTTGCCCTGGCCGTTTTCGCCAACAAGAAAAACACGCTCGGCACTGCAGTCGAGCGTGTCATCGCAGAGGTTGCGGAAAGAAGAAAGCCGTACCGAAACGAAGGGCACGAAGCCTTCCTTACTCGGTCTGCATCGGCATAATTATGTGGAAGAAATCCGATTTGGGATCGGGCAGCACCGTAATGGCGTGGCGGGGTTCGGTAAACTCGAGCTCGACATTGTCGGTGGTCATGGCCTTGAGCGGATCCTCAAGATATTTATAGTTGAGCGCTATTGTTGCTTCCGGTCCCTGATAGTCGCACTGGAGCTCTTCGCGGGCGGTTCCAATCTCGCTCTCCTCGGAAGTCAGCACAAGCTGGCCATTTGAAAGAGTAAAATAGGTCCGGTGCGATTTCTGCTCGACAAAGATCGCAACACGGTGAATAGCGTCGAGCAGCTCGAGCCTCTTGATTTTTACGCTGTTCTCCTGCTTGTCGGGTATGACTTTCTGATAGTTCGGAAACTGTCCCTCGATAAGCACAGAGGAAATTTTATAGGCTCCAAAGCTGAAGAAAATATTTTTCTCGGTGACAGCGATCTGTATCGGGCCTTCGTCGGCTGCGCGCTTTGAAACGAGGTTCAGAACCTTCGGGGGAACAATGACACCCTTGAAATCGGGAATGCTGGCGTCGGGGAAATCGCGCTTTACATAGGCAAGGCGCCTTCCATCGGTCGCTACCATGACGAGGCCGGAACCGTTCTTTTCGAGATAGACACCATTCATGAAGAAGCGGGTTTCATCGTCGGAGACAGCGAAGATAACCTGGTTGATCATCTCCCTGAAATCCTTGAGCGGAATCGAGAACGAGGAACCTTCGGGCATCTGGGGAATCTCGGGAAACTTCTCGCTCGAAATAGTCCTGAGCTGAAAGCGGACTTTTTTGAAGGTCGGCTTGACGGTCACCTTCGATTCGTCCTGGTCAAATTCAATATCGCCTTCGGGGATGGAAGCGAGAATACCGGAGAGCTTGTCGCAGAAGACGGTGACTGAGCCGGCGTCCGAGACATCGACGGGGATAGTCGTCTCGAAGCTTACCTTGATATCGGTAGCCTTGATGGCGAGAGAGCCGTCTTTGGCATCGAGAAAAACATTGGACATAATGGAAAGAGCGTTCTTAGAGGCTATTATTTCCTGCGCGAAGGAGATTTCGCGGGCAAAGGCGTTCTTTTCACAGGTGAATTTCATACAGGCTTCCCCCCTGACTAACCAGTTTATCAGATTCTCGTCCGTTTTACTATATATTTTTTAGTTAAATAGAAAAGAGTAAAAGAAGTAATAAGGGCTGGGTATATGTGAGATGTCAGGATAAATGCTTTTCATTAAATAAATTAGTCTCTGTGCAAAACTCCTGGATTCTATCCCCTTCTGCCCACATATCCCCCGGGAAGCGGCTTGTCCACAGAGTGGACCGCCCCTGTCCACAGCTTATGCAGAAAGGGGCAGAAACAGGCCATTACTGCTTGGAGCTGAGCTCCTGGATCGAGCGCTTGAGGGTGTCTATTGTAGAGTTCAGATTCGGGTCAGTCTTGAGGTTTTCCTCAATCTTCTGGCAGGCGTGCATGACCGTTGTATGGTCGCGTCCGCCGAATTCAAAGCCGAGCTCTGTAGTCGAAAACTCCGTGATCTCCCGTGCAATGTACATGGCCATCTGGCGTGGAAAGGCGATGTTCTTGGTTCTCTTCTTGCCCTTGAGATCGTTGTAGGAGAGTTTGTAGTAGTCGGCGACAACCTTAAGGATATTGTCGATGGTCACATTGCCGCGGCGGGGCTGGCTGAACACATCCTTGAGCTCGCGCTGCGCAATCTCGGGGGTGATGTCCTTGTGAACGAGCTCGGAGTATGCGACGAGCTTCATATAGGCTGCTTCGAGATCACGGACATTGGTGTTGATATTCTTGGCGATAATCTCGATAACCTCGTCGGGCAGGGACACGCGGCCCGCCTCGACTTTCTTCTTCAGTATGGCGCAGCGGGTTTCAAAATTGGGCGGCTGCAGATCGACATTGAGGCCGTGCGAGAACCTGCTTCTAAGGCGGTCATTCAGGTTTTTAAGTTCGGATACCGGCCTATCGCAGGTAAAGACCATCTGCTTGTTGGCATCGTAGAGGGCATTGAAGGTGAAGAAGAGCTCCTCCTGGCAGCCGTACTTGTTCTGGAGAAAGTGGATATCGTCTATAAGGAGGACGTCCACATAGCGGTACTTGTTCTTGAAGGCCTGAGTCGTCTTGTCCTGTATGGCCTGGATGAACTCGTTGGTGAATTCCTCTGCGGTGATGCAGATGATCTTGGCCTTGTCGTTGGTCTGCCAGATGCGGTTGCCAATGGACTGCATCAGGTGGGTTTTGCCGAGGCCGACGCCGCCGTAGATGAGGCAGGGGTTGTAGGAGGTGCCGGGGTTTTTGGCTATGGCCATTGCGGCATTGGCGGCGAAGGAGTTGTTGTCTCCGATGACAAAATTTTCAAAAGTGTAATCACTGCGGAGCTGGGGGTGTTTCTTCCTTACCGGCTCTGCCGCCTCAGCGGCCCGGCCTTTTTCCTCTGGCGCCAGGCTGCCCTGGCCTCCATCCTTTTCTTTCGGCTCTTCCTCAGGCAGCGGAGCGGGCCGTGAGCCCGGGGCAGGAGCCTTTACGACAAACTCGAGCTTCAGATTTTTGCCGCTGAGCTCGAAGAGCTTCTTCTCCATGGGTTTCTTGTACTGCCTGATAAACTCATCCCGGTAGAAGGCGGAGGGGACATCCACGACGATAGCTGTCTCGGTCGAGGAGTCATAGCCGATGTTGAACCACATACTGAATTCGCTCTGGCTGATCTCTTTCTGTATCTGCTTTATCGCTTCATCCCAGAAGACGCTGTAATTCCATTCACCCATAGGAAATCCTTTCAACACACTTCTTTATTCACAACTTGTGCACAAGAGGGCGGCAGCACAGTGCAAGCCCTTTTTCTCAAAATTGGGCCGGTTTTTTAAAAATTCGGCCCTCTTTACTTAAAATCTATGAGGTGGAAGGGTATAAGTATTTATACCACAACCACTTAAGCGGTACCCCCTGAAATTGCCTGTGCAAAACCGCAGTTTTCCACAGCCAGCTTAGTATTTATCCCGTAAAGGCTTGGAGAATTTAGCACAACTTATCCACAAAGAAAGCCCCCATCCGCTCCGGGGTAGAAGATTCCCCTGCTTCTTTACTTTTTAGGTCCGTAACCGCTATACTGCCTCCAATCATATCACACTGGAATGGTTATGGATTCAAGCTACAATGCGCAGAGCATTCAGGTTCTGCGGGGCCTCGAGGCCGTCAGAAAGCGGCCTGGAATGTATATTGGCTCGACAGGCCCAGATGGACTGCATCATCTGGTCTACGAGGTCGTAGACAACTCAATCGATGAGGCCCTGGCCGGCTACTGCGACAGAATACTCGTCGTCCTCGAAAAAAACGATATTGTCCGCGTCGAGGATGACGGCCGCGGCATTCCGGTCGACATGCACCCCGAGGAGCATATCTCCGCCCTCGAGGTTGTTATGACCCATCTGCACGCCGGCGGCAAGTTCGACAAAAAGAGCTATAAGGTCTCGGGCGGTCTCCATGGCGTCGGCGTCTCTGTCGTCTGCGCTCTTTCGACCTGGTCCGAAGCCTTCGTCTACCTTAACGGACAGATCTACTATCAGAAATACGAAAAGGGCGTCCCTGTCGAAAGGGTAAAGACCATCGGAGCTGCGGATCCTCCCGAGCGCCATGGCACGACAATCCGTTTCCAGCCGGACCCCACGATTTTTACCGAGGGTACGGTCTTTTCCTTCGATACCCTCGCCAACCGCCTCCGCGAGCTCGCCTTCCTGAACAAGGGCGTGCGCATTGTCCTCAGAGACGAGCGCCTTTCGACCCCGAAGGAGAGCGACTTCAAGTTCGACGGCGGCCTCATGGAATTTGTGACCTTCCTCAACAAGAACAAGACCGTTCTGCATCCGAACCCCATCTATTTTGAGGGCAGCAAGGATGATGTCGAGATTGAAGCGGGCATCCAGTACAACGACGGTTTCAACGAGACGATGTTCACCTTTGTCAACGGCATCAACACCCGCGAAGGCGGCACCCATCTCGTGGGCTTCCGCGCGGCCCTGACCAAGGTCGTGAACGAGTTCCTTAAGAAGTCCAAGCTGGCCAAGAAGATGGAAGAGGGCCTTACCTCGGACGATGTGGGCGAAGGCCTGACTGCGGTGCTCTCCGTAAAGGTCATGGACCCGCAGTTTGAGGGCCAGACCAAGGAAAAACTCGGCAACAGCGAAGTGAAGGGCATTGTCGAAACCTTCTGCTACGACCAGCTGCTGCTCTTCTTTGAGCGCTATCCCGATGTGATCAACTCGATCCTCGAGAAGACAACCCTCGCAGCCAAGGCGCGCATCGCCGCACGCCAGGCCCGCGAGCTTACGAGGCGCAAATCGGCTCTTGAGAGCGCCGGCCTCCCCGGAAAGCTCGCTGACTGCCAGGAGAAGGATCCCACCAAATGTGAGGTCTTTATCGTAGAGGGCGATTCAGCAGGCGGCTCGGCCAAAATGGGCCGTGACCGCACTATCCAGGCCATCCTGCCTCTCTGGGGCAAGATGCTCAACGTTGAAAAGACCCGCCTCGACAAGGTTATTACCAACGACAAACTGCAGCCGATTATCGCCAGCCTCGGCACGGGTGTGGGCCCGGACTTCGATATCGCGAAGCTGCGCTACCACAAGGTCATTATCATGGCCGATGCCGATGTCGACGGTTCGCATATACGCACCCTGCTGCTCACCTTCTTCTTCCGCTATATGACAGAGCTGATAAAGCGCGGCCACGTGTATCTCGCGATGCCGCCCCTCTATAAGATCAGCTATGACAAGCAGTCCTTCTACGCCTTCGACGATGACGAGAAGGCCAAGATTCTGGCCGGCTCGGGCAAGGATCAGGACAAGGTCGCGATCCAGCGCTACAAAGGCCTTGGCGAAATGAACCCCGAGCAGCTCTGGGAGACCACTATGAACCCGGCCTCGCGCAACATGGTGCGCATAACCATGGAGGACGCGATCCAGGCGGATCATATTTTTACCACCCTTATGGGCGAGCAGGTCGAGCCGCGGCGCCAGTTTATCGAGGATAACGCAGTCTACGTTTCGAACCTGGATGTGTAAGTTCTAACGACGTCAATATAAGTAAAGGAGCTCCCCCCTCATGGCTGAGCTTGGAAAGATCTTCCCCCGTCCTGTAGAGGACGAGGTGAAGGTTGCCTATCTAAATTACGCAATGTCCGTCATCACGAGCCGGGCCCTCCCGGACGTGCGCGACGGTCTCAAACCGGTCCACAGGCGGCTTCTCTTCGCCATGGACGAACTCGGCGTCCATCCGAACGCTCCGACTAAAAAGAGCGCCCGTATTACCGGCGACGCCATGGGAAAGTACCATCCGCACGGGGACCTCTCCCTCTACGATGCCCTTGTGCGCATGGCCCAGACCTTCTCGCTGCGCTACCCCCTTGTACAGGGCCAGGGAAACTTCGGCTCCATCGATGGCGATCCGCCTGCTGCTTCGCGTTACACCGAGGCCAAACTCTCCCGCTTCGGCGAGGAGATGCTGACCGACCTCGACAAGGAGACGGTCGACTTCGGTCCGAACTACGATGAATCGCTCAAGGAGCCGCTGGTACTGCCTTCGGCCCTGCCGAACCTGCTTGTAAATGGTTCGAGCGGCATCGCCGTTGGTATGGCCACCAATATGCCGCCCCACAACCTGAACGAGGTGTCGGACGCGATTGCGGCCTACATAGACAATCCCGATATCTCGACCGAAGACCTGATGAATTTTATCAAGGGCCCTGATTTTCCAACCGGCGGCATTATTTATGGCCGCCAGGGCATCAGGGAAGCCTATCTGACAGGCAAGGGCAAGATCGTTGTCCGCGGCAAGTTCACCATCGAGACGACGAAGACCGGCCGCGAGCAGATCATCTTCAATGAGATACCCTACGGCGTGAACAAGAGCCTCCTCGTCAAGCGCATCGCCGAGCTTATCAGGGAGAAGACCCTCGATGGAGTCTCCGACCTCCGCGATGAGTCGGACCGCGACGGCCTCCGGGTTGTGCTCGATCTCAAGAAGGGCGCCATCACCAAGGTGGTGCTCAACAAGCTCTTTACGCATACGCCGCTGCAGAGCACCTTCGGTGTCATCAACATGGTTATTGTCGATGGCAAGCCGATGTGCCTCGGGCTCAAGGATCTGATCAAGTACTTTGTGCTGCACCGCGTCGACGTGGTGACAAGGCGCTGCAAGTTTGAACTGAGGAAATGCGAGGAGAAAGCCCATATTCTGCGCGGCATAGTCATAGCCCTGCAGAATATCGACGAGGTTGTCGCCATCATCAAGGGATCGAAGGACTCCGATCTCGCCAAGCTCAAGCTGATGGACCGCTTTGGCCTCGACGATGTGCAGGCCCAGGCCATCCTCGATATGAAGCTGTCCCGGCTTACTTCTCTCGAAACCTCGAAGATCGAGGCCGATCTGGCCGAGACCGAGGCCCGCATTGCCTACCTCAAGGACATTCTCTCCGACGAGGCCAAGATACGCGGCGTTGTAAAGGCCGAGACCCTCGATTTTGCCAAGCGCTATGGCGATGCCCGCCGGACCGAGATAGTCGCGAATGAGGTTGAGCAGATCAATCTCGAGGACATGATAAAGCCTGAGGAGATGATTATCCTTATCTCCAACAAGGGCTTTGTGAAGCGTGTTTCCTCGGGCGCCTATAGAAGCCAGGGCAGGGGCGGCAAGGGCTCCAACTCGGCCGACCTCATGGAAGACGACTATATCGAGCAGCTCTTTGTGGCGAATACGCACGACTATCTGCTCTTTATTACGACAGAGGGCAAAGCCTACTGGCTCAAGGCCCACGAGATCCCGGAGGCGACGCGGCAGGCGAGGGGTGCGCATATCAAGGGTCTGCTCTCGATAACGCCCAACGAAGAGATCACGGCTGTTGTCAACTTCAAGGACTTCTCCGATACGCAGTACATCCTGATGGGAACCCTGCGCGGTGTGGTCAAAAAGGTGGCGACCAGCGAGTTCTCGAACGCCAAGACCCGCGGCATTATCGCGATAAAGCTCGACGATGGCGACCGGCTTGTATCGGCCTGCCTGACAAATGGCAGCGACCAGGTTGTGCTGATTACCCGGATGGGACAGGCGCTTCGTATCGCGGAGGATACAGTCCGCGTTATGGGCCGCGCTTCCCATGGCGTCTGCGGTATACGGCTCGACAAGGAAGATGAGCTCGCCGCAATGCTCCGTGTGACCAAGGAAGAGCGCATTATGGTGCTCTCCGAGTATGGCTACGGCAAGCGCACCGATTTTGACAACTTCAACTCCCATGGCAGGGCAACGGGCGGCCAGATGATCTATGCGCCGGACGAGAAGACCGGCGAGCTTATCGGCGCTATCGCTGTCCGCGACGATGACAATGTGATGGTCATTACGAGCCAGGGCAAGACACTCAAGATAGACGCCGGCACGGTGAATATCCAGGGCAAGGGTGCCCGCGGTGTCCGCGTGGTCAATATAGACAGGCCGGACTTTGTCATTGCTCTCGACAGGATAGCCAAAGAGGATGACGCCGAGGTGCTGGCCAAAGAGGACGCGGCTATCGATCACAGCAATGACGCCATGGAGATAGTCCCAACCGACAATGGCGAGGAGATTCTGCCTCATGATGATTCGGGCGAGGAGGACAAGTCGAGTGAAGACTCGACGATGTCCGACGATTCGGAGGACTCAGAAGGCGGTTCCGACTCCGGGGACAAGGACGAGTAAGGCCTCGAATTGTTCCACGTGAAACATTGAATGACCGCTCCGGGAGACCGGGGCGGTTTTTTTGTGCCCAGCTTGTCCTCAGGCTGGCTGGCTTTTCCCGCTCCCTGTCCACAGGATGTCAACCGTCCGGATATAAAAGCTGTGGATAAGTCCCGGCTCTCCCCGAAACCGGCAGGGTGTTAAGCGGTACAGCGTGCATGTTTCACGTGAAACAATTAGGACCGCGGGTCCGGAACTGATGCTGAATGGACTGCAGCGGTAATGTGGCCGGCAGGACCCGGGCTGGATGCAGGCGGCTGGCCTGAGCTGGCCGGGCCGAGGGCGCGGACGGAGAAACCCCGAAGGGCGGACCCTTAAGTCTTCGCAGCAGAGAGAACCGCGAAAGCACAGATAGAGGCCGGCGGCTTGAGGCCCGAGGTGGGCCGGAGTGCCATGGATGAGCCTTGAGGCGCCGCACCGCGTATCCTTTCAGCCTTTATTCCCCATCTGACGAAACAGGTCTTAAGCCGATTTGGATGACAATAGAGTCATTAAATAAGTATCTATTGACAGAAATGCTAGGTACTGGTATTATATTTATAATGTTTCTATAAATAGAAACACATAGAAGCCAAAAGGAGGTTTTCTATGGGGGACAGGATCTTCCTGCCTGAGGATGAGCTTCCACGGCAGTGGTACAACATCGCGGCTGATATGCCGGGCGGGATACCGCCGCCTCTGGGACCGGACTTCAAACCGGCCAGGCCTGAGCAGCTTGCGGCCATTTTCCCTGAAGCCATTATCGAGCAGGAGTTGAGCCGGGATCGCTGGATCGATATCCCGGAGGAAGTACGCGCCATTCTTGCCCGCTGGCGGCCGAGTCCGCTCTGCCGCGCAAGAAGGCTCGAGGAGGCTCTGGGAACGCCGGCCCGGATCTATTACAAAAATGAGAGCGTATCGCCGTCGGGAAGCCACAAGCCCAATACTGCGGTGGCGCAGGCCTACTATAACTGGAAGGCAGGCGTAAAAAAGCTGACGACAGAGACTGGCGCGGGGCAGTGGGGCTCGGCTCTCGCCTATGCCTCCACCTTCTTCGGGCTCAAATGCCGGGTTTTTATGGTGAGGTCGAGCTATGAGCAGAAGCCCTACCGCAAGATGATGATGCAGACCTGGGGTGCGAGCTGCATTCCTTCGCCCTCGGCGGAGACCAGGGCGGGCAGGGCGGTGCTGGCCGCTGATCCTGGCTGTCCGGGGAGTCTCGGTGTGGCCATCTCGGAGGCGGTGGAGGAGGCAGCAGCCGACAGAAGCGGAAGGACCAAGTATGCCCTCGGATCGGTGCTGAATCACGTGATGCTGCATCAGACAGTGATCGGGCTCGAGGCAAAGAAGCAGCTCAGACTCGCGGGGGAGAAGGGGCCGGATATGGTGATCGCCTGCGCCGGCGGGGGCTCCAATTTCGCGGGGCTCGCCTTTCCCTTTGCCGCTGACAGGATAGCGGGGGCCGATATGGATATTATCCCCGTGGAGCCAGAATCCTGCCCAAGCCTCACGCGCGGAAGCTACCGCTACGATCTGGGCGATGAGGCCGGCATGACGCCCCTGCTGCCGATGTATACGCTTGGCCATGAGTTTATTCCTGCGGCAATTCACGCCGGGGGCCTGCGCTATCATGGCATGTCGCCCCTTGTGTCCGCCGGCGTAAGGGAGGGACTCTTCAGCCCCAGGGCTGTCTCCCAGCACGACTGCTTTGCAGCGGGAGTGCTCTTTGCGCGGACAGAGGGGATTATCCCGGCGCCAGAGTCAAGCCACGCGATAGCTCAGGTGGTAAGCGAGGCACAGAAGGCCCGCGAAGAGGGCAGAGAGAAGGTTATTCTTTTCGGGCTTTCAGGGCATGGGCTCCTCGATCTGCAGGGCTATGCCTCATATTTCGCGGGCGCACTGCAGAACGATGCCCTGCCGGAAGAGGAGCTGCGGAAGTCGCTTGCCTGCACCGAGGGCTATCCCAAGCTGCCCTAGGGCCGGCATGATCTGCCGGAAAATAAAATACCAATTATAAATATATTGACCGGATGCCTTGTGCCTCTGCGCCGCGGTCCTGGGGTGTACCCAGCCCGGGGACAGAGGCTGAAGGCTGGCCGCCGCGCGCCTTCAGCAGTCCGCGGCGGCCCCCTGTTTACAGGGCTTTTTTAAGCTCTTCGACCTTGTCGGCCTTTTCCCAGGGGAACTCGGAGCGGCCGAAGTGGCCGTAGGATGCTGTCTTCTGGTAGATAGGCCGCTTAAGGTTGAGCGTCCTGATGATGCCGGCGGGCGAGAGGTCGAAGACCCTGCTGATGGCGGCGGAGATCTTCTCCTCGGGGACAGTGCCGGTGCCGAAGGTCTCGACGAGAACAGAGACGGGGAAGGGTACGCCGATGGCGTAGGCGAGCTCGAGTTCGCAGCGCTCGGCGAGGCCGGCGGCCACGACGTTTTTGGCCACATAGCGGGCCATATAGGCGGCGGAGCGGTCGACCTTCGATGGATCCTTGCCGGAGAAGCAGCCGCCGCCGTGGCGGCCCATGCCGCCGTAGGTGTCGACAATGATCTTGCGGCCGGTGAGGCCGGTGTCGCCGGTGGGGCCGCCGATGACAAAGCGGCCGGTGGGATTCACATAGTACTTGGTATTTTTGTCGAGGAGGCCGGTCGGTTCGAGTACCGGTCTGATGATCTCGTCGATGATGGTCTCCCTGATCTGTTCGTAGGGGATCTCGGGATCATGCTGATGCGAGACAACGACGGTGTCCACGCGGACAGGCCTGTGGCCTTCGTACTCGAGGGTGACCTGGCTTTTCGCGTCGGGGCGGAGCCAGGCGATCTTCTTATTCTTGCGCAGGGCCGTGGCGTTGAGCAGGATCTTGTGGGCATACATGATGGGCGCGGGCATGAGCTCGGGGGTCTCCTTGCAGGCAAAGCCGAACATCATGCCCTGGTCGCCGGCACCCTGCTGGCCCTGGAATTCCCTGAGGCCGCGGCCGTCGACGCCCTGATCGATATCGGGCGACTGGGCGTGGATGGTGTTGATGACGGCCATCGAGGCGTAATCGAGGCCATAGTCGGCGTTGGTGTAGCCGATATCCTTCGCGACGCCGCGCGCGACTTCCTGTACATCGACATAGGTGCTGGTGGTGATTTCGCCGCCGACGAGGACCATGCCGGTAGTCGCGTAGCATTCGCAGGCGACATGGCTTTCGGGATCATCCTTGAGGCAGGCGTCGAGCACCGCGTCGGAGATCTGATCGCAGAGCTTGTCGGGATGGCCTTCGCCCACGGATTCGGAGGTGAAGAGTGTGTGTTGAGATGAAGTCATAGAGCTCTCCTCGCGCTGCCGCCTGCACTGGGACACCGGGGACTTTCTCCCTGTGAATACGGGTGCAAGACGGAGGAGGCAGTACTCTGTAGGGATTCTGAGAGAAGCACGGAGGGCCTCCTTTTTAGCGTGAATTTGTTAACCGCCCGCAATACGGAACAAACCGGCGGTGCTCCGGCCTTGAAAGCGACGCTTTATGGCCGGTGCAGGTACCAATATCTCGAAATATCCGCAAAGAATCAATAGAATAAGGGGCAGGATGAGGCAAAAACCGGGAGATCGGCGGCGGGCGGCAGGGCCTGCCGCTGCAGAGAATGGCGGAAGGGCCGGAGCGGGCCTGGCAAGGCCTTTGGTGACGGCCATGCTTTTATTTGTCGGTATTGTGATGAATCTGGCGGCGGAGGCGCCGATAGCCGCAGCTGCGCCGCGCAAGGCGAGAGCCCGTGTGGTCTCGGCCGCCCGGAGCTATATCGGCACGCCCTATCTCTATGGCGGCATGGACCGCGCGGGCATAGACTGCTCGGGCCTTGTGTCCGCCGCCTACGCGGATGCTCTGGGCACGCCCCTGCCGCGTGATACGCGGGGTCTCTATGCCTTTGTCGAGCTGATTCCCCGGGAGAAGCTTGAGCCCGGCGATCTGCTCTTTTTTGATACAACGGACTCCCTTTCGCATGTGGGCATTTATTCGGGGGACGGGAGTTTTATTCACGCGGCATCGGACGGTCCGCGGACTGGCGTAATTGAATCCTCTCTGTCTGAAAATTACTGGTCGCGGCACTTTGTGGCGGCGGGCAGGGTCCTGCCGCCGGCCGGCTATTATGGCATTGTGCTGACCGCGGCCCTTATGTCTGAGTTCGGCACTTCGCCTGTCTTCCGCGGCCTTGGCCTGAGTCTGGGCGCCGGCTTCCGCATCGGTCAGGGCGAGCTTGGACTTGCGCTGCGGCCGGCCTGGGACGCCGGGCTCGGCGCAGGGCGGATTCCGCTTGTGCTGAGTTTTTCGCTGGACAGAAAGCTTGCCTTCTTTGCGGGGCCGGTCTGGACTCTGGGCTCGCCTGCGCTTGAATGGGAGGGAGGGCTGCGGAACTACGCTGCCGCAGGGGGAATTCTCGCGACCGCGGGGATTGTATGGACACCTGTCCGCTTCTATGCCTTCGGGCAGGACTGGGGGCTCTGTGCCCAGCTTGAATACGACCGCTATGTGGCGGCCCCTGGCGAGGCGGAGAGTTTCTGGGCCGATCTCGACGCCCGGCTCAGCGCGGGTATCGGACTAAGCGCGCGCTGGAGCTTCTAGACGCGGCCTGCTGTGCTCCTGTATGGCGATTTTAGGCGCAGAGCGGGCGATTTCAGGGTATAATTCTCCGACTGAAAAATATGTCGGGGGAATGTATGGCCGCAAAAGAACGTTACATAATGGCCCTGGATCAGGGCACCACTTCATCGAGAGCGATTGTCTTCAACAAATCCGGTGTGATCATCGGAGTCAAGCAGATACCTTTCAATCAGATTTTTCCAAAGCCGGGCTGGGTCGAGCATAACCCCGAGGATATCTGGGGAACAGAGCTCGCTGCGGCGCGTGGAGCTATCGATGCAGCCCAGATTGAAGCCGATCAGATCGAAGCTATCGGCATAACGAATCAGCGTGAAACAGTGCTGCTCTGGGATAAGAAAACTGGCAAGCCTGTCTACAATGCCATTGTCTGGCAGTGCAGACGTTCGGCCGAAATCTGCGAAGAGCTCAAGGCGATGGGGCTTGAGCCGACGATCAACGACAAGACAGGGCTTATTCTCGACCCCTATTTTTCCGGCACAAAACTGATGTGGCTGTTCAATGAGCGGCCCGATCTGCGCGCCCGGGCCGAAAGAGGCGAGCTCTACTTTGGCAATGTCGATTCCTGGCTTATCTACAATCTGACCGGCGAACACAAGACCGATGTGACCAATGCGAGCCGCACCCTGCTCTTCAATATCAAAGAGGGAAAGTGGGACAGGGAACTCCTTGCGGCCCTCAAGATCCCCGAGGCGATCCTGCCCGAGGTTGTGCCGAGTTCGGGCCTTATCGGCCGGACAAAGAAATCCCTCTTCGGGGTTGAGATCCCGGTGACGGGCTGTGCGGGCGACCAGCAGGCAGCTCTCTTCGGCCACGCCTGCTTTGAGCCCGGCATGGCGAAGAATACCTATGGCACCGGCTGCTTTACACTGATGAACACGGGAGCCTTCCCGATAAAGAGCCAGCATCACATGCTGACAACGGTGGCCTGGGATCTCGGCAACGGCAAGGGATATACCTATGCCCTCGAGGGCTCGGTCTTTGTCGCGGGCGCAGTTATCCAGTGGCTGCGCGATCAGATGGGCCTGCTTAAAAACGCGGCGGACAGCGAGGAGATCGCGAGGTCTGTGCCGGATACCGGCGAGGTATTCCTCGTGCCGGCCTTTGTTGGCATGGGCGCTCCCTACTGGGATTCGGAAGCGCGCGGCACCATTGTCGGTATTACCCGCGGTACCACAAGGGCCCATATTGTGCGCGCCGGGCTCGAATCCATTGCCTATCAGGCCTACGATCTCCTGGATGCGATGGAGAAGGATTATGGCCGTGCGATCAGTCTGATCAAGGCCGATGGCGGTGCCTCGGCCAACAACTTCCTGATGCAGTTCCAGGCCGATATTCTGAACCGCTCGGTGGTCCTGCCCGAAGTCGGCGAGACAACAGCGCTTGGCGCAGCCTACCTCGCCGGCCTTGCTGTGGGCTATTGGGCCAATCTGGGAGAGGTTGAGCAGAACTGGAGACAGAAGCGCGAATTCTCGCCCAGCATGCTCCCCGAAAAGCGCGAGAAACTGCTTGCGTCCTGGAGCAAGGCCGTGGCCACTGCGCGGAGCTATAAGTAAAAGCACGGTTTTCCCGCCGGAAAGCGCCCTGCAGGGGATGCTTTCCGGCGGCGTGTTGTGTTAGTTGGCCGGGCCATGCATAATAGGCCCAATGAAAATTGTTATTGTCGGGGCCGGTTTTACCGGCACACAGCTTGCCCGGCGTCTTATAAGCGAAAAGAACGATGTAGTTCTTATCGATAATGATGAAGACACGGTGAGGCACGCGTCCAACCAGCTGGACTGCTCTGTGCTTCAGGCTGACGGCAACAATCTCGCGACCCTCGAGGATGCGGGCATCGCAAAGGCCGATGCCCTTGTCTGCGTGATGGAGAGCGATGAGGTAAATATGATTACCTGCTCGCTCGTCGACGCTGTCTACCCCGATCTGCTCAAAATTGCCCGCGTCCGCAACTATGCCTATTATGTGAATACCGCCTCTGCTGCGAAAAGCCATGCCGAAACCTTTGCCGGCAATCACCGTCCTCTCTATGGCATCGACTATATGATCCATCCGGATGTAGAGGCCGCGGAGGCCATTATCAGGGCGGTGGAGAGCGGCGCGGTGAGCGAGATGCTCAGCTTCGAGAACTCCGATTATGTGCTGACGCGGATGACCGTCGCTGCCGGCAGCCAGGTAGCCGGACAGCAGATGATGAATATCAGACGCCTTCTCGACAGGCCCTTTCTTGTTGCCTATATCGAGGATGGCGGCAGGACTTCGCTGCCGAGCGGCAGCACTGTGCTGAATGCCGGCTGCAGCATTGGCCTGCTCTCGCGCCGCGAGGATGTGGCCGCTCTGATGATGCTCTGCGGCTCGCCGATCCGGCAGCTGAGAAAGATAGCCCTGGTCGGCGCCGGCCAGATAGGAACACGGGTAGCCGAAAGGCTGATGCACCCCGAGGGCAGAACTTTTCTGTCGAAGCTCCTTGGAATCCGGCAGAAGCTGATGCAGGAATTCCTCATAATTGAAAAGGATGAAGCCCTGGCCAAGGCGGCCTCGGAAAAATTTGCTTCTGCCCGTGTGTGCCGCGCAGACATAACCGACGACGCATTTATCGAAGAGGAGGACCTGCCCTCTTATGATCTTGTGATCTGCGCCACCTCCAATTTTGACCAGAACATGGTGATGGCTGCCTATCTGGAATCGCTCGGCGTGCGGCAGACGGTGAGCCTTGTCACGAGCGCGGCCTATGGCAATATAGCCCGCAAGCTCGGCGTCGATGTGCCCGTGCCCCTCCGCGATTCGATTGTGGACAGCATAATGAGCCATCTGCGCGGAAAGACGGTCAAGGAGATACACACCGTCAACACTGGCAGCCTTGAGGTTGTCGAGTGCGTGCTTCCCGCCGATTCGCCTGTAGCCGGGAAACAGCTCAGGCAGATATCGGATCCAGGCGTCTTTCTCGTGATGCTCGTCCAGAGCGGCGGCACGGGCAGCTATCTGCTGCCCGGCGGCGATACGCAGCTTGCTGCGGGCGATCATATTGTTCTGATCAGCGCCTCGGCGGAGAGCAGGCGGGTCCTGCGGAAGTTTGGCGGGGCTGCCTGATGCGCAGTTTTCTGCGGATTATCTCGATACTGATTGCGATCGTCGGCACAACGCTGCTGTTCCCCGCCATGGCAGCTCTCTTCTGTGGCGAAGAGCAGGTGCTGCCGGCCTTTCTGCTGCCGATGTTCGGCAGCTGGATTGTCGCCGCCTTTGTGTTTGGCATCTTCCAGACAAAGCCTATCAGGCTGAGTGTCCGCTCGGTCTTTGTCGTCGTCGCCGGAGCATGGATTGGCTCAAGTCTTTTCGGTGCCATTCCCCTGCTCATGAGCGGAAGTGTGCACAGCCTGGCCGACGCGGTATTTGAGAGCGTAAGCGGCTTTACTACGACAGGAGCCTCGGTGATCGACAACGTCGAAGGGCTGCCGAGGAGCATAAATCTCTGGCGCTGCCAGATGCACTGGCTCGGCGGCATGGGTGTTGTTGCCCTGACTGTAGCCCTGATGCCTCTTCTCGGCGTAGGCGGATTCCAGCTGATAAAGGCCGAGACAACGGGTCCCGAAAAGGGCAAAGTAACTCCGAAGATCGCGACCACCGCGAAAGCACTCTGGCTTATCTATGTAGCCCTCACAATTGTGCAGACTCTGCTTCTGCGGCTTGCGGGCATGGATTTTCTTGATGCAGTTTCCTACTCCTTCGCGACTCTCGGGACCGGAGGCTTCGCTACCAGAAATCTGAGTGTCGCGGCCTATCACTCAGCGTCGATAGACTGGATCTGCACTGTTTTTATGGTGCTGGCGGCCGCGAATTTCAGCATGTATTTCTATCTGATCCGCGGCCGATTCCGTGAAATACGAGCGAATTCCGAGCTGAAGGCCTATCTGGCCATCTACCTGTTCTCCTCGCTTGCTGTGACCATTATTCTGCTGCCCGATTATGGCAGCTTTGAAAATTCCGCGCGCTACGCTGCTTTCCAGGTTGCCTCGATAATGAGCACAACAGGCTTTGCCACAGCTGACTATACCAAGTGGCCCGCGGCGGCTCAGTTTGTGCTCTTTCTGATGTTCTTTATCGGCGGCTGCTCGGGTTCGACAGCGGGCGGTGTCAAGGTAGTGCGCTGGGTTGTGCTCGGGAAGCAGGCCGGCAATGAGATGGACCGGATGATACATCCCCATGGGGTTTTCGCGATCCGTCTCGATGGCAGGGCTGGCCGCAAGGATATTGTGTTCAGTGTCGCCGCCTTCGGCATGGTGTACGCCGCTCTGGTGATGGCGACAACCTTTATCGGAACCTGCGGCGAGCTCGACCTCTGGAGCGCATTTACCGGGGCCCTTTCCATTGTGGGCAATGTGGGGCCGGCCTTTGGCAGGCTGGGGCCTATCTATACCTACAGCTTCCTCCCCGATTTTGTAAAATGGTCGTATTCCTTCGCGATGCTTGCCGGACGGCTCGAGCTCTATACAATGATTATTTTCTTTGAGCGGGCCTACTGGAAACGCTAGGGCGGCGGACTTCGGCACAGCTCCCTTAGGGAGCTGACCCGGAGGCCCAGCCTCCTCCGCTCCGGCGGTTCAGTGCCTTTGAGAGAACCGCGCTCAGCTCGGGCGGGCTGACCGGCTTTGCGATGTGCCCGTCCATTCCCGCAGCGAAACATTTCTGGATATCATCCTCGAAGGCATCGGCTGTCATCGCGATAATTGGAATGATGCGCGCGTCGGGCCGTGACAGGCTTCTGATGCGCCGGGCCGCCTCATAGCCGTCCATAAGCGGCATTCTGATATCCATGAGAATTGCGTCGTATCCGCCGATGGCGCTCTTCTGGAAGAGTTCGAGACAGAGCACTCCATTTTCGGCCTTGTCCACCGCCATGCCCAGATTCTGGAGCAGGGCATCGGCGAGTTCGATATTGAGGGCGTTGTCCTCGCAGAGCAGAATTCTTCTGCCCGCAAGGGGAACAGTATCGGTTTTCCCGGGTCCGGCCGCGCCTTTCGGAAGAGAGGGAAGCGCCGAGTCCTTGAAATAGAGGCGCAGCGTAAAGCGTGTGCCCCTGCCTTCCTCGCTCCAGAGGCTGATTGTGCCTCCCATCAGATCGACAAGCTGTTTGACAATTGAGAGCCCGAGACCTGTGCCCGAGCTGTCGCTCCCGGCTCTTTTCTCCTGCGTAAAAGGCTCATAGAGATGCTGCTGGAATTCCTTCGACATGCCAATGCCGTCATCTTCGATGACAGCGAGGGTCTCCACCGCCTTGCCGGCTGTCTGTTCCCCTGTGCTGATTGTGAACCTTACATGTCCGCCAGCCGGCGTGTATTTCACCGCATTGGAGAGCAAATTGAGGAGGATCTTTTCGAGGTTGAGGCGGTCGGCGAGAATGGCCTTCTGTCTGAGCCCGGAACTGTCGGCGCTGAGCGCTACGCCCTTCTTTTCGGCGGCTGCGCGCAGGGGCACAAGAACAGAAGTGAGTATCTCCTCGGTCGAGACGGGCTCGGGGTGCAGTTCCAGCTTTCCGCTGCTGACCTTCGAAACTGTCAGTGTGTCGTTGATCAGATCGAGAAGCAGCCTGCCTGATGTCTCGATTTTTGAAACATATGCTCTGTCCTTCGGTGGGATTTCGTCTTCCTGCATAAGCGAGGAAAAACCTATGATGGCATTGAGCGGAGTACGCATGTCGTGGCTGATATTGGAGAAAAACTGATTCTTCTCTTTTGCGCTTTTTTCTATTGCCTCGAGCCTGATTGTCTGACGCTCGGTCTCCGCCTTCGCAGCCATAATGGCCGTCTTCTCCCTCTGCCGCCGCGAGAGCGCGACAAGGGCCCAGACAAGGCCGAAAACCAGCAGCAGCATTGCCAGCGCAAAGGCGCTGAGCCAGGGAATGGGAATCCGCGAAAAGAAGCTCTGGATGCCATTGCCCTGAAGTGTGTTGTTGGTTGTAATTTCGCTGAAATTATGGCTCGACGCATGGATGGCCTTGCTGATGATGGAGCAGAGCAGAGCGTTGTCATAGGCTGTCGCGCAGCAGAGATTGACTGAGGGGGCGGAGAAGGCCGAGATGCTGTAGGCCGATGGGTTGGTCTGGTTCATCAGCCATGTGGCATAGGGAAGGCCGCAGACAATGCCGTCGACCCTGCCCTTCTCCAGCGCCCTGTAGCAGTCAGAGCAGCGCGGGAAGGGGATAAATTTGATCTGAGGGCTGCTCTCCTCTGCCTTGAGGAGGCCATCGTATTCGGTGATAATCGCGAGGCTGGCGATATTGGAGCTGGCTGTCCCTGCACGGGTGAGAAGCACTGTATCGATCGAGGCGTAGATATCGCTAAGGCGGAGCCCCTGGTTGTAGGCTGCTATCTGGCCTCCGCCGAATATGCCGAGCAGATCGGCCCTTCCATTCTTTACCGCGCCGACTGCCTCCTCTTCGGTATTGAAGGCGAGATAGCTGCACTGCATTCCTGTGAGAGAGGAGATCTCCGCAAAATAATCGGGGATTATTCCCTGAGCCCGGCCCCCTCTGTTCGGAATAAAATAGGGGGCATCCTGACCCATGACCGCCACCCTGATCTCGGGATGGAGATGGATGTAATTCCTTTCCTCGGCGGTGAGCGCTTCGAGTTCCAGAGCCGCGGGAGGACTGTATTTCTGGAGCAGTTTGGCCTGATATAAAGAATCTGTATTGAGAATTCTGGCCATGGCGTCATCGACGCTGTTTTTCAGATCCATGTCCTTCTTCTGGAAAATAAAATAGTAGGGCGTCGGGGAAAAAAGCAGAACAGCTCGGAGTCCCTCCACTTTCGATGCGCCGAATATGACCGCGTCTATCCTGTTTTCGTCGAGAGCCCAGCGGAGACTGCTTTCATCGGAGAATTCCCTGATATCGGGGGCAAAACCATGCTGTCCAGCCCAGATTTTGAATTTGGAGCAGGCCGAACTGACCCGGGATGATATGGCGCCAAAGCGCGCCTTTTTAAGCTGTTCAGTGTTGTTGTATTCAAAACGGTCGTCATTCCTCCGGACCGATACCGAGAGGGAGGAACTGCCGCAGGAATGATCGGTGTAGAGATACTTCCGTGTGCGCTCCTCTGTCAGGGCGACATCGGAGAGCATATCGACGCGGCCGCTGTCGAGGGCCTTGAAGTAGCCTGAGTCGGCCTGCAGCAGAACAGGCTCAATTTTAAGATTGGCATATTGGGCAATTTTGTAGGCATATTCGATATCTACGCCCGAGTACTGGCCGCTCCTGTCCTTTTCGGCAAAACCGGGGAACTCCAGAAAGCCGATGCGGATAGTTCTTCCGGCATCGGTCTGCTTCTGGGCACAGAGCAGCGGGAGAGAAAGCAGAAACAGAAGGGAAGCGAGCAGAGCGGACTTTTGCCTATGGCCCATTTTTGCCCCACGTGGTAGAAGCCGCCCTCGGGCGGCAGCGCAGAATGCTCTCTGCCTTGTCAGGTAAAAGTATTCTCTGTCCGGCGGGGGAATGCAAGCGGGAAACAGCAGCGGCTGTTCCCGCCCTGCTCCGTCCGGCTTCAGTCCACAGTATGGCCGGGCTTGTTCATGTATTTATAGTAGATTTTGCGGGCCGCATAGACAAAGGGTGTGTCCAGGAGGCTCGTGACAATGTAGATAACATAGCAGGCTTCGGTAATGGAGATCAGGGTGCGCAGTTTGTAGACGCCATAAAATGCACCAAAATTGAAGATGACAATATTGATGAGCTGGGCCGCCATGGTCGAGGCGTTGTTGCGGAGCCAGAGGAAGCGGTTTTTATCGCCGCATTTCTTTGTGGTGAAGTCCCACCAGGTATGATAGGACCAGACATCGAAGAGCTCGGATACCGCATAGCCTACAAGGCTTGCGATGAGAATACGCGGCGTATTGGAGAAGAGGGGCTTCATATTGGCCATAGCCCAGTCATCGGCCGCCGGGGTGTAATACATCCAGAGCCGTGAGAAGAAGATAAAAGCGGCAGAGGTGAGGATGCCGATCCAGACTGCCCTGTCGGCTTCTTTCTTGCCATAGATCTCGCTGAGAAAATCGGTGGCGAGGAAGCTTGAGGCAAAGAGCGTATTGCCAAGGGTCTGTTCCATGCCGAAGGCGTTGACGAGAACGGTGACTTCGATATTGGCGATGATTGTGCAGATAGCTGTCCAGGCAAAGACGCCGGCCTTGCCGAAGAGACGGAAGAACAGAAGCAGAAGGCCGAATGAGGCCATAAGCGAGATAATGAGAAGAATTTCGTTGGGCATGAAAAACTCCGGGATAAAGAAGATTGACCTGGTTTTGTTTATAGACAGGAAGGACTGCGAACTGTCTGTAGAAGCCCGCGAAGTATAGCGCGGACGGGAGAAATGGGGCAAGACTCAGGACAGGATGCTGGCGTCCGCTGTGTGACGGCGCTGCCAGGAATAGACACAGCCGCAGTAGTCCTGCCGGTAGAGCCCGTATTCGGCGCTCAGCTGCAGACTGCGGAGGAAGCCATTTCGCTTCTTGAAATCGCAGGGGAGGAAGCGGGGCGCAGCGCGGCCGGCAGCGGACCTGAGTTTCCCTGAGGCTTCGAGGATTTCACCTATGGTATTTATCTTGGGCGCATCTTTGAATGGGCTGATCGAAAGGGTTGTGCAGAACCAGTCAAAGCCATTGAGGGCGGCATATTCTGCGGCCTTTTTTATTCTGAATTCATAGCAGCGGCGGCAGCGCTCTCCGCGCTCAGGCTCGGTCTGAAGGGCGGGATCTTCGCGGGCGCCAGTCGCGGCAAAATAATCTTCGGGATTGTATTCGGCCTCGACGAGTCTGACCTTCCCGCTTCGGGCTGGGGCAAAACGGGGAAGGAAGGATCTGAGCTCGCCAAGGCGCCGCCGGTATTCTTCTTCGGGATAGATGTTGGGATTGTAATAATAGACAGTGACAGCGAAATAGGGGACAAGATACTCGAGCACATAGGACGAGCAGGGGGCACAGCAGGCATGGAGAAGAAGGCTGGGCTTTCCGCTGCCGGCAGCCAGGGCATCCGCATTCCGGATTCCGGCCCCAATGCCGTCGAGGACTGCATCGAGCTCCTTCTGATAGTCCCGCTTTCCTCCGCTCTGTCTGACTGACATTTCTGCTCTGCTCCACCTGCAAGTCTAGCATGGCGGAAGGGCCGCATAAAGCGGCTCCTCCGCGACGGCAAAGACCGTCCGCCCTGTCCTAATGCCTGAAATGCCTCACGCCCGTGAATACCATTGCGATGCCGGCTGCGTCTGCGGCTGCGATGCTGTCGGCGTCCCGTATGGAACCGCCTGGCTGGACAATGGCGCTGACGCCTGCCTTGGCCGCTTCTTCGATGCTGTCGGCGAAGGGGAAAAAGGCGTCGGAGGCGAGGACCGAAGGGCGGGCCCTCGGGCCCGCGTGCGCAATGGCGATGCGCGTGGCGTCAACGCGGTTGGGCTGGCCGCAGCCGATGCCGATTGTCGCATAGCCTGCGGACATGGCGCCTTTGGCGGCGCTTCCGTCTGAGGTGCCTGCGCCATCGCCGGCGGGGATGGCGGCTGCGAGGAGTATGGCGTTGGATTTGACTGTCGGTATCGCCTTCCAGGCAAAGCGCAGGGCTGCGGTCTCTGCCTCTGTGGGCTGGCGCTTCGAAACGGTTTTCCATTCAGTGCCCTCGGGATCGCCATGGTCGGATTCCTGCACGAGGAAGCCGCCCTGAATCGAGCGGATTTCGCATTCGGGCCGGGTGTCCTGTTTTCCCATTTCCAGAAGACGCGCGTTCCTGCGCGACGCGAGCTTTGCGCGGGCGGCGGGCTCGAAGGCCGGTGCCGCGGCACATTCTACAAAGAGTCTGCCGAGGACTTCGACAGAGGGAAGATCGAGAGGCCGGTTGACTGCGAGGATGCCGCCATAGGCCGAAACAGGATCGGAGGCGAGGGCAGCCGCCACCGCGCCGGCGAGGCTGGGGGCTGTCGCAATGCCGCAGGGAGAAAGATGTTTTACAAAGACCGCAGCCGGGCCATCGAAGGCCTGTACTGCCCGCCAGGCGGCGTCGAGATCGAGCAGATTGTTATAGGAGAGCTCCTTGCCCTGCAGCACTCTGCCGCCGAGGGGACCGGCTCCAGCCTCAAAGGTATAGAGGCGGGCCTTCTGGTGCGGATTCTCGCCATAGCGGAGCTCCTGGCCGGCGAAGCCCGATATAAGAAAGCCTGAATCAGGCTTGAGCCAGGATGAGATAGCCGCATCGTAGCGGGTGCAGATGGCGAAGCCCTTCCAGGCAAGGGCGCGGCGGGTTTCGGGGCTGAGCTGGCCCGCCTTCTCGATCTCGGCAGCCGCGGCGTTATAGTCGGCAGGGTCGCAGAGAAGGCCGACGCGGGCAAAGTTCTTGGCTGCGGCACGGATAAGGGCGACTCCTCCTATGTCGATATTTTCAATGCCATCGGCCTCCGTGGCACCCGGTTTCGCTATGGCCGCTTCAAAGGGATAGAGATTGACGACGACGAGGTCTATTTCCGACCATCCGAGGCGGGCGAGTTCGGCGCGGTCGGCCTCGCTGCCTCTGGAGAGAATGCCGCCATGGACGGCGGGATGCAGAGTTTTGACCCGCCCGCCGAGGATCTCGGGAGACCCTGTGTAATCGGCCACCTGGGCAACTGGAAGGTCCGCCGCAGCCAGCGCCTTGGCTGTGCCTCCCGAGGCGATGAAGGTCCAGCCCCTCGCCGCGAGGCGGGAGGCAAATGGAACAAGATCTGTTTTATCGGAGACAGAGACAAGAGCTTTGGGCATTGGACTCTCCTATTTGTGACAAATATGAACAGATGAAGATGTTGCCGCCTGCTGCTCAGGGGCCGGCCCTGCCGCTGTCTGGCGGCTGCCGTCCCAGGGGGGCAGGTCCCCGCGGACAAGAGCGAGAGCGGTCCGCACAACAAGGCGGTGTTCAGTCTCGTGGACGCGGGCTTCGAATGATTCGGGGCTGTCCTCAGCACTGATGGGGACTTTCTCGACAGCGATGACGGGCCCTGAATCCATGCCCTCGTCGGGCACGTAGTGCACCATGATGCCCGTCTCTGCAAGCGTACCGGCCCGGAAGGCTTCGTATTCGCGGGCTATCGCCTCGAGACCGGGAAAAGCGCCGGGCAGGGCGGGGTGCAGATTGATGACGCGGCCGGGAAAACGCGACAGAAAGGAATTCGAGAGAAGGCGCATCCATCCGAGCAGGAAGACAAAATCAGGCGGGCCGGCAGGATCGAGACCAGCCGCGGCCTCTGCGAGACGGGCGCAGTATTCATTCCTCGATTCGGTTTTTTTTCTGCGGAGAAGAAGAGCGGGAAGGCCTGCTGCCCGCGCCCTTTCGAGCACGGGCGCGCCGGGCTGGTCGCAGATGAGACCGCAGATGCTGGATGCGAGGCCGGCATCGAGCAGTGCCTGAAAATTGCTGCCCCTGCCTGAGGCGAGGACAAGGAGGCGGGCCCCTCCGCGCGGCCGTTCCCTGCCTGCCGCCTTTGTTCCGGACACGGCCGCGCTGTTCATGTGAGCCCCACTATCTGGGTCCGGGCAGCTTCCCGCGGATCGGGAGCCATGTCAAGTTCGCCGATAATCCAGGTCTCCTCGGGGATGAGGGAGCGGAACTCCCAGACCCGGTCGGCCGAGACGATGGCGACCATGCCTATGCCCATGTTGAAGACCCGGTAGAGCTCCAGTTCGTCCATGCTGCTGAGCCTTTTAACAAGCTGGAAGAGGGGCGGTACGGGCCAGGTGCCAAGGCGGATGCGGGCGATAAGGCCCGGAGGCAGAATGCGGGGGATGTTCTCGATAAAGCCCCCTCCGGTGAGATGGGCGAGTCCCTTGATAAGGCCGGGCCTTGTCTTGAGAATCGGGCCGAGCAGGGAGAGATATGGCCGGTGCACCGCGAGCAGGGCATCGCCGATTGTCATATCGGGGCCGAGTTCGCCGTAGTGGGCGCTGAGATCTACCTTGCCGGTCTCGGGGTCGGCAAAGATTTTTCTGAGCAGGGAATAGCCATTTGTATGCGGACCGCTCGACGCGATGCCCACAATAAGGTCATGGGCCTGGATGTCGGGCCGTGGCAGTATGTCGGCCTTTTCGACAAGGCCCACAATGGCGCCTGCGATGTCGAATTCGGCGCTGTGGTAGACACCGGGCATCTCGGCGGTCTCGCCGCCGATGAGGGCGCATGATGCAGCGGAGCAGGCCGATGCCATGCCTGAGACCGCATCGGCGATGAGCCTCGGATTGAGCTTGGCACTCGCGATGTAGTCGAGGAAGAAAAGCGGGCGGGCTCCCTGCACGAGTATATCGTTGATGCAGTGGTTGACGATATCTGAGCCGACCGAAGCCGATTTGCCGCACTGGGCGGCGAGGCGGATTTTGGTGCCGACTCCATCGGTCGAGGATACGAGCACGGGCGCCTTCATGGCCTTGAGCGCCGACGCGTCGTAAAGGCCGCCAAAGGAGCCGATGCCGGCGAGAACCTCTCGGCCATAGGTTGAGCGGACAGCCTTGCCCATAAGGCGCACTGCCTCGTTGCCCGCATCGATATCGACACCGGCAGCAGCATAGGCGGACTTCTTGGGAAGAGGCACCGATCCCGGGCCTCCGGCGAGGTCGCTCCTGTTTTCTGTCGCGCTGCGAGCCTCATCGCGGAGCCCCTTGAGGCCGATATCCCGGCGGAACTGGGCGCCGGGGAAGGATACAAGGGCGAGCCGTGCATAGGCAGCGTCGAGGGCGGCTTCAAGGCTGGGCGCTTTTGCTGTTACAGCGAGAACCCGGCCGCCTGCGCTGACAAGCTGGCCGTCCCTGACCGCGGTGCCGGCCTCGAGAATGTAGGCGCCGTTTGGGCCGGATGCTGCTGAGGCCCCTGCCTGGCTGCCAGCAGGCGCAGCGGTTCCGCCGGAAACCACTCCGGAGCCGTTCTCCTCATCTTCTTCAGCATTGAGAATAATTGGAATGCCCTGGCGCGGATTTTCCGGGTAGCCCGGGGCTGCCATGACGATGGATGCCGCGGCGCCGTCATCCCAGACTGGAAGGCCGTCGCCGAATTCTGCGGCGCGGGCGGCCCTGCTGTCCCCGAGTCTGCCTTCGGCGCAGGCAAGCAGAGTGCTGAGAAGGTCGCTCTTGAGGAGGGCGAGCACTGCCTCGGTCTCGGGGTCGCCGAAACGGCAGTTGTATTCGAGAACCTTTGGCCCTTCTTCGGTGACGATGAGCCCGGCGTAGAGAACGCCGACAAAGGGGCGTCCCATGGAGGCGAGTCCCTTTACAACTGGTTCTATAAGCGTCTTGGCCCATTCTGCGGCCCGTGAAGGCGGGCAGAGGGGGACAGGCGCGTAGGCGCCCATGCCGCCGGTGTTGGGCCCTTCATCTTCGTCGAGAAGGCGCTTGTGATCCTGTGCGCTCGGCATGAGGGCGATATGCTGTCCATCGCAGAAGGCCATGAGCGAGATCTCCTCGCCTTCGAGCCTTTCCTCGAGGAGAACCTCGGAGCCCGCGGCTCCGAGACTGCCGTTTGAGAGGAGGGAATGGAGGATTCCGACAGCTTCTTCTTTGGATGATGGAAGGAAGACACCTTTGCCGGCGGCGAGCCCCGATGCCTTTATAACTGGTACTTTTCTGGCTGTCTCGACGGCGCGCGCGGCGTATTCAAAGTCCTTATAGGCCGCAAAGAGAGCCGTGGGGACTCCGAGTTTGAGCATCAGCCCCTTGGCAAAGGCTTTGGATGATTCGATCTCGGCCGCAGCTCTGCTGGGGCCAAAACAGGCGATACGGCGCCCGTGTTTTTTGGAGCGCTGGGCCAGAGCATCGGCTATGCCTGCTGCGAGAGGTGCTTCGGGGCCGGGCACCACGAGGTCAATGCCCTCCCTGTCGGCAAAATCGACAAGTTCATCTATTGAATCGGCGGCGATGGGCACGAGGCTGCCCCATTCGGCGCATCCGGGATTGCCTGGCGCTATATAGAGAGAAGAAACGCGGCTGCCGGCGCCTTGAGTTCCATTTTTCAGCAGAGGAGAACTGGAGAGAGCGCGGGCAATGGCCGCCTCGCGGGCTCCCGAGCCGACTATCAGAACCTTCATTGTGCCCCCTTATTCATCTGATCGTATTATACGCACTGGCCGCATTCAAAAGAATCCTTGCGGACGGCGCTGCAGGGCCCGCAGGGGTAGCTGCCCGAGAAGCAGGCCGAACAGAGACCTGAACCTCCGGCCGCCGCCAGCATGGCCTCGAGCGAAAGATATGCAAGAGAATCGGCCCCGACCTTCCGGCATATTTCAGCGGCCGTCAGCCGGGATGCGATAAGCTCATCTCTGCTGCCCATGTCTACGCCCATATAGCAGGGATATCGTATGGGCGGGCTTGATATGCGCACATGCACGGCGGCAGCGCCGGCATCCCTGAGAAGGCGTACGAGGGGGCCTGTGGTGTTGCCCCGCACGATGCTGTCGTCCACCATGACAATGCGCCTGCCCTTGACCGCGCTCGGCATCACATTGAATTTGAGGGCGACGCCCTTCTGTCTGAGCGCTTCGGTGGGCTCGATAAAGGTGCGGCCGATATAGCGGTTTTTGACAAAGCCTTCGTCGTAGGGAATACCTGAGGCCTGGGAATAGCCGATGGCGGCCGAAATGGATGAATCCGGCACCGCGATGACAATATCGGCCTCGGCTGGCGCCTCTGCGGCGAGGGCGGCGCCAAAGCGCCGGCGTGCTTCCCGTACAGAGATGCCCCGCCATTCGCTGTCGGGGCGGGAAAAATAGACATATTCAAAGACGCAGGCAGCCTCGGCTGCCTTGGGATTGGATGCGGGCAGGCGCACGCTGCCAACCTGTACTGCGCCATCCGGCCGCAGTTCCACAATGCTGCCCGGTTCGAGGTCCCGCGGATCGTTTGAGCCCAGCGTGCGGAGGGCTGAGGACTCGCTGGCGGCGGCTGAGCCGCCGCGCGGGAGCTTGCCGGCGCAGAGGGGCCGGAAACCCCAGGGATCCCGCGCGGCGTAGACAGCGTCAGCGGTGAGGACCACAAAGGAAAAGGCCCCGACCCAGCGTTCCATGCAGGCGGCGATGCGCTCGGGCCAGGTGGCGCCCTTCGCAGCGGCGAGCATCATTATCATGACTTCGCTGTCGGAGCTGGTGGAGAGGCCGACACCCCGTTCGAGGAGTTCGCCGCGCAGCTCGCCGGCGTTGATGAGGTTGCCATTGTGGGCGAGAGCGATAGGGCCGTGTTTTGTTTCGAGATAGAAGGGCTGGGCATTGCGTATGCTTGAGGCCCCTGTCGTTGAATAACGCGTGTGGCCTATGGCGAGGCGGCCGGGAAGCCCGGCTATTTCGGCGGCACCGAATATCTGCGTTACAAGGCCGAGGCCCTTGCGCAGAGTGACCGCATGGCCGTCGGCTGTGGCGATGCCGGCTGCTTCCTGGCCGCGGTGCTGGAGGGCAAAGAGGCCGTAAAAAGCTTCACGGGCGGCGGCCCCGGGGGCGGCGGCCTCGGGTTCGGAGAGGGCGATAATGCCGCACTCCTCCTTTGCGGAACAGCTCACGCCCTGCCCCCGCGCTTTTTCTGGGCGCCGGCAGCAGTACCTGTTTTCTGTGCAGGGCTCTTGTCCGCGAGACTGGCCGCGACTGCGGCTGCTCCTTTTTCCTGCATGATCCTGTCCTCGGCCACTGTCTTCTGTGCATTGGCACGGCGCAGGGCTCCCGCGGCCTCGGCGATGGCCGGGTCGACAAGGCCGAGAATCTTGGCGGCGAGAAGGGCAGCGCTGCCCGGATTGAGAACGAGGCCGGGCGCTATGCCTCCGGGCAGGCGGATAGATGAATAGAGATCGGCGCCGCCGAAGGCATCGGAGGTTGGAGGACAGGAGATGACAGGTGCGTCCACTGCGCCGTCGACAAAGCCCGAGAGGGCGTTGGAAAGTCCCGCGACCGTGATATAGACACGGGGTCTTCCGGATGATTCATAATAATTGAGAATATCGAGGAGAGCGGCGGGTGTTTTGTGCGCCGAGGCGACTCTTGTCTCTGTCTCAATTCCAAAGCCCTTGAGGGCCGACTCGATAGCGGCGCAGTGGGGAGCGTCCACAGCTGCGCCCATAATAATAACCGCGAGGGGCTTTTTCATTTGATGTATCCTGCCTTTCTGAGATTGGCCTCAATCCGGGGCTCAGGGGGGTATTCGCCGGGCTCAAAGACGCGGCCTGTGAGTTTTTCGCAGGCTGAGCGGTAGAGCGCTGAAGCCTCATCCCAGACAGAGTCCGGGAGCTCCGGCGCGGGGCCTTCGCCTTGATAGCCGAGCCCGGCGTATTTGAGCCGTATAAATTCCTTGTCGAAGTTCTCCGGCTCCTGACCGGCCGCGATTCTGTCCTTATAGCTCGAAGCCTTCCAGAAACGGGAGGAGTCGGGGGTATGTACTTCGTCTATAAGCATTATCGAACCGTCGGCCCTGCGCCCGAATTCGTATTTCGTATCGACAAGAATGAGGCCGGCCCTGGCGGCCACTTCGGTACCGCGCTTAAAAAGAGCGAGCGCGGCGCTCTGTATCTGCTCCCAGGATGGGGCATCGAGCCTGCCTTTAGAGACAACCTCGGCACAGGAGAGACGTTCGTCGTGGCCGGTGGGGCCGCCCTTTGTTGTCGGCGTGATAATGGGCTCGGGCAGCTTTTCATTCTTTTTAAGGCCGTCGGGAAAATGCCAGCCGTAGATTTCTCTCTCGCCGAGGGAATAGCGGTACCAGAGGGCAGTGTGGGTCACGCCGGTGATATAGCCGCGGACGATTACCTCAATTGGGATGGGATCGACTTCGTGTACAATCGAAACATTCGGATCCGGCGTTTCGATGAGGTGGTTGGGGATGATGTCCTTTGTCGATTCGAACCAGAATGCTGAAAGCTGATTGAGCACCTGTCCCTTATAAGGCAGAGCTCCGAGCTCGATGTCAAAGGCAGAGAGCCTGTCTGTGGTGACTATAAGGCGCCGGCTTCCGCCAAGGCTGTACCAGTCTCTGACTTTGCCGCTCTTTTTCCCGGCAAGGGGGAGATTGGATGAACTGAAGGCATCTGCGCGTGCGGGACGTATGAACTTCATAGGCACTCCTTTGCGTATTCAACGCCGGATTTCCAGAGCTCGAGGCAGGCTTCCTGGGCAAGCGGATCGCGGTTTGTGGGCCGGACAAGGACATTGTTTTCGGGATGGGGCATGAGTCCGAGGATATTGCCTTCGGGGTTGCAGACGCCGGCGATGTCTGCGCTGGAGCCATTCGGATTCTGCGGATAGACACCGCCGGCCGGCCTTCCGTCTGAGCCGGCGTAATAGAGGGCGATCTGGCCAGAGCTTTTCAGCTTTTCGAGTTCCTCGGCGCTGGCGCTGAGAAAGCGGCCTTCGCCATGGGCAACGGGACAGGCAATTTCGAGCCCCCTGCTTCTGATGCCGCGCGTCCACAGCGATCTGGATTCGGGCGCGCCGAGCCGTACCCAGCGGCACTCAAAGCGCCCTTCTTCGTTGCAGCTGAGCGTGGCATTCTGCCCGGGACCTGGCAGAATGCCTGCCTTGACCAGGGCCTGAAAGCCGTTGCAGATGCCGATGATGGGTTTGTGCGCTTCCGAAAAAGCGGCGATTTCGTCTGCGAAGTATACCGAGAGATCGAGGGCGAGAAGGCGGCCGGCCCCGAGGGCATCGGCATAGGAAAAGCCGCCGGGTACGACGAGGAGCTGGTAGTCAGACCAGCGTTTCTCTTTTGCTTTGAGGGCGTTGAGGTGGACGATCTCGGGCTCGGCCCCGGCAAGCCTGAGAGCGAGGGCGGCGTCTTCGTCGCGGTTGGTGCCGGTCGCATGGAGAATGAGGGCGCGCGGTTTTGCATTTTTCATTCCGGTCTCCTTGTGGCGGCTTCTTGATTCTTTGGCATGGCGCCGAAACTTGCGGCGAGCGAGTCGAGGGGAAGGCCGAAGCTCTCCATTCCATCCGCTTTTTCCGCTCTGAATCGAATCTCTGAACTGGCGTCTGTTGTGCCGATTCGGACACAGGATCCGCCCGCACCCTTTGATGCGGCGAAACAGGCCTCGAAGGCCGCTGCATCCGCGGGAGCGACCTCGGCGGCAAGGCAGCCATTTGTCTCGCCGAAGAGGAGGCAGGGCCAGGAGGGCTCTGCGGCTCCGGAGCCAGCCGCCCTGCGAAGGCTGCTGGCCTCTATTGAAGCACCCAGCCTTCCGCCGATGCACATCTCCGCGAGAGCAGCGGCTGCTCCTCCATCGGAGAGGTCGTGGCAGGCCCGGACAAGGCCTGCTGAAATTGCGGAGTGCAGGGCACCGTACAGCCTGTGCGCGCCCTCTGACTGACCGGGGACGCCTGCCGGGCTTCCGGCGGCAGCGGAGGGCCGCTGGCTCTCTGCTGCCGCTCCGAAGAGCTCGGCGTAGACCGAGGCTCCGAGGAGCGGCTTGAAACTGCCAACCAGATAGATAAAATCGCCGGCTGTCTTGAAATCTGAGCCCGGCACCCTGCCTGGATCCGGCACAATGCCCATGGCCGAGATGAGCAGCGATGGCGGAATGGCCAGCTGAAGTCCCTCGGGTCCCTGGTATTCATTGTTGAAGGAATCCTTGCCTGAGATAAAAGGCGTGCGCTGGGCGATGGCTTCCTCATAGCATCCGCGGGCCGCTTCGAGCAGAGCCCACATGGTTTCGGGGCGCTTTGGATCGCCCATGCAGAAGTTGTCGAGTACTGCTATGCGCTCAGGATCGGCGCCTACGGCCACCGCGTTGCGGACTGCCTCGTCTACAGCCGAGACAGCAGCGTTGTGCGGATCGGCAGCGCCGTATCTCGCATTGAAGCCGTTCGAGAGGCAGAACCCAATGCTGCCTCCGCACTCATGTGGGGCGAGCACCGCAGCATCCTGCGGACCGTCGCCTCGCAGTCCGTCGTAAGGCCTCAGCACCATGGCCCCCTGGACCTCGTGATCGTAGCGGCGGACCGTGTCTTCCTTGGAGGCCACTGCCGGGTGGGCGAGTACCGCGAGAAGCGCCTCGGCGGGCCCAGGAACTGCGCTGCCCCCGGCACCGGTTCCAGCCGGCATGGCCGCGCTGCTGGCTGGCATCCTGTGTCCCGCTGCCTTCGGAGGCTTCGCGACGAGCTCTCTCTGGGGCCTCCCGCCAAAAAGAAAATGGCAGTCGAGATCGACTGCCATTTCGCTGCCCTGCCTGACGACGAGCCTTCCCGTTCCGGTAAAGGCGCCGAAGTCCGTAAGCTCCACATCGCGGTCCGCGCAGAGCTTTTTAAGCGCTGGGACTTTCTCGGGCGGCACCGCGAGCACCATGCGCTCCTGTGCCTCGGAGAGCCAGATTTCCCAGGCGGCGAGGCCTGGATATTTGACCGGCACCCTGGCGAGGTCGACCTCTGCGCCGAGCTCTTCGGCCATCTCGCCGACAGCCGAGGAGAGACCGCCCGCCCCGCAGTCGGTGACTGCACTGTAGAGATCCGCGTCCCTGGCTTCGAGGAGAACCTCGGCGGCCTTGCGCTGGACGATAGGTGCGCCTATCTGTACCGATGCGCCGGCGAGGTCTCCGGTGCTTGCGTCCATGACCATTGAAGAGAATGTGGCGCCGCGGATGCCATCGCGGCCTGTGCGGCCGCCGATTATTATGACCCGGTCGCCCGCCTTTGCGCTGTGCCGGCGCGAACCGCGCGGCGCAATGCCGGCGCAGCCGCAGTAGACGAGGGGAGAGGCGCTGTAGCCGGGATGATAGTGTATGCCGCCGTTTACTGTCGGGATGCCCATCTTATTGCCATAGTCCTGTACGCCCGCGATGACACCCGAAGCGATGCGCCGCGGATGCAGAAGGCCGGGTTTGAGGCTTTCGGGCGGGAGATCGGGAGGGCCGAAGCAGAGCACATCGGTGACGGCCACAGGTTTGGCCGACACGCCCATAATGTCCCTGATAACGCCGCCCACACCGGTGTTGGCGCCGCCGAAGGGCTCGACAGCCGATGGGTGATTGTGTGTCTCGACCTTGAAGGAGATCTCGTAGCTGCCATCGAGCGCGATGACGCCGGCGTTGTCCACAAAGGCGGAGAGCACCCAGGGCGCGGCGATCTCGTCGGTCGCTTTCTTTATATAGGACTTGAGTATGTTGTCGACGACAGGGGGATGGGGAAGAGCAGCGCCAGAGAGCGCCGCCGATGAGGCGGCCGTGCCAGTACCGGCGGCCGCGCTATTTTCAACCCTTACCTTTGCGCGGAAGGTTTTGTGCACACAGTGTTCGCTCCAGGTCTGAGCAATTGTCTCGATCTCGGCGTCGGTGCAGGGCCGGCCCTCTTTTCTGAAGTAGTCGCGGATTTCCCGCAGTTCTTCGGGATCGAGTGCCGTGCGGCGCCTCTCTGAAAGCTCCGCGAGGCTGGCATCGCTCATGTCCGCGATGGCATAGCGCTCCATCGCCGGACTCTCCGCGGCTTTGAGCAGGAAGGCAGCCTGAATCCGGCCTATGGAATAGCGCTGGATAACCGGATTGGCGAGCAGACGGCGCGCGAGCAGATCGAGTTCATCGCGGCAGAGCGGCAGGGTGGATTCAATATTGAAGCATTCCCCAGTGGATACGGTCTCGAGCCCCCTGATCCCCGCCATCGGGGCAGCGCGGAGCACTTCTTCGGCGACTGGATCGGTGACGCCCGGACGCAGAGCCGTCTCTATATGCTGAGCAGCGCTGAAGGGAGAAAAGGCACCAGGCTTCTGCGGGCCGGGATCCACTGTGGGCCCGCTCCGGCCTTCCCAGCAGAAATCCTCGCTGATGCTGTCCGAAAAAAGAAAACGCCCAAGGAGGTCAAGCTCCTTGGGCGTAAAATTTCCGGACACAAAGTACAGGGCCGCACGATACACGGCCTGGACCTTATTCAATCCAAGCGCGCGCGCTTCGGCGGCAAGCCTTCGGGCATCCTGCCCGCCGCCGCCAAGGCTTTTTTTAGGCCTGACAGCGAAACAGAAGATATCTCTGGCTCGTTCCATGCCGAGTCTTAACCCCTTTGTGGCCTTAAGGTCAAGAGGGTCAGCTGAAAATACCTTTTTCCTGTACTAGCTGAGACTGAGATAGTCGAGAGCTACCTGTACATGGGCGGCGACGCCGATGGGGACGCAGTCCTCATCAATCTTGAAATGGCTGGAATGCTGAGGATATCTGCAGTCCTTGGCCTCATTCCTGCCTCCAAGAAGCAGAATCATGCCCGGGACTTTGGCCAGATATTCTGAATAATCCTCCGAGCCCATAATCTTGGGTATCTGGACAATAGCCCCGGGGCCAAGGAATTTGCCCAGCGCCCCGCGCACTAGCTCTGTCGACGCCTTGTCGTTTGTGACCGGACCGCAGCTGAAGTCATAGCTGAACCTGTATGTGCAGCCATAGGCTTCACAGGTGTTTTTGAGCATGGCCTCAATCCACTGTGGAAGCATCTTCCGTGAATTTTCGCTGAAGCTCCGGTTCATGCCTTCAATCTCAACTCTTCCGGGGGTAATGTTGAAGCGCTCCCCTCCTTTTATAGTTCCAATGTTGATGACGATGGGCTCGCGGGCATCATTTGTCCTGCTCACGATGGTCTGCACGCTCTGGATGAATGCTGCGGCGCAGACAATGGCATCCCTGCCCTGCCAGGGCGCTGAGCCATGGCAGGAGGTGCCGATAATGCTGCAGTCCCAGCGGTCGGCTGCGGCCATAAAATAGCCTTCCTGCACAACGGCACAGCCGACCGGCAGATCGGCCATTACGTGCATGCCAAAGACCATGTCGACTGCGGGATTTTCGAGCACTCCGCCCGCCACCATGGCTTTGGCCCCAACGGCGAGCTCCTCGGCTGGCTGGAAGATGAACTTTACAGTGCCCGCGATTTTATCCTTTTCTTCCGAGAGGATCTTCGCCGCGCCGAGCAGCATCGAGGTGTGAAAATCGTGGCCGCAGGCATGCATGCAGCCCGGATTTTTCGAGGCGAAGGGATAGCCTGTTTCCTCGGTGACGGGCAGGGCGTCCATGTCGGCCCTGAGGGCGAGGACCCTGCCAGGGCGGCTTCCTTTAAGGATGCCGAGGACGCCGGTTTCACCGACGCGCTTGGTCTCTATGCCAAAGCTTCTGAGCGTCTCCTCGACGATGCCCGAGGTCCGTACTTCCTTTGTGGAGAGCTCGGGATGCTCGTGGAAATCGCGGCGTTTTTCTATAACCCAGTCCTTGAGTTCCTGTGCTTTTTCATAGGTATTCATAATTTCTCCACTGCCGGATTAGAAATATTTGACAAGAATGCCGGCGAGAACAACCGAGCCGATTGTAACAGTGACAAAGCCGGCGATAAGCATCTTCGGGAATATCTGGTCCATGATGAAAGCCTTCTCCTTTTCATCCTTGCCTGACATGCCCTTGGCGACTTCCTGGCTCAGAATATAGGTGCCGGGGAAGCCGAAGAGTGCGGTGGAGCCGACAGCCACTGACATAGCGGGGCTGAGGCCGAGGAGCTTCCCGGCCGGGATGGCGCCGATGGCGATGCCGATAACGCCGAGGATAAGGGCGCCGAGCATGGGCCAGAGCAGCTTGAGTACAACCGCCGGTGAAGCGGATGCAAGGGAAGAAAATACCGCGACGATTACACCCGCCATCGCGATTCCGAAAGAGTTGGATTTGGTGAGGATATTGCTTTCAAGCAGTCCGAGTTCGCAGAACACGACGCCTACGATGAGGCAGATGATGTATTTGTTGACCACATTGCTGGTGAGCTGGGCGAGCCAGACACTGAGCAGGGCCGCGAGGGCGAGCTTGGCCAGAAGAACATTGGGAGTCTGAAGGTCTGCGGGAAGGGCCGGGATAAGGTGCTTCTCCTCCACTGCTGTCTTTGCCGCCGGCGCTCCTCCCGCCTGCCCTTTGTTGTAGACTTCGGAGAGGCGTCTGGCTTCCTTTTTAAGCGCGATCGAGGCGACGGGGTAGCCGATAAAGCCCTGTACTACAACGAGGAGCACCGCGTAGATGGCGAGCTCGGGCTGATTGCCGGCCTTGGCCGCCTCGCTCATCATGAGACCCGCGACGAGTCCGCCTGCGACGGGCGGAGCAGCCGTAATGGCATACTGCCTGCCAAGGATAAACTGTCCGATGAAATAGACAAATATTGTAATGCCGAGAAGGGCAGCGATACAGACAAGAACAGTCTTCCACTGTCTGAGAAATTCCCTGCCGCTCATCATGGTGCCCATATGGACAATGAGCATGGCCGTCAGCGTTCCGGCGATGGGAATCAGCCCTGAGTCCTGGAAAAGAGTCTGAGGGATAATTTTAAGCCAGAAGCCGGCCAGCAGCAGAATCGAGCCGGTAAAGAGCATCGAGACAATTGCCTTTGTCTTGTACGAGACATAATCGCCTGCGGCGAAGATCAGGAAGAGGACGGCAAACGCGCCAAGTTCTTTCATAATAACTCCTTATTAGATTGTTCCTGTATATCTATACATAGAAACGCTTCTAATAAGAGAAACACTGACAGCTTTAGTTCTCTCTGTCAATGTAAACAAGAAACGCATTCCAGTTTTTACTCTGCGCTGGAAATGCGCAGGCTTTTCCGCGGGGGTCTGATGTCGTATACTGGAAGCATGGATGAAAAACTGAAGAAAGCCGCTCTGGCGGCTCAGCGGAATGAAATAACTGAGTATGAGGTTTATACACGGCTCGCGGACTGCTGCAGGGATAAAAACAACGCAGAGGTACTGCGGGAGATCGGCAGGGCGGAGAAGGCCCATGGCGAGTTCTGGGCCGGCCTGACCGGCGAGACTCTCCAGCCCTGCATGCGCCTCGTGCGCAGAAGGGTCTTCTTTGCGAAACTGCTCGGGCTCACCTTTGTGCTCAAGCAGATGGAGAAGAATGAGGGCCTTGCGTCCAAGGCCTATGCAGACCTTATCTCGAGTGTCCCCGAAGCCGCGAAAATCTCCGCGGACGAGGAAGCCCATGAAGCGGCGCTGCTAAAAATGCTCGACGAGGAGAGTCTTCAGTATGTCGGCTCCATTGTGCTCGGACTGAATGACGCTCTCGTGGAGCTTACGGGCGCCCTTGCCGGCTTTACGCTGACTCTGGGAAATACAAAGACAATTTCGATGGCCGGCCTTGTCACTGGTATATCGGCAGCCTTCTCGATGGCCGCATCGGACTATCTCTCATCGAAAGCGAGCGATGATCCCCATGCGAAAAAATCGGCTGTCTACACGGGCATCGCCTATTTGATTACGGTGATAATTCTGATTCTGCCCTTCCTTATCGCAGGCAACAGGTTTGTAGCCCTTGGCTGCACTCTTGCCCTCGCGGTGCTCATCATTCTCTGCTTTAATTATTACATCTCTGTCGCGAAGGAGCTCAACTTCAGACAGCGCTTCTTCGAGATGGCCGGCATCAGCCTGGGCGTGGCCGCATTTTCTTTCTTTGTCGGCTATCTGCTCAACAAGTTCCTCGGCGTCTGAGCCGGCCGGGGCAAGGAGAGAGCTGTGAATATCGAAGCTGTAAAGCTCAGCTGGAGCGAAGACTGCAACATCATTGTGGGGCAGTCCCATTTTATAAAGACGGTCGAGGATATAGGCGAGATTATGGCCCAGTCCCTGCCCGGCGCCACATACGGCTTTGCCTTTAACGAGGCATCTGCTCCACGGCTTATCCGCACGGCGGGCAATGATCCAAAGCTTATCGAGGACGCGGTGGGCTGCGCGAAGGCCACGGGCGCAGGGCATACGTTTTACCTTGTGCTCGGCAAGGGCTGCTTCCCGGTAAACGTGCTCGACCGCATAAAGAACTGCCCCGAGGTTGTCTCGATCTTCGCCGCTACCGGCAATCCGCTCGAAGCCATTGTGGCCCGCAGCGAGCAGGGAGCCGGTATTCTGGGCGTAATCGACGGCGGATCGCCGCTCGGCGTCGAGGGTGACACGGATAAGGCCGCGCGCATCTCGCTGCTCCGCAACTTCGGCTATAAATTCGGCTGAGGTGGAGCCGCTCAGAATAGTGCTCATCAGACATGGACGGGTGATTATCGACTGGGATAAGCACCCCGATTCCATGACTTTTGACGCGCAGAACATCTATTACGATAAGGCGCCGATCGCCCCGCTCCCCACAATAAATATACCAATTAGCAAGGTGTATATCAGCGGATATCCAAGGAGCGCGGCGACGGCCGCCTTTCTTGTCGGCCCCAAGACAGTGGAAAAGACAGTCCTTATAAACGAAGTGCCCATACGGGCATTCTGCAGGACGGCGGGGCATCTGCCCTTCTGGTTCTGGAATACCATGGCTACAGTGCAGTGGCTTTTTAATTCCCCGCGGGCTCTGGAGCCGCGGCGGACAACACTCAGCCGGGTGGAAGCCTTCCTGAATCTTCTTGTCGCACGCCATGAGGACTGCATCGTTGTAGGCCATGGTATCTATTTCTATGAGCTGATGATGATGATGCGCCGGCGCGGTTTTAAGGGCAGACTCCACCGCTATATGGCCAACGGGGAAGCGCTGGAATTCAGGCTCGATTAGAAAAGGTACTGTCACTATGCGAGGGACTATGAGAAGCAGGATGATCCGCTGCGCGGCAGTTCTGCCGCTCCTGTTTTATCAGGGCAGGATGCTGCGTTTCAGAAGCTGAAATATAATTCCGCCACTTGAAGCGGACAGAAACCTTGGGCTATAACCTAACTCCATGGCATTTGACGGCAGGATCAGGTGGTGATGGTGGCAGCTCGGAGTGTGAAGTATTTTCTGATTGTCGGCTCTGTTTTTATCCTTCTCTGTCTTGCCTCTCTTCTGATTTTTACCGGCTATATTCTGCCGCTGCGCCCGGATGCCGGGCGCTTCCCGGTCCTGGGTTTTGATGTCTCAAACCACCAGGGAAAAATTGACTGGCCGGCCATCGACGGAAAATACCGTTTTGCGATTATCAAGGCCACCGAGGGCGATGATTTTGTAGACAGGCGTTTTGCCGAAAATGCAAAAGGCGCGAAAGCCCGCGGTCTTGTTGTAGGCGCATATCACTATTTTCATTTTGCCTACGATGGCCGGAAGCAGGCCGAAAATTTTATCAATATTGTAAAGGATGAAATTGATCTGCCGCCAGTTGTCGATGTCGAATTCCCCGGCGGCTCTTCGGTTTCAAAAGATATCGGGCTGATAAGGGCTGAACTCCATGAAATGTGCGACGCGCTCAAGGCGCACTATGGGGTCGATCCTGTAATCTATACAACACAGAAGGCCTATGCCGGCATTATCGAAGGGAATTTCGACAATCCGATCTGGCTGCGCTCTATTGTCTATCCCGAGCGTGGCAAGGTTCAGAATACACTTCTCTGGCAGTACAGCGCGCACTCACGGATACCCGGCATAGGGACCGCGGTGGACCTCGATGCCTTTAAGGGCAGCGAGGAAGATTTTGAAAAATTCTGCGGCAGAATGCGGCATTGAGCCTGAATAGCAGGGCTGCCTTCAGCCGCCCCTTATGGCTCTGCTGCTCCCCGGGCCTGGCCGGCTGGAGAATCGACCGCTGAAGCGCCAATGCAAAGCAATGAATGTTTTTAATTATGTCCTTGCTGCTCTGAGCCGGAGTCCTCTCCGCTGCGGGGCAGGGCTCTGAGCGCTGCCGCGAGTCCGGCGAAGCCAGTGCCCCGCATCTCGCTGGCAGGCCGGCGGCTCTGGCCCTCCGTGCCAGTCCCGCTGTCCCGCCATGTAGAAAGGCGCCAGTCGGGCATGCTGGGGCTCCCGCTCAGGCTGAGGCTGAAGGCAGGGCGGCCGGATGCGGACTGATCCCTGTGCGAGGATTCTGCGGGAGCAGAGCTGGATCTGCCGGATGCATGGCCCGGCTGTCCCGGAGCGGCGGGCAGAAAGCCCGAACGGCGGACAAGGTGGGCTGCCCATTTGAGTAGGAGGGCGGCCCCAGCCGCGGCATCGGGTGCTGGCGGCATGGCCGCGGCGCCGGCCCTTGAGGCGGCAGCCGGTTTTTCACAGCTGATGCTGATGCGCGGCGGCTCCCTGCGCTCTCTCGGCACAAAGCCGCCCGTACAGGCGTCATAGCGCGTACTGGCGGTGGAGAGGGCAGCGTCGAGCGTGCCGTTGAGAGCGAGTTCTTCAGGGAGGCCTTCGATGAAGATGCTCTGGGGCAGAGGTGAGGCTCCGCTGCCGGCGGCCGCGCCGCCTTTGCGCGCCCTGCCTGCGCTGCCCTCCTGGGCTTCGTTATTGAGACTGCGCGCTGTTCCGCCCTGCTCTTCCTGGGCAGGGGTCATAAGCCAGATTCGGTCTGCGCTGTCGAGGGCGAGATCGAGCTCGTGGGTGGAGAGAATGGCAGCCCGCTTCTCGCGGCGGCAGATGTCCCGCACAAGGCCGAAGAGCTCAATCCGCGAAGGGGCATCGAGATAGACTGTGGGCTCGTCGAGCAGAATGAGGGGCGTGTCCTGCGCGAGGGCGCGGGCCACAAGGGCCTTTCTGCGTTCGCCGTCGGAGAGCTCTGCGAAACGGCGCTTTTCGAAATCGCCAAGGCCGACAGCTTTGATGCATGCATGCACCCGCTCGCGGTCCGCGCTGGAGAGCCTGCCCCGGGCGTCCGTATAGGGATAGCGGCCAAAGGCTGCAATTTCAAAAACGCTGAACCAGCCGGCATTGGGCTGTTCGGTAAGCACAATTGATACGAGTTCTGCCCGCTCGGAGAGCGGGAGGGCGCCTAAGTCCCTGCCGCCGATAAGGCCCCTGCCGCCGAGGGGAGGCAGCATACCGGCCAGCGTCTTGAGCAGGGTGGATTTTCCCGAGCCGTTCGGGCCGAGGAGGCAGACAAGTTCTCCGCTGCCGGCACTGGCTCTGAGCCCTTCCGCGACAAGCCTTGGAGCTTCGCCGCTGCGCTGGCCCCTGTAGCCGATGTCGAGACGCTCCAGTTCGAGCAGCTTCTCTGTCATGCGGCACGCTCCCTGCGCCCTGACACAAAGGCGCCGATGATAATGGGAGCGCCGACCAGAGCCAGAAGCGGATTGACCGGGAGGAGGGCGCCGCTGGGCGGCAGCTGGGAGATAATATCGGCGGCCAGACAGAAGCAGGATCCCATCAGGGCCGAGGCCGGAATGAGGAGGCTGTGCCGTGAACTGCGGAAGATGCGCTTTGCGGCTATTGGCGCAGCTATTCCCGCAAAGGCTATGGGCCCGCAGAAAGCAGTGGCTGTCCCGGACAGAAGGGCGGCGGCGAGTATGACACGGCCGCGTTCGCGCCTGACATCGACACCGAGGCTGGCTGCGTAGCGCTCACCCAGGAGGAGGGCATCGAGCGGTTTGCTGGTTCTGAGCAGCAGCAGAAAGCCCGCAGCGGTAAAGCCCAGAAACACAGGCAGCATGCCAAGAGTAATCCCCGCGAAGGAACCGTAGGTCCAGGAGAGATAGGCCTGGACTCTGTGGGGGTCGGCAAAATAGACGAGAAGGGAGACGGCGGATCCGGCGAGGTAGCCGACGAGCATGCCGAGGATAAGCAGGCTGACGGCATCTTCAAAATGGCGGGCGAGGATCAGAATAAGTATGAGAACAAGGCCTGCGCCGATGCTGGCTGCAATGCAGACAAGGATATAGCCGCCTGTATCGAGGCCCGCCAGAAGGCTGGCGCTGCCCGGGCTTCCCGAGAGCAGAACAAGGGCAGCGACGCCTATGCCTGCGCCGGAATTGATGCCGAGGACATCGGGGCCTGCGAGGGGATTGTGAAAAACAGTCTGGAGCAGAAGGCCGCTCGCGGCGAGAGCGGCTCCGGCGGCGAGGGCGGAGATTGCCTTGGGCAGGCGGAAAAGCAGAATTATCGCGGCGGCAGCGCCGGAGCCATGGCCGCTGAGAACAGCGGCGAAGTCCGCCAGCCGCAGATGGACGGAGCCGAGCAGCAGGTCGAGGATAAAGAGGACAAAGACAGAAGCCGCCAGAACAGCAAGCCCGCGGGCTCTCTGCCTGTTTCCTGCCGCTCCGGCTCCCCTCTCTTCTCCCTGCAAAATACCGCTGGCCATTACTTCAGCTTTGAAAAATACGTAAATGGAACCTCGAGCCTGAGCTCGGGATGCATGATTTTGATGAGGTCAGAGAGGACCAGCTCAGGGTGCATTGCGCCGGATTCGAAATAGTCATTGGCGCCGCTCGAGAGAGCCCGGAGTCTGTTGCTGTAAACTCTGCCTTCCGAGAAAACCCTGAGGGCGGAGAAACGGGGATCCATCGCGGAGAGGCTCTTGAGGCTGTCCGCTGCCCCCGGGGAAAGCCAGATGTCGGCCGAGAGAGCTTTTTCGTAGACCGCCTCGAGACTGAGGGAGAGCCCGCCCGATGAGTCGTTGTCTGCCCAGAGATAGTCTCCGCCCGCGTCGGCTATAAGCGCGGCCATGTAGCTCTTCCCGCCGGGCACTGCCCAGCTGCCCTGGAAAGGTGCGTTGGCAAGAATCCGGGGCCGCGGCGCAGCGCCCGCGGCGAGCTTTTTCAGATTGTAATAACTGGTTTCAATATTGGAGAAGAGCTTTTCGGCCTCTGCCTCCCTGCCGAAAAAACAGGCGATAAACTTTAGCCATTCGGCGCGCCCGAGCGGCGTTGCCTCGTTCCATTCGCCGTCGATGACAACAGGAAGCCCGAGCTCGAGCATCTTCGGATAGCTGTCCCATTCGCTGCCCATGCCATAATTGAAGACCGCATCGGGGCTCAGAGCGAGGAGGAGCTCCATATTGGGATTGCCATTCCTAGTTGTCTCCACGGTCTGCTTTGAGATAAGTCTTGCCCGCAGCTCGGGCGAATAGACATAGCCAGCGTTGTCGACGCCGACAATGACATCGGGGCCGCCGAAGGCCATAATCTCGGGCAGATAGGTCGAGGAATAGGAGATGACGCGCCGCACCGGGGTTTGAATATAGAGGGCCCTTCCCTGGTACTGGGGCCGTGCTGTGCCCCGCGGATAGAGCACATAGACAAAGGATTCGCGGGAGCCGGGCCAGGGGCTTGTGACTCTGAGTATGGTGCAGTCCGCGCGGCTTTCGGCGCTGAAGCCCTTCGCATAGCGGACCGATATCTGTCCCTTGGCATGAAGCGGCGCCGCCGGGCAGAAAAACAGAGCCAGAATGAGGCTCAGAACTCCAAACAGACAAAATCTATTCTTTTTGTCACACATCATCGTTCCCATTTGTAGAGCCTACCCTCACAGAAGCTCCGCGACAAGTGAGCGGGTTGCACGACGCCGCTCCGCAGAGTAGGATGGTGTTCCATAATTATGACAAATGAGGGGGAAAAGATGGATCCTAGCCGCACGATCATTGGATTTATCGGCACGGGCGTCATGGGCAAAAGCATGGCGGAACATCTTATAAAAGCAGGCTTCCGCGTCCATGTATACAACCGCACGGAGGCCAAGGCAGCCCCCCTTGTCGCTCTCGGCGCGGTCTGGGAAAACAGTCCCGCCGCCATAGCTGCGGCGAGCGATGTCATATTTACGATGGTCGGCTATCCGGTCGATGTCGAGGCCGTCTATTTCGGATCGGGCGGACTTATCGCCAACGCGAAGAAGGGCGCCTATCTCGTAGATACCACAACCTCAAAGCCTGATCTCGCCAAGCGCATCTACAGTGAGGCTGCCCAGAAGGGCCTGCACGCCCTCGACGCGCCTGTCTCGGGCGGCGACATCGGTGCGCGCGACGCGACTCTCACAATTATGGTGGGAGGCGATGAGGCCGATTTCGGCGCGGTAAAACCCCTGCTCGATATAATGGGAAAGACTGTTGTGCGGCAGGGCGGCCCGGGTATGGGCCAGCACACCAAGATGGCCAACCAGATTGTGATCGCCGCCAACCTGATGGGCGCGGTGGAATCCCTGACCTACGCGAAGGCCGCGGGTCTCGATCCGCGCCTTGTGCTCTCGAGTATAGGCGCGGGCTCGGCCGGAAGCTGGCAGCTCAACAATATGTCGCCCCGTATTCTGAAGGGCGATTTCGAGCCGGGCTTTTACGCGAAGCATCTTCTTAAAGACCTCAGGATTGCCCTTGATTCAGCCCATGAGATGAAACTCGATCTTCCTCTGCTGGGTCTCGCCGAAAAACTCTTTGCCCTGCTCTGCGAGGAGGGCTATTCGGAAAAGGGAACACAGGCACTCTACCTGATCTATCAGATGGGACAGGCAGGAAAGGCGCAGAAATGATTTTGGATCCCCTGGCAGAGACACCTGGCCAGCCTGTTATCGATGGAAAATTTGTCTACGGGCGCTTTAAGTCTCCTTTTGAGCATATAAATATGCTGGATATTGAGCGGCCCTATCATTACCAGATACCGCGTTTCGCAAAGTATATGCGGCTCAAGGAATGGCAGGCCCTTCAGTTTGGCGATGCGCGCTGGTATTTCTTCACTTCACTCTATACTGTGAAGTTTGGAAGCATGGCTGTGTTCTATGCCTATGACCGCAAGGCAAGACGCCGCTACGGCTTCTGCAGAAATCTCGCAGGCAATCCCTACAGTTTTGCGGAGGATCTCTCCTCTGGCATGGTGGAATACCGGCGGCGGCATGCGCATTTCTCGATCAGCTCCGAAGCCGACAAAGGCAGATTTGTGCTCGACGCGGCCCGTGTGATGCGTGACCCCGAACTGTCCTTCGCCGGGCATTTCGAGCTGGCCTTTACGCCCCAGGTCTGCGCGCCGATAACCGTCTGTCTGCCTCTGGGGCTCAACCGCGCAATCTATTCCACCAAGGTGCTGATGCCCCTTTCGGGCGATTTTAAAATCGGCTCGAGGGAGTTCCATTTTGATGGGCCGGATGCCATGGGAACCCTCGATGACCACAAGGGCTACTATCCCTTCAATATGCACTATGACTGGGTCTCCGGTTTTGGCGTCGACGAAAAGGGCCGCCGGGTCGGCTTTAATCTGACCAACAATCAGGTGAAGGACCAGGTGCACTACAATGAGAACTGTCTCTGGGTCAACAACAAAATCTGGTCCCTGCCGCCCGTAAAAGTGACAAGGCCTGAGGGCGTGGACGAGGAATGGGTTATCCAGGATACAGAGGGGATGGTCGATCTGCTCTTTGAGCCCGAGTGCCCGAACGATATTGAGGTAAACGCGGGGCTCTTTCTCTGCGACTATCATGGCCCCTTTGGAAAATTCAAGGGAACTATAAAGAACGGCGGCGGCGAGAAAATCGATGCAGCCTGCCTTTTCGGTGCCGGCGAAAAGAAGCATCTCAGAGTTTGAGGCTCCAGCGCGGGGCCTCAGCGTCCGCATTCGCCGAGCGCTTTGGCGCGCAGCCGGCGCGGGGCGCCGCCTGCCGCGGCCACCAGCGCCGCAGTGCGGCTTAAGTGCGGCCTATTGTCCGGGCGCCGAAAAGCTTTTTCTGAGCACGAGCTCGGTGGGCGCAAGGACTTTGAGCCCGATTTCGCGGGGACTGCGGCTGCGTTCGAGGGCGAGGGAAACCGCTTCGGCGCCCATAGCGGCCCGCGGTATGCGGATTGTGGAGAGCTCGGGCACCATATAGGCCGAGCCTGCCTGGTCATTGCAGGCGACCACTGCGAGATCGCCGGGGATCGATATGCCTGCCTCGGCGGCCGCTCTGTAGACGCCGAGAGCCATATTGTCGCTTGCCACAAAGAGAGCGGTCGGGCGCTCCGGGGCCGCAAGCGCCTGCTGCGTCTCGCGGTAGCCTGTCTCCGGAGAATAGCTTCCGCCTTCGAAGAAGAGTTCCTTCCGGTACAGGCCTGCATTGGCGAGTTCCTGCGCGAATGATTCCCTCCTCTCATCCTTGATGGGCTCCCGTCTTTCGGCGTCCAGCTCCTGCCCTCCGATATAGCCGATGCGTGTATGGCCCGCGGCTCTGAAGAGCCCGACAAGGCGGGCTATGGTCGCGCGGTAATCGGCGAGCACGGCATCCACCCCCGGAATGTCCGGATCAAAATCGACACAGACCGCTTTTCTCTTTCTGAGCAGTTCGCTGAGCCCTGAGTCCGTCGAGCTCAGACTGCCGATGACAACAAGCCCGTTTGTCCTGGCGGGGATCGTTCTGATATCCCGCCGCCCCTTGTAGAATATCTCCTCGGTGCGGAGGCCGCGCTGGCTGGCCGCCAGAATGCCGGCGTGATGGATCGAGAGATAGTAGGGGTCCTGGAGTTCCTCTTCGTGCGAATAGAGCAGCACGAAGCAGAGGGGCTGTTCGGGTTTCGGTATTGAGTTGGCCGCGTCGGCGCGGCGCCTCTTGGGCGTCCTGTAGGCGAGATCGTCCGCCACCTGGAGTATGAGGCTGCGTTTCTCAGGGCTGATCGAAAGCGTCTCGTCGAGATTGAGCACCCTCGAGACTGTGGCCGGCGAAACGCCTGCTCTGGCTGCTATGTCCTTGATTGTGGCCATATCGGGCTGATGGTAGCCGCCTGCCTCTGGCCTGTCAATCCAAGAAGTAAATATTTACCAGACATTGCAGGGTAAAATATAGAAAAACACAGTATATAACGCGTTTATCTCGATGTTCAGTCTGGTAAATAATAGTAAAAATATATTGACAATATACCAAAGTGGCTTATCCTGCACTTAGGGAGGCCTTCGATGCCTCCTCCCCGAAATTTTCAAGGAGGATGATTGATGAAACGGAGAGTACTCGCTCTGTCTGCGGTTCTGCTTTCGATCGGACTGGCTGTTTCCTGTTCCGGCAAGAAGGCTGAAAAGACGACGATCCGCTTTGCGACCTGGGATTCGGAGGACACCCTCGAACTCCAGCAGTCGATTGTGGATAAATTCAACGCGGCAAACCCCGACGTCAATGTAGTCCTCGAAGGCTACGGCGACGATTTCGATACCAAGGTCGCCGCGGGCTTTGGCGCTGGAGATGCGCCCGATGTCATGTATATGTGGAACTTTGCCCATTACAAAGACGGTCTCGAGGAGCTGGATCCCTGGCTTGCCAAGGAAAGCGCCGATATGAAGAGCGATTTTTATCCGACTCTCCTCGAATACAACTCCATAAACGGCAAGCTCTACGGTCTTCCGATCGGCTATACAACCCATGTTGTCTATTACAACAAGGATCTCTTCGATAAGGCCGGCGCTGCCTACCCCGAGGGCGACTGGACCTGGGATGATCTTCTCGCCGCAGCGAAGAAGGTTGCCAGACCCAAGGAGAAGATCTATGGCTTTGCCTTCCAGGGCCAGCCCGACCCCTATGATTTCGAGCAGTATCTCTGGAATGCAGGCTCGAAGTATCTGGGCCCCGATGGCACGCTCAAGGGAGGCTTTGATGACCCCAGGGTTATCGCCCTTCTTGAAAAAATGCAGAGAGCCGTGAAAGACGGCTATGCGATCAGCACAGAGGATTCCGGCGCAAAAGAGCTGCGCTCGGGAAAGCTCGCGATGTTTATCAATGGCTCCTGGTCCATTCCCTCGCTCAAGACCGACAAGATCAATTTCGGCCTTGCCAAGATGCCCTCTGTCGAAGCCCGGACAAAATCCATAAGTGTTGTGTCTGTCTCCGGAATTTCGATGTACAACAAATCTAAGAATAAAGAGGCAGCCTGGCGCTTTATCAAATTCTGGACCGGAGCCGAGGCCAACAAGCTCAGAATTGACCATGAGATGCCGGTTCTGCGCTCTGTCGCCGAAAGCGAGAATCTGATGAAGGATCCTGAAAAGGGAATTTTCTACGAGATGCTTGACCAGAGCGGCGGACATACGCCGACTTCCTATGTCGCGGCCGACTGGACTACGCTCTCCGACACCATAAGCCAGGCGCTGCAGCAGATCTTCAATCCGAGCGTGCTTATGTCCCCTGCCAAGGCGGTGGGCGAGGCTGTCTCCAAATCTGGCAAATAGCCTGAATTTGCAGGCGGAGGCTGGTCCGGCGGATATCTGCGAATAGCGGTATCTGAATGGACCAGCCTCCTCTCTCTTTAACAAGGCAGGTTTTATATGGGAAATACGGTGTCCCGCGCGGCGGGCTATCGCAGGAAGCAGGCCATAATCCCCTATATTTTTATCCTTCCCTGGATTGTGGGCTTTGTGGTATTTACGCTTGGGCCTCTGCTTCTCTCGCTGGTGATGAGCGTCTATGACTGGCCGGTGATTGGAACTCCGCACTTTATCGGTTTTGAAAATTTCCGCCATATGTTTACCGCCGATGAACAGTTCTGGAAGTCCCTTGGCATTACCCTGAAATTCGCGGCCATATTTGTTCCGCTCAATATTGTCTTTGCGCTTCTGCTGGCCATCCTGATCTCGCGGCCGGTCAAGGGAGCGGGCTTTTTCCGCTCGCTGTTCTATCTGCCTTCGGTGGTGTCCAGTGTCGCCGTGGCGATTATCTGGAGCTGGATTCTGAACTATGAGTATGGCTTTCTGAACTACGGCCTTTCGCTGTTTGGCATACAGGGGCCGCGCTGGCTGAATGACCCCAAATGGGCCCTTGTATCAATTGTTATTTCGAGCCTCTGGGGCCTTGGCACAATGATGCTGATTTTCTATACAGCCCTCAAGAGTGTTCCCGCAGAGATCTATGAAGATGCCTATATTGCCGGCGCCTCTCCTCTGCGCCGTTTTTTTTCGATAACTCTGCCGCTGATAACTCCCTCGATTCTTTTCAATCTTGTCACCTGCACTATAAGCGCGATGCAGGAGCTGTCGCTTGTCCTTCTTCTGACAAAGGGAGGGCCGCTGAAATCCACCTATTTCTACGGTCTCTATGTATATAACAACGCCTTCAGCCACTTCAAACTCGGCTATGCCTCGGCCAACGCCTGGTTTATGTTCGTGATAATCCTTGCCCTTACCGCGCTGATATTCAAATCGAGTTCGGCCTGGGTTTTCTATGAGAATGAGGTAAAGCCTGACAAGGCCAAAAGGGGCAGCAGATGAAACAGAGCCGCTTTGAAAAGATACTCACCTATACACTGCTTATTCTGCTCGCTCTCTATTTCCTGATGCCATTCTATATAATGCTGAATACCGCGCTGCAGACAGATAAGGAGGCCTATTCCTATCCGCCCAGGCTTTTTACCACGACTCCCCATTTTGAGAATTTTGCAAAAGCCTGGAAGTCCCAGCCCTTTGGCACCTATCTGCTGAACTCGCTTACAGTGACCCTGCTTACCACTATTGGCCAGATTCTCTCCTCGGCCGCTGTGGCCTATGGCTTTGCCCGCTATTCCTTCAGGGGCAAGGGGCCGCTCTTTATCCTGCTCCTGATGACCATGATGATCCCCTGGGATGTGACCATGATCCCCCTCTATATGGAATTCAAAATGTTCGGGTGGATAAATACGCTGAAGCCTCTGATCGTGCCGGCCTTTTTCGCTTCTGCCTATTATGTGTTTCTGCTGAGGCAGTTCCTTATGGGAGTGCCCCGGGATTTTGAGGAAGCGGCGCGCATTGACGGAGCCAATGATTTTCAGATTTTCGGGCGGATATTTATGCCCCTGATGAAGGCTCCGCTTATTCTGGTCGGGGTGCTCAATGTTATGACTGTCTGGAATGACTACCTTGGGCCTCTGGTGTTTCTGAATTCGCGGACAAAATACACGCTGCCATTGGGCCTCGCAGCGTTTAAGGGCGCCCATGAGCTCCAGGTGGTGCCCATTATGTCCATAACAGCACTGATGATTGTAATTCCGATAATTCTCTTCGCGATTGCGCAGAAATATATTGTTGAGGGCCTGAGTGGCGCTCTGAAAGGCTGAAATTGATGATCAATCTGCCGCCGCCCGCGCATGACTGGGAAAACCCCGCTGTCCAGGACAGAAACAGGCTTGCTCCGAGGGCATGGTTCGGCCGCTGGCCCGACAGCCAGTCGGCCCTCGAGGGAGAGTTCAGCCGCCGTCTCGGCTTTCTGTCTCTGAATGGCAGCTGGAAATTTCTCTATCTTGAGGGACCGGAGCTTTCGCCTCAGGGTTTCGAGCAGCCTGGCTGCGATGATTCGCGCTGGGATGAGATCGAGGTCCCCGGGCACTGGCAGCTTTCGGGCTATGGAAAGCCCCAGTATGTCGATCTGCTCTATCCCTTTCCGGTCGATCCGCCCCGCGTGCCGCGCGACAATCCCACGGGGCTCTACAGGCGGAGCTTCTGCCTTGGAGAGGCCCGGGGGCGCAGAATCCTCGTCTTTCAGGGAGTGGACAGCGCCTTTGAAGTCTGGCTGAACGGTATCTATGTCGGCTTTGCCAAAGCCTGCCGCATGACTGCGGAGTTCGATATTAGCGCTCTGGCCCGCCCGGGCCTGAATACGCTCGCGGTACGGGTCTATGAATGGTCGGACGGGAGCTACCTTGAGGATCAGGATATGTGGAGACTCTCGGGACTGTTCCGCGATGTCGAGATACACGAGGAAGCCGAGTGCGCGCCACGCGACATTGCAGTACACACGAGCTTTGATTCTGAATGCGGGGATGCTGCGCTCGAAATAGATGCCCGGCTCTGGAATCCCGAAAGCGGCCTTTCCTTAAGCGCGCGGCTCCTCGATCCGGAAGGAAAGGAAGCCGGCGGTGCTCTCCTCTCGCCCGGGGCCGGGACAGATGAAGAGGCCGGCCGCTATGTCTGTACTATTCATGTCGGCTGCCCCCGCAGATGGTCCGCTGAGGATCCTGCCCTCTATACGCTTCTGATTGAGACTGTGAGCGGCGGCTCAAGCGCCGAATGTGACCGCCTCGAGATCGGCTTCCGCGAGATAAAAACCGATGGCCGCAGTTTTTCTGTAAATGGGAGGGCGATACGGCTCAAGGGTGTAAACCGCCACGATTTTAGCCCGGAGCGGGGCCGGGCGCTGACCCGGGAGGATATGCTCGCCGATGTACTGCTCATGAAACGCAGCAATATAAACGCCGTGCGGACTTCTCATTATCCGAATGATCCATACTTTCTCGAACTCTGCGACCGCTACGGGCTCTATGTAATCGCCGAGGCCGATCTTGAGTGCAATGGCTTTGAGTGGGTGGGCGATATGGACCGTCTGAGCCGGGATCCGCTCTGGGAAAGGGCCTATGTAAACCGCATTGTAAGGCTTGTGGAAAGAGATAAAAACCATCCATCGGTTATTATGTGGTCACTCGGAAATGAATCGGGCATGGGCCCCAATTTTGCCGCCATGGCAGAGGCTGCGCGCGCCTGTGACAATTCGCGCCTTATTCACTATGAAGGAGATACAGAGACAGAGGCCGCCGATGTGTACAGCACCATGTATACGCGGATGCCGAAGCTTCTTGAGATTCTGCACAGTGAGGGAAAGCCCCATATACTCTGTGAATATGCGCATTCCATGGGAAATGGTCCCGGCGGTCTTGAGGACTTTCAGCGGATAATGGAAGAACATCCGAGAAATCAGGGCGCCTTTGTGTGGGAATGGATTGACCATGGAATTCTGCGCCATGACGAAAAAGGTCACAGCTGGTACGAATATGGCGGAGGCTATGGCGACAGGCCCAACAATGGCAACTTCTGCATCGACGGCCTTCTGTTCCCCGACCGCAGACCCTCACCGGGGCTCATTGAGTATAAGAAGGTGATCGAGCCCGTAAAGGCAAGACTGCTGTCCTATATTGCGGCAGAAGGACTCTGCAGAATCGAGTTTGAAAACAAGCTGGATTTTTCCGACCTGAGCGCCTACAGCGTAAAGTGGCGGCTCCTGCTCGATGGCTGTTCAGCAGCTGCGGGAGAGTTCGCGCCGCCCTATGTGGCCCCGCGCGGCCGCGCGGTCTATGAGTTCAGGCTTCCGGCAGCAGCGGCCAATGCCATCGGAGCGGCTCAGAGCTCCAGGAGCGCGGAGCCCGGTCTGGGGCGGGTTTTTCTGGACTTCGATATTATCCTTGCCGCCGGCACTTCCTGGGCTGAGGCCGGCCACTGTGTGGCGGCCTCGGAGCTCGAACTTCTGCCGGGAAAGCCGCTGCCTCTCCTCGACTCCGGGAAGAAGAGGGCGGCCGGTTCTGGGGCCGGCCACAGGACTGTCCTGCCGGCGATGAAGCCCGGAATCCGTGAGGAAGGCCGCTGCATTGCCGTGGAAACAGGGGATTCGCTTTTCCGCTTTGACCGCCTTTCAGGCCGCCTTGAGAGCTGGAAACGCGGCGCGGATATGCTGATTTCGCGCGGACCCGCGCTCTGCTTCTGGCGGGCGCCGATAGACAACGATATGTATGTAATCCGCGACTGGCTTGATAAGTACTATCTCGATATTTTCCAGGAACGCTCGCTTGAGTTCAGTGCCAGAGTTGGGGAGGAGGACATTGAACTTGAGAGCCTGATTTTTGCTGCTCCACCCGGGCAGGCCTTCGGCTTTGCTGTATCCGCCCGCTATGATATTCGGGGTGATGGCGGCTGGAGCGCCTGCTTCAAGGGCGAACCCCGGGGCTTTGACAGGGCCGCGCCTTCCATGCTGCCCCGCATCGGGATTGAGATGCGCCTGCCCTGCGTCTTTAATGAAATCCGCTGGCGGGGCTATGGCCCCGGCGAAGCCTATTGCGACTCACACAGCGCACAGCGCTATGGCCGCTGGGCTGCGCGTGCAGATCAGCTTCATACGCCTTATGTAAAGCCGCAGGAGAATGGAAACAGATGGGGAGTGGACGCCCTTGTCCTGCAGAATGCAGACGGCCTCGCGCTCGGCATAGAGTCGGAGCGGCCTTTTGAATTCAGCGCGCACGATTATACAAAGGAAGCCCTGGCGTCTGCGGCCCATGAATACCAGATACAAAAGGCGGATGCCCTTATCCTCAATATCGACTGGGCACAGAATGGGCTGGGCAGCAATTCCTGCGGGCAGGATCAGCTGCCACCCTATAGATTGACGCCCCGGCCCTTTGAGCTCAGTCTGGACTTCAGCGCAGCGGCCGGGACTGACTGGCTCTCTGGCGCCATTCCTCTGGAGACACAGAATGGAATTTGATCTCGCAAAGCTGCCTTTTTCGCGGCGGGGTTCGCGCCTGGCTGTTGGCAGCGAAGAAGGACGGCTTGTCCTGAGGGATGTTGGAGGCGGGGATGAGATCGCGCCCGTGGTCTTCGATATGGATATTGCCGGCAGCGGGGAAAATGCAGCTGACACCCGCCCGGCAGAGGAGTTCTCGGCTGCCGCCTCGCCCTCAGAATGTCTGCTGTCTCCAAAAGAGGGCGGCAGGGTTTCAATTCATTTTGAAAACGCTTCTACCCTTGTCTTCGAATGCAGCGGCGGAGCTGCACTCCGCTTTTCGATGCGGAAGGGCCGCTATGACCATATCGGCCAGCTCGGCCCTGGAATATGGGAAGTTCAGAGCTACCTGAAGGACAGAAAATACCGCTTTGAGTTTGGCCCGGAGACTCTGGCCCGTGTGGACGCCCCCTGGGATGGTGTCGGGAATAAGTCAATTGGTATTGAATTTTCTGCAGGCTGTCTCAGGCTTTCGGAGTACGCGGTATGTCCCGGCGAAGGCAGGCCCGCAGACAGCGGAGCGCTGACCGCAGCGGAGCAGGCCGATGCAGCGCGGAGCTTTGATGCCTGGCAGGCAGGGCTGCCGGCAGTGGGCCCCAGCCTTGCTCCTGCCCGTGAGCTCGCCGCCTACATCACCTGGTCCTGCATGGTCGCCCCCGAAGGCCGTCTGACCCGCGAGGGTATGTATATGTCCAAGAACTGGATGCTTAACGTCTGGAGCTGGGACAACTGCTTTAACGGCCTCGGTCTCGCATCGCGTTTTCCGCAGTCCGCTCTCGACCAGCTTGGTCTTATAGCCGACAATCAGCATGCCTCCGGGGCCTATCCTGACTATGTGAACGACAAATTTGCCTCCTACAGCTGCCTTAAGCCGCCGATCCACGCCTGGGCCCTGAACCGCATGCTCGAACGGGCCGGCTGGACCGGAGCCTGTGCAGTGGGTCCGGCGCTTTGCGCCGGAGGGGCGCTTTGCGCCGGAGGGGCGCTTTGCGCCGGAGGGGCGCTTTGCGCCGGAGCGGCCGCCGGCAGCGCAGACGCTGCGCTGCAAAGCCGGATCAGAGCCGAGGCCTCATCTCTCTATGCCTCAATATCGCGCTCGACCGCATTCTGGCTCGACACAATGCGGCTTCCCTCGGGTGCCCTGATCTACAAACACGGGAACGATTCGGGCTGGGACAACGCATCGGTTTTCGCTTCGGGCGGCCCGGTTGAATCGCCCGATCTCTATGCCCATCTCTGCCGCCAGTGCGATGAACTCGCCCTGCTCGCACGGAGGCTTGGCCGTCCCGGGGCCGAGGCCGCCGCATGGGAGAGCCGGGCAGCTGCGCTCGCGGAACAGATGATAGAGCGCTGCTGGGATGGCAGGGGATTCTTTGCGCGCCGTGGCCCCGATGGAGAGAAGATAGCGGAGCGGGGGAGCCTTATTCTGCGGCTGCCGCTCCGGGCAGGGCGCCGCCTTCCCCCGGATGCCCGCGCCGCCATTGTGGCGGAGCTCGGCGATGAAGGCCGCTTCCTGGCCGCGGCCGGCCTTGCGACAGAGGCTCTCGACAGTCCGAGGTACAGGAGTGATGGCTACTGGCTGGGGCCTGTCTGGGCCCCGACCACCTATCTCTTTGTCGACGCTCTGCGGGACTGCGGGGAGACAGAGCTTGCCCGCGGAATTGCCTTGCGCTTTGTGCGTACCTGTGCCAGAAGCGGCATGGCCGAAAATTTCGATGCCCGGACGGCCCAGGGACTCTGCGATCCGGCCTTTACCTGGACCTCGAGCGTCTTCCTGCTGCTGCTCGAGGAGTATCCGGAGCTGAGAATGATATAGCGGAACTTCGAAGGCATTCAGCTTTTCTTTGAAAGCAGCAGAGCGGAGACCGCAGAGACAAGCGGAACCGCGGCAATAACTGCAAGGCTTCCAGCGAGCGACTGGGTGACCTCGACCGCGATGTCATTCGAGTTGAGCACCTGATTCAGCTGCATATTATAGGTGTAGATCTGAATGAGTGGTATGAGGGAGGAGCCGGCAAAAGCCAGGATAAGCGTGTTCGCCATAGTCCCGCTCATATCGCGGCCTATAGTCATGCCTGCGGAGAACAGCCGGCCAAATGAAGCAGCGCCGTCCGCCAGCGAAAGCTCATTGATAGCGGAGGCTATGGACATTGCAATATCCATGACGGCGCCGAGCGATGAGATCAGAATCGCCGAGAAGAGAAGGCCGCCAATCTTGAGCCCTGAGTGGGCGGCGATCTTCATGAGCGAGTCTGTGTCCCCGAGAGTGAAACCCGACAGAAAAGCGAAATGGCAGAAGAGCAGCTGTACTGCCATGGAAAGGCAGACACAGCCCAGAGTGCTCAGTATGGCGGCGGCGGTCTTCTTTCCCCAGCCGCAGGAGAGAGGAAGCACCGTGCAGGATACCACCACCGCAAGGATAAGCGCGGCTGGTGCCGGCTCGATTCCTCTGTAGACAAGGGGGACAAAAACAAAGAGGATGCAGTCGGCGGTAAACACAAGGCCAAGGAGGGATCTGAAGCCCTGTCTGCCTCCCGTGATTATAAGCATGAGCGCAGCAAGGCCCAGAAGACCGCCTAGCCAGGGAAGGCGCTCAGGCGTGCTCACATAGATCTGAAGGGTCTTTCCGCTCGCCGTGCTGTTTACTGAGACAATAAGACGGTCCCCTTTTTTAAATTTGAAACTCATATCATAATTAAGATAATTTGTGATTGTATGCTGCTCCCCTGCTCGGGTGCCGCTGAGCAGCCTGATGGTCAGATCCTGATAGCCTGTAAACATGCCCCTTTGTGACTTCTGCTCCTCTATCTGTTCCCTGTCGACGGAGAGGACAGCGGCCCTTTCGAAGGATACCGGATCCTGTCCCGAGAGCCGGTATATGTCATAGTAAGACGCATGCCGGCTCATGAGACAGACCCCCACGGTAAAGGCCGCAGCCAGAACCGCGAGGGCAATATCCTCTATCAGCCTATCTCTTGCTGATGGTGTATGAGTCAATTTTCGCACCTGTAGTGGAGATATAGGTTGTCACTGTGAACTGCCTGGCCGTAATGGTGATGTAGGAATAAGTAGGCTGGTTGTTCTGCCAGCCGCAGGCACTGAATGAATGATCTGAATTGGTATTGAATTTGTAGTATTTGCTGCCTGTGGCCGAGTCAAGCGTTAGGTACAGGGTACCCTTCGGATTCGATACCGAGCTGACCTTCTTTGTGCTCACAGGCATGCCCCTCAGCATCTGGAAGCTGCGTGTGTAATAGTGATCGTGGCCGTTGATAACCACATCGACATGATACTTGTCCATGAGCCTTGTCCAGTTCTGGCGCATGAACATGACATCGTCGTCGGGGTCCTTGGCCATTGCGTGATTCGCCTCGCTGTATGGCGCCTGATGGAAGGAGACGATGATCCACTTTGTGCCCCCCGCTGCCGCGATTGCGCTGGCCATGAATTCATCGTGGGCGGCGGTGTCGTAGAAATTGTTGCCTTCCAGCATGATGAAGAGAGCCGGTCCGTAGATGAAGCTGTAGTCGCCATCTTTATTTTCAATGCCGGCGCTGACTGTCTGTCCCAGGGTTGAAAGATTGGGCTGATTGTAATGGAAGCTGTAGTACTTGCCCATCTGGAGGTCATGGTTTCCCTCGTCGGCGGCAAGCTGATAGGACTGGACAAAGGGTGTCTCCTCATCGGGGCTGAAGAAGGCAGGATATTCATTCTGCTGCTTGAGCAGTGAATCATAGTCGTTTACCTGATCGCCGGCGGAGAAGAGCATGGTCACATCGGGATGCTGCTTCGCGACCGCCTTGAGTGTCGCAAGCCAGCCCGCCTTATCATGCTCGACATCGCCCGAGGCGCCCATTTGGGGGTCTCCGAATGCCGCGAAGGCAACCTTTGCAGCCGATGCGGTTTTAAAGGTGTAGACAGGGCTCCAGTTGATTCCATCACCGACGCGGTAGGAATAGCGGGTATCGGGGGAGAGATTCGATACTGTGACCTTGTTGGAATACTCGCCGGTATCGCTCTCCATAGCGCCTGGCTTGTCCAGAATTCCTTCGGTTGCGAAGATTTGCTCGCAGCTTCCACAATAGGCGGCTGTGGTGAAGTTTCCATTTTTAAGCTGCGATTCCTTTGCAATCTGAACTTCGGCTGCTCCGAGAGAAGAACTGAGCCAGACGAATCTTGCTTCGGAGATTGTGCTGCCGACTCCTACGGCAATATTGTAGGGAGAGGCCTTCTGTGCGGAGACAGCGGCGAGCATGCCTGCACCAAAGAGCAGGCAGAGCGCTGTCCTTTTGATCACATTGAGCGATTTCATCTTAACCTCCATAACATTATCCAAGCTGAAGGCAGTATCGCCTACGCGGATTTTTATTGGGCTAAGAGGGAGTTAAAATGGGGTTAAATATTCAGGATGCGGGGTGAAGGCAAGGCCGCAGGCACATTGTTACTATATTACAGAAAAAAGAATTACATGAAAATTCGGCTGTCAGGGAGTACTTGGCAACTGCCTCCCATGGCAAGAACTATTCGGTCATCTATTAGGCGCTGCTGGTGCTGGACTTCGGAATGCTGAGTGTGCCATCCGCTATTAAGCAATAGTATCGGGATTTATGCCAACATATGCACAGAATGCATTAAATGGTTCCCAGTCAATATAGAGGTTTTCATAGAGGAAATTGTACACATCAATACAAGCCACAGTGCATCCCTTTTCTCTGTTTATTGTCTCTGTTACATATTCCGCCATCTTGTGCATTTGCAGGATGTTGTTGTCTCTGAACTTTTCAAGAAAGATGCGGCATGCCTTGTCTGGCTTGTTGTCAGCTTCTGCTATTCCCAGGCAGTCCTTCATCGCCAGCAGATCAGTAGTCTGATCTGTAAATATGATACGGTTGTGTTTATCGATTGAAATGTTATGCCCAGTGCAATAGAGCTTTGCTGCAGTCAGCATCTTCACATAGGCTTCTTTTATAGTATCTTCTGTATTACTCATTCTTTTCAGCATGTCAATAAGCATTTCTTCTGAAGGTCTTATAACGAATTAATAGCAGTGTTCCAGCCTGTGATAAATTGCCAGAAGGCTGAAAATGCCAGTATTATTGTTCGACCAGATCGAAGATATATTCACAATGATATTCGAGAAATTGTTTTGTTTTATCGGGCAGCTTCCTGAGCCGAAGATCCGGGGAAATAGTGATCCAGGCATAATCGGCCTCGGCAATTTTCTCTGACAGCATAATTCTGCCCTCCCGGCAACTGTCCTGCCCAATGCGCACATTGATGAGCGCCTCACGCTCTGTCGTGCCAAGAAAACCATAGCGCGGCTCTTCCTCTGCAACATAGCTGCTGTTTTCCTGACACTGATCAATAAGAGTAAAAGTGAACTTTGATGGCCTGTCTGCAAAAATATGATAATAATTAAGATCAGCGCGGCCAGACAGATCGATGGCCGCCGATTTACAGCTGCTTCCCCGTCCTTATCTTCTCCTCAAATCTGTCGAGCTTTTTCCCCGTCAGTGCCCTGGCGTCGGGCTGGCCGGATGCGCTTTCATTTAGGGCTGTGCTGCCTGCTCCCGCATCAGCCGCTGCGCCGCCCGCGGCGGCTGCCCCAGCGCTGGTCTGTGCTTCAGGCGCGGCTGCGAGGCGGCGCCTGAGCTCGGCCATCTCCTCGGCAGAGAAGCGGACACCGTGCAGAATGTTGTTTTCGAAGCTCGCGACGGCGACAGGGGCAACAGCGCGGGTAATCTCGAGCATCACCTTGGCGTAGGCACGGATCTCCATCTGGGCATGCGAATCGAGGCGCAGAGCGAGGAAATGGAAGAGGTTCGAGAGGTCGCACTGCCAGTACCACTCGCTGTAGGCCGAGAGCGGCAGATCGATGCGTGCGATCTCCCGCGCGAGGCCGTCGTCGACGAGGCCCTTGTAGACTTTGTAGGCGGCCTCCTGGCCCTCCTCGATGCGGCCGATCAGGCCGGCAGCCTTGTCGGCGGGAAAGGGCTCGGTTGTGCGGCCCTGCTTGTTGTCGCTGCTCTGCGGCGCGACATCGGCGGGGGCGGGCACGTAAAACTCATCCTTGAGAACAGAATAGCGGGCTGAGACTTCGTTGACGCGGGCGGTTCTGTGGCGGATCCACTGGCGGGCGACAAAGATCGGCAGTTTTACATGGAAGGTGAGGATGACCTGCTCGAAGGGCGAGGTGTGCTGGTGTCTGAGAAGGTAGTCGATAAGGGCTGAGTCTTCGCGGTAGGTCTTGGTGCCGGCGCCATAGGAGACCCGCGCGGCCTGGACAATGCGGTCGTCGCCGCCCATGTAGTCCACAAGGCGGACAAAGCCTTTGTCGAGTACGGGAAAGGACTTATCGAGAATCGCCTCGGCGGCGGGAACGACGCAGTGGCCCATGGATGACTCCTCCGGAATAATCTGGATAGACCTACTTTAGCGTGAAGGGCGGAATCTCTCAATCAGCGTGCCGGCGGCCGCGTGCCGGCTGCTGGCCCGGGCGCCACTGTGGCAGTTCTGGGCCGCGGCGGCCGCGTGCCGGTCTGCAGCCGAGCCCGGTCCTATGCCTTGGCCGCTGCCTTCCTCTCCGCTCCAACCTTGAACTTTTTTATAATGATGTAATACGCCGCGGCGAGAGGGAAGGTGGCGGCGCACCAGGCGAGGGGTTCGGCCGCGCAGACGCCGGCAAAGCCCCAGACGGCAGGCAGTGTGTAGGCTGCCACGCCGCGGGCCAGGAGCTCAAAGACGCCGCCCATAAGGGGCCAGAAACCTCTTCCTATGCTCTGCAGGATGTTCCTGTATATGAAGAGTATAAAGAGCACCGGGAAGAATGGCGTGGTTATCTCGAGATACTGGCGGGCGGCGGCGTAGACCTGTCCATCATCATCCTTGATAAAAAGGCCGATGAGCTCCCTCGAGAGGCCGAGGGCGAGAGCGGCCGAGAGTATGGCAAAACATATAGTAATAATACATGCTTTATTTGTGCCTTCTTTGATGCGGTCGATGCGCCGTGCGCCGAGGTTCTGCCCGCCGTAGTTGGCCATGGTCACGCCGAAGGTGCCTGCGGCGACAGTGACGAGCTGTTCGACTTTCTGCGCGGCTGTGTAGGCGGCCATCTTTATCGGGCCGAAGAGGTTGAGCGCTCCCTGTATGATAATCACGCCGATGGCGGTTATCGAGAACTGAAAGGCCATATTGGCGCCGATTTTCATGTGCTGGGCGGCGAACCAGCTGTTCCAGGCGAAATCGGATCGCCTTACATGGAGCATCGGAAATTTCGCGGCTATCCAGACAAAGGAGAGCAGGGCCGAGAGTGCCTGCGAGATGACAGTGGCCCAGGCCGCGCCTGCGACGCCCATGTGCAGGTTCAGAATCATCACAATATCGAGGACAATATTGAGGAGGGAGGAGATGACAAGAAATACAAGGGGCGATGTGCTGTCGCCGACTGCGCGAAGCAGGCAGGCGGCACAGTTGTACATGGAACAGGTAATGAGGCCGGCGAATATCACAATTATATAATTATATGAATGCTGAATGATTTCGGGCGGGGTGTGTATGGCGCGGAGAAGGGGCATGGCGGAGAAACAGGCGAGCAGGGTGAGCACAAGCGAGCAGAGGACATTGAGGGTGATGTTCATCGCGGCGGAGCGCCTGAGGCCCTGCCAGTCTTTGGCGCCGAACTTCTGGGCTGTTATGACGGCGAAGCCTGACGAGAGGCCATAGGCGAAGCCCAGGACAAGGAAGTTCATAGGGCCGGTATTGCCGACGGCGGCGAGGTCGTAGGGGCCGAGGAGGCGTCCGACGATGATGGTGTCGGCCATGTTGTACATCTGCTGGAAGATGTTTCCAATCAGAAGCGGAAGCGAATAGAAGAGTATGAGTCTGGCGGGTTCGCCCGCCGTCATATCCTTTGTGGCGCTCTTCGCGCCGGCCGATAGCCTGTGGGAGAGAAAGCGGAAATCCATATATATTCTGCGTCCTTGAGTTCAGTGCCGGGTTCTGGCCGCGGGAAAACCGCGGAAGTCACCGGCGAAGAGTCCGAGCGTATCCCTGCCCGATCCGGGGCCATGGCAGTCTGAGCCGTAGGTGACGAAAAAGCCGAAGCGGTCTGCCTCGGCGCGGACTATTCTGTTAATCCGCTCTCCGTCGCCATTGCGGTAATAGTATTCCTCTATGCCGCCTGCGCCAATCCGCCTGAAGTAGGAGAGCAGCCTGCGGAGGTCGGCTTTTCTCTGCTTCATCTCCGCCGCGGAATTTCTGAACTGGTGTCCGATATGGGGCACGACGAGGAAGCCGCCGTCGCCGAGAACGGCTGCTGCGACTGTGGCTGCTTCCGGCCGGGGAATGTGGCCGGCGGGAAGGCGTCCGGATTTGAAGTACTCCCGTCTGAACTCCTTGTAGCTCATGCAGGATGGAAGAAGGCCGCGCTCTCTGAGATAGCGGAAGAGATCGGCCCTGTTCATGGACACTGAAGCGCGCTCGAGCCCGCCGGCGCGGGGTCCGTATTTAAGCGCAAAGAGCTCCTCGTAGCTGAGATCGGAGACAGCGAAGAGGTCGGCCGCGGATGCGAGGATACTGCGCAGCAGGGTCTCCCTGCTGTGGACAGCTCCGCGGAGAAGATCCGCTGTTGCGCTGAAGCTGCCTGAAGGAAAATAGGCGAGCAGTTCGCTTTTATAGCCGAGTTCCCGTACCCCGCAGCGGATTTCGCAGCCGGGGACAGCCCTGATGCCGCGCCAGTCCGCATGGGCCGCGAGTTCGGCGGTACCGCCCAGTGTGTCATGGTCGGTGACGGCGATGCATGAAAGGCTGAGTTCCTGCGCTCTTTCGGCAATTTCGGATGGCCAGAGGCTGCCGTCCGAATAGCGCGAATGGATGTGGAGATTTGCTTTCATTTTCCGCTTCCAGTATAACATTGACTCATATCCGCGGGACATTCACTATGTACTGACCGATTTTGAAAAAGGAGCGGGATCTGTGTTTGAGCTGAATGATTCCCTTTTCGACGACATTGTCTTTGCGATGGAGGATCAGGAAAAGGGAAGCCGTGTGGATCTTGCCACCGGCGCTATTGTGCCGAGGGGGCCGGAGACCGGGGGGGAGGGCTATGCGGACCCGCCGCTCTGGTCGTCGAGGCAGGGCTTCCGGCTTATGGAGGATTTTCTCGCGACGGTGAGGAGTCCGAGCGCGCGGCAGGAGCTTTCGGCTGCGCTGGGCAGGGGCCGCGGCGTCTTCAAATGTTTCAAGGAGAGCCTCGCCCTCTATCCCGATGTGGAGCGGGCCTATCATGAATTCAAGACGCAGACGATGCGGAATGTCATACGCGACTGGTATGATGATCTCAGGGAGCGCGAGGGGCTTTCGAGGCTTGGGCCCGAGCCCGAGGATTCAAACGATCTTGTAGAGAGCGATTTTGGCATTCAGTCGGGGCCGGGCACGGGGATGAGCCAGGCTTTTGAGAAACTCGCGGAGCTTTCGATGCCCGAGCTGCTGGAGACCTACCCCGCGCCGGTTGTGGAAGAGGAGCTGGATTCCCTCGAACAGCGCCTCGAGGAAGAGGACTGGCGCGGTGTCTGGGTGCCGGATGGCGAGGGGGGCATTATAGCGGGGGCGGCCGCCTCGGTCGAAGAGAACAACGGCAGGCCCCTCGCCCGGGTTTTCTTTGTTGCCGTACAGCCTGAATTCCGCCAGGCGGGCATGGGTCTCGCCCTGATAAACCGTCTGACAAGCGAATGCACGCAGGCTGGGCTCGACTATATGCTGCTGGATCTGAGCTTTATGCCGCCCGCTTTCTGCGAAATCTTTGAGAATTCCGGCTTTAAGTCTTATGGTATAAGGGCGTACCTCCATATTTAGCGCATCTTGACCGACACAGGAGGCTTCTGCTGTTCCGCATCTTTACAAAAATGCGTTTTTTGTAAATGATGTTACCTTAACACAATTTGCCCTAAGGAGGTAATTGTTGTCATCGAAGACCTGTTTTCTCTTTCCCGGTCAGGGTGCCCAATATGCAGGGATGGGCCGGGATTTCTATGATGCGAGCGCGGCTGTCCGCGAACTCTTTGATCTGGCCTCCGATGCTTCCCGCATTGACCTAAAAACGCTGCTTTTCTCCGCGGGAGAGGAAGAACTGAAACAGACGCAGAATACGCAGGTGGCTGTCGCCCTCGTGGGCGCGGCCGCGGCTCTGTCCGCGCATGAGCGCGGTATCGAGGCCGCGGGGGCCGCCGGTTTCTCCGTCGGCGAATGGCCGGCTCTGGCAGAGGCGGGGGTGATCAGCCCCGGGGATATGTTCAGTCTGGTCGCCGAACGCGGCAGGCTTATGGAAGAGGCGGCACGGCGCTCAGGCGGCTCTACGATGAGCGCGGTTCTGTTCCTTGATTCTGCCTCCATCGAGAAGGCTCTGAAGGAGTCGGGCCTCCAGCATGTGTGGGTGGCCAACTACAACAGCCCGGTACAGTCCGTGATCTCGGGCACCGAGGCGGAGATAGGCGCTGCCGAGGCAGCGCTCAAGGCCGCTGGCGCGAAGCGCATTGTGCGCCTCAAGGTCTCGGGCGGATTCCATTCGCCCCTTATGGCCTATGCTCGCGATGGCTTTGCCGAGCGTGTGTCGGATGTCTCTTTCTCCGACCCGAAGATTTCGCTTTTTTCCAATGTGAGCGGGGCCCGCATCACAAGCGGGGCTGAAGCTAGGCGCCTTGCGGTCGAACAGATTGTAAGTCCGGTGCGCTGGGTGGATGAAGAAGCGGCCATGCAGGCCGTTGGCTTTGAACAGATGCTCGAGACGGGGCCCGGCCAGGTGCTCGCGGGGCTCTGGAAATCGGTAAAGGATGGATGCCCCTGCCATGCGGCAGGGACGCTTGAAGCTCTGTCCGCGCTTTGAATTAGACTGGAGTATGTCATGAATAAAGTTCTTGAAGGGAAGACCTGCCTGGTATCGGGCGGCTCCCGCGGCATCGGGCGGGCCATTGTAGGGCGTTTCGCAGCCGAGGGTGCGCGGGTGTACTATCTGGCGCGCAGGGAAGACGGAGAGCCCTTTGTCCTGCCTGAAGGCGCGGCTGCGCCGCGCTTTATCGCCTGCGATCTCACGCAGGAAGATCAGATCGAGGCAGCCCTCAAGACAGTCGAGACTGAGGCCGGCGGCATCGATGTGCTGGTGAACAACGCAGGCATCAACAGGGACGGCCTTGTATTCAGGATGAGCCTTGAGGACTGGAATGCGGTGCTCACGACCAATCTGACCGCCGCCTTCCTGCTCTGCAGGACAGCGGCCCGCCTGATGATCCAGAAGCGCGCCGGTTCGATTATCAACATATCCAGTGTTGTCGCCCTCCGGGGCAACGGGGGACAGACCAATTACGCGGCGAGCAAAGCCGGGCTTATCGGCTTTACCAAGAGCCTTGCCCGCGAGGTCGCGGGCCGCGGGGTGCGGGTCAACGCGCTGGCTCCCGGCTTTATCGACACGGATATGACGGAGAAGCTGCCCGAGGCTGCGAAAGCCCGGGTCCTTGAGAATATACCGCTCGCGAGGGCGGGCAAGCCGGAAGAGGTGGCCGCCGCAGCGCTCTTCCTCGCATCGGACGATTCAGCCTACATAACGGGTGAAATCATTAAAATAGACGGCGGGATGGGGATTTAAACGAATGGAAAAACGCAGAGTTGTTGTTACCGGTCTTGGGGCTGTGGGCCCTCTTGGCAATAGCGTAAAGGATTTCTGGAGCGGGCTCAGAGAGGGCAGGTCAGGCATAGGGCCCCTCACCAAATGCGACAGCAGCGATCTCGATTCCAAAATCTTCGGCGAAGTGCGGGATTTTGATCCGAGCGTCCGCATGGATGCCCGCGAAGCCCGCAAGATGGATCCCTATTCCCAGTATGGTGTCTATGCCGGCCTCGAGGCTCTCGAGGACGCCGGGCTCAAGCTGGAGGATATAGACAGCGAGAATACAGGCGTCTGCCTCTGCACGGGCCAGGGCGGCTCCATCAGTGTGAGCGAGGCTGCGGAGAAGCTCGCCACGAAGGGGCCGGGCCGCGTGCCGCCCCTCACTGCGATTAAAACACTGCCCAACCTGGGTGCGGCCAATCTCGCGATCTATCTGCATGCTACCGGCCCCTGCCAGTGCGTGGTGACCGCCTGTGCGGCGGGCACAGACGGTATCGGCACGGGCGCACGCTGGATAAGCGCCGGCTACGCCGATATGGTCTTCGCGGGCGGCGCAGAGGCCAGCGCGGGCCGGCTCGCGGTCGCGAGCTTTTCGATGATCAAGGCCCTGTCGACCAAGCGCAACAATGAGCCAGAGAAGGCCTCGCGGCCCTTTGACCGCGACCGCGACGGTTTTGTCATGTCGGAGGGCGCCGGCGTCCTCTGCCTTGAGGAATATGAGCATGCGAAGGCCCGCGGCGCGAGGATCTACTGCGAGGTTGTCGGCTACGCGAATACCTGCGATGCCTTCCATCTCACCGCGCCGGAGCCGGAGGGCAGGGGCGTCGCCCGGGCTATCCAGCTCGCCCTGAAGGACGCCGGCCTCAGCCCCGAGGATGTCGACTATGTGAGCGCCCATGGCACCGCCACTCCGCTCAACGACCCCGTCGAGACCAAGGCGATAAAGCTCGCTCTCGGGGAACATGCAAAGAAGATTAAGGTCTCGTCGATAAAGTCGATGATTGGCCACTGCATGGGCGCTGCAGGCGCTCTAGAGCTTGTCGCCATGGCCAAGACTATCCAGGAGGGGTTTATTCCCCCGACCATCAATCTCGATGATCCCGACCCCGAATGCGATCTCGACTATGTACCCAACAAGGGCATAGCCTGGCCCGTAAAGGTTGGCATCAAGGAATCGATGGGCTTCGGCGGACAGAACGCCGTGGTTGTTTTTAAGAAAATCTGATGGGAAGCGCTGCAGTCCCCCGTGGACCGCAGCCTGCGCTTTATGGCGCGTTTTCTGCGCCGTCTTTGCCGGCTCCGGGGCCTCTGGCCCGGGCCGGTTTTTTTTGCCAGGGTTGCCCCTGAGGAGCTGACGCGGGCCCCACTGAAAGCGCTATACTTGCTCCTGCGATGGAAACTGCATTCATCACGGCTCCGGGCGAGCCCCTTCCCCTCGGACCGCACTGTGTACTCTCGGGCGTAAACTTCGCGGTCTTCTCCCGGAACGCGATTTCGATGACTCTGGAAATCTATGAGGCTCCGACAGATTCGGCCCCCGTTTTCAGCTATAAGCTCGATCCCCGCGTCAATAAAACAGGGGACATCTGGCACCTGCTGCTCGTGGGACAGGGGCCGGGACTCTTCTTCCTGTGGCGGGCCGACGGCCCCTATGAACCCGAGCACGGCCTGCGCTTCAATGTGCACAAGGCCCTGCTCGATCCCTATGCCCAGGCTCTGACAGGCAATTACCAGCGGAATTTCCAGAAAGCCCTGGCCTACGATCCCTCATCGCCCGATGGAGATCTCTCCTTCTCTACAGAGGACGACGCGGGCGCCATACCCAAGTGCGTGGTTGTCTCCGACAGCTTTGACTGGAAGGGCGACCAGCCCCTGAACTATCCGCTCAGAAACTGTCTGATCTACGAAGCCCACGTAAAGGGCCTTTCGCGGCATCAGAGCTCGGGCGTTTCGCATCCGGGCACCTTCCTCGGTGTTGTGGAATCGATTCCCTATCTGAAAAAACTCGGCATTACAAGTCTCGAGCTTCTGCCTGTGCAGGAGTTTGATGAATTCGACAACCTGCGGCACAATCCGCTGAACGGCAGCGCTCTGACCAATTACTGGGGCTATGCGACGCTCTGCTTCTTTGCGCCCAAGGCCTCCTATTCGGCTTCTGGCAGGAACGGCGAACAGGTCAATGAGTTCAAGCTGATGGTGAGGGAACTCCACGCCGCCGGCATCGAGGTTATTCTCGACATTGTCTTCAACCACACAGCTGAGGGCAGCGAGCTCGGGCCAACCTTTTCTTTCCGCGGCCTCGACAATCAGATCTACTACATGCTCGACAGCGATGAACGGCATTACCGCAATTTTTCGGGCTGCGGCAACACGGTCAACTGCAATCACCCGGTGGTGCGCGGTTTTATTATGGACTGCCTGCACTACTGGGTTTCGCAGATGCATGTCGACGGCTTCCGTTTCGATCTCGGCTCGATTCTGGGGCGGGATCAGAACGGGAAGCTGCTCGAGAATCCGCCTGTCGTGGAGCAGATAGCCGAGGATCCGCTGCTGCGCAGGACAAAGATCATCGCGGAGGCCTGGGATGCGGGCGGGGCGTACCAGGTGGGGCTCTTTCCCGGCAGACGCTGGGCCGAATGGAACGACCGCTTCCGCGACGATGTGCGCCGCTTCTGGCGCGGCGATGAGCGGGCAGTGCAGGGTTTCGCAACACGGGTGACCGGCTCGAGCGATCTCTATCTGGACGACGGGCGCAAGCCCTTTCACTCGATCAACTATGTGACAAGCCACGACGGATTTACGCTGAACGATCTTGTCTCCTATAACGGCAAGCACAATGAGGAGAACGGCGAGGCCAGCCAGGACGGAATGGACTCGAATTACTCCTTCAACTACGGCTATGAGGGAAAGACCGATGATCCCCTGATCGAAGCGCTGCGCGGCCGGCAGATCAAGAACTTTATTGCGACCCTGCTGCTTTCGCAGGGCACGCCGATGCTGCTTGCGGGCGATGAGTTCAGACGGACGCAGAACGGGAACAACAACGCCTTCTGCCAGGACAATGAGACCAGCTGGCTCGATTTCGGGCTTGCGCGGAAAAACGCCGATATAGAGCGCTTTGAGCAGGAGCTTATCGCCTTTAGAAAACGGCATCCCTCCTTCAGACGGGCGGAATTCTTTACCGGCAGGGACAGCAATCTGAACGGCATGCCCGATGTCTGCTGGTACGATGAGAAGCTCCAGAAACCCGACTGGTCGAAAATAGAGCACCGTCTTGCCTGGCTGATCGACGGTTCGGAGGCCTCTGATCTCGCAGATCAGGAGGAGAGCGATTTCTACCTGATCTGCAATGCCGATACGAGCCCCTGCATCTTCAGACTGCCTGAGCCCCGGCGCGGCCGCTGGTACTGTGTGGCCGATACTTCTCATGAGGCGCCGAAGGATATTCTGGCCCCCGGCCGCGAAGAGCTTATCCAGCCCCAGAACAGCTATCCTGTGGCCCAGCGCTCCTTTGTGCTCCTCATGTCGAGGTGATATCTCTATTTCGATTTGCCTTCCCTGTCGTTATTCTGTAATTTATTGCTATGGCTCAGGAGGCAAATGAGCGCGGGAATAAAGGCGCCCGCGCACTGAGGGCTGGTATCCGGGAACTCCGGGATCACCGCCCTGACAAGGCTGTCCGCAGTCTGCGGCTCGCTGTAGAGGACTGTCCTGCCTGCGAGGCGGGCGAGCTGGCGCAGAGACTGTACTGGCTCGCGGTGGCTCTGCTGCGTCTCGACCAGTCCGAGGTCGCGCTGAAGAGCCTGGCCTCTGCCCAGAAACTGAGACCGCGCGGCATAGCGCGGAAAGCCTACCTTGAGCGCATTAACTGCTATGGAATGCCCAGGCGCCGGAGCGCCGATCTCGACGACCTCTACGCTTTTTTCTCGATAAAGATGAGGGAATATCTCGGCAGCCGGGGCACACCTCGTTTTGGCTCGGATCTCGAAAAGGATCTTGTGACCGACCTGATCTCGGCTGCCTGGCTTGAGCTCAGGCAGTCGGCGAGGCTCAGGGGGCTGATGCCGGCCGCCCGCATTGCGCTGATGCGGCGCTGGCCTGTCGATTTCCCCGCGGGCATGGCCTTCGGACCTGGCGGCCAGGGCGCTGAGCCCTGTGTGGTCAACTTCCGGACAGGACGGACAGTCGGCCCCGATGACCGCTGCCCCTGCGGCTCGGGCCTGCCCTACAGGCTCTGCTGCGGGCGCACGCAGGGGCTGGGAGAGCTGCCGCGCTGAGGCATACCGGGGCCCCGCAGAGGCCCGCTGTTTCCAAATAACACAATTTTCCGTCTTGACAGCGCCCTTGTTCCATTTCCGCACAGTGAAAAGGACAGGGGCTGTCCTGCCGTGTCCCAATGGACCACAGGTCCCTCCTCCGGAGCCGCTCTGGGGGCAGAAAATGACCGTAACAGGCACCGCACAGGGCCTGCAGCTGAGGGTACCGTACCTTCAATCTAAAATAATTACATTATAAATCATTGTAGAATAATGAAATATAATAATACCTCCTCGGTACCCGGGGATTTGGCATGGAACTTGCATAATAATTGGCGTACGGGAGGTTAGCTATGGTACACAAAAACACCTGCCTGAATGCCAAAGACGACGGCGACGAAAACGTGCTGTCGATGTACCTGAAGGAGATCAACAGGATTCCTCTTCTGTCGAGAGAAGATGAGGACAAGTATGCGCGGGCCGCTGCCCAGGGCGATCAGAAAGCCAAGGACATGCTCGTCAAGTCGAATCTCCGCTTTGTGGTGAATGTCGCGAAGAAGTATCAGAACCAGGGACTGCCCCTCGCTGACCTGATCTCCGAGGGCAACATTGGTCTTATAAATGCGATTGAGCGCTACGACGTCGACAAGGGCTACCACTTCATTTCCTACGCTGTCTGGTGGATCCGCCAGGCGATTCTCAAGGCTATCTGCGAGAAGAGCCGCATGATCCGTCTGCCTCTGAACCGCGCGAACGAGCTCGTGCAGATCGAGAAGGCCCGCAAGGTGCTCGAAGGTTCTCACAGTGAGGATGAGGAGATCCGCGAAATCGCGAAGCTCCTCGATATGGATGCCGATCATGTCGCCGACCTTGTGGCTGTGAGCCGCGACCTCGTCTCTCTCGAGACGCCGGTCTTCGACGAGCGCGATTCCTCTGTCGTGGGCGACTTTGTTGAGAACGATGACTACGCTTCCCCCGAGGAGTATGTTGTCGGCGAGAATCTCAAGGACGATATCAACGCAGTGCTCCACACGCTCTCCGACAAGGAGCGCGAGGTTATCGAGTACCGCTTCGGGCTGAATGGCCGCCAGGCGATGAGCCTTAAAGAGATTGGCGACCGCTATCATCTGACCAAGGAGAGAATCCGCCAGATCGAGAAGAACGCCCTGAAGCGCCTCCAGCAGCCCAACAGGGCCGAAATGCTTGAAGCGTATGTAGCCTGAACGCATTCAAAGAATGACTGCAGCCGGGCTTTGCAGAGCATTTCGAGAGACGCTCGAAGCGTATGTTGCGTAAGTTCGTCTGAACGCCGCGCGAAGCGCCGGCATAACATAGATGCGGTCCGTACCTCATTTGAGGTGCGGGCCGTTTTTTTATGCCCTGCATGTCGCGGTCACCTGAAAAACAAAGTTGGACAATCCCGGACTGCCTGTCTCTATCGAAAAATGGCGGGGAGGATCTGTACAGGCGGAGATGAAATAGAACGGGATGGCGGGGGCTTCGAGCTGAGGCAAACGCATTTTCGGGAAATAGAATGAAAATTTGACAAAATACTCACTGAGTGACTAAACTGTGACATAGATATGTCCTTGCCTGCTGCAGCGGTTCATAATCGCTCTCCGATCAGGCAGGGCAGATGTTGCCTTTCAGCCTAAATTATTTTGCCATCAATAAATATCTCCAGAGACCGCGTTGTTGTCTCTATAGCTTTTTCTGTGGAGGATGTCTATGTCTGAGGAAAAAAAGAACCCGGAGAAGGAGAGGACTTCTCTTCTTTCTGAGGGCGTCAGCCGGCAGGATTTTATTAAGGCCCTAGGGCTTGGCGCGGCGGCGATAGCGGGCGCATCTATGGCGCCAAAGCTTTCAGCTGAGACCCGCGCTTCCGAGGGGAATCCGCCTGCCCTTAAAGATTATATTGATGGCAACAAGCTGCCGGCCAAATGGAACTATACGGCTGATGTCGTGGTAATTGGCGCCGGTGCCTGCGGGCTTCCCGCGGCCATCCGTGCGGCGGAGGCTGGAGCGTCGGTAATCGTTGTTGATACCAATTATGATATTGGCGGTCATGCCATTACAAGCGGCGGCAATGTCCCTCTTGGCGGTGGCACGAGTCTTCAAAAAAAATACGGCATTGAGGATTCACCGGACCAGCTCTTCAGGGATCTGACAGACTGGACGGTAATTGAGTCCAGTGGAATGCCCGACTACCGCTATAATGACCGCGGCATTCAGCGGGCACTGGCGGATAATGAGGCGCCGACTTTTGAATTCCTTGTTGCCCATGGTGTCCCTTTCCAGGATAAGGCTCCGGACAACAGCGGCGCGCATGCGACCGGCATTTCGGCCAAGCGCGAGGCACACTGTGTATGGACGAAGGGGCAGAGCGCGGAGAGTCCCGCTGGTGCAGGGGGCACGGATCTTATGCGCTCTCTCGAGGCAGCTGCTCGCAAACTCGGCATCAAATTCCTTCTGAATTACCATATGGACGTGATCTACCGCGAAAAGCAGACCAGCGGCCGCGTTGTTGGACTTATGGCCCATTATGCGCCTACCATCCTTCCCGGCGAGAAGACGCCGCTCAGGAGTTTCCGCTCTGAGGGCAATATCGCCAGCACGGCAAAGAATGTGACTGTGCGTGCCAAGAAGGCCGTGATTATTGGTACGGGCGGCAGTACGGGAAATGTGAATTTCCGCCGCATGTATGACCCCCGCCTTACCGAGGAGATCCCGCTTGCCGCCGGTGAGTATTCGCCCCAGGATGCATCGGGCGAACTCGCCGGTCTCGCTGTTGGCGCTTCTCTATGGGGCACGGCGAACCAGTGCATGGACCGCAATGGCTTCCTGCGGAAGCGCCCGCTTATTGGCACTCCGACCAACTATGTGGGATGGAAGCCCGAAAGCCCCATCTGGGGCAAGATCAGGGCCACCGGACTCAATGTGCGGACGTGGCAGGACGCGATTCTAGTGAACCAGGCGGGGAAGCGTTTCTACAATGAAATGGAAGACGGCTATCCGAATGGCACGAGCCAGGCTTCGATTAAGGATTATAAGCAGGGCGACTGGCGAAACAGGGATGCCATTAAATTCAATCCCAGAAACTATGCAGATGCCTGTCTCGCCATAAACGAACTCTCCGACGCGCCTGATTTTGGCCCAGGCCCGCAGTGGGCAATCTTCGATGCTGATGCCGTAACACGCGAGCACTGGAAACTGGACTCCAATGCGACTCTGCCGGGCTATTTCTTCAAGGCGGATACGCTTGCCGAACTTGCAGCTGCAATTTCTGGCTGCCCCTACCAGAAGAAGCCAATGCCCGCAGCCAACCTTGAGGCAGCCGTGGCCCGCTATAATGATCTGGTAGCTGCCGGTGAAGATACCGATTTCGGCAAGCCGAAACCTCAGTTCCCAATCGCCAAGGCGCCCTTCTATGCGGCTTGGGCGACAATAACGGTGCATGATACCTATGCAGGCCTCAGGATCAATATGAAGTGCCAGGTGCTGGATTTTAACGGCCAGGCGATTCCCGGGCTGTTCTGCGGCGGCGAATCAGCCGGCGGCTGCAGCCAGCATGGTCTCGCGCGCTGTCTGACCGAGGGCTATATCGCGGGCGGCACGGCAGTTGAGCGCTAAGCGTCCAGAGGCGGCGGGCAACATGAAAAGAGTGATCGGATTTGAAGCCGCAGCATCTGTGCTGTTTGTCTCTGCGCTGGCACTGCTCTGTGCCTCCTGCAGCTCACAGGGTATCCGCAGGACAGGGCTGACTGTCCTGCGGGCTTCCGTGCCGGTGGTACCGGCGGCAGCGCAGCGGCAGCAGTCCGCTGCGCTGCCGCGGAGGGCTGCACAGGCCGGAAGCGTGCCGATGGTACTTGTGGATGACAAGCTGACTCCTGAACAGTGTCTGGCGTGTCATGGGGATTTCAAGGATATAGCCGCAAAGAGTGAAGAGTATGTGAATGAGTTTGGCGAGAAGGTAAATCCACACCGCTATGTGCCGCATGATTCAACAAAGCTGCCGGAATGCCTTTCATGCCATAAGCAGCATGAGATTCCGCCCAAGGGCAAGGTTGAGCAGACAGATATGACTATGGATTACTGCTACTCATGCCACCATACGCAGACCTTTGAGAAATGCACGGACTGCCATCAGGAATAATCCGAAATAGGCAATTAAAAATGAAGGCCATCGCCTCTACCGGAGCGGCGGAGGTGATGGCCTTTTCCTGAAAAAGCGCTTTTTAAGAGTCCGATGCATGCACTGTCTAGGGCTTTTGGAAGGGCAGGGAGCCTCGAGCACAAAGCCGCTGCCGAAAAGCACGACGAGCATATTGCCGGCCTTGAAGCCTGCCCTGCCAAACTGCGCGGCACTGATATCGCTGACCACTCTGCCGGAGCTGTCTATTGAGACGATTTTCCCGCTGATGGCAGGGCCCGCGGGGGCGGGGCGGTTTCTGAGTCTGGCCTTGAGTTTCCAGATATCAAAAATATTGAGTCCCTGTTTTTTAAGATAGCCTTCCGCGGCCCTGGCGAGATCGGTCTTCGAGAGGTCTGTGCCCTTTTCAAGGCCGAAGACTATGGAGAGCTCGCTGGCGATGCCCTGCGAGGCGAGGACCCCGTACATCGGGGACTCCGCGGTCAATTTGCAGGAGTTCCAGAAGGTCAGCATATAGTCGGCTTCTATGTCGCCGATTCTGGCACCCATAAGGCATTCGAAGAGGGCGGAAGGCCAGTCTTGGCCATTTCTGCCAGTTTCTCTTTTGAATCGCTGACATCGATCGCTGACTTGATGCCAAGGGTCAGAGCCAGCCTGTCGGTGCAGGCTGCTCTTGTCTGGTTCCTGTCGGAGGGACCTGTGCTCCTGTACAGCGTACCCGCCGGGATGCCGCCCGTGGTGACGCTCCTGAAGTCGGAAAAGACCGAGTCCATCGCATAGTCGGCGCGGTTCTCGCTGACCGGCAGGCGGTGGGCATGGTATTCATCGAGATAGCCCTTTTTTTTGAAGAGGGACAGCGTGACCATATCGCCGATCTGGCCGTCATATTTACGGGAAGCATTGCCCATATTGATGGCGATGATGATCTGCCCGGTCTCGTCATCTGCGCGGACAAGAGTTTCGCCCATGGCGACATCGGAGTACCAGAAGCAGAAAGCGGGCAAATAGAATGATGATGCATTAGAGTTGAAATATCCAGTTTTGCTGATAGCGGGATCCAGGCCAGAGGATTGCCCGGATTCTCCAGAGGTTATAGACATGGCCGAAGAGACCGTTCCTGGTACCGAGGGCATAAACAGTTTCAGCTGCCGCTGCATTCTGAAAAATGGAGTTATTTACCCCGCAGGGCCATCGCCGCAGCTGTACCGTTTTTTCGGTACGACTGCCAGCTCCTACAGCGCCGGAATGCTGACGCGCATACGGCGTGATATCGGCGAAAAAAGCGCTTCTGCGGTCGGAAAGGTTGTCCGCGACAAGGTGCAGAAGGGTGAGGATTTCCGCCTTGTCTATCCCACAAAGCGTGCCGACGGCAGCGCCTGCATGCTTCAGATGGATGGCTATGCGGGCGGCATGGAGGGGGACTGCCCTGTCTATGAGATTATCGGAATGGACATCACCGATCTTGTCGAAGCGAAAAAAGAGACCGGGCGGCTGAGCGCGGAAAACCGGACGCTTTTGGAGGATTCGCCGGTAGGCCTCGGCATCTATCATATCCGGGACAATGCATTCGACCTTGTCTATACCAACGCGGAGTACTACCGCGTCCATCATGGAAGCCGTGAATACTGGGACCGCTACAAGGGCGGCGATGCGCTGAATCGGATTCTGCCTGAAGACCGCGCCGTACTCCTCGATGAGTGGAAAAGAACCCTGGGAGATCCGGCAGGCCATATATACAACGCGAGCTACCGCTGCCTCGGCGAGGACGGGCAACTGCACTGGATACGCCTGCTCGCCCGTCTTGCGGAGGAACAGCCCGACGGTGTCCGGGTCTGCTACGCTTCATATCTGAATATAGACAATGAGAAGAAAGCCGAAGAGACAGCGGAGCATCTGAGCCGCTCGATGATCGACACGATAAACAGACTGCCGACCATTTCGGTGCTGTTCAGAATTGAAGATAATGGGGTTTTTATCCCCTAGCGCTATTCTGCCGATTTCTGCCGGATGATGGGATACAGCGAGGACGAAATTTCCGCGGCCTATACAGACGACGGTCTGTTCGCGGCCTGTCCGGGCGACAGGGCCGGACTGCAGGAAAAAATAATCCGCAGTCAGAATGATGAAAAGCCGCACCAGGCTGTATACCGGATGCTGACGAAGTCCGGAACTTATAAATGGGTAAGTACTAATTATAATATATTTCGTCTTGGCGACAGGAAATATATCTATGTAGTCTATACTGACATCGATCCTGTTAAGAGGCAGGAACAGGAACTCGTAAAGCAGTACGCCGCTGTTCAGTCCTATATTGATTCGATGGCGGGAACCTATCTAGCGACCATGCGCGCGGATATTTCGAGCAATACAGTCGAAACCACGGGCGGCATCAGGCCTCTTTTCCTGGCCAGCGAAACGCCGAGCTATGACTGCGCAGTCGCGAATCTGCTGCTTTTGAAGCCGCGCCAGAAGGACAGAAAAGATTTTCTAAGACATTTTTCGAGGCAGGCTCTGACAGCTGCCTATGCCGCCGGCGATCATCAGCCCAGAATGGATTATCTGTTCCGGCCTGATGACAGGAGCACTCTCTGGGTGCGCCGTACTGCCAACCTTACTCTGAGGCCTGGCAGCGGAGATCTGATTGCCTTTTTTACGGTGAGCGATATAAGCAGGGACAAGACCATAGAGCTGATAATGAACAATATTATTATTCAGCATTATGATTTTGTTTCCTGCATTGATATTGCGGGCAATTCGATACAGCTTGTGAGCATAAACCAGCAGAGCGCCGGGGGCAGCGAGGTACATGGCGGCGAGAATTATGATGGGATTATGCGTGGATATGTTGAAAAACACGTTGTGCCCGAAGAAAAAGAAGCCTGCATTAAATTTATGAGTCTGGATACGGTGACAGCGGCTCTTGCCACGGCCAGCAGCTGTTCTGGTTCATTCACTGTGAATGAAAATGGAGTACTTAGGAATAAAAGGCTGGACTACAGCTATATCGACCGGGAAAGCGGCATGCTTTCGCTGATCCGCAGCGACTTTACCGATATACAGAAAAAGCAGATTGAGCAGGAGGAACAGCTCAGGGCAGCGCTTTTATCGGCGCGGCAGGCGAGCGTCGCAAAATCAGAATTTCTGTCGCATATGAGCCACGAGATCCGCACGCCGATGAACGCAATTATAGGGCTCGACACTATCGCCCTCAGGGAAAAAGATCTGAGTCCGTCGATGGAAGACCATCTTAAAAAAATCGGCATTTCAGCGCGCTTTCTGCTCTCGCTTATCAACGACATACTCGATATGAGCAGAATAGAGTCGGGCCGCATGCTGCTGAACAGCAGGGATTTCGAATTCCGTTCATTTATAGACAATATAAACACAATAGTGTATGCCCAGTGCCGGGAGAGAGGCATAGACTATGAATGCATTATAAAGGGGGCTGTTGACAGCGCCTATGTCGGCGACGCGACAAAGCTGCAGCAGGTTGTGCTCAATATTCTGGGAAACTCGGTTAAGTTTACGCCGGCCGGCGGAAAGATTCATTTTATGGTTGAGGAGCTTTCCCACGATGGGGAAACCGCGAGAATGCGTTTTACCATGGCGGATACAGGCAGGGGAATAGACGAAAAATTCCTGCCGCATATCTTCGATTCTTTTGCGCAGGAGGATTCGAGCAGCACGACAAGCTACGGCGGTTCGGGACTGGGACTCGCCATAACGAAAAACCTCGTCGATCTGATGGATGGTACAATAGATGTTCATTCGATAAAGGGCATGGGAAGCGATTTTACTGTCGAAGTCAATCTGGGCCTTTCAGCGAAATCGATAAGCTGGAATCAGACAAAAAATGCGGCAGCCGGATCTGTTCCTCTCAGCACCCTTATTGTCGATGATGATATCGCCGTCTGCCAGCACGCGCAGATTGTACTGGGCGATGCCGGCTTCAAGTCGGAGTATGTCTGTTCGGGCAGTGAAGCGCTGCGTCTGGTCAGGGAACATCATGACAGTGACAGCGATTTCAGCCTCATTCTGCTCGACTGGAAGATGCCGGATATGGACGGCATTGAGACTGCACGGGAGATCAGGAAAATCGCCGGGCCTGAGGTGACCATAATTATTCTGACCGCCTATGACTGGAGCGAAATTGAGCAGAAAGCCCTCGCCGCGGGGGTGGACTGCTTTGTCCGGAAGCCGGTTTTCGCGTCCTCGATTCTCGAGGCCTATGCCAGCATGCGGGGAGGCGGGGATACGGCAGAGGGAGCGGAACCTCACAGCTATAATTTTTCGGGGAAGAAACTCCTCCTCGCCGAGGACAATGCCATCAACTCCGAAATAGCCAGGAGCCTTCTTGAATCAGTTGGCTTTACAGTGGATACGGCTTCGAATGGGGTCGAGGCAATACAGCTCTTTACAAAATCGGCAGCCGGCGAATACGCGGCACTTCTGATGGATATCAGGATGCCCCTGATGGATGGGCTTGAGGCAACAAAGGTTATCCGCTCCGTGAAAAAGGATGATGCGAAGACTATCCCGATTATCGCCATGTCGGCCAATGCATTTGAGGAGGATGTCCGCACCTCTCTTGAATGCGGCATGAACGCCCACCTGACAAAACCTGTCGAGGCTGAGCTGATGTACGAGACTCTGGCCCGGCTCATACGCTGAGGCCCCTTGAGCTGTTGGGTCCGACTCCCGTGGGATGTAATGTGGTCGCGCTGTTTGTGGGTATTTAAAACAATGCCCCTGGAGCGACTGACGGGAGTCCTCTCGTGGCTCGACGTCCTGTCTCGCCACTCAAGCCGGGGCGGCTTGGATGGCGCGCATCCATGCGCGCCTTGTGGCCGCCCACTCGGCTCCGCACTGCGGAGCCTCGTCCCGCTTTGCAGCTTCAGCGTTGGAGCTGTTGGGTCCGACTCCCGTGGGCTGTAATGTGGTCGCCCTGTTTGTGGGTATTTAAAACAATGCCCCTGGAGCGACTGACGGGAGTCGGACCCGCTTTGCAAGCTTGGGAAGCTCGCGTACTACCGGTGTACGACAGTCGCTCCAGGGGCACTGGATGGATTGAATATAGCCGGGGGCGGTGAGGGGAGTCAAGGGCAAGGGGGTGGCGGGATGAAGGCGAAGCGCCGGAGACGCGCCGCAGTGGAGGGCTAGCAGTAGTCGACCTCAAAGGAGGCGAAGCCTGAGACGGGCTCGGGGCTTACGGAGACGTTCTGAATCCAGGCGCCGGGAGGACCTTCATAGAGCCAGGCGATAAAGGCGGAGATGTCGGGTTCGCGGCCTTCGGCGAGAACTTCGACGTCGCCGTCGTCGAGGTTGCGGACATAGCCTGTGATATTGAGGCGCAGAGCCTGATGAAGGGCACAGTAGCGGAAGCCGACGCCCTGGACGCGGCCTGAAATAAGGGCGTGGAAGGCTTTAATCTCGGGAACTGTTTTCTGCGGCCTCGGTCTGCCCGGATTGCGGGCAGGAGGCTGTGAGGCTGAAGAAGGGGAGGCTGTCCGGGAGCGGCGGGAAGAGGGGCTGTCCCTTTTAGTCGTCATCTTCCGGTTTTACCCTGTCGTAGAGCTTCTGGACGGCGCTGAGCAGTTCGTCGAAGTTGAGCGGCTTGGGAAAGAAGGCATCGGCGCCCTCGGAGATAATGCTGTCCCTCTCGGTCGGTGTGTCGAGGCCGGTGATGGCGATGACAAAGGGCTTGCCGTACTGGGGATCCTCTTTGATGCGGCGGCAGAGGGTATGGCCGTTTATGCCGGGGATGTCGATATCGAGGAAGACAAAGCCGGGCTTTTTGTCGGTGATAAGCCCGCCCGCCTCAAAGCCATCGTGGGCCTGAAGCACGGCAAAGGCCGGCAGCCGCTTTTTGACATAGCGGGCGAGGAGGTCGTTGAGCTCGAGATCGTCGTCGATGATAAGGACGCTGTTCCAGACTATATCGTCTTTGAGATGTTCCTGAAGCTCGGACGGAACACGCATGCCGCGCTTTTGGAGAAAGGCGAGAAGATCTTCGGAATAGACCCGGTACTGCCCGCCGGGCGTTGTGAAAGCTTTCAAGTAACCATTGCGGATCCAGTTGATCGCTGTCTGATTGACGACGCCACAGAGATTGGCCACTTCGAGAGCTGAGAATATCTTTACTTTTTTAAGGCCCTTCGGCATATCCACCCCTTGCCCAGATTTTATCCAATATCTCAAAAAAAGAATGAAAAGAAATCAGCGGGTAGCATTTTACCATGCCTCAGGCACCGCTGACAAATTTTATTTTAGTGACATTAACTCTTTTTTAACATTGTATAGAGAAACTGATACATTTCGAATGATAAAAATAAAATCCCGATGTATTGAGCGGCCGGAAAGCCTGGCCGGTGGTGAACAGAGCTGCTGCCCCAGACTGCGGCCTGTCCAGAGAAAGATCTGCGCAGAGTAGGGGGACAGGCGGACTGTCCGGGGTCCGGCACCGCGGGCGGCGTCTTGAATTTTGCGCTTTCTTTTCGTAACGTAAACCCCATGGAATTGACCAAAGAATTTATCGACGGGCTCAAGGTGAACGAAGTCCAGATAATGGACAGGATCGCTTCAGAGCTCGGCATACGGACCACACAGGTCTCTGCCGTAATCAGCCTTACCGCTGAGGGCTGCACTGTCCCCTTTATAAGCCGTTACCGCAAGGAGAGGACAGGAAGCCTCGACGAGGTGCAGGTACGGGACTCTGTGCACAAATTTGAGAGCTATAAAAACCTCGAGGAACGCCGTCTCGAGGTGATCCGGGGCATTTTCGAGCTTGGAAAGCTGAATGGAGAGCTCTATGCCGATATAAGCAAGGCGGCCACGCTGACGGAGATCGAGGACATCTGGCTGCCCTTCAAAAAGAAGAAAAAAACGCGGGGCATGGCCGCAGAGGAAAAGGGACTTGGTCCGCTCGCCGACCTTATGCTGACGGGCGACGATGCCGCGGTCGAAGCGGCCGCCCCCGGCTTTGTAAAGGAATCGCCCGACAAGCCCGAGCTCGCCGTGGCGTCGGCCCGCGACGCGATCCAGGGCGCGATGGATATTATCGCGGAGCGCGCTTCGCAGAGCCCCGAAAACCGCGCCGCAGTAAAGAACTACTACCTCCGCGAGGGAAAACTTGTATCGAAGGGCGTCGGCGACGATGCCGCGAAGGAAACTTCAACCTATCAGATGTACTGGGACTATGAGGAGCCGCTTTCGACCCTCAAGGCCCACCGTGTGCTCGCGCTGAACCGCGGCGAGCGCGAGGGCGCTCTCGAGGTGAGCATCAAGGTTGATGAGGATGAGGCTGCCAAAACTCTCGAGAGCCGCTATGTGATCAACAACAAATATGAGCGCGAAGCTCTGGACGATTCGCTGAGGCGCCTGCTCTCGCCCGCCGTTCTGCGCGAGATCCGCTCCGACGCCAGCGACAGCGCTGATGGCCGCTCGATCGAGGTTTTCTCCGAAAACCTGAAAAATCTGCTGATGCAGCCGCCGATAAAGGGCACCCGTGTGCTCGGCGTCGACCCCGGCATCAGAACCGGCACCAAGTGTGCCTGCCTCGACGAGACGGGCAAGTTCCTCGATTACTTTGTGGTGAATCAGGAGCAGAAGCCCGATGAGGCCAAGAAGGCCATCGCCGAGGCTATTAAAAAACACAATATCCAGCTGGTAGCCGTCGGCAATGGTACGGCGAGCCATGAGATGCAGGAGATAGTCGCCGAGGCGATAAGCACGGGCTCCCTGCCCTGCGAATTCACCGTGGTCGATGAGGATGGTGCTTCGGTCTATTCCGCGAGCGACCTTGCCCGCGAGGAGTTCCCCCAGCTCGACCTCACAATCCGCGGCGCCATCTCGATAGGCCGCCGCCTCCAGGATCCCCTCGCCGAGCTCGTTAAAATAGATCCGAAGTCGATAGGCGTCGGTCTCTATCAGCATGACGTAAACCAGAAGCAGCTCTCTGACAGCCTCGATGAGGTGGTCGGCTCCGTGGTGAACAATGTCGGTGTAAACCTGAACACTGCAAGCCAGTCCCTGCTCAAATATGTGTCCGGCATAAATTCGGGCCTCGCGAAAAAGATAGTGAAATACCGCGAGGACAATGGCCGGATCGCCGCCCGCGACCAGCTGATGAAGATCCCCGGCCTGGGTGAGAAGACCTTTGAGCAGTGCGCCGGCTTTCTCAAGATACCGGAGAGCGCAAATCCGCTCGACAACACCTGGGTGCACCCGGAGAACTACAAGCTCGCCGAGGAGATCCTCCCGATGGTGAAGGACGGCCGCGACCCGACCCACGAGGAGCGCGCCGCCCTCAAGGAAAAATACGGTGTCGGCGAGACAACACTCGACGACATTGTGACGGAGCTCAAGAAGCCGAACCGCGACCCGCGCGACGGCTTCCCGGCCCCGGTGCTCCAGAAGGGCGTTATAAAGTTTGAAGACCTGAAAGAGGGCATGATCGTAAAGGGCAAGGTAAAGAACGTGGTCGACTTCGGCGCCTTTGTCGAGATCGGCATCAAGGAATCGGCCCTGATCCATGTCTCCGAGATGTCGGACCACTTTGTAAAGGATCCGATGGACGTGCTCAAGGTGGGCGACGTAAAGGACTTCCGCATTATAAGCCTCGATGAGGCGAGGCGCCGCATCGGCCTTTCGCTTAAGTCTGAGGCAGGCTCGACAGGCCGCGGCGTGCGTCATGGCGCCCCGCAGGGCGAAGGCGGCGCGGACAGTGCAGGGCGGCGCCGCGTGGTAGTGGTGCGCAAGGGGGCCGCGGGCACAGGGGAGGCAGCCGGAGCGCAGGGTAACCGCAGCGCGCCGTCTGGCAGCTATGCCGGCGGCGAACATGGCAGGCGCCCCGAGCGCAGCTGGGAGCCGAGACGGCCCTCCCGCGAGGACGATGACGACGGCATGACCTACAATCCCTTTGCGGCCCTGCTCAAAGACAAGGCCAAAGAGGTCGAGGAAAAGGCGAAAAAGGACGCGGCCAAAGGCAGGGCCAAAAAGCACTGAAAGCCTTTGCACGCTGCGGCCCGGAGGTCTGCTGCCACCGGGCGCTGGAGTCAGGAAAGGCCGGGGCGCGCTGCAGGGCTGAAGCCCGTCCGAGGAGAGGGCCAGCGCGGTCCGGCCGGCCGTCCTGGGGCCGCGTGTGAATATGCCGCCTGGTTTTTGGTCCGGGCGGCGGCTCCGGCCGCGGCGGACGCCGGAGGCGGGAGCCGCGGGCAGAAGTCAGGGGCCGGCGGGGCCCTTCAGAATTCAATAGTGAGAAAATAAAACGAGCCGTTCCGGGGACTGTTGCCTCGGGGCGGCTCGTTTGTTTATCAGGTTAAAGAGGGAAACAGGGCGGTGCGGCTGCCAGGGGGCAGATGAGCAGATGGGCAAAATATTCCCGCTATATTATCGTTGAGATTTTACACACAGATATTGAATTCGCCTGTGGGCTGTGATAGATTGTTCAGTAGTTGAACAATTGTCCCGGACAGAGGTCGGAAGAGAAAAAAGAGCGAGTTTCGGCCGCCTTTTATTCTGCCGACTATTATGATCCATTCGGGAACATAGCTCAAGCGGGCTATGATGGACCTCCTGTAGTTTTTTCAATTACATGGAAACAAAAGACACAGAGCTCGCGCTCCTTGAGCGCATCTACCAACATCAACAGACAGGCGGCCGGCTGACACAGCGCGACCTCGCCGAGGCTTCAGGCCTCTCGCTGGGCATGACAAATGCCCTCCTCAGGAGACTTGTCGATTCGGGCTGGGTTCTGCTGACAAAGCTGACGTCGAAGACTGTGCGCTACGGTCTGACCGAGGCGGGAGTGGCCGAGGTGACAAGGCGCGCGGCAGGCTATTTCAGGGATGCCTCGGAGAGCGCGCTGCTCTACCGGGACAGGATAGACGCCCTTGTGGCGCGCGCGGTCGATTCGGGCTATGAGATGCTCGTGCTGGCCGGGGTGAGCGAGATCGATTCGCTTCTGGACGCGAGCTGCGAGCGCCAGGGCATAGCGCTGATAAAAAGCGCCGACCCCGAGCGGGCGGCGAGGCTGGCCCGCGACGGAAGGGCCCTTGTGGTCTGGGCCGAGACGCTGGACAGAAAGGCAGAGGGCGGAGCCGAGGTTTCGCTGCGCGATATTGTGATCCGCGGAGCGGAGAGTGGCGGCGCGGTCAGGACAGAGCGGCCGGCCAGCCCGATAGAGGGCGCGGATTCGGGAAAGGTTAAGGAGCAGGCATGAGCGCTGATCAGCTTGAGGCTTTCCTGAAGGAATACAGACGGCGTTTTGCGCTGAACGGCAGCTTTATGACGAGTTTTATTCTGGTACTCGCCGATATGGTCTGCCTGCTGCTCTGTTTCTGCTTCGGGTTCTTTGTGGTCAATACCTACGACCGGGACATAATCGACTTCAAATCTTTTATTACCTACTGGCCGTACATTCCCTTTTTTATTCTGGCCTTTGGCCTGCTCCATCTCTACCCCGGTCTTTCGCTTGCGCCCGCGGAGGAGCTGAAACGCTATACGACGGCTTCTCTTATGGGCCACGCTGTAATTATTCTCTCGCTCTATATCCAGCGGAAGCAGCTGGATGCCTATTCGGTGGCCTTCGGTCTGAGCTGGCTGGGAAGCGTTATTGGTTTCCCTGTCGCAAGGGCGACTGCCCGCGACATGGTAAAGAACGCGGAATGGTGGGGCGTGCCCGCGATTATTTTCGGCGCGGGCACAACGGGCCGGATGATAGCGGACCGTATGCTGAACAAGCCCTGGATGGGCTACAGGCCCGCTGCGATTCTGGATGACGATCCCGAGCTCGAGGGCGAGTACCGCGGCATTCCGATTATCGCCGACTGCGACCTTGGTCCTGCGGTGGCCGCGGGGTGCAGATCTGCGACGGCTGTTGTGGCTATGCCTACAGTGAGCCGCGAAAGGCTGGCTGCCATAGTGGCTGACGATGTACGGAGTTTTAAGCATTACATTCTGATTCCGGATTTCTTCGGCATGACGAGCGGCTGGATGACAGTGCGCGATCTCGACGGCGTGCTCGGACTCTATACCGCCCAGCGTCTGCTCGGGGCCTGGTCGAGGGGCGTAAAGCGCTTTTTCGATCTTTTCCTGAGCATTGTGGGCGGTCTGATTATTTCGCCCTTTATGCTGCTGATAGGCATACTTGTTAAGATTGATTCGCCCGGACCGATGTTCTACGGACATCACCGCCTCGGGAAAGACGGCGTGCCCTTTAAGGCCTGGAAGTTCCGCTCGATGGTGACCGACGGCGATGAGGTGCTGGCAAAACTGCTCGCGAGCGATCCGGCTGCCAAGGCCGAGTGGGAAGCCTCCTACAAGCTGAAGAACGATCCGCGCGTGACCCGGATGGGGCGCTTTCTGCGCAAAACGAGTCTCGACGAGCTGCCGCAGATATGGAATGTAATCCGGGGCGAGATGAGCCTTGTGGGACCGCGGCCGATTATCGAGGACGAAATCCCGAAGTATGGCCACCACTACAAGCTCTTTTCGAGCGTAAAACCGGGGATGGCCGGGCTCTGGCAGGTCTCCGGCCGCTCTGATACCAACTATGAAGAACGTGTAGCTCTTGATATCTATTACATTCAGAGCTGGTCGCTCTGGATGGATCTCTACATTCTGTTCAAGCTGCCCCACGAGATTTTCGCGGGGGACGGGGCGTACTGATGGATAAGAAATTCCGCCTACGCATTGCCGTTGTCGTCTTGGCAAATTTGCTGCCAGCTATTGCCTCTTTGCGGGCTGCAGCTGAACCGCTGGCTCTACTTGTGCCAACATTGACTGCGCAGGACATTGTGCAGCTGATGATGGGCCAGAGCATTTGCCATGATGCTGCAAGAGGACTTGAGCTTCTGCCTCGCTGTCCTGAAGGCGAACGCGTCAGGGAAGAACTGCAGGTGGAAAGGGAGAGCGCCAATCTGCCTGACAAAATAGTTGTAAGAGTCGAAAGCGGTTTCCTTATTAAAGGGAAGAAAATTGACAGTCTGGATAAGGTTGAAATATATAACGCTATTGCTTCTGTGAGCGGGCTTACGGGGCTTACCTACTTTTCCGAGACGCGGAAACGCGAAGCCGTATTGCTCGATGATGTATACAGAACTGATGCGCCTGGATCGAACCACAGGCTGCCAGATGAATCGGTACTGAGACTTCCTGCTAATTCAACATTTGATATTCATGCGAAGGATATAAACTTTGGTCCCACGTGGTATCGGATGCAAATTGATTCGCAGGGGCCAGGAATCTATTTGAAGCTTGTAAATACCGAACCTCAGAAAATACTGATTGTAACGGCCTTTGATAAATCGGATCTATCACTGCGATATATTGTGACCCAGGCTGATGAAGGCATTTATGTTTACAGTGTTGGCGGCGCTACTGCGTCCCAGCGGGTGAATCGTTTTGTTGACGCATATTCCGCTGCCATGAAAAGGCTGGATGCTATTCGAAACTGGCTTGTTAATAAGCTAAGGATATGGTAAGGCCAGTCCCCGGCGACTCCTGCTATCCCCCGAACAAGGGCAATACTACGAAAAAACTGTTGCTTATATCTCCACTTGGCACTTCTGATTCAGGGGGTGTTGAGCGCGTAATGCTCTATGCAAAGCAGAAGCTGGAAAGTTCAGGGTGGTCTGTACGAGTTCTGGATCGAAAAGTTCTTTATAGATCCTGCTTATTCAAATTTCTGAGGCCGATAGACAGAGGAGCTTTTGCTCCTATTGTTGAAGCCATTGCCTTTTCCCGTCTTGCCGCTCATTGGGCCTGTTGCTCTGATTTTATTATTTCAAATGGATATGCTGCCCCTTGGCTGCATGCTGATCTTCTATTCTGTCATGGAACCATGCGTGGTTCCCGTTTTGCGGAGAAAGGCAGGACGTTTTTTTGGTCTCCGGAACAGTTTCTAGAGCTTGTGGCAGCGCGCAGAGCCCGTTCTATTGCGGCAGTTTCTTCGCGCGCGGGGAAAGAACTTGCCCGTTTTTACAGCATTGACTCGATGAAAATACATATACTGCCTAACTGTATCGATGGCATGCGCTTTTTTGCCGATACCGAAAATCATGGGCAGTCTGGTTGGAACCGGAAAAGGGAAGGAAAGATTCGGGTGCTTTTTGTTGGAGCGCTTGGAAACAGAAAGGGCATTGACCGGGTGCTTGGGCTGATGAATTCTTTTTACGGAAAGAACTTCGAATTTGCTTTTGTGACTCAAACAGCGCCGGATTCTGAGGAGGCACGGCTGCTGACCGGTGCGGAGATGCACTTTAAAAAGACTCTCGGGGAGCTCCCTGCCATATACAGTTCATGCGATGTGATGTATTTCCCATCACGGTATGAAGGATTTGAGATGGTGAGTCTTGAATCATTGGCATGTGGAACACCAGTTGTAGGGACCCGGGTAGGCGGTATGGCTGAGATGGCTGCGAGGAATCAGCCGGGTGTAACGGTTGTTGATAATCCAGATGATTACGAAACTGTAGCGCTGGCGCTCGAAAAAAGCTCTGCAGAATGGCGCCGGTCAGAGAAGAAACAAAAATTGCATGATGCGGCTGTTGCCGAATATGGCATCGATAAATGGGGCGATAGACTCTTGAGGGTACTAGATGAGCGATACTGAGCGGCTTGTATCCGTGATTATCCCAAGCTATGGAAGAGCTCGCATATTAAAATTTACTCTGCCCAGCTATCTGCAGCCAGAAGTTGGGGAGATTATAGTTGTGGATGATGCTTCGCCTGATAATACAGGGCATGTAATCGCGGAACTTGCTGCACATGATTCACGGTTTAAATATCTGAGAAGTTCGAAAAATCTGAAGCAGCAGCATGCCAAAAATATGGGAATTAAAGCAGCCAGATTCCCGTTTATTTACTTTGGCGATGATGACAGCATTCTCGCGTCTGGATCAATTGGATTTCTTCTGGATACGCTTAAAACAAATAATGCTGATATTGTTGGTGCGAGAGCAGTCTATATGGCTGAGAGCATAAATGCAGGACAGAAGATACGGCGGAATCTGGAATTTGATTGGAATACGATACATGCGGGCTTTGACTGCATGCTTGAAAAACCTGTGCCTGCACCATTTGTGCAGGCTGCATTTCTAATTAGGACCGGTATGGCCCGTTCAATGTATTTTGATGAAAGCTATACAGGCAATTGCTATCGCGAGGAAACTGATTTTATTTTGCGCGCGCGTGAACAGGGCTGTAATGTCTGGTTCGATTCTCGTGCTGTTCAGACAAATCTGCCACGCAGCCAGTCAATGGGTGGCGCTCATGGATCAGATATGGGGTTTATTAGGGGCCGGCTGTATTATTACAATTCCTCAAGAAAAAACAATATGCGCTTTTTGACGCGCCATTATGAATGGCTGCGTAAGCGGTATCCGGTGCCTTCAACTATTTCGCGTGCTCAGGCCGCATTTGAATGCTCAATAATTGCTGCTGCTGCAAAAAATCTCTTAAGCCGCATAAAGCTTTAATGCTGGAATAATCGAATGAGGAAAATCCTTTTTATTGGGATGCAGGATGCTTTAGTCCCGGATTCCGGAGTCGGCGTTGTGGCCTCGCGGAATCTCCGATTTTTGCAGAAATATTTTGGATCAGATAACTGTGATGCCATATTGCTGGGGGATACAGAGCGCAAGATTGGGGCTCATATTTCTGTTTTTCAATCGGGGCTGACTGGCTCAAAAATCCAGCGGATTATAAGCGTTCTCTGTGGAACTATGGGAGGAATAAATAGCGGCTTCAGAAGGATATTGCATACCTATATCTCCACTAAAAAGCCTGACCTTATTTGGATTGATATAGGGCAATATGCTTCGCTTTGCTCTCTGATACGGAAGCTTTCTCCTCAGACATATATAATTGTTTTCTGCCATAATGTTGAATACGATTATTTTCGCACACAGGCCGAAGCAGGGCCTAGAGGGATTAAGAATCGAATCCTGGCTTTTGCTGCATCTGTTCAGGAAAAGACTGCGGCACGGATGGCGGACAGGCTGATATTTCTGCATGGGGATGATGCCGAACGATTCAATAAACTCTATGGCAGAAGCTCCAATGATTTTCTCCCTGTCTCTTTTGGAAAATTGAAAGATGGAGTGCCTTCCCGGATAGAATCAGCGGAAAACGCAGATGCCTGCGGGCCTTCATATTTCCTGTTTGTAGGCAGTCTCTTTCCGCCCAATTATGACGGTATTAGGTGGTTCGCAAAAGAAGTGCTTCCATTAGTGCGGGGTGACCTTGTAATCGCCGGCAAGGGATTTGAAAAAGTGGCCGGTGAGCTTGAGGGACCACGCTGCCATGTTCTTGGGTATGTGCACAATTTGGATTCGCTGTATTCCGGCGCAGATTTTATCATATCGCCTATATTTACAGGTGGCGGTATGAAAGTGAAGGTTGGCGAGGCTCTTTCCAAAGGAAAGACTATAATCGGCACTGCTGAGGCTCTGCGTGGCTATAAGGTGACAAATCGAAAAGAAGTGCTGGTGGCGAATACTGTCCTTGAATTTGTAGAGGCCATAAAATTTATTTATAGCCATGAAGGGAAAGGGCTGATTGGCTATAACAGTGATTCACGAACGCTCTACGAAGAGCAGTATTCGGAGGATGCTGTCTATAATTCTTTTGGAAAATTGATGGCAAGAATGGAATTTGATAATGGCAAATAATAAATCATATCTGCTGACAATATTTACCCCTACGTATAATCGCGCCAAACTGCTGCCAAGGCTTTGGGAAAGCATTAAAAGGCAGGATGACAGAGATCGGCTTGTGTGGCTTGTTGTTGATGATGGATCAACTGATAATACCAAAGAGCTGATTGCCAGTCTGGCCTCAAAATCTGACTTCGCCATCCGATATATGCCAGGAAATGGGCGCGGGAAGCATGATGCCTTTAATATCGCTATTGAAGCAGCCGACAGCGATCTTTTCTTCTGTGTTGATTCTGATGACTGGATGGCAGAAGATGCAGTCAAATCTATTGAAAAAATATGGGATTCCATTAAATCTGACAGACGACTGGGCGGCTTTGCCGGTGCGACGCTTCTTTCCGATGGCAGTCCCTTGAATGTCCCCTATCCAGTAGATGGATTCCGCTGCGATACAATAAGGATTAAGGACCGCTACCGAATTAACGATGTGCCAGAAGTATATCGTACCGATGTTCTTAAAAATTACCGCTTCCCTGTTTTAAGGAATGAGCGTTTTGTTACTGAGGCCTATGTATTCGATGAACTAACGCTTGATCACCCTTTACGATATTACAATAGGGTTCTAATGGGGAAGGATTACTTAAAAACCGGCCTTACGTCAAAAAGCTATGAGATACGCAAGAATAGCCCGTGCGGTACATTGAATTATTACGCCCGCCGTTTTGCCATGACAAGGGACCCGCTCTTCAAGCTTAAGGCTGCCATAAATTTCTTTCGTTTTAGCCGTTTTGCCCCTAAGGAAGCTAAATGGCTTATGCAGAATGGTGCACGCATGGATCCGCGGCTTGTAATCGTTGAGCCGGTAATGGATGGCAGACAGCATGAGAGCATAAATGCAGCAATTGTTCTGGCGTCGGCACAGGTTTTGCATTCTGGGAACACAGGGAAGAGATATCATTTAACCTTGGTGTGTGATCCTGGACATGAGGCCGTTTTGCGCGAAATATGGGCCCTGCATGGAATTGAAGTTCCTGGATATGAATTTGTGCCCTTTGCTTCAAACGGGAGACGTGCGGAACTGCGGCGCTTCCTGCTTCCTGCAAGGCTGGGGCTTAAGGCCGAGGATCGTTGCATTATAACCTTTCAGAATCCGAGTATTGTAATTGGCACTATGCTGTCCAGATGCCGGAATTTTTGGGTTGCAGAACATGGATTTCTATCTTCTTTTGGCGAATCTCCAAATGCCGTTAAGGGAAAATTGCAGCGCAGCATAAAAAATCTGCTTAAGATCCTTGTTTTCTTTATATTGGGATATAAGTGCCGATATCTGCTGTTTGGCAGTTCAATTTTTGAAAGGGCCTCGCAGCTGCTTCCAAAATGGAAGAAGCGGTTTATTGATTTTCCGCTGCCATATTTATTTTATCCTGCAAGAGCAAACACAGAAACTACGGATAATTTTGGCGGGCCAGTGCGTGTTTCCCAGATGATTGGGGCTCATGCAATGATCTCAACTTCGCCCTTATTTGCCGCGGAGGCACTATTGCTGAAAGAAGGCAAGAATGAGCGTGCCCATTTCAGGCTGCATGGAGTTTTTAAGAATCCGAATTTCATTATGCCAATAAATAGCAAGGTTGAGATAAGCTATAAAGCCGGTCTCGAGGATGCAGCTACACGAGATGCGATAATGAAGGACTCTGATTATCTTGTCTATGCGCCGCCTCCCGAAAATTATCGGCTTATGGCCAGTGGCGCGATTTTTGATGCGCTGTCATTCTGTGTTCCCGTTATTGCATTGAAAAATGATTATTTCGAATGGCTGAATAGGGAAGTCGGACCCATAGGAATACTTGTTGATAGCGCTGAAGAAATACCTAATGCGATTGCAGAAGCTGTGGTAGGCTTCAATTCTGAAGCTCATCAGAAGACATGCAGGCTGATGGCTGCCCGGCGTGAGAAACTGGGTACAGCTGGAACTGCAGAACGGATCAGGAGCTTTCTGTGAGAGTGGCCCTTATCTCTCCCATGGCCCGTTTTGCCATGGGACCTTATCTCTGCCTTCTTGCGGAGGGACTGTCAAAAGCAGGAGCAGAGCTTCTCGTAATTACCTCTCAGAGCTTCAGCTATAAAAGACGACTTGAGGATAGGGGAATCCAGGTGCTGACCATTCCGCGCCGGGAGAGTATGTCTGGTCAGCTCGCTCTTATGCTTGATCCCCATATATATCGTGGATTATTTAGAACTCTGGCGCGTTTCAATCCCGATGTTGTACATCTGCTTACCGGCGAAGGATACCCTCTGGGGCTTCTGCTGGCTATCCGCTATGGCCGCCGTCTTGTAATCACTCTGCATGATCCGATCCCGCATTCTGGATCAAAACTGGATGGTATTTCGCGCATATTGAGTCTGCCTGCCCTGCTTATGGCCAGTACGATTCATGTGCACCGGGAATGTCAGCGCAGATATATAAAATCGCTTTGGCCATGGAAACGCATGACCGTTATACCTCATGGCTCATTCGCGCCAATATATGATCCTCCACAGATTGATCCATTCCGAAAGGAAGATCTGGTTCTTTTTTGGGGAAGAATTGAGCCCTATAAGGGAATTGATATTTTGGCAAGGTCTCTCTCAGGTTTGGATCCGCGATTCCGTGTGGTAATCGCCGGTTCAGGCCTTATTGATGAAGAGAGCAGGAGGCTGATTTTAGCATCAGCGCAGACAACTCTGATGAATCGCTATATATCTGATGAAGAACTTCGCGAATTGCTAATTAAGGCGAAATTCGCAATTTTCCCGTACCGATCGGCAACCCAATCCAGCGTTCCACTGCTCGCGGCCAGTTTCGGTGTGCGGCCAATTATGAGCCCTGTAGGGGCTTTCAGGGAGATCGCTAAAGAAGTGGACGGAATTATTATGCCGCTGCTTTCCCCCGAGATTGTAGCACGGGTTATTAATACTGCAGATTATAGGCCGACCGGGCTCGGGGCTGCCCTGGATTTTGAACAAATTGGGCGTGCATTCGTGAGAAGTGTGTATCTGGGAATTAGTAAATGAAGAGTACCCGATCAAATCTTCTGTATACAATTGCCTTTAATGCAATTAACATTTTGACTCCTCTTATTACATATCCCTATGTAAGCAGAGTGCTGGGGCCAGCGGGGCTTGGAAATGTTGGTGTCGCGAATGGTCTTGCGGCCTATTTCCTGGCTTTTGCCGGAATTGGCCTTGTACCCTATGGAGTCAGGGCAATTGCCGTTGAGCGTTCCGAACCGCAGAAGCTGGCTCAGACTTATTCCGAATTATTTCTAACACAGCTCGTTGTTTCCATTGTCGCCTTTGTGGCCTATATTGCGGTAGTTCTGTTTTCGCCTGTCTATTCGCGTACGCTGCTGCTTTTTATAGTTGTTGGAATTCAGATAGTTCTTACGCCGCTTGGCTTGGACTGGTTTTTCCAGGGGCTTGAGGAATTCCGGTTTATCGGCATAAGAAACATGGTACTCCAATGCGCCAATGTTGCTGCTCTTTTTATCTTTGTTAAGAAGCCGGATGATTTTGTGGTCTATGCCGGTATCTCGACGGCAATGACCCTAATCTATGCAATTATAAGCATCCCTAAAGCCATTTCGCTGTCTAGGTTTGCTCCTTTTTCTGAGCTCAATCCAAGCCGTCATCTTGGTGGGCTTGTTTCATTTACAGCGATGAGCTTTCTTATTGCGGCATATACCAATGCTGATTTCCTTGCACTGGGTCTTCTCTCGACGCCTGAGGAAGCCGGATACTATACAATCCCAATAAAGATCGCGAGATTGACCGCAGTTCTCGGATCCTCGCTGAGCACAGTTCTCCTGCCTAAACTTTCTGCATCAATTGGCGCGGGGGATGACGATGGCGTAAGGGATATGTTGCGCCATTCGTCCTCTTTCCTGCTGCTGTTTATACTGCCTGCGGCGGCAGGCATATTCTGTACCGCCCCGTTGCTTGTTGAGATATTCGGAGGATCGGGCTATAAGGCTTCGGTGAATACGCTTCGTCTTGGTGCCTTCCTTGTGCCGGCTTTTACATTGCAGAGCTATTTCCAAATGCAGGTGCTGGTACCACGGCGAAAAGAAAAAAAACTGCTGCTCGCCTATGGTGTTGGGCTCGTTGTGGCCGTTTTTGCAAATTTTGCCCTGACTGGCAGATTGGGACACAATGGAGCGATGATATCCAGCCTTTTGGCTGAGTTGGCGGTTATTGCAGTAGAGTGTTCCGCAATAGGCTGGAATGGGATACTGGATCTCTTTGACGGAAGAGCTTTGGTGCATTATCTGTGCGGCATGATCCTTGTAGCAGGCGTAGCCTTGGGATGCTGCCATATTCATGGATCGGCCCTCATCGTTTTTATTGTTGCGGCAATTTGCGCATCGTTTGCATATGGAATGCTGCTTATCCTAATTGGTGATGCTGAGGCCAAAGAAATTTTGACTTGGGGAAAAAGCATTGCAGCCCGATGCAAGGTTTCGGTCACAAAATAAGCTTATGGAAAGAGTGGTTAAGGAAGCTATGAAAACAGCATTGATTACCGGAGTAACAGGACAGGATGGATCCTATCTGGCTGAGCTGCTTTTGGAAAAAGGATATGCAGTGCATGGAATTAAAAGGCGCGCCTCGAGCTTTAATACACAGCGGATTGATCATCTCTATCGCGATCCCCATGAGGAAGGAGTGCGCCTAATCCTGCATTATGGCGATTTATCCGATTCCATGAGTATTATCCGGATTTTGCAGAAAGTGCAGCCGGATGAAATTTACAATCTGGGGGCTCAGAGCCAGGTAGCGGTTTCATTTGAAACTCCTGAATATACGGCCAATACCGATGCCCTCGGGACTCTTCGTGTTCTTGAAGCCATGAGAATACTGGGAATTGAGAAGAAAACCCGTTATTATCAGGCTTCAACAAGTGAGCTTTTTGGAAAAGTGCAGGAGATGCCGCAGCGCGAAACAACACCATTCTATCCGCGAAGTCCCTATGGAGTCGCAAAACTCTATGGTTTTTGGATATGCAGAAATTACCGTGAGAGCTATGGCTTTTTTGCGAGCAATGGAATTCTTTTTAACCATGAGAGCCCTCGAAGGGGGGAGACCTTTGTGACGCGGAAGATAACAAGGGCAGCAGCACGCATATCTTTAGGCCTTGAAGATAAGCTTTATCTGGGCAATTTGGATGCTCTTAGGGATTGGGGACATGCCCGTGACTATGTTGAAGGAATGTGGCGGATTCTGCAGGCTCCAGATCCTGATGATTTTATACTTGCAACAGGGAAGATGACGAGTGTCCGTAATTTTTGCCTGATGGCCTTTAGGCGCGCTGGAATCGAAATCGAATTTGATGGAAAGGGAATTAACGAAAAAGGACGCGATGAAAAAACTGGCAAGATCCTGATTGAAGTAGATCCTGAGTATTTCAGACCCTCCGAAGTTGAAAAACTCTGCGGCGATGCAACGAAGGCCAGAAAAATGCTTGGATGGACACCGAGAACAGGTGTTGAAGAATTGTGCAATGAAATGATGGATTTTGATCTTGCAGAGGCCAAGCGTGATTTGCTGCTTAAAAACAAGGGATACCCCGTAGAGAAGAAGATATTTGAATGAGCAAATCCGCAATTAAGGGTTATGAAACCGTGAATATCGAGGGGCGATGCTATGCCCGGATACTGCGATCCTCAGCAAGAACAGACAATGGCGTCGATTTCCTAACTCCTGATGATTCGAGTTTTCAAATAGCACTAATGGAACATGCGGATGGCGAACTGATTTTGCCGCATATACACAATCCTGTTGTCCGCACAATTAAGCATACAAGCGAAGTACTAATTGTAAGAAAGGGCGCCCTTCGTGTTGATTTTTACCGTGAAGACCATGGATACCTTGAGAGCCGTATTCTTGGGCCGGGGGATATCATACTGCTTTCTGAGGGTGGACATGGATTCAAATGTCTTGAGGAAACGGATATGGTTGAGGTAAAACAAGGGCCTTATGCTGGTACAAATGATAAGATGCGGTTTGATCCAGTTCCGGAAGAACAGGTAATTATAAAGGAATAATTATGATGAAAGAAATTAGGAATATTCCAGTCTGTTCACCATTTCTTGCTGGAAATGAAATTAAATATGTAACAGATGCCGTAAGCACGGGATGGATTTCGAGCGCCGGAAGCTATATTGGCCGCTTTGAAAAGGCCTTCGCCGACTACTGTGGCGTTAAGGAAGGAGTAGCAGTTGTAAATGGCACTGTAGCCCTTCATTTGGCTTTGAGAGCTCTGAATATTGGACCAGGTGATGAAGTTATAGTGCCGAATTTTACCATGATCGCAAGCGCTTTTGCCGTATGCTATCTTGGCGCAAAACCTGTATTTGTTGATGCTGCTCCCGACAGCTGGAATATTGATGTTACAAGGATTGAAGAGAAAATTACGGCGCATACAAAAGCCATAATGCCTGTGCATATTTTTGGCTCAATGTGCGATATGGATGCGATTGCAGATATCGCCGAAAGGCATAAACTCTATATCGTCGAAGATGCCGCAGAGGCACATGGTGCGGAGTATAAAGGCAGAAAAGCAGGCAGCTTCTCGGATTTGGCGGGCTTCAGCTTTTATGCCAATAAAAATGTCGCTACCGGCGAAGGTGGAATGGTTGTTACAAACAGCGAAGATCTTGCCAAACGTGCGCGCTATTTTAAGAATGTATGCTTCCCGCTCGATGGTTCAAGGCGTTATATCCATGAAGATATTGGTTTTAACTATCGCATGAGCAACCTGCATGCTGCTATCGGCCTCGCACAGACTGAAAAGGCCGACCATTATAGGGATCTTAGAATTGCCCATTTTGAACGCTATAAAAAGAATCTGGAAGGTATCGAGGGCGTGGAATTTCAGAAAACACCGCCGAATGTTCTTCATGTGCATTGGATGAACGCTGTGCTTATTAATGCGAAATGTTTTGGGAAAACGCGAGATGAGGTAACAGCTGGTTTGAAACAGCGGGGGGTGGATACAAGACTTCTCTTTACGGGGATGGCAAGGCAGCCAGCGTTGAAGAAATTTGGCTGCGACTGCTCTGGCGAATACCCAGTAAGCGACAGGCTGACAGAAGAAGGTTTTTATCTCCCTTCGGGCAGTGGACTGAACAATGATGATATTGACTATGTGTGTGAAGCGCTGCTTGAAACTAGGAAATAGAATAAGGAGTCTTCATTGGGCTTTTTGGAAGGACATTATGCATATTTTTACTTTGGCTGCATTGCCCTTTGGTTTTTGAACCCAGCCCTTGGATCGGTGCTGATGATCGTCCTCGCATTTTTTGCCCCTAAAGAGCAGAAAGCCTGGAGACTTGGCAGTTATGCTTTGGCGTCCTTCTATGGGGGACTCCTGGCATTTACTCAGACTTCCACTGGAATGGTTCTAAGGGATGTTTATAGATATTATGAGCAGTACCGTCTGTTCGCCGATATGCCAGTGGGAGACACCGGGCGCTTAATAATGGAGGGGAATGTACCTTTCTATAATCTGATAGTTATTTTTCTTGGGCGCCGCATGCGACTGCCTCCGCAGAGCCTTTCTCTTGCCTGTGTGTTTTTGACAATGCTCTTTTTCTCTCTGGGTTTTTCGCGGCTTGCCAGGAAGATCCATATAACACCACAGGATGAACTAATACTCTGGATTATTTCTTTTCTATTTGCATTCAATATTTCACAGACAGGCGAGCTACTGAAACAGTTTTTGGCCGCTTCGTTTTTTTTCTACGCCTATGTACTGCTTGCGGATGGGAGCTGGCTTTTTTTCTTGCCCTTGCTGGCCTCTCTCGGAAGCCATAATGCCGCCTTTATGTATCTGCCGTTATTGCCTTTTGCCCGAATGAAACGAAGAATCCGGCCATATGCATATCTGATCCTTGGAGCCTTTTCAATTATCGCTGGACTGATTGGCCCATATGAAATAGTGAGCGCAGTTTTTAGAAAAAGCAGCCTAATGGCCTGGATCTCTGGGAAGGCTTCATTCTACTCGTCCGGCAGTTGGAATGCGGTTCCAAAGCGCAACTTTATAATTCTGATATTCTATACGTTCTGTGCGGCAATTTTGCTGTATAGGAGCAGCAGAAAGGAATCGGAACCTGATTATCAGGATGACTATGGCCCGATTGAGGGACTCTGCGTAAGCTATATGCTTCTATGCTTTCTTGGATTTAGGGCATCTGTGCTTTCGGAGCGGCTTATAGCTGGAGGATCTTCGATTTACAGTGTCTTTCTGTTATGGCCGATGGGACGATTTAATTCCTCAGCAGAACGAGTTCTTATCTGTCTTGAAACAGGTTTTTTGATGGTTTCGAGTGTTCTTCTCTGCAATGCCGCTTTGGGAAATTTTGGACACTACAGCATGGCATTGATGGATGGCCAGTGGGGCAAATTGCTTACTTCGACCGTGTTTGACATTCTGCGCTACAGGGCGGCCTAATAATGCAGTCAAAGATAGTTGAATGGATTAGGAAAAATATAAGAAACAATAGAAGGCTATTCTGGGTATGTTTGATTTTGGGGGCTTTATTCGCCATCGCTGGCAGCCTTGAGGCCACATATGGGTTATGCGGTTCCGTCCTAGCGCCACGGAATAGCTCTGCTGCGAGAGCGGACTTGTCCTCTGGGGACTCAACCGCCGCTCTTCAGAAGATTATTGAACTGGCAGATGCGGAGCCGGATCTGACTCTCTTTGACTCTGCTAGGGGAATTATTGCGGGAGGAGATAAGGATGCTTCTGCAATATTTGCATATAGCGTAAATTATGCAGGAAAGATAAGGCTTATATGCGAAAGCGCTGGGAAGATCCACGCTGCCGAAATCCTGGCTTCTATTATCCAGAAAACACAGACTGCAAGACCAGATCTTGGACTTGTTGAGACGAAGGAAAGGAGATTTGCCGCAGAAGGCAGTGTGCCGATTAAGCCAATTTATTTTTTGTTTATTCTGCCCGGAATGTTAATACTATTTATGATAATATCAGAGTGCCTTGCCGGATCCAGAAGAGGGGAAAGCAGACAATGAAAATACTTCAGATCATTACAAAATCAGAGACAGGAGGCGCACAGACTATTGTGAGAATGCTCGCCTCAGAACTTCACAGCCGCTGGCATAAGGTTGCTGTTGCGGCAGGCGCTGAAGGAAGCTGGATGGCTTTTCAGGGTATGGACAGTCAGGTTGAGCGCTTTGAAATTGAAAATCTTGTAAGAAATATCAATCCGCTAGATGACTTCAAGGCGATGCTCGAGATTGAAAAAGTATATCGCTATTGGAAGCCGGATATTGTACATTTGCATACATCCAAAGCCGCGGCTCTCGGTAGAATGGCAGCTGGCATTGATCGCAAACGGATTGTCTATACAATGCATGGTTTTGATCAGATCCGAGTATCGCACCATAGGTATTTGGCTGTTGATAAGGCCCTGCGTTCTCGATGCGGGGCAATCGTAGCTGTTTCCAATGTCGATCTTGAGGCGATGAGAAGCGAGGGCTATGATCCAATCCTTATACCGAATGGAACGCCTGATTCAAGACTTATAAGAGTTTCGGAGCCAGATCTGGCAGATAGACTCACGAAAATAAAAAATGATGGCCTTCCTCTGGCAATAATGATTGCCCGTGATGCAGCTCCCAAACGGATTGATATTGCCCGGGAAGCGGCCCGTCAGCTGGTTGGAAAAGTAAATATCGCCTGGATTGGCGGTGAAAAGAAGCCGGAAGACCCAGGTAATTTTTTTGCCCTTGGGCAGCATGCGGATGCCGCGGCCTATCTAAGATATGCAGATCTGTTTCTGCTCCTCTCTGATCATGAGGGTCTATCTTTAAGCCTTTTGGAGGCCTTTTCTGCAGGCCTGCCCTGTGTTGCCTCGGCAATAGATGGCTGCCTTGAAGCCCTTGACCAAGATGGGGTCGGAGAAGGGAAGTTCGGTATCGCAGTATCCAATAGCATCGAGAGCGTAGCTGAAGCTCTGCTATCGCTTGCCGCCTCAAACTCCTTAAAAAAACGGATGGGCGCAGCTGCCCGGATGCATTGGGATGGACAGTATTCTGGCAGGGCAATGGTGGATGCCTATGAGGCTCTGTATAAAAATCTTATGGAGTTTTGATATATGACGAATATTATTCTCTGCGGCGGATCGGGCTCAAGGCTCTGGCCATTATCAACGCCACAGATGCCCAAGCAGTTCTGCCATATTGCCAGCAGCCTTACTCTTTTTGAGGAGAATGTGCTGAGAAACCGGAAAATTGCAGATAGAACTATTGTGGTGGCAAATAGGAATTATGCACTTCTCGCCATGGAACAGCTAAAGAAGCATGATATTGAAAATGCAGGCTTTGTGCTTGAGCCAATTGGCAGGAATACGGCGCCAGCCATTGCTCTTGCCTGTATGGAATTGGATCCCGACCAGACAGTAATTGTTACTCCATCCGATCATATTATCCGCGATACAGAAGCGTACATAAATGCTGTAAACGCAGCTGTAAGAGCAGCAGAAGATGGTAGTCTTGTAACCTTTGGCCTTCATCCCGATTATCCGGAAACAGGTTATGGCTATATCGAATCTGGTGAGAATGATGGGAAAGAAGGGCTGCCGGTACTGCGTTTTCATGAGAAACCGGATGCCCAGACAGCCAAGGAATACTGTGCCAATCCGCATTTCTTGTGGAATTCGGGGATTTTCTGCTTTAAGGCAGGCGGCTTTTTATCGGAACTGAAAAAGACAGCAGCCGATATCTTTGAAGCGGCTACTGTCGCATATGATTCTGCGAAGCATACAAACATTGATAATGCCGACCTTGGATGTCTCGATCCGCAATTAGATTGTATGAAGGCAATTCGAGCGGAATCAATCGATTACGCCGTATTGGAAAAATCAGAGCGCGTACGCGTCATACCATGCTCACTGAAATGGAGCGATCTGGGGAGTTTTGACGCTCTGTATGGAATTTTGAGTCATGATGAAAATGGAAATACTGTACTTGGAGACTGTGTATCGATCGATTCGAAGGGCAATCTTGTAATTGGAAGAACAGAAAGGAAAATAGCAATTATTGGGCTTGATAATTGCATAATAGCAGATACTGATGATGGCCTTCTGGTTGCCCGGCGATGCGAAAGCCAGAGAGTAAAAGAAGCCGCGGAAGAAATACAAAGACTAACAGGGGGCAAGAAATGAAAGGCATTGTTCTGGCCGGCGGATCGGCTACAAGGCTGTATCCTGCGACACTGGCTGTCTCAAAGCAGATGCTGCCGGTGTATGACAAGCCAATGATATATTATCCCCTATCCACTCTGATGCTTGCCGGCATCCGCGATATTCTTGTAATTTCCACTCCGAGGGATATTGGCGGTTTTAGACAGCTGCTCGGCGATGGTTCTGATTTTGGGCTTCATCTTGATTATGCCGTACAGAAAAAGCCGCGCGGGCTGGCCGACGCCTTTATTGTGGGCGCAGATTTTATCGGCAAAGACAGAGTGGCCCTAGTTCTGGGCGATAATGTGTTTTATGGTACAGGCTTTTCCGAAATACTCGAACGCGCCGCAGCGCGTGAAAGCGGCGGGACAATTTTTGGCTATCTTGTTAAGGATCCCACGGCCTATGGTGTTGTAGAATTCGACGCGGCAGGCAAGGCTATATCAATTGAAGAGAAGCCTAAAACGCCCAAATCAAATTATGCTGTGCCTGGACTTTATTTTTATGATAACGAAGTAGTGAATATTGCACGCTCTGTAAAACCCTCTGCCCGGGGCGAAATTGAAATTACAAGTGTAAACAATGCCTATCTGGCAGCTGGAAGATTAAGCGTTGAACTTTTGGGCCGGGGGTTTGCCTGGCTCGATACAGGCAATCTTGGGGATCTGCTTGCGGCTTCTTCTTTTATCGAGGCCATACAGAAGAGGCAGGGGCTCTATGTCGCCTGCCTTGAGGAAATCGCATATAGCAGGGGATGGATAAACAGGGATCGGCTGCTTGTGGATGCGAAGAAAATGGGAAAAACGGAGTATGGACAGTATTTGAATTACCTTGCTGAAATAGGCAATAGTACAAAATTTGCTGAGTGATATATAAAAGAAACTTCTTGCACATGCGTAATTTGACGTGCTACCCTTTCCTAGTCTACAAGATCGGAGCGTAGTTCCGACATATTTTGGCGGCAGAGTTCTGTTTCATTGATCGTCAGTCCTCTGTTGTTCTACCTTTAGATGGAAAGGCAATTCCTTGTATTTTGGATTACCCAATAGATAGATCTTGCATATCGAATTTATAAAGATGAACAGTTGCCAAAATGCTGTTCAAAAATCAGTGTTAATAGGAATAACAGCGTATGAAGACATTAATTCTCGCAGGTGGTTTGGGTACCCGTCTTGGCGAAGAGACGCAGAAAATTCCTAAGCCGATGGTAGAAATCGGAGGCTATCCGATCCTCTGGCACATTATGAAAATTTATGGCCACTACGGATTCAATGATTTTATAATTCTTACAGGATACAAAGGTCATATAATCAAGGATTTTTTCCTGAATTACTATAACCGTTACAGCGATATCACAATCGATTTGGCGAAAAATGATGTGCAGATTCATAAGATGCGGACGGAGCCGTGGACTGTAACGATGCTGTATACAGGTCTTGAGACTATGACGGGCGGTCGTATCAAGAAAGCGCAGAAATATCTTGGAAACGAGCCCTTTATGTTAACCTATGGTGATGGAGTAGCGGATATAAAGCTGGACGAACTGCTCAAGGCACATGAAGACTCGAAAAAGGCAGTTACGCTTACGGCGATCCAGCCGGTTGGCCGCTGGGGCGCTCTTGATATACAGAAAGATGGAACCATAAAAAGTTTTATAGAGAAGCCAGTCGGAGATGGGACCTGGATAAATGGCGGTTTCTTCGTCTGTGAAAATAGTGCCTTTGATTATATTCCTGAACATGATGCCTCCTGTGTCTGGGAACGCGAGCCATTGCAGAATCTGGCAAGAGACGGGCAGCTCAATGCCTATAAGCATTCGGGCTTCTGGCACCCGATGGATATGCTCAAGGACAAGAATGACCTTGATGCCCTCTGGACGGCCGGAAAGGCGCCTTGGAAGGTCTGGGACTAAATGATCGATTCTCTGAGTTTTTATAATGGGAAAAGTGTCTTTATTACCGGAGCCAGCGGATTTAAAGGCACATGGCTGAGCCGGATTCTGCTGCTTGCCGGGGCAGAAGTGAGCGGATATTCACTCGAGCCTCCAACGCAGCCTTCCCTTTTTGAGCAGACAGGGACTGCTGGGAATATCAGCCATACAACAGGAGATATCCGGGATGGAAAGAAGCTGAAAGAGGCAATGCTGCATGCCAGCCCGGATATAGTTCTGCATCTGGCTGCGCAGCCGATAGTCCGCCTTTCGTATAAGGAGCCGACGGAAACTTACGAGACCAATGTGCTGGGGACTGTAAATATTCTGGAAGCTGTCCGTGCCTGCCCTTCTGTAAAATCGTTTATAAATATTACAACTGATAAAGTATATAAGAATAAGGAATGGCTCTGGGGATATCGGGAAGATGAAGAACTTTGCGGTTTTGATCCCTATTCAAACAGCAAGAGCTGCAGTGAGCTTGTGACATACAGCTACCGGAATTCATTTTTTATCTCTGGTGATGATCCTGCCATTTCTACTGCAAGGAGCGGCAATGTGATCGGAGGAGGAGATTACGCTCCTGACCGCATAATTCCAGACTGCATCCGTGCGGTGGAATCAGGGAAAGAAATAATTATTAGAAATCCCTGCTCTACCCGGCCATATCAGCATGTACTCGAGTGTCTCCGCGGCTATCTCTGTCTTGCACAGAAGCAGTATGAAGACAAGGAGAAATTCTCGGGGAGCTACAATTTTGGCCCGGATGAGGAGAGTTGCGTTACAACAGGGCAATTAGCAGATCTTTTTTGCGAGGCCTGGGGATGCGGAGCTGAGTGGAAAAATGTGAGCGAGGCGAATGCTCCACATGAAGCGAATTATCTCAGGCTTGATTGCTCCAAAAGCAAGGCGGTGCTTGGCTGGCATCCCAGATGGGATATAAAGACCGCAATTATGAAGATCGTTGACTGGGAAAAGGCTGTCAAGGCTGGGACCAGCGCAGCCAAGTCAACAGACACACAGATACTAGAGTACTTTGGAGAATAAATGATGTTTGAAAACATGAGCAGAGAACAGGCCACGGCCCAGATTCTTGAGTCCGTGAAAGAATACTATAAGCATTATATGGTCAAGCCGGAGTACAAAGATGGCGACCGGATCTCTTACGCCTCACGCGTCTTTGATGAAAAGGAGATGATGAATCTTGTTGATTCATCGCTGGAGTTCTGGCTCACGAGCGGAAGATATACTGTAGAATTTGAAAAGAAACTAGGCGATTACCTTGGCGTTCCCTTTGTATCACTGGTAAATTCGGGCTCGAGTGCAAATTTAACTGCCTTTATGGCTCTGACTTCACCGCTGCTCAAGGAGAGGGCAATCCAGCGCGGGGATGAGGTAATAACTGTTGCATGCGGCTTTCCTACCACAGTAACGCCAATAATCCAATATGGCGCGGTTCCTGTTTTTGTGGATGTTACCATTCCTCAGTACAATATTGATACCTCACTGCTTGAAAAGGCTCTTTCGCCGAAGACCAAAGCCGTGATGATTGCACATACGCTGGGCAATCCCTTTGATCTCAAGACAGTGAGGGAATTCTGCCAGAAGCATAATCTCTGGCTAGTTGAGGATAACTGCGATGCGCTTGGTTCAACCTATAGAATTGATGGAGAGAAGCGCTTTACCGGGACTTGGGGCGATATTGGAACATCAAGTTTCTATCCGCCACACCATATGACTATGGGGGAAGGTGGCGCGGTCTATACCTCCAATCCCCTGCTGAACAAAATTATCCGTTCAATGCGCGATTGGGGGCGTGACTGCATATGCCCCTCCGGAAAGGATAACTGCTGCGGGCACCGGTTTGACCGTCAGTATGGGGAACTTCCACTTGGCTATGATCACAAATATGTATACAGCCATTTCGGCTATAACCTGAAGGCCACAGATCTTCAGGCCAGCATTGGCTGTGCTCAGATCGATAAATTCCCAGGTTTTGTGGAGCGGCGAAAACACAATTGGAAACGCCTGCATGATGGCCTTGAAGCGCTTCAGGATAGACTGATTCTGCCTGAGGCCGCCCCTGACAGCGATCCAAGCTGGTTTGGCTTTATGATCACCTGCAGACCCGGCATTAACCGTTTTGAGCTTGTAAAAAAGATAGAAGCACAGAATATTCAGACTCGTGCGCTCTTTGCCGGCAATCTGACAAAGCATCCATGCTTTGATGAAATGAGGCAGAGCGGGAAGGGCTACCGTATTGCGGGGGATCTTAAGATTACCGATCAAATTATGAGAGATACCTTCTGGATTGGGGTGTACCCGGGAATGAACGATAAAATGATCGATAGAATGATAAATACAATTAAGCTTGATTTGCAATAGACCCAAAATCGAGAAAATGGTCTTGGCTCTTGAGAAAGGAATGATGCAATGAAACAGCGTGTTGCAGATTATATTGCGGATTTTTTTGCTGATAATGGAATAAGCGATGTTTTCACGGTAACTGGCGGTGGCGCAATGCATCTTAATGATGCATTCGGGCATAATAAAAGACTTCATTGCACCTATAACCATCATGAACAGGGCTGTGCAATAGCGGCTGAGGCATATGCGCGCTATAGCCGGAAACTGGCGGCCGTGTGCGTCACATCGGGGCCCGGCGGCATAAACGCGATGAATGGGGTGGCTGGCGGCTGGCTTGATTCAATACCCATGTTTATAATATCAGGGCAGGTTAAGTTTATTACTACACGGGCATCAACTTCTGTGCCAGTACGGCAGCTTGGCGATCAGGAATATAATATTATTGATTCCATAAGGCCCATGACTAAATTTGCCTGCATGGTAACAGATGCAAATGATATTGCCTGTCTGCTTGAAAAAGCGCTTTTTATTGCGACTCATGGAAGGCCCGGTCCCGTATGGCTGGATGTTCCGCTCAATATACAGGGCGCAACAATCGAAACGGAGGCTCTCAGACATTACACCAAAGACGAGGACAAGCGGGAAATTCCGCCTGCTTTCCCCGCAGATAGAGCCGATGAAATACTTGCGCGGATAGCAAAGGCCAAAAGGCCCGTTATTTTTGCCGGCTCCGCGATTCGCGGCTCTGGTGCCTATGAATCGTTTCTCAGGCTGATAGATAAACTGAATATTCCCGTGGTGACAGCCTGGAATGCCCATGACGTGCTTTGGAATGAGCATCGCTGTTATTGTGGAAGGCCTGGTACTGTCGGCACAAGAGGTGGCAATTTTGTCGCGCAGTATTCAGATCTTCTGCTCATTCTGGGATGTCGCCTCAATATCAGGCAGATAAGTTATAATTGGGAGAACTTTGCTCCTCTCGCTTATAAAATAATGGTTGATATTGATCCCGCGGAACTGATAAAGCCCACGCTATCCATTGATATGCCTGTATATGCGGATGTGAAGGATGTTATCGAATCGCTTGAGAAGAAGGCAGAGATAAGCCAGAAGCATAGAAAATGGCTTTCCTGGAGCCGGAATATTGACCGCAAGTATCCTGCCTGCGAACAGTCCTATTTTGCGAAGGACAGCCCTGTTAATCCCTATGTCTTTATGGATAAGCTCTTTCATAATCTTGATGAGGGAGATGCAGTTGTCTGCGGAAATGGCAGTGCATGTGTCTGCTCGTTCCAGGCTGCCTACATTAAGAAGGATCAGAGACTGTTTACCAATTCGGGATGCGCCAGTATGGGCTATGGACTTCCGGCCGCGCTTGGAGTAGCCGTGGAACGCAAAGGGCCGAGAGTTATCTGTCTTGAAGGCGATGGAAGCCTCATGATGAATCTGCAGGAGCTTCAGACTGTTATATACAATAAGCTGAATATCAAAATATTCGTTCTAAATAACAATGGATATCATTCCATTCGACAGACCCAGACTAATCTGTTCAATCCACCTATGTGCGGAGTTTCAAGCGATAATGGCGTCAGCTTTCCAGACCTGGCCAAACTTGCCTCGGCCTTTGGCTTCCCCTATGTGAAAGTTGACTCTGTTAAAAACAGCGTAAGGCAGATAAGGCGCGCGTTGGCCATTGAGGGGCCTGTGATTGTCGAGGCTGTACTGGATCCAGAGCAGTTTTTCTCTCCAAAACTCTCATCCAAAAGGCTGCCGGATGGGACAATGGTTTCGCCCTCTCTTGAGGATATGTATCCTTTCCTGCCCGACAATGAGATGAAACAGATACGCGAGGAGGCTCTGAGTATATGAAATCTCCTTACCTCCTTGACTGCACTCTTCGGGATGGCGGTTATGTAAATGACTGGAAGTTCGGTCACGATAACATTGTAAGCATCTTTGAGCGAATCGTTGACGCGGGTACAGATTTTATTGAGGTGGGATTCCTTGATGACCGCCGACCTTATGATTTTGACCGCAGCATTATGCCGGATACTGACAGCGTCCAGAAGATCTATGGACAGCTCAACCGCAAGAATACCAAGGTCATGGCGATGATAGACTTTGGCACCTGCTCTATCGACCATATAAAGCCGCAGAGCGAGTGCTATCTTGATGGTATCAGGGTGATTTTTAAGAAACATCTGCGCGTGCCTGCACTGCAGTTCTGCGCCGAGCTCAAAAGGCTCGGATACATAGTCTTTGCCCAGCTGGTCAGTGTAACGAGTTACAGCGATGAAGAGATGAGGGATCTGATCCGCCTTGCAAATGAGGCACATCCCTTTGCTGTTTCCATGGTGGACACCTATGGGCTAATGCATCAGGATAATCTGATGCATTTTTTCGATCTGCTGGATTCGGGACTCGATCCAGCAATAGCGCTTGGATATCATGGACATAATAATTTCCAAATGGGTTATGCCAACTGCGTTGCAATGATGCAGAAGCAGTCAGCCACACAGCGTCAGCTTCTTGTGGATGGCAGCCTGTATGGAATGGGTAAAAGCGCCGGCAACGCGCCAATTGAACTGATCGCAATGCATATGAATGATACCTTTGGTCGGGATTTCCAGATAAGCCAGTATCTGGAAGCGATCGATGCCAATGTGATGCAATTCTATACCCCGGCGACCTGGGGCTATAATATGTTCTTCTATATAGCGGCCTTTAATGACTGCCATCCCAACTATGTTAAGGATCTGATGAATAAGAGGTCTCTCTCGATCAAGCAGATCAATGAGCTCCTTGGAATGCTACAGGGTGAGAAGAAGTTGCTCTATGACAAAAATTATATGGAAGAGCTTTATCTTCAGTACCAAGATAAAAAAATCAATGATGCGTGTACAATACAGAAGCTTAGCGGGCTTTTTGCTGGAAAGGACATCCTTGTCGTAGGACCTGGCGTAAGCATGCAGAAGGAAAAAGGAAAGATCGGTGCATATGCTTCTGGAAAGCATCCAATTATAATCGCGATAAATTATATTCCGGAATATCTAAAACCTGATTTTATCTTTCTGAGCAATTCAAAACGATATGTGCAGTTGGCTACCGCCTTTACAAAAATGCGCTATTCTATTATTGCGACTTCCAATGTTACCTGTACTAATGGGTGTTTTGACTATGTTGTAAATGTGAGTGATTTGCTCGACCGGAGCGCTCAGTTTATTGACAATTCTCTTATGATGCTGATGAAGGTATTGATCAGATGCGGTATAAAAGAGGCGGCGTTCGCTGGTTTTGATGGATATTCCGGAACCGAAAATAACTATTTTGATGAAGGCAAGGAATATGATTTTGCCCGCAAACAGGCCGATTATCTGAATGGCTATATGTCGGATGTCCTCAAAAAGAACAGTGGCAGACTGCGGGCCAATTTCATAACTGAGACAAAGTACAGGCAGTAAGGCAAATGCTCAATCTTATATGGGATCTTGATGGAACCCTTATCGACTCGGCAGAGGAGGTCATGCTTGCTCTTCATATGGCAATCGCCGACGCCGGGCTTGATGAATCTGAGATGATCTCGCCGCTTAGGGTTGGCCCGACCATTGATAATATACTTAAAAACAGCTTTCCATCTGCCGTACTGGCTGATGGAAAACTTGATAGGGCTGTAAAGGCGTTTCGTCAGAGATATGATAACAGTTCATTTGAAATGACAGTCGCCTATCCCGGATTGGATAGAATGCTTAAAAATGCCAGATGTTATACTAATTATGTTATTACAAACAAACCCGATCTACCAAGCGGCAGGATAATCGAAAAACTGGGCTGGAAGCTCTATATAAAGAAACTGATAACTCCCTATACCTATAACGAGACAGAGAAGCAAAAGAAGGCGGAGTTATTCCGTGAGCTGGTTCGTACGGAAAATCTTGATCCAGCGCGGAGCTATGGAATCGGAGACATGGAACCGGACTGCAGAGCGGCGCAGGCCGCTGGGATCAATACCATTGGCGTACTCTGGGGAACAGGCACGGCGTCTGAACTGGGATGCTGTGATTTCTGCTGTGCTACGGTTCCCGAGCTGGAGAGACTGCTGGAGTCCTTATGCACAAAATAGCGGTAAGCGGAGCTACCGGAATGATAGGCGCGGCCCTTGTTCGGCGGGGCATTGCACAGGGATTCGAGATGGTCTGTATCGTCCATAGGAACTCCAAAAGGATAGACAATCTGCCAAAGGCCGGACCGGTGACAGTGCTCTATGCTGATCTTCCCGATTATGCATCTTTTAATCCGGGAATTGAGAATTGTGAGGCCTTTATCCACTTAGCCTGGGACAAAACCGCCGGTGCGGGCCGGGATGACGCGGATATTCAGGCTAGAAATATTCAATATACGCTTGATGCGGTGCGCCTCGCCAGACGGATGGGCTGCGACGTTTTTGTCGGCGCGGGTTCACAGGCAGAATATGGTCCTGTTTCCTGCGCACTCAGAGCTGATACGCCGGTGAATCCAGAAAGCGGTTATGGAATAGCCAAATATGCAGCAGGAAGACTATCGAAACTGCTTTGTGAACAATTGGGAATGAGACAGAATTGGGCAAGAATACTGAGCGTCTATGGTCCGCTGGACGGCCCTCATACGCTGATTTCCTATGTGATTGATGAGCTTAAACATGGGCGCAGCCCCGAATTGACAGCATGCGAACAGACTTGGGACTACCTTTACTGCGATGATGCGGCCGATGCCCTGCTCGCTATTGCGCAGAAGGGCAAAAATGGAGCCATATATCCGCTTGGATCGGGGCAGGGACGGAAGCTATCGGAGTACATTGAGAGCATTCATAAACTGGTGAGCCCCGGGGTTCGAATAAATTATGGCAGACGGGCATACTATCCACATCAGCCAATGTATCTGGTTGGGGATATATCACTGCTTGTCAGTGATACAGGCTGGACGCCCAATTGGGTATTTGAAAATGGGGTAATCGCCATGCTCAGCAGTATCCTGTGATTCTGTATTATCTGATCTTAGAAGAGGGATTGCTTGTCTAAATCATTAGGCAGAAATGCCGCCATTAACGCCTTAAGGGTATGTCTACAGATAATATTCCCATTGATATCTTTCCCGTATGCATCCCGTGTTTTAATGCCGGAAGGCCTTGGAAAAGTTGCGTTTTCTTCTTCTCTTGTGGCATATTTTGCCATTTTGGCCAATTTTGGCGTGACTAATTATGCCATGCCCATAGCTGCAAAACTGAGAGATAACAGGCATGAGTTAAGCTGTTTTGTCTATGAAATGCTGCTAACCAATGGAATTGCGCTTCTAATTTCTTATGGCCTTCTCTACCTTCTTATGTTTACATACGAACCGCTCTTTGCCTATCGGGGAATACTTCTAATACAGTCGGTTTCAATTGTGTTTACAATTATTGGCATGGAATGGCTCTATGTTGCGATGGAGGATTTTGGGTATATAACAATCAGATCATTTGTTTTTCAATTATTGGCCCTCGTGGCACTTTTTGTGTTTGTACGAAAACCTACAGATATTATTCCTTATGCCTGTATTAACATTTTCTCATCTGTTGGGTCAAATGTAATCAATTTTATAAATGCCCGCAAGTATCTTGAAAAAATACGATTCAGTGAACTTAATATTGGGAAACACTTAAAACGTCTCTCCGCCGTTTTTCTCTTTAATGCTCTTTGCAGTATTTATAATCTTCTTGATACAACGATTTTGGGCCTAATTAGTGGAGATAGAGCAGTTGGATTATACACATCGGCATCGAAAATCGTAAGGCTTGTTCTTAACCTATTGCTGGCCGTGACCGCCGTTTTTCTTCCACGCCTTTCGTTTAATTACTCAAAGTCCGGGCAGGAGTATAGGCGCCTTGCCACCAACGAATTTAATCTTGTCAGTCTGCTCGCTTTCCCCTTTTCGGCAGGTCTCGCGTTGCTAAGCACGAATATCCTTAGAATAATGAGCGGCCCGGGATTTATTGAGGCTGCGCAGGCCATGGTTGTCTTGAGTCTGCTTTTGCCAATAGTAGGCATTAGCAATGTGCTCTCCAGTCAGATATTCTTTATTATTGGTAAAGAATATTACGCGACAATAGCCAGTTTCTTTTCCGCTATTGTTGATTTGGCGCTTAATTTATTTTTGATTCCCCGAATGGGGTATTTGGGCGCGGCCATTGCCTGTGTTTCGGCGGAGGCAACCGGATTGGTAATATGTCTTTTCATTAGCAGGCGTTTTGTTGATTTGTCCTCTGCGTTTGGAGAGCTTTGGAAGCCATTGGTAGCTACAGTGACAATTGCAGGGCTCTATTGGCTAGTATGGCCGCATATATCAAAGCTGGGAATCATTGCGGGTATTCTGATATATATAGTTTTAAGCATTGTATTTTATGCCGGGGTCTTGCTTTTGACTAGACATAGCTATTTTATGTTTCAGGTGAAGCGGTTATTAAGTAAAGCTCATAAATCCAAAATTATCGATAATTTTGATAGCTAATGTGGAGGCAATTCTATTAATGAATATGGGATTGAATGATACTTTGATAACAATAGTGTTATGTACTTATAATCGTGCAGGCTATCTCAATGAAGCCCTGAGGGCCATATGTCGGCAAACAGTATTGAATTTTAAGCTGTTAATACTAGATAATTGTTCAACTGATAGTACTCAAGAAATAGTAAAACAATATTTGGATGATAATCGAATAATGTATATTCGACATGATAGTAATATTGGCGGGATAGCCAACGGTAATTTTGGGCTTGATTTTGCACTAAATAATTTCGATTCAAAATATATTATGATAACACATGATGATGATATTATGGATTCCAGAATGCTTGGGAAGGAGATTGACTTTCTTGAGAAACATGACGAAGTCTTGATGGTGTCATGCGGTTTGAGAATAATAGACCAATTTGGCAAAAATATTAAAGATGATGCGCAAGGGAAAGGGGAAAAAGTTATATATTATGGAAGGAATGAATACTGGAAACCTCTAATAAGAGGAGTTAATAAAGTGACAACTCCAGCATGTGTAATTCGGGAGTCGGTAATTCGTGAGAAGGGAATTAGGCTAAGAGAGAATGCCGCACAGATGAGTGATTGTTGCTGTTGGGCAGAGATTAACAGTTATGGACCAATAGCGGTATTGCCTGATGTTTTGTACAATTATCGGGTTCATGCAAATCAGGATAGCCAGAAGGATTCGATAAGCCAAATCTACAATATGACGCCGGTATTGCAGCGGCTTCTGAATAAACAAGAGAAGTACCTGGAAGCCGCTATAATTCAACCTGTTGTATTGTTGACCATTATCAAAATTGCCTATTATAAATACTACAATGATTCTATTAATAAGGATGATTTGCAGAAGGTATTTGACAGATTGAAATTGCTCCTTGATAATGCAGGCAAGGTTAAATTCGAGCTTGTAACGCCATTTCTTAAGCTTTTTAAGGATGCCAAACCTTTATATCGGTCTATTAGATCTGCATTCGGGCAGAAGAATCTTTGATGAAAATATGGAATACTAACAATGATTGCAGCAACAAGGGAAAATAAAGCAATAATATTCTGCCAAATTGGCAGCATAATAATTTGTATTTTGGGGTACCTTTTGCGTAGTAGCAGCATAATTGTATCTGGAATATCCACAACAATTATACTGTGCTATTGTATAATAATTATTAGAATCAAAGATAGGAGCCTTAGTATTGTCGATCTGTATTATGCTTTTTTTTCCTTATATGTTTGGGGAATTATTGCCCTATATAATACTAAACTATATGAGATAATGGAGAGGCTGGGCGGCTTGAAGTTAATCGATCTTAAGACTGAGGAGGTGCTGTGGATTGATTTTGTATGCGGTATTTATGTTTCCATAATGTCCGTTTTACTGTTTGATGTTGGATCCCAATGCAGGTTTGATAGAAATATTGAATACGGAATCGAAAGGGGCAAGAGTAGCTATTTTGATATAATAATATTAGTTATATGTATTATATGGGCATGTATATGGCAGAAATATAGGAATGTAAGTTATATTGAGTTCTTGCATAAGAGAAATTGGGTAGAAAGCGGTTTGCTGAGCTATGGCCTGCTAATATTATCTCCATTATATGTTTTAATAAACAGAGAGTATAACTATTTAGAGAAGAAATTTTCCACATTACTTGAATTGATGCCAGTATTGGTACTAATGTTTTTAGGCATGCGGAGTTATGCATTTATATTGCTAATGTCAATTTACCTTAATTGGGAGATAAGAGGATTCAAGCTAAATCTAGCAGGTGCATTAATTATAGTAGGGGCAAGTATTGTCTTGCTGGCTGTTGCAATATTTCGCAATGGGCATTCTGATTCCAGAAGTGCCAATATTCTGACACTTTTTATTGAATTTATAGCGCCAAGCATATCTAGCTACTACCTTATGAATGATTTTCCCGTTTTTGATTGGACAGCCGCGCCTCTTGATTTTATTATACAATTATTGCCGCAGAGGATATGTCCGCAAACTGCGATTGAGAATTTTAGGGCATATTGTGCTGCCTCGGGATATGTTCTGGATCCCATTGGTGGACAATTTGTTTTTGGAGTCATAACGGCATATTTTAGATACCTATGGCCAATTGTCTGGCTGGGAATTTGTCTCTATTTGGTGAAAATAAAGGCATCTATTAAGGCTGGAAAAATTGGGATTAAAGTTATTACATTCCCGTTTGTCGCGGTCTATTTGACACGCTTTGAAATAAGCAGGATAATGCGCGACGTGATTTATATGGTTATTATAAATTTAATTATAAGATATTTTGTAAGTTTTCTTTTTACGGGGAGGGGTAATGACAAAAATTCTGGAGATTGTACCGACGCTTGAAGCAGGTGGAATTGAAAATATTATTTATAACTATTTTTGTGATAAAGATAAATATAAAAATTATGAAATAGAGTTTATTACTCATTCCTGCAATGGGACTGTGGAAGCTAGATTATCAAAATTAGGTTATAAGATCTACAACATAACACCAAAGAAATCAAATGTATTCAAATATCTACGTGATATAAATTATATAGTAGCTAAGGGTAAATATGATATCATGCATGTTCACCAAAATGAGATGTCATTTGTGCCCTTGCTTATTGGTATTATTTTTGGTGTTAGAATACGGATTGTGCATATGCATAGCGCCGATTTTTCAAAGCGTGGAATAGCCAAGATAAAGCAAAAGCTATGTGGCGGACTTTCTGTGGCATTTGCAAATCGATATTGGGCCTGTGGAAAAAATGCCGCAAGATCGCTATATGGGGAAAGAATTGAAAGTGTTTACATTATGCATAATGCAATCGATTTGGGGAAATATCAACGGGCGGTAGCATGTAGATATGAGCTGAGAAAAAAGCTGGGGCTGGCCGATGATGAATATATAATTGGTCAAATAGGTCGCTTTACTGAAGAGAAAAATCATCTCTTTACGATAGGTCTTATGAGTAGATTAAAAGGGTTAAATTTCCCCTACAAGTGTGTTTTTATTGGGGATGGACCTTTAAAGTCGAAGGTGCAAGACGCTGCCATAGAGAAGGAAATTATTGATAATCTTATATTTACCGGTAATGTTGATAATGTTGAGCAGTATATGGTCTGCATGGATTTAATAATATTGCCTTCGTTGCATGAGGGGTTGCCGGTTACTGTTATTGAAGCTCAAGCCGCTGGCGTAAAAACAATTATTGCGGATACGATTACCAAGGAGGTCTGCATAACTCCATTGGTGAAAATGATGCCAACTACAAATGATAACCTTTGGATTGATGAAATACTTAAAAACAGGGGGTGTGGCGCCAGTGATATGAATGCAGTTTGGAGCAAATTGACATTGGAAGGATATAATATTGAATATGCCCGGGAAAGTGTCTTTCGAAAATTTGATGAGTATATGTATGAGCCTGCAAAATAGACTGTTGGAGCTCTAGAAATGGCAGGGGAAAAAATGGGGAAAACTGTAATTATTAATGCCTCAGCAATAGATGGATCAGGAGCTCTTGTTCTATTGAAGTCGCTTGTAGAGTATCTGGAAAAAATGGAAAGTAATAATAACTATATATTATTTACTTGTCTGGAGCAGGAATTCAAATACTGCAGACATATAAATGTAATTATTGTGAATGCTAAATCATGGATAAAAAGAATTGCTTGGGATAATGGGGGACTCCGTTCATGGTGCTTGAAAATGGATATCACCCCAAATTTGATCGTATCAATGCAAAATACATGTACGAAATTTCCTGGCATTCCGCAATTGGTATACTTTCACCAGGCCATAGCCATTCTGCCATATAAGTGGAACCCGCTGCATGCCGATGAACGATTGTTCTTTTTATATGCCACCTTTTATCCTTTTTTTGTTAATATGAATAATGGCATGGCTGATTATGTTGTGCAGTTGCCATATCTTAAAAAGCTATTATGCAAAAGAATACCTTCGATAAGCTTTAGTCGTATTCATGTTATACCACCCGATGGACCTAATATGAATATTGCCATCATAAAAAATGCTAAACTATTTAAGGATAAAAGAAAAGTATTTCTATATCCTGCCACTGAATTATGTTATAAAAACCACAAGGTGCTGCTAGACGCAATAGTTGGAATGGATCAGAACGAGAGGGACCTCATTAGATTGGTTTTTACTGTGAAAGCGGAAGGCAGAATAGCACAAGAAGTCCAGAGGTTGGGGTTGAAGGATGTAATAACATGCATTGGTGATCGTCCATATGCAGAACTATTGGGGCTTTATCAAGATTGCCACGGTATGTTGTTTCCTTCTAGAATTGAATCATATGGAATGCCGCTTGTTGAAGCATCGTGCTTTGGTCTTCCAATTCTTGTGTCGGATTTGCCTTATGCACATGAAGTACTGAATGGATATAAAAATACTAAATATTTAATACCGGATAATAGTATGGAATGGAAGAATGCTATAATTAGATGTCTTGATAGCACAAAGCTTGAATGCAAATTAGTTCGGGAGGAAAACGCTTGGCGGGAATTTACAAGAATCATTGATGCTCAGCTTGATGTAACAAAATAAGAAGATATCGTAACTAAATTAGTCATGACAGGGAGGGAATAATGTCTCTTTTTGAGAATAAAACACTACTTATAACGGGTGGTACTGGTTCTTTTGGCAATGCGGTCCTTCGGCGCTTCCTTGATTCTGATATTAAGGAAATTCGCATTTTCAGTCGCGATGAGAAGAAACAGGACGATATGCGCCATATTCTCCAGACACCGAAGGTAAAATTCTATATAGGGAATGTACGCGATAAACAGTCTGTTGATATCGCCATGAAGGATGTTGATTATGTATTTTCTGCCGCTGCTCTTAAGCAGGTTCCGTCCTGTGAGTTTTTCCCGGTAGAGGCGGTGCGCACAAACATTCTTGGAACAAATAATGTCCTCGAATCGGCAATTGAACATGGTGTAAAGAACGTAGTGGTTCTTTCAACCGATAAGGCTGCATACCCCATTAATGCCATGGGAATGAGCAAAGCATTGATGGAGAAAGTAGCTGTCGCAAAGGGACGCGAGCTGGGGGATAGTGCTGAGACTACGATATGTTGCACACGATATGGCAATGTAATGGGAAGCAGGGGATCGGTTATACCTCTTTGGGTTGAACAGATGAATGAAGAGAAACCAATAACTATCACCGATCCCAATATGACGCGTTTTATGATGACATTGGATGATGCAGTAGATTTAGTTGTCTATGCATTTACGCATGCTCATAATGGAGATCTTTTTGTACAGAAGGCGCCTGCGGCGACATTGCAGGTTCTGGCGGACGCCCTTAAGCAGATATATTCAAAAATTAAACCGGAATTTGGCAAGGCTGAAGTGAAAGTAATTGGAACTCGGCATGGGGAGAAGCTTTATGAAACTCTCGTTACTCGTGAAGAAATGGTTCGAGCTGTAGATATGGGGAATTACTACCGCATCCCATGCGATACCCGAGATCTGAATTATGATAAATTTTTCACGGAGGGCGATACAGCAATAGAGAAATCAGAAGATTACAACAGCCATAATACGCGAAGACTTGATATGGATGGCATGAAGGAACTGTTGCTGAAGTTGCGGTTTATTCGTGAAGATCTTGGCTTAATTCCAATGGAAAAAGCAAGAGATCTCAGGAGCGAATAGAATGAAAATTGCCCTGTCCGGCTCCAAATCATTTTTAGGGCGAAATTTGATTGCCCGATTGATAGCAGCAGGCTATGAAAATATTGTTTTTATTGATGATCCCGAGCATTTGACTCCAGGATATGAGGATGCCGATGTATTTTTTAACCTGCTTACTGAATACCGATCGGATAATGCCAATTCTTTCGTCAGGATCAATACAAATTTTGTAGGCAATATCCTTGAAAGGTATAGAGGCATGAAATTTATAGAGATTTCGACCGGGCAGGCAGGCAATGGAACTCCATATGGTAACAGCAAATTTGAGGCCGAAAAGATTGTGAAGGGCTGGAGTGGCCAAAATGGCCACCTGGCTTATATCTATCGACTTCAAAATGAATTTGGCAAATGGTGCCCTCCCAATTTGAATAGCGTCGTGGCCACTTTTTGCTATAATTTGTGCCATGATATACCCCTAACTGTAAGAGATCCGATGGCCAATCTTGAGCTTGTATATATCGATGATATTGTAAATTCAATGATAAATGCTCTTGATGGCAAAATAGATTCAGGTCAAGTTATTGTAGGGCCAGCCTATCAGATTAATGTTGGAGATTTGGCGAATATGCTTGAAGAAATTGCCCAAAGGCAGCATGCGAAGCAGCTGCCAGATATATCTGATCCTCTTATTAAAAAGCTATACAGTACCTATCTTTCTTATCTACCTGAGCAACGGGCTATATATTCGTTAAATACTCATTCGGATGTTCGCGGGTCTTTTACTGAATTGCTGCATTTGCGTGAATTGGGCCAAATTTCAATAAATATAACGAAGCCAGGAGTCACCAAGGGGAATCACTGGCATAATACCAAAACTGAAAAATTTATCGTTGTGAATGGAAGGGCCATAATACGAGAAAGAGAAATAGGGACAGATAGAGTTTATGAGTACAAAGTCTCGGGAAATTCAGTCCAGGTGGTTGATATGCTACCGGGATTTACACACAGTATTACCAATATAGGGGATGAAGATCTTGTAACGGTGATATGGGCGAATGAAATTTACGATCCGGAGCACCCGGATACCTATTTTGAGGAGGTCTAAATTGAATTATTCCAATGTTGAAAAAATTAAGCTTATGATAGTTATGGGGACAAGGCCGGAAATTATTAAATTGTCTGAAATAATAAAAAAGTGTGATAAATATTTTAATCTCAAATTGGTTCATACTGGACAGAATTATGATTATAATTTAAATAAACTTTTTTTTGAGGAGCTTGGCCTGCGCGAACCTGATTATTATCTTAATGTTGTTGGCGATGATTTGGGTCAGACGATGGGGAACGTAATAGCTAAATCTTATGAATTATTTGCAAAAGAAAATCCTGATGCTGTCCTGGTGTTGGGAGACACAAATTCATGTCTCTGTGTCATTGCTGCAAAACGTCTTAAAATCCCAATCTTTCATCTTGAGGCAGGGAACCGCTGCAAAGATGAAAATTTGCCGGAAGAGGTCATCCGCAGAATTGTTGATGTGACCAGCGATATTAATATGTGTTATTCAGAAAATGCCAGACGATATATTCTGGATACTGGCGTAAAGCCAGAATATACCTATGTCGTTGGATCAACGATGGCAGAAGTTTTGACCGCGAATATTGATAAAATTAATAGTAGTATGATACTGAAAGAGCTTGGCCTTGAAAATAATAAATATATACTTCTTTCTGCTCATCGTGAAGAAAATATTGATATTGAGGACAATTTCTTCTCTCTCATGAATGCTGTTAATGCAATGGCCGAGAAATATAATATGCCAATACTATATTCATGCCATCCAAGATCAAAAAAATTTATAGAAAAGCGCGGCTTTAAATTTGATAGACGTGTTATTCAGCATCAGCCGCTTGGATTTTTTGATTATAATAAGTTGCAGCAAAATGCTTTTTGTGTAGTGTCAGATAGCGGAACTATTCCAGAGGAATCATCATATTTTAAATTTCCAGCGGTATCAATACGTACAAGCACAGAAAGGCCAGAGGCCATGGATAAAGGAATATTTGTGGTGGGAAGCATTACTTCAAAACAGGTCCTGCAGGCAGTGGACTTGGCAGTATCCATGCATGCGAATGGGGATGATGGCATCACTGTGCCTGCATATTCCGATGAGAATGTCAGTATAAAGGTTGTAAAACTTATTCAAAGCTATGTTGGAATTGTAAATAGAATGATATGGAGAAAAGAAATGCATCAAGATTGATGTGCATATGGGGGCGAAAATGCTGCTTGATGACAGTCTTTTGGATCGCATTACTGAGGAGGCAAGGAAATGTGTGCGCCTTCGGATGAATTACAATCTGCATGACTCGCCCGACTCAAAGGCGCAGCGCCTCCTCAATGCGCTTGAACCAGGAACAATTTTGCCTATTCACCGGCATTGCCTGACGGATGAAACCTATATTGTAATCCGCGGAAGATTGAAAGTCACTTTTTATGATGGAAAAATGAATATTATTGAATGTGATGAGCTTGATCCACAAATTGGCAAATTTGGGGTGCAGATTCCAAAGAATACTTGGCATGGTGTTGAGGCGCTGGAAAGTGGGACAGTGATATTTGAAGTGAAAGATGGTCCTTATACGCCGCTTACCGCCGAAAATATCCTTAATTGATTTGGATAGTGGATAAATATGAGCACAATTCTTATAATTACTGAAAGGTTTTGGCCAGAGGATTTTGTTATAAATGATCTGGCAAAATATCTAATTAGATGTGGAAATTTGGTGATAGTGTTAACTCAGCAGCCATCGTATCCACATGGAAGAATGCCCAGGGGAAGGGGAAATAGCTTTATAAGCAGAGAAAAATGGCATGATATTGATATTGTGCGTTTTAAAACTGTTTTGGGGTATCGCGATAGCATTATATTGAAAATATTTAATTATATAAATTTCTTTATTCTTGGCACAATAAATGTTCTTTTCCGAGTAGGAAGATTTGATAAAGTATTTATTTACCAAACAGGTCCTCTTACTCTTGCAATTCCCGGCATCGTTGCTGCAAAGCTAAAGGGGAAAGAATCAACAATTTGGACACAGGATGTCTGGCCAGATTCAGTATTTGCCTATGGATTCAAGAAGACTCCTTTGCTGGAAGCCTGCCTAAATTATTTTGTTAAGTGGGTATATAAGTCAGTAGATAATATCGCGATTTCATGCAAAGGATTTGCCAAAATTATAGGCAAATATACAGATAAAGCAATGGTTTATGCGCCCAATTGGGCGCTTTATCCTTATAGTGAGCCTACAAATTCAATAAAAAAGAGCGAAAATAAAAAAATATTTATTTTCGCCGGAAATGTTGGCAAAGTTCAAAATCTTGAGAACGTTATTAAGGGTTATGCAATTGCAAGTAGAAAAAATGCCGACGTTGGGAATCTGCGGATAGTTGGGGATGGATCGGCCCTAGATGAGCTGAAAAATCTTGCAAATGAAGAAGGTGTGGCAGTACAGTTTCCAGGCAGAATTGCGCCTTCGGACATGAATAATGAATACTATAATGCTGATTTTCTGGTATTGTCTTTGGCCAATAAGCCAGTTTTTCAATTAACGGTACCATCTAAATTTCAGATGTACCTAAGCGTTGGCAAGCCAATACTCTGTGCGTGTGCAGGTGAAGTAATGCATGCCGTAGATGGCGGCGGATTTGGCATTGCTGCTGATCCGGATGATCCAGAAAAGATTGCAGAAGGATTTATTAATATGTCCAATGCCAGCAAGGAACAAATTGAAATTTGGCAAAGGAATATGAAAGATGCTCTTGGTGATCAGTTCGATAGGGAGAAAATCCAAGAAAGGTTGGCTGAGTTAATCATAAGTTAAGAGATGAGGAGAACAAATTGATTTGGCTAATTGGCAATCATGGTATGCTCGGCAGTGAGCTTTCAGAGAATCTCGGGCGTGAAGGTATTGAATTTTATGGAACCGATAGAGATATAAGCATTCTTGATGAGAAATCTCTTGCTGATTTTGCAGCTGGGAAAAAAATAGATTGGATTGTCAACTGTGCGGCCTATACTGCGGTAGATAAAGCTGAAGATGAGGCTGAATTTGCGCACAAACTGAATGCGGAAGGCCCTGAAAATATCGGGAAAGTTGCGTCGGCCATCGGGGCAAAAGTCCTGCATATAAGCACGGATTATGTGTTCGGAGGATTGGGCAATCGGCCGCTGCGTGAAGATGATCCTATTGCTCCTGAGACAGTTTATGGCCGCACGAAAGCTGAAGGCGAGGCGCGTCTCCTCGCGGTTCATTCTGATTCGGTTATTATTCGGACTGCCTGGCTCTATGGAAAGCATGGAGCCAATTTTGTATATACAATGCTGCGCCTGATGAAGGAACGCGACAGCATTGGCGTAGTGTCTGATCAACAGGGGATTCCTACTTGGGCCAGGGACCTTTCGGATACAATCATCAGGATTATAAAAGCGCCTAGGACAATCTATGGAATTTTCCATTTTACGGATGAAAAGGCCACTAACTGGTACGAATTTGCGAAGGAGATAGAGCGGCTTGGGCTTGAATATGGCATTCTTCAAAAACCATGCAAAATCAATGCGCTGTCTACGGATCAGTATCCTTCCAAGGCAAAAAGGCCTGCATATTCAGTTCTTTCAAAAGAAAAAATAAAATTGACTTATGGCATAGATGTACCGGACTGGAATAAATCCCTGGAAAAATTCTTTTGTGAACTTGCGGCTGATAAGATTTATGAACCGCATTAAATGCGAGCGAAAGGGTGGAACCTATGAAAACGGAAAGGCACTTCAGTACTATCCTTGTAACGGGCGGCTCCGGTTTTATCGGGACCAATTTTATCCGCTATATTCTCGGTCAGAAAAATTTTACAGGCAAAGTGGTAAATCTTGATGCCCTGACCTATGCCGGAAATCCGGCGAATCTGGCCGATATCGATGCGGAGATAGGTGTTAAGGGCGTCGAGGGAGAGAAGGGAGCAAGGTATTTCTTTGAGAAAGCCGACATCCGCAACAGGGCGGCTGTTGAGGCGATCTTTAAGAAATATGAGCCTGATGCAGTTGCAAATTTTGCCGCTGAGAGCCATGTAGACCGTTCAATACTGGGACCGGCGGATTTCGTTACAACTAATATAATGGGGACCTTTAACCTGCTTGATACCGCAAAGGAAATGTGGAAGGGCCGGACAGATGTGCTTTTTCATCATATAAGCACCGATGAGGTCTATGGATCGCTTGGCGAAAATGGCTATTTTACCGAAGAGACTGCATACGATCCGCGTTCGCCTTATTCGGCCAGCAAGGCTTCGAGTGACCACCTTGCCATGGCATATTACCATACCTATGGACTTCCGCTTACCCTTTCGAACTGCTCCAATAACTATGGCCCCTACCAGTTCCCGGAAAAGCTGATACCTCTTATGATTCTGAACATGCTGAGCGGGAAACCTCTGCCTGTCTATGGCGATGGAAAGAATATCCGGGACTGGCTCTACGTTGAAGATCATAATGCTGCAGTCTGGACAATTATGCATAAGGGAGAGGCGGGATCAAGTTATAACATCGGAGGCGAGAATGAGTGGGAAAATATAAAGCTGCTCAACCGCCTTATCGATCTGGTTGCCGAAGAGAAAAAACTGGATGCCGAGAAGATCCGCTCGACAATTGCCTATGTAAAGGACAGACCAGGGCATGACCGGCGCTATGCGATTGACTGTTCAAAACTGAAGCGTGAGCTGGGATGGAAACAGCGGCATAATTTCGATGAGGGACTGCGCAAGACGGTACGCTGGTACCTTGATAACCAGAAATGGTGCGAGAATATTGCAACAGGCGAATATAGAAAGTGGCTGGATGAAAATTATTCGCAGCGCTAATATTCTAGCTTTATTGCCGACAATTAGGTATGCTGGCAATAAAAGACAGGAAAGAACATGACATTTATTCTTACCTTTGTAATTGCCTTTCTCTTTGTTCTTCTTTTGGTGCCAATAATTATTCATGTGGCACGGAACCACAGCTGGTTTGATTCCACAGGCGGAAGGAAAATCCATAAGGGCAATATCCCGCGGCTTGGGGGAGTGGCAATTACTCTCGGTTTTGTGGTTGCTTTCCCAATAGCCGTTCTAATTGTCAGGAGCATGTATCCTACTCAGATGCCTCCTTCGTGGACCTTCTGGCTTCTCTTTGTAATCGGCTATGGTTTCCATCTTCTTGGCCTCACCGATGACTTTAAGGATCTTAAAGGCAGAATAAAGTTTGCAATCCAGTTTGCCCTTGCCATCTGTGTGGTACTGCTCGGATACTACTTTAGGACAATCGAGATCCCTGTTGCGCCTTACAGGATAAATTTAGGATGGTTCGGGCCGGTAATCACCGTAATCTGGATTGTTGGCATATCGAACGCCATGAATCTGATAGACGGGATGGATGGGCTTTCGGGAGGTATCGCGTTTATCGGCGCCATTACCTGGGCAGTTCTCTACCTGAAGCTGGGGGATTTTATACCCGCCCTCGCGGTAACGGCCGCCGCCGGTGCCACATTGGGGTTTCTCTTCTACAACTATCCGCCCGCAAGCATCTTTATGGGCGATTCCGGCTCCCTTTTCCTGGGCTATCTCTTTGCAGTAATGCCCCTTATGGGCTCGAAGGGCGAAGCGATTGAGACAGGGCTTCTGCCTGCCATAACTATCTGTCTGATTCCGATTATGGATACCTTTGCCGCCATTATAAGACGCTGGCGAGCCCATATCTCATTCTTTACTCCCGATAAATTTCATCTGCACCATAAGCTGCTGAACCTCGGTTTTACACCGCGGCAGATACTCGCGATTATCTATACGCTCTGCATTATGCTGGGCGGCGCGACCCTCACCTCGGTCTACGTAAGCCCGGTATTGAGTTTCTGGCTGATGATTGCGGACTGGATCTTTGTGGCAGCTATCTTTGTGCTGCTGCACTTTTTGAAGGAAAGGCATGTCCGCCTTATAAAAGGGCTGCCGCCCGACGAGAATACGGCCCAGCAGGGCTGAGTGCTGTCTGGGGCCTGAGAGCCTCGACGCATCGGGCATTTGCGGGCTATGATTCAGTCTCCAGGATGCAACAGGGAATGATTCTGCTTAAATTGGCACTGCGGAACCTCGGACGCTCAAAACGGACAGGCATTGTACTCATTTCGCTGGTCGCGGTAGGCGTTTTTCTCTTTGTGCTCGGCGATGCGCTGCTTGCTTCAGCAGCATCGGGCATAAAGGGCGAATTCCAGAACGCCTATACGGGCGATATTGCGATACGGGCGAAATTTGAGCGCAAATTCGGCGTATTCGGCTTTTCGATGCCTACTATTGGCGAATATGAAGTGATTCCGGTGCTGCCCGAGGAGCTGGCCATAAAAAGCGCCTTGAGCTCTGTCTCCGGCATCGAATGCTGCGCCGCCCTCGTATCGGGCGCGGCCCTCCTCCAAGGGCCACAGGGCTATGAGATCAAGGTACCGGTCTTTGGAGTGAACGCCGGAGAGTACTTCAGGCTTTTCCCCCAGCTGAAGTTTGTGAGGGGAACTGTGCCTCCTCCCTCGGTTGTGCAGGATGCCGATAAAAATGATGCATGGATTGTCCTCCCGGAATCGCGTGCTGAGGAGATAGGGAAGGCCGAAAACCGGCAGCTTGAGATAGGCGATACTCTTCAGTTTACCATGGCCGCCGGCAATGCCTTTACGATCCGCGCGGTGCGTCTCGCCGGCATTGTTGAGACGCCGGGAAGGGGAAATGAAGAGACGGCAGCTGTCTATACCAACCCGAGCACTCTGCGGGCACTCCTCGGCCTGTCCTTGGGCTCGGAAGAAAAGGCCGCTCCGCAGCAGCAGCCAGATGAAACTTCCCCGGAGAGCGGCGGCAGCCTTGATTCATTCTTCGATACTCCCGACGAGGCAATATCGGCCAGGAATTCGGGACCGAGCGGCATTGATCTGATGAACAGCTATCTTGAAAAGCAGGGAACAAGCCTGAAAATAGATCCGGAGAAAGGCGCCTGGCATTTTGTGCTTGCACGGCTAAAGCCCGGCGCAGGCGAAGCAGCCACCCTCGCGGCGGTGAACCGTGTCCTGAAGCAGAAGGGACTGGCCGCCGAGGCGGTAAACTGGCTTTCGGTGGCGGGTCTGAACGCGAATCTGCTCTATCTGCTTAAAACGCTGTTTGAAATCGGCATAGGAGTCCTTGCCGCCATTGTTGTCCTTGTGCTGACAAATGGCCTTGCCTTCGCGGTAATGGAGCAGACGAGGGAAATCGGAACTATGCGGGCTATGGGAGCCCAGCGCTCATTTGTGGCTGGACTCTATTTTCTGCAGTCCCTGGCCATTGTGCTGATTGGAACAGCAGCAGGCGCGGGCCTTGGCTGTCTGGCACTTGCCGGTATTGGCCGAGTGGGGATACCTATTACTAATTCATATCTATTTATGCTCTTTGGTGTGAATCTGCTTAAGCCGGCTCTCTCGATTTCCTCTCTTGTCTACAGCCTGATCGGTGCTGTTGCCGTCGCCGCTGTGGCATCTTTCTATCCGATCCAGCTTGCCGCACGCATGACTGTGGCCGAGACAATGGAGGCGGAGTGATGACCTCCTCTTTTGTCGTAAAGAGCGTAACTCGCCGGCTTGGCCGCTATGGCTTTCTGATAGGGATGATAGCCGTGGGTATTATGGCGGTGACCATGGTACAGGCTGTTACAGTCGGTATGACGGAGAATGTAATCGAGGGCTCCGGGCGGTACCTGGGAGGCAGATATATTGTTGTGGGAAGAAAGGGACCCTATTCTACCAATATTATTGAGGAGCCGGCAAAACTGATTTCCGCGGTAAACAGCGCGGCAAAGGCAAATGGCCGCATAAGCGTAGTAAGGCGGGAGATTGCCGCTGATAATGAACCGACTCTTTATTTTAATGGGGACTCATTTAAGGTGAGGCGGATTTCAGGGATAGATTACTTGGCCGAGGCCCCTACCTTTACATCACTCCGCTTTGCTGCGGGGAGCATGGCTGGACTAAAACATCCCGATTCTATTGCCATATCAAGACAGGTTGCGGCTCGATTTGGCGTGAGGTTAGGCGACAACCTTACGCTCAGTATCCGGAACAGCTCGGGATATCTTGATTCAATGCCTCTAGTGGTCTGTGGAATATTTCAGGATGCGAGCCTGTTTGGCTATTATAACTGCTATATGAATCTGGATTCTCTCGCAAAACTTATGGGAGATGATCCATCGAAGGTGCTCTCTTCTTTGGGTTTTTACATTGACAACACCAATGCTGATGCATATGCAATGGCTGCCAGATTGACAGAAGCGCTTTCGAAAGCTGGTTTTAATACTTTTGATAAACTGCAGAGTAAGGATGACGCCGATGCCCGCTGGCAGCGGGAACAGTGGGATGGCGTCCGCTATGCGGTTCTGCCCATAGAGAATTACATCGATGCCAAAGTCATGGATCTGATCCATGCGATCCAGCTTGTGTCCTATCTCTTCCTTGGAATGATGCTTGTTATAATCCTCGTAGGTATGCGGAATACAATGCGGCTGATGGTCCGGAAGCGGTTTAAGGAGCTTGGCACAATCAGGGCTCTGGGCCTTTCGTCAGATGGGACACGGGGACTTGTGCTGCGGGAATCGCTTCTTGTGGCCAGCATAGGATTTCTGATCGGACTGGCGGCAGCGCTTGTAATCTTGAGCATTCTCGGGTTGTTCCCTTTTGAGTGGCCCGACGGCTTTGACATTTTCCTGAAGCGGGGGCACCTCACATGGAACCTTTCTCTGGGTTTCCTCGCTCTGAACTATATCGCGCTCTGTCTGATGACTGTCGCGGGAGCTGATCCTGCGGCACGGCAGGCCGCCGCCATTTCGCCCGCTGAGGCGATGGCCGTAGCCGACTGAAGACGTGCGGAAACAGGATGGTTTGGATGAAAAAGAAAACGGCAGCAAGCTTTGCAGCGCTTTTTGCAGCGGCGGTTCTTGTGGCGCCCCTTGCGCTCGGCGCAGCGGATTCACGCTATGCAGCCCTGCTTAAAAAAGCGGATGATCATACCAATTTCGCGGACACGGACTTTTCTGCAGAATACACGATAACACAGGACAAGCCCGGCGAAGGCCGGACAGTCACCAAGGCGATGGCCTTTAGACGCGACCGCAAAGCACAGTTTCTTGTGCTGCTTGTAGAGCCCGCCGAGGATAAGGGCAAAGGCTATCTTATGGTGGAAGGCGGTCTCTGGCTTTACGATCCGCGGGACAGACGCTTTACTTTTACGTCCGCCGAGGATGCCTTCCGGAATACCAATGCCCGCAATTCGGACTTTGCACTCTCCAACCTCGCTGGACTTTATGAAGCCACAGCGGGCTCAAAGGAAAAGCTGGGCATTTACAGCTGTACTAAATTGGATCTGAAAGCGAAGTCTCCAGCTGCGCCTTTCCCGCGCAAGACCGTCTGGATTTCGGACGACAATGCAGTTCGGATGTTCAAGGACTACAGCCTTTCGGGCCAGCTCCTGCGCACGGTGGCCTATCAGTACCAGACTCTGCGCGGACGCGATGTGCCTGCAAGAATTGTGATAGTCGATGAGCTCAAGAAGAAAGTAATAGATGGCAAAGAGAAAAAGGAGACAACTATGATAAGTATAGCGAAGCCTTCCTTTAGTGATCTGCCCGCGGAGCTGTTTACCAAAGAGTATCTTGAGAGGACCAGCAGGTGAAACATGGAATGTTAAGGCGTATAATTATACTGTTGGCTGTCCTCTGTTTCCTTCCTGAAATGAAAATTGCCGCCGATGATGGCACGGATATATCGGCAGTATCTGATGAAAATGATCAGGGCACTTCAGTAGATAGTGGTTCCAGCAGCTCTGATTCCTCCGATGATTCAATTAATGCTCTTTTTTCGGAACCGACAAAGACAGCAGAGGAAGCCAGCAGTTCGGTGTTAACTGAATTAAAGGAAAAGCAGCCATTGCTAAGCTATTCTTTTGATCTCTATGCTGCTGGGGGCCTCTTTATCGGCTATACCAGTCCGGATTCTTTTGCCAATGGGCTTGAATATATAAGCCAGGGCGATTGGAATTCAGCTGTTGCGGCCTCAGGCCATGGTGCCATTGGCGGACTCGAGCTCAGTTGCCATATTGATCTGAGGCCTGTTGATTACATACGGGTTCATGGTTCCGGTTACGTACTCTATCCAACGACCTCGGGAACTAGCTACATCTTTGGCTGGGCGCTGTCTGAGCTTTTTGTTGATTATTCAATGCCCCAGGGGCTCAGCCTGAGGACGGGGAAATATACTGTTGCTTGGGGCAATGGCCGCATGCTTGGGGTCGCCGATCTGCCTGGGCGAACTGTAAGCACAAGCAGTCTTTCTTCTTCTGTTACCTTGCTGCCTTCTTGGCTGAATGCGACAAAGCCTTCCGTCTGGGCTAAGGTTTCCATGCCGCTTGGCGCCCTTTCGTTTACGGGACTTGCCGGACTTCCTTCGATGACAACTTCAGGAATCTCTGATACGGGCCTTGGGCTCCAGATCGAATGGACCCATAAAAAGACCTGTATAGCCGCTTCAGGATATTATAAAAATGGTTATACGCCGCGGGTTGCCATTACCTCAAAGACTTCTCTGGCCGGAATAGATTTCTTCCTTGATACGGCGGTAGCCTTTTCGACTTCGAGTGGTACTCTGCTGAGTGCTGATGGCGGTGGATATTACCGAACAAGCTCTGACCCCGATATTGCCATTACCGCCGAACTCCAGTATAACGGCGAGCGTGTTCCTGGCTCAGGCGATCTTGTCGCCGACGCCATTGATGTTGGCGGGCTATCTCAGGCAATGGCATTCTCCTGGGGCAAAATCTGCGGTTCGCCCATTACAGCCGGAATGACAGAATATAATAACTGGACCGATGGTTCCGGGGCTGTTATACCAACTATTATGATAGATGTTTTACCAAGCGTTACTTTGAGATTTACGCTGCCCTTTATCTATGGCGACAGCGGTTCTGAATATCTGACCTATAGGCCTGATGAGGCAGATGGATACTGCGCCGGATTGGGAATTTTGCTCCTGCTTAAGGCAAGTTTTTAAGGCCATATTATCCTAAATTAGTTATGGAGGGTCCAGATGACGGATACTGAAAAGAATGAAAAAGATGGCTCTGAAATCGGCATGATTGATCTGCTGGCTATACTGATAAGAAAAAGATGGATTTGGATTATTGCGCTTTCAGCAGGAATTGCATTGGTTCTTGTGCTTAAGGTTGTTGACAAGGGAAGGCCAACAGAGTCGCCAAGCTATACTACAGCTGTAAAAGTACTCGTTGTCGATCCCATGATAAATAGCAGGGGTGGAGACCGGTCTCCCAGCTCTGGCAATATGGCTGCTGCGGTCGCTACAAGCTCTGAAATTGCCCAAAAAGTAGGCAATACGCTCGGAGAAAGGAGCGGCAAAGAATATGCCGAGGAAATTAAGGCTTCCTATGATAGCGGTTCGGGAGTCCTCATGCTTGCAATTACTACAAAGGGAAAGACCGAATCGCAGAATCTGGCCAAAGCTGGTGCAGAGGCTACAATAGATTATATGAAAGAAATAACAGCCCAACACTATGCCGGTGGAATGGATACTGGTTCCGTATCCAATCCTGCGATAGTCCCTCAGTTTAAAATAATTGATTTAAAAACGCAGGAAGCGGCATCAGGCTTAATGATTTCCACCAAAAAAGCGATAATAATAATTTTGGCGGCATTATTTTTAGGTATACTTGCTGCCTTTATTGCAGATGCCTGGGATAATGTGAGAAAGGATCCTGAAGCCATGAAAAAGCTTGAGGATGCCAAAAAAGCAAAGTAGTATCGATCAATAATATCTTGCTTGAGGCTTGCTTACAATGAAAGTCACGATACATTTTGCGGGCCGCCCGAGGGCGGCCCATATTTTATTTAGTGCACTGCTATTTTTCATTTTATGCCACCAATTTTTTCCCCAAGTCTGCCAAAATCCTGTTACCGCTGATGCCAATGATCCGCTCTATTCGGAGTTGGATATATGGATTGCAGCTGGACTAATTGATGAACCTTTTATGCTCAGGCCATATTCGCCTGAGATTATTAGGCAAATGTTGGGGAATGTCATCGCGCACGGAACTTCCAAAGAGAGGACAAGAGCGATAGCCTTGCTCTCTTCGATAGAAGATAGCTATATCCAATTTGGGACGAAGTATGATGCGAAAGGACTTGTATCAAGCGGCGATAGCAGCGAATACTTTGGCGGAATAGCCCCAAGCTTGCGGCTTGGGATGAAGCTTGGCGATGGCCTATGGATAGGAGGCAAAACTGGAGTATTGTTTGCAGACCAGGTGGATGCATGCGCACCAGAGCGTCTCGCTGCCCCATTTGAGCGGCCTGAGGATGATCTGATAAATGATGGCGGACGGCTGCCAATTTCTGGGTTCAATAATAGCGATTTTTTCTGCCGGCTTTATGTGCTGTCAAATGTCAGCTATAGCAGAAAAAATATTTGGATGCAGGCTGGGTATACTCGCTCGAGCTATGGGCCTTTTTTTAAAAATGGCATTGTGATCGGCTCCCAAGCTCCTGCTGCTCCAAACTGGAGCATTCATATGCGCTTTGAAGATTGGCGTTATTCCATGCAGTTGATGAACCTGACAAAATCCGCTTTATCGGCGGAAGCCGCAACAGGCGGACCAGATGTGGATATTGTGAGGGGTACAGATAAATTCTTGATGTTTCATGGCTTCAGCTGGTCTCCTTTGCCTGAGCTTGATATGGGCATTTTTGAGAGTGTAGTTTGGGCAGATCGTTTTGAGCCGCTCTACATTCTGCCTTTTGCAAACTATTTTGCCTTACAGAGCCTGACAGCTTTTGGCGACAATTCGCTGGCGGGCATTTATGTAACTTTCCAGCTTCCTTTGCGGACAAGAGCGAAGGTTCAATTATATATTGATGACATTGATTTCAATAACTATATAAAATTTAATTTTGATTCTAAAATGCTTGCTGCAGGAGAGATTGGCCTTGATTGGGCTCCTGATAATACTATTTTTAAACTGCTCTCTGCCGATTATACAATTGTAGCACCTTATATGTATACTCATAAATACTCAGGGACAGCACAGGATGATTATACTCAAGATGGACATTGTCTTGGTGCTGAGCTTCTTCCTAATTCTAATAGGCTTGAATTGAGAGCTGAGCTTATGCCGGATATCCTGCCGCAGGCGAGGGTGGAAGCTATCGCACGTCTTGTCAGACATGGAAACGCAAGTGATGTCTATGGCGGAAACGGCGCCCTTTTTGACAATGGATGGGCTGGTTCCCTCTGCAGCTATAATGGTGATTTTGATCCTGGAACAGTACCTAAGTATTTCAGATTTCTCAGCCAATCAGTAATCCAAAATAATTGGGAAGCAGGTGTCGGTGCCTCATGGAATGTGAATCTGGGAGATCAAAATTTAAGAGAAAAGAATCTCGGGCTGCACACCCTGAAATTTTCGGCACGCTATCTATTTGCATATATTCAGAATGCCGATCTTGAAAGCGGCGTGAATGAATGCGATCATTATTTCTCCATAGGAGCAGAACTCTGGCCATAAGAATTGTTCTCCATCATCGAAAGGAACCATCTATGTACAAGAACTTTCCGCCCAAAGCATGTCTCTATCTGCTAATCCTCTGCTGGCTTATAATGGATGTTCGGGCTGGAGCGCAGAACGCAAATGGAAAAGCGATATTCGGCTTCGCCCTCGATGCAAATGCCGAATACCGTTGGGCCCCGGCGGGGACACTGCTTATTGAAGATACGGCAATCAAGAGCGGATCGGATGTCGAACGGGATTATTTCAATAGGGCCCCTTTTGTTAGGGCAGAGATGCGTTATGGATGGGATGAGGGCTTTTCGATAGCCCTTGAGACTACCTTTAGAAATACTTGGACTGGAGATTATTCAAAAGCAGATAATATGCCTTTTGCCGCAAATTCAAGCGGCGGGCTCAGCCTAAGTTCGGAGAATTATTTCTTGACACAAGGAGTTCTCTATTGGCGGAGCAGGAATTTCGATTTTGCCTTGGGGCGGGATAAAGTGGATTATGGAGGTTTCCTCTATGGAAGTCTGCTCCCTTCGGCTAGGCTTCCTTATTTGGATAATGCGCGGGCCAGGATAAAGTTTGGTAATTTTACAATGGATTGGATGATGGCTACCATTCAATCTGTGGAGAGCTGGGATGGCATTGATGTTAATCCCAATACAAAAGATGACGCTTTTGTGCTCCTGAGCCCTGGCACGGATCTGGATAGCGGGCCCTATGGATATGAATATGGGAAGTATCCAACAGTTATTCTTGAAGGACTTAACCGTTTCTCCTGGAAATTTGACAATCTGATACTTGGTGTTACAGATCATGCGGTGATAGCCAGGAGAAACAATCTTTTCTACCTAACAGATATTTTCCCCATGACTTCACGCCATCAGACGGCAATTAATGGTACGAACAATTCAATGATATTTGATATTGAATGGCGTGCATTTGAAAGTTTCGATCTGGCTGCCCAGTTTGGATTTGATGATATAAATGGCAACGACTTCGGTATAGGTGATACAGGAACCCCAACGATTCCTGCCATAATAGTTGGTGGTCGCTATTTGGGGAATTCATATCTAGGAAATTTTACCTCTCAGATTGAATGTGGCTATACTCACTATCTATGGGGCAATTATTCCGGTGTCGGAATTGATCCAGAAGGCTACGTAAATCCCTTTATGCGCATGCAATATCGATTCTTAACGGGCAATGGCTCAATTCTTCTGCCCTTGACAAGTCCATATGGACCGGGTGCGATCTGGTGCAAGGCCGATGGCAGCTTAAGCTTGGGCGATACGGGATTAAGTATTGGTGCCTCATTCCTGTATCTAGCCAAGAACCCTGAGGCCAATCTTATCGATACCCAAGTTTATGATAATGTAGCCACGCCGACCGCAGGCTATATCCACTACTGTGAACTGGCGTTTCCTTTTCAGTGCCATTATCATTTCTGGTTTGGCGGCCTTGCTCCTGCTGTACAGTGGCGGGATGGAGAATGGAATTTTGAGCTCACCATGCTGGCGAGTTACCGGCTGAGAACCGGCGAAAGAAATATGGATAGAAGGAGCGCTTGGGCTTCACCCCAGGATGATCTTGAAAAAGACTGATGAGGATAGAAAGATGAAATGCAGAGTACTGATTGTATTATTTATGTTCTGCGCTTCCTTGGCGCTCGCGGCCCAGACAGAGGAAAGCGCCGAAGGCAGCAGCGGAGAAAATAGAGATGAGGCCTTTATTGAATCTCTGCTCTCGGGCAGCGGTGCATATGGGGCAGGCACACTGGGAGGCCTCTATAAGGAGGACGCTGCGCGCTCCTCTGTGTCCCGGTCTGCGGACCGGCCTGAGGCCAGCATTATCGGCGGCGCCGAGGGCTACTGGCATGCGTCCAAATATGGCACCATACCTGCAGGCATTGGTCTCGGAATCTACGCCTCGGCCAATCTCAGCTATAGGGGATTTTCGGCCGTGGCCGATCTGCTCGCGGCCAACGACGGAAAATATGGCGCCGCTCTGGCCGATATCCCCTATGGCAATCTCTATGGCTTCTATCTTCTGATGCGTGAAGGCGGAGTGCGCTACAGCAGAGGCTGGTTTTCGGCCGAGGCTGGACGCCTGAGATTCTATGATGAAGTCGATACTCCCTATTCTGTCGTTATCAATTCACGGGGCATCCCTGCGACTACCATGCGCGTTGCCTACGACGATGGGACCTTCTTTTACAATTCGCGCTGGATAGGCCTAAACCTTGATTCGCTGAGCGGGATTACGAGCGCATACAGCAGCTATGGCCTGAGCTCCTATCCGGACCGCGGCGCGACCATAAAGAATACCGGCTTCCGCATCGGCAATATGCGCTTTGGATTTCAGGACGCGACTGTCTACGCGGGCCGCTGGTTCGACTGGGAATACTTTGTGTCGCCAATGCCGATGTATATGACCCAGTACTGCAGGGGGACAGGCGGTGTTCCATGGGCAACGGGCTACGATGACAACTGCAATATGGGCCTTTTCTGGGACTGGCAGAAGGATGACAGCCTTTACTTTGAGGCACAGGTGCTGATCGATGATTTCGGGCTTCCCTTCCTGGGCTCGAGCTGGAACGATAATCCGCTGCAGATGGCCGCACAGACTGGAGCGCGCAAAAAGACCAGCATTGGCGCGTTTGGCGCCTATGCCGCGATGGCAACTAAATACACCTATGAGCCTTCCAACTCGGGCAGCTCTACCGACGCCTATGGCTATACCTATTATCCCGAAACACGCTTTACAACGTATTGGGAAGGAACGGGCACGACAACAGCGGAGATCGGCATCGAGGACAACGAGATAGGCTACAAGTACGGCGAAAACAATCTTGCCCTTGAACTGAACTGGACTGGCTCGGCCATGGACCTCGATCTCGGCGCTGCTTTTGAATTCCGTCTCGCAGGCGCGAACAGCCCGGCCAATCCTGGCTTTGGCTCGGGCAGCATCAAATCGACAGGGACAGAATGGCTGGATGACTCCGTGCTTGAAAAGCGCTTTATGCTGACGGCCGCAATTGCAAAACGCATCGGCCCCTGGCGGCTCTATGGCAGCCTCTCGGGGGGTGTGGCGCTGGATTCTATGACTCTGGTGGAGCCTTCGGCCGGCTCCGGCATGGCGAGCATCTATTACTATGAACCCATCGAGGGCAATACGGTCGGGATATTCTGCCTGGATATCGGCGCGAGCTACCGATTCAATGCATATGGAAAAAGATGATGGCTAATTTAATTAAAATGGAGAATACCTATGAGTTTTGAAATAAAGCCTCTGTCGATCCCTGGCCTCTATGCAGTTCAGCCGAAACTCTTTGGTGACGCCCGCGGCTATTTCTTTGAGGTATACAGCGAGCGGGATTTTAGCGCGGCAGGGCTTGATGTGAAATTTGTGCAGGACAATCAGAGCAAATCCTCAAGGGGAGTACTGCGGGGACTGCACTTCCAGAAGACCCATCCGCAGGGGAAGCTTGTGCGGGTGATATCGGGCGAAGTTTTCGATGTGGCCGTGGACCTGCGCTCTGGCAGCCCGACCTTGGGGAAATGGGAGGGAATAGTGCTCTCCGGCGAAAAGCAGAATCAGTTTTATATCCCTGAGGGTTTCGCCCATGGCTTTCTCGTGCTCTCCGATGAGGCCGTCTTTGCCTATAAATGCACCGATTTTTACCATCCTGAAGATGAGGGCGGTATACGCTGGGATGATCCAACCATCGGCATACAATGGCCTGAGGCGGCCTGCCCGCTGAACCTTTCGGCCAAAGACAAGCTGCACCCAGCCTTTGACAAGACAAAGAAATACTTCTGAAAGCGGAAGAACTCCCGTCTGGAAAGTATAATGAGAATAATTATTAATATGTCTAACAGGCTTGGCGGTGGGTCTTTCCAGGTTGCTGTCTCATTTGCAATGGATCTGCTCTCGAGGCAGGATGGCAACAGCTATTATTTTGTCTGCAACAGAGAAGTACTCAGGACGCTCGCGCAACTGGGAGCTGCGGTAAATGGACCGCGTTTTTTTTATGTGAGCAACAGATTCTATGCTCTGCTCCATGTACAGCTCGGCAGACTTGAAAAGAAAGTGCACCCTGATCTGGTCTTTACCTTATTTGGCCCCGCCTACTGGCGGCCCAGAACAAAGCATCTTGTCGGATTCGCGAATCCATATTATCTGGATATGCGTGGACCCTTTCTGAAACGGCTGAGTCCTTCTGAGATACTGATGCTTAAGCTCAAGAGAGCCCTGCATACTGCCCTTATGAGACATGAGGCGGATGCCATAGTAACAGAGACAGAATACTGTACGAAGGGCTATCTGCGGCTGTTTAAGGGTGTTGAAAAAGGATTTACTGTAGGCAATACCTATAGCCAGTTCTTTAGCAGCTATATAGGCCGTCCGAAGAGAAGCCATACTGAATTTACTGTTGTAACTGTGTGCAAATATTACCGGCATAAAAATCTTGAGGTAATAAATGATGTTATAGGCTGTCTGCGCAGAATGGATGTCCATGATGTGGATTTTATAGTGACAATGGACAAACGAAATTATGAGAGGATCTTTGGCAAAAATGAGTATATCATGAATGCCGGGGCATTGGCTCCACAGATGTGTCCTGAAATTTATCCAAAGGCGGATGCCATGCTGCTCCCCAGCCTTGCCGAATGCTTTTCGGCCTCCTATCCGGAGGCGATGATTATGAAAACTCCTATAATCACTTCGGATCTGCCCTTTGCACATTCGATTTGCGCTGATGCGGCAGTCTATGTTGATACGCTTAATCCGCAGGCTGTGGCCAATGCAATTCTTATGCTTAAAAATTCCGCAGAGCTGCGCAGCCGGCTGATTGAGAATGGCTTAAGCAGGGTCAGCGGTTTTGGCTCTTCGAAAGACCGGACAAGAAAATATATAGAATGCTGTCGGCAGCTTTATGGGGATAGCTCCGCGCGGCCCTCGGCTCTGTGAGGCGGCGGGGCGCGGGCGGCGGTGAGGGTGGAGCCGGGACTTGAGAGAGCGCCATTTAAACGCGCCCCGCCCGCGGGGCCAGGGCAGAGCCCAAGGAACCTGAGGGCCGCGGGGGCGGGGCGCCGCTCTGGAGCCTTGAGGCGCGGGGAAAGGGAATCATTTCGATATTTAATTATATAAGGAGAGAGAGAAACGGAACTGTCCGGGGCTCGCAGTCCAAGCGGTTGACAGTAAGGCTTATTCCTTTCACTATCTAGGTATATGCAGGCTCTACCGGTTGTTATCATCGTCATCTTTATCGCTGCGGCGGTAATTATCGTGGGCGCGGTGTCTGCACACGGCCACAGCGAGGGCGGGCATGGCGGCAAGAAGCTGAAGGCCGGGGACCGGAATCAGATTCTAAAGGAAGCCAACCGCAGGCTTGCAGCCAATCCGAAGGATCCGGAGGCGCTCTCGGCTCTGGGAAATCTGGCCTGGAATGACCAGAACTGGGAGCAGGTCTTTAAAATGTACAGTGCCCTGATCGAGGTGATCGCGGGGAATCCTGATTTCGATGAGTTCCAGGCGAATCTGCGCTATGGAACGGCGGCTCTGCGGCTCTCGCGTTTTGACGAGGCCTACCGGGGGCTCGCGGTGGCGCGGAGCATAAAAGAGGACAATTTTCCGGTCAACTTCAATCTGGGCTATCTTGAGTATCAGAAAAAACAGTATGAGAAGTCGATGGCGCTGCTGCGGCAGGCGAGCGAGCTGAATCCGGAGCATGCAGTCTGTCTGCGCTATCTGGGTCTGAGCTATATGAAGCTGCACTCCTACAAGGAGGCGCTGGCTGCTCTGAAACGCACGGTGGAGCTCGACCCGGATGACAAGGAGAGCCTTTTCGCGATGGGCGAGTGCCAGTACGAGCTGGGCAATCTCGATCAGGCGCTGAAGATTTTCTCTCATCTGAGGGTGGATCCGCAGATGGGGCCCAAGGCGGCTCTCTTCGCAGGTTCCATCCATCTGAATCAGCATCTGACCGATGATGCCATTCAGGATTTTGAGCTTGGCCTGAAACATCAGAATATGAAGCCCGATACGCTCGTCGAGCTGAAATACCGGCTTGCTGCTGCTTACTTGAAGGCTCAGAATATTTCGACGGCTATCGGGGTGCTGTCTGAGGTCCAGTCTCTCTGTCCTAATTATAAGGATGTCCCTGCCCTGCTCGCAAAGTACCGCGAGCTCAACTCCAATCACAATCTGCAGATCTACCTGATGGGCTCGACAAGCGACTTTGTGGCTCTCTGCCGCAAGATTGTCGTAACCTACTATCCGAAAGCCAAGGTGAAGATCACGGATATCCAGGTGCAGAAAAACGATTACGCGGATATTCTCGCGGAGATCGAGGCCGCAAAGTGGTCGGATGTGGTGCTCTTCCGCTTTATCCGTGCGACGGGCATTGTGGGCGAGCTCTCGGTGAGGGATTTCCACGCGCGGACAAAGGAAGTGCGTGCGGGCAAGGGGCTCTGCATGTCGGCGGGGACTTTTACCGACGAGGCAAAGAAATTTGTTGAGGCGAGGCTTATCGATCTGCTCGAAAAGCCCCAGCTGATGACTATTCTGAATACGATAGACGCCAACGCTCAGAGTCTTCTGGATGCTGACGGGGTCTGAAGGCCGGGGGCGGGTCTGCCCGCGGGAGTATTCATAATTGGAAATACAACACTGGAAAGATCTCGAAATACGCCGCTATTCAGGTTTTGAAGACGCGGAGGCAGACTGGCTCGAAATCGAGAATGAAGCCGAGGTCTATCCTTTCCAGCGCTATGCCTGGCTCAAGACCTGGCAAGATACCCTTGGCACAGCGCGGGGGGTAGAGCCCTGTATAGCGCTCTTCCGCGGTCCCGGGAAGGGGCCGGAGGCGGGGAGCTTTCTGCTGCCTCTGGGGCTGCGGCGGGCGCGGGGCCTCATGGTTCTGGAATGGCTCGGGGATGGGGTGAGCGACTACCGCGGGCCCCTTGTCTGCGGGCCGATGAGCGGGGCGGTTGTCCATGAGGCTCTGCTCCGCGAGGCGCGGCATCTGGGCTGCGATTATCTTTCGCTTGAAAATATGCCTGAGCGCGGCCCGCGCGGCAGGCGGAGTGCCCTGACAGGTGAGGGTTCGCGGAAGCTGCATTACGAAGCCCACGGGCTGATGATTCCCGCCGATCTTGAGGGCTACTTTGCCTCACGTTTTACCTCGAAGGAGCGCTACAATCTGCGGCGGGCGGAGAAGAAGCTCGGAGCCATGGGCGCTCTGCGCTTTGCGGCCGACGCACAGGGGCCTGAGCGGGCGCGGATAACGGAGTGCATGATCGCGCAGAAGCGGGAGCGCTACAGACTGACTGGTGCCGTCGACAACTTCGCCGAGGAGGCCTTCGGGGAGTTTTACCGAAGGGCCACGGCCAGCGGAGCTGGCTGCCTTGGAGGCGGCGCTTCGGTGCGTGTTTCGGCTCTCTATCTCGATGAACGCGTGATCGCATGCCATTGGGGGGTCGCTGACCGGGGCGACAGGGCTGTGTACTTTCTGATGCCCACATTCGACGCTGAGTTCAGCCGCTATTCGCCCGGTCTGATCTTTCTCGGGCGCTTTATCGCAGACTGTGCGGCGGATGGCTTTGAACGGCTCGATTTTACGGTGGGCGATGAGATATACAAGGATAAATGGTGCGGAGATGAGACGCCGCTCTATTCGATGATACGGGGCTTTTCGGCGCCGGGTATTGTCTGTGCCGCGGCCCTGAATGGTCTTGAGGATCTGAAGTCGGGGCCGCTTCTGCCTCTGGCGCGCGATATCAAGCGCGCGGTGCTGAAGCATATAAAGTACAGGGACTGATGGACAGAATGATGCTGAAAAAATGGATGGTCCTGGGCGCGGCAGCGCTGATGCTCTGTGGAAGCAGGACTCTTCCGGGCCTGCGCGCGGAGGAAAAAACGAAGACAGCGGCCGCCGGTGCCGCGGCGCCCTTATCGGCCGCGGGCGCGGCGGCGGTGAAGAGCGGCGCGGCTGCGGCTTCCGGAAAGACGGCCAGCCCGGATAGCGGGGGCGCCATTGGACCTGTGCCTGTGCAGAAGGGCATCTCGGTGGCGCTCATGGTCAACGCCGGCGATTTCGCTCTGGTCGCTCAGCAGGCGGCCCAGGCGGAAGCGCGGATTCTCGGTCTGCGATACAGGTGGATGGGGCATGTGGCCGAGGCCGACCAGGCGGGGTTTATTGCGCGGGCGGTGAAAAATGGCTACAAGGCACTGGTGATAACGCCGCCCGCGAAATCGCCGCTGCTGGCCGAAGAGGTCAGGACGGCGCTTAAAAGCGCGATGGAAGCGGGGGTCACGGTTATCGCCTGGGATGTGGATCCCGGCGTAGATGCACGATCTATCTTTGTGAGCAAGGGCAGCGCGGTGAGGCTGGGAGCCTTTCTGGTGTCGATGGCTGCGGGAGAGCTCAAGGCGGGCAAGCCGCCTGTAAAAAAGGTTGCGTTCTTCTATGACAGCCCCGACAGTGCCGAAGTGAATTCCTGGGTAACAGAGGCCAAACGGCGTGTGCTGGCCGAACATAACAATTGGGATATTGTGGCGACTCAGTACGGCTATGGAAATATAAACACCTCGGCGGAGATTGCTTCGTCGATTTTTACTACTTATAAAGATCTCGATGTGCTGATCTGCCCAAGCCAGACAGCCCTGCTCGGAGCGGCCAGGGCGGCGGAAAAGCTTGGAAAGGCCGGCGATGTGGCCATTGTGGGCTTTTCCGCGCCGAAGGCGGCGGGCCGCTATATCGTGAATGGCACGATAGACAGCTGCGGCCTCTGGGATGCGGCTGCCGAGATGCGGATAGCGCTGTATATGGCCGCCGAAATAGTCTCCGGGGCCAGCTTCCGCGTGGGCGATGAGCTTTCGGTGCCGGGCCTTGAGTACAAACCGCGCATCGAGGCCAACCCGACGCGCAAATTCGGCGATCCTTCGCAGAACAGCGGCATGGTAGTACCAGATAGAATATTATTTTCTCCGGATACTGTGGGCAGCTATAAATTCTGATGCTGGAGGACAAAACATGGCTGACATTAAAGTGGTAAACGCGGCTGATTTTAAATTCCGCAATGATGACCGTTCGGGCCCGAAGTATCTCTGCCGCGGACCGAATGTCGACGTGGGGATGATGCGCCTTGGCCCCGGCGAGGATATGAAGACGCATTATCACAATGAGGTCGAGGAGATATTCCTTACTACCAGGGGCGAATGCGATATCTGGGTGGATGGCATAAAATACAGCGTAAAGGAAGGGGATCTTCTCCAGGTGCCGCCCAAAGCGAAACACTACCTTAAAAATCCTGGTCCCGAAATCTGGGAGGCAACCTTTATAAAATCGCCCTATCTGCCTAAAGACAAGGTGGATGTGGAATGGATGCCCTGATTAGAGACGGCCTGAGCCCGCGGAGAGCCCAGCGCTGAGCACCACGAGGCATCTTTCCTCGTCGAGAAATGGAACTTTTAGCGGCACAATAGAGGCCGAGGTGTAGAGCCCTTTGATTTCGGGGAGCTCCGCCTCGGCCTTTTCTTTTCTGCCCTTGTAGGCTGCAATATAGCCGTCTGGCTCGCAGAGAGCGAAGACCGATGAAAAGAGCTTCCGCTCGAAGGGACGGAAGGCGCGGAAGACAATAATGTCATAGCTCGTATCGACGCGCTCGACTTCCTTTTCGACGATGCTCACAGTGGAGAGGCCGAGGCGGGCTTTTTCGTTTTCGAGAAAACGGACGCGTTTGCCCATGCGTTCAATAAGGCTCACATCGAACTCGGGAAAGGCGAGGGCGAGGGGAATGCCGGGAAGGCCGGCGCCGCTGCCGATATCGGCAAGTCGGAGACGCGGGGCGGGAAGGCCGAAGCTGGGCGCTGCAGCCCCGGCCGAACGCGAGGTGCGGATCGAATCGGCAAGGGCGCGGATCGAAGCGGCTGCTGCGAGGGAATCGAGGATGTGCTTTGTGATGAGTTCATCCCCCGAGGCGCCCACGAGGCTGTACTGGGGATTCCAGAGTTCGATCTCGGCGGTGTATCGGGCGAGGCTGTCGGCAAGGGCGCCTTCTGGGGGAAAACCCAGGGCTGCAAGGCCCTTCGACAGAAGCTCAGTGTTTACGGGCATGGAACCTCCCCTGGCTGCGTTTTGAGCGCCGCCGCCGGACGTGGTGCCGGAGCGCTACGCGGGGCGGCAGTGCCGTATATGGCGAAAGCATAGAGACCGCAGCCCGAGGAGGCAGCGCACATGGCGGAACTGCGGAAACCGCAGCGCACTGCGGCAGTGCGCGCGGGGGCAGAGCTACAGGTCCTCAAGGGCCTTTACCTTCTGGAATTTGGCGAAAGCTTCGTCGGCCCTGTCGGCGAGGCAGAGTTCGAGGGCCTTTCGGGCTTTGGGAAAAACGCTGCAGTCGAGGGCCTCGCGTTCGTCGGGCTTAAAGCTGGCGAGGACATAGCCCGCGACATTGGGATCGTCGGGACGGCCGATGCCGAAGCGGAGACGGCGGAAATCGCGGGTGCCAAAGCGGGCCTCCATAGAGCGGAGGCCATTGTGGCCGCCGAGGCCGCCGCCATTTTTTAGGCCAAAGGTTCCGAAGGGCAGCTCGAGCTCATCGTGTATGACGAGTATTTCGCCGATGCCTATCTGGTAGAAGCGTGCGAGCTCGGCGACAGAATCGCCCGAGAGGTTCATATAGGTGAGGGGTTTGAGAAAATAGACGCGGCCGCTCTCGGTCTCGTAGGTGGTGAATTCGCCTTTGAATTTGTCCGTAAATCTCAGTGACGAATAAAAGGGCAGGCTTTCGAGAAACTGCCAGGCCACGTTGTGGCGGGTTCTGGCGTACTCGGCGCCGTAATTTCCAAGAAATGCGTAAAGGCGAAGCATTGAACAACTCCCGGGAACTTTCACTCGCGGAGGCAATTTGACGCCCCCGCGCGGGAATAGTACACTACTTTTCGGTTTTCTGGACAGCCGGCAGATGAGGGGGAGACATGCAGCGCAATCCGCTTTTTTCGCTTGATTCCAAAGATCTTGGTGCGGCTCTGTCGATCGACGTAAGGGCAATTGAAGAGACCGAAATCAGAGGGGAGACTGTCCCCCTGTTCAGCATAGGTTTTGAGGAGCTCTGTGCGATGGCGAGGGCTCCAGAGAGTTTCCGTGCCGGTTTTGAGGCGCGCAGTGGCGTGGGCCTTATTGTAAATGGCTGGCAGTCCTGGTCTCTGGGGGCTGAACTTGGCCTCGATGAGATACAGGATGAGAATCTCTTTGGAATTTCGCGGACCTTTGGCAAAAGGCCAGGCAGGCGGCTTTCAGGCGCGGAGCGGAGGAGATGGGCTCTCTCGCATTTCTACCTCGGCCTAAGAGCGGGCGATATGCGCGTGTTCCTCCTTTCGAGAAATGAGGGCGGGGCGCCCGTGGCCTTCAGACTGAACAGGGAGGATCTCTCTGTCAGCATAGAAGCCTTTGCCGATGGGGCGCGCTACGCGGCTGGCGAAAAGGCCGCCGAGATACGCATTTTCTGCCGGGAAGGCTTTTTTGCTGCCCGGGATGCCTTTTCCGAAACCTTTGCGGACTTCGCTCTCTTTGACCGGCTGGGCTTTCTCGGGGACAGGACAGGCCTTGTGCCGGGCGGATATGAGTCCTGGTACAACCATTATACAAAGATAAGCGGAGAACTGATAAAGGATGACCTTGAAAATATCGGTTCCTCAGATAATCTTATCAATTCATATTATATAAAGCGGGGAAAGCCTGCAGTTTTCCAGATAGACGATGGCTGGGAAAAAACTGTGGGCGAGTGGGAAGCGAACGGAAAATTCCCCGGGGGTATGAAGCCGCTCGCGGAGCAGATTGAAGGACGCGGCCTTATTCCAGGGCTCTGGCTCGCGCCTGTGATCCTGAACAAATCGTCCGCGGTATTCCGTGAAAAGCCTGAGTGGCTCCTGCGTGACAGCTCGGGCAGGCTGGTAAAGGCCGGTTTCAATCCAGGCTGGGAGGGGAACTTCTACACGCTCGATCTCTCGATCCCCGAAGTCGATGACTATCTCTATGCGCTCTTCGACCGGGTGATCGACGACTGGGGTTACCGCTACCTCAAACTGGACTTTCTCTACGCTGCCTTTCTGCCCGGGCTCCGCGCGAAGGGCGGGGCGGCATTTGAGCACTATAACCGTGTATTCGGCAAAATCACGTCGCGCACTGCGAACAGAAAAGGCGAGCCCGTGGCCTGGCTTGGCTGCGGAGCCGTGCTCGAGGCCTCTTACCGCTTCTTCCCGCTGATGAGGATCGGGGCCGATACAAAAGGCGTCTGGGAGGACTCCTTCCTTAAATTTATCCGGCATGAGGGAAGGCCGGCTGCCCTGATGAATATGCGCGATACTATTGGCCGCTCCATTCTGAACCGCAGTGTCTTTATAAATGATCCCGATGTGGTCTTTATGCGGAGCAGCAATATCGAGCTCGATGAGAAAGAAAAAGAGCTTATAGCTCTTGTGGATTTCCTTCTTGCCTCGCAGATTATGTTCTCCGATGATACGGGCGGGGAAGCTGAAAAGGCCGATCTCGAATTTACTCAGCGGATAATCGGCCTCTACGACAGGCTCGGCGGGCGGGAATACGGGGCCGAGAGCATTGGACCGGAGATCTACCACATATCAAGCCGGGACGGGAAGCTGAGCGGCATTGTGAATCTCTCCGAGCTGCCCGCCCGCCTGCCTGCTGGCCTCTACAACAGGGGCGAGGCTCTTGTGGAGCACGCGGCGCCGGATGCCCGGAACGGGAGTGGAATACCCGGCGAAGCGCCCATGATGAACTTTGAGCCGCATTCGATTTCGCTCTATATGGAGGGCTGAGATCGGCGCCGGGCCGGAGCGCTGGCCCGGTCCAGACGGGACGCGGGACGCGGGACGCCGCCACTGCGGCGCAGACGCAGATGGCCGGCCGGGATGTGCAGCCGCACTGCGCCGCGTTTTCTTTCACTATTACCAGCTATGATTTGTCTGCTGTGGAGCGCGGAGGGGCTGGCAGCTGGGCGAGAATCGCGCCCGAGAGCATAAGACAGCCTCCGACGGCGAGCCGGACGGTGAGGGGTTCGCCGAGAATAAGGATGCCCCCGAGGGCGCCAAAGAGGCCTTCGAAGGACATAAAGATCGCGGCCGGGGCGGGGCGGGCGGCGCGCTGGGCGACTATCTGCAGGGTAAAGCCTATGCCCGATGAGCAGATGCCTGTGTACAGTATGGGCAGGAGAGAAGAGATGACTCCGCTGTTCCAGCTCTGCGTAAAGGGCAGGGGCTCGGTGAAGAGCGCGGCTATCATGCTGAACAGGGCACAGACAGCGAACTGGCCGGCGGAGAGTTCGACAGGGTCTGTTTTAGGCGCAATATGGTCTATGACGGTTATATGCAGAGCCCAGAAAAACGCGCCTGCGAGTTCGAGCAGATCGCCCCTTGTTATAGACGAAAGGCCATTCGTAATTGATATAAAATAGAGGCCAGTGAGGGAGAGAAGGGCTGCTGTCCAGCCTCTGATGCCAACCCTGCGGCCCAGAAATATGCCCAGGATCGGCACGAGCACTACGTAGAGGCTTGTGATAAAGGCCGAATTGCCGGCTGTTGTGCTGACAAGGCCCACCTGCTGAAGGCTTGTGCCGCAGAAAAGCACGCTGCCGGCGATGAGCGAATAGAGGAGGCGCCGCCCCACAGGCGGCCGCGGAGCGGCGCTGGCCGGCTCATGGCGCCGTCTGTAAAAAATAAGGGGCAGCAGTGCCGCCGAGCCGAGGAAACAGCGCAGGGCCCCAAATGTAAAGGGGCCGAGCGAATCCATTCCCACGCGCTGGGCGACAAAGGCAAAACCCCAGATGGCGGCTGCGAGCAGAAGCAGCAGCTCAGCCCGCAGCTCTTTGTTTCTCTGTGTCATAGCGGAGACTATGGCATATTCAGCGCTTTTCTAGAAGCTCCCTTACGGTCTTGCCCATCTCGGCTGGATCCATGGCCACGGTGACGCCGCGGGCCTTGAGCGCTGCGATTTTGGCAGGCGCAGAGCTTGTGGCGTCGGCGATGGCGCCGGCGTGGCCCATGCGGCGTCCAGGGGGCGCCGAGCGGCCAGCTATAAAGGCGACGAGGGGCTTTTTCATATTGGCCTTGGCATAGTCTGCGGCATCGATCTCGGCCGATCCGCCGATCTCGCCGATTATAAGGATGGCTTCGGTCTCGGGATCCTCATTATAGAGTTTGAGGATGGAGACATAGTCGCTGCCGATAATCGGATCGCCGCCGATGCCGACGCAGGTTGATTCACCGAGGCCCTGTTCGCAGATCTGGCTGACGCCTTCGTACATAAGCGTACCGGAACGGGAGATAACGCCGATGTGCCCCGGCTTATGGATGCTGCCGGGCATGATGCCGACCTTGGCAACTCCAGGAGTTATAACTCCGGGGCAGTTGGGGCCGATTAGGCGGGACTCCGGATGATCTTCGAGGAAGCGGTGTGCCTTGAGCATATCCTCGGTAGGGATGCCTTCGGTAATGCAGATGATGAGCCCTATGCCGGCCTCGGCGGCTTCGATAATGGAGTCGGCGGCGGCGAAAGGCGGGACAAATATCATGCTGGTGTTGGCCCCTGTGGCGGCTTTTGCCTCTTCGACGGTTTCGTAGAGTTTGATGCCGCCGATCTCGGTGCCGCCTTTTCCGGGCGCGACGCCTCCGACCACCTTGGTGCCGTAATCGATGCAGGCCTTTGCGTGGAACTGGCCTTCCCTGCCCATGCCCTGGACGAGGACTTTGGTATTTTTATCGACAAGTATAGACATAGCTGGTACTACCTTTCGCCCTAGCGGGCAGCGTCCGAGGCCTTGGGGAGAGGCTTGGGCTCAAGCTTTGAGGCGGCTACGGCGAAGCGCGCGGCTTCGTCCATATTGGAGGCGAACTGAACGGTGAAGAAAGGTGCAAGAGGCGTCTTTGAGAGAGCCTCGCGGCCTTCTTCGGCGTGGTTGCCTGAGAGGCGCGCGATTATCGGCAGGGTGATTCCCGCACGCACAAGGCCTTCGGGGTGGGCTTCGATGGCCATCTGAATGCCGGCGGCCACTTCGTCGCAGCGGACAATGCCGCCGAGCACGTTGATGAGAATCGCCTTGATGCGCTTGTCCTCGCAGATAATCTCGAAGGCCTTCTTTACGGCGTTTCTGCTCGCGCCGCCGCCGAGGTCGAGGAAGTTGGCGCTCATGCCGCCGCGGTTGGAAATCGCATCGAGTGTGGCCATGGCGAGACCGGCGCCATTGACCATGCAGCCGATGTTGCCATCGAGGCGGACATAGGTGAGGCCATATTTTGCTGCCTCAAACTCCTCGGGAATAATCTCGAAGAGATCGCGGTATTTGAAGAGCTCGGGGTGCCTGAAATAGCAGTTGTCGTCGAAGCTCATCTTGCAGTCGAGCACTTTGAGATGGCCGTCTTCGAGTATGGCGAGGGGGTTTATTTCGAGGAGGGAGCAGTCGAGATCGACAAAGGCTTTGTAGAGCCGGGGAACAAGATCGAGAAATTCTTTGAGGCAGCCGCTGTCGAGCTGGAGCTGGTGGCCGAGAGCGCGCACGGCGTGCGGAGTGGGGCCAAGCAGCGGATCGACGACGAGGCGGTTCAGCGAATTGGCAGCGCCGCCCTTGTCCTCGACGCCGGAGCCGCCGGCTCTCGACGCCATAATGACAACGCGCGCTATTTTGCGGTCTATCACAATTGAGAGATAAAGCTCTTCCTTTATGGAGGCCGCCTCTTCGACATATACGTGGCGGACCCAGGAACCATCGGGAGCGTTCTGCTTTGTGACGAGGAGCATGCCGAGGAATTCATTGAAAATTTTTCCGGCCTCTTCGGGAGTCTCCGCCAGTTTTACACCGCCAGCCTTGCCTCGGCCGCCAGCATGAATCTGAGCCTTTACAACAACCCTGCCGCCAAGCTCCTGTGCCGCTTTGACTGCCTCAATCGGCGAGCTGGGGAGTATGCCGCGGGGAACCGCGACGCCATATTGTGCGAGGATCTCCTTGGCCTGATATTCGTGGATATTCATGGAACCGCCTTCCGTCCTTTGGCATAATAGCGCGCCTGCGGTGATCCGCTCCGCTGAATGGAAGCAGTTTCCGCATGTGCGTAAATAAGCGCGCTCCAGTAAGCGCAATTCAGTATTGTCCCGCGAGTGGGGACTGTCAAGAAGAAGGATTTCCTGTACAGTAGTGAAATCGATAAACAGGAGATACTATGGCGCATATAAGTACAAAGTTTCTGCTGCCGCTTATCGCCGCGGCATTTCTCCTCTCTTTCCCGGCGGCCTATGCCGCGCCCGGGAATCTGCCTCCCTTCAGGGCGGACGATACTGACATCTTTGCCGTGGAAGATAATCCGGCGAAACTGGCTCTGATGAGCAGTCAGTTCCGTCTTGGGTTTGCCTATACTCCCGTGAACGGCAGCTCGAATCAGAATTTCGATCTCGCGGCTGTTCTGCCCTATCTCTGCTATGGCCGCTATTCATGGTCTGACACAGCCTCAAGCTATGCCCTGGGGCTGGGCTTTAATCTGGATAAAAGCGGCTGGGCCGCAGCTGGTGTCAATTATGTCTATAATGGGTCCAAGAGCGCGACCATTGGCCTTCTGGTGAGACCAGCGAGCTTCAGCTCGCTGGGCCTTTCGGCTGTCTGCGCCGAAAATGGAGATGTGATCTGGGGACTGGGGCTTGGTTTCCGGCCTCTTGCCTTTATGGGCGGAAGCGGCTCGGCTCTGACCTTTACCGCTGACGCGGATTACGCGGAGGCTAGCGGCTTTACACTGGAGAGCGTCGGCATCAGGGCCTTTATGCCCGGCCTTGGCTCGATCCGCGGCTGGTATGCCTTTGACGGCTGGAACCGGGCTCTCGCTTCGGACAGAGCCGCTTCGTCCATCGGCATTGAGCTGACACTCGCAGTCGACAGCACAAGCGAGTTTTCGGCCTCGGTGGCTGACGCCGCTTCAGCCCTGGATGGGGATGTAAAATACCGAGTTGCGGACACAGCGATAATCGACATGAAGAATCTTGGGCATAGCGCTTCCATTTCTTCTGGAGGCGATAAGGTACTGCTGATTGATAATATTGATGCCGTGACCGCTGTCCCCATGTTCGGCGGCGATGGCATGGCCCTGAATAATACAAAAGCCGTCTCATTCGCCGAACTGCTCGCCCGCGTCGATGCCGCGAGGACAGATAAAAATATTGTTGCAGTGGCTTTTAAGGATCTGCCCCCTCTCCCCGGTATTGCCTATTATGATGAATTTAACGAGGAGCTCGCGCTGCTGCGCAGAACTGGAAGGCATATCTATCTCTATGGCAGTTCATTCGGCAGGGAAATAGCCTATCTTTCGATCAATGCTGACAAAATTTTCCTGAATCCCAATGGCGAGGTAAATCTCCGCGGATTCTCATACAGGCGCCTTTATCTCAAACCCCTTTTGGATAAATTCGGAATACGGGTCGTGAATCTCGCGCCCTGGGATACAAAGAGCGCCTATAATAACTATTCTTTTGATACCATGCCTGCGGGCGAGCGCGAGATGATGGAGCGCTTTTATAAGGGCCTTCAGCAGAATGTGCTCGACAGTCTTGGTACCCGTGGACGCCTGAAAACAGGGGCAATCCAGACTCTGGAAAACGGACCCTATGTGACCTCGGCCGATGCACTTGAAGCAGGCCTTGTGGATGCTGTCTGCTATGCCGACGAGTTCGAGGACAATCTCGAGCGGGATTTCAATAAAGCGGCAATTGTGAAGAGCATTGAGAAACCGCGGGATCAGTACTGGGGCGCGGATGCCTTCGCAAAGCATATCGCGGTTGTCTGGCTCTCGGGCGATATTATTATGGGCAGGGGAATCGCGGGAGCGCAGATAGGCAGCCTCGCACTAGATGAAATTGCGAATCTGCGCAGCGATCCCGAGGTGAACGCCGTAATTATCCGCATGGATTCGCCCGGCGGCGCCTCCGTAATGAGCGATGAGATCGCGCGCGAAGTGCGGCGCACTGTTGAGGCAGGGAAGCTGGTCGTTGTGTCGATGGGCGCTTACGCTGCTTCGGGCGGCTATTTTATCTCTGCGCCAGCGAGCCGGATCTTCGCCGATAAAACAACGCTTACCGGTTCTATCGGCGTGACAGCCATTATGCCGAATTTTTCGGGGAGTCTTGAAAAGCTCGGCCTGCACTACGATGGCTTTGATCTTTCGCCCGGTTCTTCGATGATGGATCCGCTTAAACCTGTCGATGAAGCCGATTCGGCGAAGCTTTCGAAATCCATCCTCTTTGCCTATGATCAGTTTATCAGTACAGTGGCCTCCGGCCGCAGGATGGACAGGGAAAAGGTAAAGGCAATCGCTGAAGGCAGGATCTGGCTTGGAAGCGAGGCTGTCGAAAACGGCCTTGTCGATGAGATAGGCAGCCTCTCCGATGCACAGGACTATGTGGCGCAGCAGCTGGGCGGCCGGGTAGTCTTTGACAACTATGTGCCGGGCGATGTGCCTTCATTCCTTGAAAGCTTTTTTAATTCGAGCGCCGCGGCGAGCCTGGGGCTTGGTCCCCGTCCGCTCGAGAAAATGCTCAGCCCTCTTGAAAAGAAAATCAGCGAACTCAGCGCGCTGGGAAGCGGTCCTCTCTATTATCTCGATACCGACTCGATAGATCTCTGATATACTGGACGCCGGACTGGCAGGCGGGGAATATACCCTCTGCCGCCGGTCCTTAAAAAGGAGCAGTTATGAAGAAGGGGTATCTGTACATCTTTCTCGCGGCATTTCTTTTCAGCACAATGGAGATTTCGCTCAAGTATTTTCCGCTGGGGCTGAATCCAATACAGCTCAACCTTCTGCGCTTTATGATTGGCGCCGCGGTTCTGCTGCCCTTTACAATTCATACTCTTAAAACCCGCGGGCAGAAAATACAGAAGAGCGATTGGGGATTTTTCGCCCTCTCCGGTTTTTTCTGCATTGTGGTGAGCATGAGTTTTTACCAGGTAGCCATAACGCAGGGCAAGGCTTCGCTTGTGGCTGTAATTTTCAGCTGCAATCCGGCATTTGTCATTCCGCTTGCGGCCGTTATTCTGCATGAGCATATGACCAAAAGAACCGCGGTCTCGATGATCTTCAGCTTCTGCGGCATCGCCTGCATTGCGCTTCCGCTGCTGCTGAACAAGAGCTCGGGCACTGGCTCTGAGACAACGGCCGTACTCTGCGCGATTGCCTCGGCCCTCTTTTTTGCCCTCTATGCGGTGATAGGAAGAACAAGGAGCACGAGACTCGGCGGCATTGCCGTAACCTGCATGAGCTTCTTCTTCGGCTCTATCGAGCTGCTCGCCCTTATCGGCATCTCCCATATCCCCGCCATTGCGGATGGGCTCCGCAGCGCCGGCCTCGGGATGTTCGCGGCGATCCCGGTTTTCAAGGGCGGAAATCCGGCCGGGCTGCCTGGCTTCCTCTATGTATCCGTGGCGGTTACGGGCTTTGGTTATGCGTTTTATTTCCTCGGCATCGAGAAGATGGGCGCGACCATTGGTTCTTCGGTCTATTTTATCAAGCCCGCTCTGGGGCCGCTGCTCGCATGGCTTGTCTTTGGCGAGGCCATCGGAATCCCGCTGGTTATCGGTATTGTGCTGATAATTATTGGAGCCCTTGTGAGCATACTGGGCAAGGTTGGCCAGAAAACAAAAACAGCCAAGGCCTGAACGCTGCCTGACAGCTGCATGGGAAAATCGGCCCCCGTGGATTATCCACAGGGGCTTTTTTTTATAGCTGTGACTTTAAATACTCTTCTTTTCTGATTTGAAGTTCGGCTACTCTGCTCTTTGAGAGAGGATAGGCAAGGCCGAGGATAAGGGCAATGCCGCCATAGAGCAGGGCGGGGATTATTGTGGCCATATCGTACATGACGCTGAGGGTATGCGCGCTCTGAACGGCTCCCTTCTCGTAAGCGTAGCTCATGCCAATAAGGGCGCCGTTTACCGCTATGGCCGCGATTACCTGCCCCACCTTGCGGAAGAACATAAATACTGAGTATGCGGTTCCGTCTTCGCGGCTTCCTGTCTTTACCTGTATATTATCGATGGAATCGGTGACCATAGTCCAGACCTGCAGTACTATAAAGGTCTGGCCGCAGCCTCCTATAAAGCACATAAGCAGGAAGAGCCACCAGAAATCGGGCATAAGGCCTTTGAGAAAGAAAAGGGCGAGATTGGCGAAGGCGCAGACCGCAATTCCAAATGTGCAGAGTTCCTTTTTTCCGAAGCGGCGTACAAGGGCCGGAGTAAAGAACATAAGAACGGCCACGGGGCCGTAGGTGCAGAGCATCGAAACAAGATTCATCCATCCCTTGCCGAAAAAATCATTGAAGAGATAGAGATAATAACTCTGCGTAAACATCTGGCCGGCGAGAAGAAGCATGGAGGCCATGCTCAGGGCCATAAATCCCCGGTCGCTGACAATAGTGTGAATCGCGCGTCTTGCCGCCCCCTTTTCCTTTTTGGGAGCCGGCGTACTCGGGACCCGCTCGCGGTTGAGAAGATAGGCAATGTTGAGCAGTAAAAAGCTGGCGATGGATACAATGATTGTGCCCCAGAGCACGGGCCCGTAGACCATATCCTGGATTACCTTGCCGTTCTGGCCGATAATATTTACGCCATTGACAACACGGTCTCTATAGCAGAAAGAAGCAATTATGATAACAGGCAGATTGCCTATGCATGCTCCGACCGAGCGGAAAACAGAGAGTTTGTTGCGCTCGCCTTCATCGGTGGTGACAACGGAGGCCAGGGTACCGTATGGAATCTGCAGGACGGTATAGCTCATGCCGAAGAGCACATAGGTAAAAGTGGCATAGGCGAAATTGAGCCCGATATTGTTTGAGAGGCCTGGCCACTTTGCGAACATGAGAACCGCTGAAAGCGCGAGGGGAAAGGCGGCGCGGCGGATCCATGGCCGGTAGCGGCCGGATCTGGCCGGCGCACAGGTGTCTGCAATTCGGCCCATCATTGGATCGTTGATGGCGTCCCAGATGCGGGCAGCTATCATCATTATCATGATCCACCAGGGGCTGAAATGGAGAATATCGGTATAGTACTTCTGCAGAAGACTGCCTACAAGCGCAAACACAAGACAGCCGGCGAGGTCTATAAGCCCGTAGCCCGCGTAGTCCCTGAATTTAAGGCCGCTTGTGCGTGCAATCGCGTTGTCCCCGCCTGAAGGGAAAGGTGCTGCCTCTTTTTTCATAATTGCCTCCAAAATAATAACTGATAATAAATCAGCATTTGGCAGAATGGGCAGCTTCTGCCTTTTTCTGCCTGTCGAGTCCGGCAATGTATTCGTCTTCGTCGAGAGGAAGCTTTATCTCCCGGCCAGTCCAGCCTGCGAGATGGATGGCATTGGAAAAAGTGAGGCCTGTAATGCCCTCGCGGCCTGGAGCGGCGAAGGTTTTTGCCTTCCCGCGGAGATAGTCGGTGTAGTTCCGGATAATGCCGAGATGCTGGGGAGGCGCGCTGAAGACAGCGAGTTTTTTCCAGAAGCCGCGGTAGACAGCACGCCTGGTTTTAGGCCTGCCCATAAAGACCGTGTTGTGCTCGCTGAATTCAGGCTCCGGAACAAGATTCTGCGTAAACACAAGTCTGCCTTTTTCTATGACGATCTTGCCGCCATCTCCAGTGATCTCAAGGCGGTTTGTGCCCGGGGCGTCGTGGGTAGAGGTGATAAATACTCCTGTCGCCCCGTTTCTGAATGTGCAGACAGCAGTGACATCGTTTTCGACATTTATCGCGCGGCCTACAGTAGCGGTATGCGCGCTGACCGATACGGGAAGCCCCGCAAGCCAGGTAAAGAGGTCGAGCTGATGCGGGCACTGATTTATGAGTACGCCTCCGCCCTCGCCCCACCAGGTGCCGCGCCAGCCGCCCTGCGCGTAGTATGCTTTGGGCCTGTACCAGTCGGTGATGATCCAGACAATCCGTCTGAGCTCTCCAAGCTTTCCTGAGGCGATTATATCCTTGGCCTTGATATAGAGCGGGTTTGTGCGCTGGTTGAACATCATGCCAAAGAGGAGCTCGGGATGGCGGTCTGCTTCTTCATTGAGTTCACGGACCTGCTTTGTGTAGACGCCGGCGGGTTTGTCGCAGAGCACATTGAGGCCGGCTCTGAAGGCGGCGATGGCAATCTCGGGATGGAAATAATGAGGTGTTTCTATCATTACAGCATCGATTAGGCCGCTCGAGAACATTTCTCTGTAATCGGCGAATATTTTTATGCCCTTAAGAGAAGCCGCGGCCCAGTCGCGGCGTTTGGAATCGATGTCGCATACAGCACAGAGCTTCGCCCCCGGCAGAAGAAAGCCCGCCTTCGAAAAGAGCCTGGTATAGAAGCTTCCCTGCTTGCCAATGCCGACAATACCATAGCGCACAGTATTATAAGTCTTCATAATAGCTCCTAAATAGTACTAGATGTTAGTATATGCTGCCTTAATAGCCGCCCAGCATTTCCTTGAGTTTCCTGTACTGCCATATAAAGACATCTTTTCTGGAAGATGTAGTGAAGTAGCCTCTGCCCATCTTTTTATCGATGAGGCGGAAAGCTCTGAAATAATCTTTTTTGAAAAACCCGACAAAGGGAATAAAACAGATAAGAGGTTTCATAAGGGCATATTTGAATGTATGGGGTTCGAGCGTCATAAAGCCGCTGTATCCGCGTTTTTTAAGCTCGGGGATGATGTAATCGTAGCGGCCTTCGCCGGTTCCGAGGGGCACTTCAACCTTGTATGCCGAGCAGTCCTTTATATGATAATAGACTGTATAGTCCTTGAGCATGTCGAAGGCTGCTGCCGGATCCACATCGCACTGGACATAATTGCTTGCATCGAAGCAGAGTACAAAGCCTGGATCGTTTACCGCATGGTAGAGTTTGAGCACGCGTTCTGGCCGGTCGCCATATATTTTCTTCTCATTTTCGTGCATTAGCAGAACTCCGGAGCCTTTCGCAAGCGCGAGCAGCTCCTTTGTGCGCGAAAGAACTTTATCAAAACAGGAATCGGGTTCTCTGTCTCCATAGTAGAAGGAAAACACGCGTATGTATTTGCAGTTCATCATAACTGCTATTTTTACAAGCTCTGCGAGCTGGGCTTTCTGCTTTGCGAAGCCTTCTTCGTCGTCTATGCCTGTTTTGCCAATGGGAGAGCCAATAGATGAAAATCTGATTCCTGCTGCGTCAAGCCGGGGTTTGATGCCCGCGGCAAATTCGGCCGCGCTGTAGTCGGCTATGCTCCGGCCGTCGATACTGCGGGGACAGAGAAAACTCTCGCCGAGCTGCTTCAGCGTGGCAATCTGCACGTCGAGAGCGGAGCTGACTTCATCATAAAAGCCTGAAATCTGAATTCTGCTCATCGTATCTCCTCAAGGTCGTCCTGACGGTCCCGGGCATCGCCTTCGAGCGTGCGGTGAGAATCGAGGGCGGCGCTGTATTCGCGGTCATCGAGGGGAAGCTGGACTGCTTTCTGCTTCCAGCTGGAAAGATAGCAGCCATTGATAAGCTCTACCGAGGCAAGGCCATCTTCTGCGGATGCGAGCATTTTGCCGCTTCCGCGTATTTCTGAAGCAAAGGCACGGAGCGATCTGAGCTGCTGCCCTTTTATAAGGTCGGCGAGCAGCCTGAAAATTCCATAGCAGCCTATGCTGAGCCTCGAGGGCGCGAAGCCATAGCCATGCTCTGTCTGTGCATTTACTTCTTCCTCGCTTCTGTGCAGGTAGACCCGCATAAAAAAGCTGCCAATTATTATTTTCCCTTTATCGCAGGCAATTTCGAGTCTGTTTGTGCCCTTGAGTTCATGGGTTGAAGCGCTGAATGAGCATTTGTAAGCGCCGTAGTCAAAGATAGCGGCCACATCGTTTTCCACTCCAATCCTGCGGTCTACAGTCGCACACTGGGCGCTTATGGCTCGAGGCATGCCGACTAGCCACTGAAGAATATCGAGCTGGTGCACACACTGATTGATGAGGCAGCCTCCGCCTTCGCCGGACCAGCTCGCGCGCCAGCCGCCCTGATTGTAATAAGCCTGGGATCTGTACCAGTCAGTGATAGTAAAACTGACACGCCTGACGGCCCCAAGCCGCCCGGAATCAAGAAGCTTTTTGGCCCGCTGGTACATGGGATTGGAGCGCTGGTTGAGAGAGACGCCCGCCTTTACGCCGGGATTGTTACGAACAGCGGCGATAACAGCCTTTGCGCCGGCAGTGCTGACGGCGAGAGGTTTTTCGATAAGGGTATTTATGCCTTTGTTGATTGAGTAAAGCGCGATTTCCGGATGGAAGTAGTGAGGAACTGCGATTATTGCCCCATCGAGTTTTTCGTTTTCGAAAAGCTGGCGGTAATCGATATAGCGTTTGGCGCGCGGCACATTGCGGGCGCACCATGAGAGGGCCGCGTCGTCTGTATCGCAGACAGCGGCCAGTCTGACTCCGCGCAGAAGGCCATGATAGAGATTGAAAGCATGGCGCTTTCCCATCCTGCCCACACCGATTACGGCGAAGTTGAGTTTGCTCATATTTTGATTATACGCCTGAATAGGCGTTAAAGCCTCCATCGACAGGGAGAATAACACCAGTGACAAATGCGGAGGCAGCCGGTGAGATGAGAAAGAATGTGGCGCCAATGAGTTCCTCGACTGCGCCGAAACGGCCCATCGGGGTGGCAGCGAGAATCTTGCGGCTGCGCGCGCTCGGCTGTCCGTCTGCGCCGAAAAGCAGTGCCCTGTTCTGGCCTGTGACAAAAAATCCCGGTGCGATCGCGTTGACGCGGATGCCCGAAGGCGCGAGCCGTACCGCGAGCCACTGGGTAAAATTGCTCAGAGCAGCCTTGGCCGCGCTGTAGGCCGGGATCTTGGTGAGGGGACGAAATGCGTTCATCGAGGAGATATTGAGAACTGAGCAGCCCTCCCTGCCGAGCATGTCCCGTGCGAATATCTGAGTTGTGATAAAACTGCCCGTAAAATTGAGATCGAAGACTGAGCGGACTCCAGCCTCATCCAGATTGAAGAAATTCCTGCCCGCCGCCGGCTCGCTGCTGTCTGCCGGCTCATATTCAGCGTCTGTGGTAGCGGCGGGACTGTTTCCGCCCGCGCCATTTATAAGAATATCGCAGGGGCCGAGTTCTGCGAGCATAGCGTTGTGCGCTTTTTCGAGGGAGGCCCGGTCGAGGACATTGGCTGTGTATACCCTGGCGCTGCCGCCGGCTGCTTCTACCCGGGCCGCTGCCGCTTCGGCGTGCTCAGCCGTCCTGTTGATCAGGGCAAGTTTTGCCCCTGTACTGGCAAGCGCTTCGGAGAGACAGCCGCAGATGACGCCGCCAGCGCCCGTGACCGCCACTACCTTTCCAGTCAGATCAATACTAAATGGTACATTCATAGTACTTCCTTTCGCGCCCATAGCGTCTGTGGCGCCGCTGACGCATTGCGGCAGCGCAGCATCGGCTGCCCCAGACAGCCGTCTGCAGTGCCGCGGACGTCCTCTGCGCCCTGCGGCGCCCCCGCTCAGCTCTTCAGACCGGGCGCGGCCCTGTCTGCGCGAGTGTCTGCCACACGCCCTCAATATAGGCCGCGCTCAGGGCACGGTCGTAGAGCCCATAGCCCGGTCTTCCTTTTTCGCCCCAGATCATGCGGCCGTGATCGGGCCTGATATAGCCGTCGAAACCATTGCTGTAGAGTGCACCGAGAATGGCGGGCATATCGAGGCTGCCCGAATTTATTGCGCTCTCTTCGAATCCGCCCTGGACAAGCCGCACATTGCGGGCGTGCACAAAGTGTATGCGGCCCTGGGCGGCGTACTTTGCGGCGAGGCGGGGAATATCGTTGCTGCGCGCTGATCCGAGCGAACCAGTGCAGAGCGTGAGCCCGTTTGCAGGCCTGTCCACGAGGCGGAGGAAACGGTCGATGTTTCTTTCGTCCGTGATGATGCGCGGCAGGCCGAAGATCGGCCAGGGCGGATCGTCGGGATGGATGGCCATTACGATTCCAGCGGCCTCGGCGGCGGGGATGACTGCTCTGAGAAAATATCCGAGGTTTTCGAACAGTCTGTCGGCATTGATATCTTTATAGGCATTAAAAAGCTTTTTGAGTTCATCTTTGCGGTAGCTCGAATCCCATCCGGGCAGGGAGAGACTGCCGCTCAGCGGATCCATCTTTCTAAGCTGATCCTCATAGTACACGAGAGATGTAGAGCCGTCGCCGGCGCTCTTGTCGAGCTGTGTGCGGGTCCAGTCAAAGACTGGCATAAAATTGTAGCAGACACATTTTACGCCCGCTTCGCCAAGGCGCTTCAGATTTTCGCAGTAGGCTTCGATATAGCGGTCGCGGCCGGGAAGGCCGAGCTTTATATCCTCGTGGACCGGAACACTCTCGATAACCTCCATTGCAAGTCCCTGGGCCGCCGCGAGGGAATGAAGGCGGGCTATGCTTTCACGGGGCCATACGCCGCCCGGGGCCACGTCGTAGACCGCGGTGACGATGCCGCTCATAGAGGGAATCTGCCTGATCTGCTCAAGCTGTATAGGATCCGACTCTCCGTACCATCTGAATGTGAGCTTCATTGCTGTTCTGCCCCCGAAAAAAACTTTTCCGCGTTTCTGTGGCAGATATCCTCTATAAGGATGCTGAGAGCTGCCCTGTCGTCTGGATAGGAGCCGCTTTCGACCTTCGCTCCGATAAAGCTGCAGAGAATGCGCCTGAAATAATCATGGCGCGCATATGAGAGAAAGCTCCGCGAGTCGGTGAGCATCCCATTGAAGAGGCCGAGCCCGCCTGTAGCGGCTACCGTCTCGAGCTGTTCCAAGATGCCGGCGCGGTGATCCATAAACCACCAGGCTGCACCGAGCTGCATCTGCCCCCGGCCGCAGCCCTGGAAATCTCCAAGCAGCGTTGCGAGGGGATAGTAGGAACTGTGATCGAGTGTGTAGACAATGGTACGCGGAAGTCTCCCGCCGCTCTCTATCGAATCGAGCAGAAGGCGGGCCGCGTCTGTATTGGCCGGGCCAGCCACACTGTCGGCTCCGGCATCGCGGCCATAGGCGGCCATAAGCCTGCTCGAACAGTTGCGCATGACTCCCGTGTGCATCTGGAAGACCATATGATTCTGTGCGAAAAGAATGCCAAGATCGCGGAGAAGGCAGAAACGGTAGGCAGCCGCATCCGGGGCTTCGGGCTTCCGGCCTTCGGCGGCAGATGAGAGGGCGGAATCCGCGTGCTCCGCAGCACAGGCAATGGACAGGCCGGCCTCCACTAAAGAGGGAAAGCCGGCGAAGGATACATCGGCTGCTCTGCAGCCTCTGCTTTCGAAAAAGGAAAGACGCGCCTCAAGAAGGGCGAGAAGATCATCATAGCTGTGAACTGATATTTTCCCGCCGGATGAATTTTCAAGCCGTCTGAGGTATGCGGCGAATTCCGGCGATTCAATATTGAGAATGCTGTCCAGCCTGAAGCAGGGAAATACGCCGAATGGCAGATGTTCTGCAGCAAGCCGGCTGTGATACTCGAGAGTGTCGGCGGGATCGTCTGTGGTGATTGCGGTTTCGACTCCGGAGCGCGCGATAAGCGAGCGGGCCGAAAAAGAGCCGTCAGACATGGCCCTTTCCGTCTTCCTCCATATCTCGCCGGCATTTTCGGCGCAGACTGGCAGCCTGATGCCAAAATACCGGCTGAGCTCGAGATGTGTCCATTCATAGACGGGATTGCCGATAAAGGCCGGGAGGATCGAACAGAAGGCCTCATATTTGTCACGGCCTGGCGCGCCGCCTGTCACAAGCTCCTCAGGAAGGCCTGCCGCCCGCATCAGGCGCCATTTATAGTGATCGCTCTCGAGCCAGAGCTCCGCGAGATTGTGGAACACGCGGTCTTCGCATATCTCTCTGGGACTGAGATGACAGTGGTAATCAAAGATTGGAAGGCTTTTGGCCGCCTTATAGAGCTCATGGGCTGTGCCGTTTTCGATCAGGTAATCCTCGGACATAAAGGCCGTGGTACTGCGCATGTCCTCTATTCTATCATCTTATTTTTGACAGTAAATTGAAAATGTTGCTGTAATGACTTGCAAAAATTGCTGTCCAGAGCCATAGTTTTCTGTATGCCAAGACCGCGCGCAACACCCTGGATGTCCTCACAGCTCATGTCTAAACGCAGCTATGAGATTCATTATTACAGAGACAAGGATTTCAAATCGGTATCGATGCACTCCCATGATTTCTATGAACTCTACTATTTTATTGGAGGAGACGCGACCTATATTATTGAAGGCCGCCGCTACAGACTGAAGGGAGGCGACATTCTTCTAATAGCTCCTACAAACCTGCACCAGCTGGATATATCCAGCAGCGCCACCGAATATGAGCGGATAGTGCTCTGGCTGAACCCGCGCTATGTCCGCTCTCTTTCCACAGAGAAGAGCAATCTCGCCTCCTGCTTTGAACTCTGCGACAGGGCAGGAAGCCATCTGCTGCGGAATGCCGTCCTTTCGGAGAACATTCAGCGCGGACTGCTTGGGCTGCTCGGACCGCAGAGCGGACAGAACAGAAGCGGGGAGACCGCCAGAACAAAGGCAGCCCGCGATTTTGGCGCCGATATCGAAGCAGAGCTCGCCGTGAAGGGCATTCTGCTCGAACTCTGCCGCCATCTGCTCTCGGGGCGCGGCAGGGATCTCGAGCTGCCCGTATGCTCCAACAGAACAGTCGCCGCCGCGATGGACTATATTCCCTCCCATCTCGACGGGGACCTCTCGCTCGATACTCTTTCTTCGGTCCTCCATGCAAGCAAATACTACTTAATACATGTTTTCAGAGAAGAGACAGGCACTACGCCCCATCAGTACATTTTGAAAAAGCGCCTTGTCTACTCAAAACAGCTGCTCGAACGCTCCCTGCCCGTAACCGAAGTCTGTTCTCTCTGCGGTTTCGCCGATTACAGCCATTATTTCCGGGCCTTCCGCAGGGAGTACGGGATAACGCCTGGAAAATATGCGGAGCTGGCAGGCTGAGACCGCGGCCTGCTTTTCTGTCTTGCCAGAAGCCCTTCTTCCGTACTAGATTTATTCATTCTGTCTGGAGGATGCGGCCCATGAACGCGGCCTATATAAATCCATTTTTAACCGCGACCATCAATCTGTTTGAGCAGGCTTATGGCTTTGCCCCGACCGTCGGTGACCTCTATCTCGAGGACCGCCTTTTGAAGCACCGCTGGGATATTTCGGCGGTGATGGTGCTTACAGGAAACGCAATCGGCGTTGTGGCCATCAGACTGACTCGCTATCTGGCAGACAAGCTTCTGTCCCGCACCGGCGTCGAGTGGAAGGATGACAACGAGCGCGAGAACCTGATGGCGGGCATGGTGAGCGAGCTTATCAATGTCGTAGCGAGCAGGGCTTCGGCCGAGCTCAAGGATTACAAGATAGAAATCTCCGTGCCTCTTGTCATACAGGGCGAAAACCATACGGTGAGCTGGCCTGATGATGCACCGATTATCGCCATCCCGTTTACAACCCCCTATGGGCCTTTTGTGGTCAATGTGAGCCTGATCGAAATTCCTTCAGCATATATCGTTAAAAAATGAGCTGAATACAGGCCGCACTGCCCGCCCGACCTTTCGCTTGACGGTGGCGGGTTCTCTGGCTACGCTTTTTGGACAATGCTCATTCTTCATATGGCAGATCTGCATCTGGGCAGAACTCTCCACGATGCTCCGCTCTTTGCGGATCAGAAACAGATGCTCGACAGCGCCCTCGGATATATCGCCGCGCGCGCTGTGGATGTGCTTCTGATCGCCGGCGATGTGTATGACAGGAGTATTCCCCAGCCAGAGGCTATCGGGCTTTTCGATCAGTTCCTGACTGCAGCCTTCGCGGAGCAGCCCGGGCTTTCGGTCATTGTCATCCCCGGCAATCATGACTCGGCGGCGCGGCTCTCCTTTGGTTCGGGGCTTCTCCAGCGGGCGCGGCTCTATATCAAGGGGCGGAGCGATGTTCCGCCCGAGCCTGTTCGGATCAGCGCAAAAGGGCTCAGCGTGAATTTCTGGGCCCTGCCCTATATGGAGGCCGGAGCGCTCGAGAGCGCGGTCGCGGAGATAAAAAAGAGCATGGGGGCGGCCGCTGCTCCGGGAAGCACTGGAGCGGACATGGCGGTGGCCGCCCCAGGCGGCAATATGGAGACAGAGCTGCGCAATGTTCTGCTCGCCCACTGTTTTGTCTCAGGCTGTGCCCCGAGCGAATCGGAGCGCGCCGTGGTAGGACTTGCCGAGGAGATCCCTGCCTCCGTCTTTGAGGGCTTTGATTATGTCGCCCTCGGGCATCTGCACAGAAGACAGGCCGCCGGCCCTGTGGCGCGCTATCCCGGCTCTCCTCTGGCCTATTCCTTTTCCGAGGCGGCCGCTTCGCCCGAAAAGGGCTTTCTGCTGATAGATATGGAGCCCGGCTCCTCCGGGGCGGACGGGGCTGCCTTCAGGGAGGAATTCCTGCCGGTGAAGCCTCTGCACCGCCTTGTGCGCCTTGAGGGGCTCTACGCCGATCTCTGCGCGGAAGGCGCTTTCCCTGAATACCGCGGGGACTATATCGAAGCGAAGCTTACCGACCCGGGGCCAACGCTGGATCCTGCCCTCGGGCTCCGGAAGAATTTCCCGAATCTGATCACCGTGGGGCAGACCTATTTTGACCGGCTTCAGCAGAGTGCCGAACAGGCTGTCCGGAGCCCGCAGCACGCGGGATCGGCGGGGCAGGCGGCGGAGAACTGCGGAGCCGCGGCGGTAGAGGCTGACTTCCGCTCATTCTACGAGGAGATATACGGAGTGCCTCCGCCGCCCGAGATGGGTGCTCTTTTTGCCGATCTCCTCAAGGAGGCCGAAGATGCGTCCAATTAAACTCATCATGGAGAACTTCGGCCCCTATCTCGAAAGGACAGAGATCGACTTTACGCAGCTTTCGGATGTCTTTCTTGTCTCGGGGCTGACGGGAGCAGGCAAGACCACTATCTTCGACGCCATGACCTACGCCCTCTATGGCGAACTTACCGGCGCCCGCAAGGGGCTCGACAAGAGCATCCTCTCGCATTACGCGCCGGAGACGGCCGAGCCTCTGGTTGTCTTTGAATTCTCGCTGGGCGTCGACAGATACAAGCTCGAGCGCGTCGCGCCGCATCAGCGCAGAATCCGCGGCGGCGCCTTAAGGCCGAGCGATGGCCCGGACAGGTTCTTCCATTGGGAAGGAGATGCCGAAAGCGGGGCAGGCTGGCATCTCATCTCCGAAAAAAAGAGCGAGGTAAACGCGGCAGTTGTCGATCTGCTCGGCCTCTCTGTCGAGGAATTCTCGAAGATTGTCCTTCTTCCACAGGGCGAGTTCCAGCGCTTTCTCGAAATGGATTCGGCGGGCCGCGTCGCGATACTCGAAAAACTCTTTCCTGTCGCTCTCCATGATGAGGTGACAAAGACCGCGCAGAGCCGTGCAAAGAGCATTCAGGATGAATTTTCCGTCCTGAGCGCCAGCATCGAGGGACTTGAAAAAGAGCGGGCAGGCCATCTCCGGGAAGGCGAGGATGAAGCGGCGGCTCTTCGCAGACTCAATACTGAATATACTAATACTAATAATAATTACAGTGCGGCGGTGACTGCCCTCAGCCAGGCGAAGAGCGCCTGGGACAGGGCGGCCGTCGACAGGGCCCGTTTTGACTATGCGCAGAAATGCGCGCAGGACCTTGCGCTCTTCGAAAAGCAGCTGCCGGCCGCCCTGGCGCGGAAGGAGCGCATCGGCGCGGCCAAAAAGGTGGCAGGCTATGTCGAGCTGAAGCGCGCCTCCGATGAGGCTGCGGCCAGACAGAAAAGGGCAGAGGATGAGCTCGCCGCTCAGCGGGCCAGACTCGGTGCTCTTGCGGCCCGCGGCCCTGAGATCGAAGCGCTGTCGGATTCGATTGCGAGCAATGATGGACTGATATCTGCGGCGGACAAACGCATTGGCGAGCTCGGCAGAGCCGCCGAAAACTGGAAGCGCTATACGGACGCGAAGGCGGAGTTCGATAAGGCATGCGCGGCCGAAAAGCTTGCGATCCTTGCGGCGGAGAACGGAGAGTCTGCCCTGAAAGAGCTTAAGGCACAATGCGATGGCCAGCTCCCAGATCCTGCCGCCGAGGCTGCCCTGGACAGCGATCTCGAAGCGGCTGAGGCCGCGCTCAAGCGGGCCGAGAACATTGTGCCTCTTGTCTCCCAGGCGGCCGAAAAACAGAGGCTTATCGGACAGAAACGCGGCGAGGAGACTGCACTTGGGGCAAAGCTCAGCGCTGTGGAGAAAGAAATCAGGGATATGGAGGAGGACTGGCTTGACCGCGCAGCCGGCATACTGGCTTCGCGCCTCCGCCCGGGGGAGCCCTGCCCGGTCTGCGGCTCACGCGAGCACGCCGCGGCCGCCCACGGTGCCGGGCCATCCGCAGCTCTGTCCCCAGTTTTGCCTGCCGCGTCCACGCCGCAGGATGCGGCACCGCAGGATGCGGCACCGCAGGATGCGGCACCGCAGGATGCGGCGCCATTGGCGGCCGACCCCTGCGCTGCCCTCCGCCTTCGCCATGACAGCCTTCTCTCGGATCGCAGCGCAGCGGGCGCGGCCATCAAGGCGGCCGGCGAAGAACTCAGGCGCCTTGATGAGCAGCTCGAAAACCTTGGCGCTGCCGATATGGGCGGCGCCGAAGCGGAGCTTCTCAGAGCCGCGGCCCTGGCGCGGCGTGATGATGCAAAGCGGCGCAGAGCCGACCTTCTTGCACGCCGGGCCCGCCATGACAGGCTTATGGCCCAATGCGACAAGGAGCGTCTCCTTGTCGACGATCTGAACAGAAAGCGGGCGGAAGCCTCGGCGCGCGCTGTCGGTCTCGATGAGCGCTGCAGGGCCTATCTTTCAGGCCTTGCAGGGGCATCGGATCCAGAGCCTGAAAGACTGCGCGAGGAAGGCAGAAGGAACAGCCTTAAAAGCCAGAGAGACGGCTGGCAGGGAAAGATCTCCGCCTGGGAAAAAGAAAAGGCCCAGGCCGAGAGCGGCATCGCCGAAAAAGAAGGGCGGCTGCCTGAGCTTGTATCAGATGCCGGACGCGCGGCATCCGATGCTGGCGCTGCCCTTACAGCCGCCGGCTATGGCCCCGACGCTGCCAGCGAAGCCCTGGCCGCAAGCCTCGGCAGAGCGGAGCTCGAGGAGCTCACTGCAGAGGACAGGGAATTCGACGCGCAGCGGCTGCAGCTTTCGACCGCGGCAGCAGAGGCGCGGAAGGCGGCGGGAACAGGCGGGCCCCCCGATGTCGAGGCTTTCAGATCCGAATATGAAAAAGCCCGGAATGAGGCGGCGGAAAAGGAAAAACTAAAAGAGCAGGCCAGGGCGGAGCGGGATGAGCTCGAGCGGATTTCCGCCGGCCTTCGCGAGGCCGAGAAGAAACAGGAGAATCTCGGCGGCCGCTCGCGGCTTCTCAATGAGCTCTCGATGCTTCTGAGCGGCACGATAAAGAACCGGAAGCTTCCTTTTAAGTACTATGTACTCGAAAAATATTTCAGCCTTATCGCGCTCAACGCCTCTGTGCGGCTCTCCGAGATGACGGACAGCCGCTACAGTCTCAGATCGGTTGAGGGCGCCCAGGTGGGCAATGGCCGTATCGGCCTCGAGCTGATGGTGCAGGATGCCTACACCGGGAGAGAGCGCAAAGCGGGCACCCTCTCGGGCGGCGAGCGCTTCCTCTGTTCTCTCGCCCTTGCCCTGGGCCTTGCCGACACAATCCGCAGCCGCTCCTCGTCGCGTGTCCTCGATTCGGTCTTTATCGACGAGGGATTTGGCAGTCTGGATGAGGAGACTCTCGACCGTGCTGTCGCTGTTCTCGACCGCGTACGGGGAGGCCGCATGATCGGCATTGTCTCCCATGTGCAGGAGCTCAAAAGCCGCATTCCCTCTCAGATTGAGGTTGAAAAAGGGCGCAGCGGCTCAAAGGTCAGGATACTATGAACGGGAATAAGTGCATCTTCAGGAAGCTTCCCGATGAGTGGATTGAAGTGCTGGTCATCGTGCTCTGCATGGGCATCTTTGTCGCCTTCGCGGTGTCGATTATCGACTCGCAGGAGAAGATGAACGAGGAGCGTGCCGGCCTTCTGACTCTCAGGGAGAACTGGAACGAGATCGCAGCTTATTACAATCTGAAGGACAACAACCATTCCTCCGCCACGGATTTTATGGTTGAGTACCGGGCCTTCCGGGCGAGGCCGGCCTTCCGCAAGCTGCTCCGGGCCGATTCGCAGTTTTCGACGCTCGCCGGCCAGGCCGAATGGGCGCTGAGTCAGCTTGAATTTGCCGAGGAGCGGGGCGACCGCTCGGCAGCCCGCTATGCGGGAATTTTTGACCGCGTGCTCGGCGCGATGGCCTGGCGCGTCGGCGATTACTCCAAGGAGCGCCTCTCCACCTCGCGTCTTCTGCTCTGCCTGATGTCTCTCGCGCTGATCGCCGGAAGCTTTGTCTTTGTCCATATGATGCGGAGGCTCCGCGCCACCGCCGAGGAGCAGCGGGAGAGCCAGGCGCTGACACGGGCCCTCTTCAAGGGGCAGGAAGAGGAGCGCCTGCGCATTTCGCATGAGCTGCATGACGCGGTCGCGCAGGATCTCGCAGCAGCCAAGCTCTACTGCGGACTCGCGGACAACGCTGACGCTTCGCGCGCCGCGAATCTGCTCGACAGATCCATCTCGGAGGTAAGGGAGATCTGCCAGGGGCTGAGGCCGGCCGAGCTCGACAAGCTTGGAATAGCGGAGGCCTGTTCCCGGCTCTGCTCCGAGCTCGGCCGCGCATGGAATATCGATGTCGCCTATTCGAGCTCGGGTGTCGCGGGAAAGAGCTTCCCTATCGAGCTCGAGATAAATCTCTACCGGATTCTTCAGGAATCGCTGACCAATATACGCCGCCATTCCGGGGCCAGACGCGCCCGTGTCCGCATTGCCATGGATGGGGATACAATACAGCTTGAAGTGGCAGATGATGGCGTCGGTCCCGGCTCCTCCGTGCCCGGGCTGGGGCGGAGCGGCATGGCCGAGCGGGCCGAAATGCTGGGCGGCAGCTTCCGCTTTGGCCCGGGACCCGCGGGCGGGAGCCTTGTCTCGGTCTCCATTCCTCTGGAAAAACCGGCCAGAACCGGAAAGGAAAAATGATGAAGCAGGTATTTGTGGTCGATGATCACAGCGCGATCCGTGAAGGTTTCAAAGCCATTCTCGAGCGTTCCGGCAGATACAGAGTCTCGGGCGAGGCTTCCAACGCGGAGGAAGCCCTGCAGCTGCTCGGAGCCGAGGGCCCTTATCCCGATGCCTTTATTATCGATGTGACACTGCCGGGTCAGAGCGGGCTGGAGCTCGCGGCGGCTCTGCACGCACGCTGCGGTGCGCCCATCATCATACTGACAATGCACCGCCGCTACGAATATATGATCAGCGCCTTCAGCGCCGGGGCCCAGGGCTATGTCTCCAAGGATGCCGACTCCGACGCGATTGTCGCGGCGCTGGACGCCGCCGCTCAGGGTCGGTATTACCTCGATCCCGATTCGCTCAAGCTTTTTATTGATGAAGCTGTTTCCGGCGGCGCTTCGTCGAAGCATGCCGAAAGCGGTCCTACGCTTTCGGAGCGCGAACATGAGGTGCTGCATCTGCTCGCCGCCGGAAAGCGTGCCGACGAGATAGCCGCTGCCCTCGGCCTTACGCAGAAAACAGTGGAGAATCATCTGTCGAATATCACGGCCAAGCTTGGGGCCCGCGACAGATTCGAGCTCTACCGGATTGCCGCCCGCATGGAGGACAGCGACTGAAACCCGCCTTCCGCGCTGGCCCGCCGCATGCGGAGCGCGGCGTTTCAAATACTGATATGGATATTTCACTATCGTAAATTGATACAGACTTGATGTATTTTATTGCGCCAGCGGTTCAAAAATTCCGTACCGTGGATAATTATGCAGGGTGGGGACGCGCGGCGTTTTGCCGTTTAAGTATTTATCTTGAAATAAAATAGCCTCTTATAACAGAAATGGAAACTCCTTCCGCGCGCAAAGATTTAACTTGCGTTCGCAGTAAAAGCAAGTATAAACTGATGCATCTTGCAATTGGATATTCCAATAGGAGGTATTATGAAGAGGATACTGACAGTCCTTTTCACGCTTCTCGCGCTTTCTTCCCTGGTGCTCGTCTCCTGCGGTGGCGGAGCCCAGACGGCGGACAAGCCGGATTTCGTTATCAACAACGGGACTGAGCCCCAGTCGCTCGATCCCTCGCACATCCAGGGTGTGCCTGAGCACCGCATTTACATGGCTCTCTTCGAGGGCCTTGTTCAGTATGACCCCGTTACTTCCCGCGCAGTGCCCGGCATTGCCGAGTCCTGGACTCAGAGCCCCGATGGCCTGACGCTCACTTTCAATCTCCGCAAGGATGCCAAGTGGTCCAACGGTGATCCTGTTGTGGCGCAGGACTTTGTCGATGGCTGGCTCCGCACTCTCGATCCGGCCACCGGTTCCGAGTATGCGTATATGATCGGCATGCTTATTAAAGGCGCCGATGAGTTCAACAGCGGCAAGGGCCCCAAAGAGGACGTTGCTGTCAAGGCTGTTGATGATCACACCTTCGAGTGCGAGCTCAAGGGCCCGATGCCCTACGCTGTCGACATGATGGCCCACTATTCTTTCGCCCCGCTCCCGATGAAGACCATCGCGAAGTTTGGCGATGCATGGACAAAGCCTGAGAATTTCGTTGGCGATGGCCCCTATGTTCTCAAAGAGTGGAAGCCCCAGCAGTACATTTTCGTTGTAAAGAACAACAAGTACTGGGACGCGAAGAATGTAAAGCTCCGCTCTCTTAAGTTCCTCCCCCTCGAGGATCTCAAGACTTCCTATTCGATGTTCAAGAACGGCGAGATCGACTGGGACACTGGTGTGCCGAACGATATGCTCGACGAGATCAAGCTCCGCAAGGACTACCAGGTCGCGCCGCAGGTTTCGACCTATTATTATGTGTTCAACAATTCCCGCAAGCCGCTTAACGACGTCCGCGTCCGCAAGGCGCTTGCGATGGCCGTTGACAAGCAGGGCCTTGTTGACAAGATCACCCGCGCCGGCCAGATCGCTGCTGATGCGATTGTCCCGCCGATGGATGGCTACACCCCCGCCAAGGGCAATCCCTTCAACGTCGATGAGGCCAAGAAGCTTCTCGCCGATGCCGGTTTCCCCGGTGGCAAGAACTTCCCGAAGCTCACCATTCTCTATAACACCAACGACAACCACAAGAAGATTGCCGAGTATGTGCAGGAGCAGTGGAAGCAGAACCTCGGAATCGATGTCGCGCTGCAGAACCAGGAGTGGAAGACCTTCCTGGACACCCGCTCCAACTCCCACGATTTCGATATTTCCCGCGCTGGCTGGGTAGGCGACTATCTCGACCCGAACACCTTCCTCGATATGTTCATCAAGGGTTCCGGCAACAACGATGGTCTCTATGACAATCCCAAGTATGATGAGCTCATCCGCAAAGCCGCTTCGATGCCCGCTGGTCCTGACCGCTTTGCGGTTATGGAGCAGGCCGAGGATACCTTCATCACTCAGGATCAGGGAATTATGCCCTTCTACTATTACGTTTCGCAGAACCTTATCGACACCAACAAGTGGGCCGGCTGGACAGCCAACCCGCTCGATGTCCATCCCTGGAAGTTCATTTCCAAGAAGTAAGGCTCAAAACGCTTAAGGTGCATTGGCCCCCTCGGGGACCAGTGCCCTGCGCGGGCGCCGCGGAGCGCGATGAGCGTTATCCGCGGCGTTTTTTTTGAGGCCCCCTGAGCCGGCAGATAGAGTCTGGAACAATCCCCGATGATTTCTGCGCCAGCCTCTGTATACGGACTCAGCGGTCCTCACAGCTGATAGAGAAGGCGATAAACAGACGCGCGTCCGCACAGCGCACGCCAAATCAATATCGTGGAGGAAAAAGGAAGCGATGTCGAAGTATGTAATACGACGTCTCCTGAGCCTCATCCCAACAATGTTCGTGCTGGTAACTCTCAGTTTCTTCCTGATCCGCTTCGCCCCTGGCGGGCCTTTCTCGGGAGAAAAGAAGCTGCCCGAACAGGTACTTCAGAATATTATGCGGAAGTACCACATGGATGAGCCTCTGGGAAAACAGTATCTGCGCTATCTTGGCGATGTGATGAAGGGCGATCTTGGCCCCTCCTACCGCTATGTGGACAGCACAGTCAACGAGCTGATCAACGAGAGCATGCCCAATTCGATTCTGCTCGGCTCGGTTTCACTGCTCATAGCGATAATCTTTGGAATTATCTTTGGCATTGTCGCGGCTCTGAAACAGAACCACTGGCCTGATTATCTGACAATGTCGCTGGCGGCAATAGGCATCTCCGTGCCGCTCTTTGTCGTGGGCCCGCTGCTTCAGCTGCTCTTTTCAATGCAGCTGCACTGGCTCCCTGTCTCGGGCTGGATTACAAGCCGCGCCGGGGCGCTGACTCTGATAATGCCTGCCATTACGCTCTCCTTCCCCTATTTTGCGAGAATTTCGCGCCTTTCGCGCGGTTCGATCCTCGAGGTTCTGCGCTCGGATTACATCCGGACTGCGAGGGCCAAGGGCCTTAAGGAATCCGTCGTGGTGACAAAGCACGTCCTCAAAGGCGCGCTGCTGCCGGTCGTGTCCTATATTGGACCCGCTTTTTCCGGCATAATCACCGGCTCGGTGGTTGTCGAAACTACCTTTGTCGTGCCGGGCGTAGGCAAGATATTCGTACAGTCGGCGCTGAACCGCGATTACACACTCATTATGGGCGAGGTTATTGTGTACTCGCTCATTCTCGTAACCATGAACTTCGTGGTCGATATCGTGTACGGATTCCTTGATCCGCGCATCGCCTACAAATAGGAGTCCACATGTTCTCAAAAAAGAACCAGGCGGTAAACGAATTCAATCAGCAGGTGAAGCCCGTCTCGCTGTGGGCCGATGCCTGGAAGCGTCTCCGCAAAAACAAGATGTCGATAGCAGGTCTCTGGATTGTCGGCATCTATATGCTTATTTCCCTTGCAGCGCCAATCCTTCCTATCTACAGCTATACTGAACAGGAACTGACCCATGCAAACCTTCCGCCCTCATTCAAGCCGGCCGGACAGGTGGCTATGGACAGGCTCCAGAGCCGCATGGCCGATATCCGGAAGGCGATGATGAATGCGGGCCCCACTGCGAGCACGAGCAAGCTGCTGCAGCAGGATCTCGATTCGGCCGAGAAGGAATACTACCAGATAAAGAACAACATGGATTCTGACCCCAAGAACAAAAAGGTCTATATCCTTGGCACTGATTATCTCGGACGCGATATGCTCGCGCGCACGATCTATGGCGGACGGATTTCGATTCTGATCGGTATTGTCGGCACTCTGACGGCGGTACTTGTCGGAATCCTTGTCGGAGCCGTCTCGGGCTATGTGGGCGGCCGGCTCGACAACTTCCTGATGCGTGTTGTCGATATTATGTACGGTCTGCCGTACATGCTCATTGTCATTATACTTATGTCGTTTTTTAAGGATGCGAGCAATTCGATTATCATTCTCTTTGTGGCAATTGCACTGGTTTCATGGCTTACAATCGCCCGTGTTGTGCGCGGCCAGATAATAAGCCTTAAGAACCAGGAGTTTGTCGAAGCCGCGCGCTCCATGGGGGCAAGCAGCTGGCGCATAATCTGGCACCATCTGCTCCCTAATACACTGGGCGTTATTATTATCTTCGCGACACTCGAACTGCCCGGATTTATTATGAATGAGTCTTTCCTCTCCTACCTCGGCCTTGGTGTTTCCGCGCCTGACGCTTCGTGGGGCACTCTGGTATCTGAGGGAGTGCAGGGAATGGAACTCTATCCCTGGCGGCTTCTTGTGCCCGGACTGGCCATGACGGTATTCCTTTTCGCCATGAACTTCCTGGGCGACGGCCTCCGCGACGCTCTCGATCCGCAGAGCAAGAACAGGACCTAAGGAGCCAAACGAAATGACCAACGATGTGATATTGCAGGTAAAAGGCCTGCGGACATATTTCAACTCGGACGAGGGTGTCGTTAAGGCTGTTGATGGCGTAACCTTTGATCTGCATAAGGGCGAGACGCTTGGCCTTGTCGGCGAGTCCGGCTCCGGCAAATCGGTGACGAACCTTTCAATTATGAACATGGTCCCTTCTCCTCCCGGAAAGATAATGGGCGGCGAAGTGCTCTTTATGGGCAAGGACCTGCTCAAAATGCCGATCAACGAGATCCGTGAGATCAGAGGAAATAAAATTTCGATGATCTTCCAGGACCCGATGACTTCGCTCAATCCCTATCTGCGCATTTCGACCCAGATGGTCGAAACTATTGTGCTGCACCAGGGGCTCGACAAGGTGGCGGCCAAGGCCAAGGCCATCGATATGCTCAGACTGGCCGGCATCCCCGCGCCGGAAGAGCGCATAGACCAGTATCCGCACCAGTTCTCGGGCGGCATGCGGCAGCGCGTCATGATAGCGATGAGCCTCTCCTGCAATCCGGAGATCCTGATCGCCGATGAGCCGACCAGCGCGCTCGATGTAACCATCCAGGCCCAGATTCTGGACCTGATGCGCGATCTCACGGCACGTCTCGGGACGGCGGTAATTCTCATCACCCACTCCCTCGGCGTTGTGGCCGGCATGTGTGATACAATCTGCGTTATGTACGCGGGCCGTATTGTGGAGCGCGGCGCGACAAAGGACATCTTTGCCGACCCCAAGCATCCATATACGCAGGGCCTTATCAAATCGGTGCCCCGGCTCGACAAGGCTTCCGGCGATAGGCTTTTCTCCATCCGCGGACAGCCGCCAAACGTTATCGATCTGCCTGACTGCTGCCCCTTCTATCCGCGCTGCGACAAGGCAACGAATATCTGCAAGCGCAAATATCCCAGCACGGTCGACTACGGAAACGGCCGCGCCGTGAGCTGCTGGCTCTACAACACGGAGGCTAAGTAACATGCCGGAAAATGATGTTCTGCTCAATGTAAAAGGCCTCAAGATGTATTTCCCGATCGGCTCGAACCACCTCTTCAGCCGGAAGGCTCAGAATTACATCAGGGCCGTAGACGGAATCAGCTTCGATATAAAGAAGGGCGAGACGCTCGGCCTTGTGGGTGAGTCTGGCTGCGGCAAATCGACCACCGCGCGGGCAATCGCGCAGCTGCGCATTCCAACAGCCGGCTCTGTGCTCTTTGAGGGCCAGGAGCTGACGACGCTCAGAAAAAATGATCTTATCGCGGCGCGCAAGAACATGCAGATGGTCTTCCAGGATCCCTACGCCTCCCTGAACCCGCGTATGACAGCGGGAGATATAATCGCCGAGCCGATGAAGATCTACCAGCAGCGCGGCATCTATACGATTACGCGCAAGGAGATGGATGAGCGTGTTGAACAGCTGATGGAGCGCGTCGGCCTTTCCCGCTTCTTCCGCAACCGCTATCCGCACGAGTTTTCGGGCGGCCAGCGGCAGCGCATTGGCATCGCGCGTGCGCTTGCCTTAAGGCCTCATCTTATCCTCTGCGATGAGCCAGTTTCGGCCCTCGATGTGTCTATCCAGGCGCAGATACTCAATCTCTTCAAGGATCTGCAGGATGAGTTCGGGCTTACCTATCTCTTTATTGCCCATGATCTCGCGGTTATCCAGTACATATCGACGCGCGTCGCCGTCATGTACCTCGGCATTATCGCAGAGCTCTCCGATTCGGCGCAGCTCTATAAGAAACCGCTGCATCCCTATACGCAGGCTCTGCTCTCCGCCGCGCCGATCCCTGATCCCGAGGTTGAGAAGAAGCGCAAACGCATTATCCTGACGGGCGATGTGCCCTCGCCGGACAAAGAGCGCCATGGCTGCTATTTCTACGACCGCTGCTGGAAACACACAGATCACTGCAAGGATCACATCCCGAAGCTGCATGAGGTTGAGCCCGGCCATTCGGTCGCCTGCTTCCTCTATGGCAACGATGAGATGGAGCAGCCGGCCGACAAGGCCGTCAAATAAAAAACAGTCACAGCTATAATAAAAGCCCGGCCAATCCAGATACTGGAACAGCCGGGCTTTTTTATGCCTGCCCCCTGCAGAAAAAGCGGCGCCCGGAGGCGCCGCTATGCAGAGAGCTTCGGCTTATGCCTGAAGCTTGAATTTGTGCATCTCCTTGTCGAGGCCGGCAATCTCCGATCTGTTCTTGTCGGTGGACTGGCTGACCTCATCCCGCGAGCTCGATATCTCCCTGACATTGTCTGTCATCTCGGTCATGCGCTGATTGGTCCGCTGGGTCACTTCGGCGAGGATGCCCATCTCCTTTACAACCTGTTCGCCGCCGGCCATCATCTCGCCTGCTCCATCCCTGACATCCGAGCTTGTCTCATTTATGGCTTTCATGGCTTCGAGCACCTGCTGGTTGCCCGTGGACTGCTCGGCCATCGCGTTGGTGATAACTGCCTCCTGCTCCTTTACAGTCTGGGCAAGATCGTATATCGAGTTGAACTGGCTCTGGACTTCCTTGGTACTGGCCGAGACATCGGCTATGGCCTTCTGCAGGGCCTTGAGACTGTCATCTATGGCCTTGCCCTGATTGCTCGACTGCTCGGCCAGCTTGCGTATCTCGCCGGCGACCACGGCGAAGCCCCTGCCCGCCTCGCCTGCATGAGCCGATTCTATGGCCGCATTCATTGCGAGCAGGTTGGTCTCGTCAGCGATGTTCTGGATTATTCTGCTCGCCTCGAGGAGTCCGGCCGACTGCTTGATGATGTTGTCCGACATCGCGACAGCGCTCTGGACGCTCTTCCTGCCGCTGTCCGAGGCCGAGCTCAGCGATTTGACGGTCTCGGCATTTTTGCCGAGAATCCGTGTAACGCTCTGAATATTGGCTACCATCTCCTGGACGGCGGCCGAGGATTCATTGACGCCGCTGGCCTGCGATTCAATGCTGCTGTTGAGCTCTCTGATTCTGCCCATTATCTGCTGCACAGAGGCATTGGCCTCCTCGACACCCGCCGACTGATTGCTCATCTCATTCTGCACTGAGCCGATGTTGTCCATCATTTTGGAGACACTGGAGGCAGCATGTTCCATGCTTAAGGCAAGGCCGGACGCAGTCTGGGTGGAGCTGGCAAGCAGATTCTGAAAGGCCATAAGCAGCTGCTTTGTGGAGCTGTAGAAGGAATTGAGATCGTTGACAAGATTGCCCAGTTCACAGCGGCTCCGCACAGGAAGAGGCTCGACAGTATAATTGCGGTTTGAGAGGTTCTGCGAGAATTTTTCAATGCGGTTGATGTTGTGTTTTATATCGAGCACATTTATAACCACATCGACAACAGTCATAAGCGCGGCGCAGAGAGCTATGGGAAATACAAGCTCCAGTATAAGCTTCTGCTGTCCTATTTTGAGATTGCCAGGTACGGAAAGAATGGACTCGATGAGCAGGACGAGGCCGGCGACAGCGATAAAAGTAATAAGAATTATGCGCTCCGAGAGAGAGAAGGTCTGATCCTCTCTGCGGTAGGGCAGCCAGGACAGGGAGCGCTCCGTATACTGCATAAAGAGCATAAAACCGATTACCGCGAGAAGGAAATTGAAGCCGAGCACTACCGAGAGCCAGGGGTAGAGCTGAGAATCGGCGTCTATGAGCGCCGAATAGCTGAAGCCCAGGGCTGCAGGCCTGTCCTTGAGAATAAAGGCAAAGACTGTACTGAAACAGGTAGGGGCGATAAAAGTGATGCGGTCTATCAGCTTAAGGCCCCTATTGGCCTTGTCGAGACTGGCGGGACTGCCATCGTAGCTGGCTGCCGCGCGGACTGTGAATCTGTAGGTAAGAACCGCGAAGCCAATCTCTGCGCATATATAGAGGAGGACAAGGGGATCTGTGATCACTTTGATATATTCCTGCACCGTAACCATGCGTATCAGAACGGCAAAGGGGCCGGCCATTAGACAGGGGGCGGCGAAGATGAAGATCAGGGAGATAAGGACAATAGGAGGGAAATAGCGCTTCTGTTGGGACATTGAGCTGCCTTCTTCATTCCAGCATAACCCAAAAACAGCCCGTATGCCACGAAATTGCACGCCTAAATTTCGAGATTTGCCCCTGCAGCCCCGCCCAGTTTCAGGCCTGCCTCGAGAAGCTCGGCGTAGCGCCTCGCTGGCACTGTATTGATGACAAAATTCTCGCCGTCTTTCGAGGTGAGGATCAGCGAGATATAGGCCTTTTTTATCTTGGCCTTGTCCTCCTGTTTGAGCTCGGAGAGGCCGGCGCTCTCCGCAGAACTGTCCGTGCTGCCTGCGCCCTGCTGCTGGAACCTCGCGAAGTGCGTGCCGCTCTGCTTCATCAGCGATGAGAGGATGGCCCGGCTCTCGGCCTCTTCTTTCGGATCACCGGGCATAGTGCCTTTTACAAAGGCGCTGAGCGAAAGCGACTCAACTTTGGAGCTTTCTATAGTGATGTGCTTGAGGAGGGGCCAGATGCCATAGCTGTGGCAGACAGTCTCGGGACCGACCGACCAGCTCTCTACATAGAGAGTACCGATAAGCGCTATCGCCACAAATATCCAGCCGACGGCTCCGGTGCCGCCCGAGACAAAAACCGCGCCGGTGAGGACGGCCAGAATAAGGCCCATGACCGCGCGGTACCAGAATGGAATGCCATAGATGAGGGCGCTTCCGCGTCCCTTCCTGACTGTAAGCGGAATATCCATGGGTTCAGAATAGAATGATGAATCCATTAGCACAAGGCAGGCCGGAGCCTTGTCTTGCCCCCGCGGCGGCGGCCGGGCTATTCTATAGCCTATCTGGAGGAAACAATGGCTACTCGTGTTAAGCTGGAGACAAGCCTTGGCGATATTGTCGTCGAGCTGTTTGAGACTGAGGCGCCGAAAACGGCCGCCAATTTTCTTTCCTATGTAAAGGATGGCTTCTATGACGGGACAATCTTCCACCGGATTATCCCCGGCTTTGTCGTACAGGGCGGCGGCATGCTCCCTGGCCTTAAGCCCAAGGAAGGCGGCGATCCAATAAAGAATGAAGCGGCGAAGGCGCCGAAGAATCTCCGGGGCAGCCTCTCGATGGCCCGCACTTCGGATCCGGACAGCGCCACCACTCAGTTCTTCATCAATCTCGTGGACAACCGCAGCCTCGACTACTCAGGCGCCGCGAACGCGGGCTATGCCGTGTTCGCGAAGGTTGTCGAGGGTATGAATGTTGTGGATGCGATGGCCGAAAAGCCGACTACCACTCATTTTCCCTATCAGGATGTGCCCAAAGCCGATATCGTACTTAAGAAGGCCAGCCTGATAGCCTGATCTGAGGCCGCCTGTCCAGACTGGAGCTAGATGGTCTTGGGCAGGGCCACTGCGGGCAGCTCCTGGCGCTCCGAGAGCGCTTCGGGGCCCCGCTTGGCCGGCAGCTTTTCGGGCACCTCGCAGCCGATCTCATGGAGCATGGCGCGCCAGGGCGAATCTGCCTTTTTAAGCTCGCGCGAACCCCGCGTGATCTTACAGAGTGAGAGCCCGAGATCCTTCGCGATTTCCCTCTGAGGGCAGCCCTTGGCCAGGGCTTTGACAAGAGCCCAGCGTTTGGCGATTTCGTCGGCCTCAGCGGGCGTAAAAAGGCTGTAAAAAAAGTTCTCTATGAGTTCGGGGCTGTCCGCCTTCGAAATGGCCGTGGCCATCTCGGAAAGGTTTTGCTGGACAAGCTGGGTGTCACTTTCCATAGAATCATTATACTCCAATTTGCGCATAAAGGCGAGAGAATTTTCTACCCGCGACGGCCAAGGCGCTCGCTGGCCAGACGCGGCAGACAGGCGGCGTTGCGGCGGTAGGCAATCATCTCCGCCAGAATCGAAACGGCGATTTCCTCCGGGCTCTCAGACGCTATGTCGAGGCCTATCGGGGCGCAGACTGCATCTACCTGTTGCGCATTGTAGCCCTCAGCCTTGAGCTGTTCCAGAATGAGCTTTGTCTTCCGGGCAGAGCCGATCATGCCGAGGTAGCGGTAGGGCTTTTTCAGAGCGGCCCTGGCGCATTCGAGATCGTTGAGATGGCCATAGGTCATGATGACCGCATAGGTCGCCCGGTCGAAGGGCTGTTTCTCTATCATCTCGGTAAAACTGCCATGGATAAAGGCGGCTTCCGGCGGGAAATGGCCCTCGAAAACAGAGGCATCCCGGTCGTCGATTACGCTGATCTTGAAGCCCAGCGGAAGTGCAGCGGCCGCAAGGGCGCGTCCGACATGGCCGGCACCCATTATTATAAGTTTTTCCTCCGGGAAGAGGGGATCGTAGAAGGTGTGGGCTTCTTCGTCAAAGGCGGTTCTGCCCTTGTCGAGGGCGGCCTCCTTTTTGGCCTTGTCCACAGACCCGCCGCTGCCGGATACCAGGTTCCCATCTTCATCGAAGACCGAGACCGAGACGCTGACCTCGCGGTTCTTGAGGCTCTCGGTGAATTTCTTTACGAGGAGGGCCCGTCTGCCCTTTTCGAGCAGATCCAGAGCAGCGCGGTAAGGCGCGCGGCTCTCCGCATCCGCCCCGATGTATTCCACAAGCATCGTACTCTCGCCGCCGCAGATCATCGCAGAGCCTGTGGCCTCTTCGCCCCTCATTTCAACCTGGATCAGAGAGGAGGAGCGCTTGCTGAGGGCCTCGGCTGCCCTGTGCAGCGCAATGAGCTCACCCTTGCCTCCTCCAACGGTTCCCTTGAAATTTTGTTCCGATGAGGCAAGCATCTTGGAGCCCGGGTGGCGGGGCGAAGATCCCTTTGTGCTGATGATGGTTACGAGGGCAAGAGGCGCGTCCGGCGTCCTGCCGGCGAGCTCTGTCCCCACTATAGAACGCAGAAGTTCGACATCCATTTGTGCTGATCCTTATTCTAGAGCTTCCCCGTCTATGACCTGGATAAGGCGGCTGCCGAGCAGCTCGGCCTCCTGCCTGTCGTGCGAGACGAGGATTGTGCTCATTGTAAGCTCTTCCCGCAGTTTGAGGAATTCCCTGTACATTTCCTCTTTGGTGTGATGGTCGAGGGCGCTGAAGGGCTCATCGAGAAGCAGAAGACGCGGTTCTGTCGCGAGGGCGCGGGCGAGGGCAAGACGCTGCCGTTCGCCTCCCGAAAGGCTGAGGGGCTGACGCCGGGCGAGGTGTCCGATGCCAAAGCGCTCGAGATAGCTCTGCGCTTCGGCCTTCCGCTCCCGGGGCAGGGCAAAGGCCACATTTTCGAGGACGGAGAGATGGGGAAAGAGGGCATAGTGCTGGAATACATAGCCGATGTGCCGCCCCTGGGGCGGCAGCATGACATTCCGGCTTGAAGAATACACAGGCTCGCCCTCGATGGAGATTTCGCCCCGGTCTGGGGCGGCGAGGCCCGCAAGGCAGTTCAGAATTGTCGTCTTGCCCGCTCCGGATTCGCCCCAGAGTACGACAACTTCCTTCTTTTCGACCATGAAGCCCGCGCGGAGGGTAAAGTCAGGCAGGTCTTTCTCGAAATTGACAAGGGTCATCGGGCTGTCCTCCGCGGCCGCTGGCTTCCGGCTTTGGCTTGGGCGCCGGGAGCCCAGCTCTTCTTTTCGCAGAGACTGACGACAAGGATCAGTATAAAGGCGAGCGCAACAGTGACCCCGAGAAGTATCTGGGCCTCGCTGTCGCGGCCGCTCTCCACCGCGTTGTAGAGGGCGAGCGGGATTGTCTGTGTCCGCCCGGGAATATTGCCGGCTATCATCAATGTGGCGCCGAATTCGCCGAGGGCCCGGGCAAAGGAGAGCATGACGCCGCTTACAATGCCCGGTGCCGCGAGGGGCAGGGTGATGCGCCAGAAGATCCGGCCTTCGCTGACGCCGAGGGTGCGCGCGGCCTTTTCGTATTGGGAGTCAACGCTGAGCAGAGCTGCCTTGCAGTTCTGATACATAAGGGGGAGGGAGACCACTACCGAAGCGATAACCGCGGCCACCCAGGTAAATATGACAGGGGCCCCGATTTTTTCGAGAAGCCTTCCTGCAGGGCCATTGCGCCCGAAAAAGAGCAGCAGAATATAGCCCATGATTGTGGGAGGCAGAACCATCGGCATGATGATGAGTGCCTCCCAGAAGCCCTTGAGAGGAACGGCCCGCGCGGTGTTGAGCCGCGCGAGCCCGAGGCCGGCCGCGAAGGTAAAAACCGTCGCGATCGATGCTACCCTAAGCGATAGAAGTATCGGTTCGAAAATGGCCTGATTCACTGAACGACAAAGCCTGCCTTTTCAAAAGCCGCCTTGGCTTCCGCAGTCTGGAGGAATCTGATAAATGCGGCCGCCCTGTCGCTGTTTTTGGATGCGGCGACAATGCCGACGGGGTAGATTACCGGGGTGGTGAGCCTGGCCGGGAACTGATAGACAATGCCCACGCCGGAATCCGGCTTGACGCTCATCGCATCGGTAAGGAAGACAATACCATAAGGAGAGGAAGCGGTCTGCACATACTGGAGCACCTCGCGGACATTGCCGCCGAGGACGAGTTTCTTTTCAACGATCGAATAGAAATCGAGAGCCTTGAGGGCCTGTACCGCATAGCGGCCGGCGGGTACAGCGTCGGGGTTGCCGATGGCGAGAAGCTGCATTTTCTGGAGCAGGGCCTTGAGTTCGGCGTCGGATTTTACAGAGGGAGCTCTGTCCCCGGGTTTTACCGAGGCGATAAGGACGATCGCGTTGGAGAGCAGATCGACCTTTGAGGAAGGGGTGACAAGATTCTTGTCGACGAGGGCCTGCATGTCGGAGGCTGCCGCAGAGAAGAAAACATCAGCCGGGGCGCCCTGCTCGATCTGTTTGCGGAGGGCGCCGGAGCCGCCGAAGTTGAAGCTGATCGGGCAGCCGACAGCCTTTTCGGCTGCAGGTTTGAGCCCGTTCAGGACATCGGTGAGGCTGGCGGCGGCGGACACGACAATGCCATCGGCAAAGGCAGCGCTGACGCTGAGGCAGAGCAGTACTGTCAGAAGAACTGAGGTTATGCGTCTATTCATAGTGAACTCCTTGGGCGTGAGAAAGAAGAGCTGGATTGACAGCGAAGGAGCCCGCAGCTGGACCCGCGGACTCCTTCCATGTTTGGCACTCTTTGGAGATACGGAAACTCTGGCTGGGAGGCCGGCGCTCTGTACTCACTCAGTGAATATTGCCCCAATTGAATTTTCTGTCAAGAAAATATGAATCGCACAGGGGATAAAAGCGTGTTTTTAAATGAAAAAAAATTCCAGATAAAATTGACCACAGGCGGCCCTCGTGTTAGGATCGAAGTGTATCGAATCTTTTTTCTCCTATTCTGGACAAGTAGGAGAAATGGCTGGGAGGCCGGTGCATGGACAATGATAAAGAGAAAGCCGGTGTCGTGGATAACTTTATCCACAAGACCACGAGCCGACGCGAATTCCTCGAGAAGAGCGGAAAGGGTATTGGAGGGTCGATCCTCACCATTACCCTGCTCAATTTCCTGAGCGGCTGCGCCACTACTGGAGCGCAGAGCGGCACAAAGCGTGCCTGGGCGACCGCTTCCGGTGCCATCATCCATGATCCCTCGCGCTGCTCCGGATGCAGACGCTGCGAGATCAACTGCACGATGGCGAACGATGGCAAGGCCCACCCCTACATCGCGCGCGTCAAAATCGGCAGGAACATCAATTATGGCCAGAAGGGCCCGACCGCCGCGTATTGGACTGGCAATGGCCAGTTCGGTGACTGGCGCATCATGGGCGAGACCTGCCGCCAGTGCAAAGACCCCTTCTGCGGCAATGCCTGCCCGCAGAAAGCGATCAGCGCTGATCCGACCACCGGTGCCCGCGTTGTCGATGAGACCAAGTGCATTGGCTGCGGAACCTGCCAGAAGGTCTGCCCCTGGGGCATGATCGTGGTCGATCCCGAGACCAAGAAATCCAAGAAATGCCTCCTCTGCTATGGTGATCCTCAGTGCGTTCGCTTCTGCCCCAACGGAGCTCTCAAGTTCATTCCCTGGGACCAGGCTGTGAAACAGTACAAGGAGCATTGGGAGTCCCACATCTAATTGATGGGGATTGCTGTTTTCGGCCGGTCTGTACTGGCGATTGAAAACGGCAGATCAAAGACACTCATTCGGAGGATATATGGCTAACATGACTGGGTGGACCGGAAAGATTCTGAAAGTAAACCTTTCTACCGGTGCCATCTCCACTATAGATACTGCTAAGTACACGGATTTCATTGGCGGCGAGGGCATGGCCCTCAAGATCATCTTCGACGAAGTCCCGGTAGGGACTCAGCCCTATGATGCCGCCAACGAACTTGTTTTCGCTGTTGGCCCGATCACCGGCGCCGGCGCTCTCTGCTCCGGCCGCACTACGGTTACCGGCCTCACCGCGATGAACCCCTTCGGCGCCGTCGCCGACAGCCACTTCGGCGGCTATTGGGGCTCCGAGCTCAAGTATGCCGGCTGGGATGCTCTCGTCGTCGTTGGAAAAGCCGAGTCCCCTGTCTGGATCCGCATCGATGATGACAAGGTCAGAATCGAGAGCGCCCGCCAGCTCTGGGGCAAGGGCTGCTTCGAAACCCAGGCCATGGTTGCCACGGTCATGGGCAAAGAGGCGCAGGTTGCATGCATCGGACCGGCCGGCGAAAACCTCATGGCTTCGTCGACAATCCGCACCGGCAATGACCACCACGGCGGCGGCCATGGCGCCATCATGGGTTCCAAGAACCTCAAGGCCATCGGCATCCGGGGCACCGGCGCTGTGCATATCGCCGCGACTGGCGCCGAGTGGAACAAGATCGTCCGCGAGAACTTCGCGGTGATCGGCTCCAACAACAACCATGTTGTGCCGAACAGCCCTCAGCCCTGGGCTGAGTTCACCAACAAGAGCACCCGCTGGACCGCTTCTAAAGGCCGCTTCTGGGGTGCTGCCACTCCGCCCGTCGAGACCGGCACCTGCGATCCTCACGATATTAACAGCGTGGGCTTCCGCTGCTTCAAGTCGATCTTCGACCTCGGACCTCTCGCTGAGAAGTACACCGTCCGCATGGGCGGCTGCGCTTCCTGCCCGATCCGCTGCCATTCTCAGCTCTACATCCCTGCGATGGAGAACTATGGCTATTCTCCCTATGTCGCGAGCACCTGCATGGGCTTCTCCGAAGGAAGCACGATCATGTTCAAGGGTGCCAAAGACGTTGTCGAGAAGGGCGATGGCATGATGATGGCCAAGGCCCTCGGCGCCCAGATCGAGAACGATCTCGGCCTGTGGCCCAACTACGGCCTCTTCCTCCAGGACTGGGTCTATGCCTATTCTTCCGGCAAGGTTAAGCAGTATGTGCCCGAAGAAGAGTACAAGCAGATCCGCTTCGACCTCTTCGAGGACAAGGATATTGCCTTCCTTAAGGATTTCTTCACCCGCATCGCGACCAAGACCGGTGAGTTCAGCCACCTCGGCGACGGCTCCGCTGCCATCGCGAAGCGCTGGCACTTCGGCGATGATTATTACAACAGCGCCAAGTATGTCTGCTGGAACAAGACCATGGGCTTCCCGAGACACCATTCGAGCGAGTCTGACGGCCAGGTCGGCGCCCTCATCAACCTGATGAAGAACCGCGATGCCGGCAACCATTCGCACCAGAACGTGCTTTTCTGCGGTCTCCCTGTCGATATTCTGAAGCAGGTTGCCAAGGAAATCTGGGGCGGCGAGGACGCGGTCGATGCGCCTCTCAACTACACCCCGATCAATGAGCACAAGATCAACTTCGCGAAGTGGTCCATGGTCAAATACGCCCTCCACGATTCTCTTACGCTCTGCAACTGGGTGTGGCCGATGACGGTCTCCCCGCTCAAAGAGCGCAATTACCGTGGAAATCTCGACCTCGAGGCCGAGTACTACAGCGCCGCGACCGGCAAGAAGAAAACCCAGGCCGAGCTCGACTTTGATGCCGAGCGCGTGCTCCAGCTCCACCGTGCAATGTGCATGCTCGAGATGAACACGAAGGATATGAGGCATGAACACGACCTCATCCCGGAGTGGGTCTTCGACGACGGCAAGGGGACAAAGCCCTTCACAAAGGGCACGACAATCCTCGACCGCGATGATATGGAGAAGGCCAGGGACATGTTCTATGAAGCCTTTGGCTGGGACAAGTCCACTGGTGCGCCGACCAAGGCGACCCTGCACAAGTTCGGTCTCGACGATGTCGCGGCCGCTCTCGACAAGAAGGGACTCCTCGTCGGCTGATTCCAGCTGGACGGCACGGCAGCGGCCTGCCGCACCGTGCCGCCGCACTGAAAATCGGAATCCGGGCGCTCGGCGGGGAATCCGCCCTGCGCTCTAGTGCATCGATGTTTATTCAGCCTATTTAATGAGTGGCTCCACCGTCTGATGGAGCCACTCGAGTATAGTGGCAAGCTGTCTGACGCGGAATTCCATGCTGAGGCGGTTGAACACATCGTCTTCGGGAAGGCTGTCGAGCAGCTTTTTATGGTTTTCAAATTCATGCTCGGCCTTGGCTGCCTGATCCTGGACAATGATGGTCGTGACCTCGCGGCCTTCCATGCTGGCGAAGAACAGGCGCGAGATGAATTCGAGGCGGAGCACGCGGGAGGAACAGTCGCTGGGAGTCATGAGCCAGGTTGAGAAGCGGCTGAGCCCGAGGGGGGTCACCACAAGATAGCGCCGCGCCGGGCCTTCGCCCGTATCATTTTCACCCTCGAGACCCTCTATGAGGCCCTGACCTTCAAGGCGCTTTAGTATAGAATACATCTGGCTCTGGCTGATGTGCCACATATGTCCCAGATTGGTCTGGAACTGGCGGTAGAGGTCATAGCCATGCATGCTGCGGTGTCTGAGGAGTCCGAGGATGATGAATTCCGGGCGGGCATCGCTCATGTGGATACGGGAACTCTGTTTGCTCTGATCCATGGTGCCTTTTTTCATAGAAGTTTTGAACGCGGCTGTCAATGCCAGTATACTTGTGATCAGAATCCCTCCGGGGTGATGATATGGTTTTTGAAAGGAGTTTATATGAAGAAGAGAATTATGACGCTCGCCGCTGCCCTTCTGCTTGTTGTCGGTTTTGCCTTCGCTCTGCCCAAGGATGGCACCTACAAAGCCAAAGAGGCCAAGCCTGATGAGCGCGGATATACCGCTGATGTGGCTGTCACCGTCAAGGGCGGCAAGATCACGAAAGTTGTCTACAATGAGACCAAGGGCGGCAAGGCCAGCAAGTGGGGCGATGCCAACTATAACGCGATGATGAAGAAGGTAAGCGGCGTGTCCTGGAGCGAGGCTGTTCAGAAGCTCGAGGCCGATCTTCAGGCCAAAGGCGATGCCAACGCTGTCGACGCTGTGAGCGGGGCCACCGAGCTTTCGGCCCGCTTCAAAACCCTCGTTGCCCAGGCGCTTTCAAAGTAATTCCGTATTCCGGAATTTTGAGAATCCCGCTCCGGGGCTCAGCCCCCGGAGCACTGCAATTTTTCCATGGAGCTGCATGATGATTGAATTCGGCGATGGAGACAAACTCGATGATACTGGTTCTGCCCGCGTTGAACAGCATGGCGGCCAGTGGTACGTGCTGGGCGAGGGCCTTGCCATTCCCGCCGACAGCGAGGAAGAGGCGAACAGAACGCTCAACTGCATTCAATCGCATGGCGTGTTCATGAATATGAAGATATTCAAGAGCCCTGGAGCCCGTGCCCGCGCTCAGGCTGCCCTTGCACCGGATGGACTTAAAATCCAGGGTTCTGACGCAACTCCGATTTCGCGCTTTGCCTACCACATGGAGATGCCCAAGGAAGTCGCCGACGAATTTGTTGCACTCGATGTGGACACTGAGAAGAAGATGAAGGAACTCGGGATCCCGAGGCACGCCTCCGGTATGGACATGCCGGTAGACAAACCGGCCGACGGCAAAAAATAGGATTCGGCTGATGAGTGAAGAGAATAAGCCCGCCCCTTCGGGAGCGTCTGGAGAAAAAAAACAGGTACAGCCGGCCGAGATCGTCGCGGCGATCAGGTCGGAGAGCGCCGCCACAAAGCTCATTACAGGCGCAGAACTCGGAAAACGCTTTCCCGATACCGATATCCCCGCCACACTGGCCAGAGCGGAAGGCGCCGCGGATATCATGTATATCGAAGGCTCAAAAGGCCTGTACTACTTCAGCACCGAATCGATGACTGAATCCTACGCAACCCATATGGCCCGTGTCGCCGAAAATGATCCCCTGAGGCTTGTGGCCGACACGGTGAGAGACAACTCCCGCATCTATCCGAGGACTACCGATGTCCGCGAGTTCGCCAATCCGCCCTTCCTTATGGCGCCATGGACGATCAAGGATATCGCTGCGAAACTTGCAAAGAACCCTGAATTCAGCGATATAAAGTCCTGCACCGCTTCGAATGGAGCTGTGTATCTGTATTCGACAAAATACATAGAGAAGACCTACGCAGAGGGGCTGACTGAATGGGTGGAAGTAGGCCTTCCTCAGAACCCCTAAGGCAAGGAACGGAAAATATGGCCGACGATACGGTGAATGCGAATGCGAAAAGCGGCAGGAAGAATCCGGAAAAAGTCATGCCGGTCATGGATCATATCCGGGAGCTGAGGAACCTGATCCTCACTTCTCTCGCCGCCTTTGTTGTCTGCAGCATAATTGCCTTTATATTCTCTGACAAAATAATTACCATTTTTACAAAACCCTTTGCCTCCGTAACAAGCGCCGTTGGGAAATCCCTTGTCGTGGGGGATATCGCCGAAGGTTTTGTTGTCCAGATGAAAGTATCCGTGGTCGCGGGATTTATTATTTCGCTGCCAATTCATGTGTTCAATATTCTGCGTTTTGTTTTTCCCGGGCTGACAGCGAAGCAGAAAAAAATGATAATGGCCTACCTCTGCGCGAGCCTTGTGCTCTGTGTGTTTGGCGCCTATCTTGCCTATTTTAGAATCGTGCCGCTCGCGGTCGAATTTCTGACCAATCCCTATTTTGTGCCAAAAGATGTCGGATTTATTCTTAATTATCAAAATGATATTACATATGTATTTGATTTTGTGCTCTGGTCGGTGATAGCTCTGCAGACACCGCTTGTGCTTGAGCTCCTGCTTCAGATGAATGTGCTTAAGCGGGCGGCTGTACTTAAAGCGAGCCGATATGTAATAGTTGGTATATTTATTCTCGCGGCCATAATCACGCCGCCCGATTTTATAAGCCAGCTGGGAGTGGCGGTTCCTCTGACAGTGTTTTACTTCCTCGCGCTGCTTATCGCCAAAATCTTCAAATTTGGAGAAGGATGATGCCCGGCATTGGACTCTCTGAAATAGTTGTTATCGCCCTCGTGGCAATTATCTTTCTCAAGCCTGAGGATCTGCCGGCTTTTTTCCGCAAAGTCGGAAAATGGTATGCGAAGATAAAAAAAACCTATGACCAGGTTAATGATGTTAAAAACCAGGTGATGGCCGAGATAGATGAAGCCGCGAAGCTCGACGATGACGGGGACAAGCTTGAGGCCAAACCCGCTGCCGAGGGAGCCGGGACAGAAGGCGCGGCCAAACACGCGACTGGCGCCGGAGCGGGGGAGGCTGCAGCCGATGGATCCGCTCCGCAGGCAGCAGCGGCTATCGCCGGACCGGTCTCCGCGCTATCCGGAAGCGGAGCTCTGTCCCCGGCCGCCCTGGATGCGGGGAAAACGGGGGACAGAGCTCGAAATGGCGGGAGCCTCGAAAAAACGGGGACAGAGCTCCCGGGGAAAAACGCCGGTGGGGACACCGGTGGGGACAGAGCTCAGGCCAAAAAGAAAAACGCCCGCCGGCCCGCCAGAGGCAAAACCGGGGCTGCGGGGGCGGCAGACAGCAGAAAGGCCGGCGGCAAAACCGTTTCTCAGGGGAAAAACGGGGGAAAAACTGGGAAAACTGGGGACAGAGCTGGCAAAAAGGCAGCCGCGCCGGCATCGGGCGCCAGAAGCACTGGCAGGAAAGGCTCTGCCACGGCTGCCAGGAAGGCGAAGTCCAGCGGGGACAGAGCTGAAAAAGCCGGAGGCGGAGCCGGGAAGGCAGCGCGGGGATCGAAGACCGGCGGCCGGTTCCGGACCAGCCGCGGAATTTCGACGGCGAAGCCGGCAGCCGCGCCTGTGTCGGCCGCACGTCCGGCCGCAGCTGGCGATGCCAAGGACGGCCTGAAGGACGGATCCGGCGATGAATGACAGGCGCAACGCCTATATGCTCGAGGGCAGGCTTGCCCGCCGGGGCTATGACTGGTGGTGGCACTCCCTTGTCGCAGTCAATGAGCGCACGGGCGATAAGGAGCCTTTCTTTATTGAGTACTATGTTATAAATTCGGCTCTTGGCGGTTCTGAGCCTGTTCCCGGCCAGCTGCCTGAAAACAGAGCCAGGGGCATAAAGCCGGCTTACGCGATGCTCAAGGCAGGCCATTGGGCGCGGGACGGCCGTTCGCTTCAAATTCATAATTTTTACGGCATAGATGATTTCTGGGCATCCCGCGAAAAGATGGATGTGCGGATAGGGGACAGCTATGCCACGGAGACGGAGCTGAAGGGCTCTGTTGTGCTCTCGGCCGAAGAGGCCCGGGCTCACCCGGAATATATGTCCGATTCTGGCTCGATGAGCTGGGATCTCAAGGCTGAAAAGCTCCTGCCTTATTGCGTCGGGTATGGTACCGATGCCTTCTTCCGAAAAGCCAAAGCCTTTCAGATGTACTGGCATGCCGCGGGGATGCAGACCCGTTATTCAGGCACGATTGTCCTGAATGGCGAAGCTTACCGCGTCGACCCGGAGAGCTCCTGCGGCTATCAGGACAAAAACTGGGGTTCGGATTATACGAGTCCCTGGATATGGCTCAACTGCAATAATTTTACTGATGCCGCTCGAGGCACAGCGCTCAGACTGACAAGTCTCGATGTCGGGGGAGCCGGTCCTGTTGTGCTGGGACATGCCCTGCCCCGGCGTCTTCTTATCGCCTTCTATCTGAACGGCAGGCTCCACGAGTGGAATTTCTCCAAATTCTGGAAAGGCTCGAAACAGAGCTTCAGCTGTCCTGAATTTCCGGACAGAGTGGAGTGGAATATAGAAGCCTGGGACAGGAAAGAGAAGATAGATATACATTTCTCCTGTCCGCGTGATTCGATGATCACTGTCAATTATGAGAATCCCGATGGTGAAAAACGCCACAAGCGACTCTGGAATGGCGGTTATGCCTCGGGCAGTCTGAAGCTCTTTGAAAAGCAGGCTGGCGGCTGGGTCCAGACGGGCGAGTATCTGGGCAGTCTTGGCGGCTGTGAATACGGCGAGTATGACAGATAGGGATGGGCTGAGCTCAGCGCTGTACGCCCTGATCTGCCGATATCCGACCCCCTAGGAATAGGGCGCGGATTATCGTATTACTTTAGTATCCGATTGCCCCGCACCGAAGGGGGCATACGTGGTAGAATAATCACGCGGAGCCTGTGCTCTGTGCGTTGGAGAAGGAGACGGAACTATGATCGGATCCACTGAGATTATTGTTATTGCGATTGTGATTCTCATTCTTTTTGGCGGTACTGCTCTGCCCAAATTCGCCAAATCGATAGGCGAGGCCAAGAAGGAATTCAATAAGGCTGCCAAGGAAGAGGAAGAAGAAGAGAAGGAAAAAGACAGCAAGAAGGCCGAGAACAGCAGCAAGAAGGATGCCGAGCCCGCCAAGAAGGACTAAGGCAGGCTGCTTTAGGCATATCTGTTTGCCTGTTCTGATTGTCCCAGAAGAGAGGCCCCGCTTGCATAACGGCGGCCTCTCTTTTAGTATCTGTCTATGGAAAAGTACTACTTCACTTACGATGATATTCATAGGACAGTAGTCGATATCGCCGGCCGCGTCGCAGCTTCGGGCTATACGCCCGATTTGATCATCGCGATTGGCTCAGGCGGTTTTATTCCAGCGCGGATTCTGCGCACCTTCCTGCACAAACCTATTCTCGCCGTCGGCATTGCCTACTATGACAGCAACGACAAGCCCACAGAGCTGCCCCGCAAGGTGCAGTGGATTGAAGACGCCAAGAGAAAGCTTGAGGGGAAGCGCATCCTTCTTGTGGATGAAGTCGACGACACCCGCGTAACTCTTGAGTACTGCCTGAATGAACTTCTGAACTGCGCTCCGGCGGAGATCGCGGTCGCGGTTCTGCACAATAAAATCAAGGATAAGAAAGGGAAACTGCCTGCCGCTGTCAGGCGTTATTGGGCCGGCCGCGATATCGAGGATAAATGGGTCGCCTATCCCTGGGACGCCGAAGATATCGAAGCGCAGGACAGAACGGCTGCGGCCTTTGGCGGCAGACCGGGGACTGTCCCCGATAACTGACAGATCCCGATGATTCTCAGACCTCACCATCTGCTCTGCATGCAGAATTTTGTCGGGAAGGGATACTCAGAAGCCTTTGTCGAAAATATGAAGCTGATAAAGGCTGCCTTTGATTCCGGCTGCACTTTCAGCGTGGAGTGCTGTCCTGACAGCATCTGTCGAGCCTGTCCGAATATGGACCGTGGCGGGCTCTGTCTCTATCAGGATAAGGTTGAGCGCTATGATGCCGCTGTGTCCGCCCTGCTGGGAGAGCCGCGGAAATATTACAGCAGATCGGATATATCGTATATATTGAAGCCGAAACTCACGGCAGAGCTTTTTGCGGAAATCTGCGGCGACTGCGAATGGGCACAGAAAGGCATCTGCAGCTTTGCGGCCATGAAGTTATGAACTGATTCTATTCTGGAGGTCCTAATGAAACCGAAGAGGGGAGCGCAGATACTGGCTCTGGGCGCTGTCCTGTGCTGTCTTTCAGCACGCGGACTCGCGGCGCAGACGGGAAGCATTGGAGGCGCTGCGGCGGGACAGGCCGGGCTGGCCCTCACAAGGATTCAGCTCTTTTCGTCAGGCGTAGCCTATTATGAATACAGTGGAATTCTGAGGGGCGATGCCCGGATAAATCTTTCGTTCAGCGCGTCGGAGATCGATGATCTTCTTAAGTCGCTTGTCGTATGGAATGATGAAGGCGGCACGGCAGAAGGGAAGGGCGCAGCCGGCGTTCCAGTCCTCAGTTATGCTGGCTACGCCGGCCTTGATGAATCGCTTAAGAAGCTCAAAATTGATCTGAGCGGAAATCCGGGGATCGCCGATATCCTCAGCCGGCTCCGCGGCGCGGAAGTTATGGTGGACAGTCCGAAAAGACTGAAGGGGCGCATCGTGGCCGCCGAACTCCGCAGGGGCGATAATGGAGACAGGCGCACCTGGGTGACTCTTGCCCTCTCGGCGCCCGATTCGGGCCTTGCCGGATTTGCCCTCGAGGACTGCGCTTCCCTGCGCTTCAGCGATCCGGCAGTTGCAGGAGAATTCACGGCAGCGCTGGATCTGATTGCGGACAGCCGAGGTGATGAAAACCGGGGCCTTGAACTGCTGCTGCCAGGCCCGGCAGGGCAGAGCAGAAAGGTATCCTTGGGTTATGTAATCGGCGCTCCTGTCTGGAAGATGAGCTACAGGCTGGATTTGGGGGGGACAGAGCTCGGAGCCGGTCCGGCCTCGGGTTCCGCCGCCTCTGCCGCCGCAGGCGCTCTGCCGGCGAGCTCTGTCCCCACTTTTTCCCTGTTCCAGGGCTGGGCGGTTGTGGATAATGATACGGGAAGCGACTGGGTCAATGTGAACCTAAGCCTGTCGGGGGCAAAACCTGTGTCTTTTATTGAGCGGCTCTATGCACCTTACCGGCTGAGCCGGCCGGTGCTGCCCCTTCCGGGAGCCGGATCGGCCGCGCCAGTCGAATATGACATGGAGCTGAGCCGGGCGCCTGAAGCTCTTATGGAAGCTGCTTCGGACGGAAGAGCGATGAAAGCGGCCGCTCCCCAGCCCAGTGGAAACGGTGCCGGCGGCCTTGCGGATGGGGCCAGAGCAGAGGAATCCGGCGATGCCTTTGAATTTGTGCTTCGGCAGCCGGTTTCGCTTCCTGCGGGGCGTTCGGCCATGTTTGCCGTGATTACAGCACCGGTGAGCGCTGGAAAATATTCAATCTGGACCCGCGATCAGAGCCAGAAACACCCGATGCTGGGCGCCCGCCTGAGCAATACAAGCGGCACAGCTCTGCCCGCGGGGCCGCTGACTGTCTATGACGCTGGAAGCTACCTTGGCGATGCTCTTATCTCCTATTGGCCGGCCGGCGAAGAGCGCCTTATCGGCTATGCCTCCGATATGTCCATCGATGGTTCGGATGCAGGCCGCACAGAGACAAGGCTCGAGGGAATAAGCATCTCGGGTGCTGTCCTGAAATACCGGCGTTCACGGATTGCCTCCACGACCTATGTATTCAGAAACAGTTCTGATCAGATCAGGTCTCTCATTGTCGAGCACCCCATAACGCGGTCCGATTCGGTCCTGGTTCAGCCTGCCGGCCCTATGGGAAAAACGGAGCGCTATTACCGGTTTTCTGTTGAACTTCCCCCGCATCAGACAAAGACCTTTGAAGTCAGGGAGAGCTGGCCTGAGGAAGAGACCACGGCCCTCGGCGATATTGCAAGGCTGAGCGATGGCGATTTCCTCCGCCTCTGTTCGACGAGAGATATCCCAGAGCCTGCGCGGAAAGCGCTGTCCACTGCTATTGATCTCTGGAGAAAGTCAGACGCGGCGGGGACAGAGCTGAAAAATATTGCGGCTGACAAGACCTCGCTCTCGGCTGACGAGGAGAGGCTGCGGGCCAATATCGAATCCTTTGGCCGGACAAGCGCTCAGGGGAAGGAATATCAGAAAAAGCTCCTCGAGATTGAGAAGAAGATTGAGGCTCTGGACAGCAGGGCAGCTGCAGCCCGCAGGAATGCCGATGCCGCGCTTGAAGCCTACCGTAAGTATATCAGTGAACTGGTATTGAACTGAGTTGAATTGGTATTTTCCCTTCTCTGGAGGGATGGAAAATGATGATTTTTCTTGACTCTTTGCGGCGTTAGCGGTATTTCTGGTTTGTCGCTGGATCCATGGGTGAAGGCGGCAGCGCGTTCCCAAAGGCCTTCCGGCGGGAATGCGCGAATTCTGTTATGAGCGCGCCTAGTGGCGAGAGCACCGATAAAGTGCCGTAACAAACGGACGAGCCATTGCCAAGGAGCAAGAGTATGGCTAAGTCGGGAAAGAACAACGGAGCTAAGAAGTCTGGAAACAATGCTGAGAAGAGCGGAGCCCAGAAGCCCGCTGAGAATCCCGTGAAGAAATAATTTTTCACAGGCTGATAAATTGCTACACCCCGCGGAAATTTTCCGTGGGGTGTTTTTTTTGCTTGACCCGGAAGCAGAACCTCGGCGACAATAGCAATTGTTCGTAAATGAGTTAATCAAAGGAGGTTCCAATGATCAGAGCTGAAAGAAGGGCTTTTATGCTCTTCGCCCTTATCGCCTGTCTTGGTCTTGCATCGGCAGCGGCCCAGACAAATGCCGTAAAGCCGGCGCACAAAGTTCTGCCCAATGGGCTTGAGGTCTTTGTGGTGGAAAACCACACGGTGCCCCTCGCTACTGTAGAGGTGGCATTCCGTGGCGGTGCAATCGCCCAGGATCCGCAGAACGCCGGTCTCTTCCATCTCTATGAGCATATGCTCTTTACTTCCAATGAAAAGTACACAACAGAGGGCGCATTCAAGGCGGCCCTTTCGAAGATGGGTGTCTCCAACTGGAATGGCGCCACAGGCAATGAATATATCAATTATTATATTGTTGTACCTTCGGAAAAACTTGCTGATGGCGTTGAATTCTGGTCCTGGGCGGTGAAGAAGCCGCTCTTCAACGAGGAGAAACTCGCCAAGGAAAAAGAGGTTGTCATCAACGAGATCAGGGGATATCAGGTTGATCCGGACATGATTTTCAATCAGGCCTGTGAAATGAAGATGTTCTCAGCCTTCCCCTGGAGAAAGAACATCGATGGCCCCGAGAGCAATATCAAAAATGCGACCGTGGCCCAGCTTCAGGATATCCGTTCAAAGTACTATATTCCCAAGAATACCGCAGTTTTTATTGGCGGCGATGTAAAGCCCGAAGAGGCCTTTGCCCTGGTTCAGAAATGGTTTGGCGACTGGACGGGCGGCGAAGCGCCCAAAGAGGCCGAAGAGCCGCAGGCGCAGCTCGCCTCCGATATTAAGCTTGTCTATCCGGATGACAGTTTTTACGATGGCCTTGCCGAGGTCGAATTCCAGTGGCGCGGCCCGGATTCAGCGCGGCAGACAAAAGATACGTATATTTCAGATGTCTTTACCTACATGCTGAGTTCGCCGGTAGGCCGCTTCAAACAGGATTTGATGAAAGCCTGCCCTGGCCTCTATGACGAACGCTATATAAACATTGGATATCCCACCTACAGAGATGGCGGATATTACTATTTCAGCACCTATATGCTTGTCGATCCAAAGCAGTATGGCCCCACGATGGACCGCGTTGCCGCACTCAAGAAAGCTCTGGACGATGAATTCACGCTGATCGCGAAAGATCCTGAAGCATATTTTGGCAAAGAGGAGCTCGCGAAAGCCAAGGCGAAACTGGTCGACCAGAATCTCCTCGGGACAGAAAAGCCTACCGACTATCTGACCAGCACGCTTACATTCTGGTGGGCCGCGGTCTCGACTGATTATTTCTTCGGCTATGATGCGAACTGCGCCAAGGTCGGCTTTGAGGATGTTAAAGGCCTTCTTGATACCTATCTCGTAGGCAAGCCCAGCCTCTGGGGCTTCCGTATCAAGGCTGATGAGTACGCCAGTGAAAATATGGCCGATCAGGGCAGCAAAGCCGGATATTCTGTTATTACCGCCGATAATGCTTATTGGTGGCAGACGAAATAAAGGAGCAGCAAAATGAGAAAAAACAAACTTGTTACAATTATAATGGCTGCCCTCTCTCTGCTGCTGGCGCTTGGCCTTTTTGCGGGATGCGCCAGCGGACCCTCGGCGAAGAGCTCTGGTGGAGAGGGAAAGCTCTCCGTCTTTGCGGCTTCCCCGTTCCCGAAGGAATCGCAGCTTGATTCTTTTGCGAAGGAAGGACTCAGGAGCCTTTCGAGCTTTGAGCTCTCGAATGGAATCCCCGTTGTCGTACGGAAAAATTCGGCAAGCCCGATCCGGCATATCTCTCTCGTACTGAGAGGCGGCGCATCGGCCGCTACTCTCGACACTGCCGGCTATGAAAACCTGGCCCTTGCTGTAATGGCCCGGGGCAGCAGAAATTACAGCTATGAGCAGATAACTGCGGCTCTCGAAGACATGAGCGCCGGTCTGGGCCCGGATTCGTCCGGAACCATAGGGATGGACTGCTCACTCTATACGCTTAATGTTCTTGATAAGTACTATGATAAAATTTTCCCGATCTGGACCGATACGCTCACCGAGCCGACCTTTGATCAGAAAGATTTTGATCAGGTCCTTTCGGATGCGAAGCTCGCGTGGACTTCCGCAGAAAAGAATCCATGGAGCCGGATGTCCCATCTGATGAATGCGAGCTTCTTTGAAGGACATCCCTATGCGGCTGCTCCGGATGGACTAAAGGACTCGCTGGACAAGGCTACCCTTGATGCAATCAAGTCGTGGTACGATAAGTCCTTCTCGTCTGACAGGATTTTTATTGTGGCCGCCGGCGATTTCGATGTGGCGTCCCTCAGAGCCGATCTTGAAAAGTCGCTGGGCAAAATCCCCGACAAACATGTCGGGTATCCAAAGGATCTGCCTCCGACAGGCGGAGTGGCAAAAAAACTGCAGAAAATCGAGCATCCGCAGTCGAGGGGACTCGCCTATATCCGCGGCGATTTCTATGCTCCCTCCATGGCCGATCCTGATTATATGGCCACAGGCATAGCGATGAAGATGTACGATGGCCTGCTCTTTGACAATGTGCGTGAGCAGAATGGAGCGGCATATGGGGCCAATGCCTATATCCGCAGCACCAAATCCAACTATGGATCCATCGCGATCTTCAAGACGACAATGGCCGCAAAAATAAAGGGCTTTATAGATCAGGCCACCGATGAATTCAAAGCGGGCAAGTGCCTGTCGCCCGAAGATACCGGAGAAGGCAAGGTAGCGGAGAGAGTGCCGATAGAGGATGCAATTGCCTCTTACAAGGCTCAGTTCAAGAATTCCTACTATGAGGACAGCCAGACCAATTCGGAAGTCGCCAAAACGATAATCCGCTCGGTCATTCAGACTGGCGACTGCAGGACCTGGCTTCTCGATGGGCAGAAGATCGATGCGGTGACGGCTGATCAGGTAAAGGCTGCTGCGAAGAAGTATATCTTCGATGGAAAGATTGTCTGGATTGCCGTTGGGTCAGCCGATACGCTTGTGGGACTGACAGAAGCAGATTATGAAAAGCTCGGAAACTGACAATCGGGTCTGATTTTCATAAGACGCACGCGGGCCCCGCCGGCAGAAGCTGGCGGGGCCTTTTTGTGCCTGAGACGCTGCGGCGGCACTTTGGCGTGCACAAGCCCGCCGCCCTGTGCTGGATATACTAGTTATATGCTTTCAGCGTATCGACAATGAGCTGGATAAAGCCTTCGAAGTCAAGCTCAAGGCCTGCTTCGGCGTTGGGCGTTTCTCCATGAGGCTTATAGCGGCTGTCGCGGGCAAGATCGACATCGGGGCGGTCGCTGCGCAGATGGCGGTAATCGCAGACAGTCATTCCACGCGTATACTGACCGCGGAGTTCAACAGTGATGTGCATAGCCGCGGATGTGATGAGCTCGGGCTTGATAAACCAGGCCGCGGCGACTGCGTCGTGCAGATCCGCACCGGGAATGCCGGCGATGCGCATGGATGATGCCATAAAGAAAGTGAGCAGATCTTTGGCAAAGCGTCCGGCCTTTGTTGTAACTGCCGATATGCGGTCAAACTCTCTTGGCGTAATGCAGGCCTGCTGGGTTATGTTGAGCCCGGACATCTTGATATGTATGCCGGAATTGAAAACTCTGTAGGCAGCCTCGGGATCCACGAAGATATTGAATTCGGCGCTGGGTGTCCAGTTGCCATAGGTGACTGAGCCGCCCATAAGGGATATCTCGCGTATCCGCCGTGCAATGCGTGGCTCCTGATTGAGCGCGGTCGCGATATTGGTGAGCGGCCCTGTCGCGATAATGCTGAGACCGTCAACCGACATGGCTGTATCTATGATGAAATCGGCGGCGCGCTCTTTCTGCAGCTCTGCGCGCGGAGGCGGAAGTATCGGGCCGTCGAGGCCGCTTTCGCCGTGGAAGTTGGGAGCAGTGACCAGTGGCACAACAAGAGGGCAGCTCTGTCCCCTGAATACGGGGATATCGGCTCTGCCGATTGTGTCCAGAATCCTGAGGGCATTATAGGCTGCCTTATCGACAGTGCAGTTCCCCGCCACCGCCGTAAAGCCAAGGACATCGAGATGCTGCACGCCGAGCATCATTGCGAAGGCATCGTCATGCCCCGGGTCGCCATCCATTATCACTTTGCGCTTTTCCATGGGCCAAAGTGTACTTAAGCGGACGGCATGCCGCAAGTAAGCGCGATGCCGAAGCTCTAGAAAAGGCTGAGCTGGGGGTCGTGCCTGGTTTTATCCTTGAGCCGGGCATCAGAGACAAAGTCATTCAGTTCAGTGCCGATTTTGCCCAGGAAGGATGAAGGCGGGAACTCGCATTTTCGGCCAGCGATAATCCGCCGCGCCGCCGAACTCAGAAAGAGGCCGCATTTTGCCCTGGTCATGCCGACATAGAGGATACGGGCCTCCTCATCGATATGGGCGGGCGATCTGTCAAAAAGTGTGAATGGAATCAGTCCTTCCTCGAGACCGGGAATAAATACAAAGGGAAATTCGAGGCCCTTGGCCGCATGAATGGTAAGAACCGAAACTCTGTCGGTTTTCAGGCTGCTCTGGCTTTCTTCAAGGCCTCCTGAGAGGGAAGCCAGAAAGCTCCGCAGATCCGGTTCTGCAAGCGCCGCTTCCTTTAGGCAGGCAAGTGTATCGGCGGCAATTTTGGGGGGGCCGGCATGGGCGAGCTCTGTCCCCGATTTCGACTGCCCGGCCTGGCCAGAGGCAAAAAGCTCAAGCGCCATCTTTACGCAGTCACTGCTTGCTGCGCCTGAACGGATAAGCTCTCTGAGACCGGCGGAGGAAACAGGGGAAAACCAGGGGACAGAGCTCGATTTTTGATCGAAGAGCCCCGGGGACAGAAGGGCCCGGCGCGGCTCGGCAGCTATGCGGAGCGCTTCCAGTACCGGAACAATGGCTGCGTCTTCCCACCAGGGCCTTTCGCCGAGGCTGCGATATGGAATTCCATGATCTCTGAGTGCTTTTTCAACAGCTTCCGACTGTGAGGACAGTCTTAGGAGAATGGCAATATCGCCAGGACTGGCGCTTTCCGTCTCACCCGAATTGACGACGCCTGAATCAAGAGAAAAGAGGCTTGTGCCGCCAATCAGAGTTTCAATATGACGAGCGATCCACTCTGCTTCCGCAGCCTCACTGGGAAGTTCTGCCCGCCGAATGATCAGCTCTGTCCCCGTTTTTGTCTGGGCTCCCTGGACCGGCAGATTGCCGTTTGTCTGCGCTGGGCTGGGAGTTAAGAGCAGTGTTTTCCGCGGATTCGAGTTTGAACTCGAGCTCTGTCCCCCGTTTTTTGCCGGCTGGCTGTTTCTATGCACGAGGCGGCCCGAAGCTTCAAGAATTGCAGGGCTGCAACGGTAGCTTCTTATAAGCGTAAAGACCTGGGCCTGAGGATAGTCGTCAGTGAACTGGCTGATGAAACGCGGGTCAGCTCCGCGGAATCCATAGATGGCCTGATTGGGATCGCCGATTGCAAATGGGCTGTCCGAAAGAAGACGGACAAGGGCATACTGGCTGTAATTTACATCCTGGTACTCATCCACGAGGAGCCAGGGCCAGCGCTTCCGGACTGTCCTGATAAGGCCTGGATCTCCTGCAAGTCTGAGCAGCGGTTCCATAATAAGCGAATCGAAGTCCCGCGCTCCTGTCCCGCTGATTATTTCCTCATATGCGGCATAGCCTCGTTCGAGCAGAGGATCAGGGTCTGCATCTTCATTGAGGGGAACGAGTCCTGCAGCAGGGGGCTGGCCTCGCAGCGCGGTCTTGCCTGGTCTTAGGAGCAAACGTTTGCGCTTCTCAATGTAGTTTCCAAGCTTTTCTGCTGCTCTGGATGGAAGCTCAGCAAGCCTGGCTGCTCTGTCCAGCAGATTTTCCCTTTCAGTTGCGCTGAGAAGAAATTGCCCTTCTGCGGCTGAGCGGGACACAGCATTTTCAGGCTTTTCTCCGAAACTTGGGAAAAGCTCCTCTTGGAATGGCCCTGTTTCTTTATGACTGGAACCTGGGGGCAGGCTGTCGAGAAACAGCTCAAGCTGCGCGCCGAAAGCATGAAAAGTTGAAGCCTGGACAGCCGGTTCCCGCTCCAAGCTGCGCTTGAGCAGGGATCGGCTGCCGCCGGGTCCTGTACTGTCTTCAGAAGAATCCGTGAGCCGCCGTCCTAGACGCGTCTTGAGTTCCGCTGCAGCCTTATTGGTAAATGTCAGTACCAGTATGGATTCGGGGCTCGCCCCTCTTTCGATAATGCGGGCGGCCCGTTCCACGAGAAGAGCAGTCTTGCCCGAACCCGGGCCTGCTATAACAAGCACTGGCCGGGGGTCTGTCGTATCCAAACCCGCTCCGGCAGCCTCATCCTGTTCCGGACTGAGATGGATGGGCGTCTTGCCCGATATTGAGGCTGCCTCGGGGATTTTGGGGGACAGAGCTCGCATATCAGGTACAGTGCTGCCCGGAATTCCCGACGGAGTCCCAGAAGGCAGAGCTGCGCTAGCCCCAGGGCTCAGGGCTGCACTGGAAGACGGAATCATGCCGAAAAGGAAGGACTGGCTGCCCAGCCTTTCGAGCTCGCCGGGAGCAAAGAGAGCAGCCTTGCCATATTCTCCATCATAGCCCGGCGAGAGCCTGACCTGACCGGCCCTGAGACGTCTGAGCGCCTCAGCGAACAGTTCGGAGGAGAGTTCCGGTATCCTTCTACTGAACTTTATGGCATCTTCATGGCTGTCTGAGAGGAGAAGGTCAAGTTCGCCTTTGCCGGTCTCAGCAAGACCTTCGCATATAGCGGCATAAGCCCTGCCGACACGCTGTGAAGCAGATCCGACTCCGAAGAGTTCACCCAGAATTTCGCGAAGGGGCACAAGCGGATAATAGGGTCTGCGCTTGGTGCCGGAGTCACGCTCATATGACCAGGGTCGGGATTCCTCGATAGGACGGTCTGCGAGCTCCATAACCCGATGGAGGACACCTACAGTAACCCGCTTGCCGCATACCGGGCAGATATCGCCGAGGGCTGCAGATTCGGAAGGCGACAGAAGCTTGCTGCAGGCTCGATGCCCATCATAGTGATATTTGCCTTCCTCCGGGAAAAATTCGATAGTACCGGCAATCTCTGCGGCAGGAGGGACGGACCTGTCCTGGTCAGCTGATAGACGGGGACAGAGCACATCATGAAGGGCACTGAAGGAGAGCGCCCCCTCGAGAATGGTGGCTTCACGTCCCAAATTTTCAGGGCTGTGGGCATCGGAATTGGAGACCAGCATGTAATTATCCAGGCTGCTCACCGACCAGTTCATCGGAGGATTTGATGAAAGGCCTGTTTCAACGGCTCCAATTTGATCCGCAAGATCGCGGTAACACTCGGCTATTGAATTGAATCCGGACTTGTCTCCAAGTGCGGAAAACCAAGGGGTCCAGATGTGGGCGGGAATAAGGATGGAGCGCGGATCCGCCTCCAGAAGAATTTCAAAAAGATCGCGGGAGTCGAGGCCGAGAATTGGTCTTCCATCGGAGGAAATGTTGCCGCCTGCTTTTTTGAGGCCATTCTGAAATGCCTTGGCTGCTTCGAAGCCGGGGAGCAGCAGCAGATGGTGGACCTTACGCGTGCGGTCTCCAGCCTTATATATGGTTGAAACTTCCGCGCTGAGGACGAAACGCGGGTTCGCGGGATGGCAGGCATCTTGAATACCTGAACCAGCATCAGAGATCAAGGATCCCGCCTTTTGTCCGCTGAAACGCCCATCCGATGAAGTAGCGCCAACGCTGTCTTTTCTCAGGATAAAAAGGCCATCTTCTGCCGGCGTGAGACAGGCCTCGAGTTCGGCGAGCCATTCAGGATGAGTCGCATCGCCTGTACCGATCAGACTGAGGCCTTTGCGGCGTGCCCATAGATCCAGGCTGTATGGGTTGAGTTCTCTGCTTGTTGCCCGTGAAAAGCGTGAATGGATATGGAGATCGGCGAAGAAGCGCATTCAGCCCGCTCCGCCCGATGGAGGCTGTTGAGGAGCTCTGTCCCCGCTTTTATTTGAATCCAGGCCGCCCGGGCTGCCTCCAGCGCGGGCCGAATTTAGCTCTGTCCCCGGTTTTCCTGTTTTTTCTGGGTTGCGATGCGCAAAATGGCCGATCCTCAGGTGCATATTTCCGAAGTTCCCTCGGCGGAGTTTCTGCCCAAACTTGGTGGCAGAGAACAGGCGGGCCAGGACGCTGGAAACCGCAAGGCCGGCGGCGATGGCTCCGGCGGACTGTACTGTCGCAAAGCCGGCGTTGAGGCTGGTTTGAAGATTGCCATGTACTGATTCAAGCATGGTTCTGTACATACCGCTGCCGGGTACGAGGGGCAGAATGGCAGTGACGATATAGATGAATGCGGGGCGCTTGAGTATTATGGCGCCTATTTCGCTGATGATGCCGATAACGGCGGCGGCGATAAAAAATGCTGTGGCTTCGTCAGATGCTGCTTCGACCAATCTGTAGACAAACCAGCCGAGTATTGCTCCGGCGAGAGCAAGGGGAGCATCTCGCAGTTTGAGATCGAAGAGAACGGCAAATCCGAGGGTCGCAAGGCCGACCCAGATGAGCTCGAGCGGATTGTTCATAGTACAAGCTCCAGTCCGAGCAGCTGCCAGATGGCAAAGGCAAAACCGGCGCCAATTGAAATGGCGGCAGCAGCGATAAAAGCCTCGGCTGCCCGCGAGACGCCAGCGACGAGATCGCCCGCAATGGTATCGCGTATGGCGTTTGTTATTGCCATGCCGGGCACGAGGAGCATGATGACGCCGATAATAGTAGTGTCCATATTGATAATGAACTTGAAGCGGTAGGCTGTCAGACAGGCAAAGGCGACAAAAAATCCGCCGACCATGTTGTTGAAGAAGTCAGGGATGCCTTTATTGGAAAGCCTGCGGGTAAAGCGAGAGAGCAGGGCACCGATCAAGGCTCCTATCAGCCCGTCCTGCCAGACCCCTCCAAAAAGCAGCGTAAAAAAACATGAAGCCATGGCCGCAGCGCCTATAAGAATGGGAGCGGGATATCCCTGAAGGCGCTCGATATTTTCAATTTCAGCGCTGGCCCCGCTATAGTCAATATGCCCGGCGTAGAGATCGCGCGAAAGCGCATTGACGCGTGCGATGCGTTCAAGGTTCATTGTACGGCTGGTTACTCTTCGCACAATTGAGCGGACTTTGCCATCTTCATCGAAGAATGAAAGTATGATACCAGTTGGTGTGGCATAGCACTCAGCTTCAACTCCTCCAAGAGCCGAGCAGACTGCCTGCGCCGTCTCCTCGGCGCGGTAGGTCTCTGCGCCGCTTTCAAGGACAAGGCGTGCTGCATCGGCTGCAAGGAGCAGTATGTCCTCCGGATCCGGGGAGTTGCGTGTATCGCTCATAGGCGCGGCCCTATCTCAGCTTTATCCTTACCGAGAAGGCTGCCTCGGTAAGGAACTGATCGAAAAAGGAGAGTGTGCTGCCGCTGCCATCCACATCACCTGCCCAGAAATTAAATATGGGCCAATAGCAGCATCCGGAGAGTGAAAAACTGAGTCTGTCAGATGCGCGGCAGCTCGCCCGGAACAAGCTTGATGGGACAAAGAAGCGTCCCTCTGACCACATATATGATGCAATAGCGGCCACTGTTGAATCGCTTACATCCCTGGCTGCCCTGAAGCAGGCCCGGAGATTGACTGCAGGTCCGATACCGGCTGCCAGATCAAAACGTTTTCCAATACCAAGCACATATGTCACCGGCAGATTGATAATAAACCCGGCGACTGTGGCGTCGCGCTCGGAATTTTCGCAGGGTACTGCACGTCCGGAATCGCTTAATTGGTAATATCCCCAGTAGATATCGAGAGCAGGTTCAAATTGAAAGCCTGCGCCAATTGGATACTCAAGCCCACAGGCAATGCCATTGACTGCGAGATTGCTTGTCATTGAAGTTGAGTCCAGATTGAGGTCGACAAGAACCGTGAATGAAGGTCTGAGAGCCTGCGGAGAACTGATATAGCCGCCCAGTGCCTTGAAAAAGGAAGCACGGGGCTGTCCTTCCTCCTGGGCCGGGACTGCTGGCTGACTGGTTTCCGGGCTGGCTGAGGGTCCTGTGGCCGGGGACTGCGCCGCGGAAGCAGCGCCCTGCGTCTCCTGAGCCCCTTCCTGAAATGAGGAGAGAACAGCAATCAAAGCGGCCGCAAGAAGAATTTTCCGGCTCTTTATGGTGAACATGACCTTACTATATCGTGCTCTGTCTTCTATCGCAAATAGGCGGGCATATAAAAGATGATGAAGGCAGCGGGACCAGACGATGGGGACAGAGCTCGAGCCCTAATTTTCAAGCGGCAGGATTGCTATCCCGGACCGGCTGATCCGGGTAAATCCGCCCGCTTCGTAGGAAGCAATAAGAAGGGACTGTGAACCAGCCTTGATAATGGCTATTGATCTGAATTTAAGTCCTTCAAGGGGGAGACTGAGCTTGAAGCGCTTGATCGTATCCGGGCCCTGTATGGCCGAGATGGCTTCGCCATTTTCCTCGAGCAGGAAGGCCGCCTGCCCGTCTATGGATACCCATGCGCTGGCTGGACGGGCATCTGCGAGAGAACTGCCCCTGAGCCAGTAACTCTCAATCTCTGGACCGCCTTTCTGATGAATCAGCAGAGTCCCCGGGGCAGCGGCTGCGGCTGCAGCTTTGAGGGCTTTTGGCGCAGCAGCAAGGGCCTGAGGCGCGATGGTCTTCTCAAAAATGTCCTGGCTCAAGGCAAAGCGGCTGTATTGCCCTGCCCCGCCTTTTCCCGAGTGCTGATCCGCGGTCTGCATTTCAGGTGAGGAGAGCGCGAAATAGCTCAGCTTGACAGCTTCTTTCCCCGATGGGGGGTCCTCCCGGAGCTCGGCATACCATAATCCGCTGGAGGGCTGAAGTGCAAAGAGTTCTTCCCTGCCAGAGCCGATCCGGGGAAGGCTGCGGCTCTGCCCGTTCTGAAGGTCGATTGCGTGGAGTTCCTGCCCGGCACTTGAAATTGTGGGTGCATCAAGGCCGTTCCCTGAAACATCAGTCCCGCCTGCAAAGGGATCTCTGTAGAGTTCCAGGAGAAAGCCCCCATTCCAGGGCCAGATATTCGAAGTACTGAGGAATTTTGAAGCGGTGAGCGGAAAGGATCTGAGCCGGTAGTGAGTGCCATCCGGCTCAATATCGAGCAGGGCATAGCCAAAGCGGTTGAGGGCTATGGCTGCAGCAGAATGGGAACCATCGGCTGAGGCAAGCGCAGCAACACGCAGAGCAGTGGCGGCAAGCTGTGGCCCGCGGCCCTGATCAGATTTTGGGCTCTGGCTGCCCCTGCCGGCTGAGGATGTGGCCTTGTTATCTGCGGCTCTGTCCCTCAGTGCCGGCACGAGCCCTTCGGGACCAAGCTCAAAGCAGGCGGGCGCCTCTGTACTGTATATAGAGCCGGCGCTGGCTGTGCTGTTTGCGGGCGATCCGTTCTGAGCTGATCCTCCGCTTTCCAGCTGCATCTCCCGGCCATCAACCTTGAAATGCGTTGCCGAGCTGATCCTGCAGCCTGCAGATGCGGCAGAAAGGATAAGGAAAAATACGGAGGCCAGCACTGCAGGCGGCAGTCCGCGAGCCGGAGCGGCCTGCCGCCTGCGGCTCGGGGGACAGAGCTCGATTTTAATACGCCATTTCAAAGCGCCGCAGGCTGGCTTCTGCGTTTTCAAGTGGAACCTGTGCTTTTAATAATTGCGGGCAAATATCGCCCGGTATTTCGCGGGTTTCCCGCAGAGGCAGCAGACTCCGTCGATGTTGTCCTGGTGGCCGAGCGGCAGGCAGCGGATTGTCACCTTTGTGTCAGCCTTGAGTTTGGCTTCGCACTCAGGATCACCGCACCAGAGGCCCTCGGCAAATCCACCCGGAGCGCCGGTCGTTCCAGCCTGATCTTTGCCGAAGAACTGCAGTACCTCATCATGATCCTTGACTGTCTTCGTATTCGCATCGCGGAATGCTTTTGCCTTGTCAAAGAGATTCTTCTGAATTTCCACAAGAAGCTTTGAGGCGGTTTCCGGGGCGGCAGAAGCGTCCACAATCATCTTCTCGCTTGTATCGCGCCGGACCATAACGCATTTCCCGCCCTGCATGTCACGGGGGCCGATTTCGATACGTATGGGGGTGCCGCGCATCTCCCATTCGGCGAACTTCCATCCCGGCGAGGCAGAATCATCAGTATCATATTTGACGCGGATACCCTGCGCTTTGATGGCCTGGAACAGCCTGTCGCCATAGGCGAGCACTGCGTCCTTGGAATCATTCTTATAGATGGGGACAATGACGACCTGTTCTGGCGCAACCTTGGGGGGAACCACGAGTCCCTTATCGTCAGAATGAGTCATGATGAGGGCGCCGATGAGGCGGGTTGAAGCGCCCCAGCTGGTGGCCCAGGCGTACTCAAGCTTGCCCTCTCGGTTCTGGAACTGGACGCCAAAAGATTTGCCAAAGTTCTGGCCGAGAAAGTGGCTCGTCGCGGCCTGAAGCGCCTTCTTGTCCTGCATCATCGCCTCAAGGCAGTAGGTATCGACGGCGCCTGCAAACTTTTCAGACTCAGACTTGACGCCGGCGACTACAGGGATCGCGAGATAATCTTCGACGAAGGAGCGGTAGACTTCCAGCATCTTCTTGGCTTCTTCGACAGCTTCTTTTTCGGTCTCGTGAGCGGTATGGCCCTCCTGCCAGAGGAACTCGGCAGTGCGGAGGAAGAGCCGTGTGCGCTTCTCCCAGCGGAAGACATTGGCCCACTGGTTATAGATAAGCGGCAGATCGCGCCATGACTGGATCCAGTCCTTGTACTTGGACCAGATGATTGTCTCGGAAGTTGGGCGGATGCAGTAGGGTTCCTCCAGCTTCTGGCCGCCGCCATAGGTGACAACGGCGAGCTCAGGCGAGAAGCCCTTCACATGTTCTGCTTCCTTCTCAAGAAAACTCATCGGGATGAGGAGGGGGAAGTAGACATTCTGAACACCCACCTCTTTAAAGCGTCTGTCAAGCTCGGCTTGGAGCATCTCCCAGATCGCATAGCCGCGCGGCCGGATCACCATGCAGCCCTTTACGGGGGCATAATCCGCGAGCTTCGCGTTGAGGACAATGTCGATGTACCACTGCGAGTAATCGGTTCCGCGGGGGGTGATCTTTTCTGCCATATAAACCTCGTTTTGCGTAGAAATAAAGGGATTCATGACACTATAGCGCGAAGGCCGGCATGTCGTCAAAAGGGGGAATCGAGAACTGCCGGGTGGCAGTGCCTGCTGAAATATGCTGCGGTGCGCTCAAAGCTGCGCAGCTCCTTTTGCAGATGATAAGCAAGCCCTATGACGGTAGCTTTGGCTTTATCCTTATTTAGGACTAGTTAAAATCAACCGGGGGCAGAGATACATCCAATGGACTGCGGTCCGAAAATGGTGCCAGCAGCCAGTCGGGCGCAGGTTCGACAATATCATACCGGCCAGTTCTCTGATGCCATAGGCCGCCGTATGGCCAATCGAACTTGTTTTCAACCTGCTTCGCCCTGACGGGATTGTCATCGATATAGTGGAAAATCTTTATGAGTTTTTTAATGGTTGAGATGATATATGAGAAAAATCTCTCGCCCCAGAAATGGCCGCACAATCCATGTATCCGGTTATATGCCATGGCGAATACGCTCATTATCCACTGCATAATCGACGAGAGGTTTTCGCCAAGTGCTGGTGTAATCAGGAGATGAAAGTGGTTCCCCATGATGCAGAAATTTTCGATGCGGAAGGCGTACCTTCTTTTGGCGCGTTTGAGGATGGAGAGAAAGAGTTCCTTGCTCTCTGCCGTATTGAGGAGCAGCTCCTTCCTGTTGACTCGCGCCGTGACATGATAGGTTGCGCCTTTTTGGAGATGTCTTGGCTTTCTCATGCAAGACATACGCCGTGAAAACAGCGTGATGCTTGAGCCCGAAGGGCAAAAATGAAGCTCTGTCCCCATATTAGTCCCAAAAATGATAACGTTAACATAGATAAAATGGAGAAAATAATGATGTTGGCCGCATGGTTGGAGATTTTAACTCTATGGGAGATTGCGGTGCGAAGTGCTTATAAAAATATATTGTAAAAGGAAATAATATGAACTATAGCTGGGGTGGTGCTCCTGGGAGCTCCGGCTGAATGCGGTCTGCAGATTTTGCTTGACAGTTTACTAAAATGGCCAAAATAATAACGTTAATATGACAGCCTCATTGAAGGAAATTGCAAAAGCATCCGGCTACTCGATAAACACAGTCTCACGGGCTCTCAGAGACGAGGATGATGTGAAGCCGGAGACGAAGGCCTGCATACGCGAAATTGCGGCGAAGCTGCACTATGTGCCGAACCGCGCGGCAAAGAGTCTGAGAACGGGTACGTCGAACACAATCGGCGTTGTTTCTGCGGATTCGGCGAATCCTTTTTTTGCCGAGGTGATCGCCGGTATCGAGAAGGCTGCGCGGGCCCGCGATTACCATATTCTGCTCGCGAACACGGACCAGAATCAGAAGCGCGAGCTTGAGGCCATGCAGGTGCTTGTGGGCCGCCAGATAGACGGTCTTCTACTGATGCCTGTCTGCGGAAAAGAGAATAATTCAGAATATCTGAAAACGCTGGGTATTCCCTATATCCTTGTTGGACGCTGGATAGAAGGTCTCGAAGATCATGCGGTTCTCTCTGATGAATATAAAAAAGCCAAAGAGCTGACTTCCCTTTTTATCAGGCATGGCCACCGCGATATTCTGCATCTTGCGGGACCTGCATCGGTAAGCAGTTCTTTTGACCGCGAGAAGGGCTACCGCGATGCGCTTGAAGAAGCGGGTATCCCTGTAAACAGAGAACTGATTGTAAAGACGGATGGCCATGCGGAAGATGGCCACCGCGAGATAAATTCGCTTATAAGGCGCGAGGTGAATTTTACGGCGGTTTTTGCCTTTAACGATCTTGTAGCCATTGGGGCGCTCCGCGCGCTGAAAGAGGCGGGTCTCAGCGTGCCCCGCGATGTCGAAGTGGCGGGCTACGATGATCTTGATGTCTGCCGCTACCTTCAGCTTTCCCTGAGTTCTGTGAGCATTCCGAAGCAGAAGATGGGGATTGCCTCTTTTGACGAGCTTTACCGCCATATGGAAGATGCGGCTGCCGGATATGAGAAGCGTGTCCTTGAATCGCGTATCATGGCCCGCGAAACAACATTGTTCGAGTGATCCGGCGTTGCCGGGTCTTCTATATTTAGAGGAGGGAAGTACAATGAAGAAGAAATTGTTTTTGATTGTTGCCGCCGTCCTGATTGTGGCTTCGGTCGCGTCTGCAAAGCCGATCGAAATCAAGTTCTGGACGCTCTTTACGGGCGGTGACGGCGAGTTCTTTGACGCGATGGTCAAGGAGTTCAATGCTTCTCAGAACGAGATCGTCGCGAAGAACGATACGGTCAAGTTTTCCAATTACTATACAAAGCTTACCGCGGCTCTTGCTGCCAGGACCGCTCCTGACATTGTCATCTGCCATACAGAGAGATTTGTAAATTATGTGCCCAATGGGCGCTTCCTTGCTCTTGACAGCTATGCGAAACAGATCGGCATGGATCTGAGCACCTATCAGCCAAGCGTTCTTGAAGCCTGCAAGTACAAAGGGAAGCTCTATGCCATCCCGATGGATGTGCATCCTATTGTTATGTATTACAACAAAGACCTTCTCGCCAAAGCCGGCGTTACCAAGGTTCCTGTGACGCTTGATGAGCTTCTTTCTGCCGCGACTGCCATCAAGGAAAAAACTGGTGCGATTGGCATAGTTGCCGATAACACCACCGCTACCTACAAGGCCTATACTCTTTCGCGCATGTTCTATTCGATGCTCAAAGAGCAGGGCTACGATTTCCTCAATGAGAAATGCACCAAGGCCAACTTCAATAATGAGGCTGGTGTCAAGGCCTACAATGCTCTCAACGATATGGTCAACAAGCTTGGTGTTACTCCCAAGGGGCTCGATTATGATACCTCCTGCGCGGACTTCAAGCTTGGAAAGGCCGGCTTCCATTTCAACGGCGTCTGGATGGTTGGTTCCTTCACTCAGCAGAAGGATCTGAATTTTGGCGTCTGCGAGTTCCCGGCTCTCTTTGGAAAGAATGCCAGCTGGTGCGGTTCTCATACCTTTGCCATCCCGGTGCAGAAACATCAGGATTCCAAGAAGGTTGTCGCCTGCATGAAGTTCATCAACTGGATGACTGAGCATGGCGAGCTCTGGGCCAAGGCCGGCCAGATGCCCACGAGGATGACTGTTTATCAGAAAGAGTCCTTCAAGAGCATTCCTCATATCACCGAGTATCTGAGCGCCGCGGAGCACACTTTTACTGTCCCGGCCACTACGAAGTGGGATGAGATCTATGATGCGACTTCCGACTGCCTTGAGGAAGCGGTTGCCAAGAACAAAGATGCGAAGACCGCTCTCAACGATATGGAGAAGGTCATCAACGACATTCTGAACAAGTAACAGTGCTTTTCTGAAAAAATGGCTGCCGGGGCGCTCATCCTTAGGTTGGGGCGTCCCGGCCCTGTCCTGATTCCGCAATAGCCTAAGCCTGAGGGGAAGTACATGGTAATTGCGTCGCATACCAAAAGGGATGTCATTCTGTTTTCCGCCCCATTCCTTATTGTGTATTTTCTTTTTCTTGTCGGACCAATATTCTACGGAATTTACCTGAGCCTTTTCGATTGGGATATTCTGGGCACAAAGACTTTTATTGGTTTTAAGAACTATATTGAGGCATTTGGCGACGCCAAGTTTCTGAGTTCTTTCTGGCACACTATTGAATTTGTCCTTGTATCCGTACCAGTGCTTATTGTTCTGGGTTTCCTGATGGCACTGATTACCGTAAAGCCGTCAAAACTCGGCAGCATCGCCGAGACTGCGTTTTTTCTGCCCTTTATGTTTTCCAGCTCTGTTGTGGGCACTCTGTGGGCCTGGATTCTGCAGGCGCAGTATGGTCTTGTCAATCAGATTATCAAGCTCTGCGGTGGACAGTCGATCGGATGGCTTACCGACCCGAATTACGCCATGCTGTCGATAACAGTTGCAACTGTCTGGTGGACCGCAGGATTCAATATGATTCTTTTTTCGGCGGGAATGAAGCAGATTCCAGATGAGATCTACGAATCAGCCCGTCTGGATGGAGCCAGCAAGTGGACAACTCTCACCAAGATTACTCTGCCACTGCTTAAAGATACTACAGTGCTTGTTCTTATATTGCAGATTATTGCATCATTCAAGATATTCGGCCAGCCTTATGTAATGACGGGCGGCGGGCCGTATGGGCGTACTAGAGTGCTTGTTCAGTATATGTACGATACTGGCTTCAATTATTTCAGAATGGGATATGCATCTGCGATGTCGATGCTGCTCTTTGCTGTAATTCTTGTTATTTCTATTGTTCAATATGTTGTGACCAATAAGGATAATACCAAATGAAGAAAACACTGCGAAATATCCTTATATGGATTATGATAATCATCTGGGTTGTGCCGCTTGTCTGGCTGCTTGTAACTTCGCTCAAGGTTGAGCAGGATGTTGTAACCGACAAGCTCACGATTTTTACCAAGATGCCCACTCTGGCCAATTACAGGAAAGCATTTGAAACGACACCGATAGGCCAGTGGCTGCTCAATTCGCTTATAGTCTCGGCTGCAAGCACTGTTCTGACGCTTGCGGTGGATTCAACGATGGCCTATGCACTGTCCAGAATACGCTTCCGGGGAAGAAAAGCGCTTTTTATTTTTGTGCTGGCCGGCATGATGGTTCCCTTTGAGGCGCTTATTATCCAGCTCTATCTGGAATTCAATGCCCTTGGGCTCCTTGATACTCTCTGGGCCATTATTCTTCCGCGTCTGGCTCTGCCCATCGGCGTATTCATACTTGTTCAGTTTTTCAATGGAATCCCGGATGCCCTGGAGGAAGCAGCCTATATCGATGGCGCTTCCCGCTTTACTGTGTTCAAGGATATAATCCTGCCGCTCGGGAAATCCGCGATGGTGGCTGTTGCAATCATATCGTTTATAAGTGCATGGAATGATTTCCTCTGGCCTCTGATAGTTGTGTCGGAATCGTCGCGCTATACGGTGACTGTCGGGATTGCCAACTTCCAGGGTACGACGGGTACTGAGTATTCTCTGATTATGGCAGGTGCGATGATCGCATCTCTGCCGCAGATTATCATGTATATGTTCTTCAGAAAGGACATAGTACAGGGCATCGCAATGACAGGCATAAAAGGATAATATAAAAGCCTTGAGCCGGCTGATACGGCATGATTGAATCGAGGGAATCTGATATGGAAGCTCAGGAAGATGAATTTGGATTTAAAGAGGACCCAGTAGTTTTCGCGCGGCATCCTGATCCGGCCTGGGCGCGGAGAAAATGGTTCAGCCTCGATGGCGAATGGAATATAGAGCATTCAGGACGGCGGGAAAAAATCTATGTGCCCTTCCCCGTTGGCAGCAGGGCCTCGGGAGTCGATTTTTATGATTCCGGTGAATTCCTGTACAGCCGAAGCTTTGATTTTCCGCAGTTTGATGCTGCCAGGCGTTACGAACTTCATGTCGGAGCCTGCGATTATGAAGCCGAAGTTGTCCTGAATGGCCGCAGAATCGGATCGCATACTGGCGGCTATTCATCGTTCTGTTTTGATATCAGCTCGGCGCTCAGGGCTGCAGGCAATATGCTGCAGATCCGAGTACGGGATTCACACAGTCCTGCACAGTGCCGCGGCAAGCAGACTTTCAGACGCCATGCCTGGTTTGTATGGTACGAGGGCATCAGCGGCATATGGCAGCCTGTGTGGATTGAAGAGACAGGGCGCGACAGACTCGCCTCGGCGCGGGTTGCATGCGACTTTGAAAAGCGCGAGCTCAATATAAGGGTGGAGGCGGCGCGGGCAGACTGCGGGCCTGACTATGCCTGTCCGGCTGCGAGGGAGCAGGACCGGCGGGAGGATGCCCTCAGTCTGGAAGCTGAGATAAGGATGCCGGATGGAGGTTCGAAAAAATTCAGCTCTTTGGCGCTGGATGAAGACAGTGCCTTTATAATCACTATTAAATATGAAGATATTGATGCCCGCTTCTGGTCGCCCGACACTCCTGTCCTCTATGGCATACGGTATGCGCTTCTTAAAAAGGGAAAGCCGGTCGATGAGGTTGAGAGCTATTTCGGTATTCGGAAGATAGAGACCTCGGGCAAATCCTTTATGCTGAATGGGCAGCCACTCTATCTCCGCATGGTGCTCGATCAGGGCTACTATCCAGAGGGGGTATATACTCCTCTTAACTATAAAGTAGTGGAAAATGATATTGAGATGATGAAGAAAATGGGCTTTAATGGGGCCCGTGTGCATGAGAAGATTGAGAGCCCGTATTTCCATTACCTCTGTGACAGGATGGGGCTTCTCTGCTCATGCGAGATGCCTTCATTCTATGTAAGCACTCCGAAGAGCAGACGGAACTGCGAGGCAGAATTCCGGGAGATTCTGGCCCGAGATGCCATGCATCCTTCATGTGTACTGTGGGTGCTTTTCAATGAAACCTGGGGCATATGGGGAATATACAACCGCGGCTCAAAGACAAGGCGCTTTGCCGAACGGATGATCGCCTATACGAGAGAGAAGGATCCAGATCGGCCGCTTATAGACAATTCCGGCTGGGAACACTTCGATACCGATATTGTCGACTTCCATCACTATCTTGGAACCGCTGCTCTGGCCCGAAATCTGTATGGGCGCTTTGCCGCGCATGATAAAACCCTCTTCTATGGTTTTTCGAAGAGAAAGGCCCTGGACTTTTATGTCCGCAATCTTGTGGCGACAGACACGCGCACGGTCTTCCTTGAGAAAAAGGCAGACACAGGCGGGAAGCCCTTCTTCCTGAGCGAGTATGGCGGATTCGGCTGGTACAATATCGCCGAAAAAGGGTCAACTATTGATAAAATAAGCATATATACAAAGGATATTGTCAATGCCGGCGTCTTCTGCGGCTACTGCCTGACACAGCTCTATGATGTCGGCCCTGAGGTGAATGGGCTGATGAGCTTTGACCGGAAGCCGAAGATGGATATCGGGCAGCTCAAGGCGATAAATTCAGCAAAGCCGGAATAGGCAGCTGTGCGGAAGACCTCCGCCCGCGAAAAGGCAGAAAGACCGTGGCGCGGGGCGGCTGTACAGTACCGCCAGGCGGCTGTAGAATCTTCGCATGATTCTGGATGAGCAGCCGCGGCTTTCTGGCACCTCCACCGGAGCGCCGCGCCGCCTGGGAAGATGGCGCATTCTGGAAGCGGGAATTTTCTGCGCTTTCCTCTCCTTCGGCCTGCCGCTCTCTGCCCAGCAGACAGCCGCGGCTCCGGACAAAGTCTTCTGTATTGGTACCTATAATATGGCCATGTTCGGACCTTCGAAGCTGAAGCGGAGCCATACTCTCGAGGCTCTTGCCCGGGTTGGCGCCAGTTTCGATATTATGGCGATGCAGGAGGTTGGATCGAACGGTTCAACCGCGGCCGAGGGGACCTGCATAAAGGTTATGGAAGGCTATACCGCCGCGGTAAATAAGGAGGCGGGAGGCTGCCTCTATGGCTATGTCCGCGGGAATCAGTATGGCTATATTTACCGGCAGGATAAATTCGAAATAAAAACCTATGGTCTCTATTCCGGCAGCGCGCATTTTACCTATACGCCGTTTTTCGCATATTTCAGGCTGCGGAACTCTGATTTTGATTTTATTATGCTCACAATTCATACAAGACCGAGTCTTGCAGCGCGTGAGGTGCCCGAGCTCGCTGCAGCTATGGACGATCTCAGCGCCCAATACCATGAGGCGGAGATTGTCTGTCTTGGGGACTTCAATGCCGATGGCGGCTATTACAACGAGCAGCCTCTGAATACGCTGAGTTCGGATGGCACTGCTGATGGAGGCGGAAATTCTGTTTCCGCGGCAGTATCAGGCTCCTCAGCGGAGCCTGAATGGAGTGAAGAAGGCAGCGTGACAGCGGGAAGCGGCGTTTCTGCAAGCTGGCTCTCGGGTTTCCCTCCTGAGCGTTTTATAAGTGTTGTTCCCAATGAGGCTGATACAACGGTCGCCGGCGGAACGGAGTGTGCCTACGACCGCATTGAGCTCAGCCGGGGGATGGCTGCGCATTATTCGGGCTTCTGGGGAGTGCTTGAGCCGGGGGAGCTCTGGGATCTCTCCGCCTGCGAGGCTCCGGGAAACGCGGCCGGAACGGACCGGGCGCTAAGCGATCATTATCCGGTCTGGGGACTCTTTTACTCGGAAACAGGGCCTTTAGGAGAAGATACTAACTAATAGAAATATATGCAGGATAAAAAGGGCCCGCCTGGATAAAGCATCAAGGCGGGCCCCGCTGTTTGAAATGAGTGCAGAAAAACGGGCCTCTGACAGCGGCCCCTCAAGGGGAAGGGCCCGCCAGGGCAGGTTTTCAGCCCTGGATCATAAGCGCGAGGCGCTCGGCGGTAAAGCCGAGATCCTCGGCGACCTGGTCTCCCGGGGCGGACTCGCCAAAGCGGTCGACCGCGAGAATGTCTTCGCGGGTCGAGGCGATGGCTTCCCAGCCCATAGATATGCCTGCCTCGGCGGTGACTACACGGGCTCCCGCCGGGATGAGGGCTTCGCGGACCGGTTCAGGCTGGGCAAGGAAGAGCTCTCTGCTTGGCATGGACACAAGCCTGATGTCCGTGCGCCTGCCCTTCCTTTCGACAATATCGAGGGCCTTGAGGGCGAGGCCCACCTCTGAGCCCGTGGCGACAACAACGGTCTCTGGCAGGGCCTCCGAGTTGCGCACAACGTAGGCACCTGTCTTGATAGTGGAAGTCCAGTCGGGGTCTTCCTTCTTGAAGACTTCGAGGCCCTGCCTTGTAAGGGCGAGGATCGTCGGGCCATCCTTCCGCTCCATGGCCATGCGCCAGCACTGCGCAGTCTCCTCGGCATCCGCGGGTCTGAACACGCGGACATTCGGAATGGCTCTGAGAGCCGCAAGCGCCTCTATCGGCTGATGTGTCGGGCCATCCTCGCCAATGTAGATCGAGTCATGGGTGAGCACGTAGATTACCGGCAGCTTCATGAGGGCCGCGAGGCGGAGGCTCGGCCTGAGATAGTCGGCGAAGACAAGGAAAGTAGCGACAAAGGGGCGGAAGCAGCCGGAGAGGGCCATGCCATTCGCGATAGCCGCCATGCCATGCTCGCGTATGCCGAAGTGGATAGTGCGGCCGGAGCGGTCGGCAGGGCCGAATTCCCCGCCGGGAATTTTAGTGACATTGGGGCCTGTGAGGTCAGCCGAGCCGCCTACAAGGTTGGGATAGGCTTCGGCGACTGCCTGGAGAACCTTGCCTGAAGCGGCGCGTGTCGCGAGTTTTTCTCCCTGCTCAAAATGAGGAAGACTGAGGGGCTTTTCAGATCTGCCGGAAAGCCAGGTGTCAAGCTCTTTCGCGAGGGCGGGTTCGTCGGACTGCCAGGCGGCGAATTCCTTCTTCCAGGCTTCGTAAACCTTCTGCTGCTCAGCGCCATGCTTTTTGAAGTACTCGTAGGCGCCGGGCGCGACCCAGAACTGGGCATCTTTGGGAATGCCGAGGTTGGCCTTGGCGAGGGCGATCTCCTCTGGGCCGAGGGGCGAACCATGTACACCGGCTGTGCCCTGCTTGTTGGGCGAACCCTTGCCGATAATGCTCTTCAGAATAATAAGCTTCGGATGCTTTTTGTCGGCCTTGGCCTCCGCGAGCATGCGCTCGAGGCCGTCAAAGTCGTACATATCGCCTTTGAGAACCTTCCAGCCATAGGCCTCATAGCGTCTGCCGACATCTTCGGTAAAGGCGATATCGGTGGAACCGTCGATGGTGATCCTGTTTGAATCGTAAAAAACAATGAGCTTGTCGAGCTCAAGGTGCCCGGCGAGGGAGGAAGCCTCTGCCGAGACGCCCTCCATAAGGCAGCCATCGCCGACAAGAGCGTAGCTATAGTGATTGAAGATCTGGTGCTTCGCCGTGTTGAAGCGGCCTTCGAGCATCGATTCAGCTATGGCCATGCCGACCGCATTCGCGACACCTTGGCCGAGCGGGCCTGTAGTCGTCTCGATTCCCGGTGCCATGCCGTATTCGGGATGACCGGCACAGCGGCTGTGAAGCTGGCGGAATTTCTTTATTTCATCAATACTTATTCCATAGCCGGCCATATGAAGCAGGGAATAGAGGAACATGGAGCCATGGCCGGCGGAGAGCACAAAGCGGTCGCGGTCGAGCCAGGCGGGATCGGCAGGGTTGGATTTAAGGGCCTCTCCGTAGAGAAAAGCGCCGAGCTCTGCGGCGCCCAGCGGGAGGCCGGGATGTCCGGAATTGGCCGCCTGAATGGCATCCATCGAGAGGCTTCGGACGCTGAGGGCGATGTCAGCCAGTGCTTTTTTATCCATCACAAAACTCCTTTGAGTTGAATTTCTACAGTCTGGATCACAGCTTCTATTATTAAGCATAGGCGGGCTATTCGTCTATTCATAGCCCCGGCTGTCCGCGTTTGTCCGCCTTGACCCGGCCCGAGACCGCGCTACACTTCTACTGAAAGTATGGAAAGGCGGGAGAAGCCAATGCAGTATGATTTTGACAAAGTGACAGATCGCCGGGGCACAAACAGCCTCAAATGGGAGTTTATGACCCAGGTGGATGCCGGAGCGGGCAGGGATACGATACCGCTCTGGGTGGCGGATATGGATTTCCCCTGCGCTGAGCCAATAATAAAAGCTCTGCACAGGCGTGTGGACAGGCTCATCTTCGGCTATTCAAGCTGGAAGACACCAGAATACTGTGCCGCCGTCACCGGATGGTATAGGCGCCGTTTTGGATGGGATGTGGATGCCGACAGTCTTGTGTTCAGCCCGGGCATTGTACCTGCGGTCAACTACCTTGTCGAACTGCTGACAGAGCCGGGCGATCCGGTCATTATACAGCGCCCTGTGTATACGCCTTTTACCGACGCGGTCGAAGTCAGAGGCCGCAAAGTGGTGAACAACGCTCTTAAAAAAGACGGGACGGGCCGCTACAGCATGGATTATGATGATCTTGAGAAAAAGGCTTCCGAGTCAGGGGCAAAACTGCTGATTTTTTCCAGCCCGCACAATCCGGTTGGCAGGGTGTGGACTGAGGATGAACTCAGACGCTTTGCCGAGATATGCAGAGCTCATAATATCACAATTATTTCTGATGAGATTCACTATGATCTTCTGAGGCGCGGGATAAAGCAGCATCCGCTCGAGACAGTTATGCCCGATTACCGCAATAAAATAATCACCTGCACTGCACCCTCAAAGACCTTCAATATCGCGGGGCTGCAGGCCTCGAATATTGTCATCCGCGATCCCGGGCTGCGCAGTCTCTGGAGCGGCTACGTAAACAGGCAGCTCCATGTTGAATTCCACAATGCGCTCGCTATCGAGGCTGTGCAGGCCGCCTATAATGAGGGCGAGCCCTGGCTCGAGGAGCTTCTGGATTATCTCGATGGCCAGGTTGACTACATTGCCCGCTTCCTTGAAGCGCGGATTCCGAAAGCCGGATTCTGCCGCCCTGAAGGCACCTATCTTGCCTGGATCGATCTTTCGGCATACTGCGAACATGGAGCTGATGGCACAGTCAGGGCGGGGGCGACCGAGGGCCTTGTATCCAGGCTGACCCGCGAAGCGGGCGTCATGGTGGAATCGGGTACAATTTTCGGCCCTGAGGGCGCTGGCTTCGTGCGTCTTAATTTTGCCTGTCCCCGCAGCACCCTGGCGGAGGGGCTCAACCGTATGGCAAAAGGGCTCGAGATCTGAGACAGGCCCCGATAGAGGGCCTGGAATCCGCGGGCTGCATATGGGCAGCCCGCGGGGCCGTCCTTCTCTGAGTAAAGGAGCAATTAGTATGAATAAATCAGTGCTGCTGTCTCTTCCGGTGATTTCGCTGGGGCTTATGGCGGCGGGGCAGGGCGCATCAGGCCAGCCGGGCTGCGCAGAGCTCGTCTATATCGGGCGTTCTTCGGTAAAAATCCGGACTGCTTCAGGCTTTGTGCTCTATATTGATCCCTATGCTCCGGGGGATTATTCGGAGCCCGCGGATCTCATTCTGGTAACCCATGGACATGCCGATCACAACAATGTGAGCCTTCCTGCGCGCAGGAAAAACTGCGCTGTTGTTGCCCCCCGCGGCGCTGTGGAAGAATCAGGGGTAAAAAATATAGCCGAGGGCGACCGCATTATCATTGGACCGCTCACCGTAGAAGCTCTTCCTGCCTCGAATAAAAATCACAGACGCGGCGACTGTCTCGGATATCTTCTCAGTTTCGATGGCATCAGGCTCTACCACGCGGGCGACACCTCCTACCTCCCTGAGATGGTCAGATTCGCTGCATATAAGGTTGACTACGCAATGATCCCCTGTGATGGCTATTACAACATGGGCCCCGAAGAGGCTCTGAAGTGTGCCTCCGCAATAAAGCCGCGCTGCGTCATACCAATACATTCGAATAAGGATGGACCCTTTGGCGCTGCGAATGCGAAGGAGCTTGCAGAGCTTGCCGTCAGGGCCGGCATGAAGGGTATTGTCATGAGACCTGGAGACAGACTGGCTCTTGGCAAATAGATAGTTTGAGATGCCGTATTTAGGGCCGGCCAAAAAGCCGGCTTTTTGTTATATTTATAAATATTTTATAACTGCCTTATGGCAGCTATTATTCCCCAAATATACTTAAATAAAATGATTACAATATGATGACAGCAGATAATATAATATTTTATATAACAATATATTATAACTGCTTTTGTCATCATTTTGTAATCTTCAGAAATTATCCTCTCCTCTGTTGACGCAGAGGAGGGGCGAGAGCCTTCTGTGATGCCAACCTTACATATTTTCCATGTTCAAGACGGCCGCCGGGGATTTAGCCAACCGCTGGTTCCGAAGGCGGCCGTCAATTTTCTCTTAGGAGGATTACATGAAAAAGCTTCTTGTTACTTTGATGGTGCTCGTGGCGGCTGGCGCCGCGGCCAGCGCGCAGGTAGTGGTTGGCGGCTATGACCGCGCCAAGATGACAGCCTATGCCGATGGCACTGTGGGTTTCTCGAACAGAGCCCGTGTCAACATCAGCTATACCAACGCTGACAAGACCGATGGAGCTTTTATCAGGCTCCAGACTACCGGTACCGGTTCGCTTTCGCCCGTTGTAAAACTTGGCTATGGATGGATTGGCCTTCTTGACAATCAGATCAAGATCAGCGGCGGCCGCATGGGAAATTACGACTACACAGTCGGCTGCGGAATCTCCGAATTCAATCTTGGCAACCTGACCAATGAAGGCTACGAGATCGACAGCACCGACGGCCTCATGATCGAGTTCAAGCCCGCCGCGGTTGCCGGCCTTGCTCTTGGTGCAGCCTGGGATGTTTCGTCTACTGGACTGAGCTCGCTCTATACAGTGGCCAAGTATGCCAGCGATTCCTTCTCCGTAATCGCCACTTCACGCTTCAATGATACGATCGCGGACAGCCGTGCAAGCCTTACGGTCGGTGTAACGCCGATGGAGGGCCTCAATGCCTATGCCGGTTTCAAGTACAACATGGATGTTGATGATTACCAGGAAACCCATACCGGTGCGATGACCCCCTTTGCCATTGTCGATTACAGTGCAGACAAGCTCCTTGTTGAAGTTGTCCCCGCCTATGTTATCAATTCAAACAATGGGTCGGAGAACGAGATCTATGTCGAGTCCTCTCTCGAGTATGATGTGTCTGATCCATTCGCGGTGATCGTGACTGGAGCTTACGACAGCACCTCCGAGGTTCTTGGTTCGAAGTACTTCGCGAGCGTTGAAGGCGCCTATACTGTCGACAAGACGACCTTCGATCTCGGCGTCAATTTCGATGAGAGCGGCATAAGTGTCCCCGCCTATATCAAGGCCAGGTTCTGAACCAGACCTGAAAAACAAAATGCGGAGGAGCCAGTCTGAAAGGACTGGCTCCTTTTTTTATCCTTGCAGATCTGTCGCTTGATTTGCATAGGCTGTTTTATTATCCTTTTAATTGATGCTGTGAGCAGCCGAATTGTCCCATTTTATCTCATGCGAGGCCTGTGATGTCTATCCAGAGAATTCTTAAAAATGATGAGGAGATGCTGGCGCGGATAATCCGCAGAGCGGAACGCAATATCATCAGCAAGAACCGAAATGAGATAAAGCTCTCAGTCACCGGTGATATATATGATAAATATTCCGGATTAAAAGACAGATTTATAAATAAAGACATTATAAGCTACCTTGAAGATAAGGCCAAATATTTCCCTGCCTTTGAGAAACTAACCATTCTTGTTGAATCGCCTGAGCCGGGCATTATGGAAGATCTTAAATCTGGTGTAAATGCCCAGCTGAAGCGGGAGCTCACGGATATAGAATATGAACTGAAAAAGGATTTCCGTGAAAGCGTCCTGCTGTTTTTTGCGGGCGTTGTGTCTTTTCTCTTTGAAGCATTTTTCTCGATAGGTTTTCAGTCCAAGATGCTGGACAATCTGATGGTTATTGTCTGCTGGGTTTTTGTCTGGAGATCAGTGGAAATATTTTTCTTTGAACGCCGCGAGCTGCGCAAGCGGAAGCGCAAACTGCTGCAGCTCTATCTGGCTGACTACGAAAAGGCGCTCTGAGAAGCAGGAAAGCCGCGGCGGAATCAGGCAGTATTGGATACGGATGCAGCCGGCGGGGCAGACTGCATGGCGCCGCCAGTCCGGGCTGCGGCGCCGCCGGGCTCCATCATTATAATTAATAAATATTAAGGACTGATATTACATGACAGGCAGCCCCGGCTATTACAAAAATATGGAACACAAAATGGAACCAGGGCACCCGCTTTATCGCATAGAAGACTGAACCCAGCGTATAGGCGAGGCCTCCAGCCACAAGATAAAAAAGGCAGAGAGGCGGTGCCGCCTTTTTGAGATAGCCAAAAGCGAAAGCGATAATCCATCCCATGAGCACATAGGCCGCAGTGGAAAGTCCGCGGTGTTTCCCGAGAAAGAGCAGTTTGAGCACTATGCCCCCGGCTGCGAGAGCCCAGATAACGGCGAGTATGCCGTAGCCGAGAGGCCCCTTCAGGACCGTAAGGCAGTATGGTGTATAAGTACCAGCTATGAGGACATAGATTGAGGAATGATCGAGATAGTGCAGCCGGTTTCGTTTTTCCTGCCCGCGCGTTCCGTGATAGAGGGCCGATGCGCTGAATAGCAGAATAAGAGAGAGGCCGAAGATGCTATTGCCTATAAGTGCCGAAGCCCCATGGGAAGCCCCGGCCCTGATAAGCAGCACAAGAGCGGCAAGCGAGGCCGCGGCACCAACTGCATGGCTGATGCAGTTGGCGGCATCTTCAGCTCCGCTATAGGATGGAAGATTTGTCTTGTCGAGGACAGTATCGGACATCTTTTCTCCTTTTCCGGATTATAGACCCCCAAATGTCAAATTGGTTGCGGAAAAACAAAAAAGCCGTCTCCCCCTAATAATGGGCAGACGGCTGGCAGGTAAAATAAGATAACAGTTAGAATGATATATCGGTGAGGTCGGATGAAGCCAGATTTTCAAGATCTGTAATGTCTTCATCTTCGGCAGCTTCTTCCTTCAGAGGCAGATTCTCGAGCAGACTGTCCATGGCGCTTTGGTTTATTTTGCATACCAGCGTCCGGAGCTTGTCTTTTTTTTCAAAATCCAGTGTGGCGGGATTGAACATGATGACATAGGTTGCCCCTTTGGGGTCCGACCGTTTCGCTGCCACAAAACAGTCGCTGACGACGCGGACTCCGCGGACAGATATCTGCATCTTGTGGAAGACTGTGCCGATCGGGAGATTCTTGTCATCATCAAATCGTACCGCTATACCGGCCGATGAAATATCGCTGAGCTCGCCCTGCAGCACCTTGCCGCTGAAATCGACAATGCATTTGGCTATACCTGGTGCGCAGATGGCACGGACAAAACGGCGCCGGCCGCGCGCTTCATTGGCTTCAAGCGTCTTCGTGATGATATCCGCGGTTCTTGCGGCGCCCAGTTTGAGAATGACAAAACCGCAGGGCACCTGAAGCTCCATCAGGTATTTCCTGCGCAGAATAATGTCATCGTTCATGCAGATGACACCGACACCGACTGAGGAAGTCTCGGGATCCAGTTTTAGTTCCTTGACGTACTCGGCCCATTGAGGCTCAGGGAGGCCTGAATCCAGATTGATGAAGACAATAGACTCCGGAAATTGTCGGAGAGCCTTTTGCAGATGCTTATGGTCATTGACGAGATAGACCTCGAATTCTCTGCGTGCCAGCTCATCGACAATATCGCTCAGTACGGGAGGAGGATACAGAAAAAAGACCCGTTTTCCATAGATTCCACTCTCTGCCATAGTTGTCTTAACAATAATGCCTCGCGGGCAAGAATGCAATCTTGGAAAAATTCCCGGCCCTGGCCCTGCGGCGCATCCGCTGGGGACAGAGCCCGCCCCTGCCTTGTATCGCCATGGCAGTATCCTCGAAGCCGAGCTGCGGCGTTTGGGGCCAGAACTTTGGTCAGCTCTGTCCCCCAAACGCCTAGGCGCGGGAGTTCCGGCTTGTCCTGAGGGCGCTCAGCGCACAGCGGATTGTGAGGGCTGAAATGCTGAGGGCTCTGTGAACTGGTCCAAATTTGAAACGGGCCAGCTGGCGCAGCCTGAGTTCATAGTTGAACAGCAGAAGGAAGGCCAGATTGCCTCTCGCGGCCGGGGAGGGCATGGCCAGGCCTGCTTTTTTGGCGCTGTCGGCGATCGAGAGGGCGATAAATGCTATATCGGCAGCGCTAGCGCCTGCGCCCTGCGCTGCCTCGTAGTAGGCCGCGATCCGCGCCGAGTCGAGCTCCATGATGGCAGAATCGAGGTTATATGAAAGCTCTTCGGCGCGTACGGCCCGCAGCTCGCGGAGCGAACGCTGGCCAGCTCTGTCCCTCTCAAAATCGGCGGCACTCTGAGAAGCGGGATCGGGGACGGCGGAGGCTGCCGCCTGTTTTGCCCTGTCCAGTGCCTTTTCGGCCTCACGGAGCCGGGCAAAAAGCTCGTCACTCTGGGAGCGGCGCTCTGAAAGGCGGGCGGCGCTGGCCTTCCAGGGGTCGCCCCAGTCGGCAGGAGGCTCGATGACGGCTCTGCTCAGTACTGCCGGCATAAAAACCTCGGTATCGCCTTCATCTATGTCGAGATCTATCTTTGATGCCTCTGCGACGGCATTCCAGTACTCCCCCATCTGCTTTGCAGCGGCCCCATAGGTCTGTGTCTGCCAGAGAGCGAAGAGCCGCGCTGCGCTGTCCTTTCCGGCTGTGTGCGGCCCTGCTCCATTTGCTGCCGCGAGAAGGCGTGGAAAGAGCCATAGATTTGGCCAAGGTGCGATTGGCAGGCCCGGGCCTGTGACCAGAATTCCGATGCTCTCTGGTCTCTGCGCCGGAGGAAGTCCTGCATAGTATCCAATGTCGGCAGCCATTGTGTCCGCGAGTGGAGGGACATAACCCTTAAAGAGAATCGCATCCTCGTAGTATTCAAATACCGCTCTGTTCGGTGTGGCCAGCAGGGCGGCTGCCCTTTCGTAGCGTTCCCTTGAGCTTTTATTGAGGGCTGAGGAGTCATCGCCATATCCCTTTGCCCAGCTCCGCCTCCGGGGAGCCCAGAGCAGGCGGAGCGCGGGCGGAACAGAGAAGCTCTGTCCCTCCGAACCCGCCGCAGCGGCCGGAGAAACCGGGTTCTGTCCTGCAGCCCGGGCTGCATCGCCAGTATCTTCAGTGTCGTGGTAGGCCAGGAATGAGAGGCTGGCTCCGGGTCTTTCCTTTTCAAGCACCGCTGCAAGAGCAGAGGCCGCGATAAGCGCCTGCCTGCCTGCCGGGATGTGGGAACATTCGGGGCAGGAGCACCAGCCGCCGCCAGGGAGATCATCGGGCCAGACATGGAATACCTTTACTTCAGGATGTGCCCTGACAAAGGCTGTGAAGTTCCGCGTGGCGATTCTGAGCGTTTCAGGATTGGAGACACAGAAATTATGATCAGGGCTCCGCTTCCCCTCTGACATGCGGAATAGCTCTGGCCTGCGTCTGAAGAGCTGTCTGGGGAGAAGTGCCGAAAGCCCATGCCCGCCGAGCTCAACTTCAAGGCCTGTGGCCCTGAGAAGGGGGATCAGAGAGGGCCTCAGCTTCTCGTAGAGCGCGAGGGGGGCAGCGCCATAGGCTATTCTGTCTGAAGTAGTATGAAAGAAGACCGAACGGTATCCGCTGCGGGCTGCGAAGAGTATATAGTCCTCCGCAGCCTCGAGATACTCGCGGTGTCCGAGAATCATCGCAGCTCCAATTCCCTCTTTCGAGACCCTGCCCGAATTCCTGGCGGTCTCGGTCCTGAGATGGGCAGGGAGGCGCCAGCCGTTTTCGCCCGGCGCGACCCAGAAAAAGCCGAGAGAGCCGAGAAAATCATAGACTGCGCCGAGGAGGGCGGAGGAGGATGCCCCGTGTATTTCGACCCGTCTCTCTGAGGCGCGCCAGGCGAATTGCCCATCCGATGCTGGGGCGCCGAATTCGGTTTCAGCTCTGTCCCCCGCGGCATCCGCGGCCGGGCAGTCAAGCATGATGAGGCCATAGCTGTCGTCCTCGTCGCCGCGGCCGGCCTCAACAGGATGCTCCAGCACCCGGTTCAAAGCTGTTGCCAGCTCGGCTGCGGCGAATAGCAGCTGTGCTCTGTCCCCGGGCTGGGCTGCGGCCGCGCGGGCGGCTTCGGCGGGTGAGCCGGCAATATAGGGGGCGAGTGTTCCGGCGGGCATGAATCCCTGCCCGGAATCAGTATCGGCGAGAAAGAGTCTGTAGATACGGCTTCTGTCCAGTTCCATGCCTAAGAGACTAGAACGCGGAGGCGGCTTCGGGCAAGACCGCCGGATGACAGGGGAAAAAAACTAGAGCAGGAGAAGGGCGGCGGTTCCTGCGACGAGCGGAAGTACAATATTGTCAAAATCTTTGAGCGGGAGAGCCTCGGTGACCATTGCAACAGCGGCGACTCCGAGAGCGGGGAGCGCTCTGCCCGAAACCAAAAGCGTTGAAAGAAAGACCGCTGCGAAGCAGGTCAGGCTTCCCTCGAGAGATTTGCCATGGGTGCCGGGGATGCGGATGCGGCCGAAGAGCTTGCCGACCAGGCTCGAGAGACCGTCGCCAAAGGCAAGACTATATATCGCTATTGATGCCTTCTGCGGCGCGAAAATAAGCAGAGAGAGAAGTGCGCCTGTACCAAGGGTAAGCGGACCCTTGACGAACCTTCCCTTGTCCCGGCGGCGGGCGGCGAGGGCCGTTATCCTCGAGATAACAGGGACGCTGTGTCCGTGCATCCGCAGGGCTTCGCAGACAGTGTAGAAGGCAATGCCTGCCGCAAGCAGCAGCTCGGTCCAGAGCCTGCTTATGGAGGCCAGAGCTGGTACGAGTGCGATAAGGAGATGTATGGATTTCCGCGTTATCTCAATCCTGATCTCGTCGCCTGAAACCTGCGGTCTGGGGCTGATAAATGCTGTCATTGCCCTTATTGTCGCCGCAAAGCTCCTCCCTTGTAAACAGCCGGCCTGCCTTCCCGGGCCGCCTTGACAGCCCCAAAGGCCGAATGTTACAGTCTCCCTACATTTGGCCGCTGAATGGGCGATTAACTCAGTGGGAGAGTGCTACCTTCACACGGTAGAAGTCATTGGTTCAAATCCAATATCGCCCATCAAGCGGCTATTTTTATGCCTGCGCTAATTCATTGTCAATAAATAATTTAGCATGATGATAATCCCTGCTGCGGGCGCCTTGCCGAAAACGGCGGCAGGCTTTGCGGGGCGGGAAAACAAGCCAGATGGAAAAATGCACCCTCTATGTTTTTTCCGGCACAGGCAATACGCTGCGTATTGCTTCGTATTATAAGGAGTATCTTTCACCCGAATATCAGACAGAGATCTGCAGCCTGCGCAGGGCCGGTCCGCGCTTTGTTTTTCCGCCGCCCGGGGATGCCGATCTGACAGGCTTCGGATATCCGATCCATGCCTTCAATGCGCCCGAAATATTTATCCGTTTCGCACAGCAGCTCCCCGCGGCCCGGGGCAGGAAAGCATTCATCTTTGAGTCGAGCGGCGAGGGCCTTCATCTGAATGATGCGTCTTCGGATATGCTCAGGCATATACTCGTCCGGAAGGGCTACACGGTATTAACCGACAGGCATTTCCTCATGCCCTACAATATAATCACCCGCCACTGCGATGCCCTTGTAAAGCAGATGATCGTATATTCCCGCGCCCTCGCACGCCTAAATGCGCGGGAACTGAAAGCAAGCAAAACCGAACGGCAGGAATTCCATCCGCAGCTCAATCTGCTGAGTGCAGTATTCAGGATTGAGTGGCTCTATGCGCGGCTGCAGGGCCCCTCGATGAAGGCCGACATGAAAAAGTGCATCCTCTGCGGACAGTGCGTGCGCGGCTGCCCGCTCGGGAATATATCCATGAAGAACGGGCGCATCCATAAGGGTTTTAACTGCGCTCTCTGTCTGCGCTGTTCATTCTGCTGCCCGGCCGATGCCGTATCGCTTGGTCTGCTCAATGGCTGGAAGCTGAATGGGGCCTACGATTTTGCCGCAGTGATGCACAGCAGCGGCCTCCCTTTCCCCTTTATCACGGACAGGACAAGGGGAGCATACAGGCTGTACTTGGGCTATTACCGCGCCCTCGATGCAAGGCTCAGGAGCTGCGGAACATCGGTGCTTCCAGAAGATTTCAGGGAATAGAGTACTAAATATAATATTATTATCTAGTCATATCGATCTTGGCCGGGAAGGTCATATCGCGCGGGATTTCATTATAGATGACAAGGTCCTGACCTCTGACGGGATGGAGTATCGTATCCATATTGATATAGGACGGAGCCTTGGACTGAGGCCTGTCCATGCTGATCTGGTCGCGCTCAAGCGAGTCATAGAGGCGCATGGACTCGGAGAAAGCGAACATGCCCTGTGCCCTGAGGCTCGCGTCGCCTGAACGGTCTGCCACCCGGTATTCCGCGACGCCGAGATTGTTCTGTGCCTTCATAAGCAGTGTGACAATCTCGCTCTGCGATCTCCTGTTCTGCGGATCGGGATTGCTGATATTCTGAAGTTCGTACTGCATCTGGTCTACAGTGCGTCTGTAGTATGATTCCGCCGCGTGATAGTCACCGCGCATGTAGAAGGCATTTCCAAAAGCAAAAACAAGGTAGGGACTTTCGCTGCCATCTCTTCCCGCCATATAGAACTGTTCAAGCGCTGATTTGTAATCGCCGCCCGAGTAATAGATAAAGGCCCGGCGGTAGCGCGTATCGGGTGTATCGTAGCCGTCACGCGCTGCCCGCTCATAATAGAGCAGCGCATTGGCGAGATCATTGCGCTGCCAGAAAGCGACCTCGGCGAGGCCCGCATAAGCGGCGGCAAAACGCGCGCTTGGCTTGAAGCTCGGATTCTTGAGCGCGTCATCGTATTTCTCAGCTGCCCGTCTGTAGTCTTCCTCGGCGGATATATATTCTTTCTGGACGCTGTAGCAGTTGCCCCGCCAGATAAGCGAGTCGAGATAGAGCGGGAACTGGCGGTCGCTGAGAATAGGCTTTTCCTCGAAATGGCGGATAGCCGCATCGAGTGCCTTGAGCTCCCGGCTGCTGTCTTCAATTTTATGATAGTAGCGCGAGAACTGATAATGGACTTCAGGCGCTTTAGCGTCCTTCGCGAGCGCGGCACTGAGCACGGGATATACACCTTCGATTGTTCCGCGGTCCATCAGATAGCCCGCGAGCTCGGCCAGACTCGTCGCTTTCGGATATGGCTTATTGCTGTCCATAAAGTGCGTAAAGAGCTTCCGTACGCCTTTGAAGTTGTCCGTGCGGATGTAATAGAGGAGCATGCCCTCGAGAAATTCATCCTTTTCGCCATAGTGGCTGAGAAGGGCGGTAAAAGAGCGGCGGGCATCATCGTAATGCTTTGGATCCTGGTCAGCCCAGTCAAGATAGATATTTCCCTCGAGCATCAGCGCGTCTTTGTTAAAATAATCATAGTTGAGAAGATAGTTTCTGAGAACTTTTACCGCATCGCTGTATCTGCCGATGTCGTGCTCGAGTGCTGCCCATTCGAGTGCACCATTGGCTTCCTTGGGATAGCGTCTGAGCAGTGCTCTGTATTTGTCCTCGGCGCGTGTATACTGGCGTTTTCCGGCAAAAGCCCTGGCATATTGATAATACCAGTTCTTATAATCTTTGATTGCACTTGCCCTGCTGAAGTCGGAATTGGCTTCGTCGTAGCGGTCCTCGCCGATAAGGCTGTAGCCCTGGCGGTAGAGCGAGTTGGCGCTGAGCGGCTTGTAGATGCTTTCATAGCCAAGGAAGATGAGCACTCCTGCGGCCAGCAGGGCGAGAAGAACAGTACGCGCGGCTGGCAGAACTGTATGAATGAGAACATAGCGGAAGCTGCCTTTTTCCGCTTCAAACTCGGCTCCGCTCCGCTTCTCGAATCCCTCGGGTATGGAGATGCGCTTATTGAGAATGCGGCCCGCTGCGGCAGCGATATCCTTGAGCGGCGCACCGTCGACGAGCATCCAGACAAGCTTTGCTCTCTGGTTCTCCTCACCCTGTTCCTGCGCGATAATCTGCTCGATAGCGACGCGCAGGTTGAGAGGGAGAGCGAGAAGCCTGTCCTGGAGCCTGTCGAACTGGGCATCGCTCAGCGATACCTCACGGACTTTCTCCTGCTGGGGTTTCGCGGAGGTCCTATGCGGAGCTTCGCGGGCAGTTCTAGATGTGCCACTCTCGGCCCCGGGGATTTCAAAGCCGGTCTCCCATTCCTTGTCAAGGTTGAATGTTGATGCCGGCGCGGTCTCAGTGCCGAGAGCGGCGAGCTCCTTGTCAAAATCCTCGGCTCCAGAGCCGCCTGCCGCTCCTCCAAAACTGAAGCTGTCGAAGGAATCCTTCGTCTCGCCGCCGAGATCAAGGCTGCCTGAGGATGGCGCTGCCTTTGGCGCAGCCGGCTCCCCGGATGGAGCGGCGGAGGCTCCAGCCTCGGCTGTTCCTCCTCCCTGTTTTGCGCTCATATCCGCGGGCGTTTCGTCGAGGTTGAAATCGTTCAGATCGGGAATTGAGAAATCATCGGGCGCTGCTTCGCCGCTCGGCGCTGCGGGCGCCCCGGCGGGGGATTCAGGGACCCCAGCCGCCGCGGCGGTCTGCGGGCCGCCTGCTCCTGCTTCCGCGGGTTCCGGCGCTGCGGGCTCTGCCCCCTCGGCCCCGGCCGTAGTCTCCGCGCCTGCTCCAAAATCGGTCCCGAGATCGGCGGCGTCCAAATCGGGCAGATCGGGGACAGAGCTCACTTCTTCGGCGTCGGGTTTTCCGCCGTTTTCTGCAGCCGGAGTGCCCTGAGCGCCTGCCGAAGCGGCGGCGCCGTCTTCCGGGGCGGCCGCGCCGCCGGGATTTTCCATGCTGCCGAGATCGTCGAGGCTGAAGGCGCCACTGTCTCCCGCGGGTTCTTCTGATGATGCCGGAGTTTTTGCTGCAGTATCCGCAGACTCGGCTTTTCCGCCCAAATCCACGGCGCTGCTGTCGAGATCGGGAATGCTGAAATTATCGGAGTCGAAGGCCGCGGGTGCTTCGCCGCTCTGAGCCCCGGCCGGCTCCCCGGCTGCCTGAGTCTCTGCCGTGCCGGCATTTTCATTTTCAAAGGCTTCGGGTTCTTCTGGAAGCTCCTCGGCTTCTTCTGGTTCTTCCTGGAGCTCCTCCGGCTCTGCGGCCGTTTTTTCTGAGCTCTGTCCCTCTTTTTTTTCTTTTTCCCGCCCTGAAGCCTCGCTCTCTTCCTGGTCGAGAGGCAGATCAGCGAGCAGCGTTTCGAAATCAGGCGGGAGTTCATCTTCTGAGGAAGCAGCCGGGCCAGGGGCCTGCTCTGCTCTGGGCGGAGCTGAAGGCCGTGCCGGTTTTCTGCCCGCCCTGGATGCCGCTATCGCCGCATCATCGTTGGCCCCTTCGGGGACAGGGATATCAGCCTGTTTTTCTCCCCATTGGGCCAGAACCTCAGGCTCATGAGCGAGACTCGTGAGGTCTTTTTTAAAGCGTTCGATATCCTGAAGCCGCGGCATAGTATCTCCTTATATTAACGGATAAATCCGGCGTTTGTATACCAAAAGACGAAACAGAGAGAAAACGGGGGACAGAGCTGCTTTTTCCCTGGTCAGCCTTTTCCTGCAAGCCCCTCAAGAAGCCAAGCTGCCCCTCCGATATTCTTGAAGAGCAAGGGTTTATCCAAATGAAACGTATAGCTTTTGTCTGCATGGCGCTGGCCTTCTGTTCTCTTCTGCTCCCCCTCGGGGCAGAGGAGTCCTTTACCCTCCATCTCAAGCTGGCCGGACTCAAAAATGCAGAGGCACCTGAGGTTTTCGAAGATCAGCTGATTCTGAGTGCACAGGGGCCCTACCGCTTTGTTGGCGCTGCCTTTGAAAACGAAAATTTCAGTACCATCCATGCATTTTATAAAAACCGGCAGGGTATTTTCGTGCTGGCCTATCCTATACCGCTAAAGCGGCAGGAACCGCTTGCCTACAGGCTGATCGTGGATGGCGCCTGGATCGCGGATCCGGTGAATCCGCTTCGGAAGGAGATGGCATCGGCTGGAGTCGAACTTTCGCTCGCTCCTATCCCCTATCTGAGCGATGAAAAACCTGGGCTCTATCATATTCTGGGAAGGGATGGCCGCACAGCACATTTCCTGCTCAAGGCACGGCCCGGCATGCTTGTAACCATCGAAGGCAGTTTCTGCAACTGGGATCCCTTCCTCTATGAGATGGACGAGACATCGCCGGGAATCTATGAGCTCGAAATCGTGCTTCCGCCGGGCCGGCAGTATTATGATTTTGTCTATGATGGGCGGAGCCATGCCGATGCGCTCAATGTAAACAAGGCCTGCACAAGGGACGGCAAGAGCGTATCATACCTGATAGTACAATAATTATGCGGTACCGGGATCCGGCCGCAGATTTTCTGCTCCTATTGACAGAATCAGGCTTTGATCGCTAGCCTTTTCCCGCTGGTTATACACCATGGATTTTGACACTATATGCCCGGCAGCCGCTAGAAATCTGCATTTGGCTGCCGGGCTCAGATCGCTCTGCCTTGTCTATCAGCGTGTTGAGACAGATGAAAACAGCTTCTGCGCGAGTGCGCGGGACCATGCCGATCCGGCCTTTGGCTGCGGAAAGGGCTGTGGCTCCTGCTGTGACCGTTTTATCCCCGACATCCTTCCAGTCGAAGCCGATTATCTCGCCCTCTGGCTTCTGATGTCGAGCCCGGCACTGGCATCATGCATACTCGCGCAGCCGGAGCGGCCGGATCTTTGGGGGCCAGGCGGGAAAAGCCGCCCTGCCGGTCTGAACCTCCACGGCAGAATAGGGGGAATGGCAGGCTGTCCCCTCCGCTGGGCTGCGCCTGAAGCGGGGAAAGGCCATTGCGCTGCCTATCCGGGGCGGCCTCTTGTATGCCGGCTCTTTGGCTTCGCTGGCGTCTACGACAAGGACGGAAAGCCGTCTTATGCCCTCTGTGCCTGCATGAAGCATCTGCCCCGGCGGCTAAAGCGGAGATTTTCGGGGACAGAGCTCACCTCCGTTTTCGGGCGGATTCCGCCGATAATGTCGGATTATGGCGAGCAGATAGTCGCCCTTGATCCGGATGGAGGGACCGAGCGCGCCCCGCTCCCTGAGATTCTGCCCAAATCGCTTGAGAAAGTCGCTCTGGAGCTCCACATGGCAGGAGTCAGCATGGATGCCGGGGCTCAGGCCCCGGGCGGCCGGCCAAAGGCTCCGGGAGCGCCCGAGGCGGCCTGAAAGGAAAGCCTCCGGAGGCTGTCCTGGACTTGAGAGAGCGGCATCTGGCAAGATAAAATTGTCCAGTTTATACTGAGATGAGAGGAAGGGCCCAGGTATGGAAAAGGGAATGCTCGCAACGGAAAGGCTTATATTGCGGCCCTGGCGTGAGTCAGACGCGGAATCCCTCTTTAAATATGCCCGCGACCCTGGTGTTGGCCCCGCCTGCGGCTGGCTGCCTCATACAAGCGTGATGAACAGCAGCGAGGTAATAAAAGACATCCTCGCTGTGCCTGAATGCTATGCCATTACCCTGAAGGATAAGGATGAGGCTATTGGCAGCATTGGCATAACGACGGGCAGCAAGGCAGGCCGCGAAATGGGGCCCAAAGAAGCCGAGATCGGCTACTGGCTCGGGGTTCCATTCTGGGGACAGGGATATGCGCCTGAAGCCGTAAGAGAGATAATGCGCCACTGCTTTGAGGATCTCGGCATGGAGACACTCTGGTGCGGCTATTACGATGGCAATGAAAAATCCAAACGCGTACAGGAAAAATGCGGTTTTGCCTTTCATCATACAGTAAAGGACCAGAAAGTTCCCCAGCTCAATGAAGTGAGAGTTGAGCATTATACGAGTATCAGCCGGATGATCTGGGAGTGGGGCAGAAAGAGCAAGTGATGAATGCGGCCGGGGCTCAGCAGAGCCCTCATGACCTGAAACAGAAAAGGCGCTGTCCCAAGGACAGCGCCTTTTTTATATCCGCGCCGGCTCCGGGCTGCCCTCTGCGGGAACCCCCATGCCGGCGCCCGGAGCCCCCACAGGCCCCGGTATCGGGCTCAGGCCCTGCGCGCCTTTATCCTGCGGAATAGCTTCGCTATTTCATTCAGCGTGAGCGGCAGCAGGGCGAAGAGGCAGACAATGCCCCAGTCTGTCCAGCTGAGAGGAGTCACTTTGAATATCTTCGCGATTCCCGGAATCAGCACGACGGCATTCTGCAGAATGACCCCCGCGACAAGCGCCCCGACCAGATAGAGGTTGCTGAAGACGCCGATCTGGAAGATCGATCTGTCTCTGTGCCTCAGATTGAAAGCATGCACGAGTTCGGAGACCGAGAGCACGATAAAGGCCATTGTCTGGGCGTGCGCATTTACCGCGCCGGGATCTGCCATCGGATGCATGGCTTCGCCAATCTGATAGGCGGCCAGCGTCAGAAGACCGATGAGAAGACCGTTCAGTATTGTGAATTTCGCTCCGCCATTGGCGAAGAGACTTTCGTTGGGATTGCGCGGTTTTTCCTTCATCACATCCGGGTCGCCAGGGTCCATGCCGAGAGCAAGAGCAGGGAGCACATCGGTGATCAGATTGACCCAGAGAATGTGGATTGGAAGAAGCGGCGGCACCCAGCCGACGCAGATCGCTCCGAAGATTGCGATAATCTCTCCTGCGTTGCAGGAGAGAAGGAAGAGTATCGCTTTCCGGATATTGGCGTAGATATTGCGGCCTTCGCCGATGGCCGAGACAATGGTCTTGAAATTGTCGTCGGTGAGGACCATATCGGCTGCGCCCTTGGCGACGTCGGTGCCCGTGATACCCATGGCGACGCCGATATCTGCGGCCTTAAGGCTCGGGGCATCATTGACGCCGTCTCCAGTCATCGAGACAATATTGCCCTTTGCACGGAAGGCCTTGACTATCCGCACCTTGTGTTCGGGCGAGACACGGGCAAAGACACGCACGCGGGAGACTGCGTCCTCAAGATCCCTATCGCTCATGCCGTCGAGCTCTGAACCGGACAGCGCCTGATCCTCGCTCTGGGCAATTCCGAGCTCCCGTGCGATCGCCAGGGCGGTATTCTTGTGATCTCCCGTTATCATCACGGTGGTAATACCAGACTGGGCGCAGAGCGCGATGGAGTCCTTTACCTCAAGCCTGGGCGGATCGATCATTCCGACAAGGCCAATAAACACAAGGTTCTTCTCGAGTTCGTCCGTATCGACAGGGCCCGCAGGGAAGCGCCTGTATGCTGCGCCGAGTACGCGCAGCGCGTCCCGCGACATCCCGTCGGCAGTTCTGAGCACTTCTTCGCGGCGGATCTTGTCGAGCGCTACTTCCTTTCCATTGAGAAGTATTGACGAGCAGCGCTTTATAAGCTCATCGGTCGCTCCCTTTGTGAGCGCGAGAGAACAGTCATTATAGCTGTGAACAGTGGTCATGAGTTTGCGGTCGGAATCGAAGGGCAGCTCGCCTATGCGCGGATGGTCGGCCTCAACCTGTTCTTTTATAACTCCATATCGTGCGCCGAGTTCGACAAGGGCCACCTCGGTCGGGTCGCCGGTCGATCCCTTTTCGGAGATGGTCGCGTCGTTGCAGAGCACGAGATCCTCGAGCAGAAGGCGGTGCGCCTCGTTGTCGAGCGGCTCAAGCCTGAGCTCGGGGATGTTGCCAGCTGTGCCTGCACTGGCCTGGGCACCGGCACCGGCGGAGGAAGCAGACGCTGCGGACTTGGGCGCGACAGATCCCGTCTCGCCATTTACCTCCGCTCTGAGCACAGTCATCTTGTTCTGTGTGAGCGTGCCGGTCTTGTCCGAGCAGATCACGTTGACCGAACCCAGCGTTTCAACAGCGGGCAGCTTGCGGACAATCGCGTTGCGCGCAACCATGCGCTGCATGCCAATTGCGAGAACGATTGTTACAATTGCAGCGAGCCCCTCGGGGATGGCCGCTACCGCGAGACTCACCGCCTCGAGGAAGAATTCCACAAGATCCTTGCTGCCGGGGAAATGTCCGAGTTTGAGCCAGGACGTGCCCATTTCGACGGCAAACATGATACCGCAGAGAACAAGAATGGCAGTGCCGAGCTTTTTGCCGAAATCATCGAGCTTTTTCTGCAGCGGAGTTGATTCTTCTCCGCTCGATTCGAGCATTCCGGCGATTTTGCCTATCTCGGTGTTCATGCCAGTGCCGACCGCAATGCCTGTGCCGCGGCCATAGGTCGCCGTGGTCGAAAGATAGCCCATGTTTACACGGTCGCCAAGCGGCGCCTTGCCGTCTGCCGCGATAAATGAGGCATTCTTCTCAACTGGTACTGATTCGCCCGTGAGCGCTGCTTCCTCGACCTTGAGGTTTACTGTCTCTGCCCATCGCAGATCGCAGGGAATGACGCGGCCGGCGTCTATTACGACAATGTCGCCGGGGACAATCTGCTCCGATGGAATCTCGACAACCTGGCCGTCGCGCTTTACAAGCGCATGCGGACTTGAAAGTTTTTTGAGCGCATCGAGGGCCTTTTCGGCCTTTGACTCCTGAACGACACCCACAACCGCATTAATAAGTACTACTACAAGTATTATCGCCGCGTCGGATACTTCGCCCAGCACGGCCGATATCGCAGCTGCGGCGATTAGAATATAAATGAGGGTGTCGTTGAGCTGCTCGAGGAAAAGAATAAATAGTGACTTTTTTTTCTTTTCGGCGAGCTTATTGGGCCCATACTCGGCAAGCCTGCGTTTTGCCTCGCCGGCCGAGAGTCCTGCCGAAAGATCGGTGTTGAGCTCTTTGACGGTTTCGGAGAGGCTTTCTGTAAACCACATTGCGGTCATCCTCCTGCGTCCCAGGGCAAAGCCTTGCGCTGGAAGCGCGATAAGCGTTCCAGAGCAAAGGTCTTGCGGGTGGCACTTAAGTTACGTGCACTGGAAGGACCGGGCCGTTTGTCACAGCCGTGCTGACGATCGGTTCCGAACCGCATACCGCGGTTCCGCTACTCCCCTTTGTCTTGATTCCAACTATACTGATCGGAGCAGATAAAAAGCAAGACGGTTTTCTGAAAAGTGTTAAATACTGAAAGGATACGCCAGCGCTTCACGGCATGACCGGCCACGCAGGGCCTGAGCAGGCTGCGGGCCTTCAGAACGGCCGGCCCGCTCCACCGCATAGGGCGGGCTCCCGCCCGCCGTGCCGCTCCCTTATCGCCGCCCCGCACCCCGCAGACCCGCAGGGATGCCTTTCCGCGGCGCCTCTGCTCCTGCATGCCGCAGGGGCCGCATGCAGCCGTGCTCGTATCTTTTGGCAGCATGGGCTATTGTTCTGCCATGCAGGTCAAGCGAAATGCCGGAAACGGTCCCATAAATAGACTGAGTCCCCGGCTTGATTCCGATGTCAGAGCCTGGCTTCCGAAACTCAGTGCCCTGTGGAAGAATGGTGAGGCGGATACCCTCAGCCCTGGCGATATCGATGAGCTCGGAACCTCTCTGCTTGCGCTCCAGCGCGGCCTTACCGGAGACCGCAGACTCGCCGGCGCAGGCTATATGGACGATCCTCAGCTGCTCGGCGCCTATCTGCTCTATTACTGGCCCGTCTCCTATCTTGAAGGAAGATTTGCCCTCTCAACCCTGAACCGGGAGCTTTCCATCCTCTCTGCCTCCGCGCGGGAAGCCGGACGCCCTCTCCGCGTGCTCGACTGCGGCTCCGGCCCCGCCCCGCTCGCCGCCGCCCTGGCCGACAGCCTTGAATCGGCAGGCGGCAGCTCCGCAGAGAGATGCCCTTCCTGCGAGATTGTGCTCCTCGACTCAAGCCCCGCGGCTCTGAAACTTGGCCAGAGCCTGCTCGGAAAAGCCGGCTCCCCGCCGCTTGTTACAACCCGAACCCTCAACCTCGAATCCGGAGGAAATCTGGGGACAGAGCTGAATTCGGGCCCGGGCGGCCCAGAGGCCGCAGTGGCAGAGCAGCCCTTTGATCTGATACTTCTCGGCCATACTCTCAATGAACTCTGGCGCGGCGATGCCCGAAGCATTGAACGCCGCAGCGCGTTTGCCGCGGAGCTTGCCTCGAAACTCGGGCAGAACGGACTCCTTATCGTCCTTGAACCCGCTCTCCTTGAAACAAGCCGCGCCCTGCTGGCAGTGCGGGACAGACTTGTGGCCGCAGGCATCAGGGCCGTGGCTCCCTGCCTCTGTCCTTCTTCTCCCTGTCCGGCGCTGGCGGCCGGCCCCATGCATACCTGCCATCTGGAACTGGGCTGGATGCCGCCTGAACCTGTTGCATCTCTTGCCCGCCGTGCCGGCCTGGACCGCGAGTCAGTAAAAGTCTGCTTTATGGCCTTCAGCGCCCCGGCGGCCACCTTCCGGGGGACAGAGCTCGGCGATTTCGGAGCCGAGCCTGGCCTTCTAGGGCGGGTTGTATCCGAACCGATGCTGAATAAGGCTGGCCGGATCCGATATCTGCTCTGCGATGGCCGCAATCGCTTTGCCTTTTCGGCGAAAAGCGATGATCCCGCCGCACGAAGGGGTGGCTTCTTCGATCTGTGCCGCGGGGATCTGATTCTGATTCGAAATCCTGAAGACCGCAGCCTTCGGCAGAAGGGAGGACAGAGCGATGGCCCGGCCTATGGGTGGAGGGTGGGGACAGAGCTCAAGGTTCTTGAACGGCCCGGCGCAGAAAATAGACGGCCGATAGGGCCGATAGGGACAGAGCTGCCCGAGAGCCATGCTGCAGGCCGCTGATGCGGAGGGCCCGGGGACAGAGCTGCCGTATAAGTCCATCGCGGATAGGCCGAAAATGCAGCCTAAAATGCAGCTCTGTCCCCCGCCTTTTTTAGTGCGGAGGGCCCGGGGACAGAGCTGCCGTATAAGTCCATCGCGGATAGGCCGAAAATGCAGCCTAAAATGCAGCTCTGTCCCCCGCCTTTTTTAGTGGAGGAAAAATGAACAGAGAAGCGCTCAGAGCCTCAATCGAGGCGAACTGCCAGTTTGAATTTTCCCGCTCGGGAGGGCCGGGCGGGCAGAATGTGAACAAGGTCAACTCCAAGGCAGCCGCAAGGGTCAGGCTCAGTGTGCTCGATGGGCTCTCCGATGCCGAGATGGCGCGCGCCTTTTCACTGCTTTCGGGCAGGCTGACAGAGGGAGGGGAACTCATTGTCAGCGCCAGCTCCGAGCGGGATCAGATACGCAATCGTGAGGCTGCGCTTGAGAGGCTGATGGCTCTGGTGGCCGGGGCGGCGGCCATACCGAGGAGGAGAAGGCCAACAAAGCCCACTCGGGCATCCAGAGAGCGGCGGCTTGAGGGCAAGAGGCGCAAGGGTGCAATAAAGCAGCTGCGCGGACATCCGGAGAGTGAATAAACATTCAATTTTATTGGCGGATTTCGGGTTTTGCCGGGATTGAGTGGTATATTCAATAGCTAACGAGGCCTAATACAATGGCAAAAGAAGGTTCAAAAGAGAATCTGAAGCTCGCGGATCTGCTGAATTACAAGGATCCGGCTGCTGTGCTCGCCATGGTCGGTTCGCTCTACCGGGCTGTCTATCCCTCAGAATCCTTCAGCTCTGTCGAGAAGGCCTTTGCTCTTGTCTCCGATCTCTATACCGGGCGCTATCCTGGCTATCAGGCATGCAATACCGAATATCACGATTTCTGCCATGTGCTTGAGGTCTTCTGCTCGACGGCGCGGCTTCTCGATGGACGCAATTTAACCCATGGCCCCTATGCGCCTGCGGACGAGAGTCTGCTGCTTATCGCAGCCCTGCTGCATGATACAGGTTATATTCAGACCATAGAGGATGATGAAGGCACTGGCGCGAAATATACGGCCACCCATGTGCGGCGCTCCGCCGATTTTGCCGTCGCCCAGGCCTCCGCGTTCGGGCTGAGCTCAGTACAGGCCGAGAAAGCAGCCCGCCTTATTATCGGAACGGACATGGCCCTCAAATGGGAAAACATTGTCTATCTGGATGAGGAGGAACGTGAACTGGCGGCTGTCCTCGCCGCGGCAGATCTGCTCGGCCAGATGGGCGACCGCGCCTATCTTGAGAAGCTTCTCTTCCTTTACTATGAATACCGCGAAGCCGGAGTTGGCAACTACAAGAGTGCCTTCGATATTCTGCAGAAAACTCTTGGCTTCTACGAAATAGTAAAGAAGCGGATAGATGGACCGCTGGGCTCCACTGCGGGGCTGGCGCGTGCCCATTTTAAAGTCCGCGCCGGCGTTGACCGCGATCTCTATACCGATGCCATAGAGCGCCAGATGGACTATCTGCGCGGAATTGTGGCCGATAACAGCAGCAATTTCAGAAAAAAGCTCAAGCGGATGGATCTCGAAAAGGTGAGCGATCCGCGCAGGGCAAAAACCACAGCCTGAATTTTCAATTGCATCAAATATGAAGAAATAACTCCACAGCAGACGCTGGTACATATCAGTGTCCCGGGCCGTCTTGTCTCTGCAGTCTCTGCATGCCCCACGGCTGCCGCCGGCAGCATAAAAAAGGCGCCCGGCTTCAGAGCCGGGCGCCGCAGCGTTCTCAACGCGCTTTTGCTGTCATTCAATAATTATTGTTTTAACTGATATATCCCTTACTTCTTGTAGATCGGCACCTGGTTATAGTGCGTATGCAGAAGCTCATGGGCCTTCTCGCTGCCGGGCGCCCCAAGGAAGTCCTTATACACCTGCTGGATGTAGGGATTCTGGTGCGAGCAGCGGTACATCGACTTTTCGTCGTCGCTGTAGATGCCCTGCATGCGTTTCTCGCGGACTGCGTCGGTGCAGCCATAGGGCTGGCCGCCGCCGCCGATGCATCCGCCTCTGCAGGCCATGACTTCGATAAAGTGCCAGGGCGTTTCCTTGCCCTCGGCTCTGGCCTTGCGGACGCGCTCGAGAACCTCGGCGATGTTGCCCATCTGGTGGGCGACTGCGACGCGGACCTCGGTGCCATTGATGTCGATGCGTGCTTCCTTGATGCCGCTTATGCCGCGCACGGCGGTAAAGTTGACATCCTTGAGCTCATTGTTGGTGATGAGCTTGTAGGCAGTGCGGAGAGCGGCTTCCATAACGCCGCCCGTGGCTCCGAAGATAACGCCGGCGCCAGTGTATGGTCCGAGCGGCGAATCCGCCTCTTCATCGGGCAGATTCACAAGGTCGATGCCGGCCTGCTTGATCATGCGGGCGAGCTCACGGGTAGTGAGCGAAACGTCTACATCCTGGGCGCCCGAAGAGTACATATCTTTGTTGCGCGTAATCTCAGCCTTCTTGGCGGTGCAGGGCATGATCGAGACTGAGAAGATCTGTTCGGGCTTGAGGCCCATCTTCTGCGCCCAGTAGGTTTTGATCATGGCACCCATCATCTGCTGGGGGCTCTTGGCGGTGGAGAAGTTCGGGATCATATCCGAATAGTACTTCTCCATGTAGTCGACCCAGGCCGGGCAGCAGCTTGTGATGAGGGGCAGCGGTCCGACTTCCTTGCTGGCTTTCTTGCCGGCGGCGGCATTGCTGAAGCGCTTAACGAACTCGCTGCCTTCCTCCATGATGGTGAGGTCGGCCGAGAAGTTCGTATCGAAGACCGCGTCGAAACCGAGCCTGCGCAGGGCGGCGTAGATCTTCTTGGTGAGGTTGGTACCGGGCTCGAGCCCGAAGGCTTCGCCGAGCGCCACGCGGACGGCGGGCGCGATCTGCACAACGCACTTCTTCGCATCTTCGCCCTCTTTTTTCATCAGCGCGTTCCAGACCGCTCCGGTCTGGTCCTTTTCGTAGATGGCGCCTACAGGGCAGTGGGCGGCGCACTGGCCGCACTTGATGCAGGGGCCTTCGCCGAGTTTTACATCGGCGGCGGGGGCGATGCGGGTATGCTCGCCACGGCCGAGGAACTCGATGGCCCAGACGTTCTGCATCTCATGGCAGACGGTGACGCAGCGGCCGCAGCGGATGCACTTCTGCGGATTCAGAATGAGGGCGCCGGTCGAATCATCGATGTGCGACTCACGGAGAATCTTGGGGAAGGGCGCTTCGCGGATGCCGAATTCCTGCGCGAGGGTCTGGAGTTCGCAGCTCTGGTTGCGCGGGCAGCGGAGGCAGTCATCGGGGTGGTTCGACATAATGAGTTCGAGCACGGTCCGGCGGGTCTGAATGATCTCGGGATCGTGCGTGATAATGCTCATGCCCTCTTCGAGGGGTGTGCAGCAGGCACGGAGCATCTTGGCGCTCTTTTCGACGCGCACGATGCACATGCCGCAGGAAGCCCAGGGCTTGAGGTCCGGGCTGTAGCAGAGGGTTGGTATTCTTATTCCGACATGCTTGGCCGCCTGAAGGATTGTGGTCCCCTCAGCGACCTGGACGGGAATGCCGTTGATCTTAGCGTTGATCATATTTCGTCGTCTCCTTAAGCTCTCGGGCCTATTTCTTTACCACGGCGCCGAACTTGCAGGTGCGGAAGCACTCGCCGCACTTGATGCACTTCGTCTTGTCGATGACGTGCGGTTCCTTCTTTTCCCCGCCGATGCAGGGAATGGGGCAGTGGCGCGCGCAGAGGCCGCAGCCGATGCACTTGGTCGGATCGATTTCGTAGACGACGAGGTGCCGGCACTTTCCAGAGCGGCACTTGTGGTCGACGATATGCTCCATGTACTCATCGCGGAAGTGGCGGATGGTGGAGAGGGTGGGGTTCGGTGCGCTCTGTCCGAGAGCGCAGAGAGCAGCCTTCTTCATGGCGCTGCCGATCTGCTCGAGTTTTTCGATGTCGCCCGGTTCTCCATTGCCTTTGGAGATGCGCTCGAGAATACCGAGCATCTGCTTGGTGCCGATGCGGCAGGGCGAGCACTTTCCGCAGGATTCATCGACGCAGAAGTTCATGTAGAACTTGGCGATATCGACGGGGCAGTCGTCCTCGTCCATGATGATCATGCCGCCCGAACCCATCATCGAGCCGAGGGCAATAAGACTCTCGTAAGAGATGGGCTCATCGAGGCTCTCTTCGGTGATGATGCCTCCGGAAGGACCGCCGGTCTGAACGCCGCGGAACTTCTTGCCGCCCTTGATGCCGCCGCCGATGTCGAAGATGATCTCGCGGAGGGTAGTACCAAATGGTACCTCTACAAGGCCGGAGTTGTTGATCTTGCCTGTGAGGGCGAAGGTCTTTGTTCCTTTGGATTTTTCAGTGCCGATCTTGCTGAACCAGTCGGCTCCCTTGACGAGGATAATTGAGACGTTGGCATAGGTCTCGACGTTGTTGATGACGGTCGGGCAGCCCCAGAGTCCGTGCTGTGCGGGGAATGGAGGCTTCGGAACCGGCATGCCGCGCTTGCCTTCGAGAGACTGGATAAGAGCTGTCTCCTCGCCGCAGACAAAGGCGCCGGCGCCAAGGCGGATTTCGAGGTCGAAATCGAAGCCCGAACCGAGGATGTTCTTGCCAAGAAGACCGTAATCGGTGGCCTGCTTGATGCCGATTTTAAGGCGCTCTACGGCGAGCGGGTATTCGGCGCGGATGTAGATAAATCCGTGATGGGCCCCGATCGTGTGGCCGGCGATAATCATCGACTCGATAATAGAGTGCGGATCGCCTTCAATGGTGGAGCGGTTCATATAGGCACCGGGGTCGCCTTCATCGGCGTTGCAGACAACATACTTGGTGTCGCCGGGCGCGCTCTTGGTTGCATTCCACTTGATCCAGGTCGGGAAACCGGCGCCGCCGCGTCCGCGGAGACCTGCCTTTTTGAGCTCCTCGATAACCTGATCGGGGGTCATATCGAAGAGTACCTTCTCAAGGGCCTTGTAGCCGTCGCGGGCGATGTATTCATCGATGTTTTCAGGATTGATAACACCGCAGTTTCTGAGGACGATGCGGTACTGCTTCTTGTAAAAGTCGATGTCTTCGACCTTTGCCTTGAGCGCGTCGCCGGCCCCTTCCTTGCGGTAGAGCAGCCGCTTTACCTCACGGCCTTTGACCACCTGCTCGGAGATGATCTCCTTCGCGTCTTCGGGTTTGACGTCGACGTAGAAGGATTCCTGGGGCAGAACCTTGACGATCGGGCCGCGGGCGCAGAAACCGAAGCAGCCGGTCTTGACGATCTGCACTTCGTCCTTTACGCCTTGGGCTTCTGCTTCGCGCTGCAGGGCTGTGTAAATCTCGCCGCCCCGGCTGGAGAGGCAGCCAGTGCCTCCGCAGACCAGAATGTAATTCTTGTAGGCCATATTTCGGTCCCTCCGCCTTTATTTCTTGACTATATCGGCCGCGGGGCGGTCGTAGATATGATCATCGAGCAGCTTCTTCTCGACCAGATGTTTCTGAACGAAATCGGCTGCAACATCCTGTGTCATTTTTCCGTAGATTACAGTGGGCATGCCGGGCATGGCCACCTCGACTGTGGGCTCGACATAGCAGAGGCCCATGCAGCCGGTCTGTCTGATCAGAACCTTATCGCTGAGACCGTGCTCGTCCACCGCTTTGACGATGGCGTCGAAGGTCTGTTTGGCTCCGGCGGCGATTCCGCAGGTGCCCATTCCAACTATGATCTGAATCTGCTTGTCTTCGACATCGCGGCGCTCAAGATCTTCCTTTTTATCCTCGCGGAGCTTTCTGAGCTGCTCGAGGGTCATCTTAGCCATGTGCTGCTCCTTCCACGGCGCTTGCGCGCCATGACGCTATGCAAAATCAAAATCAGTCTTCTTCCTGCGAAACGAGATATTCCCTGAGCATTGTGAGGGAATCGACCCGTTCGAGGCCGCCTACCGCTTCCGCGAGCTCTTTCCGCGAGAGTTCATAGGACAGAGCATTGAGGACCGGCGGCTTCTGGCCGCGGGGCTCGAGCGCTCCGGACTCTGTTCCGCCGCTTCTTGTGCGCCGTATGACCATCTCATAGTCACCGGGCAGGCAGAGCAGTGAAAGAAAGAGCTCGGGGATCTCCCCCATCGGCGGGGAATCCACATTGTCCTTTGGAAAGCTGAAGGCAACCGTGGTGCCCTTCCCCTTTTCCGATTCAATTGAAAATGTGCCGCCCGCCTGTTCGGTTGCCTGCTTGAGAAAGGGGAGCCCCAAGCCGACATGCCGTTTCGCGTGCTTTGTACCATTTGTGAAGAAGGGATCCAGTGCACGGCTGACCTCTTCTCCGCTCATCCCGCAGCCGTTATCCCTGATGGCCACCTTCGTCTCGTCCGCGGTTTCATCGAAATCGATCTGGACGAGGGACGCGCCGGCTTCGACGGCGTTCTGGCCGATATCAAGGACATAGTCGCAGAGAGCGTAGTGCATCCTTATGCCTGTCTGTACTTTGCTATTATTTCGGGGATCTGGTCCTTGGTCACTTTTCCATAGACATCATGGCCGATATTCACTACCGGTGCGAGGCCGCAGCAGCCGAGGCAGCGGACGGGGTCGATGCTGAAGAGTCCATCGTCGGTCACTTCTTCGCCCTTAATGCCGAGGATGCTCTCAGTCTCGTCGAGAAGATCCTGGCCGCCCTTGAGATAGCAGGCGGTTCCCAGGCAGATCTGGATCGAATGCTTGCCCGGTTTTGTCGTTTTGAAGAAATGGTAAAAGGTGACAACACCATAGATTTTGGCGAGGGGGATGTTGAGCATCTCTGCGAGCTTCTCAGCCGCCTCCCGGGGGACATAGCCGAATTCCTCTTGGACCCTGTGAAGGATCATGATGAGGTTGCCCGGCTTGTCCTTCCATTCGTCGATGAAATTGTTGAGCTCTTTTGAGAACTCAATCGCCGCTGTAGCCATTGACCTTTCCCTCCAAAGATAAAATTATATCGATAACACCCCATTAGTATATACGAATCGTGCTTAAAAGTACTAGTGGCTTGACTGCCGCGGAAGGAAGCGTCTGAATTGAATGATTATGGCTTAATAAAGCGGAATAGCTCATATATACTAGGTGACAGATGAAACTACAACAGGGCAATATGAAAAAGTTGCACATTGTTCAAATGGTATTTCTGGTCTGCGCGCTCTGCCCCCTGGCTGCGCAGATGGCTTCCACTGGCTCCCTCTCCTATGCGGCGGGGGAGCATCCTCTGCTCCTGAACAGCGGCTGGGAGCGCTTTGAGGGTTTTATTGACCCTGAACAGCAGGCTCCCGGTGCCGGCCGGTCCGTCAGCGCCCCGATCGAGAAGGGGTTCAGCGGCGCCCTCCGCAGCGGGGACAGAGCTCAAGGAGAGGACAGGGCCGGGACTTCTGGGCCGGCTACCTACCGGCTGAACGTCCTCCTCAGGAGCCCGGGAGATAGGCGCTACAGCCTTCTTATTCCCTCGCTTTCCAATTTCAAATCCGTCCTGATCAACTCTGTCCCGGTCTATGAGGAGGGACAGAGCTCCGCCTCGCCCGAACTGCAGTTTATGGCTCCGGCTGGGCCGCTTTCGATTGTTCTGCAGCTCAAGGAAGGCGGGCAGGCCCCCGAGAATCCGGGCTTTATCCCGCGCTTCATCCTGCTCGGCGATTCCGGATCCCTCGAACGCTATGAGGCCTGGCTTATCTGTTTTATTGTCGGCCAGTGCGTGTTCCTGCTGATCGCGGCCATTTTCAGCAGCCTTCTCTACTGGAATGGACAGCGGAACAGCGCCTTCCTGGGCTTTTCCTTCTATATGCTCGCCTCGGCGTTTTTCTGCTTCGCCCGCCAGTCCAGCCTTTTCGGCATCTTTCCTGCTGTGGCCGCTCTGGTCGATCCCGTCTATATCGCCTCCCTCGACCTCAATATGGCTGCCTTTATTCTCTTCTCCCGGAGCCTTCTGCCCAGAAAGCTCCCGCGCTTTGAGTCCATTTGGATATACGCCTTCTATGCCGTCTCGGCCCTGCTCGCCGTCCTCTGCATATTCCTGCCGCAGCGTCTGTGCCTTGTCTACCTGCTGAGCGGTGTCTTCTACCTTGTCTATGGGATCGGCATCTCTGTCTTCCTTGTCGGATTCATCGTGAAGGGAGACCGGAGCGCCGTCTGGCTGCTCCCCTTCATGATCCTCGGTTTCTTCTATACGCTCCTGCACCGGATCTATCCCAATTCGCTGGATGTTGCCCTGATGGCCGAGCCCGCGGGCTTCAGTCTGCTCGCCTTCTTTATAATGCTGCTGCTTGTCCGGAGGGTGGACCGCGGCTTTGTCTCGCTTGAGATCATGTCAGACCACAGCCGCGATATGGAGAAATCGCTGAAGCGCTTTATCCCCCTTGAATTCCTCGAGTGCCTCAATAAAAAGGATATTGTCGACCTTAAGCTCGGGGATCATGTAAAGCGCGATATGACGATTTTCTTCTCCGATATCCGCTCCTTTACCGAGCTCTCCGAAAGGCTGACTGTTGAGGAAAACTTCAACTTTATCAATTCATATCTTTCACGCATGGTTCCGCTGGTAAATCAGAATGGCGGCTTTGTCGACAAGTATATCGGCGACGGCATAATGGCGCTCTTCGCCGGGGACAATGGAGCGGACCAGGCAATCAAGACGGCTATCGAGATGCAGTCGAAGATTGTCGAATACAATGGCCACCGGAAGAAATCGGGTTACCGGCCGATTTCGATGGGCGTGGGCATCCACACGGGGACGCTGATGCTGGGCGTTATAGGCGTCGACGACCGCATGGAGAATACAGTGATCTCGGATGCGGTCAATCTCTCATCCCGGCTTCAGGCCATTACCAAGGCCTTTAATATCTCGCTCGCCATCTCCGAGCAGACCTTTAAACAGCTCGCCGATCCCGGCAGCTATAAATACCGCTTTATCGGCAAGGTGAGAGTCAAGGGCAAATCGGCCCCTGTCTCTGTCTTTGAGATTTTCGATGGCATTGCGCCAGAACTTTTCGAGCGCAAAATGAAAGCCAACACCTATTTTGAACAGGGCATGCTCACCTACTATCAGAAGGAATTCGGCGAGGCCATGTACTATTTCAGACGGGTGCTCGATATCAATCCGGACGATGGGGCGGCCTCCTTCTATCTCGGCGCCTGCATCGACAAGGCTACGGTCTAGAAGGGCATACAGATGGAAAGAAAAGACGATGGAGGCCGGAAGGCCAAGGCAGGGCCTTCGGCCCTGAATCTCCGGGGCATGGAGCTCACCGATGAAGGAAAATATGCAAAGGCAGTCGCCGCCTTCAGCGAGGCGCTTGAAACAGAGCCCGGAAACGCAAGCCTCCTCTACAACAGAGGCGAGGCCCTGAGAAGGGCGGGTCGCGTGGCGGAGGCGGAGGCAGATCTTCTTAAGGTGCTCGACATCGAGGGCGAGTCCGCCGACCTCATGCTCGCTCTGGGCCTTGTCGCCTATGAATCGGACAATTATGAACTGGCGGAAGAACGCTACAGAAAGGCCATAGCGCTCAGGGAAAGCTACCCCGAGGCCTGGGATAATCTGGGTGTTATCTATTTCAGAAGCGGAAAATATGATGAGGCGAAGACGGCATTTGAAAAGGCTGTGGCTCTGGACCCCCGCTTTGCAGACGCCTGGTTCAATCTGCGCGACACCTACGATGAGCTCGGCCTGAAGCGCGAGAGGGACAGAGCTGCTGCCCGGCTCAGGGATCTCAGCGCCCGTGATAGTGATTAAATTATTATTATAGGAAGAAACAAAGTCTCCGCTTATCCCTATTTTAACTGAAAAAGACTTTTCAATCGGCTGTGGCCGGTGTACACTGATCCTCCCGCCCAATGGCGGGAATTTTTTTCAGGAGGAACAAAAATGCGAAAAACCACCGTCAGGTGGAGCGCTCTTGTGGCGCTTCTCATTGCCGGTTGTGCCCTCATTCTGGGCTGCGCTACGCAGTCGCCCGCTGAGAAGCACTCCGACGCTCCGGTCTCGATCACGTTTATCGAGACCTCGGATGTCCATGGATCAATCTTCCCCTATAACTTTATCACCGACAAGCCCGCCCCCACTTCGCTTGCCCAGATCTCCACGCTGATCAATGATGAGCGCGCTGCCAATCCGAAGGGCGTTGTTCTTATGGACTGCGGCGATGTCTGCCAGGGCCAGCCGCCTGTCTACTATTCCAACTTTATGGCGACTGACAAGCCGCACATCTGGAGCCAGGTAACCAATTACCTCGGCTACGATGTCAGCGCCATGGGCAACCATGATGTCGAAGCCGGCCACCTTGTCTATGACAAGCTCCGCAAGGAGATGAAGGCTCCGCTCGTCTGCGCGAACGCCGAGAAGCCCGATGGCACTCCGTACTTCACCCCCTACACGATCATCCAGCGCCAGGGCGTCAAGATCGCCGTTCTCGGCATGGTCGAGCCCAAGCTTATGGAACAGCTTCCGCCCCAGTTCTGGAGCGGCATGGAGTTCAAGGATATTGTCGAGACCGCCAAGAAGTGGGTTCCGATTATCCAGCAGAAGGAAAAGCCCGACATGATCGTCGGTCTCTTCCACTCCGGCGTTGATTACACCTATGGCGGTCAGACTGCCGACACCCCCTGCAATGAGGATGCCGCTCAGCTTGTCGCCGAGCGCGTGCCCGGTTTTGATATTATCTTCTGCGGCCATGATCATGCCGGCTGGAATGGGCTCGGCTGGGATCCTGTCAACAAGAAGAATGTTGAAGTCCATGGTCCCGATGGCCGTGTGGTCCCGATCTATGGCCCGGTCAACGCTGCGAAGAGCGTTGTCCGCGTCAATGTGAGTCTCAGATGGGACAAGGCTTCCAAGTCCTGGAAGAAAGAGATAAAGGGCGATCTGCTCCCCGTCGACAAGATGGCTGTTGATCAGAGCTTTATCGCGAAGTTCCAGCCCTTCTATGATGAGGTCAAGGCCTGGGTTTCCCAGCCCGTCGGCAAGCTCGCCGGCACCATCACCACCCGCGACTCGATGTTCGGCGATTCGGCCTTTGTTGACCTGATCCACCGCATCCAGCTCGAGCTCTGCAATGATCCTGCCAATGGTCTCAAGCCCGCCCAGATTTCGATCTGCGCGCCGCTCACCTTCAATGCGACCATTCCCTCGAGCGCTGATGGCACCATGTATGTCCGCGATATGTTCAACCTCTACCAGTATGAGAACTTCCTCTACACGATGGATCTCACTGGCCAGCAGCTCAAGGACTTCGCTGAGTACTCTTACAAGGGCTGGGTCGACACCATGCCGAACAGCGGCAATCATATCATCGCCTTCCAGTACACTCCGGATGGCAAGATGATCCAGGATGCCCGCTCCGGCGCCTACAAGACCGCTGCCGCTTCCTACAACTATGACTCCTTCGCCGGCGTCAACTACACCGTCGATCTCACAAAGCCCGCCGGTCAGCGTGTGACTTTCACGACGCTCGCCGATGGCACTCCCTTCGATCTCACGAAGACCTACTCCGTGGCGATTAACTCCTACCGCGGTTCGGGCGGTGGTGGCCATCTTATTAAAGGTGCCATGCTCGACCCGGCTGCTGTCCGCTCGCTCAAGCTCGTGACCTCTTCGACCACGAAGGACCTCCGCTTCTATCTGCTTACCTGGTTCCAGAAGCAGAAGGGCGCCATTACGGTCAATCCCTATGGCAACTGGAAGTTCGTGCCCGAAGATCTCGCCGCCAAGGGCAAAGAGACGGATTATCCGATTCTCTATCCGAACGCGAAGTAAATAATACTAACTGTTATTAAATGCCGGATGCCATTAATGGCATCCGGCACGATGGCCCCGCCCGGTGCGCACTGCATCCGCGGGGCCTTTTTTATTGCGCCGCCCGGTCTGCGCCTGCCGGGGACCGGACCCGCCTTTATCCGCCGGCGCAGCGGCCTTCACCGGCGCAGGCTGGTCCGGCTGCGCTGCCCCAGTTTGGCCCGGCTGCGCAGTTTTGGCTTGCCTCCTCCTTCTGGCAATGGTATTTTATTAAAGACCGGCCGCCAGCCCATGGCGGGGCCGGCAGAGGCGCAGCCGCTCCGTATGGAGGGCGATTTTTGGCCGCTTCGCTTTTTTGAGGGGGGTAGGCAGATGAAGTACGACTACAATGTTTTTGGTATCGATATGGATGACCTCTCCGAGGCCGCCCGCCAGGTTGGACGCAGGCTTGAGGAGCTCGGCAAAGAGGCTGGCGATTACTGCCAGCGCCAGTATGGCAATATCGAGCAGGAATGGACCAAACGGATGAAAGAGACGCCCGGCTTTGCGCCCGTCTATGCATTCCCGCCTGTCAATCAGATGATACTCAATGACCGTTCGATGCGCATTGAATTCGCTCTGCCCGGCTACGAGGGCAGCAATGTAAAGATCTCCTTCCAGGGCGATTATCTTGTGCTCAGTGCCAGAGCCAGCCAGGACGAGACTGCCGATACGGCCCAGGTTCTCCATCATCATTTCCATACCCGCGACATAGACAGGCAGAAATACTTTGTGCCCAAGAGCGAATATGCCCAGGAGAAAGCCCAGGCTGTCTTTAAAAATTCTGTGCTGACGGTTACTGTCCCGCCCATCGAGGACATGAACGAGGCGACCTGCGTCAAGATCGAGGTCGTCCACGACGACGAACAGTGAGGCGGCCAAGATGAAAACCGGCCGTACCTATATGGATATCGGAAGCATCCTCGACGAAGTGTTCGAGGCAGCGAAGGATTTCGGCGAACAGGTCGGGAAAAACTTTTCTGACCAGCAGGGCGGCTGCGGCGGATCTCAAAATGGCCCGCAGACCGAAGATGAGCGTGCACATTTTCATCATAGCTGGTACGAAAGCAGCCACGACGAGAGCCCGGATTATTATCCCAATTACTGCTATCCGCCGATGAATATCTACCTGACGCCCGAGAGGAGCCTCGTGTTTGAGTTCGCGCTTGCTGGTTTTGAAGAAAAGGACATATCGCTTACTTTCCAGGGCGACTACATGGTCTTCGCCGCGGCGATGAGCTCGAGCCAGCTGCCCGAGGAAGGCTCCCGCTATATCAAGCGGCGCCTTAAACTCAAAGACGTCGAAAAACAGAAATACTATGTGCCCGCCGACAAGTTTGCCCAGGACCAGGTAAAAGCGGTTTTCCGCAATGGCGTGCTCAGGGTCACTGTCCCTCCCAGAGAAGAAGCCGAGGACGATTCGGGCATCAAGATCGAGATAAAAAAAGAAGGCGAGTAGGCCTTCGTTCTCTTTGTACTGACTGAACTGAAGGGCGGCGGTGACGCCGCCTTTTTTATGCCCGTTCCCTTTTTGCCGCCCCGGGCTGAGGGCCTCTGGCATCGGTGTTCAGCCCTGGGATAGATGGCGGATAGCGCCCGGCGCTGCATATCGCAAGGTTCCGCGGGCTGCTTCAGTGCTGACTGCCGCCTTCGTGGCGGGCAAGGAAATCGAATATCGCGCGCTGGATTTTGCTGGCCGCGTAATCTTCGGCGAAGAGGCCGGCTGTGAGCCGGATATGCTGGTATTTCCGTTCCGGCAGGATGAGCAGTTCGCCGGGGGGTGGAGCGCTGTCTGATATGCCGCGCGCTGCGCTGTTCAGCCTTTCGACAAAGGCGGAAGCGGTCGAGGGGGGAATAATGCGGTCCCAGGCGCCATTTATGCAGAGGGCCGGGATGACTGTATCAGGGCATATAAGGTCGATCGGCGAATAATCGGCCATGCTCTCGTCTGGCGGCAGGCGGATGCAGCGGGAAGCTCCAGCTCTGTCCCCCTTCGTGCAGCCGAATGCCTCGGCCGAAAGGGCTCCCGCTACCGATATAAGCGCGGCGATGCGGGCCGGATCTATGCCATAGCGGAGACAGCGCTTCCTGTCCAGGGCCAGCATCGCCGCCGCATGGCCGCCCGCCGAGTTGCCAGCCGGAATAATGCGGCCCGCGGGGATGCCTTCTTTTTCGAGACAGGCAAGGGCCGCTGCGCTGCCCGTGAATACATCCTCAATCTGAGCCGGAAAGGGAAAACGGGGCATATGCCTGAAACCGACCGAGACCAGGCGGTAGCCCTGTGCGCCAAAACAGTCGGCTGCGATAGCCATTGATTCAGGCCTGCCGATAAAGTAGCCGCCGCCATGGAAATAGAAGACAATCTCCGGATGCAGCACTTTTTCGGGGCTGTAGACAATGAATTTCTGATTCGGATCCGGGCCGAAGCTCCGGACTTCGGCCTGGCGGGCGGGAGCGCGCAGATTGTGAAGACATTTGGCTGCAGCTGTCGCCACCGAATAAAAAGCTTCGTTCGCGAGTGACATTGCCCTTGATTATAGGACGGTCCGGGGCAGGGCTAAAGGGGGCCGCCTGGAGAGCCGATTCTATGTAGGCAGATATGCCTGCGGCGGCGCGGCCGCGATGGAGAGCTCATGCGCATCAACAGTAAGTGCCATTTTTGCGATCGCTGCGAGGGAAGAGGCTGTGTGGGCGAACTTCCCGGCATGGGCGGCGTTTACAGCAGCGCCAATTTCCAGGCCAACTGCGCGGCCTGGGCGCGCTATCCCGCCCCCGAGGGACCTCTGCCCAGGGTCCGCATCGGGCCGATGACCGGGGCCCAGCAGAATATGGGCTTTGAGGTCGAGGGCGACTTCTATCCCGCGATGATGCGGGCGGCCCTTGAGGCGGGCATCGGACTCTCTATCGGCGACGGCACCCCTGACGAAAAGCTCAGGGATGGCATAGCCGCGCTCAAAGGACTCGGCGCAAAGGGAGCTGTGGTTATAAAGCCCTATTCGAACGAACGTGTCCGCGAACGCATGGGCTGGGCCGAAGAGGCTGGTGTGGCCGAGATCCTCGGCATCGATATCGATTCCTACCGCATAAAGACAATGCAGGGTCTTGTCGAACTCTTTAAAAAGAGTGCCGCCGATCTAATCGAGATCAGGCGCGGGCTCAAGCTGCCCTTCCTCGTAAAGGGCATTTTCAGGTCCGAGGACATTGAGCTTGTCCGGGAAGTAAAGCCGGATATCATTGTGATTTCGAACCATGGCGGCCGTGTTGAGACTGAGCGTGGCGCCACCGCGGATTTTCTTGCGGCCCATGGCCGCGAGCTCGCCGGGTATGCGGGCGAAGTCTGGGTGGATGGAGGCCTCAGGTCAAGGCGCGATCTCCTCGCAGCCGCGGCGCTGGGTGCCAGGGCTGTTTTTATCGGACGGCCTCTTGTATCGGCCCTGATGCGTGGAGAGCTTGCGGGCGGGGATGCCGGCGGCAGGGCAGAGGTATGCCGCGTGGCCCATGAGGTGTACGGACTCGGCTGAGCGGGTTTTTCCGCTTGCTAGATCGGCACCGCCGCGCTAGCATGGTTCCCATGAAAGGTGTAATTGTCGCCGCGGGCTATGGCACGCGCTTTCTCCCTGTCACCAAGACAGTACCAAAGGAACTTCTCCCTGTAGGAACAAAACCTGCTATTGCCTACATTGTGGACGAGTTTATTGCCTCGGGAATCAAAGAGATAATAATTGTAAGCTCCCGCCGCAAGAAATCCCTCGAGGATTATTTTGACCGTGAGGTCGAGCTTGAGGGCGTATTCCAGAAAGAGGGAAAGGCCGACAAGCTTGCCGCTGTCGCGCCGCCCGATGCGGAGTTCTTTTTTGTGCGCCAGCGCGAGATGCGCGGCACGGGCCATGCCCTTCTCACCGTAAAGCCCCTTATTGGGAATGAGCCCTGTGTAGTTGCCTATCCCGACGACCTGCATGTTGGACAGCCGCCGCTTTCGCAGCAGCTGATAGATGTATATAAGAAGACCGGGAAATCGGTAATGGCGACAATCTATGAGCCGGGCGATGTATCCCGCTATGGTGTCGTCGATCCGGCTCCCGATGGCGTATCGGTACGCGGCTTTGTCGAAAAACCCGCCGCAGGCCGGGAGCCCTCCCATGAGGTCTCTATCGGCCGCTATCTCTACACGCCAGATTTCTTCGACTTTGTCGAGGAGGGCTGGAAGAAACATACAGGCGGTGAATATTTCCACAGCTATGCACTGGACCATCTGATTGCCTCGGGCCGCATGGCCTACAAGCGGGTGGAGGGAAAGCGCCTTGACACGGGCGATCCGCGCGGCTATCTCGAAGCCATTCTCTGGAACGCGGCCGGCGATCCGCATCTCCGCCCCGAACTGGAGCGCTTTTACCGCGAAGATTTTGGAAAAGAGGGAAGAGCATGAAAGATCCTCAGTCTATTTTAAGCGAATTAAAGGAAGTTGAGCTGCCCTGGGATCGGAGTGCTGTGCCCGAGTGCTGCATAGCCGCCTTTCCGCATCTGAAGAAGGCCTGCGATCTCTGCACGGACATATTCCTCAGACAGCAGAATAATTATAACAATTATGATGAAGTGATGAAAAATGGTCCGGCTGCAAAACGTGCTTTCTACAGCGCTTTTCTCGGCCCCTGGAACAGCCTCGACGCTTTCAGGTCTGTGTTCCCCGACGAGCCAGAGCGCTCTGTTTCGATGGGGCTCTATCCCGAGGACCTCAGCGCCGATGAGCTCGAACAGACAGCGGCTTCTCTCCCGAAAGAAGAGGCGGGCCGTCTTTACAGCAATTATACCGTTCTGAAACGCGGGCCTTCCGGGGCGCTCAGCGCGGTGGATTACCATGTCGAATACGCGGCTGAACTTAAGGAACTGGCAGCCGAGCTTGCCAGGGCAGCCCGGCTTATCAGGAATGGCGCCGCAGAAAGCGGCTGTGAAAATTCCTGCATCGCTCTCGCCGACTATCTCGAAACCCGCGGTGCGGCCCTTATTTCGGGTGACTACCGCAAGGCCGACGCTGACTGGGTGCGGCTCCGGGATATTCCCCTTGAGCTGGTCATCGGGCCCTATGAAGTCTATTTTGACAGGCTTGCCGGCGTAAAGGCCTCCTACGAGGCCATGCTCTTCTCGGTGGACAGAAAAGCCGGCGAAGCCCTTCATGAGGTCGAAAAGGGGCTGCCGGGTATCGCGGCTGCCTTCCCTCTTCCCAATGGCTCAAAAGCCGCCCTCGGAGGACTGGCGCCCATAGTCGTTGTCGATCAGCTCTATGCCGGCGGTGAGGCAAGGCAGGGCGTTATGGCTGCGGCCTTCAATCTGCCCAACGATCCATGGGTCCGGGGCACTGTTGGCTGGAAACAGGTGATGATCAGAAATGTGATGAAGGTGAAATTTGAAACCTGCGCTGTCCCGATCGCCAGGGCAGTGCTTGGAAAATCCAGCGCGAGTTTCGACCCCTTCTTCTCATTTGTGCTCTTCCATGAAGTGAGCCATGGCCTGGGCCCGGCCTACAGAGCCAATGGCAGCGATGTGGCTTCCTCTATTGGCGCGAGCTATACCGCGGTCGAGGAAGCCAAGGCCGACACCGGTTCGATGCACATCCTGCTGAGTCTCGGCGGCAGCCATGGTGTTGCCAGCTATGACGCGCGCACGATTCTCGACAACCATGTGGCGGGCCTTTTCCGCTCCATGCGTCTCGGCTTTGCCGATGCCCATGGTGCGGCCAATCTGATCCAGTTTAACTGGGCGGCGGAAAAAGGCGTCTTCAGCTGGGAAAAATCGGGAAAGCTCAGCGCGGACGCAGGTGCCCTGGCCCCGGCGACGGCCTCTCTGCTCGAAAAACTCTGCGAGATCGAGTCCGGCTCGAGCGCCGTCGACGCTGCCGCCTTTGTAAAGCGCTATACCGCCGTGTCGCCCGAGCTCAAGAGCATGATAGGGAAGCTCGAGTCTATTCCGACGGATATCCGCGCAAAGTTTGCAATTTAGAATCAGCATAAAGGATTGAAAAAAGGCGTCCGCGGCTTCGGCCTGCGGGCGCCTTTCTGTTATGCGGCGGAAAATGCCGCGGTGACCGGCATCTCTATTTTTTCTTTTCCTCCCTGAGGGATGCGAGGGCTTCGCGCAGGCCCGGGAAGAACTGCCCGTTCATCATCCTTACAAGGGCGCGGCCTGTGTTGAGATTGGTGCCCGCGTTCATGGTGACCATGGAGCGGATGGGCGTGTCGCCGAGCTGGGCGAGCATGGCCCTGCGTGTGGCCGCAGCGCCCCGGCCCTGGTTGGCTTTTCTGATAACATGCTCTGCCGCGGCCCCGATGATAGCGCCTATCAGCGTATGGCGGCAGCGGCAGAAGGGCGTGTTCATCGCGATGCGGCCCTGCTTGACGCTGAGGGGCGCCGGGCCCTTCGCATAGACCTGGCCGACCCCGGGCAGGCTGGCCCCGAAGCGGTAGAGCCGGTCGAAAGCGGCTTCAGCTCCGGCTCCGCTGAAGATTCCCGGTGCCAGTCTGAAATAGGCTTCGATGCCAGTTCTGTCCACAGGCCGGCCTCTGCCGCTGACCGCGACCGCAAGTCCCTCTCCGAGCTCGGCAGAATTTTGTGCTGCGAAAAGCATATAGCTGCCAGTATCCGCCACCCAGCCGTCGCGGATATCGAAGCGCTCGAAAGCGCTGTAGGACAGCTCGAAGCTCAGCGTCTGCTTTGCTCCGGCATCGAGCTCAACCCGCGCAAAATCCCTGAGGGCTCTGTCAGGGGCATAGTCATTTTCGGAGGGCGCGCGCATATAGAGCTGGACTGCGCAGGCGCCTGCGCGTTTCCCCTTATTCTCAACATCTACTTCGACGTGAAGAGTCTGGCCCTCGCCGAGCGGCGCCTCAGGGCTGCCGGCGCCTTGGATTCGGCCTGCAGCGCGGCTCCCGTTCCCCGCCGCCGCGCCGGCGAAACGCGGCGCTGAAACTGCAAAGTCCGTATAGGAAAGGCCAAAGCCGAAGGGGAAATTTACCGGCACTCCGGCTCTCGCGTAATAGCGGTAGCCGACATAGAGACCTTCGGTATAGTGGACAGAATCATTGCCGCCGGGGAAGGAATTTCTGCTCGCGAGGTCCGCAAAGTGGAGGGGAAAACTCTCGGTGAGATGTCCCGAGGGATTGACCCCGCCGAAGAGTATGGCCCTGAGCGCCTCGCCGCCGGCCTGGCCTGTGACGCCCGCATAGATAAGGCCTCTGCACTGATCGAGCCAGGGAAGCTCGACTGCGCTTCCCGCACAGATAACAACTATGATGTTTTTATTGGCCGCAGCCGCTGCCCTGATAAGCGCGTTGTGCGACTCCGGCAGGGAGAGATTCTTTCTGTCGCAGCCCTCGAACTCGTCAAAATCTGTAAGGCCGGCCAGCACAACTGCTGCGTCGGCGCCGGCCGCGCAATCCGTGGCTTCCCGCAGCAGCGCGGGATCAGGCTTCTCACTGTTGAGCCGGTAGCCCGGGCGGTATTCGAAAGAGATCCCGGCCGCGCACAGCGCGCTGTTAAAAGAGCTGAGCTTTGCCGGGCTGATGTGACTTGATCCGCCTCCCTGATAGCGGGGCTGCTCCGCGAAAGCGCCGAGTACCGCGAGCCTTGTCCCCGCGGCGAGAGGAAGAACCGGGCCTTCATTTTTCAGGAGCACCATGGATTTCTCGGCTATCTCGAGAGCGAGACGGTCATGCTCAGCGTAGAGTGCTTCAATGCCTCCCTTCTGGGCCACTTCGGCTTTAATGCGGGCCTTCTGGGGCTCGGCCTCAAGCTTCCGTTCCACCAGTTCAAGTACATGGCGTACCGCCCTGTCGACCGTGCTCTCTTTGAGCCTGCCCTCCCTGAGGGCTGCCCTGAGCTCCTCGAGCCGTGCCTCGCCTGTACCGGGCATCTCGAGGTCGCAGCCCGCCGCCAGCGTGGCGGTTCTGTCGTTGACAGCGCTCCAGTCGCTTTCCACGAGTCCTTTAAAGCCCCACTCGCCGCGCAGAAGCTCCTGGATTGTATGGCTGTTTTCGCATCCGTAGACGCCGTTGATGCGGTTGTAGCTCGCCATCACCGTCCAGGGCTGGGACTTCCGGACGGCAGTGGCAAAGGCGGGGAGATAGATCTCGCGCAGTGTTCTCTCGTCGAGTACTGAATTGATGGTGAGGCGCAGGGTTTCCTGGTTGTTGACAGCGAAATGCTTGAGAGAGGAGCCGACGCCTTTCTCCTGCATGCCGCTGATATAGGCTGCCGCGTATTCACCGGCGACACATGGATCTTCAGATACATATTCAAAATTGCGGCCGCAGAGGGGCGAGCGCTTTATATTCACCGCGGGTCCGAGCACCACATCGATATCCTGCATAATCGCTTCCTCGGCGATGGCTGCGCCCATGCGGCGGTAAAGGCCGCGGTCAAAGGAGGCCGAGGCGAGGGAGGCCGGCGGGAAGCAGGTCGCCGGGACGCTGTCGTTCAGAGCAACATCGCCGTTGGTCACTTCCTGCTTGCGGAGTCCGTGGGGTCCATCGGATGTGCGCACCGAAGGGATTCCCAGCCTTTCGACGGGATAGGTATTCCAGAAGTCCAGCCCCATGCAGAGTCTGAGCTTCTCCTCGACTGTCAGCGCAGAAAGCGTCTTTTCGATATCCATGTGGAACCTCTGCTTCCACTATAGCACGTTTCCCCATGGCGTTGACGACAGAAGGCCGCATGATGCACTATCTTGGTATGCTGTATAGAAGATTTCCGCGGATTGAGAACCTTGAAGTCTCAGCTCTTGGCCTGGGCTGCATGCGTCTGCCCCTCAGGAGCGAGAATCCCGCCGATATCGATGAGGCGAAGGTCGATATACTGCTCCGCGCCGCCGTCGAGGCCGGCATCAACTATGTGGACAACGCCTATCCCTATCATGGAGGCCACGAGGAAGAGGTGGTCGGCGCCTCCCTCGAGCGCAATAAACTCAGGGACAAGGTAAACCTCGCCACCAAGAGCCCTGTCTGGCTTATGAAACAGACGGGGGATTTTGAGCGGATTCTCGATGAGCAGCTAAAGCGCCTCAGGACCGATCATATTGACTTTTACCTGCTCCACGCCCTTTCGGCTGGACGCTGGGAGGAGATGAAGAAGCTTGGCGCCCTCCGCGAGCTCGAACGCTTCAAATCCGACGGCCGCATCAGGCACATCGGCTTTTCCTTCCATGACAGTCTCCCGGCTTTCAAACAGATTATCGATGAGTACCCAAACTGGGAATTCTGCCAGATTCAGTATAACTATATGGATGTGAACTTCCAGGCCGGCGATGAAGGCATAAAATATGCCGCCGGCAATGAGCTGGGGCTCGTCGTAATGGAGCCGCTCCGCGGCGGCCTGCTCGCGAAGGCGCCGTCCGAGGTACACAGCATTTTTGAAAAGTACCCGACCCCCCGTTCGCCTGCAGAATGGGCTCTCCGTTTTGTCCTGGAGCACCAGGAAGTGGTCACTGTTCTCTCGGGTATGGGCAAGGTTGAGGAGCTTCTTGCGAACGCGGCTGTCGCCGATTCTGCCCGTCCCAATTCGCTCACACAGAAAGAACTCGCCCTTATTGTCGAAGCACGGAATTTTTACCGGGCCAGACAGAAGGTCCCCTGCACGGGCTGCGGCTACTGCCAGCCCTGTCCCCGGCATGTGTCGATCCCCGATATTTTCGAAGCCTATAATTCGGGCATTATGTTCGATGCCCGCGAAGAGAAGCGCAAAATGTATAAAAATTTCATTGGCGTGCATGGCGCTTCAGCCTGTGTGCGCTGTGGTGCCTGCCTTTCAAAGTGTCCGCAGAAGATCGCCATACCCGACAGACTCGCCGAAGCCCACAGCTATCTTTCCTGAGAGGCCGCAAATGAAGCGTTTCCCTGTTGCCATGGCGCTTCTCTTCGCCATGGCGGCGCAGGTCTCCGCATGGGAAAGCCATGCGGAGATTACCCGGCTCTCTCTGGATGCCGAACTCTATTCCTCGGACAGGCTGATGTCCGAGAGCCTTCTCGAATTTCTGGAAGCCGAGCGGAATGGCCTTCCCGGCCTGCTCGCCGATGTCGAGGCCGAGTTGCGCTCTGATTATCCTGAATATCCTCCTCTTCCGCCCGATCTCGTGTTTACGGGCAGGGAGGCGAGCAGGGACCTAGTGCGCGCCTTTGGCCGGGCCATCAGAATAAATCCGAGATCGCCCTGTCTCGCCGCCCAGCGCCCTGGCTACCGCTCGGGGCGCGTCTACTCTGTTCTCGAGGTGATTGTCTCTGCTTCAGATGAGCCCGGGCGCGGCATGGACGAGGGGCTTTTTACGGATAAGCCCTCCCAGCTCGCCCGCGATTATGAACTTGGCCGTCAGCCCTATGGCCCCCTCTGCCCTGTTGCGACGGGCACCGATGCATTCTGCATGAATTTTATGCATGAGGGCGATGTGGTGAATATCGCGGTGCCCAGCACAAAGAGCACACTCGCTGAGTACCGCTTTCATATGTACACAGCCCTTGCCCGCTTTGCGATGAGCCAGGGGCATCCCTATTGGGGCTACCGTTTTGCCGGCTGGGGAATCTATTATATAGAAGAACTTGGCAACCCCTATAATGCGAGCCTTATGCCGGGCAAGAGCACAGTAGAGATCCTCTGGGCCCGATATATCGAGAGCAGCGGGCAGCAGGAGCGCGACCTTGTCCTCAGAGCCAACCGCAAGGCCCTGCTGGAGGACTATCTCTATGAGGGCCTTCTGAATGGGCCCCGCACGGGTCAGCGTGCGGTTATGCGGCAGGCCATTGTGGGCCTTGGGCGCTTTTCGGGCAAGTGGCGCTACCGCGAGGGTTTCCTGGAAGATGTTGTCTCGAAGGCAGGCTTTGATTACGCGGGCCGCGTCGATCACTTTATGCGGCGCTATTTCCCCGCTCAGTATGTAAATGATCCTAATTATAATTACATAAAACAGAACAGCGGATCCCGCAGGGCTTATTCTCCCTACCGGGAACTGAATCAGGACAAACCGGAGCGCGCGAGAACCTTTGAGAATTTCGGCGCAGAGATACTCTCGTCCATCGGCGGCAATAACAGGGCATATATGGCCTATGTGCGCAATAGAAGGGCGGTGGCTGGCATAAGGCGGGTACCGCTTGCAATAAGCCTTGCCGCCTATCTCGCAATGATTTTCTCTGTCGCCGCCGTGCTTGTGGTGATTACGATACTCGGCGTGCACAATAAAAAGAAAAAAAAGGCAGCACAGGCCGCCGCGAAAGCCGCAGCCGCCGCGGCATCAGCCAGTGCCGCACCTTCGGCAGCGGCGGGGACTGTTCCGGAGCCAGCCGCAGCCTCAACGCAGACAGCACCGCCGGCCGGCGCCCCTGCATCGGGGAATAAATTATGAGTACTGATGAATTTGTGATGGATATCGAGCCCCGCGGTTTTGACAGCGGCTATGGCGGCCCTTTCAAGGTGCTGAGCATTGCCAATTATTTCCAGGAGGCGGGCAATCTCGACGCGACACGCCGGGGGTTCGGCATGGCTGCCCTCGGAGCGGCGGGCCAAACCTGGATGATCTCCAAGATCTATTTTCAGATCGGGGATCTTCCTCACAAGGGCGAAAAACTCAGAGTGCGCACCTGGCCTTCAGGCTGCGAGCATCTCTATTCGCTGCGCGATGCCGTGCTCGAAAGCGCAGAGGGCCGTCCCCTTATCCGCGCCGTCTATGGCTATATAATTGTGGACATCGCTGCGCGCCGGCCTCTAAGGCCTGACCGTGTGCTGAGCGCAGAGGCCCAGGGTGCGGTCGGCGCTCACTGTGTAGAAAGCTATTCTTTTGGCACATCGGCGCTGAGTGAGGAGACTGAACTCTACCGCCTTGTCGCCCGGCCGCGGCATATCGACGAAAACGGCCATGTGAACAACGGGCATATTATCGACTGGCTCGTGGATGCCGCAGCCGGCAAACTCGCCGGACCGCCCTCTGTGCTCAAGATCGATTTTATACAGGAAGTACTCACAGGCGATGAGCTCGCCGTTATGGCGGGGAAAGCCGCGGCGGAAGGCGCGGCTTTCGGCACGGAGCTGAGACGCGGTCCGGCCGCGGTCGCGCGGGCCGAATTCCTACTAGGCTGATCCGCTGCTGAAGCCAGACGCCAGACGCCAGACGCGGCTTCTGTGCCGCCCGTCTGGCGTCTCTATGCTCTATTTCCCTGCCGCCGTTCCATGGCTGTCTGCGGCCATATCGAGCGCCGTCTCGAGCGCGCGCGCTGCCGCTTCGGGCTCCTCACTCTGAATATTATGATGGCTGTGCTCTGCGAAAAGATGGACGCTCTTTGGCGAAAATGCGAGGAAATCCTTCTGCATATCCTGCCAGCTCGCGTTCATCTTTTCGAAGGACTCCTTTGAGACACCCGGCGGGAGTGCGCCTGTGTCTGCCTGGCCAAGACCGTTCGACATAACTACGAGCGGGATATCGCCGAAACTGTTTATAGTGCGTACTTCCTCATAATCGGCGTCGACTGCCTTGAACTCGGCGATGCTTGTCCTGAAGTATGATGGCCGGATCGAAGTGGCGATAAAGCCCTTCTTCTCCTTCTCCGAAAGCCCGTCCGGGGCCGAAATGCCCATGGCCTCCGGCTTCTGCAGCCGCACAATGCCGAACTCGGCGAGCGGGACAATCTTTGACAGCGCTCCTATCTCTTCATCCTGCCACTTGAGAATATCGGGCGGCATACGCTTCATCTGATCTGGATGGGACGAATCCAGCAGAACCATCGCCACAATATTCTCCGGGAAAAGGCCGTAATACTTGCGCACATAGATGCCGCCAATCGAGTGGCCTGCGAGTACAATAGGCCCGGTTATGCCGGCCGCTCCGAGCAGGCTGTGCAGCTGGACGGCGATGCGCTGCGCGTCGCGCGGCTTCGGGTCATAAGAGCTGTAACCGAGCCCCGCCCTGTCGTAGGTGATGACCCTCGTCCGGGATGCGACGAGGGATGCCACTCTCTGCCAGACTGCGGCCGAATCGCCCATGCCTGCCTCTATCACCACAGTCGGAACGCCCTCCGGAGCTGTCCCTGTGCTTACGAGATTGAGTCTGATGCCCTCGCCGACGTCATAGAGTGTCCCCGTGGGCGGGTAGGCCTTCGCGTCGGCCGCCTCGCCCGCCTTCTCATAGATAAAGCCAGCTGCCCCCGCGAGCAGGATAATTCCACATACTGAAAGCAGAACAATGCCCGCTATTTTGAAAGCCTTTCCCTTCTTCTCTGTTTTTCCAGACAAACTGAGCCTCCCCATTGTCCTGAGTATAGTTCTTTCTTGAAGATACGTCGACCCATGGCATTTCCCCGGCCATGCAGTTTTTATTTGACGGATACGCAATACGGGATTAGGTTGGAACTTATGCGGCTTTTTTTTAGGCGTTTTGCCCGGGAGCGTGATGGGCAAAATACCCGGGAAGAATGCTGCCTAAAGGGAGGTTTCTGACATGTCTGTTATAAAGAGAAAACCGGTCCCGAGCGATATCGATATCGCCCAGGAAGCCCAGGTCAAACCAATTTCAGAGATTGCCGCAAAATACGGCCTCGATGAGAAATATCTTGAACACTTCGGCACCGATAAAGCCAAGGTGCGCCTTGAGTTTCTCAAGGACAAAGCAAAGGCCCCCGACCGCGCCAAATACATCGATGTGACCGCTATTACGCCGACGCCTCTTGGTGAGGGGAAAACTACCACCACCGTCGGCCTTGTCGAGGGCCTCGGCCTTATCGGCAAGAAATCGATAGCCGCAATCCGCCAGCCCTCTATGGGCCCGACCTTCGGCATCAAGGGCGGCGCCGCCGGCGGCGGTTATTCCCAGATCGTGCCGATGGCCGATTTTAACCTGCATCTTACCGGCGATATCCACGCCGTTGCCGCAGCGCATAACCTCTGCGCCGCAGCCCTCGATGCCCGTATGTACCACGAGGCCCGCTGGTCCGATGCCTATTTCGAAAAGCTCGGCCTGCACAAACTCAACATCGACCCGAACGAAGTCTGGTGGCGCCGCGTTGTCGATATGAATGACCGTGCCCTGCGCTCGATGATCATCGGCATGGGTGGCAAAGAGAACGGCCCCCTCCGCGAAACCGGCTTTGATATTGCTGTCGCCTCCGAAGTCATGGCTATCCTCGCCCTCTCGACCGACCTGAAGGACCTCCGCGAGCGCATCGGCCGCATAGTTGTCGCCGCTGATAAATCCGGCAAGGCGATTACCGCCGAGGATCTCGGTGTTGCCGGTGCCATGACAATACTGATGAAAGACGCCCTCAAGCCGAACATCATGCAGACACTCGAAGAGCAGCTTGCCTTTGTGCATGCCGGCCCCTTCGCCAATATCGCCCATGGCAACAGCTCGATACTCGCCGACAAGATCGGCCTCAAGGTGGGCGATTACGTCGTCACGGAGTCCGGCTTCGGCAGCGACATGGGCTGCGAAAAGTTCATAGATATCAAGTGCCGCGCCTCGGGCCGCATGCCCGACGCCGCAGTCCTGGTTGCAACTGTCCGCGCGCTCAAGATGCACGGCGGCGGGCCCAAGGTAGTCCCCGGCAAGCCCCTCGTTCATGAGTACAAAGAAGAGAACCTCGAGCTGCTCAAAAAAGGCATCTGCAACCTCGAAGCCCATATCGACGCGATGAAGCACTTTGGACTTCCTGCTGTCGTCGCGATCAACGCATTCCCGACCGATACCCAGGCCGAGTGGGACTTTGTCCGCGAAGCCGCCATCAGGGCCGGCGCCGAAGATGCAGTTGTCACCAAGAACTGGGCCGAAGGCGGCGAGGGCTCCGTAGAGCTCGCCAAGGCCGTCGACAAGGCTGCCTCTCAGTCGATCAAGGCGCACCCGCTCTATGAGCTCGAGCTCCCCCTCAAGGACAAGATTGAGAAGATTGCGAAAGATATCTACGGCGCCGGCTCCGTAAGCTACAGCCCCATCGCCGAGGAAAAACTCGCACAGTACACAAAACTCGGCTATGGCAGCCTGCCCATCTGCATGGCCAAGACCCAATACTCCCTATCGCACGATCCGCTCCTTAAAGGCAGACCGCGCGGCTATGATTTCCCGGTTACCGATGTCCGCCTTGCCGCGGGCGCCGGCTTTATCTACCCGCTTTCGGGCGCTATCACCACAATGCCCGGACTTCCCTCGAAACCCGGCTTTATCGGCATGGACATCGATCCTGAGACAGGCAAGATCACTGGATTGTCTTAATTAGTATAAAGCAAATTGAAAGGATACCCCCGCGCCGCCTGATACGCATACTGCGCAACAGGCGCCCCCGCGGGGGCTCTTTTTTAAGGGGCCGCACCCCGCCGGCCCTGGGCCTTTGCCTCAGGCGGCTGCCCGGAACCCCGCGCCATGCCGCCCGCCTGACCGCTGCCTGTGGGGCCCTCCGGCCGGCGCCGCGGCGCGGTCCGCGGCCTCTTGGGCGCCCCTCCGGGGCGATGGGGCTTCAGCCTTGCGCGTCCCTGCGCCGCGCCTGAAAAACGTGCGCGGCGCACAAGGACAGAGGGGCAGGGTACTGCTATTTAAGCAGTGCTTCTTCCATATCAAGAAGCTTTGTATAGCGGTCGGCTACTGCCTTGATGTAGTCCGGCTTTGTCACATCTATTCCGATAAGCTTGAAGAGATCGGTGGTGCTCATGCTGTTGCCGGCATCGAGATATTTGCGGTAATTGGCAAGAGCCGTCTTGTCGCCCGAGTAGATCCGGTCGGCGACAGAGGTGGCTATGCAGATGTCTACTGCATAGGAATAAACATAATAGTTATAATAAAAATGCGGGACAATCGCCCAATAGGAATCGGACTTGGGCACCCTGCCAAGTCCCGGGCTGTAGATGTCACTGGTTTTGTGGTAGAGCCTGTCGAGCTCATCGGCGGTAAGCGCCTCTCCCTTTTCCGCGAGCTTGTGATACTCCCGCTCAAAATCGGCAAAATTGGCCTGGGCAAAGAAGGTATTTCTAAGGGAACCCAGCTCATGCTGTACATAATAGAGTTTCTCGGCATCGGTAGCCGCGTGATCTATCATGTAGCGGGAGAGAAGCATCTCGTTGGTGATGGAGCATACTTCGGTCGCAATGCCCGTAACGGATTTATTGTCAGCGCTCTTCTGTGCCCTGTTGGAGCGGTACTGATGCACCGCGTGGCCAAGCTCATGCGCCAGCGTGCTGACGCTTTCAAAAGTGCCTGTAAAATTCAGAAGGACATAGGGATGGATATCTACCGCGCCGCCTGAATAGGCTCCGCTCAGCTTGGTGCTGGATGGATAGAGATCGATCCAGCGCCCCGAAAAGGCCTTGTCGAGCACTGCCGCATAGTCGGGGCCGAGCAGGGCAAGGGCGGCCTTTATGGTCTTCTGTGCATCAGCATAGCTGTAGCTTGGGACCTTGGTTTTGCCAATTGGCAGCCTGGAATCATAGGGATAGAGCTGGTCAAAACCAAGCACTTTCTTTTTGATGTCGGCATCCCGCTTGAGCACGGAGCTGTACTCCCGGGCTCCCTTAATAAGGGCATCGTAAATCTCGGGACTCAGCTCGCTGCTCTGCATCTGCTCATCGAGCAGGGAAGCATAGTGGTGCTGTTTTGCGCTCTGCTCAGCAAGCAGTGTATATGTACCAAGAATCTGGGAGAATGTATTTCTGTAGGAGGCGATCGCTTCTACATAGGCTTCATAATATGCTTTCCGGAAGGCGCGGTTTTTGTTGTTCATCGCGTCTATATAGTTGGTGTAATTCGCAACAACAGGCTTCCCATCAGGATCCTTTATTGTCTCCCACTTGAGCTCCGAATAATTGAGCGCCGCGAATATATTCTGGATGTTTTCTCCTGCCTGCAAGGCTGGGACCAGCAGTGCCTCATCCTTATCGGAGAGCATGTAGCGGGCATTGTCTCTTACCTTGCCGAGACTGCGCCTCCATTCCTTTAGAGAAGGAGCCGAGAGAATGCTGTTCCAGAATGACTTGTTCTTGGAATTAAGCACATTATTCAGGGCATTGCATGCAAGACCGAAATCCTGATTGATGGCCAGAGCCCGGGCTTTCTGGGTAGCGGCCAGAGAGCTTGTGGCATCAAGATCCACCGCCTGGCTCGCATAGCTGTATGCAGTGTTGACCCGCACACCGATCGCGTCGCTCTCCTTCAGTACCGGAAGAAGGCTGGCCGCATCTTTGATTTTCTGAATGTCTTTCCTGAGGGCGGGTATGGCATTTTCGCTGAGGTCCTTAACCTCCCTGTCAAAAGCCGCACTGTCGGCAAAAAGCTCGGTAAAATCCCATTTTTCGCTCTCCGCTGCCTCTGCCCTTGTCTGGGCGGCAAGGCTTCCGCCTGCCATCGAGAACAGTATCACGGCGAGAAAGGCCGGGATCCAGAATCTGTTAAGTCTTTCCTGTTTCATTGGCACCCCCTGAATGTTACGGATAAAGCCTAGTTCTGTGCCGCGTGAAATGCAAATTTGCTGCCCCGAATGGTTTTTGTGCCGCTGAGGTTTGCAATGCAGCTGTTTATTTAATCCCTCTATTCTGCCTAAAATGCCCTGGCTATAAAAGCATGCTGGTCTGTGCCGATGCAGGTCCATATACATGCCTTAAGGCATCTGGCTCTGTTGCGGGAGATGTTAATAATAGCGATTAAAGTGAGCCGCGCCGCGCAGGGCCGGGCGTCTGGATAGCGGGCGGTAAGCCTGGCTCTGTTCGGCCAATGGCCTGGAACAGCGGCCCTGAGTCCGGCCTGCGCAGATGTCAAGGCGCGGCGCTGTCTGCGCCTAAAGGTACGCCGGCAGCGGCGCAAAGCCTGGATTGAAAGTACAGACGCTCTGCGGCGCGGGCGCCGCACGGCCTGTCCTTTCAAAGTGATATTAAATAGAATGGAAAATATATGTGTCGACTGCAGCAGCAACGCCATCTTCGGAGTTGCTCAGAGTTATTGCCGCAGCTGCCTTGCGGGCTGGGGCTGTGGAGTTGCCCATGGCGATGCCAAGGCCGGCTTCATTAAGCATTGGTATGTCATTTTCATTGTCGCCGATGGCGATCATTTCGGCACAGGGTATGCCCAAAATAGCGCTGGCGTCTCTGAGAGCGCTGCCTTTGTCCACACCTTGGGCGGTGATCTCTATATTGTCGCGCCAGGAACTCGAAAGCTCGATGTCTCCCCGTTCTTCGATATCGGCCCGGACTTCTGCTGTTGCAGCCGGATCGGGGTTCATGGCCATAAGCTTATAGGCTTCGCCGGCAATGCCGGGAATGCTGTCCCTGAGGCTCTGCACAAGAACGCAGGGAGCAGTGCGCCCTTTGATATACTTATGATAATTTTCGAAGCGGTCAAAAACAGAGCGCTCGAGATAGACCTTTTGAGAGGCATAGATCATATAGAAAAGATCTGATTTTTCGAGAGTGCCGATAAGGGAGTCCAGTATGGCTGTGGGTATGGGGTGCGAGACTGCGCTTCTGAAAGATGAAGCGGTGTCTGATCTGTCTGCGCTGCCCATGTTTTCCCGTATGTCGGCGCCATTGCAGGCGGAGATAAGGGATATGCTGTCTGCAAGGGGACCGAGGCAGATTTCTGCTTCTGGGAATATGCGGCCTGAGCAGATCATGACTTTTTTGCCGGCGGAAGCTGCGCGTCTCAGAGATGCGGCGTTCCGGTTCGAGATGCTCTTGTCCGGGCTGAGCAGCGTACCATCGAGATCGAGCGCAATAAGATTATAGTTCATATAAGATGCTCACATGTCGTACGGAAAGAGCGTGCCCTGTCTGTCGCGGAGTCTTTCCTTAACGCTCGAGATAATGGCCTCGAGATCTTTGGATTCAGCTACAAAATCCAGTCTGTCTCCTGGAATTACCAGTATCGGCGCGAGCTCGAAGGATTCGATCCATTCCTCGTAGAGCCTGTTGAGACCGGAGAGATAGCTGTCTGGGATATCGGCCTCGAAATGCCGGCCGCGCTTTGCAATGCGCTTTTTAAGTGTTGGAACAGAGGCCTTTATATATACGACTAAATCGGGCGGCGGCAGAAGTTCTATAAGAGTGTTGTAGAGCTCCTGATAGCTCTCCCAGTCGCGCTTTTCCATATTTCCCTGTTCGTACAGGTTGCGGGCGAATACAGATGCATCTTCATAGATAGAACGGTCCTGCACAACGGACCAGGGATCGTCCATGAGTTTTCTATGGCTCATGACGCGGTGTGTCAGAAAGAAAATCTGAGAATGAAATGCCCAGCGTTTCATATCCGAATAGAAATCGGCGAGATAGGGATTTTCGGCGACAGGTTCATAATAGGGCTTAAAGCCGAGCCGGTCGGCAAGCAGGCCGACAAGGGTCGATTTGCCTGCGCCGATATTGCCCGCGAGCACAAGGTATTTTTTCATGGCCAGGATAAAGGATAGAGCAGAGGCAGGCCTTCATGCAAGGGTTGAAGGAGCATATATGGAGTCGGCGTCTGGAGCGGATGCAGGCCGCCCCAGACGCCCGCAGATCAGCATGGACAGCCCGCTCTGGCTGTCCGCGCAGATGCCCGCCGCCCTGAGGCGGACAGCGGGCGTCTTCTGCTCTGGCTGTATTACATAAAATTGTGCTTTTTGAGGAAGTCCTCGACAACTGTACCCTTGATGGCCTTGAGCGCCTTGTTTTTCGCAATATTCATGGGGAAGGGCAGCTTCATTTCGGCGGGCTTTTTGCCGTCGAGAGACTGGACGGCAGCATCGACGAGGCAGCGGACATCGTAGACTGAGCCCCAGACTTCTGGAACGCCGCGGTCGACATTGAGAAGCGTATAAACGGCCTCCATGCCAGTGCGGATTGAATATTCAGTGGTAAAGATGCAGTCGCGGACTGTCTCGGCGAACTGGCCGATAAAGGCGAAATTCACTGCGCCTTCGGGTACAACTTTAGGTCTGTCGTCTCCCTGCCTCGGCATAAAGAAGGCTGTGATATAGGGCATCATCGTGGGCACGCTCACCGCGTGCATGCTGGCGAGCTCGTGTATCTGGTCCAGCGGAACACCCACGTGGTATAGCCACTCTTCGGTTATCTCCTCGCCTGTGCAGTCCTTCATCGGCTTCTTAATATAGTCGCCGGGCACATCGGTGTAGAGTGCGTAGACCCAGACACAGATTTGATCCTTGTTCTGGCTGTGGAACTGAGGCTGGCGGTTGATAGTCCAGGAGAGGAGCCATTTTGAATCCTTGACTGTGACAATACCGCCAGTTGTTACTTTTCCTGCAAAGGGGTCACGTTTGCAGATTTTCTCCAGATAGGGAGGAATTTTGCCGTCGAGCGTGGTGATAGTGGAGGACTCCCAGTTGGTGGCCTTGATGTCGGAGCAGAATTTCTCGGGATGGCCGAATGAGGGATCCTGCTTCGCGATATTCTTCCAGAGATTCCAGCTGTCGCCTTCGCCGTCTTTTACCGCGATAACAGGCGCATGGTTCTGATCGCCATAGGCTGTGGAATCGGTGCAGCAGCCATTGGTAATAAAGACAAGATCATCCTCGATAAGATCGACAGTCTCGGTTTTCCCATTTCTGTCAATTATGATCTGTTTGGCTGTCTTTCTGCCATGGCCGCAGTCAAAGATCACATTCTTGACTTCGACGCCATACTGGAAGTCGACATCGTATGACTTGAGATACTTGATCATCGGCAGAATCATCGATTCATACTGGTTGTACTTGGTAAAGCGCAGTGCGGTAAAATCCGGAAGTCCCCCGATATGATGGACAAAGCGCTGCAGGTAGAGCTTCATTTCGAGAGCTGAATGCCACTTCTCGAAAGCGAACATTGTCTGCCAGTAAAGCCAGAAGTTGGATTTGTAAAAATCCGCGTCAAAGACATCGTTGAGTGTTTTGTTGTAGAGATCTCTGTCGGGAGTGAGAAAGAGCTTGAGGAGCTCCTTCTGGGCCTTCTCGTCGAGGGTGAATTTTTTGTCAGTATGCGCATCCTGTCCGCGGTTTATGGTTGCCCGGCAGAGTGAATAGTTGGGGTCGGCCTTGTTGAGCCAGTAATACTCATCGAGTACAGATACGCCATCGGTTTCGATAGAGGGGATCGAGCGGAAGAGGTCCCACATGCATTCGAAGTGGTTGTCCATCTCGCGGCCTCCGCGCATTACGAATCCCCGTGTTGTGTCTTTTATGCCATCGCAGGAGCCGCCGGGGATAGGCAGCTTTTCGAGAAGGTGGATGTGGGACCCCTTCATCTGGCCATCGCGGACAAGGTAGCAGGCCGCGGCGAGCCCGGCAAGCCCTGTTCCTACTATATATGCGGACTTTCTGTCCACGCCTTCTGGTTTTTTGGGCCGGGCAAAAGCCTCATAGTTTCCGCTGCTGTAGTACATATAATTTCCTCCCATGCAAAATTGGTACGCAGAAGCTAGCAAAAGAAACTGCGGGAGTGAATAGACAGTTTTTGCCTGCTGCCAAAGGTTTTTTCAGAATTCGATAGATGTCGAAATTTTGGACAGGGAGGCTCTTCTGTCCAAAAAAAGACAGGAACAGGGCCAAAGCCGCAGCCTTGTGCCCCTGCGAGGACAAAGCTAGAATACTGGCAGACGGCCTTAATGCCGCGTTCCGGAGGTGCCTATGTCTATTCTGCGCCGGACAGCTGCTCTGCTTTTCTGTGGACTCTGCTTCCTCTTTCAGACTGCGGCCCAGACGGCTGGGCCTTCCTATGACAGCATTCTCGAAGTGCTGAAAAACGCGGCGGTGCCCGGCTATCAGGGTTTCAGCATGAGAGATGGGAAAACCGGTGCGGTGGACCTGGGGCGGAAGGGAATTCTCGTGCACACGGGCCAGCCCGGCGACCTCGCCAGCGGCGGCACTGGATTTTTCAGGCTGGTCTCTGAGAAGACAGGAGAAATACGCTATGTGCGGAGTGCCTCTTTTCTGCTCGACAGCGATCTGCGCATGCGCACAGCCGACGGCTATATTCTAAGCGAATCACTCGGCGGAGAGATGAAGGACGCGATGGCGGTCACCGTTGAAAACGGGCCGCTTGTTATCAGCTACAGCGATGACTGCTGTGTACGGAAGACAAAGGTTCCCATAGCCCTGTACGGCGCCTGTCCCGGCGAAAGCCCCGCCCCCGGTCAGTATCTTGCCTTCACTTCGGTCCAGATGATCGACAGGCCGGATGTTCTCGCCGGATGGCTTGAGGCTCCCAGCATCGATATGCCGGCGACTCTGCGCGCGCTTCGGAACGCGCTCGCCGCTCTTCTGGGAAAAGATCCGGCTTCGACAGACGATATGCGGCGGCTTGCACTGATCGACAGCCTGCTCAGCCAGCCCTTTGTGCTTGACAATGGGCTGAATGAGTTCTATGCCGACGAAAGCAGGAAAAGCTTTGACAGCGCCAAGCTCAAGGCTGCCGGTATTGCGGGAGTTGTCTCAATGGATGAGTGGAAGACGGCGCTAGCCACCCTCGAGAGAAAGTAAGGGGGCCTGTCCCTGGCTGCAAGCGTCTATCTGCGCCTCAAGCCCGGGGACGGTCTGGACTGGACTGGCCGCTAGGCCCGGGCTTCGCCGGAGAAACGCTCGAGGGCTATGTTTATATCGCCCTGAATTAGGGTGTTGAGCCGGTCTATAATAAGCTCGGGCTTTTCCATCATGCCATTGCCAATCCAGTCGAGCATAAGTCCCACAAAGGCATATTTATAAAAATCAGCAATAAAATTTTTATCTTCATCGCGGACATGAAGCCCCTCTGCTTTTTCGTCGATGACGCCTTTGAGCAGACTGTGCGTCTCCGCGCAGAGATAGTGGCAAAGATGTTCATAACTGTTAGAATGATAGGTGCGCAGGACAAAATTTCTGTTTTCCATCGCATATTCAAATATCTGCAGAAAGCCCTGCTGCCAGGAGTCTGATGTCTTCTTGCCTCCCAGAGCTTTGCTCGCTTCGCAGGTATAGATCCAGTCGATAAGGTCATTGATATCTTTGAAATGATAGTAGAAGGTCTGTCTGTTTACCTCGCAGTCCTCGGCGATATCGACAACAGTGATGGAGTCGAGCGGCTTGGTCTCGAGAAGTTTTTTAAGTGAAGCTGCAAGCGCTTTTTTTGTCGTCTGGGACATGAGAAGCAGAATCCTCCGCGGCTGATATATCCTCAGGCTCAATAGTAATCAATTTTGCGGGGAGTGGGTATCCTTCATTTATTTCACTTGCGGGATCGGCATTTCAATGTAATAATTTACTTCGAGAAAGAAAGTAATGTATTTCTATTTCCCACAAGGAGAAGATATGAAACGATCATGGGCTGCGGTCTTCGGGATTCTTGTTTTTGTCCTCTGCGGGGGCTTCGGGCAGAGCAGGGCGCCCGCCTCGGTCGAGTCTGAGATTATCGACCTGAGGGGCGGCTGGCATTTCAAGGTCTATAGAAAATATGAGAAGATGTTTCAGTACTTCGCCTATGGCGGCTGTCCGGTATCCTGGGAAGACAGTGAAGCCGCAAAGGTGCCGGATTCGGCTCTCTTCTCCACCTGGGAGACTGTACAGGGCCCAAGCAGCGACTACAGCACCGGCGGCCTGCTCCAGATGAACAGGGGCCAGGGCATTGGCAGCCAGGATGACCGGAAGCAGCTTGCGGATTTCGATCTTTTCCCGAAGTGGTCGGAGGCCTGGTGGTGCAAGGATATCAGCATTCAGAAGGGTTTTCTTAAAGAGAAGACAGTTACCCTTATTCTAGGCATTATCGACGACAATGATGTTGTCTATATCAACGGGAAGCCTGTTGCTGCCAGTGGCTTTAAAACAAAAGATGGCCGGCCTGCTCCCGCGCAGAATGTGCCGGCTCTTGGCGGTTTTGCCCCCGATGGGGATTTCCAGTTTGAAAAATCCTATTGGGAAGTGCCGCGTGAATACAGTGTTCCCGCGTCTCTTTTCCATACAGGAAGGAATGAGCTCTGCATCCGGATCTACAACAATAACAGCTTTGGCGGCTTTTATGACAGAAACCTTGCAGTAGCCGGCACGGCTATGGCCGCGCGCTGGGTAAAGGGGCTGCCGGTTCAGAAACTTGCCTCAAGCTCAAAATATGCGGCTCTTATTAAAAAGCAGAATGAGGCCCTGTCGAAGGGAGATCTGGATGCCTATGCATCCACTTTGTCGGGCAGTTATCATCAGAATGAACTCGACAGAGCCGGCGCCGTTGAATACTACAGATCACTTCTGTCTAATTATGAAAGAATCGAGATTGTGGATACGAATGGCGGCTTTTATACAACTGCTGCCAGAGCGCCATGCTATACGGCCAATCGTCAGGTTCTTGGCTATAAGGATGGCAAACCAGCTGTAATATCATCCATAAACGATTTGGTTGTCTATTTTTCGAGCGAAAACGGAAAGACGCTGGAAAAGGGCAACTGGAGCCGCTGCTATACCGTTTCCTATACTTCGACTCTGCCGGCGATGAAGAGCAGGCAGCTCTCCTACAGCGTCTATCTGCCGCCTTCCTATTATGCCGATACGGAACGGCGGTTCCCTGTTGTTTATCTGCTTCATGGCATAAACAGCACGGGCCGGTCTTTTATCGATGTGGATCATATCGATCAGCGGATGGATGAATGGATTAAATCAGGCAAGATCAGAGAGATGATAGTAATTATGCCAAATTCGGGGAAATCATCATTCTATAAAGATACGGAAGGCGGCCCAAACGATAACCAGGGACCCTGGGCAAGTCATATCTCTGTGGATATTCTCGGACAGACCGATAAAAACTTCCGCACTCTGGCTGACCGGAAATTCCGCGGGCTTACCGGAATATCGATGGGAGGTGCCGGAGTGTTCAGTATTGGCATGGCCAATACGGCTCTCTTCAGCTCTTTTGCCAGCCATATGGGCGCCGTGCATGACGCGGTGAGTCAGATATCTGTCTTGGACGATAAGGATCTCGCAGATCTCGATTTTTATCTTGACTGCGGACTGCAGGATGGAATGGTGGACTATAGGGACACCGAAGCCACGGCGAAATATCTTGAGTCGCGGGGCGCCAAAGTGGTCTGGGAGCTCCGTGATGGCGGGCATAACAGCGCATTCTATATGGCTGGAATGCTTAAATCCATGCAGATGCACAGCGCACACTTTGTGAGGAATGGCCTTGACTGATCTGCCTTTTGCGACGGATTGAAAATATAAAGAGGGCTGGACCTCCGCGGAGGCGGGGCTGTCCAGCCTCTTTTTTATATTTCAGCTCTCTTCCTGGTTTTTGCCATTCTGGAGTGCCAGCTCAATAACACTCCTGTTCTTGCCCTGCCTCTTGGCTTCGTACATGGCCCTGTCGGCGCGGCCGATAAAAGTATCAGCCCTTTCTCCGGGCATATACTGGGCCACGCCGAGGCTGATCGTGGCGGGGACGCAGACGCCATGGACAGTCCTGTTCTGCACCGCCTCAAAGTTCTCTCTGAGCCTCTCCGATACCAGATAAGCGTCGTCGAGTTTTGTATTGGGCATAACTATTACAAATTCTTCGCCGCCGTAGCGGCAGGGTGTGTCCTCGACTCTGACGCAGCTGCGGATGGAGTTGGCGAGATGCACAAGCACTTCGTCGCCCATGGCATGGCCAAAGGTGTCGTTTACCTTTTTAAAGTCATCGATATCGAGAAAGATCAGAGAGAGAGGCGTGCCCCTTGTTACGCTGTGAATAATGGCCTCGTCCAGCTTGAGATTAAGACAGCGCTTATTCCTGAGGCCAGTGAGCACATCGGTGAGGGAGAGTTCCCTGTAGCGGGCCTGGCTTCTGACAAGTATCTCGCGTTCGGCTTCCATGCGCCTGAAACGGTTGGTGAGGGCAAGCGCGATAAAGACGCTCTGAACAGAGGCCGCGAGCCCCATAATATTGGCAGTAAAGTAATTGACTGGCAGAACCTGCAGAGACATGAGAGTGAAGGCCAGACCGGCCACGAGCAGCAGAAACCAGCCGACGAGAAAATTCTGTGCCGCGGAGAATCCCTGTATAAGCCGTATTATTGTAGCTGTAAAGATAACAATTGGAAGTATAATGCCGAGGATAGTCGATATGCGGAATGCGAGAGAATAGTTTTGCGCGAGACCGGCCGCGGCGGTTACCAGGCCGAGCGCCCCAAGAAAAATCAGAATAAAATAGAAAGCGGGCTGACTTTTTCTGAGCTCAAGGAAGGAAGCAGAGAATATGGCGCTCCAGCCGATAAATGAGCCGGCCGAAAACCAGAGCATGGTCTGGGCGAAACCCGGCTGTGTTCCAAAGTAGAGTTTGGAATGGCCCTGAACATAGAACAGCCAGAGACCCAGCGAAAAAATATAACAGATATAATAAAAATAGGCGCGGTCGTTAAAGGTGATGAGCAGGAAGAGGCCATATACAAGCATTGCGGCGAGTATGCCGTAGATGGCGCCGTAGGTGCCCGATGTGCGCGTCGGGGACTCCGCGAGGGCCGGCATGACAACAAGATCGATTTTTACATCGCGGGAAGAGGCGACACGGATGTAGAGCGGGCGGCCGTCGAAGGCATCATCGGGGAGTTCGAAGACAAAATCTTTCGAAGCCGCCTCGTAGGGTCTGCGCGGTCTCATGGAGCCCGCGGCGATATGCTTGTAGCCGCCGCTGCGGAGAGGAATATAGAGATCAGCGTAGTTAAGAATTATCGAAAAGCTTGGTTTGAGAACGAGTACCCATTGAATGCGTGGAGCGGGGCCGGAGTCCAGGTGAGGCTTTATAAATGCATCCAGTTTTTCCCGCGGAAGACTGAAACGTATCCATGTGGAGGGCACGGATACGCCGCACATAACAAGACCATCGCCCGAGCGCACCGGGATAAATTCCCGAGAACAGTCAGGCGATGTAATCTGATCTATCCCGAGTGACGCGGGCGCACCTTCGTAATAATCGGCCCAGCCGTAAACGTCGATGATGGCACTGGCCACATCCCTGTTTTCGAGGCCGCTTTCGGCCGCAGCAGGGGAATACAGAAGGGCGAGTAAGCACCATCCGATGGCAGACGCACGCCTCAAGTTGCGGGACAGAGGCTTCATATTGGGCAATTTTACCGCGGGCAGGGCGCGCAATCAAGAGAAGAATATCCAGCTTCCGGAGCTGCATTGAAGGCAGGCATCGCCTGTCTTCAATGCAGAGGCGCTGCCCGATCAGCTTTTAAGCATTTTCCGGGCAATTCCAATGCACTCAATATACATCCGCGGAATATGGAAGGGCCCCTTGTACATATTGCCCTTGAGATCCGTCGAAAGGCTGCCGTCCCGATGGAGATACCCATACCACTCTCCGTATTGGCTGTCGGCGAAATGGCTGTGCGCCCATGTATAGGCCATATCGAAATGTTCAGCGTAACATTTTTCGCCTGTTTCAGCGAAAGCCATCAGATTGGAGATAATTGCCTCTGTCTGGTTCCACCAGAACTTCATATCGTGCCAGTATTCATTGCCGGGCATATTGAGGGCATCGCGGTAGTAGATAATCCCGCCATACTCCTTATCCCAGCCCCACTCCCATTCCCAGTCGAGAATTTCCCGGCCTATGTGCATAAATTTGGGATTGGGGATTTCGCCCGCCGCGCGGCGGAGCCTGGCTTCATTCATAATAAACCAGGAGGCCTCGATGGCGTGTCCTGGGTTCAGGATGCGCCCCTCAAAATGATCAAACTGATGCTCGCCGTGAGGGCCGACCTGCTCGAGCACGCACTTATGTTCGCGGTCCATAAAGGTCGATGCGATGCTGTCGACTGCTTTATCAATATAGCTGTTATAGTATGAAGCGCGTGCGGGGTCGGCGCGGCGGAGTTCCTGCGCGACCGCCACCATAATCATGGTGAGCGCAAAGCCCTGCGACGGTCTGTTCTCGGGGTCGAATTTCGGCGTGAGCATTTTCGGGTCGGATGATATCTCCCCGATGCGGTCAAAGAGGGCCGCCGCCTTGGTGGCATATTCAGGGCTGCCAGCCGCGCGCGAGTAGGCTGCCATGGCCATTGCGGCGAAGGTCTCGCTGAACACGTAGCGGATGCGCTTTATTACGGGTCTGCCATCCCGCGTGACGCGGAAGTACATCCGGCCATCGCCCGAGCGGTCAAAGCAGTGCGCCTCGATAAAATCGATGCAGGATTTTGCGGCATCAAGATACTCGGGCTTTCTGTCCACATCGGCATAGGCGGTGGCAAAAACCCAGCCGGCACGGCCCTGAAACCATACAGATTTGTCCGTATCGAGAAGCTGTCCCCTGCGGTCGAGCGCGGTGAGAATCCCGCCATATTCGCGGTCCATGCCATTTTTAAGCCAGAATGGCAGGATGTTTTCTTCGAGCTCCGATGTGAATTCTTTTTCGAGGGCTGCGATTTGTGCTCCTGTTTCGAGCTGCATGATAATTCCTCCTTGTCAGTTTTCGGTCTGCAGTGTGTCGATGATGCCACCCAGCACAAGGGCGCAGATTCCCTTGAGGTGGATGTATTCTTCTGTCTCTGCATATGTCATTTTGAGCCCGGCTGCGGCTTCCTGCAGGGCGCTGTCTCTGATGCTCCGCTCGATTGTGTCGAAGAGAAAGCGGTTGCCATCGATAAGCGGGCCGCGGAAGACAATAAGCGATGGATTGAAAATATTGACGAGATCGCTGAGGGAGAGGCCGAGTCTGCCGCCGATCTCGGTAAACACAGTTCGGGAGAGGCGGTCTCCCTCGTTTGCTGCGGCTATTGCGTTTTCAATTCTGAGATCCTCGAGCCTGTCCCCGCAGAGGCGGTTCATCGAGCTGACTACACCGGCCTGCAGCCCATCGCGGCAGCGCTCGAGTGCGTATGCCTCTGAACAGCTGGATTCAAGGCAGCCTCGGCGCCCGCAGTAGCAGAGGCGTCCGCTGTCTCCGCCCCTTGTGTGTCCGAGTTCGCCCGCGTAGCCTGCCGCTCCGGCGTAGTTTCTGCCATCTATAAAAATGCCGAGACCGAGGCCTGAGCCCATCCAGACAGAGAGAAAATCACTGACGCCGACGGCCTTGCCAAAGCAGGCATCGCCGAGGGCTGCGGCATTTGAGTCTTTGATCAGAAAAACTGGCAGGCCGCATTTCTGCCCGACCATATCGCGGATGGGAACCGAATACCAGTTCTTCGCGAAAAGATACTGATGCGAAATTCCAGTGGCCGGATCGAGATGGCCGCCCATCGCGATTCCGATGCCGAGAATCTCCCTGCTCTGTCTGAGCGCTTCGGCCTTGGTGTCGGCCGCTGCCCTGTATATCAGTTTGAGCAGGCCCGCGGCCTCTGAGCCTTCGCTGTAGCGGTATTCACGGCGGTAGAGCAGCTGCCCATCGGCCGAGAGAAGACCGGCCTGCAGCCGGTCCCTGTAGAGCGCGATGGCCCCCGCGAGGCCCTTGTCGGGGTTCAGTTCGAGAAAAGCGGATCTGCGTCCTGCGCCCTCAGCGCTCGCGAATTCACCTTCCCTGATGAAGCCCCTGCCGATAAGGTCCCTTGTATACCTGACTATAGCCGCCGGACTCAGCCCGAGCCGGGCACAGAGCTCTGTCCGTGTCAGACGCCGCAGCCGCAGCAGTTCGTGGAGAATCCGCTTTTCATGGTTCATGCTGCCGGGAAAATCCATCACTCAGCATTCTGGAGCCCTTCCCCATCCCCGTCAAGCAATAAATTGCAATATTGTAAAAAAAAGAGGTGAAAATGAGCTATTTAATTTATAAAATAAATTAAATAATTGATGAATAGCACAAATAGAATAAAAAATTGATAAATAATGGCATATGGACGGGGAAAACTTGACGGAATGGGGAAAGAGCACTTCAATTAGGCGGTGTGCAGACTGTCCCCTGACAGCCGGCTTCCCTGCCCTGTGCCGGCCCTGCGCGGCGAGCTTCTGCGTTTCGCTGACCTTCATCTTAAGGAGAAAATATGCTGATAACAGGTACCTTCCTCGATGAGATAAGCCATGATATCCCATCGCAGAACTGGAGCGAAAAGGAATGGCGCGAGGATTTCAGAATAATGAAGGCGGTGGGCATAGACACCGTCATTCTGATACGCTGCGGCCACAAACGCTGGGCGGCCTATCCCTCAAAGGTGCTCGAGAGGGAGATGGATATCTTCGAGCCGCCTGTGGACCTCGTGTCCCTCTTTCTGCGGCTCTCCGAAGAATTCGGCATGAAGTTTTTCTTTGGAACCTATGACTCGGGCAAATACTGGCATGAGGGCCAGTACCGGAAGGAACTTCAGATTTCAAAGGATGTCGTGAGCGAGGTCTGGGAGAAATACGGCGCGTCGCCGGCCTTTAAGGGTTTCTATCTGTCCTGCGAAGTGTCGGGAAAATTCCTCGGGATAACTGAGCTCTACGCCGATCTCGGCAGGCACTGCAAGAATCTGTCGGGAGGCCTTCCTGTGCTTATCTCGCCCTATATCGCCGGCAGAAAGGCTACAGCCGCCTATGACGGCAGCTTCAGTGCGGAGGAGGCGACAACCCCGGAAAGGCATGAACGCGAATGGGAGGAGATACTTTCGGGCGTCGAGGGCGCTATTGACGCGCTCGCCTTTCAGGATGGCCACGTGGACTTCGATGAGCTCGCCGAATATCTTGCGATCAACCGTGGCCTCGCAAAAAAACACGGGATGCAGAGCTGGACCAATCTGGAGAGTTTTGACCGCGATATGCCCTGGAAGTTCCCGCCGATTAAATGGGAGAAGCTGCTGCTTAAATTGAAGGCGGCCGAGAAAGCCCAGGTCGATAAGGTGATTACCTTTGAGTTTTCGCATTTTATGAGCCCGCAGTCCTGCTATCCGCAGGCCAATAATCTTTTCTCGCGCTACATCGAAAACCGCGGGATTCCCGACCCCCGAAGAGGACAGGAGTAGGGGCCGCGGCAGAGGAGGCCGCGGAAGGTCACGCAGGGGCAGTCGGCCGCTCATGCGTGCGGCTGCGGCTGGAGACGCGGCCTGTGTTGCGGGCGCAGGCGGCGGGCAGAAGCTGCGGGTGCCCGCCGCTTCTGCCGCTTACAGCTGGCGTCCGCATGTGCTACATTCTTTTTATGCTTATTCTGCCGCTCGAGCCTGCGCGGGCCGAGACAACAGTTATAAATTCGCGCTTTATCGCGAGTCTTGCGCCTGTCGAGTCGATTGAGGCCGCGCGGAATTTTATAGCCAGCATCAGAGCGGAGTTTCCGGACGCGACCCATCATGTGCCCGCCTATATTGTTGGCGGCGGCGCCTCGAGCACAGAGTACTGCTCCGATGACGGCGAGCCCTCGGGCACCTCGGGGCGGCCGCTTCTCGCAGTGCTCAAGGGCTCGGGCATGGGAGATATCGCCATAGTTGTGACAAGATACTTCGGCGGGACCCTTCTCGGCACCGGCGGTCTTGTAAGGGCCTATTCGGGGGCGGGCAAGGCGGTGCTCGCAGTCACAAAAAAGGCCAGACTGGTCGAAAGCGGGCGCTTTGAGTTTGAGCTTCCCTATCAGCTCTATGACCGTTTTCTTGTTATGGCACGGGAGCTCGGCGCCCTTCCCGTAAAAAAGGAGTTTGCCGAGGATGTCTCGCTCGCCGTGGAGCTGCCTCTTGCCGCGCGAAGCGATTTTGAAAAGAGGCTGGCTGCCCTCAGCTCCGGCGCCGCGAGGCCCGAGCTCAAAGAGGAGTTCCTGCGCCGCTCCCCGCTCTAGACCGGGCAGAAATCCCCGGTCTGTTTCCCAATTTGAAGTTTTAAAAAACAATTTTCAATTTCTATTGACAATGAAGGCGAAAGAGTCCATCTTCAGGCTTAATTTTATTTTTGAGAGGCGACACATGAGCTTCTTGAGACAGTCCAGACATATACCCCCGCCTATCGGGCGGCGTTCTGCTTTTTTCATGCTCTCCCTTCTGCTCGCCTACCTCAGGACAACCCGCCTCTGTTCCGCAATCTGATCTCCCACTGATACAGGCCCGCGCACGCGCGGCATCATCTTTCTCTCCGACGCAGCCCGAGGGTACTGCTATACCCGCTGCGGCATAGTCTATTCCGGTGCGCCATAGCCGGCCCACTGTGAGGAGGTTGCATATACCATGTTTACAGCTGCCATAATCGGGGCGACAGGCTACGCAGGCGCGGAGCTTGTGCGGCTCCTCGAAAACCATCCCGGGCTCAAGCACCTCGCCCTCGGGTCCACCTCGAAGGCAGGCACGTCGCTGCTCGAGCTCTACCCCAATCTGATGCCGCCTGCCCGCCGCAGAGACAGCGCGGAATTTGCTCTAGTTTCTCCCGCGGAAGCCTTTAAAGGTGCAGATGTGGTGTTTTCGGCGCAGCCAAGCGGCTGCTCAGAGGAACTGGCTCTGGCTGCGTCCAGAGCTGGCAGCCTCTTTATCGACCTCTCGGCCGACTTCCGCTTTGGCGCCGATGAGGCCAGCTACGAACAGTGGTATGGCCGGAAGTACGCTTATCCGGAGCTGCATGCCGCGGCGGTCTATGGACTTCCCGAGCTCAACCGGGCGGCCATCAGGAATGCCAGGATAATCGGCAACCCGGGCTGCTATCCGACGGCCTCCGCGCTGGGGCTCTATCCCGCTCTTAAACTGGGACTGGCAGCTCCAGTGGGCATCATTATCGACGCGAAGTCCGGCGTCACCGGGGCGGGCCGCGAACCGGCGCCGGGAAACGTCTACTGTGCGGCCGCTGACTGCCTTACCCCATATAAAATCGGCCAGCACAGGCACACGCCAGAGATAAACGCGGTGCTGAGCAGGATGGCGGGCCTCCCGGTCGAAGCGGTCTTTACGCCCCATCTCGCGCCCATGGGCCGCGGCATTGTGGCGACCATCTATTTCGGCCTTTCGAAGGCGGTGGATGGAGCTGCGCTCAGGGCAGCCTATGCAGATTTTTATAAAGATGAACCATTTGTGAGAGTTCTGCCCTATGGACAGACCGCAACAAACAGGTTTGTAAAATATTCAAACTGCTGTGATATCTCTGTGCATTTGGCCTATGGCGGCCGTACTGCCATTGTTGTCTCGGCGGTAGACAATATGGTTAAAGGGGCGGCGGGACAGGCTGTCCAGAATATGAACATCGCCCTCGGTCTCAGGGAAGAGACGGGACTCGAGACTCTGGCGCCTGCTTTTTAGGCGGGTGTGATAATACGGAGGAATAGAACAGAATGAAGCACATAAGGGGCGGCGTTACAGCCCCGCAGGGTTTTCTCGCTTCGGGGATTCATTGCGGTGTCCGGAAGAACAAGGAGAAAAAGGATCTCGCCCTCCTGTATTCCGAAAAGCCATGTGCGGCGGCAGCTGTCTACACAACCAACAAGGTTATGGGTCAGCCGCTTATCGTGACCAAGTCGCATCTTAAAAATGGAATAGCCCAGGCGATAATTGTCAACTCGGGGATCGCGAACACCTGTACTGGCGAGGCTGGTGTGGCGGCGGCCCAGCGCATGACTGAGCTTGTTGCCGAGCGGCTGCCTGTAAAGGCCGATGATGTGGCTGTGGCCTCGACTGGTCTTATAGGCGTGCCCCTCGATGTAAGTGTTATCGAGGCCGGAATGGAGAGCCTTGTCGGCGGCCTGTCGCGGACTGGCTCTATCGACGCCCGCGAAGCGATTATGACTACCGATACAATAAAGAAAGAGGTCGCTGTTACGCTCGAGATTGGCGGCAAAGAAGTAACAATTGGTGCTATTGCCAAGGGCTCCGGCATGATCCACCCCAATATGTGCACCATGCTCGCCTTTCTGACCACTGACTGCGCCATAAGTCAGCCACTGCTCCAGAAGGCTCTCTCCTCGAGCGTCAAGGATACCTACAATATGATAAGCGTCGACGGCGATATGAGCACAAACGATATGTCGATTTTCCTGGCCAATGGGATGGCCGGCAATGTCCCGATCGAGGATGAGGGCGCGGATTTCAGGGCCTTTTCCGAGGCTGTCGACGAGATCAATGTCGAGCTCGCGAAACTGATCGCCCGCGACGGCGAGGGAGCCACAAAGCTCATGGAATGCGTTGTCTCCGGGGCCGCCACTGAGGAGGACGCGAGAGTTCTGGCCAAATCGGTTATCTCCTCGAGTCTTGTAAAAACAGCTCTCTTCGGTTCGGACGCCAACTGGGGCCGTGTGCTCTGCGCCCTCGGTTATGCCGACGCCAAAATGGATCCTGCGAAGGTCCATCTCGCCTTCGAAAGCGGGCATGGCTATCTCGAGGTCTGCAGGGACGGCGCGCCGATTCCCTTCAGCGAGGAAAAGGCCAAACGGGTACTGAGCGATACGGATGTATCGATCCTTGTCGATCTCGGTATGGGCAGAGCAGAGGCCACCGCATGGGGCTGCGACCTTTCCTATGAATATGTGCGCATCAACGGCGATTACCGCAAATAGGGGGCAGAATGAACGCATCAGACAGCGAAAAGGCGGAGATACTCGCTCAGGCTCTGCCCTATATAAAGCGCTATTCAGGCAAGACCATAGTTGTAAAATATGGCGGCGCCGCCATGGTAAACGAGAGCTCCCGCGCGGTTGTGGCGCAGGATCTTTCGCTGATGTCAGCCGTAGGCATACGGACGGTGCTTGTGCATGGCGGCGGCCCTGAAATAGATACTGTCCTGCGCCGGCTTGGCAAGGAACCCGAGTTTGTGGACGGCCTCCGCTATACCGACGAAGAGACTATGGATATTGTCCAGATGGTTCTGGCAGGCAAGACCAATAAAGATCTTGTCGCGATGATCGAGCGGCAGGGTGGCAGGGCTATCGGACTCTGCGGAGCCGACGGCTGCCTGCTGCCGGCACACAGATTCTGCGGCGGAAAGGACCTCGGTCTTGTGGGAGAGATTGAGGGCGTAAACCGCGAAGTGCTGGACCTCGCGCTTAATTCGGGATTTATACCAGTTGTTTCTACCATAGCGATTGGCACCGGTGAGGACGAGAAGCTCTACAATGTAAACGCCGATACCGCTGCGGCGGAGATCGCAGTCGCCCTGGGCGCGGAAAAATTCATACTGCTTACCGATGTGCCCGGCATTCTCAGAGACCAGAGCTCGGTGGGCACACTGCTCCCCGAACTCAGGTGCTCCGAAGTATCCGCCCTTGTCGCGGGCGGCGTCATTTCGGGCGGAATGCTGCCCAAGGTAAAGTGCTGTGTGCGGGCTGTCGAGGGCGGTGTGCCCCGGGCCCATATTATCGATGGCCGATCGCCCCATTCGCTGCTGCTCGAGGTGTTCTCGGACCGCGGCATTGGCACAATGATCAGAAAGGACTAGCTATGAAAGACTGCACTATGAATACCTATGGCCGGACCGGAGTTGTTCTTGCCAGCGGAAAAGGCGCAAGGCTCAGATCGGTGGACGGCCGCGAATTTGTCGATTTTACCGCGGGCATCGGCGTCAATGTGCTCGGACATGATGATCCTGAGCTCGTGGCTGCCATCTCGGCCCAGGCCGCGAAGCTCATACATGTATCCAACTACTTCCAGACTGAGCCCGCGATAGAGGCCTCTTCTCTGCTCTGCGCGGCCGCCGGCATGGACAGCGTGTTTTTCTGCAATTCGGGCGGAGAGGCCAACGAGGGTGCAATAAAGATAGCCCGGAAACGCGGCAACAGCCTGAAGCCGGCCCGGAATGTTATCGTGACTCTGCTGCGCTCCTTCCATGGGCGGACGGTGACCGATCTCGCTGCAACAGGTCAGGAGCGCTTCCATCGGGATTTCGGCCCCTTTACGGAAGGCTTCCGCTATGTGGAGCCGGGGGATAAAGCTGCTTTGGACCGCGCTCTGGGGCCCGATGTCTGCGGCTTCCTCTTCGAGGCCATTCAGGGTGAGGGCGGCGTCTTTCCCCTCGGCAGCGACTACCTTAAATACGCCGAGAAACTCTGCCGGGAACGCGGCATTCTTTTTATGGCCGACGAAGTGCAGTGCGGTGTCGGCCGGAGCGGGGCCTTCCTCGCGGCGCAGCTCGCCGATGTGCATCCCGATGTGGTGTCGATGGCCAAGGGCCTCGCCGGCGGCGTGCCGATAGGCGCCGTTCTGGCCCGCGGAGAGGCCGCCACAGTGCTGGTGCCGGGCGATCATGGCTCGACCTTTGGGGGCAATCCCCTCGCAGCCGCGGCAGCCTGTGTTGTGCTCAGACGGGTCACCAGCCCGGAATTCCTCAGGGAAGTCAGCCGCAAGGGAGCGCTGATTATGGATACGATTGACTCCTGGAAAAATCCCCTTGTGCAGGAACTGCGCGGCCGTGGTCTAATGATTGGCGCCACTTTGAGCTGTGACCCGCAGGTGGTTGAGAATGCTGCCCTGGCGGAAGGCCTTCTTGTCCTTACGGCTGGGGCAAATACGCTCAGGCTGCTGCCTCCCCTTGTAATAAGCGATGAAGATATAGCCGAAGGACTCAGGCGGCTTAAGCTGGCTCTGGACCGCAGCGCTGCGGGCAGGCGCTAGCCGTGCGGACAAAATTGCGCGCTCAGCCTTGTTTTCTGCCTCTGGCTGTGCTATATTTTAAAGCATCAACGGGGGCGGCGAGATTTATCGCGGTAAAGCGTTGTGGGGCAACAATCCTGTGCGCAGGTGATCCCACCCGCTAATTTCCTGGAGCGTCCATCTCGCGGTTTTTCCCCGTTTCTGTTTTGCATACAGCAGGGGCTGTCCGGTATCCGGACAGCCCCTTTTTTATTATCTTCACTATATTTGCATTTCTCTGTATAGTGTGCTGCCTATCGGGGAATGGAATACAGTGGGAGGCTCAAGGCATGATTTCCAGAAAAGCCGGTGCGGCTGCCATTGCGGCGGCTTCACTGCTGTTTTTTGCGTGTGCCACGAAACCGGCTCCTGTTCAGCAGGAAGCCGCCGCGGCGGAAACTCAGAAGGTAAGGAAAGAGCGGGTTGTCACAGTAAGAGTGCCGGTGCTCGTTAAGGCTGCGAGCTATTACGCGGACGGCCTCGCCGACAGCTATTCAGTCTACAGTTATGACGACAGCCAGACAAAGCTCCTCGAAAAGAAAAGCTTCGATGCCGCGCGGCCCGATCCGGTCGAACGCGTTGTCTTCCAATATGACGGCGCCGGGCTCATCGCGGAAACAGCCTACGACGCGGATGGCAAGATAAAAATAAGACATGAATACAGCCTGGATGCTGAGGGCAGGGTGGCCACCGACCGCGTGCTGGATTCCAAGGGGCTGGTGCAGACTGTCTCCGTCTATGTCTATGACAGCGATGGAAACAAGCTGGAATGGAAAGTAATTGACAGAGATTCTGTCACAAAAGCTGACACCAGCTACAGTTACCAGAATGGCAGGCTGGTGCTTATTCAGATGAAGAATGCCTCAGGCGCTCTCAGCGGTTCAATTCAGATTGAATATGACGCGCAGGGGCGAGAGCTGAAACGCTCCTATCTGGGCGCCGATGGATCTCTTCAGAAGTATGAGCTGAATATATACGCTGCTGATGCAGCCGGCCGGCTCGAAGCTCTCGAGACCCATTACCCCTCTGGCAGCCTGAGCGCAAGGACAGCCTATACCTATGGCCCCGACGGCGAAATGCTGACCGCGGTCGACAGCGATTCCAGAGCTGCAGTCAAAGGCAGCTGGAAATATGAGTACAGGATCCGCGAGGATCAGAAAACAGAAGTCTACTACGAATAAGGAAGCAATCTCTATGAAGCGTCTTTTCCTGACGGCAGCCCTTGCCCTGGTTCTGGCAGGTGCTTTTGCCGCGGCCGACGAGGAGACAGAGGTCTATCGTCAAATCTATCAGCAGGCTGATGGAATTTCACAGAAATATGCCGCCATTGTGAACCTGACAGGCCTCAATGATCCGGCTTCTGCCCCGGTTCTCGCCGATGCGCTCCGCGATCTTCTTGCCACTCAGCGCAGCTACAGCAGTCCTTCGGATCAGGAGATCCTCGGACGGGCGATACGGGCTCTGGCGTCTTCGCTGGGAACCTACAAGTACAGAGAAGCTGCGCCTCTGCTCTGGAGCGCGGTGCAGAATATCTCCGATCCTCTCGCGCGCTCAGAGTCCCTGATGGCGATCGGCGCAGTACGCGATCTGGACTATGCGGAGCGCATTGCTCTGCTGCTCCGCAATCTGGATATCGCGCCGGGATCTGACCGCGACGCCGATGAAAAAGTGGCCTATGGCTGCATTGTCGCTCTGCAGAAGCTCAAGGATGCCCGCGGCTATATGGCGGTGTTCTATGCGACTGACGCCTGGTACACCCAGCGGACCCGCCAGCTCGCAGTCACCGCCCTCCCCTCGATCACGGATGATCCGAGCGATTCGCTCGCCGAGATAATCCGGAATGAGACGCCCGAGCGCAAGCTGCTGGCGCTTAAGGAGAATTCGCTCTCCCGCGCCGCCGCTGACCGCAAGGCCGCGACCGCCCTTCTTGCTCTCAGCGTGGGACTGGGCTATTCACCCCGCAATCCCGCCGAAAAGGGAGCCATGGGCGATCTGAAAAAAGGCGCTCTCCGCCAGCTCATTGCCCTTAAGGGACAGGGCGGCGCTGAAGCGGCGAAGACAGAGGCCCAGTCGTACCTTGCAGGCTATGATGATGAAGAAAAACTGCTCGCGCTGCAGGCGCTGGGCAGCAATGGCAGCGATGAGGCCGCCGATCAGCTCCGCGATATAATCCTCGCCCTCGACAAGGATGTCCGCTCGGGCATTTCGGATGAGGGGCGGAACCGCATGGCCAAGGCCGCCATAGAGAACGCGGGAGCGACAAAGAACAAGATTGTCAAACTGGCGCTTCTGACTGTGAGTTCGGATGACAGATGGTCGAATGGCGTGATCCTTGCCGCGAAGAATGCACTCAAAGGAATAGACTGAGGGTGTTCTGAGAAAAGCTGCAGACGCGGCGCGCCGGAGAAAAAAACGGCCGCGCCGCTCTGCTCCTGCCGCGCCGGCATTCCGCGCGGCTGTGTTCAGTGCAGCCCCGCTGCCTTCCTTTCAGCCCAGCTTGAATTCAATTATGGACACATCGTCATCGAATTTGCCGCCAGGTACACGGCTTCTCACCGTGGCAGCGAGCCCTTCCAGATCGATCCATCTGCCAAAAGTTTTATCCGCGCTCTGAGCCTTCGGAACAGCCGCCGGCTGCTGTGCGCTTGCCGCGAGCATCCCGATAAAGGGCTCGATCCCGATTATGCCTGTCTTTTCATCGCTGCTGTTCGGAGGAGCTTCTGTGCTCTTCGCCTCATAGATGCCATCGCTGAAAAGGCAGAGGAGAGAACCGCGCGGCGGGCAGACCGTCTGCGACTGATAGACCGCATCTGGATCAATGCCCACGGCAAAGCCATCGGTCAGAAGATGTTCGACTACATAGGAGGGACCTGAAGCGGCCGCGCTCTGCAGAGGAGCGGCGCCTTCCGGCAGAGGAGAGGAGTCCTGCATGTCGTCAGCTTCGGGAGGCCGGATCAGCACAGCAGGAGGCGCACCGGCAGACGCATAGCGGAGTTCGCCGGAGGCGGGATCCCATACTCCATACCATGCCGTAAAGTAGAGGTTGTTCTGCTCTTCCATATGGAAGGATTCATTGAGCCTTCTAAGCACCGAGACCGGGTCGCCAAAATCCGTATTCGGAAGCGCCTTGAATTTGAGAAAATGCATAAGTGTTACCGAATAGAGTGCGGCTTCGATGCCGTGGCCCGAGACGTCGATCAGATAGAAGGCCAGCTTGTTGTCGCCGATAAGCTGATAATCGAATATATCCCCGCCCAGGGAGAGCGAGGGATTGAAAAGCCAGTCCACCCTGAGTCCTGGTACGCGGATCTGGGGCGGCAGCAGGCTCCGTACATATTCGGCTCCCTGCTTGAGCTCATCGCGGAGCCGCCTCTCGGTGGCAAGGACGGCGGCCATATAGACACGCTCCTTTTCCTTGAGGAGCTTTTTCTCCATGCAGGATTCGATGCGCGCTCTCAGGATAATCGGGTCAAAATCGCGGGGCAGGAAGTCCTCGGCTCCGAGCTCGATGCAGCGGGCAATTGTCTCTGTCTCTTCAAGCCCTGATACCACAATGATATAGAGATCCTCGAGCCGTATATTGGATCTGATGCGTTTGATGAGATCATAGCCGTCCATGCCGGGCATCATGATATCGAGGACAGCGATATCAAAGGGCGTCTCAGAGAGAAGCTCGAGGGCCTCCGCGGCGTTTTGGGCTTCACAGACCAGATGTCCCTGCTTTTCAAGCTGGACAACAAGGAGTTTCCGGTCCACCTCGTCATCGTCTACAACGAGGATCCTCCCTGGATGCGCAGAGGGTTCGAGATGGCCTGTCTTCCCGCTGCGCGATTTTCCGCCCGGCATTGGTTTCAGCTCTTCTCCGCGTGTTCTTCCGCGTATTTCTTGAATTCTTCGAGGCTCATCTTATCGGAGTATATGGGATAGAGGGCTTCGATAAGCTCCTCCAGCGTTGGAAATTTCGCTCCATCCAATTTATAGGGCATATATTGTGCTTCCTTTATGCCAAAATAATACCCTGAAGATACTGAATGAAGCAAGAAAGATTGACGTGAGCCGCTTCTTTCCCCTAGAGTGAGGCCATGTACAAGTATTTAATCGAAGGCGGTTTCCCGGTAAAGGGGAGAATCTGCGCGAGCGGCAATAAAAATGCCGCCCTTCCCTGCATAGCGGCCATAATTCTGGCCTCCGAGCCCGTCACCCTAAGGAATATCCCCGATATCGAGGATGTGCATGTGATGTTCGATGTGCTCCGCCATCTGGGCGCCAGCATCGAAAATCTCGGTCCCAACGCCTGGCGTATAGATGGCAGGGCCATAAGCCGTTTCGATGTGCCGAGGGCCGAAGCCAAGAAGGTAAGGGCGGCCATCCTCTTCGCGGGCCCGCTGCTCGCCCGCTTTGGCAAGGTGGTTATGCCGCCGCCCGGCGGCGATGTTATCGGCAGGCGGCGCATCGACACCCATGTCCTCGCGCTCGAGGAGCTCGGCGCGAGGCTGGAAATAGACAGTGTTCTCAATTTCAGCACGAACAAGCTGGTAGGCGCCGATATTTTTCTGGATGAAGCTTCGGTGACCGGTACCGAAAACGCGATAATGGCGGCTGTGCTCGCCGAGGGCAGGACTCTGATCCGCAATGCAGCGAGCGAGCCCCATGTGCAGGACCTCTGTGAGATGCTCTCCGGTATGGGCGCCAAAATCGACGGCATCGGCTCCAATTTCCTCAGAATTGAAGGCGTCTCCTCCCTTGGCGGAACCGACTTTTCGATTGGCCCTGACTATATGGAGGTGGGCTCCTTTATTGGCCTCACCGCTGTCACCCATGGCGATCTCTTTATCGAGAAGATTCGGCCTGAGGACCTGAGACCTCTCAAGCTGGCCTTTTCGCGGCTCGGCATCTCCTGGTTTCTCCAGGATGACGGCTCTACTCTCCATGTCCCCGCCGGCCAGTCGATGAAGGTATCGAGCGATATCGGCGGACAGGTGCCCAAGATTGACGATTCGCCCTGGCCGGGTTTTCCGCCCGATCTCACCTCAATTATGACTGTAGTGGCAACCCAGTGTGAGGGCACCGCTCTGATCTTCGAGAAGATGTTCGAGTCCCGGATGTTCTGGGTCGACAAGCTGATCGGCATGGGTGCACGTGTTGTTCTCTGCGATCCGCACAGGGCTGTTGTCTCGGGCCCGACGCGGCTCAAGGCCGATTCTCTTACCTCGCCCGATGTGCGCGCGGGCATGGCCATGGTCATTGCCGCCCTCTGCGCCGAGGGCACGAGCACTATCCACAATGTGTATCAGATTGAGCGCGGCTACGAGAATATCGCGGAGCGGCTTAAAGGGCTCGGCGCCCATATTGAGCGCGTAGAGGAGAGCTGAGACCTCTCGAGAGCGCAGGCTCCCCGGCGGGTGCCGGCTGCTGCCATCGGGCGCGGCTTAGAGGGCGGCCGTTGAGCTGTCCGCACGGTCACAGGCGCGGCCGCCTTCAACGGCCGCCGGATGATGTCAGGGCTGGCCGCCCGCCTCTTCTCCCCCTGCTTCCTCTATAAGCGCCTCGTAGGCCTCGCGGATTTCCTCAAAGCGGACAGCGTCTTCTTCGGTACCGGCGCTGCCGGCGGCGGAGTCAGGGCCGGCAGGCGGCTGCATCTGCGCCGCATCCGCCCCGGCGGGGGCCTTGGAAAAGGCCTTCTGTGCCGCCCGCCGGGCAGCCAGAATATCGGGATGGAATTCCCTCGAAAGGCGGCGGAAGGCACGCTTTATGGCATCCCTGCCAGCGCCGCGCTCGACTCCGAGCACGAGCCAGGGATCCCTATAATCTGGAAACACAGCCGCGCGGGCACTGGCCGCTTCTTCCCTGCTCAGCCCTGAGTCGGCGAGCAGCCTGCACAGCTCCCTTTCGTCCTCCCGTTCCAGCCTGCCTTTTTGCATGCGTTCAGCCTCGTAGACCGTGCGGCCGAGAAGCTCTCTCGCCGCGCCGCTGCCGCTCTGGGCGACCAGCCTCAGAAAGACAGGCAGGTCCTTTTCCTCTGCCTCGTCGGCAGCTGCTGCAAAACATCTGGGGAGAGCTCTGGCCGCCCCGCGTGGCAGGCCAGGCGATTTTCCAGCCAGCTCCACGCAGAAATCCTCAATCGCGTGCCTGATGGATTCAGTGCCGGGGCTGAGCCTGATGCAGACGACGGCAGCTGCGGCAGCGAGACCGGATCCTGCCTCGGCTGGCGCGGCTGCCCGCGCCGGATCCCGGTAAAACAGCCTGTATGATCTCTGGGATAGAGCTTCATCCGCCATAAAGCCGATAAGAAGGCCTGCAGCCGCCCCATAGACGCCGCCAAAGCAGCCGAGCCCGCAGAGCAGAATCCGTGCCCTACACGGATGAATGGTTCGCCTGAGTTTTCTGAATGCAGCGGAGAGCTGTTCAGAATTCTTCAGGCTCACTGCTGACCCTGTCCTGGCTGCTGCCCAGGCTCGCTGCGAGCAGAACGATGATAAGCAGGAAGAAAAGCCTGACCCCTGCGGAGACGCCGATAAGGGCGGGAAGGCCGCTGAGATGGCCCGCGATGCAGCGGGAGATGAGGCTGTCCACCCGGTCGGCGGCGACATAGATAAGGCCCGATACGGCGCTGATCATAATGATGGCGAGCCAGGAGCCCTTCGGAAGTTTCGCACCCCGGGGGCAGAAGCGTCTGCCGAGGAGAAGGCCCAGAATAGACGCCGCGAGCAGGCCGAAGGGCTCGCCCAGTCTTCTCAGCAGTTCCAGCACAAGAGCGGATGTATCAAGGCCGAAGAGGGGCAGTTTCTGTATCGAACTGAAGAGCTGGGCGAGGTCCAGCGACGAAGGCGAAGCGCGTGATACGGAGACGAGAGCCACATCCTCGGATGAGAGTGGAAGCTGGACATAATGCGGCTGCAGACCGGGCTCAGGATTTGTCCGGTCCACGGCGGTAAAGAGAAGTCTGCCGCCACTGAGTTTGGCCATATCGGCCTGTATCCTGGGTCCCGCGCTGTCGAGATATTCAATATCGGAGAAAAATGCCGCGCTGGGCGTAAAGCCCGCCTCGGCGGCCGCTATAACCACGATGTGTCCGGACGCGGCATTGTCCGGCCTGTCTCTGGCTCCTTTTGATGCCAGTTTGGCTTCGGGGTGCAGAACGATAAAGAAGCGCGGATAGGCCTTCGCAGCGAGCGCCCTGGCTGCTTCATCCCTGAAGAAAGCTATGCTCTGAAGTCCCGATCTGCTCTCGGCCAGATAGCGCTTTACATCGGAGTCGTCGGGCTTCTCTTTGCCAAGCGCGTTGAAGAGCCTGTATGCCTCGGGGTAATCGGCTGCCCTCAGCCTGCCATAGGCCTCGAACTTGCGCTGGTAAAACTCTCCTCTGGCCCTGGCTTCGGGGTCGCCCGAAGGAATATTGAGCTCATTCCAGGCCGCTGCTGCCAGCTCCTTCGCGCCGGCCAGCTTGGGGCTGATGCGCTGGGCCTCGTTTGCGTACCAGTAGGCGCTGAAGTAATCCCTTTCCGCGTAGTAGGACTGTGCTTTCTGAAGGAATTCGCTGCCCGAGCCGGCAGCCCTCGTCTCCGGCAGGGGTTCCGTCTGGGCGGGGGCCGTCAGCTCTGCGCTGGATGCGGCCCTGATCTCTGCACCCCCGACCTCTGATTCCAGTCCGATAACCCTCTCGTCATCCGGATCTATCGCCTTGGCGGCCATGAGGGCCTTTCTCGCGAGCTGGGTATGTCCGTCCTTTAGGCTGTCGCGGCAGAGGGCGACCGAGCTGTTAAAGCGCAGGCTGGACTGCTCTATTGTATTTTTCCTGAGATCGATGCCGGGTTCGAGAATCAGCACAAGGCAGGCGTAGACAATCGAGAGAAGGGCCGCCGGCAGCATGGCCCGTGAGCCCTCGGTCCCGTCGGCAGGCTTTGTGCCGAACGCGAAACAGAAGGTAAGGAAATTGAGCAGGGGCAGCCAGCGGAAAAAGAGGAGAAGAGCGCTGTAAAGCTCCCAGCGCAGCGAGAGGCTCGGAATGACCGTATTGGCTGATACTGTATAGGCGGCATAACCGAAGAAGATGAGAAGGCCGGCCAGGTCGACTATGCAGGCCGCCGCGTAGGGACGCTTACTGCTGTCCATTTTGTTTTTCCATCCTCTTCGTGCCTGCGCAGATGCCCGCAATGCCCGCGATAAGCCCCAGGGCAGCCTCAATCGCAGCCTGAACCCGGACCAGGGGCCAGGCGCCGATTCCTATTCTGGCCATAAGGGGGCGCAGGAGCCCGCCCGCCGCCGGGTCGGCCAGAATCTGGTCGAGAAACAGCAGGATAAAAAAGCCGCCGCAGGCGAGGAAAAAACCCGCAAGCGGCCAGGAAGGCAGTCCTGCAAGACTCGCAAGCCCCGCCGCGAGCAGTATAAAGCCGAGAGCCGCGAAAAGGGCTTCTCGCCAGTCCGCTGAGCTGAATGCCGCTCCTCTTGCCCCAAGGCCGTTCCTGACTGCCTCCTCAAGCAGCGGATAGCGTCTTTCGGCGCTCAGCCTGGTCTGGGCCGCCCGCGTGGGGAAGGACCGGCCTTCAATCTTTAAAATTCCATCGTTTCCCGGAATGGCAGTGGATGGTGCGTAGCTCATTCTGGGCTGGCCGGGAGCATTGTAATCATAGCCTGCCGCTCTCAGCGCCCTGTCCCCGGAATAGCTGTCCACATAGGAGACCAGTCCGCCCGCCTCGATGGCAACTCCCGCTCTGGGTTCGAGGGCCCTGGCCGGAGGCAGCCCGCCGGCCGGGAAAAACCAGACCAGAGCCCAGCAGGCGGCCATCAGGAAGCAGCCGGTGCAGAACATGCTGACCCAGGAGAGAAGGGCGCCTGTTTTCCCGCTGAAGATAAAGAAGCCCAGGAAGACGGCCAGGGCCGCGGCCAGCGGGTAGATATTCTCGGCGCAGCAGAACATTGTCCGCAGGAAGGGAAGGCTCGAATCCGCCCCCCGCGCGAGGGCCATACCAGCCGCGAGTATGACAAGGCTGAGGACGAAGATGGCGAGTGTGCGGCCCAGAGCGCCCATCCACATTTTCATTGCTCAAACTCTAGCATCTTGGTCTCCCGGCCGCAAGATTGAGAAAGGATTGATAGGAAGGCCGCCCTGTCCTATGGAGACGCGTCAAGTCCCCGGCGCCTCATTTTCTGCCTCTCCGGGGCTGATGCCCACAGGTTATCCACAGGGACTGTGCGGATGCCTTTTCTGCAATAACTTGTGGCACAAGGAAATCATAAAAAGCTCACAGACGGGAGCTTTTCCCGGGTCTTAGGAAGCACGATTGCAAATCATTTTGTGATAATGAAATAGAACGTCAGTTTTAAAAAATCTGGAAATCCACCGTCAAAATTGAGAAAAAAGAACAGCAGGCTTTTCGTGCTTTTGCGGATGTTCTGATTGAATAAGAAAATTCGAAAAATTGTCCACTACTTATCCACAGAAAGCTCCCAGCAGGATATAGCCCTCTCCTCTGATGCCCCTGAGGGCCTTCTCCGCGCCAGGGATAAGGCGGCCCAGCTTGGCCCGCAGATGGGCGAGATGCACGTCCAGAGTCCGCGATTTGGGAGGATTGCCGCCCCAGATACCTCCCTCGAGGACAGGGCGCGGTACAAGGCTGTTCAGATTGAGGGCGAGTATCCGGAAGAGCCTGAATTCAGCCTCATTGAGCATGATCTCGGGGAGGCCGCTGTCCCCCGGATCCGCATGGAGCCTGTGGTCCTGTGTACAGACGGCCAGCCTGCCTCCGATTCGAAGACGCAGCGTAAGGATGCGCAGGAGTCTGGCCTCGAGTTCTGCCTTCTGGATGGGCTCGCCGATGTAATCCGCGCAGCCGGCCTCGAAGGCCTCGGCCATGCGGAGGGGTGGACCGTAGGCGAAGAGGGGAACCGGATGCTCCGGAGCGAGCTCCAGCACCGAGCGGATTGGAAGGAGGTAGAGATCTGCTCCGGGCGGCTGCCAGCCGCGGTCCACCGGAGCCGGCAGAATAAAAAAAGAGAGGGAGCCCATGCGTTCCCTCTCTATCTGATTCTGAAGTACGAGCGCTTCCGGAAGATCTTTCTCCGCGGCCACAAAGCATATCTTCATGCCGTCCGCCTTCCGGGAGCCGTTTTTCAGCTCTGAGCCGTGCCCGAATTTGAAGGGCCGCTGCCGTCTTTCCCGCTGCCGGACTGATCGGTGAGCATCTTGCGCTTGAGCTCTTCGAGCATGATGTCGGCGCTGGCTCCGCCTTTTTCGAGTTCTGCAAACTGCTTGTCGAGGCTTGCGCCCGAGGAGAAATCCTGGAGTTCCTGATTCGCGTCGGCCTTGGCTTCGAGCTCATCGACCTTCTGGGACATTCTGTCGAAGGTATCGAAGGCCCCTGTATTGCCGTCGATGCTCGACATTGTCTGGTTGATCTTCTCCTGGGCCTCAGCCCGCCTTGCCCTCGCGATAAGGATATTTTTCTTGCGGCTCGCCTCATCGATCTTGCTCTGAAGCTCTTTAAGCTTCTCTTTGAGTTTCTCGATGGCGGCCTTCTGGGATTCGATCTGGGGCAGGAGCTGGCTGACATAGCCATCGTACTCCTGCTTGCGGAGGAGCGCTTCTTTGGCGAGATCGTCGCGCTGCGCCTTGACGGCCAGGACGGCCTTGCGCTCCCAGTCTTCAGACTGCGCTTTGTTCTCGGCTGCTTCCCGCTCAAGGCGCTTTTCGTCGGCTATAGCCTTGGCGACGGCAGTCTTGGCTTCCACCATCTGGCTGTTCATGTCGATGATGGACTGGTTCAGCATTTTTTCGGGATCTTCTGCTTTGGTTATTAGCGCGTTGATATGCGAGGAAATTACAGTTTTAAGTCTTTCGAACATGCCCATTCAATTCCTCCTCGGAAATTCGTATAGCGGGAGAGACGGACATGCTGCGCTCTTTCGGAGCTGGATGTGCCGGCTCTCCGAAGTGATGTCCCCTAGCCGAGGAAGACCTGACCGGCGTTATCGATCGCAAGAATCGTCTTGCACTCGGAGCAGCGGAATCTGCCGGGCTTTGAGGCTTTCAGCTTCTTGTTGCAGATGGGGCATGAAAAAATCTTCGGGAAGACCGAGGCGGCCTGTCCCTGCTCCCCACCCTGCTTGAAGAAGTTCAGCGCTTCGTCGCTGTTGTCCTTGATATTGAAGAACTGGGAGAAGCCCAGCAGCTGGAAGACTTCATATACCTTAGGCTGAATCTCAAGCAGAACAATATCGCCGCCCCGTGGCCTGACAGCCTTGAGAAAAGCGGTAAAAGAGCCAATTCCGGTCGATGACACGTAGTTGAGGCCGCCGCAGTTGAAGATAAGGCGGACAAAACCAGCCTCGATCGCCTTTCCAACTCTTTTCTGGAAAAAATTGGAATTATAGGTGTCGATGTAGCCGGTCAAGAAGAGCGTGAGGCAGTTCTCCACGGAATCGACTTTCTGGAGCCTTATTTTAAGGCTGTCGTCCTTTTCGTCGTCGAATCCGGGAACGATATCGTTATTGTTCATAGTGCTCCTCTTCACCACGTGGTTATAGCAACCATCTACTCTATTGTAAAAGCATAACAAATCGAAGTCAATTACGGGAATTTGAACCGAGGTCAGCCTCGCCCCGTCTTTCCTCTCACTATCGGCGCAAAAAAAGCTCCGTTAAAGCAATTTCTAGCGTAGTGAAGGCTTTGCTGTCAATTCTGACACGAGTATCAGGCTAGATGCCGATTTTTATCCCCGAATCCAGGTTGATAATGGCCCCCGAGGCAAGGCAGGGATCGCCGGCGATGAGTTCAGCGGCCGTTTCCCCTATCGAGGCGGGATCGATAAGCCTCCCGCCTGGAGCTCTGGCTGCGAGGGCGGCCTTCTGCCCGGGATTCTGGTACTCAGTGCCGACAAAACCGGGACAGAGCAGGATGGCTCCAATATCTCTGTCGGAATAGCCGGCGGCTATCGATTTGACGAGGACGCCCAGTCCTGTCTTCGCTGCAGAGTAGGCCGCGCTGCTCGAATATGCGCGGATGGCATCGGTCCGGGTGCCGCCAAAGAAGATAAATCTGCCCCAGCCCCGTTCCATCATGCCCGGGAGGAGCGCCGAAGCCGCCGCCCCGGGCAGGGCCAGATCGAGGAGGGCAAGCCGCTCCCAGTCAGCCTGCTCTGTCTGGTCGAGGGGCTTCTGGATAAAGGGGCCAAAGGCCATCGCAAAGATGTCGATCTGGCCCACTTCCCCGAGTCTGCCGATCAAATCGCCGGGCTTTTCTATATTCAGTGTGAGGCTGACAGGAGAGCCCGGGCCGGAGTCTCCGGTTTCTGCGGCATGGACGCCTGTATCGGCCGCATGGACCGCAGCCTCCGCGGTCCCGTGTCTGTTCCCTCGCCCGCTCGCCATTACAAAGGCGCCCCGGCGTGCGAGAGCGGAGGCCAGCGCCGCCCCGATTCCGCCCGTCCCGCCGACAACGAGCGCCCGGCGGCCCTTCAAGTCTTGTTCTGTCCGCATTACTCCGAGTACTATACGGTACCCTCTGTTCCGGGGCAAGCAAGACGACGAGGTAGCCCATGTCCGAAACCGAACCAGATCTCTCCCGATTTATTGTTGTTCTCTGCCGCGCGGATCAGGCCGGCAATGTTGGCTCTGCCTGCCGGGCGATGAAGACCATGGGCATTACACGCCTCTATCTTGCAGACTGTCCTCAGTACAAGGAGCTCGCGGTCAACACCATGGCCGTGCATGCGGCTGATCTCTATGCGTCGGCGCTGCGCTTTGACAGCCTTGCCGGGGCCCTGGCGGGCGTTGGCCTCTCGGCGGGCCTTACCCGCCGCCGGGGTGAAAAACGCAAGAATTTCTCAATAGACCTGCCAGAGTTTGCCGCGATGGCCCTGGCGAGGCCCGCCGCCTCGGCACAGGCCTCGCCGGCCGGGCCTGCAGCCGGCGGCTCTGTCCAGGGCTGCGCCGATTCAGCCTGCGCCGCACCGGCGGCCTCCGGCGCCGATATCGCCCTCGTCTTTGGCAACGAGGAGAGCGGCCTCTCCGACGAGGAGCTCAATCTCTGCTCTCTCGCGGTCCATATCTCAAGCTCTGAACTCTTCCCTTCGCTGAACCTGGCCCAGGCTGTCCAGGTTGTCTGCTATGAGCTGAGGCGGCAGGCTCTTGCCGGGGCCTGCGCTCCGGCGGTGGGGAACGCCGCGCCCCGGCTCTCCTATGTGCCAGCTGCGACAGCCGCCGTCGACGCCTCGGTTGTCCGTGTCTCTGAGCGTCTTGCGGGTCTTGGCTTTTTCAAAAAAAACGATGGAGAACAGCTGAGACGCTTCCTGCGTGATATGTGCGAACGCGCCGCCCTGAGTCCCGTAGAGCTCCGCTATCTTGAAAATATAATCCAGAAGACCGCGAGCCTTGGCTGTCAGAATCCAGAAAAGACAGACAGTGAAGACTAGGCTGCTCCAATGCGCCACTGCCCTCCGGATCCGCAGCATTTATTTTTTTTTAATATTGTCATGATTCCGTCATCTTAAAAGCTTATGTTTGTCTCACGCGGAACGGAGAGAGGGCAGGCCATCAGCAGGACGGCTGCCCCCGACAAAGGGATTCGATCCATTCTGTCCGCGGTCGGTGTGCGAAATGGCGGCGCGTCCTCGGACGGCCGCATAAAAGGCCTGGATGGCCGGCGCCTGAAAGGGGCCGGCACAATGGCAAGGGAGAGCGCGTTCCTGTGAAAAGCGGTCCCGCCGGATTCCAGACCTGAGGAGTTTGGTATGGCTGTTATGAAGAAAATTGTTCTCTGCACGGTTCTCGCTGCTGCGATGAGCGGATTTGCATTCTGTTCATCGCTTTATTCCGGCAAAATCGGGCGCATCCCTGAAATTGAAGCCGGCAGCACCCAGAGCGGCTCCAGCCAGAGCACTGCTGCGCTGTTTGCGTCCTCCAATGATGCGCATAGCAGCTGGCTGGAAGTTGCCGCTTCTTCGGCTGATGACAGCAGCGGAGCTGAGCAGGTGGCCATGGCCGTGGATGATGAAGAGACGGTTCTGCCTGTCTTTGCCAGGCTCCCAAAGGATGCCCGCTGATAGAGGATTCCTTCTGAATTTCTGTCTCAGACAGGCAGCCATATAGCCGCCTGCCCTGCCCCCCTCCCCGCCGAGAGGGGCATTTTTATATACTAATTATTAAAATATGCGCCGGCGGCGGGTTTCTGCGCTCTTTCCTGTTATTTCCTTTTCAGCCCTTCATTCATCCTCCCGTAATCCTCAAAGGCTATGTTTGGTACACGCGGAACGGAGAGAGGGCAGCCACCTGAGAGACTGCCCCAACTCAAGGGGGTCGTTGATCCCCTCTGTCCGCCGCTTAACTGGTACACAAGGCGGTGCATCTTCAGATGGCCGCAGGTGCTTAAAAGCCCGGATGGCTGGTGCCCGTGAGGGGCCGGCACAATGGCAAGGGAAGAGCGCATTCCTGTGAAAAGCGGTCCCGCCGGATTCCGGACTAGAGGAGAATTGCTATGACTGCTATGAAGAAGGTTGCTCTTTGCGCGGTTTTTGCTGTTGCGGTAGCTGGTTTTGGATTCTGTGCTGAAGGTGCGGGGGTCCATGTCCCTGAGAAATATTCAGAGACTGTTGTTTCCCCCAGCAATGGTACGGTCGAGGCCTCTACTGCGCTTGAGGGACATGAGAACTGGCTGGATATCAAGCTGGATGGCAATCTCTCCGGCGGGAGCGGAACGGTGTTTGAATCTTCTACAAGCACAAATTCCACCCTTTTCTGGATGCCCATTGGCAGGCTGCCCAAGGATGCACGGTAATACCGCTGATGGTGTTTTGAACTGAAAACTGCGGCACAGCGATTTTCAGACCGTCCGCCGCCAGATTCAGGGCCCCTTTCCTCCGGGAGAGGGGCCTTTTTTTGCGCTGTGCTGAGTTCAAGGCTGAGATGCCTGAGTCCGGGATGGCACCATGGAGCGGCTCTAGCGGAGCAGAAGATTTTTCAGCTGCTCTTCCGAGAGCACAATATGCTCGGGGCCGATTTCTTCCTGACCGTCTGCGAGCACAAGCGCCCGGCTCACTACATTGCGGAGCTGGCGTATATTGCCAGGCCAGTCCTCGGAGCGCAGCAGTTCGAGCGCTTCCTGGGTAAAATGCCTGCCTCCTTCAGATACCTGCCTGAGCAGTGTTTCTGCGAGTTCGGGGATGTCTTCTCTGCGTTCCCTCAGCGCGGGCATAGGCAGTATCAGCGTATTGATCCTTGAGAGAAGGTCGGGACGCATGCGTTCGCTGTCCCCATCGAGGTGACGCCAGGTTGCGCTGATAAGTCGGACATCGCATTTCTCTGCCCGGCCAGCGCCGAGTTTCCAGTATTCGCCCGATTCAAGCACTCGGAGCAGCTTGGCCTGATTGGACAGGGCCAGCTCGCCGATTTCATCCAGAAACAGCGTGCCTCCCTCGGCGAGCTGGAAGGCTCCTGGACGCTCCACCGCGCCGGTAAAGGCACCTTTTACAGAGCCGAAGAGTTCGCTTTCGATGAGATTTTCGGGCAGAGCCGCGCAGTTGCGGGCGATAAAAGGCTTTTGTGCACGCTTCGAAAGCTCATGGAGAGCACGCGCGGCGATCTCTTTGCCTGTGCCGCTTTCGCCGGCTATAAGCACTGGAAATTTGTAGCGGGCATATTTTTTTATAAGCCGGAACGTCTGCTGGATTGCTGCACTGTGTCCCGTAAAAGGACTGGCTGACCCCTTTTCCTCGGCGATGGCCTTCCTTATCACGGTGCGGAGCTTTTCAGGATTGAGCGGCTTGGGCACATAGCCAACGGCTCCCGTATTGACTGCCTTTAGCACAGCGCTCGGTTCGGTGTGTGTGCCGAGGACTATGACAGGCAAGGCAAAACCCTTTCCCCGCAGCAGCTCTATCTCCGAGCTGCTGTTTGTGTCGAGATCCACCAGCACCGCAGAGGGGTGGTATCCCGACTCCTCACCGCAGAGATCTTTCACGCTCGAGCAGTGGATTACCCGGTATTCCGCCTTGAGCAGGTCGCTCAGAATGCGGGCATCCCGCGCATCTTTTTCCAGACTGAATATCGTATCCATGGCGGAAGAGTAACATTATTTCAAATTATGGGACAAAAATGCATGCCTGGCCGTAAAATTTGCGGCTCTGTACTCTCATGTCCGCTTAACATGTGTAGGCATTATATGGCTATCAGCCGGGGTGCCCTCGCTGAGTGTGCGTTCACTCGCCTTTTACTCGCCTGAAATACGGGCGGCGAGGATGAGAATTTCATACCAGAGGAAAATGAAGAAACGGTAGATCTTCCATGGATGCCTGACTGTATAGGGCAGCCATTCAAGTCCGCGCCTGAAGAGTTCCTTTGAAGGCCGGGACCGGCTTTCGGCAAATATATCGAAGAGATCGGAGCACCAGAGATAGAGTCCGGAGCTGAAGTGGAAGAGATTGCGGGGAATCCAGCGCTCCCTTCCTGGAACACCGGTTCCGACAAGGAGAAGGGTCGGTGTCGCCTTGCTGATGGCTTCGATCAGCGCCGGTTCGGCGGCCTTTGGATAGCGGCCGGCGTAACGTCCGACTACACGGAGCTCTGGAAAGGTGTTCTTTACGTTCTTTTCGGCCTTCTGGAGCCTTGAACGGCTGGCTCCGAGAAGGTAGACGGATTTGCCCTTCTGCTCAAGTGCGGCGAGGAGCTTTACAACAAACTCGAAGGGCATATAGCGCACAGGCTCCTGCTTTTTCAGAAAACGGGCGCCTTTTACAATCGGCAGCGAGATAGGCAGGATGAGACTCGCTCCCTGGATCATCGTCCGGTATTCGACATTGTACCGGGCCCGCATCAGGTCCCAGAGAGAGAGAAGAATTATCTGATGATTCTTTCCGTCATTGAGGGCGGCGACCGTCTCCTCAATCCTGTCTTCGGGAAGAATATCAACCGGCACTCCAAGAACGGTAATCCGGTTCAGCATGGTATCCATGACGAGCGCTCCAAGAGAACTGTCTCGACCGCGGCCACCGCATAGAGAGCGGCGGTTTCGGTCCGCAATATGGCGCCGGATAGATGCAGCGGCGAAAAGCCCAGACCCTTAAAGGCGGAGACTTCGGCGTCGCTGAAGCCTCCTTCGGGACCTATGCACAGCACAATTTCTTCTGGCGCCACGCAAAGATACTCGTGCAGGGAAATCTCCGCAAGTGGAGACTCGTGGAGGAGCAGTCTGAGGCTCTCCTTCCGCGCCGGACCCAGCATCTGCCTGAGCGCCGCGAAATCGGCCGGAGCCTCCAGTCTGGTGGCCACCGGCGAGCCAGACTGCTGCAGCGCCTCCCTTACAATGCGCTCTCTGCGCGATAGTCCGGTCTCTGTTCCGCCGCTGCTGCCGAGCGGCGGCCGCGCGACTGAACGTTCGGCCAGGTAGGGAATAAGCCTGCTGACGCCTGCCTCGGCAGCCTGCCGTATAACGAGGTCCATGGCGGGGCCTTTGGCGATGGACTGCACAAGGGTGATCCGGGGCCAGACAAAGGAAGCAGCGTCCCCCGTCTCCGGACAGGACTGCCGCATGGACTGCGCCGCCGTATTTTTCCCGCTGTGCGCATCGGCAAGCTGCTCGATGCCGGGTGCCGGGGCTGCCCGCGCCGGCCCTACAGCGAGCAGCACGGAATCCGGTCCGGCCTCGGCTATTTCGCAGTCGTGGCGCTCTCCGGCCGCATCCAGGGCGGCGAAACGGTCCCCCGCCCTGAGCCTGAGCACCCGGTAGAGGTAATGCGCCTGCCCTCCTGAGAGGCGGCAGGATGTGCCGCCCTCCCAGTCAGCGGGCAGAAGGAACTGCCGCATCAGGGCTCCTATTTTGAGCTGCCGGAGCTGTTTTTCTTTGCCGCTTCGGCGGCCTTCTTGGCTTCTACCAGTTCCTTTACCGATTTTGCACCGGCGAGTCTGGCGTTGAAGTCAGGGTCGGCGAGCACATCGATGCCGGCGCTCAGTGTCTTGTCGAATTCCAGATCGTAGACAGGCGTCTTGCCGGAATCCTGATACCATTCCTGGCGGACAAGCCGGATCAGGATGTCTTCTGGCAGATCGTAGCTGGCCTTGAGGCTCCGGCCAAAGGCATTCTGTTCTTCGATTGTCGCGCTTATATGCTTTTTGACCCATCCCGTGATCAGACCGTCGTTGAGAAGCTTCTGGGCGGTTTTAAGCTGCTCGCCCGAGATTTCGACGTCTTTGACCTCGAGATCCGGCGGAATGCCCGTCTTGTTGATGTTCTCATCGCTTGGCGTGTAGTAGCGGGCCATGGTGAGCTTGAAGCCGGTCTGCTCGACCGGGATGATCTCCTGGACGGAGCCCTTGCCATAGCTGTTCTGACCGACGAGATAGGCGCGCTTGTTGTCCTTGAGCGCTCCCGCAAGTATCTCGGCCGCCGATGCCGAGCCGCCGTCGATAAGCAGGACAATGCGTTTGTCCTTGGGTACAGCCAGGCTCGCGGTCGCATTGACTACCGAGTTTTCGTAGCTGTTCCGCCCCTTGGTGGATACGATAACGCCCTTGTCGATAAAGAGGTCTGCGATTTTGATGACCGAGCTGAGGAGACCGCCCGGGTTGGAGCGGACATCGATGATCATGCTCTTATAGCCCGCGCTGTTGAAGCTCTTTATCGCATCCTGAACCCGCGCGTAGGTGGCCGGCGTAAACTCGATAATGTGCAGATATGCGACGTTCCCGTTCTTCGTCGGGATTACCGCGCTCTTGACCGTCGGAATCTCGATGACCGCGCGGGTAATGGTGACAACAAAAGGCTCGCCTTCGCCGCGCTGGACAGTCAGATTGAGTTTTGTGCCCGGGGTGCCGCGCATCTTGCTCTGTGCCTGCTCGATGCTGAGGGGCGCCGTACTCTCATCTTCGATTTTGACGATGAGATCGCCTGGCTTGAAGCCTGCCCGCCAGCCGGGGGTGTCCTCGAATACCGAGAAGACTTCAATATATGAAGGCGTTCCCTCCGGGGAACCTGCAGGGATGGTCTCTTTCCCTATCGAAAGGCCGACACCGCCGAATTTGCCCTCTGTGGTGTCATTCATGCTGTTCATAAGGGCATCGTCGAGATAGAAGGAGTATGGATCTCCAAGGGAGTCGAGCATCCCCTTCATTGCGCCCTCATAGAGGACCTTGGGGTCGACTTCATCGACATAATTGTTCATGATGTACTGATAGGCGCTCTCCATAATCTGGAAATAGCGCCTCATCTCGGCGTCTTTGTCGCCTTTCTCCTCGGCTATAAGCTGGGGAGCCCTGATCGAAGAGACTGAAAGAAGGGCCATCACCGCTATCGCGGCAATCCAGGCTATCCGGCCTTTTGACCTGCCTTTGGGCTTGTTTTCGTTGTCCATGCTCTGACTATCGGTTCGCGCCGGCCCTCCTGTCAACCGGGAAGCCTTGACTCATGGGGGGGGTGAAAGTACACTTTCCGGCGATTATGCGAAAGAATCCTCTTTATCTTCTGCTCGCGATCCTCGAGATCGTCCGTTTTTCGGTCCTGGCCCTGCTTGCCATGAGCCTTGGCGTATTCTCAATGCCGGCGGCGGTTCTTTCGCTCTGGCGCTATGCCGCTGCGCCCCAGCTGCTCTTTGCGCTGGCTCTGTTCTTTATGTGGTTTGATTATGACCGCTATGGCGTCTACCGCCCTCTCGTCCTGGGCGGTCAGATTGTTCTGCTGCTTGTCCTCCTGCCGCTTGCCGCCGCCCTGATCAGCCCTGGCCTTGCCGGGCCCCGGCAGTACATTTATCTGGGCATCCTGGCGCTGCTGGATCTGCTGCTTGTTGTCCTGCTGGCGCAGAAGCCGCGAAGCGGGCAGTCCGGGGCGGGACAGGCCGGACAGGAATCCAGCATGGATCCGGCCCCGTCCGGCTCTGCGGATAAGCCCGGAGCCTCGGGGCCGCGAGGCCCCGAAGACATCGAAAAGGTGGAGTAGACGTGCGAATCATCCCAATAGCGAGCGGAAAAGGCGGTGTTGGCAAATCTCTAGTGGCGGCCAACCTCTCGGTAGCCCTCGGCGAAGCTGGCAAGCGGGTAGTGCTGGCCGATCTCGACCTCGGCGCCTCGAACCTCCACCTGATTCTCGGTGTGCCGGCACCCAAGCAGGGCATTGGAACTTTTCTCGCGGGTGCGGCCGGCAAATTTGAGAATATCGTTGTCGATACGGATTATCCGAATCTGCGCTTTATCCCGGGCGACGCCGAGCTGCCCGGCCTCGCCAATATCAAGCACAACCAGAAGACACAGCTTGTAAAGCGGCTCCTGTCCCTCGACTGCGACTACCTCGTGCTGGACCTCGGGGCGGGCACCGGGGCGAACATCCTCGACTTCTTCCTGATGAGCTCCCAGGGCCTTGTGGTTACGGCGCCTACGCTGACCGCCACTCTCAACGCCTATCTCTTCCTGAAAAACACCGTATTCCGCATTATGTATTCGGCCTTTGGCCAGCGCTCCAAGGCCTATGAATACCTTGAGTCGCTGAGGCGGGACGGAGCGGCCCTTCAGAAGGCCTATATCCCCGCCATTATGGACCATATCAAGGAGATCGATCCCGAGCACTGGAAGACCGCGACGGAGCGCATGTCGCGCTTCCGGCCCCGTCTGATCATGAATATGATCGATGACCCCAAGGATGCCGACAAGGCGCAGAAGATACGCCGTTCCTGCAAGGAATACCTCAATATTGAGCTTGAGCATCTCGGCATCCTCTACCGCGACAATCTCCAGGATGTGGCCCTCTCGAGCCGTATCCCGATTATCCGCTACAAGCCGCAGTCCCCGCTTTCGCAGGGGCTCTACCGCATCGGCGACAAACTCATCCAGGAGGAGAACAGCGACGACGCGCCGCTCTCGCTCACTGAACTCGATGGTACCTTCCAGACTGCCGAGCTCGAGGCTGAGACCGATTTTGGCGCCAAGATGTCCTATGTCGAAGAGCTCCTTTCCTCCGGTGCGCTCACCGAGGGCGATCTTGTGGAGACGATCAGAAGCCAGCAGTTTGAACTGGACAAGCTGAGACGCGAGAATCAGTTTCTGAAATACAAACTCGCACGGGCCATTGGCCAGGGATATACCGGTTAGGGTAGCGTTGTGGCGCAGAGTGGTGTTAAAGGCAGCCTCAGCCTTGCGGTCGATGAGGCGGAGCTGATAGCGAAACTCACCTTTATACCTGATCCAAACGGACAGGAATGGACGGTGGAGAGCATTCAGCGCCTTGTCATGGACGCAAAAATCCCGAATTTCAGCATTAAAAAGGCCTCTGAGCTTTTTTCGAAATTCGGCTCCGCGAGGACAGAACTGGAGGAGATTGTCGCCGAAGGACAGGCTCCCGTCGAGACTGTCCCCGAGGAAGTGCAGTGGGAGGATCTGACTCCTCCGCCCGAGCTGGCTCCCTTGGTCGACGAAGCCCTGCTCGAGGCTCCCCAGCCCGAGCTCTACCGCACAAAGACAGAGAGCGTCAAAGTTGAGAAGACTGTAAAAAAAGCGGCCGTCCTTCCCTTCCTCCCGCCGAAGATCGAAAAAATCCAGACTGTAGAAAAGCATGAAACGCGGGAGCGCATCTATCCCGATTTTGAGATAAAGAAACAGGGCTTTGCGCGCAAGGGCGGGAAACTCGGCCTTATCGCCTCATCCAAAACCGGCAAGCCCGGCAAGACAATCTATGGCCGGCCTATTCCTGTCAATGCAGAGGATCCTGTCTTTATCTGCGGCAGGGGCATCGTGCGCGACAAGAGCATCCTTACCGCTGCCTGCGACGGGGTACTGCGGGCAGGTATGCTCTGGGCCGAGATTATCCCGCTCGCGGTTCCGAGCTGGGAGGTCAGCAAATCGGCCGATGGGGCGAGCTGCTGTCTGAGCTATACCCGGGGAGATGCCCGGCTGCCTCAGCCGGAGCCCCAGCAGATTCTCGATCAGGCTGCCGCCCTTGGGGCCGAAGCGGATTCCCTGATAGGTATCGATGAGCTCAAGACCGCTCTTGCGTCTGCGGGAAGCGAGACCACTGTCATCCCCCTCTCCCAGCGGAGAGATGCCCGCGTTGAAGTGAAGATCGACGAAGATGGAGTCCGGGCGACTCTCTCCGTCTGGAAAGCGAGAGGCGGGGGCAGACCCCTCGAGCTCAGGGATATCAGCAGGGCTGTCACTTCGGCGAGGCTCAAGGGCGTAAAAGCTGATGATTTTAAAAAGACTGTGCTCGAGTTTTACAGGAGCACGGACAGGGCCGAACTTATCGACTATCTTCTCGCCGAGGGCAGGGCCCCGACGGCGGGCAAAGAACGCTCTCTGAATATAGCTCTCGCCTTTATGCCCGATGAGCGGGCTGCCGAAATCAGGTCCAGACTGCTGGCCCATCCCGCGCTTGCAACCTCTGTGCCCAGCATCGCCGATTTCCCCATAGACGAGCATTCCCGCTTTGCCTTTGTCGCCCGGGACCAGAAGATAGGCGCCCTCGCCGAAGCCGCGCCTGGCCAGGAAGGCATCGATGTCCATGGCCAGCCTATTCCTCCGCCGCCGGTTAAAACAGCGGCTATTCAGGTATTCGAAGGCGCTTCGCTCCTTGAAGACAGTGTTGTGTCGTCGAGGGACGGCCTTCTGATCGCCGCGGAGAGCGATGGCCGCTGGTGTTTCCGGGTTATCCCCTTCAAGAATGCGCTGATCGAAGCCAATGTCGCCCAGGATGGCATGACTGGCTTTGTGACGCTCAAGGCTGAGGAAGGGCTGGGGTCTCCGCTCAATACCGATCTTGTGCTCGAGGCCCTCGCGGGCAAGGGCATTACAAAGGGAATAGACAGCCACGCGGTCGAACAGGCGGTCGCAGAGGCAAGGCAGGGCGGCATCGTGGTACGGCGGCCTGTTGCGGAGGGCAAAGCGGCGGTGCCGCCCGGAGCCCCCAAGGCACGCTGGATCGACGCGGCGGTCACCGCTGGCTTTGTTGGCGGCGCTCCGCCCCAGGGGCCGCTCGCCCGCGTAAGCGCTGGCTCTGTGATCCTCGCTCTTGATCCGCCGGCCTCGAATACAGGCGAAGCCGGCTATGATGTTGCAGGCCACGAGATCCCTGTGCCCGCCGGTGCCCCCGCTGAGCCGCCCTTTGAGCATGACGCGAGCATAAGCGAGAGCAGAGACACGAAGGGCATTGTGAGCTTTATCGCCGGGTCCAGCGGCGAGCTGGTCCTCGATAAGAAAAAGCTCTCCATACTCGAACGCCTCGCGGTAAATGGCTCTGTGGGACCGGCGACGGGCAATATCCGCTTCCCAGGTGCGGTACAGATCCAGGGCTCCGTGCTCTCGGGCATGCAGGTCTTCGCGGCCGGCGATATCGGTATTGGCGGCAGTGTAGAGGCTGCCCTGGTCTCCTCCGACAGTTCGATAACAATAAATGAAGGCATCCGGGGTGCAAAACGCGGCACTCTCCGCGCCAAAAAGTGCATAGATATTGGCTTTGCCGAACAGGCTCTGATTCTCGGTGTCGAAGATGTGAAGATCAGAGTGGCCTGCACGCTCTGCAATGTAAAAACAAATGGGCGCATCGTTATGTCTGGGCCCAATGCGCAGCTCGTTGGCGGTCTGTACCGGGCGCGCAAGGGGATAGACTGCTTTGATCTCGGTTCGCCCAAGGGCATTAAAACGCAGATCCGCTTTGGCCAGGATTATCTCATAGCTGATATGATAGAGGCGGAAGAGCGTGAGATAGAAAAGCTGAAGGGCCTGATTGTCGGCGCTGACCATGCTATGGCAGCGCAGACAGGCAGCGGACCTGCTCTCGAAAGACTCCGACAGGACAAGGTAAAAATGGTCAAGCTCCTCGAAAAGCGCTCTATCAGGCTGTTCGATTTCAGGGAGAAATTTGAGGAGCATTTTACGGGCGCCGAAGTGCGCGTCCGGGGCACAGTCTATCCAGGCGTTGTGCTCGAAAGCCATGGCCGCTTTTACGAAGTGCAGGCCCGCAAGTCCCAGGTGGCGTTTACCTTCGACAAGGGCGGGCGCATCGTCGAGCGTCCGCTCTAGACAAAGCTGCTCCGCTGTTTTAGCTCCGGAGCCGCAATAAAAAAGGGGAGCCATTCATGCTCGCAGCGATTCAGTTTCCAACGTGGATAAGACAGGAGATAATACCGGGGCTTCCTTTCCGCTGGTATGGCTTTATGTATGTGGTCGCCTTTGTCGCCACATGGCTGCTCTATTCTTATGAGGCCAAGCGGAGCAGAGTGCCATGGACCGAGGAGGACAGCGGTTCGTTTTTCGGCTGGGCCATCTTTGGCCTGCTTGTCGGCGCCCGCCTCTTTGGCACGCTGGTCTATGACCCCACTGGCTATTACCTTGAAAAGCCCTGGTTTATCATCTGGCCCTTCGATGAGAGCGGCCGCTTTATCGGCTATCAGGGCATGTCCTTCCACGGCGGTTTTCTCGGCCTGATTGTAGCCTCTCTGATCTACGCCAAGACAAAAAGGATCAACTGGTTTGAATGGGCCGATATTATCGCTGTATCTGCGCCTTTGGGATATACGGCAGGCCGCCTTGGCAATTTTATCAATGGCGAGCTCTGGGGCAAGGTTACCGACAAGCCCTGGGGAATGATTTTCCCGAACGCCGAGAAATTCTCAGCGAGAGACCAATGGGTGCAGGACTTCGCCGAAAAGGTCGGGGTAAAGATTGCTTCGCTGAACGATACCGCGGTGAATCTTCCGCGCCATCCATCCCAGCTCTATGAGGCCCTTTTCGAAGGCATTTTTCTCTGGCTGATCATGTGGTGCATTGTCCGAAAACACCGCAAATATCCCGGCATGGCGACAGGGATATACGCCATTGGCTATGGCGTTGTGCGCTTTATTATTGAATACTTCCGCGAGCCCGATGAGGGTATGGGCTATATACTTAAGTGGGGAAATCCCGATGCTCCGACCTATATGTACACAACTCCCTTTAATTTTTCGATGGGACAGATACTGTCTTTTGGCATGATCATTATAGGTGCAGCGATTCTCTTCTTTGCCTCAAGAGCTGCGAGGCGCCGCGCCGCCCTTGAGACGGCGGAAGCTGCCGAGACTGCACGCAGACAGAGCCAGACGAAGAAATTCAACAGAGCTCAAAAGGGAAAACACAGATAGAATGGGCGGCGGCGCCCGGAGGGGCGCCGCCTTAAGATGCTTGAAGCAGAAGCGCGGCCGTGAGAGCGGACCGCCGCAGGGGGGCCGGACCGCGGCGGCTAAAGCGGCCAGCCCGCACCGGCGGCTGCCATTTAATAACAGTTATTTCTTTTTAAGCAGTGCCGCGAAGGGGCTGTACATCTCGCCGTCGTCGTCCTGACCTTCCATGTACCTGCTTATTGTCGCGTCCTCTTCGAGGCTGGATGTCGGTTCGAGCGATATCCTGTGGCTGGCCGTATCGACAGCTTTTACTGCGACAGTCATCTTGGAACCCGGTTTATAGACCTTGCGGAGATTTGTGTTGGGATCCAGATTCTCAAACTCGGAGATATGCACGAGACCGTCGATGCCGGGCTCGAGATTGACAAAAACTCCGTAATCCATGACGCGGGAGATAACACCTGAATATTTGGACCCTATCTGGTATTTCTGACTGACAGTATCCCAGGGGTCTGCAATCAGGGCCTTCATGCTCAGGGAGATGTGTTCGCGTTCCCAGTCAGTCTTAATAATCTGGGCTTTTATCTCCTGCCCGACGTGGAGAACTGAGCTGATATCGCTGACCCGTTCAAGCCCGATTTCGGAGATGGGGAGAAGAGCCTGAAATCCATTTATGTCGATAAAGGCGCCATAATCCTGCAGGGATTTTACTGTCCCGCTGACTACCGTGCCGACCTTCAGTGTCTGCTCGAGATTCTCGACCTGTTTTTCGTGCTCAGCTTCGATGATGGCCCGGTTCGATACAAGGAGATCGCGGCCGCTGTTCTTGTATTCCTGAATCCTGAAAGTGAGGTGCTTCCCGACAAAAAATGCAGGCTCTTCTCTCTGGCGGTAGCCCATCTGGGAGTAGGGGCAGAAGGCGCGGCTGCTTCCAATTAGTACTTCGTAGCCGCCCTTTATTTCCTTTTCGACATGGCCTTCTACAGGAATTCCGCTGCGCCATGCGTTTTCGAGCATTTCGGCGCTGGCTTTTTCGCCGCTTATCTTGGTGGTAAAGCGCATCTCGCCGTCCTGGACGCCAAGGAAATAGGCCTTTATTGTGTCGCCTTCTTTGACGCTGACCCTGCCATCGGCGTCCGCGAGCTCGGCTTTTTCGAGTACTCCCTCGCTCTTGGCATTGATATCGATGAAAATATAATCGCCCGAGACCGCGACGACTGGCGCCTCAATAGGCTGGCCGGGCTCAAATCTGTTCAATTTTGTCCTCCTGCGCGAAGCTGGAGGTATGGTACTACGTTGCCTGAAAGACTGCAAGGAAGGATGGCCGCCCGGCAGACTGCAGCAGGCCTTCTGGAGCAGACGCCCCGCGGACTGGACCGGCGCGGGATTCAGGGAGTCCGCCTGAGGCGCAGATCTGCCTCGGCGCGGCGCAGGCGCACCGGAGCCGGCACTTGTGCCAGACTGTGCCTTACGGCAGAAGAGCGCCTCGGCTGCACCGCCGCCGGTTCCTCATCATAATTAGTACTGAATACAAAAAAACGCCCCGCCTTCTGCAAAGCGGGGCGCCTGTTTCAGCACTGAGGCTGGAATGGAATTAAAGAGAAGCGAATTTCTTGAGAGTGCGGATCATCTGGCAGGTGAAGCCGTTCTCGTTGTCGTACCAGGCGACGACCTTGACGAGCTGCATATCGCCCACAGTGGAGACCTCGGTCTGGGTGGGATCGAAGAGTGAGCCATAGGTGATGCCGATGACATCGGAGGAGACGATCTGGTCGGCGTTGTAGCCGAAGCTCTCGTTGTTCTTCGTGGCCTTCAGCATGACTTCGTTGATCTGGTCGGCGGTGACATTCTTGGTCTTGAGAATGCAGACAAGCTCGGTGACGGAGCCGTCTTTGACAGGAACGCGCTGGGCATGGCCCTGGAGCTTTCCGGCGAGCTCAGGAATGACAAGACCGATAGCCTTGGCGGCGCCAGTGGAGTGCGGAATGATGTTCTCGACGGCGGCGCGGGCACCGCGGAGATTGCCCTTGCGCTCAGGGCCATCGAGGAGCATCTGGGTGCTGGTGTAGGCGTGGATGGTGGTCATGGTGCCGATCTCGATGCCGAAAGCATCGTTCAGGGCCTTGGCCATCGGGGCGAGGCAGTTGGTGGTGCAGGAGGCGGCAGAGATAATCTTGTCGTCCTTGGTGAGGGTGTTGTCGTTTACGCTGTAAACAATGGTCTTCATGTTGCCGGCGGGGGCGGAGATGAGGACCTTCTTGGCACCGGCGTCGATATGAGCCTGGGCCTTCTCGGCGGAGGTATAGAAGCCAGTGGACTCGAGAACGATGTCGATCTTCTCGGCACCCCACGGAATATTGTGAGCGTCCTTCTCGGCGTAGATGCGGATCTTCTTGCCATTGACGATAATGGAATCCTCGGTGGCTTCGACCGTGCCCTTGAAGGTGCCAAAGGTCGTGTCATACTTCAGAAGATGGGCGAGCATGGCAGGGCTGGTGAGGTCGTTGATGGCGGCCACTTCAAGTCCTCTTCCATCCTCCAGAATCCTTCTGAAGGCGAGGCGGCCGATTCTTCCAAAACCATTGATACCGACGCGAATTGTTGCCATTAAAGAACTCCTTCACAGGCAAGCCTGTTTCTATATTTAGCCTGACGCCTATAATTATACTGAAAAGCCGATAAAAAAGGAAAGACCTAGAGGGCCCTATCCGCCAAAAAAGGGTTTCAAAAGCCAGCGGAGCGCAGGCATTTCAGCAAACTGGAAGGCGCCAGCATGCAGATTGGCGGTTGCATGGCGGCCTGCCTGTGCATTCATATGCACAGACCTCCGCCGGCCACCTGCCAGAGGGAAGCATTTTGGCAGAAGCAGACTGCGGAAAGCCGGTTTAAGGCAGCTGTGCACGGATAGAATATGCGGACAGGAGAAGCTATGTCGGGAAAAGATGCAGTGGCCAGGACGGAAGCTCTTCCCCTTGTGCGTGACATCCTCGCCTCGGCTTTGAGGGAGCTCGGCCTCAGAGCCGGCATGACCCTCATTGTCCATTCTTCGCTCAGCAGCCTTGGCTGGGTCTGCGGCGGCGCCCAGACAGTAATTCTGGCACTTGAGGATGTTCTCACAAGCGAAGGCACCCTCGTCATGCCTGAACATTCGGGCGACTGGTCGGATCCGGCCGAATGGCGTGATCCGCCGGTGCCTGAGGCATGGTGGCCCCTTATCCGGACCGAGATGCCGCTCTTTGATCCCGATCTGACGCCCAGCCGCGGAATGGGCCGCATCGCCGAAACTTTTCGGAAGCAGAAGGGCGTGCTGCGCAGTTCCCATCCGCAGCTGTCGTTTGCCGCCTGGGGCAGGAACAGGGACTATGTGCTCCAGGACAGCCACTATGATTTCGCGATGAATGAGAAGAGCCCTCTTGGCAGAATCTATGAACTGGACGGTTCTGTCCTCCTCCTCGGCGTTGGCTACAGCAGTAATACTTCTCTGCATCTTGCTGAATACAGACTTCCCCGCGCCCTGTGCCCACTGCACCGGAATGGTTTTCCCGTCCCCGAAAATAGCACGGGGATCTGGCGCGAGTTTGATGATATTGATTATAATACTGATGATTTTGATGAGCTCGGCGCTGACTTTGAGCTCAGCCTCGGCTCTCACGCCGATGGGGCTGAACCCATCCTGTCTGCAGGCCGCGTCGGCGCCGCCGCCTGCCGGCTTCTCCGCCAGCGCCCCCTTGTGGACTATGCCGCAGACTGGATGAAAAAGCACCGCCAGCAAGCGGGAACTGTTCCTGCATGAGCATTCCTTCCTGCGCTGCCGCCCGCTTGCGTGCGGCCCTGTTTTACTCTAAACTCGGCCCATTGGATGATCATAGTAGATCAATTTTGAATCTTTAAACACAGGATGTATTCATGAAAAAGGCCAAACTCGCCGCAGCTCTGTTCCTCTGCGCATTTGCTCTGGCTGTTTCCGCCCGTGCCGAAGACAGTGCAAAAGATGAATGCTCGAAAATTCCGACTCCATCGTTTGAGTCCGCTGTGGGCGACTGGCGGCTGGGAACTGCGGAAGACGGCGACCCCACCTATATGAAGATCTATCCGGATGGCACCTGGGTGTCGGTCATGCCCGGCAGCAGATCGGGCGAAAAAATATATCAGTGGGCCAAGGGGAAAATCCAGTTCCAGTATGGCATGATTTTCCTGGGATATTCTTTCTCTGGAAAATCCAGACAGCTTAAATTCAATGAGGCTGACTGGAAAGAAAAGAGCAGCGGAGCGTCCGGCGCCACTGTATGTGTTCAGAAAGACAGAATTTATCTCTCCGCAATGGTGGCACTCGGCGGGCATACCGGCATTATCGGCTCATGGGCCCAGTACAGTGTGGATGGCACTCCCGAATCCGCAGAGATCGAACGCATTGCAGTGACCTTCGGCTCTGATGGAAAGGTGCTCGTGACGGACTTCAGCGCCCCCAGCTGGGATGCTCCTTTCGAAAAGGCAGACGATGACGAGGTCCAGAGCTACCGGCTGGAAGATGAAGGAGGACTTATCCTCAGCTCGGATGGAGAGGATTCGGCTGGCCACTATCTTATTATTGGCAATTATCTCCTTGTCTCCGTCGACGATCCCTCTGCCAGTGCTCTTGTCAGAATCTCAGAAGCGGAAGATCCGATAGCGGCCGCCTTTGACGGCAGCGCCCCCCGCTATCAGGATGAGCAGAAAACAGAGACTGTCGGACAGGATGGACAGGAGACAGAGACTGCCGAAAACAGCAGCACTGACGATGACGGCAGTACTGCTGAGGATGCCGATGAAGGCAATGACCCTGCCAGCAGCGATAAGGGCAGCGCTGCGCTTTCCTCTCTGCCTTCCCACGGGCTGGTATTATCCACCCAGGATGAAAAAGACTGGATTCTGCTCGAAGGTGCCGATATCGAAAGCGTTTCTCTTCTGAGAGACCCGGCCAGCGGGGCGCTTACAGTGGTAGATCTGAAGCTGAGCAGGCGTGGATGGGAGCTGTTCGGGAATTTTGCCCTGGACTATATAAAGGAAAATATCAAAATTGTTATAAATGGCGGGCCTGGAATTGAACAGGTACTCATCCGGCAGCTTCCGGAGCAGTCCGAAATTCAGTTTTCCGTTTCTGAGGGCGGAGACAGAGCCCGTGAGATCTACCGGGAACTGATAGATATTTCGGCCCAGTGATATCCGCTATTTGTCCCCGAGACAGGTCCCGACGCGCCGTGCGGTCACAAGCAGTTCCTCGTCGGCCGGGATACGCCTTGTTTTGCCCGCGACTTCGCTGAGCGGCACCGAGCTGACAATGCCGCCGCGCATTGCGACCATACGGCCAAAATCGCGCTTGAGCATGAGGTCGGCCGCGGCGGCGCCGAATTCGGTGGAGAGCACCCTGTCGTAGGGAGAGGGTATTCCGCCGCGCTGGAGATATCCCAGAACAGTGACCCGCGTCTCCATTCCGGTGGCCTTCTGTATCTCATCGGCGACCCGGTAGCCGATGGAAGGGTAGGGCATGAGGGCCCGCTGGCGCTTCCGCTCCTTTTTGTCGAGGCGGGCCTCGTCCACGCTGAGGGCTCCCTCGGCGACGACTACAATCGAAAAGGACTTGCCCTCGGCGCTGCGCGCGCGGAGATGCTCGGCAATCGCCTCGGGATCATAGGCGATCTCCGGAATCAGGATGACATCGCCACCTCCGGCTATGCCCGCGTAGAGGGCGAGCCAGCCTGCCTTATGGCCCATAAGCTCAATTATCATGACTCTTTTATGCGATTGGGCGGTGGAATGGAGGCGGTCTATCGCCTCTGTCGCGGCATCGAGCGCTGAATGGAAGCCGAAAGATACCTCTGTCCCCCAGATGTCGTTGTCGATAGTCTTGGGCAGGCCGATAACGTCGAGCCCTTCGTGCTGCAGCAGTGCGGCAGTCGTCTGGGTGCCGTTGCCGCCGAGGACAACAAGGCAGTCAAGGCCCAGCTTTCTGTAGTTCTGTTTTATAAGCTCGGGTTTGTCCTGGGCTTCTTCCTGATCGGATTTTCTTTCGTCTGGAACAGGCTGAAAAGGCTTTTCCCTCGAGGAACCGAGAATTGTTCCCCCAAGGGTGAGGATGCCGGAGAGCTCCTCTGCGTCCAGCTCCCGCGTCTTGTTTTCGATTAGGCCGCGGTAGCCATCGATAATACCAACTATGCGGGAGGCCCCAAGCCCCAGAGCCGCCCGGCCGACTCCGCGTATAGCCGCGTTAAGTCCGGGACAATCGCCCCCGCTCGTAAGTATGCCGAAGCTCAAGCCCGAACTGCCCATCCCTCTCCTCCTAGAATATCCCGAAGATGCCGGATTTGCCGTTAAAGCGCAGCCAGCGCCCGGTCTTCCCGCCCTTCCCATCCTCGAGCAGGCGGAACGCGAAGCGCGCAGCCTCGGCCTCTGATCCGCCCGAATCCAAAATGCCGAAGACCTGCCAGCCTGCGCCGCGGCCCTGTTCAAAGAGCCCGTCGCCCAGCCCCCTGAAGGCCGCCGCCTCAAGGGCAGCCGCGGGCCCCCGCGGCGTTTCGGGCGGTATTTCTTTCTGGTACAGCAGAAGGCTGCCCGATTTCTGCTCCTCAAACTGGCGGATCAGCCCCCGCGCGAGAAAAGAAGGGCCAAGGCAGCCCGCACAGATTTCGGCCTCTATAGAGCCCGGCGCTGAACTGAGCAGATCGACAGTCTGGCCTCCCTCAAAGATGACGGCCGCCCCGAGCGGCCCTACGGCGTTCTGGGCCGCGAGCAGAAGGGCTGTTGTCGAAATATAGGAACTTGGGTTCCAGCTGAGCACCGTGCTTCCCGCGCGGCCCTGGGCCTCCACTCCCTGTTTTTCCACGGCGCCCCCGGCATCCGCAGCGGCGGCGGCCTGCACGGCTGAGCCCGCTCCCTGCGGCCCTGCTGTCCCCCTGGCCTGCTTTCCCGCAGTCTGCTTCCGGCCAGCGGCCCTGCCCTCCGCCTCTTCGCCGGAACTCCGCGCGAGCACAACAGTCCAGCCCGCCGCGCGGGCGGCCTCCGCGAATGCCCTCGCGGCCGAGCTTTCAAATGGCGCTATGAGGATTGTCTTATTCACACGGGAATTGTACTATTCTCGCCATCGGCGCCGCAAGCCGTAGCGCTTTCCCGCTCCCGGCCCTGTTCCATTTGAGCCAGCGGGACGGAGAGAGAGACGGGACGCTTAAAGGAGGATCTATGATTGCTGCCCTCGCGCAGATCAATTCGGTAATTGGCGATTTTGAGGGCAACCGCCGCCGTATTCTGGAAGCTCTCGACCGCCTTCCGCGCTCAGCCGCTTCCGCGGCGCTCGCAGGGACAGATGCGACGCCGCCGGCAGATGCCGCCGCCCCATCGTCCGTATATGCGCGGCCCGACCTTATCGTCTTCCCTGAGCTCAGCCTCTGCGGCTATCCTCCTCTCGACCTCCTCGATCAGGATTCCTTCGTCGAAGCCTCCCTCGCCTCGCTGCGGCGCCTCCAGCGCGAGCTCCCCTCTGGCCCCGCCTATGCCATCGGCTATGTCGACCGCAACAGAAGCGGCCGAGGCCGCCCCCTCGTCAATGCCATCGCCGTTATAAAAGACGGCGCCATTGTCTTTACCCAGGCGAAAACCCTTCTTCCTACCTATGATGTTTTCGACGAGGCCCGCTATTTCGAGCCTGCTCCCGCACGCCGTATCTTCGAATATCAGGGCGAGCGCATCGGCTTTGCGATCTGCGAGGACATCTGGTGGGAAGCCCCGCCAGTCCCAGGCCTCCGCTACGAAATAGACCCCGTAAAAGAACTCCTCGATCAGGGCGCGACCATGCTCATTGTGCCGTCGGCCTCGCCCTTTACCGCCGGCAAACTCGAGCTCAGACTCTCCCTCGCACACGACGCCGCACGCGAAGGAGGCATACCGCTCCTCTACTGCAACTCCTGCGGCGCCGACGATTCACTCGTCTTCGACGGCCGCTCTTTCGCCGTGGATGCATCGGGCAGCGCGCGGGCAGTCGCAGGCTGGGACGAGGAAGTGCTCTTCGCCGATACCAGAGTATTGAGCAAGGCTGAGGGCGGGCTTCCGGCCGGGCCGGAAGCCCGCTGCCGGGTACCCTCAGCTGTGGCCGCCGCTGTGGTGCCGGAAAGCGGTACCGGAGCTGGCGCCGCGCCGGCCGCAGCGGTTCTGCCCCGCTTCGACCGCTCAGAGGAGATAGAAAAAGCCCTCGAAATAGGCATCCGCGACTATCTCGGCAAGTGCGGCTTTTCAAGCGCCTGCCTTGCTCTCTCAGGCGGCATCGACTCCGCCATTGTCGCCATCCTCGCCGCGCGGGCTCTCGGCCCCGACAGACTCACCTGCATCAGCATGCCGAGCCGTTATTCGAGTTCGGGCTCCGTAAGCGATTCGGAGGAACTCTGCAGACGCCTCGGCGTCCGCCTTGAAACTCTCGCCATCGAGGGGCCACACAAGGCCTTTCTCGAGCTTCTGGAACCGAAGTTCGAAGGAAAGCCGGCCGGTCTCGCCGAAGAGAACCTCCAGGCCCGCATTCGGGGCGCCATAGCCATGACCTGGTCCAATAAGTTCGGCTCCCTCCTCCTGACCACAGGCAACAAAAGCGAGCTCGCCGCTGGCTACTGCACGCTGTACGGCGACATGTGCGGAGCCCTCGATCCTATAGGCGACCTGCTTAAAACCGAGGTTTATGCCCTGGCCCGTTCGATGAATGCCCGGGCCCGCGCTGCCGGCGGTGTCGAGCCCATGCCACAGGCCATTATCGACAAGGCCCCGAGCGCCGAGCTCAGACCCAACCAGAAGGATCAGGATTCCCTGCCGCCCTACGATGTGCTCGACGGCATCCTCGATCTCTATATTGTCAAAAATCTCTCAGCCTCAGAGATTGTCGCGCGGGGCTACGAGAGCGCACTTGTCGAGCGCGTTATCCGCCTTGTCGCCCGGGCCGAATTCAAACGCCGCCAGGCCGCCCCGGTCATTAAGGTGTCCCCCCGGGCTTTCGGCATGGGGCGCCGCATACCCATCGCGCGGAAGATTCACGAGGCCTGAGAGCCCGCCGGAGAGCCGCACACTGTTCTGCGCATAATGCGCCGCTTCCCGGACGCCGTCTATGCGCGGGGCTGCTGTTTTTAGGCCAAAACCTTTCCTGATATGCTCTTCCGGGCTTTGAGAAATTCTCCCGATGCGGTATACTTAAGAGAGAAATTCGAGCAGGAGCGGCGCACTGAGAGCAAAAACGGGCCGAAAGGCCTCAGGCCGGTTCAATTTTCTGCTGCTGGCCGGCGTACTGTCCTTAACAGCCATCATCTCATCTGGCTGCGATACTTCTTCCATTTTATCTGAAGGGGAGAAGAGCTCGATCTATACTCTCAGCTTCACTTCGGCCGGAAGCAAACTGGCCGGGTCCGCGGTCAGCGCGGGCAGCACTGTTGCCGTCTCCGTCAAGGCGATGAGCGGCGCTGCCGAGGCGGGGACTCTGTCTCTCAACCTCGAGTCGGCCGATGGACAGTCTCTGGCAAGCCTCGATTATCTGTCCGCCAAATCGAGCGGCGGTACATCAGCCAAATCGCTCAGCGTAGGCAAGGTCTCGGGGGCTCTGCCCGATTTTTCCCTCCCCGACACGCTGACGCCAGGCTCCTACCGTCTCGTCGCGACTCTCTACAGCCTGAGCGGGGCGCAGCTCTCCACGAGCGAATCGGTCTTCTATATCGCCGATGCCGGTTTCAACCTCGGTTCCCTCAGTCTCTATCCTCCAACCCCTGCCCCGGGTTCGGCAGTCCTTCTCTCTGCTGAGCCCCAGCTCGGCAGTGCGGCCGGAGTTTCCGCCACCGCCTATCTCAAGTGGTATGCGAACGGCAAGCTCTTCAGCGAAGGCCTCCTCTCCGAGGGCAGAGACAGGGTCGTCTGGCGCGCCCCCCAGGCCGATGGCGCCTATACGCTGTCGGTCGAGCTCTACCCGGCCAAACCGCCGGCTGTCTCGCAGACTTCAGGCTCCAGCGCCGGCTCGCCCTGGCGGCAGGATATCAAGGCTATTGTCTCGAAAAGCGCAGGCGCCGGCGACGAATATTCAGACGCAGCCCGCTTTGTCTCCAAATTCGATTTTGAGGGCGATTTCTCCGATTCGGGCACCCGCGTACAGAGCGAAAAGCCCGCTTCATTCGGAAAACCTGTTCTGGCAGCCTACCCGGGCGGCTTTGGCTATCATTTTGACGCCGAAAGCGGCGTCAATGCAGCTGGTGCCCTGCCCAAGAGCTCGAGATTTACTCTGCTCTCCCGTTTTTACAGCGAAAAGGAGAGTGGAGACCTGATACGTTTTTCCTCGGCCGACGGGACAGCCATTCTGCAGCTGGGAATCGAGAGACGGCAGCCCTTTGTGGAAATCCGTGATGCGGCCGGGAATGCGGTCCGTTCATCCCCTTCGGGCATAAAGGCCTCCGTGCAGCCCGGCCTTGTCAATCTGGCCCTGAGTTTTGAGCCCGATGGAGAGAATTGCCGCCTTGTGTGGAGTATCGATGGAAAGCGTTTCGATTCAGCCCCGATTCCACGGATAAGCTTCCCCCAGGATGCGAAATGCCTGATTGGCGGCGCATCGGCTCTCGAGGCTGTCTACGATGAGACCGCGATCAGCGATGACTCGGAATCGGGCCCGCCGCCCCTCTATGCCGCGGCTGCGCTCAGAAAATACGGTGCCGATCTCTATATTGCCACGGGCTTTGAAGCGACCTCTGTGCCCGCTGACTGCGAGCTGAGCGGCAATGCGGCCTGCGCGCCCAGGAAACTCTCTCTCTCCGCCGGTGCCGGGCTTGCCTTTACCGAGGTGCTTCCGTCGGCCCGTGCCCTTCATCTGGAGGCCGACTTCGGCGCGAAGAGCCCCTCCTCTCTCCGCTTTGTGCTGTTCAGCACCGATGATCTGAAGACGCCGCTTTTCTCTGTCGATGCGGCCGGCACCATACACGATGCGGCCGGAAAGGACGCCGGCCTTATCCCCCTTGAGTCGCCGGCTTCTCTTGTATTCTCACTTAAATCCGTAGAGGGCGGCTTTGAACTCTCCTCCGCAAGCGGCCTCCCTGTCGCCCATGTTGCCGCCGAGGGCAGTACGGGCAGACTCGAACTTAAAATCAGCAATATCGATAAAGCGGAGCCCGCAAGCCTCAGCCGCCTGCTGGTCCGTGCCGCTCCGGAATACCTCAGTCTGGCTCCTGGTTCCCATTACGCACGGGCGAACAATAAATAGAGCCTGAAAGAAGGAAATCCATGCCACGTCTCAGATCCTTTATGCTTGTTCTGGCCGCTTCGTCTCTGATTCTGAGCTGTGCCTCACAGCCGGCGCCCGCGCCCCAGCCGGCCGAGCAGAAGCCCGCCACAGAGGATGATTCGGCCGCCAAGGAAAGGGCTAAACAGCTCGTTCAGGGCGGTGCCTATCAGAGTCCGCAGCAGCAGGGCTCCCAGGATTCCGCCGGCGCCTCCGGGCAGCAGACCCAGCAGCCCGATCAGAACTCCGCCGGTCAGCCCCAGGCCTCTCAGTCCGAGACCGAAAGCCTTCCGGCCGCCCAGCTCAGCCCCGAGGAGAGCGCCTATCTTCAGACTTACCTCTCCCGCCTCAACTATATGGTCTATTACAGGGATGACAGCCAGACAGATCCCAGCCTCGCACGGATTGCCGTAAGTCAGGCCAACCGCTATCTCATCGAAAAGATGGGGCTTTCGGTTATCGATTTCGACCAGATCGAGAAGAATAAAAAGGACCAGCAGACAGCCTATCAGGCGGAGACCGGCGGTTCGATCAGCCTCATCCAGTATCTCGCGCAGAAATTCAACGCCGATGTCTACCTCGAGCTTGATTTCACGGTTTCGAGCGAGGTCAAAGACAGCAAATACTATGCCTCAGCCCAGGGCTCGATTAAAATCTTCGATCCCTCCACCGCGACACTCCTCGGCTCCGTGGCCTTTATTAGCCAGCCGAGCTTCAGCCCCAACTCGATGGATGCCGCCATCACCAACGCGGTTGCCGCCTCTGTATGGATGGCCATGCCCAAGGCGACCAGTCAGTCTAAAGAGCTGATGAAGAATTCGATGGCCCGCGGCATCCGCTATGAGCTCATAGTCCAGAAGACTCCCGATTCCAAGCAGATGAGCCAGTTCCGCCGCGCACTCAGCAAGAAGGTCAGAGAGGCCGAGATGGTCTCCTATTCGCCCGATGTAACAAAATTCTATCTCTACAGCTTCTCGGGCAAGGACAAGATTGAAGACGGCATCTATGACGCAGCCGATGCGGTGAATCTTCCCGACATCAATCTGGTATATATGAGAGGCAAGTCCTATACTTTCAACAGCGGACTCTAGCCCGCCTGTCCCCGTGCCGGCCGCCGTGGATTTGTCCCGCCGGCGCGCTATTTTATGCGTGAGTACTATTTTTTATATAATTTCAGCTGGAGGTTCAGAATGAAGAAGACATTCGCGATTATCGCCGCCCTCATGGCGGTCCTCACTATTGCAGGCTGCGCCAGCGGCTCTGGTGCCCAGACTGTACCCGTGGGGACCCCCCAGGAGACCAAGGCCTATCCGCCGAAGATCATCGAGCACAAGGGCACTGCCTTTGGCCGCGATCTGCCGAAATGGATCGATGCCGCCCTCGATGGCCACAAGGCCGTCGAGAAGCTCCCTGAATATGCCGGCAAGTACGTCGTCATTGTCTCCGAAGACGGCAAGGATCTGACTGGTACTCAGCTCGCCGCGAGCCGCATCGACGCTCAGACCACTATTTCGCAGATGATTTCCACCCAGGTGCAGGACAGCTTCACTGCGGCCCAGGTTGGCGACAAGGACAAGATCGAGAGCTACATGGAGCGCACGGTAAAAAGTCTCTCGAGCGCCACCTTCTCCGGTTTTGCGGAAGAGGCTGACTGGTGGGTCAAGCTTCAGACCTACACCCCTGATGGCAAGGCCAGCGATCAGATCTACCGCGTTATCCAGATTTGGGATATCGACAAGGACCGCCTGATGAAGCAGATCGACAAGGTCCTCGACGACAATATGAAGAATGAGCCCGAGATTACCGAGGGCAAACAGCGCGCTATGGATCTTGTAAAGCAGTCGGTCGATACCGGCTTCTAATCGGAAGGGATAAAATGCGTCGGTCTACCATTGCGATTGTCACTGCCTGTCTGCTTCTTCTGTCCTGTGCCGGCGGAGAAAAGGCTACGGCTCCCGGGTGGATTTTTTCCACTCCGGCGCCTGATTCAGCCACTACATACTTTGTCGGGCAGGCTGCGGCTCCGGGCGGTGATATTGCAGCGGGGACCGATGGCGCCGCTGCCAGCATGGTCGCCTCCATCATGGAGTACCTCGGTGTAAAGGTCAGCGTGGATACAAGCGCTACAGCCCGTGCCACTCTCGACTCATACGCCGCCGATATCACTCAGACAGTCAAGACACAGAGCGGCGGCCATCTCGCCGGATTTCAGATTAAAGAACGCTATATCTATGCGGATAAAAAGACCGGAGCGCAGACGGTCTATATCCTTGCAGCCTACAATACCGCTGAGCTCAATAAAGAGAAGGCCCGCCTTGAAGCTCTCGCCAGAGAAAAAGAAGACGCTGTTGCGAAACCTGAGTCTGCGGCGAAATCTCTCGAATCGTCAGGCCGCTATTATGAGGCCGCGCAGAAATACATCGAGGCCTGTGCTGCTGCCTCGGGCAGCGATATAGACAACGCCGATATCAAGATGGAGAGGAACGCCCTCGCGGCGCGCGCCGCCCTCTCAAAACTCCGTTTTGTAAAGCTGGGCGACAATTATACGGCCAGTCTGGGCCAGCCTTTTGCGCTTCCCTTCCAGTTCAAACTGGTGAACGGGGAGGGGGATTCAGCGCCCGGTGTCGCCGGCGCGAGACTCCTTGTGAGCTATCAGCGCAGACAGGCAAACCGTACTGTCTCCAAGACCGAGACCGTTACAACCGACGCGGCGGGGAAGGTGAGCTTTACGCCGCCTGTGCCCGATTTTGTCGGCAAGGCCAAATTCTCCGTGAGGCTGGACTTCCAGTCCTCCATCGATCTGCTCGACACAATGCCGAAAAAATACGACTCCTACCGCGATGCGCTCGAGTCTGAAATACAGGGCAAGCGCCTTGAGATCGCCTACGAGGTGAGCTCGGCGGCGAAATCTGTGCCCACCGCCATTGTTATCGCCGATTTTGTGAATGGCTCAGTGGCCGCGTCGAATCGGGCTGAATCGGGCCTTATCGAAGCGCTCTCAAAAGAGGGCTTCAGGGTGAGCGCCGCCAGCATGGACCGCAGCCTGGCCGCCGGCATGGATGACGCCGCCATACTTTCGGCCGCGAAATCCGGCGCTGCTGGCGGCGCGAAACGCCTTGTCTATGGCGTCGCACGCCTTGGCGCGGCCCGGAAAGACGATGGCGGTTCATGGCTCGCCGACGTGACGGCCACGGTAAAGGTCGTCGAGATTTCGACAGGCACTCTGCTCTATTCCGCGGAGAAGAGCGCGACCGGCATTGGCGCCGATGAAGCGGCCGCCGGCGCCGCTGCCCTCCGCGAGGTCGGACTCAGCGCGATAGGCCGGGATCTTCTGGCAAGCCTGCCATAAGGCCTTATAGACAACAGGAACTCCAAGCGGCGCGTCTGCGATTGGACCGAAAAAAAGACCGCTCCGGAAGGGAGCGGTCTTTTTATGCTTCAGCCGGGCGGGAACCAGCCCCGCCTGCTTACTTTACAAGACCCAGCTCATGGGCCCGGTTTGAAATAACACCTGAGCAGCCCTTTTCGAGCATGTTCCTCGCAAGCTCAGGGTCATCGATAGTCCAGGGCACCACTTCGTAGCCCTCGAGCTTCCGCCAGCGGAAACTTGAAGCATTGTTGACTTTTACATGCTCGGGCTTGAGATAGTCCACATGGCCTATCCAGCGGCCCTCGCCGCCGCGGAGAAACCAGGGCAGACCCTTGTCATTGCACCAGATTATGGCGGTCGGGATCCCGGGCATCAGCGTCTTAAAACGCGCGAGCGATACCGGATTGAAAGATGAGACAAGGAGATGTTTCGCGAGCTCAACGCTGTTCTTCGCGGCTCTGATTATTTTAACAGCCGCAGCCTCGAGGCCATAGTCAGCGCTGGCTGTCGATTTGAGCTCGATATCATAGTAGAAATCGGTGCCGAACTCCTCGAAGAGCTCCGAGAGCAGGATCATCCGTTCGTTTTTATACTGGGATCCCTTCCAGGAGCCGATGTCCACAGCATGGAGATCGGCCCAGTTCGACTTTTCGAGCGATAGGCCCCTGCCCTTGGCCTCGAGTCCCGGCGCCATGCCGGGAGCCCCGCCTACGCGGCCTGTGTCGTGGTCATGGAATACCGGCACATAGCCGTCCGCTGTCAGATGGATATCGAGCTCGATACCGGGCATACCCTTTTCCCGCGCGAGTTTGAAGCTCGCCATCGTATTCTCCGGCGCCACGGCGGAAATTCCGCGGTGGGCGAAGACAAGAGGACGCTTAAAATCGGGAAGAATTTGATTTCTTGCCATATAGAACTTCCTTTACAGCTTTTTCTTCAGCTCCGCCAGAGCATCGTCAGCCGCCTTTTCCTTTTCAAGCTTGGCGAGATCTGAGGCTGCCCTGTCGGCGTCGCTGCCGAGAATTTTCCCCGACAGAAGATCCAGTTCGGCACAGAGCTTCTCGGGATCGATGCTGCGTTTGCTGGCCTTGAGCATTGGCAGGCGCGCCCGGATGCGGCGCGTCTCCTCGAGGATAAGCTCGCGCTCCTCCTCGAGTTTTTTTACCTTGTCCGCGATATCGGCCGCTCGCCTGCTGGCCGGTTCGACAAGCTCCGTCTTGCCCGCTTTTTGGGCCAGAGCCACACGGTCTGTCCAGATCTTGAGCTCTGCCTGTGCTGCCTTTATATCCTGCTCATAGCGCTTTGCGCTTGTCAGATAGGCCACGAGATAATCTCTGGCTCCCTCAAGGTCGAGCGCGAGAAATTCAGTATCGCTGATTCTAGTATCCATCTTCTTCTGCCTAGAGTTTGAAGGTGATTCCGCCGCCGGCGCTGAGTCCGCCATAGCTGGAATAAAGAAGCGGAGCCAGACTAAGCCAGTATTCTCCGCCGGCTTCGATAAAGATTTTTGTATCCCGGCTGATCAGCCATGAGGCGTCAAGGAAAGCCTGGGCGCCGAGAGCATAGCCGCTGTCTGAGGATCTGCTTGTGCCGGAGAGCGCTTCGCTGATATAGATATAGCTCGCGCCTACCGCAGCCCAGGGCCTGAGCTGGAGTCTGCCAATATAGAGATCAGCCTCTCCGCCGACGGTAACATCTATTGGAACAATGAAGATTGTGCCGAGGCTGCGGATTCCACCGACAGGGATCTGCATATTGACTACGGGCCGTACACTGTAATAACCGCGGGTAAAGGGAACCTTCAGACCCAGAACGGCCGTAGTGCCCTTCAGTGTCGCTCCATCATCCCAGAGCGGCACGCTGAGCTTCTGCCCGAAGATCATGTGGACGTAAGGCTCAAAATCCACACCTGAGCGCGGAATTTCCTGGATCTGAACGCCTGAGTCGAGATTGGCCGAATTGTAGAGAATAGTGGCTGTGGAGACTTCGGGCCCTACTTCCTTGATCAGAAGGAGGCCTGCCTCATGGTCATCCTTGAAACCCTGGACAGTGGCCTGCTGGATAACCGCGTATTCATCGCCCTTCTGGATGCCCATATTGGCGCCAAGCTGAATCTTGACCTCGCCGCCGCTGTGGCTGAGCACTCTTGTGCTGATCTGAAAAGCCGGGATAGTGCGGATCTCATATTCGAGCGTCGAGGATATGGAATCGATGGCACTCTGGACGGCGGTATGGCTGGAATTCTTATCCATGCCGCTCGTGTTTACCTGGGCGATAGCCATTGTATTTCCGCTCGCGACATCGATAAAAGTGACATCGGTCTCGATCTCGGCCTCATAATAGCCGGACTTGGAATCATAGCCGGTGCGGAAATTGACGACGACAGGCACCGCCACAATAAAGGCTCCGAGCAGCTGGTTGAATTCCGCCTCGGTGAGCACTGCTTCACCAAACTGATATTTTTCAGGCATAACAAAGTTGGCCTGCTTCGCCTGCTTGATGGCGGCGATAAACTGCCCGACATCCTGATTGGCGAAGCGCTGCTGCATGCCAATAACAGTAAAGCGTCCCATATCGACAAATACCTTTTGAATCTTCATATCGATGTTGCCGAGAGATTCAAGAGGGATATTCCATCCATAATAGCCCAGACCAAATACAGCGATGTCCTGCTTCTCGCTCACCTTAGGTTCATCCGCGGATACGGGTATGAGCGCTGCAATTACAGCGAGCGCGATCAGGGCGAACTTCGCCTTGCGATTCATGATTCCTCCTTGGAACATTGAAAAATACGATTCTGCCTTTCATTCTCCGATTGGCGCGCATGTCTGTCAATACAAGGCCCGTATTATTCTTTGCGACAGGCCGCGCCTATGGGCAGCAGGGGCCGCCTGGCAGCCCCCGGCGCAGGGTGGCGGGGTGTTCTGTATTCCTGTCTGGGCTGGAGTTTCCTGGCCGCGCATGGAAGTACTAAGTACTATATGAAATATGCATATATATTATAAAATAGCGGATACTGTGGCCCGGCCTGTGCCGGCCAGACCCGCTGCGGCGCTGCAGCAGAGATCTCTCTTTCCGGGCCCCTTGCGGAGAAATTCCTTCGCGGCTACTGTATGCACTTGATATATTATGCCGCGAAACTATCTTGATCCGCCCCGGCCAATCGCCGCTCTCGCCACCGCGAGGGGCGATGCGGCGCTGTCGATACTCAGAACATCTGGACCCGGCTGCATTGAGCTCGTGGCCGGCTGTTTCTCACGCCCCCATGCTCTTGAAAAAGCGCCGGGCCACAGCCTTGTCTATGGCTACCTTCTCGATCCGCGGACCAAAGAGCGCATCGACGAAGTTCTGGTCTCTGTATTCCGCGCCCCTTCGAGCCCCACGGGCGAAGATCAGGCCGAGATAAGCCTGCATGGGTCGGCCGCGATTATCCGCCGCGCGCTCGAGGCTCTCGAGAGGGCGGGCTTTGCCGAGGCGCTTCCCGGCGAGTTTACCTTCCGCTCCTTTGTGAACGGCAAGACCGACCTTGTGCGCGCCGAGGCGCTGAATGATCTCGTACGTTCCCGGAGCGAAGGCGGACGTGCCGAAGCCCTGAGCCTGCTTTCGGGCTCTCTCTCTGGTCGGCTTGAAAATGCCAGAACGGAACTTATAGAGACAATGGCCAGCGTGGAACTCCGTCTTGATTATGGCGAAGATGAAGTCGGCGAGATCTTCGACGACTCGGCCCTGCAGGCCCTCCGAAGAGAACTCAAGGCGCTGTCCGACAGCTTCGCCGTTGGCAGAATCTACCGCGACGGACTCAAGGCAGTGCTCGCCGGCCCCGTCAATGCCGGGAAATCCAGCCTCTTCAATCTGCTGCTCCGCGAAGAACGGTCCATTGTGAGCCCCGAACCGGGCACAACCCGCGATTATATCGAGGGACAGATCGAAATCGCGGGCGTCGAGCTGAGACTCTTTGATACAGCGGGCCTTCGCGACAGCCCGGACATGGTCGAGGCGGAAGGCGTTGCCCGCTCCCGCCGCATCCTGTCCGATGCCGATATCGTGATCTACCTGGTGGACGCCACGGAGGAGACAGCATTGTCAGACGCTGCCCTCCCGCCGGGGGCCATTGTCGTCCTCAATAAAATCGATCTCCTCTCCGGCGCCCGGAAGGGCGGAGTGTCCGGGCGGCCTTCGGGCTTTCCAAAAGGCTGGATACCCCTCTCGGCAGCTACAGGCGAGGGCCTGCCTGCACTTATCGCCGCCCTCGAAAAGGCCGTAGAGAGGCTGACTGGGGGCGGGGCTTCCTGTACTGCGGCCCAGACCGATGCCTCTGTCGGGACCTGCAGTGCCGCGGCTATCGAGGGCATCCCTGACGGGGGCGCAGCGGCGCAGTCCATACCGGGCTCAGCCTCCGAACTGCGCCTCGCGAGCGAGAGGCAGAAGACATTGATAGACCGCTGCCTTGCGTCCCTCGATCTGGCTCTCGCCGACTCCGCCGCAGGAACCCTCGACGCCCTCGCTCTCGACCTCCGCGAGGCGGCCGATGCCCTAGGCGAGATAACCGGCGAAATAGCGACGCCCGAAGTACTCGAGACAATATTTTCGCGTTTCTGCGTTGGAAAATAGGAACTAACTAGTATGGACTATGAAGCAATTGTTATAGGCGGCGGCCATGCCGGCATTGAGGCTTCGCTCGCTCTTGCCCGCCTTGGCCGCCGGACTCTGCTGATTACCCAGGACCCCGATACCATTGGCCGCATGTCCTGCAATCCCTCGATAGGCGGCCTCGGCAAGGGAAACCTTGTCCGCGAGATCGATGCCCTCGGCGGCGAGATGGCAAAACTCACCGATGCTTCGATGCTGCAGTACCGTGTTCTGAACAAATCGCGCGGCCCCGCCGTACAGGCCCCCCGTGCGCAGGCCGACAAGATGGTCTACGCCGGCCTTGCCCGCCATGCTGTCGAAGGGCAGAAAAACCTCGACATACGCATGGATACGGTTGTCGACCTGATAGTGGACGCGGCGGGAAAAGGCGTCGAAGGGGTGGTGACCGAGCGCGGCGCTCGGATCGGCGCGCGCGCCGTTGTCCTCGCGGCAGGGACATTTATGGAAGGCCGTCTCTTTATCGGACAGTGGAGCGCGCGCGGCGGGCGGCTTGGCGAAAATGCCGCGCTCGGACTCGGCGACTCGCTGCGCGCGCGGGGCTTTGCGGTGGGGCGGCTTAAAACCGGGACGCCCGCGCGCGTCTCTGCATCCTCGGTCGACTTCGGCCGCCTTGCGGAGGAGAGAGGCGAAGCGCCGGAGCCTTTCTCCTTTGCCTATGACAGTATCCCCGGAGAGACTGCCGGCGCACAGAGACCCTGCTGGGTTACCTATACCACCCCTGAGACGCACCGGGTAATACGCGAGAATCTTCAGTATTCTCCTCTCTATTCCGGCAAGATTGTCGGAAAGGGTCCCCGCTACTGCCCGTCGATCGAAGATAAAGTTGTGCGCTTTCCTCAGCGGGACAGGCATCAGATTTTTATCGAGCCCGAAGGTCTTTATACAGATGAGCTCTATCTGAACGGGCTTTCGTCCTCGCTGCCGGAATCGGTGCAGGAGGCCTTTATCCATACGGTGCCCGGTCTCGAGAAGGCCTATCTTGTACGGCCCGGCTACGCGGTCGAATACGATTACCTGGATCCGGTCGGGCTCTATCCCTCCCTCGAATCAAGGCGCCTTTCCGGCTTCTATATCGCAGGACAGACAAACGGGAGCTCGGGCTATGAGGAAGCTGCCGCCCAGGGGCTTCTCGCGGGTATCAATGCTGCCCGCCATCTCGACGGGGAAGATCCGCTTGTTCTGACCCGCAGCGATTCGTATATCGGCGTTCTGGTCGATGATCTCACCACACTCGGTGTAAAGGAGCCCTACCGCATGTTTACGAGCAGGGCGGAACGCCGCCTTTCGCTGCGCTGTGATACCGCGGACGAACGCCTTACGCCGCTGGGCCATGATATAGGTCTTATAGATGAGGAGCGCTGGGGACGCTTTGAAAAAAAGCGCGCCGAACTTGCCGAGGTCTCCGAGCTTGTGCGCCAGCGCCGCATTTCCCATGCCGACAGCGGGGCAGAGCCTCTCTTTGAGCCGCATGTCGGGGAATCCCTGGCTGAGGCCCTGCGCGATCCCAAGATCCAGGGAGGCATTGCCCGCTTTATGCCGGAGCTCGCGGAGCGCTATTCCGCGGGCCTTCTCGAGACTGTCTACCTCGATCTGCGCTACGAAGGCTATGCCGAGCGCGAAAAGCGCATCGCTGCCCACTTCGAAAAAGCGGAGACACTTAAAATTCCTGAAAATTTTAATTATGATGAAATTGAAGGCCTCTCGACCGAGGCGCGCGAGAAGCTAAAAAATCAGCGCCCGGTAAATTTGGGACAGGCTTCGCGGATTCAGGGCGTACGGCGCGCAGACGCCGCCCTGCTTATGGTCCGCCTGCTGCGGCAGTCGCGCGAAAGGGCCTATCTGTCGGCCCATCCAGACACAGAGCCGCCGCGGCGCATACCCTGAAAAACACCGGCTGCGGGCGGGAGGCCCGGGCATAAAAAAATCCGGCCCGGGGCCGGATTTTTTTGGAAGGCCGCGGACATCCGCCGCCTGTCTTTTATTCCGTCTTGCTGTGCATGCCTGCCAGTTCGGCAAGCTGGGCCTTGGCGCCCGTCAGCTGGGCATCGTACTGCTTGCGGAGAACGCCAAGGCTCTGATTGTAGAGGGAGGCGCATTCCGGATCCATAAGCGGGTCTATGCGTACATCCTGGCCAAGGCGCTCGGACATCTCCTTTTCTTTCTGGCGGATCTTGGGCTCGAGCTGCTTTTTGACCATCTGCTCCGCCCTCTCCATATCGCTGAGATACTGCTTGAAGAAAGCCTCGAGCTGCTGGAACAGAGCCTGGATTTTCTTCTCGGCCATGGCACCGCCAAGGGACCCGCCCAGAATTCCGGCGTCCGCAGCGAGGGCAGCGTATCCTCTGCCTATGGCTTCAAGCTTCTTTTCAAAGCCGGCGCCATTCGGCAGCTGGAGCTGGGCCGAGAGCACTTCGGCTATGCCCTCCTTCATGTGGGCACGCTTGTCTTTAGGCAGCTTTGCGAGCTCCTTCTGAAGATCGACAGAGCTGGGGTCATCGAGAAAATGCCCCGCCGCTCTCTTTCCATCAGCCTTGAGATCCGCGGCCTCTATTGCCGCCGGATCGACTTTCATATCCTTTGTTTTCTCGAGCGCAAGCTCGAGCGCGCTTTTAATAAGAGCCATCTCTTTACCTCTTCTGAACTTTGTCTGAACTCTGCGGATTCCGCCATCTATGGACGGACAGCCTGGTCCTTCGATGCTCTCTGCGCGCGTCCCGCCCTGACCTCGCGGATAAAGGCGAGAACCTTGTCCACCATGCTCGCCGCGACAATGCCGCCGCAGATATACTCGCAGATTCTGATCACGAGCAGTGCGAAGGCCGGCAGCGGGAGGGCGATCTTGATCACTTCCAGAGCGTACAGCATCATAATTGAAGCGACCGCGACCTTGCCCATCATGGTGGTCTTCGGCTGCACCTTCCCATTTATCAGGATGAGGCTGCCCATGAGCAGCGCCTGCAGTGAGAAGCGCGCTATAGCGAGGGCGAAGAACCACTTCGGTATAAGCTCAAAATAATAAAAGACGATGCTGAGGACAATAAGAAGACAGTAATCGCTTGTTGAATCGAGTATGCGTCCGACCCGCGTGACTTCTCCCTCTTTGCGTGAGATGTAGCCATCGGCGAAGTCTGTGAGAAAGACAAGGACAACCAGCGCTATAAGAGGATAGCGGATGCTGTAGTGTTTTGCGGCAAAAATAAGGAAGAGCAGGGTAGGCAGCGTGCTGAGCCTGAGCAGTGTAATCCGGTTGGCCTTGTTGATATGGTCGAGAACTACTCCGCTCTCTTCGATACGGAAATCGTTTCTGAGCCAGATAAGGGCGGCCCCTATAAAGAGGTGAAAGCAGATAACGGTTACTGTATAGCCTGCCCAGTATGTGCTGAAGAAGCCTACTGGCAGCGAAAAGGCCAGGAATATTGCGTATTGGATGACGAGCAGTATGCACAGGTAGCGGATAATGCTCTTGACGATAGGGCTCAGGCTGCGCTGTCCCTTCTGCTCCGGGCTCTTCTTGTCCGTTTTCGGTGTCTCCATCTGGCTTTCTCTTGCCTGCGAAAATGATACAACTTGACAGTGCAAGTGTCAAATCCCATACTGGAGGACATGAATCTTGCCGATAAGCTGACTTCGAGCCGGCTCGCCCTCGCGCCGGTTTTTTTTGTGGCCTTCATGTGGGGGCGGAATTTTGGCCTGAGCTCCGTTGCTCTTGTCATTATCCTCTGGCTGCTTTTCATTATAATTGAGCTTACTGACCTGTTCGACGGCAAGGCCGCCCGCAGCTATCATACTGTCAGCTCATTCGGGAAGCTCTTTGATCCCTTCGCGGATGTGTTTGCCCGCCTTACCTACTTTGTCTGTTTTGCCTTCTCCGGCATCATGCCGATCTGGGCCTTCCTCCTTATACTCTACCGTGAATTCTGCCAGCTCTTCCTGCGGCAGCTGCTCGCCGAGCGCGGGATAGCGATGGCCGCGCGCAAGGGCGGCAAGATAAAGGCTGTCTTCTATATGCTGGCTGGCGGTTTCTCCCTCATCCTGTGGAGCATTGAGCAGCTGGCCGTCCTGCCTGGCCTCCTTGCGCCGCTCGGCATTGTTGTCCTCGTGCTCTATATCGCCGCCGTGCTTCTCTCCCTGGGCTCCTTTATCGATTACTATCTTCAGTTTAAAAAGCTGAAAGCCTGAAGTCCGGGGCCATCATGAAAATCTCAAAACCCATCGCGGAACTCCCCGCTGGGGCTGCCCGCTCGGTACGGGCTGTCCTCTTCGATATCGACGATACCATCACACAAGACGGTCTCCTGCTCGAGGAATCCTATTCCGCAATGTGGGCGCTCCGCCGGGCAGGCATAGCGCCCATCCCCGTGACCGGCCGTCCAGCTGGCTGGTGCGATCTGATCGCGCGTGAATGGCCTGTGGCCGGCGTTGTCGGCGAAAACGGTGCCTTTGCCTATTATATGAAGAATGGCCTCCTCGAGCGCTTCTTCCATCCGGAGGCGCCAGATGCCGTCGAAACCCGCCGCCGTCTCGATGCGCTGGGACAGAAAGCGCTTGCGGCCTTCCCCGGCCTGAGGCTTGCCAAGGATCAGCCCTTCCGCCTTTTTGACGAAGCCCTTGATTTTGCGGAGGAAGAGCCGAAACTCAGCCTCGATGTGGCGCGCCAGGTAAAGGAATTCTGCGAAGCCGAAGGCGCCATAGCCAAGGTGAGCTCCATCCATGTGAACGCCTGGTTCGGCCATTATGACAAACTGAGCTGCTCCGAGCTTTTTCTCT